>Ga0315544_1000004_pt1 | contig 231956 bp, 165 predicted proteins | sample SalMarSW160130MG_2_FD_202543 | JGI IMG/M metagenome (GOLD analysis project Ga0315544, IMG submission 202543) | Salt marsh sediment microbial communities from the Plum Island Ecosystem LTER, Massachusetts, United States - Salt Marsh Sediment SW1601-130 ...
ATAAGCTTGTCAGATCGAAAGATAAGGAAACTGCAGAGAAGGCAGAGGATGATCTGAAAGTTCTGAAGGCTAAGTACAAGGAAGAAACCAAATTACAGGAAATAAAAATCAAAAACCTGACCAGACAGGCATCCAAAGCTAGATCAGATATAGATAAAGGCCTGGATATGCAAAAAGCAGCAAACATAAAACTAAAGGATGCCAGGAAAGCCCTTGAACTTGCCCGGGAAAATTACGAAGATTTTGTGAACACTTTGGAAAGTGAATAAAACAAAACAGGTGTGGGATATCCACCATATTGCCATTTCTGATTTCTTTTGACAATAATTTTCTGCCTTGCAAATTAAAAACAAGCCAACAAAAACATATTTGAAAACCGAATAATTTAATAACTGATGTATGGATAAGATGTTATATGCGTATCTCAAATATAGCTTTACATCGAAAGAATTTTCAACTCGATTGCTTGACAATTACTAAAGGACAGACTGCTACTCTTTCACCTCAAAAAGATTGCCGTCGTAATCGGAAATAAAAGTAACAACAACTGAACCCTTTGGAATTTCGACGATCTTCAAGCCTGCATCCCTGCATTTGTTAACAATATTTATTAAATCGCTTACCTGGATACAGGAATGCGCGATCTGTTTCTCTGGCGCTTTATACTCCCGATATACTAATACCTCATAATGAACAGTCCCGCCCCGATAATGTATTAGTAAAAGTTCATCATTGATCCCGAAAATGGCTTGGGCCAGCTTTTTGTCAAGGATTTTTGGCACTGATTTTTCAAGTCCCAGGATATCGATAAAAAAACGGTCTGCTTTTTCTTCACTGCTTGCGGCGAGTCCGCTGTGGATAATCTTCATTAAACTTTCCTCTCATTATTCATGTGGTTTGATAATAATCTTAAGTGATTCGGTTCCATCCAAGAGCATCTTAAATCCTTTATCTGTATCTTTTAACGGCAGCCTGTGGGTAATGAGGTCATCAACTTTAATGTCCCTCTTCGTTATCAGGTCGAGGGCTTCTTCAATATCCGGAGGTCCGCAATAATAAGATGTGAGTATTCGTATCTCCTTTCTCCAGAAATCATTGACAGGAATAACAACATCCTTATCGGGTTCGGGTACAGCGAATAAAACCACAACTCCGCCCATATCGACAGTTTCCCAGGCCTGCTTAAAAGCGGACATGGCAGAGGTTGTAACAATAATAGCGTCAGCTTTCCTGCCATTAACGTGTATCAGCTGTTCCAGAATATCAGAGGCCGCGTCTGCGACATAGTCCGCACCATAATTATTTGCCAGTTCAAGCCTTCTTTTATTAATGTCAGTCGCTATAACCTTACATTTTTTATACTTGGCAAGTTTGATATGCAGAAGCCCTGATATACCGGAGCCGAGTATGAGAAGCGTCTGTCCTTCCTCAATAGCGGCAAGTCTCTGCGCCCTGACCACACAGGCCAAAGGTTCGATAAATGTTGCCTGGTCATAACTTACATTGTCCGGTAGCAGGTAGGAGCCGTTTATAACCAGGTCCTTCGGCACCAGGATGTATTCAGCAAATCCTCCAGGCAGTCTGTCCTTAATTACATTACATTGAGGGTAATGTCCCTTTAAGCAATAACTGCATTTAAGGCAAGGTACCTTGGGTGCGATAAAAAGCCGGTCTCCTTTTTTATATTTGCTCACCCCCACGCCAGTTTCCACAACCTCTACCCCCACCTCATGTCCTTGAATAAGAGGGGCTCTGGGTAGACGATACCACTCTACTATGTCGCTGCCGCATATCCCACAGGATATAACCTTTACCAGCATCTCACCCTGACCTGGTGAAGGGGTTGGCACCTCTTCTACCCTTATGTCGTTATTATTATACCACATGGATACTTTCATATTTTTCCTTTTGGTCCCTTTATAAAAATCACCAGCAGAGCGCTTCATTAAAAGTTTTTATCTTCAGGATTTTTTATTTTTTAAAGCATTATAAAGATCAAAAGCCTTTTCAGGGATTTCATTATCATGGACAACCGCTCTTACTGCCTGGATCATAGCGATGGGCGAATCTGCCTGGAAAATATTCCTGCCCATGTCTACACCAGCGGCGCCTTCCTGTATAGAACGACAAGCCATTTTTAGAGCGTCAAGTTCGGGTATCTTTTTCCCTCCGGCTATTACAATCGGTACAGGACATGAGGCTGTGACAGTCTCAAAATCTTCGGGAACATAATAAGTTTTGATATAATGGGCTCCCAGTTCAGCACAGATACGAGTAGCCAGTCTGAAATATTTTGCATCACGCACCATGTCCTTGCCAACAGCCGTTACCGCTAGTGTCGGTATACCATAGCGTGTACCCATATCCACCATTTTTGTCATATTGATGATTGATTCCTTTTCATATTCACCACCGATAAAAACCTGTACCGCCATGGCTGCGACATTTAGACGTACGGCATCCTCGATATCCACTGCCAGAGCCTCGTTGGAAAGTTCTTTAAGTATGCTTGTCCCACCTGAGACTCTGAGGACAATGGACTTTTGAGTATCTGGAGGAATAATGCTCCTTAAGATGCCGCGGGTAAGCATTAGTGTATCGGCATATGGTTCCAAGGGAAGTATATTTACATCGATCCTTTCCAGTCCGGTGGTTGGACCCTGAAAATAACCATGGTCAATGGCCAACATGACTGTCTTGCCGCTGACTGGATTAAATATCCTGCTCAGCCTGTTTTTCATACCCCAGTCGAGAGAGTTTGACCCTTTTAAAAAATAACTTTCAGATGTCTGCGGTACATCTGTATAAAATTGTTTTGCTTTGTTAGTTCCGTCAATGTCCGGCATATTAAATCTCCTTATATTTATTAATTAAAGACAGCAATATTCTTTTAATTCACAGATTATAAATTCCTTCAATAAAAAAATTATTTTAAAACCTAACTACTAAATAGACTGCAATTCTGCGGCCTATCACTCATTAAGTTTTTGCTAAACAAATTAACTACCAGATAGTTATAAAATATATTAGATGTACAAATACTGCAATATATATTTTTAAGTATCTTTATTAATGCAAGTTATGAAAAAAATGTTTAAACCAAAAAAATTATTGGAGCAGGTCAGGGATCAAATAATACATATTACAATAATATTGGCTATTGGAGCAGTGGTTTCATCCTGCGCAGTGATTTATAATATTCCTGATATATCAGATTATAAAATATTTCCTTACCGGGTTATTAAGAACTCTCCTGAATCCATTTTCTATTTCTCAAAGGCTGATACATTACATAACGTTGGAAAAGTAGTATTAATAAACAACAATAAATTATTGCCGAATGTTGTAACTCTTGATGATTATATGGAAGGGTCAAAGACAGCAGCATTTATTATAATCAGAAATGACACCATCATATACGAAAAATACAGTAAAAAATACCAGGAGAACTCAATTTTCAATACATTTTCAGTTACAAAGATATTTATTACAACACTTGTGGGCATTGCAATTGATGAAGGAATGATTAAAAGTGTCAATGAATCAATTACTGAATACATCCCTGAACTTTTGAAAAAAGAGGGCTTTAGTGAAATAACTATACGGCACTTATTAAATCACACTTCAGGAATAAAATTTTCAAACTCCAGGTTTAATCCTTTTTCTGATAATGCCAGATATTATTATGGTCATAATTTGCGAAAACTGGTTCTTAAGGCGGAGCTAGATAAAAGGCCCGGAACAGAAACTAATTATAGTAGTGTAAACGTCCAGTTACTGGCTTTGATATTAGAAAGAGCAACTGGTACTTCAGTATCATCATATTTACAGGATAAGATCTGGCAGAGAATTGGAATGCAAAACGAAGCAAGATGGAGTATGGATAATAAACGAAAAAATTCAATTGAAAAAGGTTTCTCCTGCCTGAATTGTACAGCTATTGATTTAGCAAAACTAGGCAGGTTATACTTAAATAATGGTGTTTGGAATAATCAGCAAATTCTGTCGCAGAAGTTTATTTATGAAGCAACTAAAAGAGATACAACCGGTGGTAGTAATTGGAACTTTCAATATAATTTCAGGTTAGGGCCCAAAGAATATGATAATTATTACTCAAGAGGTCTTTTTGGACAATTGATTTATATCTATCCGAAAAAAAATATTATAATAATCCGTACTGGCGAAGCAGATCTTAAATATAATCCGCAATTTATTGATCATATTTTATTGCAGATAATTGACCAGATTTAAAATAATAATTGAATATTTACCCCTTTTTATTTTCTGAATTTCTCGATTTGATTCCCAAATATCCTCCGTGATGTCGCTTGGCATATTCTTCAGGTGAAAAACCAATCTTATTCATCATAAGAACTACTATAATATCTCCTATCACAGTCATTGTTGTAGTTGATGTAGTTGGGGTTAACCCCAGAGGGCATACTTCATCGGGGCGACCAGTATGAATTGTAATATTTGCGATATGGCTCAGCTGGCTCACCGGATTTCCTGTTATGACAATTATTGGTATTTTCTCAACCAGCTTCCTTGCCAAATCAACAATTTCAAGTATTTCCCTTGTTTTGCCGGAATTTGAGATTAACAGAAGAACATCATTTTTTTGAATTACACCAAGATCACCATGCTGGGCATCACTCGGATGTAAAAACAGTGCAGGGGTGCCTGTTGAACTAAATGTTGTGGCAATATTTGTTGCTATGAGACCGGCTTTGCCCATACCACTTGCAATTAATTTTCCGCCTTTTTTATGAACATATTGAAAAATTAATTCCACTGCATTCTCAATATCTTCTGTTACAGGTATATTTAATATTGCTTCTGCTTCGGCTCTTAATAACTGCTGGATATGATTTTTCATTAATTATCAAATATTGTTTCAAAATTCAAACAAAGATATAAGAAAATCATAGTAGAGAGAGTCCGATCAAAATTATTTTTAAGTGATAAACCTGAATAACTACAAATCCAGACTGATCATATTATAATTATTCAACATACTTATTTTAGGGGTTAATATTTATATTTATACTAATTTATTATTTTTTATCTATAATTTACAGGGTTTAATAATTTAATTTATATTTTATAATATTTATACCCTCATTTATTTGGGGGTTATATTTATTTTTTTATATATTTACGACTTAAATACATTATTAACTTAAAACTCTTATCTATGAAAAGCATCAGTCTACCTGTCATGTCAGTAGTTACAATATTATTGTTTCCGGTGTTTTATCTTAATGCCCAGGAAGAAAATGGTTCTTCACCGGTATCCGTTGGCGCGGATTTAGTAAGCCGGTTTGTATGGAGAGGCACAGACTTTGGAGGATCACCAAGCATACAGCCATACATCGAAGCTGAAATATGCGGAATAACAATAGGTGCATGGGGCGCTTATACGATCAACGCTCCGGGGGCTCAGGAGGCTGATTTGTATATTTCTTACACCATAGCTGATTTGGTGTCTGTCGGATTTACAGATTATTTTTATCCGGATGATACACCCGGATTAACGGATTATTTTTCAGACTCAACCCATGTTATTGAATTTAATGCCGGCCTTTCTCTTGGAGACTTTAACCTTTCAGCGAATATTAATTTAGTAAATGATGATAAAAATTCATTATATTTTGAAGCAGGTTACAGCTTTGGATTCGTAGAATTATTTGTGGGTGCCGGGAATGGAGGCTATACTATTGAAACCGCAGTACCCGATTATGATCCTGTAACTGATCCGTACCCGGGTGATGATTTTATGATAGTAAATTTCGGTGTTTCAGCATCAAAAGATATAAAGATAACCGATAGTTATTCAATACCCTTGTCTGCTAAATTTATAATTAATCCATATACCAGAACACCATTCCTGGTATTTGGTATCACATTTTAATAAAAAGCTGCCTTTTTGAGACAGCTTTTTATTTATGTTACTTTATTTATGGTTTAGGATAATGTTTGATCAACTCAAGGTTTTTATCAATTTCTTCCTGTGGCAATTCATAGTCTGTTAGCTGACCGGTAAGGAATTTGTCATATCCTGTAAGATCCATCAATCCATGTCCGCTGAAATTGAATAATATAACTTTTTGTTTTGCTTCCTCTTTTGCTTTATTAGCTTCGCGGATAGTGGCAGCAATAGCATGAGTAGTTTCAGGAGCAGGAATAATACCTTCAGTCTTTGCAAATAAAATTCCAGCCTCGTAACTTTCAAGCTGATGCAGTGCCAGAGGTCTTATAAGGCCTTCTTTTATAGCTTTACTGACCAGTGGAGCCATACCATGGTAGCGTAATCCGCCAGCATGAATTGGAGGAGGTATAAATGTATGACCCAGTGAGTACATAGCCACGAGAGGAACCATTTCTGCTGTATCACCATTATCGTAAACATAGGGACCCCTTGTCATTGTCGGACAGGATGCAGGTTCTACAGGAATAATATCAATATCCGCACCATTAATTTTATCATAAAGAAATGGAAATGATAATCCTGCAAAATTGCTTCCGCCACCTGCACATCCTATAATAACATCAACTTTCTTTTCCCCGAATTTCTTCAGTTGCTTTTTCGTTTCAAGCCCGATAACAGTCTGATGCATACAAACAAAATTAACAACACTTCCAAGGGAATACCTGGTTTGTCCACTTTTATCTGATATTGCTGCTTCTATGGCCTCACTAATTGCAATTCCCAGACTTCCCGGAGTATCAGGGGTTTTCGCAAGTATTGCTTTCCCGGTATTTGTTTCGTCACTCGGACTGGCAACACAATTAGCACCCCAGGTTTCCATCATAAGTTTTCTGTAAGGCTTCTGGTCAAAACTTATACGTACCATAAAAACTTTACATTCCAGACCTACCAGTGAACAGGCAAAAGCAAGTGCACTACCCCACTGTCCTGCTCCGGTCTCCGTTGTTAAACGCTTAATACCGAACTCTTTGTTATACCATGCCTGTGTTGCGGCAGTATTTGGTTTATGACTTCCGGCCGGAGACAGACTTTCATTTTTATAATATATCCTGGCCGGGGTATTCAATGCTTTTTCCAGTTCGTAAGCCCTGTGCAAGGGAGAAGGTCTCCACCTGGATAACAATTCAAGAACGCCCTCAGGGATATCAATCCAGCGTTTAGTACTATATTCCTGTTCAACTAAATTCATCGGAAAAACTGGTGCCCAGGCTTCCGGAGGTACTGCTCCATCAGGACTCATGTATGGAGGTACAGTAATATCAGCTGCCAGATTATACCATTGCCTCGGTATTTCCTTTTCATCAAGGTAAACTTTACGTATTCTGCTCATAGAAATTAATTTTAGGATTAATACTTTTACAAATTAAAAAAGCATGTTTTAAACAACATGCCTTAAAAATTATTACTTATTCCCTGAAACATGTTGCTTTCGTTAATTACAACATTAGTTATCAAAGAAATAGAAATAATCTATATATTATGTATAAGAACATTATTGTTCTGTTTCCTGCAAAAATAAATAATCTGCTTAATATTCCTAATTTATTTTAAATTTTATGCTTTTTTGTACAGTTTACTTATACTTTATCACCTTTTTGCACCCTTCTCCTTACCAAGATTATCAATAATCTCCCTTAAAAACTTCTCAAAGGGTTTCTTAAATTCTTTCCTTTTTAATGCAAATTCCACCGTTGTTTTCAAAAAATCCAGTTTATTCCCAATATCATACCGCTTCCCTTCGATGGTCAGTGCAATTATATTATCACGCTTTAGCAACAATTTTAAAGCATCTGTCAGCTGAATCTCATTGCCTTTACCTCTTGGTGTTTTTTCCAAAGCACTAAATATCTCGGGAGTCAGGATATATCTTCCGGCTATCGCTAAGTTTGAAGGTGCTTTATCTATTTCAGGTTTTTCAACAAGCTCATCTAGTTGCATCAGTTTGTCACTTATTTTCTTTCCTCCTGTAATTCCGTATCTTGATACTTTATCTCTTGGCACAGTCTCGACAGCAATTATTGTTTGCCTGTACTGTTCGTAAGTATCAATAAGCTGCTGGGTCACCGGTATTACTGAATCGATAATTGTATCGCCCAGTAATACTGCAAAAGGTTCCTGACCGCAATGAAAGCGCGCATGGTATATGGCATCCCCCAGACCATTGAGCTCTTTCTGGCGAATGAAATGAATATTTGCCATATCTTCAATATGCTTAAGCTGAGTATATAATACCTCGTCTTCCTTCTCCTGTATTTTACTCTCTAATTCAAAATTTCTGTCAAAATGATCTTCAATTGACCTTTTCCCCTTGCCTGAAATAATCAATATATCCTCAATACCAGAGTCCACACATTCCTGGACCACATACTGAATTACGGGTGTGTCAATAATAGGCAGCATTTCTTTAGGCTGGGCTTTAGTTGCAGGCAAAAATCTTGTACCTAAACCTGCAGCAGGGATAATAGCTTTCTTAATCATATTTTTATATTATAAAGGGTTTTATTACTCGCGCATTAATTTTCTTTAAGCTGATCACTAACTTTCTAAGCATTTCGTCGTTTTTATATGAGCCTATTATAGCTCCGCCTGAGCCGCTGAACTTGGCTGAAGCGCCACATTCTCTTGCAGTCTTAACCATTTCGAGGTTACTTTCAGATATATTCATAATCTTACATCTCAAGTCAAAATTTGTGTTCATCAATTCATTTAATTCATCATAATCACGTCTGATAATCGCATCTTTTCCTTTGTCAGCTAATGCAGCTATATCTGAAAGTGTCTTATGCACAGACTCGTCTCCATTCTCATATCTTTGTTTTACAGTATTAAATATTTTGCCTGATACCTTTCCTAACTGAGTTTTATATACAAGGTAAAGTTTAGGCAAATGTCCCGGATTTAAATGTTCGTATTTTCCATGTTTGTGCTCTTCCATATATGATTTATTAAAATCCATATAAACACACCCTTCATAAACCTGTATTACTCTGTCCTGCAATCCTGCATTTATACCCAATTCATCAACTTCGGCTGATAAGATTAATGAAGGCAATATAGGTAAGGGAATTTTAACATTATAAAATTTCATTAATCCTTTCATTGTTGCCGTAATTATAGCACTTGAACCAGCTAATCCTACCTGCCTTGGAATAGATGACTGGTATTGCAATGTGAAATTTTTATTCGATAACTTAATCTTATTATCTTCACAATATTCACAAAACTTCTTTATGGTAGCTTTTATCAAACGTGCTCCTCCATAGTAACCAGTTAAATTAACAGTGTCTACCAAATGATAAATATTTCTAAATCTGTTACTGTCAATAGCCTGTTCTTCGATTACCAAATCAGGTGATTCATAAATCGATACAATAGCTCCAAAGTTTCTGATAATAATAGAAATTGTTTTTCCAAAATATCCGTCAGAGGGATTACCGAGAAGTCCGGCCCGGGCATATGCCCTGGATTCAATTATCATATTATTCTGTAACTATAATTACAATCCTAAAACTTTCATACCCTGTTCAAATACTATATCAACAGGAATATCTTTTTCTTCAATCTTCTTCAGCGCATTTTCAAGATCAGCATCAATGATTCCATATTTGCTAATTATTTCATTTGCTTTATCATAATCTCCGTCTCCCTGGATAGTAAGAATAAGCTCCGATAAAGAATTAACAGCTTTCTGAAACTCATTATAATTCACACTATATCTACCGTTTTCATTTAAGTAAAAAGCTCCTGTTTCCTTAAAATAATTAAATCTGATTAAGTTTGCCTTCCCTTGGGCACTTGCTGTCCCAAAACGTATTGAGCGAAAAATACCTGCCAGAAAAGTTGTATAATTATCCATTAAATCATTATCAATCTCTCCCATTTCCTTGAGTTTAATGATAAGGAACAGTCCCAATATATCTGCCTTACCTTCCTCAATAGCCGAATAGTTCTCCTTTAATGCTTCTCTTACTGTTCCTTTGTTGTTTATTGTATTCTTTATACCTAATCCGTGAGCTACTTCATGATACATAGTATTGGCAAAAAAAGCATCAAATGTTATATGTTGTTGCTGGTCCTCTGCAATTAATTCCTTTGCAATCGGAATTAGAATCCTGTCAAACTTGGCCTTCATAGAATTTTTAAGTTGAAGCCTCCTGCTGCCTTTCTCCAGCTGCACTATCTCGTCGTTGGGAAGGTTTATAGCTATAGTTTTTGCTCCAGCATTGCAATCTCCTGCATAGTATAAAGCATCATAAGCTCCCAGATCAGAGCTGCTGCCCGGTGATTCTGACTTATATTTCTCATTAACCGGCAGTGCCTTCTGTAATTGAGGTAAAACAGTAGAATTCTTCTCGAGTCTTTTTGTCCAATCAAGATCCTTTATAAGAATATATGCTGTAAAGGAAGATTTATATCCAAATAATTGATCTTCGTATGTTTCAATCGGGCCGACTACAAAGTCAATCTTATTTGTCTTCATGTCCATCCATGCCATATCACTTGCAAAATAATTATCTGTTAGCAGGGCCTCTGCTCTGAGTTCCAAGTATTCCTTAAATCCTTTATCATCTGCAAGTTCTGCAGCTCTTAACAATAACTCAGAAGCTTTTGTTAATTGCTTTTTATAAAATAAATGATAAGGAACAGACTCCAGGCTTCCATTATTCTTTCTTTTTATTAATGTATAAAGACTTTCCTTATCACTGGAATTGAATGCAGCGAATTCTTCTTTTGTCATATCTTTGGGATAAAAATTTGCACCAGCTGGCTTTTCTCCCGTACCCTTAATAAAGGGATTGTTATTATTAAGCCTTTCCCATGGGCCATAATTAATTAATGCATACTTTTCCCCTGCTTCAGTATCAATGCTCTTTAATAATTCATCTTTATCTCCATATGCCTGGTACCAGAAAAGCTCATCCATAATTTCAGATGCCTCAATTAAAATTGGAATCATCTTTTTCTGGTTTTCACTCAAATGACTCAGTTCGGCCTTCAACTCAACTACAGCAAAGTCGTTTATTTTTTCCATTAGTTCGTTATTTGTTTCATTTTGTTTGTTATAAGAGCTTCTTTTACAAGAACCCATCACAAACAATAAAATCAGAAGTACGTAAATTGTTTTATTTATCATTACCAACATATATTATAATTATTATAATGGGACAAATTTAAGATTTAATTCCTCAATTAATAATCTAATAGACTATTTTTGCAGCTTTATTAAGCAAATACACCGATGAATAAATTGATGAATTTAAGATCAAACAGGTTTAAATTTATAATTCACGGATTTTTCATTTCTTCAGGAATGCAGGTTGCTGAACCTTCCACTATTTTACCTTTAATTGTCAACTATTTCAGCCAGAGTAACATTGTACTCGGATTTTTTTCGTCTCTGATAAGAGGAGGGGCAGTTATTATGCAACTTTATACAGCCTTCTTTGCTCAGGCCTATAGCAGGGTCATGAGGCCGCTGAGAATTATCTTTTTCTTCAGGCTCATATCATGGTTTGCTATTGGGATATCCATCTTTTATTTCGGACAGTTAAGTAGTGCGCTGACTTTATGGTTTATTGGGATAGGACTGTTTGCTTTCTCATTTTGTGCAGGATTGGGAACAATATACTTTCATGAATTGATGGGTAAAGTATTTACTAACAATTACAGGGGAGTAACCTGGGCTTACCGCCAGATTTTCATGGGACTGGGAGGAGTTCTCAGCGGGACATTTACTGCCTGGCTTTTAACCGAATTTGAAGAACCCAGGAGCTTTGCACTTGCTTTCATGATTGGTTCAGGTTTTATGGTAATAGGCTATTTATTTCTTGGGACTGCAAAGGAATTCTCAAAAAAGAGAATTCAAAAAAAGGAAAATAAATTTTCAACTTTTTTAGTTAATGCATTTAAAACATTAAAATATGAAAAAGACCTCAAATCGCAGATTATAGTACGTTTAATATCATACTCATATTTGTTTGTACTGCCTTTTATAGTAAAATATGCGGAAATAGACATTAATCTGGGAGGCCTGGCTTTGGGCTCAGCAGTACCATTATTGGGAGGTTCAATGCTTGGTAACATTCTGTGGGCAAAATATGCCTCAATAGGATCAAATAAAAAAATTATTTCTGCCTCCTTCATAATGATTATCATTAGTTTGTTAATAGCCTTTTTTGCTGACAATATCTATTTGTTTATCATGCTATTCTTACTTGCAGGGAGTGCATCAGATGGATTTAAGCTTGCGTTTAACAACCTGGTTTTAAGTATTGCCCCTGAAGAAAAAAGGCCGGTTTATTTTGCAATACAGAATAACCTCACATCACTCGGACTGTTCTTTTCTATTCCGGGAGGAATCTTACTGAATCTGATAGGTTATAAAGCATTATTAGCTATTACGATATTGATTTTGACATTCGGATTATACCTGGGCTTAAAATTGAAGGATGTGAAGTGATTTACTTAACGTACTAATAAGCCTTGGCAAATAATACTCTCTGCTTTGAAGGTTTGCCTGTAAGAATACACTTCCCATCCTCAGGTTCGCTATCCAGAAGTATGCATCTTATTGTTGCCATCGTATCTTCCTTAATCTTTAACTCGGTCTCAGCTGTTCCGTCCCAGTGAGCCAGTACAAAACCTCCTTTGTCTTCCATTATATCCCTGAACTCTTCATAATTATCTATTTTATGAGTATTCTTTTCCCTGTAATCTAAAGCCTTCTTATAAATGTTAGCCTGAATCTCATCAAGGAGTTCAGTAATCACTTTTTCTATACCTTCCTGGGCATAAATTTGCTTTTGCATGGTATCTCTCCTTGCAACTTCAACTGTATTCTTATCTATATCATTAGGTCCGATTGCCAGTCTGACTGGAACTCCCTTTAACTCATACTCTGCAAACTTCCAGCCCGGTTTATAGGTGTCGCGGTCATCATATTTTACGGCAAGTCCTTTATCTGACAACAACTTCTTAATCTTTTCAGCCTTTTCAGAAATTACAGATAATTGATCATTGTTCTTATATATAGGTACAATAACAACATGTAAAGGTGCAAGTTTAGGAGGCAGTACCAGTCCGTTGTCATCGGAGTGTGCCATAATTAGGGCACCTATTAAGCGGGTTGACACCCCCCATGAAGTAGCCCATACATAGTCAAGCTTACCATTTTTATCAGTGAAGGTAACATCAAATGCTTTTGCAAAATTTTGTCCGAGAAAATGTGAGGTGCCTGATTGTAATGCTTTGCCGTCCTGCATTAATGCTTCAATAGCATATGTATCTATGGCACCTGCAAACCGCTCATTTTCAGTTTTGACGCCTTTTATTACTGGCATAGCCATATAATTTTGTGCAAAATCAGCATATACATCAAGCATTTTAAATGTTTCTTCAAGAGCTTCTTCCCTGGTAGCATGTGCCGTATGCCCTTCCTGCCATAAAAATTCGGTCGTCCTTAAAAACAGACGTGTACGCATCTCCCACCTTACAATGTTGGCCCATTGATTTACCAGAATAGGCAAATCCCTGTACGACTGAATCCAGTTCCTGTAAGAATTCCAGATTATTGTTTCTGATGTTGGTCGTATAATGAGTTCTTCCTCAAGTTTAGCATCCTCATCTATAACAACGCCGGATCCATCTTCTGCATTTTTCAACCTGTAATGGGTCACAACTGCACATTCCTTTGCAAAACCTTCAACATGTTTTGCTTCCTTACTAAAAAACGATTTAGGAATAAATAAGGGGAAATAAGCATTAGTATGGCCTGTATTCTTAAACATCTTATCAAGAGCTGCCTGCATTTTTTCCCATATTGAATATCCGTAAGGTTTTATTACCATGCATCCTCTAACAGGAGAGCTTTCCGCCAGGTCAGCCTTAACCACCAAATCGTTGTACCATTGTGAATAATTCTCTTCCTTATTTGTAACTTCTTTAGCCATAATTATGTTTTGGTATGATATTTGATACTTGTTATTTAAAATGAATTCTGATGCAAAATAAAGAAATAAAATCATATATTCACATAATAAAAATTAGAAGGAGGAGAACCATGAAAACAATTATATACATATTCGGCGTAATCGGACTTGTTTTAGGTTCCTGTGCAGTTAGTTTTCAAGCGGCAGCACAATATGACGACATTTATTATAATCCCAAGGATGATCGTACTGCAGTAAAAGAGACAGCAGTAGTTAAAAACAATAAAAGCGAAATGAGCGACTATGAAAAATATGTAGCATCATTGGAGAGACAACAAGACGATTCTTTAAAATATGCTTATGACACCCTGGAATATGAGGAGGATCAGGACTATTTAGACCAGGAATATTATGAAGAAGATGGAGATAATTATATAAGTAATAATTATTATTATGATGATGATTATTATTATACTTCAAGAATAAGACGTTTTCACAGGCCATTATATTATTTAAGTTATTATGATCCCTGGTACTATGATCCATTTGGATATTACTACGACCCATATGGATGGGGTCTGGGATTTTCATACGGTTATCCCTACTGGGGTTTTGGCTTTTCATACGGATATCCGCAATATTACTCTTCATGGTATTCTCCATGGTACTCTCCCTGGTACAGTCATTCATACTGGAGAGGGCCAAGGTATGGATATTATGGCGGGTATTACGGAGATTACTATGGTTATGGCTATGGCTACAATGACCATTACAACCCATATAATAGAGTGTATTATGGAAGAAGTCATTCACTATCGGGTAATAGCAGAACCAGTGGATCAGTTTCAAACCCAAGGGTTGCCGGGCAGGAGGGAGTTTCACGAAACGTAAAAACAACAGGCACAGGTTCTGTAGACAGAAGGGCAGTTGATTACCAGTCAACAAGGACCGGAGTTACACGCTCTGACTACACCATAAATAGAGGTACAGCATCTGACACCAGAACCTCAACAACCAAGTCAACAATTCAAACTACACGTCCTTCTTCTGCTACAGGAAGAAGCAACTACTCTTCAACATATACAAGGCCGTCAAATGTAACAAAGCCGACCTATGACAGGAGAACAGGTACTTCTACCTATACAAGACCTGGTGGTTCAACTGGCTCCAGAAGTAGTACTTCAACATATAGCAGACCTGGCACATCTTCAGAATACACAAGGCCAGGCTCGGGAACGCGAAGCAGCTCAAGTTATTCAAGGCCAGGCTCGGGTTCGGGTAGTAGTTCAGGCTACTCAAGGCCAAGTTCCACTACACGAAGCAGTTCAGGCTATTCCCGGCCAAGTTCCGGCTCTCGAAGCAGCTCAAGCTACTCAAGACCAAGCTCGCCTTCAAGGAGTACTTCCAGCTATTCCCGGCCAAGCTCCGGTTCTCGAAGCAGCTCAAGTTACTCACGCCCAAGCTCCGGTTCGGGGAGCAGATCAAGTTACTCAGGATCCAGTTCTCCTTCACGCAGCAGTTCAGGTTCATCATCGGGAAGGTCCAGCAGCAGTCCGAGCAGATCATCCGGCGGAAGCTCAAGATCCGGCAGCAGGAGATAAAAACATTTTACATATAATTATTTGTTAAAACATTTGTCAAACAATTAAAAAAAAGACACAATGAAAAGGATTACTTTAATATATTTCATCATACTATCCTCAGCAATAATTAAAGCGCAAGGATTTGAAGAAGCAGTCAGGTTCTCGCAGAATTTTGCAGGAGGAACAGCCAGGTATACATCAATGGGAGGTGCATTTGGTGCCCTTGGCGGAGATATTTCAGTATTAAGTACAAACCCTGCCGGAATAGCGGTATTTCAAAATGGAGCTTTTACATTTACTCCGGGGTATAATAAGAATCTTACTAAAACAAGATATAATGGTACTAACAGGGATGAATTTGATCTTAATTTTAGTATAGATAACCTCGGGCTGGTAACAGCCCTAAAAACAAAAAATAAACAGCTGGTAAACATAAACTTCGGATTTGGCTTTAACAGGATTGCCGATTTTGGGTCCAAGCAAATTTTTGAAGGAATAAATCCGGGTAGTTCCCTGGTTGATTTTTTTCTACATCAGGCCAGAGACAAATATCCTCAGGATCTGGATCCCTATGTTGAAGGATTGGCTTATCAGGGATATGTAATCGATCTGGATACCAATTTTTTACCTGACCTGGTTTACACAACATATATGCCTGTTGCCGATGAAACTTATCAGAAAAGGATTACTGAAACCAGTGGCAGGATTAATGAATGGGACTTTACATTCGGCGTCAATTATGCTCATACGTTATACTTTGGAGCATCATTAGGTATCCGGTCTGTTTATTATGAAGAAATGTATAACCATAGTGAATCGGACTATCTTTCTCATAACGAACTGCTTTTTGATTATTACCGGTTTAATGAATACAGGGGAACCGGCTACAATTTCAAGTTCGGATTTATATACAAACCAATACAGTTAATTAGAATAGGAGGAGCAATTCATACTCCTACAATTATAAATTTTGAACATGAATACGATGCAAATTTATACTCTGTTTTTGCTAATCCTTCTAACGTTTACCCGGTGAATGCGTATGGTGATTATTACGATATAGGAGTGAATGACTATAAAATGATTACTCCGCTTAAGGCTATCGGAAGTATTGGTCTTCAGTTTAAAAAGCTGTTACTGTTAAGTTTCGATTATGAATATATTGATTACTCACAGATTCGTTACCGCGAGGATGCCGATCTGAATGAAATGGATCAGGTTAACATGTTAATGTCAGATTATCTGAAACCAGCCGGGAACATTAAAGCAGGAGCCGAGCTTAGGCTTGGAGATTTTTCATTCAGGGGAGGGTTCACAAATTATGGAACTCCCTATGGTAACAATGATTATAATAAGGATGCCAAACATTATTCTATCTCATCCGGAATAGGTTTACAGGTGAATGCGTTCTTCTTTGATGTATCCTACAGATATACTGTCAGGGAAGAATTATTAAGGGCTTATGATAATTTCGACAGCTTCGTGGATGCAGACTATAGAATCTCAAAAATAACCACAACTATTGGTTTCAGGTTCTAATAAACATAGGTAAGCATTAAAATTTACAGGGGCAGTTAAATTTAGCTGCCCCTTTTTATTTTATACATTTTCTCAGTATTTCCAAGGTATTCGGACCCTCATTAAAAAGCAGATCGATAATACTTAAATTCGGTATAAAACTATGTTTTTCAATAAAAACCTGGTTGTATCTGTAAGGTACAAACCTGCTGTCTTTTCCGGCCAGTCTTTTTTTTGGATTTATGCATTCCCTTAAATCCATTTCATGCCAGTATTTCCTGTGAAATGACTCTGTGAGATTTATTTTTATATCTATATCAAGAAAACCAAGCAGTAACAACAGTATTTTCTGATTAAAATCCAGAAGTGTTTTTTCTTTGTCACTGTAAAAGTTCCTTAAATCGTCCTCATAAAATTCAAAGAAGGGCGAGGACCTGTAGGCCGACACTATTGAATTCCAGTGAATTCTCTGCCAATTCGTATCATAATCTATCAATATGTCTTTTGTTTTTGTATTGATTCTGTTTATCTTCTTTACCGGTATTATAAGTGTCATTTTACCGTTAGTCCCGTAAATATAACAGCGGTTTCTGTATGATTGCTTTAAGTAAGTCTCATGCTGCTCAATATATACTTTTGGATAAAGAATAAACTTCGTAAAATATTGTACCGGACCCATGTAGGCAGGAGAAAGAATAGCTGCTTTATACCCGGATTTTAATGTTTTTGTCCCCATTTAGCTTAATTCATTAAAATAATCTAACCTGTATACAACCTTCCCTGCCATGTATTTCTTTCTTCGAGTCTTTTTTCCAGTAGCGACAAAATCTGATCATAGCGTAATCCCCACTGTATTCCTGAATTATATCGCGGGGGAACTTCACCTGCAATCCTTTCCACAATAAATGCAGGATTCAGAAGCTCAAGATAATTAACCATAAAGTCTATATACTCGTCAAAATTAAAAATATAAAACCCGCCGGGGTTCTTTTTATACTCTTCTGCAACTGCGGTTTCTTTAATTATCTGCAACTGGTGTAATTTAATATTGTTCAGAGGTAACCCTGAAATTATCTTTGCCGAATTCAACATTTCTTCCTTTGATTCGCCAGGCAACCCAAAAATCATGTGGGCACCGGTACGGATTCCCATTGCTGATGTTTCATTTATAGCTTTAACTGTTTCCTCAAATGTGTGGCCACGGTTAATTCTTTTGAGAGTATCATTATTACATGATTCAATACCGTATTCAATAACTATATAATAATCCTCTGCCAGTTTTTTAAAGTATTCTAATTTTTCATTGTCCATACAATCGGGCCTGGTACCAATTACCAGTCCGATTACCCTCTCATTTTCAAGTGCCTGGCCATAAATTTCCTGTAAATCTTCCAGTGGTTTATATGTATTTGAAAACGCCTGAAAATATGCCAGGTACTTATCAGCGGTCTTATATCTTGTTTCATGAAATAATATACCCTCCAGTATCTGCTGTTTTATTGGCTTTTCTGCCCTGCAATATGAGGGACTGAAAGCATCGTTATTACAGAAGGTACATCCTCCGGTTCCTTTGGTCCCGTCTCTATTCGGACAGGTAAATCCTGCATGTATGGAAACCTTTTGCACACGGCCCCCAAAAAGTTCTCTCAGGTAATTTGTATAAGCATTAAATCTTCTGTTATGTCCCCATGGAAATATCATATATACTTACTGAATATTATTTTGCAGTGTAAAATGATAATATATCTTAAGCCTTAATTATTTTACCTGTACTTATGTACCAGACATAAGACTCTACACCGTCATAGCCCATTTCTTTCAGGAAAATGCCGTATTCCCTTATCTGATCCAGATATTCCTTTCTTTCAATGACCCCGAATTTGTAATCAATGATTATTGCATTATTATCTTTTATAATAACCCTGTCAGGTCTCCTGGCCGAGCCATCAGGAAGAATAATATCCTTTTCATTAAATACTTTCCAGTCATCTGAAAACCAGCTTCTGATTTGAACATCATTAAATATTTGCTTCACATCCCTGATTATAGAATCCTTTTCTGCAAGTCCGATCTTACCCTCAAGATAAACTCTTTCTGTAGCCCTGTCTATATCATCTATTGTAACAATGTCAGCAAATATTTCATGCATTATTTTACCGTAGTTTAAAGGCTTTGCTTTAATTTCTGTATCAGGTGTAAAAAACTCACTCACCTGATATGCTATTCTTAGTTTTTTTCTGCTGTCTGCTGACGGATATTCCCTGATCTTGTTAACAGGGTGTTCATCATAATATTTATCCGTTTCAATATTTTCCAGAACTCCATATTCAAAGACCCGGAGTGCATTATTATAATATTTATCAAATAATAACATATTGAGGTCATCTTTGCCTGATTCGTTATCCTTATGAGAAAGAGTGAATATATTAAATAAAAGGTCGGATACCGTCGATATCTTACTGCTTGTTTTACTTCCCATATCAGTCAGACAATATAGGGCATCGCTTGCTCTTGTAAAAGCGACATATAAAAGATTTAAATTATCTACATAAATCTTTAATTTTTCAATAAAATATTCGCTGGCAAATGAGGTGTCTTTTAAGTTTTGAGAATAATAAACAGGAACGATATCCAGCTTACTAAATGGCTTTTTGGAGGGTTTACACCATATTATTTGTTTCCTTGGATGATTATCAATACGCCAGTTACAATATGGAATTATTACTGCCTTGAATTCCAGTCCTTTTGCTTTATGGATGGTCATTATTCTGATAGCATCCTGAGCTTCAGATATGGATATGCTTCTTTTAGAGCCAATATCTTCCCAATATTCAAGAAATGTATAAATATTTGATGAATTTTTATTTGAATAGTCAAGTACCAAATCCTGAAAAGCCTGAATAAATGGTAATTCACCTGCAATATTGTTCAGAGAAAATATTTCAATTAAACGTTCAACCATCTCATAAAGAGAAAGACTCTTTAAATAATCCACAGATTTGATAAAAGACTCCTGCAGTAATTCATTTAAAAGAGTATTAAAATCTTTAGTATTTAAATTTTCAATTTTTATCACATTATTATCTTTATCTCCGGCTTTTATATAATTCAGATATTCAGAGACAATGAAGTAATTGTTAATAGTATCGTCTTTATTAATAAAAAATTTTAAGACCGCAATCAGAAATCTCACTGCCGAGGAACTGACTATATAGAGTGATTCATCAGATATTACGTCATACCTGTATTTACCTCCTGATTCATTATTTTTTTTGTACTCAATTAAAAAGTCAGCAATATCCTTACCTTCTTCTTTTTTCCTTGTCAGGACTGCAATATCTTTTAACCTGTAACCCTTATCCTGTAGTTCCTTCAAAATATTTATCAGATTATCCTTTATATGACTATCATCTTTATCTTCTATAATCTGAATTTTAATATAACCTTTTTCGCCACTATCAGTTTTTGCACATAACTGGCGAACATCACTGTATATATTAACTATATTATTCTTCAGCTTTTCTGAATCAGGATGAATTTTAAATTCAGATAACTCATTGTTAAAGTTGTCCTGCAGAACTTTTGCTGCCCTGATAAAAAAGGAGTTATTAAAGTCAACTATCTTCTTATGGCTTCTCCAGTTTTTATCAAGAGTATAAGTATTAATACTTTCGCGGTAAAAATCATTAAAAACTCTTTCGGTTAATATTTCCCAGTCAGTACTTCTCCATCTGTATATTGATTGTTTAGCGTCTCCCACAACCATATTGTCATAATTTTGAGATAGGCTGTTGTCAATTAACGGGCGAAAATTATTCCACTGAAATCTGGATGTATCCTGAAATTCATCAATCATAAAATGGTGATAGTAGTTACCTGTTTTTTCATAAATAAAGGGGGCATCATTATTCTCTATTATTTTATTCAGGAAGGCTGAAGCATCACTTAGCAGAAACAAATTTCTTTCATTGGTATATTTTAAAATTTCCCTGGTAATATCAGACAATATGCCGAGTGTAAAAATGTTAGACAGTATTGTCCTGGAAGTCTTGTAATCATTATAATTTTTACTAATGAGATCAATGATATCAATCAGCATCTCATTCAGACCCTTTTCAAATATCTCCTTAATCCGGCTTTTCATTTCAGATGTCTGGCTATACCATCTTTCCGGGGAGTTTACAGCTTCCAGAACTCTGGATCCGGGCTTCTGGAAATTCCGGGAAGCAAGCTTTAAAAAATATCCTGCGGGTCCGCTTTGTTTATAACTGAAATCGTCAACAGATAATGAAAAAGAAGATATTAATTCCAGCCCTTCGGTTCCTTTCAGCACCAGAGTATTTTCAAAATGTTTGACTATCTTGTATAAATCAGATACATAACCTGCCAGGAATTCTTTATTTCTGAGCTTCCCGGAAATAATATCACTATATTCCCTGAATTCTTCCTTAAAGACTTCCCTGCCCAATTCAAGAATATCATTCTTAAAATTCCAGCTCTTCCCTTCTTCAGTCCTGTTAAGAGCAAATCTTATCAGCCATTCTCTCAGTGATAAATCGTTACCGGTTTCAAGAAAAAGCCTGTCAACAGCTTCCTTAAGTACGTTATCAGTATCCAGTTCTATAGTGTATCCGTGTTGAATGCCTATTTCACGTGTAAATGACCGTACGATCTTCTGAAAAAAACTGTCTATTGTACTAACTGAAAATCTGGAATAATCATGCAATATCTTTTTCAGAATTATGTCTGATTTAGTCCTTACTATTCTTTCCGGGAATCCTGTCCGCGCCATAATAAATTCAAGGTATTCAGAATCCTGGTTTGCTGATAGTCTGTACAACTCTCCTATTATCCTGCTTTTCATTTCTTCAGTAGCTTTATTGGTAAAGGTTACTGCCAGGATGTGCCTGAAATTATCGGTTTCCCTGAACAATAATTTCAGAAATTCGCTGGTTACCTTGTATGTTTTACCTGAACCGGCTGATGCACAGACTATTGCAAGTTCTGACATAAAAGATCAATAAAATATTTTAATTGAGGAAAATAAAGAACTAATATCAAGAAAAACTTTTAATTTTTAAAGATATATAAGTTAACTTTTAAATATGGAATAAAAAAGGGACTGTTTTGAATTTCAAGACAGTCCCTGATATTTAACGGCATTTCATTATGCCGTGCGGTATATTGAGTCTGATGCTAATTACTATTTCAAATATTCATAATAAAATGTGTCATGTACTTCCGACCACACCCAGTTCCTTATCTCTTTAACCGGATATCCGTCTGAATTATACTCATACTGATATTCAAAATTCGGAGGCATTGCGCAGGAAAGCATATTTTCGTTATGATACTTCAGAGGGTTATTATATTGAATAATATCGGTGGGCAGACCCCAGTTATACCTCGGATTATTCTTATCATCATATTCATATTCACTTGATGACAGCGTAAACTGAAATTCTTCATCCTCACCTTCTATCCTTGTAATAACATTACCCCTGGAATCATATGTATAAAAAATATTCCATGAATCTCTTTCCCGAACAGTAACTAATCCCTTTTCAATCTGTCCTTCTGAGTTATATGTAAATTCAGTTACCCTGTAAATTTCACTATCGTTATAATGAGAATTTAATTTTATAAATCTCCCTGATTCATCGTATTCATAGGTTTCATAATAATCATCTGAATATTCTTTCATAATAGCTTTGCCTTCGTTGTTATATTTATATGCTTCAAAGTTATAAACAGAATCATCATAATAGTAATTGAGTCTTATCAGCTTCTTATTATCATTATAAATATATTCCTGGTATACTTTAGCTTCTTTAAAAATTTTGCTTATTAAAAAATCTGTAGTAGCCGGCTTGATATCTGAAGGTTCCTTTTCACACGCAGTAAATAGTAAAAAGGATATAACACATAACAAAAATATAAATACTCTGGGAGTATGCATTTGATTGCGATTTTAGTATGATCTGTTTTCTAATACAGATGAAATTTTTTAACAAAGGTTGCGTGAATTAAAAATTCATATATTCAATATGAAATATTTTTGATATTGGCAAATGTCTTGTATTAAGGAAAGGATTAATTAAAAACTAGAATGGAAATTCATCAAAATATTTCTTTTCAAGCTTTTCAAAATCAGGGGATTCAGCTAATTGATGTACAGGATTACCATCAACATAAATTGCCTTATGCGGTTTAACCGGACATGCGTATTCACAGGCTCCGCATCCAATACATGTAGGCGGATTTATAAATGGTATTGTTAAATCTTCTATATAAGGCACCATACTCACAGCCTGGGTTGGACAATGTTCAGAACATGAACCGCATGCGGTTTTATCGGTATATACTACGCAGTTTTTCATAATAAAATGTACTCTTCCTACCTGCGTTAGTTTTTTATCTTCTTTGGTTAATGGTAATATTGCACCTGTAGGACATACTTCTCCGCAAATAGTGCACTCATAATTACAGTAATTAGTCTTATAGTCCATATGAGGTTGCATCATACCTGTAAAACCATACTCGAGAAATGATGGTTGCAATACTTTTGTCGGACAGGCAGTAACACATAAGTGACAGGCAGTACAGTTATTAGTGTAATGTCTTATACTCCCGGAGCCGGGTGGTGAAACAGGATTATCCTTTTCAACAGGTATCAGCTTCTTAACAGTATTATCATTTTGCTGCGATCTGGCCAGTTTTGACAGGCCGATTAGCCCCACTGCATACATTACAGATTTGGTAACGAATTCTCTCTTGCTCGCATCTGTGGTATCTTTAATGGCTATTGTCTCTTTTCTGAAATCAAATTTATATTTAATAGCATCCTCGGGACATGGTTTTATGCAATTATAACAGGCTATACAACGCGAAAAATCAACATCAATATTTTTAATATCAATACAATTTGCCTTACATACAGCAATACATTTACCACACTTTGTGCATGTTATGCTATTAATTTTAATTTTAAATACCGATAACCTTGAGAGTAACCCGAGCAACGTACCAACAGGACATACGGTATTGCAATATAATCTCCCATGATAGAAAGAAATCCAGATAATAAATCCCAGGAAAGCTATTGGGAATAATGCAGTGACAAGATTAAATGTCTCATAATTAACAGGATAAATAAAGTACATGTTGGCTTTTTCAGAAAATATCGATATTATATTATTTATGCCTATAACAAGTGGCTGAAACAAATCTGACAAAATTCTCCCATAATTACTATAAGGATCCAGAAGGTTTAGCAGGAAAATACTGCCAAACAATAAGAAAATTAAAGGTAATACAAGGAATAGATATCTAAGCACATTATGAGCCTTCGCGAATTTGTATTTCTTTTTTATTCTGATTTTTTTTGCCAGGTAAGATATTACATCCATAAAAATTCCCAACGGGCAGACAGTAGAGCAGTATACCCTGCCAAATAGAACATTAATAATAATTATTATTATAAATCCAATGGCTGCATAACCTAAAACATGGATAAACTTAATAATCGATGGAATAAACTGCAAAAAAAGTATAAAATCAGAAAATGACGCAGGTATAATTCCCCTGAAATCAATGAATAGAAGTGAAATTGAAATAAGAAAAATTAAAGAAATGAGTATCCTTAAAATCTTAAAATATTTCTGACTCATAAAATTAAATGACAATTCTTTTAATTCTCATTTTATCCAGATCACTGTTTCCTGAGCCTAATTTTTCAGCCATTGCAATATGTCTGACTTGCTCCGGTACTAAACCAAAAATCTTAGTACAAGCAGCATCTGCTGCTACCATGTCAGTACTGAGAACCTGATACTTCATTGTAACAACGTCATTAACCGAAACGCCTCTGGGACCATTTCTTTTTAATACCCTGTAAGCATCAACAACATTAAGATCAGGTTTACGATAAGTGGTAAAATCAGCAATACACTGATGCAAGTCATTAGCATGCCACCAGCTTCTGTTCCAAACAATGCCCATTAAATTTTTCATGCATATTGACAGTCTTGTTCCCCCATGGTTTTTTAAAGTCGGCACATTTATAAACACATCTGATTCTAATATGAGCTCGTGTACTTTTGTATTCTTCAAAATTATACCTCTCTTAACCTCAACAGGATGATAATTGGCTGAGCTGTTACCGGGAACCATTTTACCACCTGCTTTCTTGACTGCAGCTTCAATTCCACTGTTCCTGTAACACCTGGTCCATTCATTACATGTATGATCAAAAACATAAACATCCTTTGCGCCTGCTTGCAGGCAATGTTCAATAATTCTGCCAACAAGACCGGGATTTGTGTCTGCAGCTCTTTCCGGGGTTGAATCCCACCCAATATTTGGTTTTACTACAACAGTCTGGTTCCTCTTAACAAACTTCGATATTCCTCCCAGTGATGCAATCGCTTTGTCAAACATAGCTTCGGCACTGCCTCCTTTTATAGCAACAAGATCATAGGGCAACTCATCAGATTTATATTTATTGATGGCAAACAGTTTTTCATTATTTAATACTGAAAGCGCCGTTCCTGCTATAACACCAGCTCCTACTGATTTTTTGATAAACTCTCTTCTTTTCATAATTTCTGGATTTTTTCGTTCAATTAAATATTGAAAAAAATCATTTCTCTAATTGATACGGAAAGTTAGTTAATTTTGTAAAAATTAGCTTTTATGATTGATATTTAGAAGAAATTTAGAAAGAATTTAGAAAGATTTTAAATAAGAACAGGAATACCGAATATTAAACATTATTTATATTTAATAAGATATCTTAAATAATTCCTAATTTTAGCAAGCTACATGATTATTCTACAATAATTATTATACTTTTAGAATATGAAAATACTATATTACGAATGTTTTGCCGGTATAAGCGGTGACATGAACCTTGGGGCCATGATCGATGTTGGAATAAAGCCTGATTACCTGATAAAGGAGTTAAAAAAGCTGAACCTTAAAGATTATGAGCTGAAAATATTTAAAGATCAGAGAAAAGGGATCTCAGGAACCAAGGTTGATGTATTAATAAAAGGACAAAAAGATGATACAGTTGATGATAATAAACAGCATAGTCACAGAAATTTAAGTGATGTTCAAAAAATAATAAGTAAAAGTGATTTGAATGAAAATGTAAAAAACCTCAGCCTGAAAATATTCGGCAAAGTAGCCGAGGCTGAAGCAATAATACATGACAAAAACATAAATGATATATATTTTCATGAAGTTGGAGCAATAGATTCAATAGTAGACATTGTGGGGGCAGCAATTTGTATAGATTACCTGAAACCTGATAAAATATATAGTTCAACTGTTGAGCTAGGTAGTGGATTTACACATTGTGCTCATGGCACCTTACCTGTACCCGCACCTGCATCAGTTGAAATACTGAAAGGAAAACCTGTCAAAAGGGGTACGGTACAATATGAAGCCACAACTCCGACAGGAGCCGCAATATTGGCTGCCTGTGCCGATGAATTTACAGATATTATAAATTTTGCTGTTGAAAAAATTGGCTATGGTATTGGAAGTAAGGATGAAAATATTCCCAATGTACTTAGAGTATATTTAGGTAGCGATACACCTGCAGAATCAACTGAAAAAATATCTTCATCAATTGTTGAATGTAATATAGATGATATGAATCCCGAATATTATGATTATATCATTGATTCTCTATTCGATGCAGGAGCAAAAGATGTTTATATTACACCAATTATTATGAAAAAATCCAGACCGGCTGCCAAACTGAGTGTACTTTGTGATACCGGTACAGAAAAGAATATTGAAGAAATCTTATTTAAGGAAACATCTTCACTTGGATTAAGAAAATATACAGTTGAAAAAATAACTCTCGACAGGAAAATAGAACATATAAAAACAATATACGGAGAAGTAAAAATTAAATCTGCCTTTTACAAGAACAAGCTAATTAAATCAAAGCCTGAATATGAAGATTGTATAAGAATTGCAAAAGAGAAAAATATACCAATCAACGAGGTGTACAGGATGGTTGAGAAGCTAATGAATGAAAAAGATGGAAGAATTAAAGAATAATGAAAAATATAAAAAGCTAATTGCATATCTGAAAAACCTTGAAAGTGCTGCCGTGGCTTTTTCAGGAGGAGTAGACAGTACATTCTTGCTGGCTGCTGCTAGGGAAGCCCTTTCTGATAAGGTTGTTGCATTTACGGTCAGATCACCCTATATACCTGACTGGGAAATCAAGGAGGCAAGGCAGATAGCAAACAAGCTATCGGCAAGACATATGGTTTTTGAGACAGAAATCAGTGACTCAATTTTACATAATCCTGAGAACAGATGTTATTTATGTAAAAAATTCATTTTTACCAGGTTAGTTGGTGAGGCTAAGAAGCTAAATATTAATTATGTAATTGAAGGAACAAATTCCGATGACACAGGAGATTTCAGGCCCGGGATAAAGGCATTAAGGGAATTGGATATTAAAAGTCCGCTCCTGGAAAATAAGATTTCAAAAGAAGATATAAGATATTTTTCCAGATTACTGAACCTGGAGACATGGGATAAACCGGCATATGCATGTTTGCTTACAAGGATTCCCTATAATACCCGAATCCGTGAGGAAGAACTGAGACGTATTGAGCATGCCGAAGTATTTCTAATGACTCTTGGATTCAAAGGTGTAAGGGTAAGAAGCCACAATAACCTGGCCAGAATAGAGCTAAATAAAGAACAGATTACTGATATTTTTCAAAACAGTTTAAGAGATAAAATTGTTAATAAGTTCAAAGATATAGGCTATACATATATAACAATTGACATTGAAGGATACAGGACAGGGAGTATGAATTTAAAGGAAGGCTGAAAAGAAGGATTATTTGTTATATTGATTTTATAAATTTGTTTTAAAGGGTTAGAATAAATTAATTTAATAACAACAATGAATCCGGAAAATTTAAAAAGACTGTTACAGGAAGTTAAAAACGGTAAAACAGATATTCAGGAAGCACTTAACCAGTTAAAGGACTTCTCCTTTAAAGACCTGGGGCATACAAAGATAGATAACCACCGGGAACTGCGGACAGGTTATCCGGAAGTTATTTTCTGTTCAGGTAAAACAGTAGAGCAGGTACGAGACATTATCAGCCATATGCTGACAAAGAATAATAACATTCTGGCTACAAGGGCTGACAAAGAAATTTTTGATTCTGTTAAGAAAATCTGTGCAGATGCAAAATTTAATGCTGCAGCAAGGACTATTACCATTAAAAGAAAGGACTTAAAAATACCTGGCACTGTCATATCTGTTGTATCTGCGGGAACTTCTGATATGCCGGTCGCAGAGGAAGCAGCTGTTACTGCCGAGTTCTTTGGTAATAAAGTACAGCGTGTATTTGATGTAGGTGTTGCAGGTATTCACCGTCTGTATGATAAACTGGATGAGATACGCAAATCAAAGGTAATAGTTGTTGTTGCAGGAATGGAGGGCGCCCTCCCCAGTATAGTAAAGGGACTTGTAGATAAACCCGTTATAGCGGTACCCACAAGCATTGGATACGGGGCAAATTTTAACGGATTATCTGCCCTGCTGGGAATGCTCACAAGTTGTGCCAGCGGTGTTACGGTTGTAAATATAGATAACGGCTTCGGCGCAGGATTTGCTGCCAGTATGATTAATAAATTGTGACCTACTTTCTTCAGGATATTGCCAGCCAGTTATTCTCTAAGTACAAAGATGTCTTGGCGGATATTTGCATAGTATTTCCAAATAAAAGGGCAAGGCTGTACTTTAATAAATACCTCTCTGAACTTACAGATAAACCCTTATGGTCTCCTGAATACTATACAATTAATGAATTAATGCAACATCTCTCAGGTTTACAGGTTGCTGACCCATTAACACGGATTTTTGAATTATATTATACATTTAAAAGAGTAACACAGTCACCTGAAAGTTTTGATGACTTTTATTTTTATCTCGAAATACTTTTGGCTGATTTCGATGATATTGATAAAAACCTTGTTGAACCTGCAGATATATTTCAAAATCTGGCAAAAATTAAAAACATTGAAACCTATTTTAATTACCTTACAGATAATCAAATAGAAATAATAAGGAGATTCTGGAATACTTTTCTGCCAGTAAATATTTCTGAAGATCAAAAGAATTTTTTATCTCTGTGGGAATCGATGTACAAAATATATACGGCATTTAACGATGCCCTCAGAAATAAAAACCTGGCATATGAAGGCATGGCATATAAAGAAGTAATAAATAAGATTAATTCAGACAAACTGAATAATCTGAATGCCCAAAAGTATATTTTCGTTGGATTCAACGCATTAAACAAATGTGAAAGACAATTATTCCGTCTTCTGCTTAATGCCGGGAAGGCTGAATTTTACTGGGACTATGATGATTATTATATTAATAATACAATACATGAGGCCGGTTATTTCCTGAGAAATAATATTAAAGAATTTCCTGCTCCTGTAAATTCACTAAAACACAATAATATTTCACAACAGGAAAAGAAAATATCATTTATATCCGTACCTTCAAATATCGGGCAGGCCAAGATAATTTCCCGGTGTATGGAAAAGATTGGAAATCTGCAGGACATCGATTTAAATAAAACAGTAATTATTCTGGCTGATGAGAATTTATTGCTGCCCGTATTAAATTCTATTCCTGAAGAAATTAATGAGATAAATGTATCAATGGGTTATCCGTTTAAAGAGACTTCTGTATATAGTTTTATTGAAAAATTAGTTGATACACACCGCAATAAGAGAATAAACAGCAAAGGACAAATACAATTCTATTACAAAGACGTTATATCCTTATTAAAACTTCCTGTCTTTATTGATATTATGCAGGAAGAGATTAATACATTAATACATAAGATAACAAGTCAGAATAAGGTATTTATTAGTATTGATGAGCTAAGGACCAGTGATATTCTGGCTGATATTTTTATTGATATTCAGGAACCCAAAGATATACCCTCTTATATTCTAAGGATACTTGAGGTTATAATAGGCAACTACAAACAAAAAAAATCCGAAGTCAATACAGAGATTAAAGTTGAACTGGATTTTATTTATAACGCATATATTTATATCCAGAGATTTAAAGAAATACTCCAAAACACCACAATTGAATTCTCGGCAAATACGCTGTTTAAGCTCCTGATCAACATATTAAAAAGACTAAGCATCCCCTTCAGTGGGGAGCCATTAGCAGGCCTGCAAATTATGGGTATCCTGGAGACACGCACTCTGGATTTTGACAATGTAATTATGCTGTCCCTGAATGAGGGCATTTTCCCGAAATCACTGAATATACCTTCGTTCATTCCCTTTAGCCTGAGATACGGTTTTGAATTACCAACACCGGAACATCAGGATGCCATATATGCCTATTACTTCTACAGGTTAATTCAGCGTAGCAAAAATATCTTCCTTGTTTATAATTCGAGAACTGACGGACTTTTTACAGGTGAACGGAGCAGATTTATGCACCAGATATTTTATGAATCAGTTTTTAAGGTTAACGAGGAAAGCTTTACTTATGATATTTCACCGGTTACCAAAAAATCCATAGCAGCAAGAAAAAACATTAATGAATTAAATACTTTAAAAGAGTACATAAAATCAGGTTCAGCAGCATACCTGACGCCAAGTGCCATAAATACATTTTTAAACTGTGCTTTAAAGTTCTATTTCAGATATGTTGCAAAATTGAAGGAGCCCGAGGAAGTGATTGAAGATATAGATCCGGCAGTATTCGGAAGTATATTACACAAGTCAATTAATCTGATTTATAAACCTTATGCCGATGACTGGATAAATAAAGACATATTAAATCAGATTACTGGTAATAAAAACATTTATGAATCAGCTATTAATGATGCATTCATTGAAGAATATTTCAAAGAAACCAGGGAGAAAAGCAATATAGATATAACAGGAAGAAACCTGATAATTAAGGAAGTCATTAAAAAATATTTGATGCAAATCCTTGAAATTGACAAACTCTATTCACCCTTCAGTATTATTAGCCTGGAAAAGCATTACACGGCATATTTACCGGCAGTTATTAATAATAATCCTGAAAAGGTGAGAATAGGAGGTATAATTGACAGGATAGACGAAAAAGACGGGAAAATAAGAATAGTGGACTATAAGACTGGACAGGCAGAAAATTCATTTAAAAGTATCGATTCCCTTTTCGATGAAAAAGGTTCGTTGAGAAACAGTTCTGTTTTTCAGACTTTCATGTATTCTTTGATTTTCTCTTATAATAACACGGATTCAGATATTGTTCCTTCACTTTATTTCATAAGAGAATCATTTACCAAAGATTTTGATTTCAGGATTATATTAAATAAGGGAGGGAAAGATATCCGGTCCATAAACAGTTTTAAATTATTATCCGGTGAATTCAGCCACAGGCTGCAGCAAACAATAGAGGACATTTACAACGAAAAAAAGGAATTTACTCAAACCGATGATTTAAAGGTATGTTCATATTGTCCTTATGCCAGGATTTGCCATAAAGAGGGGATATAAAGCATATTTTCACAAACCCTGCAAATCAATCATCAATTAAATCAGGCCTGAGTTTTTTTGTTTTTTCTATTGACTTTTCCAGTCTCCATTTTTCAATTTCCCTGGTATTACCTGATAATAATATATCAGGCACCTTCCAGCCTTTATAATTTGCCGGTCTTGTATACACAGGAGGAGCCAGCAGATTGTCCTGAAATGAATCGGTAAGAGCCGATGTTTCATCTGAAATCACACCCGGTACAAGACGGCATACACTATCGGTAATTATAGCAGCAGCCAGCTCCCCTCCTGTCAAAACATACTCACCTATAGAAATCTCACGTGTTATCAAATGATCCCGAATTCTTTGATCTAGTCCTTTATAATGGCCGCAAAGAATAATAACATTCTCTAAAGTAGAAAGATAATTAGCTGTCTTCTGCGTAAATCTTTCACCATCCGGTGTTGTACAGACTATCTCATTGTAATTCCTTTCACTTTTTAATTTGTTGATTAAGATGTCAACCGGCTCAATGCACATAACCATTCCTGCTCCTCCTCCGAAGACATAATCATCTACCTGTTTATGTTTATTCTGTGCATAATCTCTGATATTATGCACATTAATCTCAACAAAGCCTCTTTCCCTGGCACGTTTAAGGATAGAATGATTCATGGGACTTTCAAGAAGCTCGGGCAAAATTGTTAAAATATCGATTCTCATATGACTCATTAATCTTATAAATAACTATTAAACAATGTTATGGTATTGTAATTTAATATAATTATAAATATTTAGTATAAAAATATAAAGTCTGTAAAAATCTTGAAATTCAGGATTGATAACAGCTTAAAATATATCTTATATACATAATTACCTTTAAAAAACTTTGACTATTAGTTGTTAATGTATATTTTCGTAGTTTATTATTTGAATGTTCAATCATTTATATGACTAATAGCTAAATGCTATGGCAGATAATGAACATGAAAACTCTGTTCTTAATGAACAATTCAGCGAAATTAATGAAAATGCTGAAAATATAAAGAAGCCTGAAACGTTTAATAAGAAATCTGCTGATCAAGCTAAGGATAGTAATAATATGAAGGAAGAAGAAACCAGCAAATCTAAAAAGGACGTAGTAGAGAATTCCAAATCCGGAAAAAATAAGATGGCTCAGCCTGAACCTGAAGCTAAGACAAAAGGTAAGTCAGCTTCCGGTTCAAAGAAAACAGTTAAAGGTAAAGAAGAACAATCAAAAAAACCTGCCGGTTCAAAAGCTAAATCAACAAAGAGTACAGCTGCGACAAAACAGGATAAGACAAAAAAGAAAACCGGCAAGAAAGTCATTACAGACGATAAGTCAGATGAACAGATAAAAACACCAGCTGCCACTGCAAAAAAGAATAAAGAAAAAAAATCACCCAAAGAAACTGCAGAAAAGAAAAAAGCAAAGAAATTAGCAGAACCTGAACAGGCATTACCTGAGGATACAGATAAAAAGATAGAAAAAGATAAAAAGCCTGAAAAGGAAGAAGGCAATAAACACCAAGTTATAGAGAAAGAAGAAATAATCGATTATTCATTCCTGAACAAAAAAGATTTAGTTGATACCCTCAAAGATATTATTGATAACAAATCCATACTCCAAATAAAAAATGATGTAGAATTAATTAAAATAAATTTTTATAAGAAACATAAAGCTGATATTGAAAAGAAGAGGAAGAATTTTCTCCAGGAAGGGGGTGACATCGAAGATTTTAAAGTAGAAGAGGAACCTCTGGAAAGGATGCTCAAAGAATACTTAAAGAAATACAAAGAGATTAAAGCTGAGTACAATAAGAAACTGGAAGATGAAAAGCAGGAAAACCTGGATAAGAAATACCAGATAATAGAAGAAATAAAGGATCTGGTTAACAGGAAAGAATCTATAAATAAGACCTTTCACGAATTCAGGGAATTACAGAAAAAATGGAGATCAATCGGATTAGTACCCCAGCAAAATGTTAAAGACCTGTGGGAAACCTATCACCATCATGTTGAAGCTTTTTATGATTATATAAAAATCAATAAGGAATTACGTGACCTGGATCTTAAGAAAAATCTTGAGTCTAAAATTGAGTTATGTGAAAATGCCGAAGAGTTATTATTAGAGCCAAATATTATTTCAGCATTTAATGAATTACAGAAATTGCACGAACAATGGCGTGAGATTGGCCCCGTACCTCCCGACATGAGAGTTGAAATCTGGGAAAGATTTAAAGAAACCACTTCAAAAATTAATAAGAAGCACCAGGAATACTTTCTTAACTTGAAAAAAGAGCAGAAGAAAAACCTTGAAGCTAAAAGCGTATTATGTGAAAAGGCAGAAGAAATAAATAGCATGGCAATAACAACTCACAAGGAGTGGGAAAGCAGGTCGAATGATATAATTGAGCTTCAAAAGGTCTGGAAAACCATCGGATTTGCACCTAAAAAAGATAATAATAAGATCTATAACAGGTTTCGTAATGCATGCGACAACTTCTTTAATAAAAAACGGGAGTTCTATTCACAAAACAGGGAGCAGCAAAATGATAATTTACAGTTAAAAACAGATCTGTGTGTTCAGGCAGAAGCATTAAAAGAAAGTAATGAATGGAAAAAAACTACTGAAGAACTTATTACCTTACAAAAAAGATGGAAAGAAATAGGGCCTGTCCCCTATAAATATTCTGACAAAATATGGAGAAGATTCAGGCAGGCCTGTGATAAATTTTTTGAAAAAAAAGAAACTTATTTCTCACATATAGACAACTCATATGAACAAAATCTAAAGAAAAAGGAAGAATTGATAGAAAAGATAGAAAAACTGGATATAACTGATAATGTAGAAGAATGCTTAAAGAAATTAAAGGAATTTCAGAGAGAGTGGGCTGAAATAGGTTTTGTTCCTTACAAAAGCAAGGATGAAATACAGGATAAGTACAGGAATGCAATTAATAGAAAGTTTGATGATTTAAATGTTGATGACAACCGGAAGAATATCCTCAAATTCAAAACCAAGTTAGACAATCTCAAAAACAAACCAAATGGCATCCAGAGAATAAGACAGGAACGGGATAAATATAATAACAAGCTTAAACAGCTTGAAAATGATATAGTATTGTGGGAGAATAACATTGGTTTTTTTACCAAAACAAAAAATGCAGAGTCAATGATTAATGGAGTTGAATCTAAAATTGAGGATGCAAAAAAGAGAATAGCTTTGCTAAAAGAAAAAATAAGACTTATTGATGAATCTGAATAATTTTTAAAACAAAAATTGGCATCAACAAAATACATATTTGTAACAGGAGGAGTAACCTCTTCATTAGGAAAAGGAATAATTTCAGCCTCGCTGGGTAAACTTTTACAGGCAAGAGGATATAAAGTAACTATTCAAAAACTTGATCCATATATTAATGTTGACCCGGGAACTTTAAATCCTTATGAACATGGAGAATGTTATGTTACAAAAGACGGAGCCGAAACTGATCTGGACCTGGGACATTATGAAAGGTTTTTAGGTATAACTACTTCCCAGGCAAATAATGTAACTACCGGGGGGATCTATCAGACCGTTATAAACAAGGAACGAAGAGGTGATTACCTTGGTAAAACCGTGCAGGTTATACCCCATATAACAGACGAAATTAAAAGAAGAATTAAACTCTTAGGTACAAAACAAAAGTTTGATGTTGTAATAACAGAAATTGGAGGAACAGTTGGTGATATTGAATCTTTACCATATATTGAAGCCGTCCGTCAGCTAAAGTGGGAACTTGGTGTATCTAATACACTGGTTATTCATCTTACCCTGGTACCATATCTTTCAACCTCAGGAGAATTAAAGACCAAACCTACACAGCACTCTGTGAAAGTCCTTCTTGAAACAGGGATTCAGCCAAATATACTTGTTCTGCGAACACAGAAGGAACTTACAATTGACATAAGACAAAAAGTTGCACTATTCTGTAATGTTGAGCTTGAGTCAGTAATTCAGTCTATTGACGCTTCAACGATATATGAAGTTCCTATTTTAATGTTAAAAGAGAAACTGGACTTAACTTCGTTAAAAAAGCTCAACCTGAAAGAAAATAATCCGCCCGACCTTGGTCCCTGGAAGAGTTTTCTTAAAAAACTCAAAAATCCAAAATATACGGTAAAAATCGGACTGGTTGGTAAATATATAGAATTACAGGATTCGTACAAATCAATACACGAAGCTTTTATTCATGCCGGAGCAGTAAACGATTGCAGGGTAGAAGTTAAGTATATCCATTCAGAAGAAATCAACGATAATAATTACCGCGAACTATTTAAAGAATTAAAAGGTATTCTGGTCGCCCCGGGATTTGGTGACAGAGGGATAAACGGCAAAATAATAGCAGCCAGGTATGCACGCGAAAATAATGTGCCTTTTTTTGGAGTCTGTCTGGGCCTTCAATGTGCTGTTGTAGAATTTGCACGAAATGTCCTGGGATTAGCAAAGGCACATTCTACGGAAATGGAACCAAAAACACCGGAACCTGTTATTGATCTTATGGAAGAACAAAAGGGTATTACTGAAAAGGGAGGTACAATGCGATTAGGAGGGTATCCCTGTAGTATAAAAGAAAACACGAAAGTATTTAAGGCATATAAAACAAAGAAGATAATAGAAAGACACCGGCACAGATATGAATTTAATAATCATTATCTGAAAGCATTTGAAAATGCAGGGATGATTGCTGCAGGAATAAATCCCGGAACAAATCTGGTAGAAATTATGGAAATTCCAGATCATAAGTGGTTTATAGGAGTACAGTTCCATCCGGAATATAGTAGCACTGTATTGAAGCCACATCCACTATTCGTGGATTTTATTAAATCAACGATATCGCGGTAATTTATTTAACTGTAATAAAGCATGGATAGAAATTCAATTATTGGAATAGTAGTAATCGCAATAATTATTTTTTTATGGGGCATACTAAGTAAACCTAATAAAGAAGAATTAGAAAAACGCAAAAGAATATTAGATTCATTAAAACAAGTACAGCAGGAACAAGTTGATCAGGCTGTTATTGAGGAGCAAAAGAAAGAAGTTGAATCTGAAATTACTGAAATTGATGTAACAGATAAAGTAAGTGTTGATCAATTGCGTGATAAGCTTGGATATTTTGCAGAATCAGGAGTAGGCGAAAATGAATATTATACCCTGGAAAACAACTTAATCAGGCTTATTATCTCCACTAAGGGAGGCAGACCTTATTCCGTCGAACTAAAAGACTATAAAACCCATGACTCATTACCCCTGGTTTTATTCACAGGTGATTCAACGGTATTCGGACTTAATTTTTATCTTCAGAACAAACTAATATCAACAAATGATTTATTCTTTGTTCCCCTGGCTGACGAGAAGATTATCAAAGTTGACAAACAGTCCAGAACATTGGCAATGAGGCTGGAGGCGGGAGAAAATAAATATATTGAATATAAATATAAACTTGAACCGGACAGATATTTGGTCGAGCTAATAATTGAGCTTGAGGGTATGGAAGATATATCAACCCGGGATCCAAAATCTATTGATTTACACTGGGAGATATTTTCACCTAAACAGGAGAAAGGGAAAAAGAATGAAAGCTATTATACAACTTTATATTACAAGCCTTACAAGGAAGATGTGGATTTTTTCAGTGCACGCAGTAATAAAGAATTTCAGCAGCAGGAAATAAGTACAAGAATTGAATGGATTGCATTCAAAGACCAGTTTTTTAGCTCAGTTATAATAGCTGAAAATAGTTTTTCCAATGCCTTCATAAAATCAACCAGCCTTCCCGGATCTGAAAAGTATATTAAAAATTTCAGGGCTGAAATCGGATTACCTTTTGAAAGGGAAATAACTGAACAAATTCCGGTTAAATTCTATTTTGGCCCAAATAAATACAGTTTGTTAAAAAAACGATACAGCCAGTGGGAACTCCATGACATTGTAACTGTTGGAAGAGGTATCATAAAATGGATTAACCAGTTTGTCATCATAAATATATTTGACTGGCTTAGTAAATCCATTAACAACTACGGTATTATAATTTTACTGTTAACAATAATTATCAAGGTAGGATTATTCCCTCTTACTTACAGGTCTTATCTATCACAGGCAAAGATGAAGGTTTTAAAACCGCAGCTTGATGAACTAACCAAGAAATTTCCAAAGGGTAAAGAAATGGAACGGCAGAAAGCTACCATGGCATTGTATAAAAAAGCTGGTGTTAGCCCTCTCGGAGGGTGCCTGCCCATGATATTGCAGTTCCCTATCTTGTTTGCTATGTTCAGGTTCTTTCCAACATCCATTGAATTAAGGCAGGAAAGTTTCCTCTGGGCTCATGACCTGTCAACTTATGATTCTATCCTGGAATGGAATACAACTATTCCTGTAATCAGTAAATTATACGGAAATCATATCAGCCTGTTCACATTACTTATGACAGTTTCCACTATTCTGACAATGAAGCTTGGAAGTCAGGCTACAAGCAGCAGCCAGCAAATGCCAGGCATGAAATCAATGATGTATTTTATGCCTATAATGTTTATGTTTATTCTGAATAATTTTTCAGCCGGATTGACATATTATTACTTCCTGGCAAACATTATAACTTTCGGACAAAACTTTATTTTCAAGCAGTTTATTGATGACGAGAAACTTCTAAGTAAAATGGAAAACAGAAAAGCAAAAGTTAAGAAAAAATCAGGATTCCAGTCAAGGTTGGAAAAAATGGCAAAAACCAGGGGTTATAAACTTCCCAAAAAATAGAGTTTCTTATTGGTAAAAACATTAATACTCTCTGCTGATGAAATTAGTTAACAACAGATACAAAATTGATGGCATTGATGTTTTAAGTTTATGTAATAAATATAATTCGCCCTTATATGTATATGAAACATCAAAAATGAAAAATCAGTACAGCAGGATGCTTAATGCATTTAAGGGAGTAAATGTAAAAATAAATTATGCCTGCAAGGCTCTAACTAACATCAATATACTTAAATTCTTTAAAGATCTTGGCTCAGGGCTTGATGCAGTTTCAGTTCAGGAAGTTGAAATCGGATTGAAAGCCGGCTTTAATCCCATGGATATTATTTATACTCCAAACTGTGTTTCAATAGATGAGATAGAAAAAGTTGTTAAGCTGGGAGTAAAAATTAATATTGACAACATATCAATTCTTGAGCAATTCGGCCATCTGCACGACAATAGTATTCCAATATGCATTAGAATAAATCCGCATATAATGGCCGGAGGTCACCATAAAATTTCTACGGGCCATATTGATTCAAAATTCGGAATTTCTGTCTACCAGATGCCACATGTACACAGGATTATTGAGGCAAATAATATGAAGGTTGAAGGTTTGCATATGCATACCGGTTCAGATATACTGGATGTTGATGTATTCATTAATGGTGCAATAATTTTACTGGATGTTGCCAGAGAATTCAGGGAGCTTGAATATGTTGATTTCGGCAGTGGCTTTAAAGTCCCCTATAAACAAGATGATATTTATACAGATATTGAAGCCCTTGGTAAAAAACTTACCCAGTACTTTAAAAAATTTTGCAGGGATTATGGAAAAGATTTAACATTAATTTTTGAGCCGGGTAAATTTCTGGTTAGCGAAGCCGGCTATTTCCTTGCAAAAGTAAATGTAATAAAACAGACAACATCAACAGTATTTGCCGGTATTGATACCGGACTTAATCATCTGATAAGGCCTATGTTTTACGATGCATATCATAATATAATTAATGTTTCAAATCCCAGGGGGAAGCCAAGGATTTATACTGTTGTAGGATATATATGCGAAACTGATACTTTTGGCTGGAACAGGAAAATTAATGAAATTACAGAAGGGGACATTCTTGCCTTTTTAAATGCCGGGGCATACTGTTATACAATGGCATCTAATTATAATTCAAGATATAAACCGGCTGAGGTCCTTATACATGAAGGGAAAGATCACCTTATAAGGAAAAGGGAAACAATGGATGATTTGTTAAGAAATCAGATTATAATAGATATATAGTTAATATTAAATGATGGCTGTTAAAAGTGTAACATTCATACTATTAATAACCTCAACTGCACTATCCTTTGCACAACCTGATAAATCACTGGTTGGGACAGAGGAAAATCTGAAAAATATTTCAAGATCAGCAGCTTTTGTAATGACAACCAATATGGATGAATTATATGAAGGTATAAAAGGCACACCCTACCTGTTTAATGAATGGAAACAGGGAAATATATATCTAAATGATAATACATATATAAATGATGTCAATATTAAGTATAACATCTACACCGATGATGTCCTGTATTTACACCGTAAATCAGGTGATTCGCTTATAATAGACAGGTCGCTTATTAACAGCTTTGAAATAACAGACGATAATTCCGGTAATCTGGTTTTATTTAAAGAAATTAGTCTCCGCCCTGACAAAAATGATAAGAGTACATTTGTAAAGGTACTGTATGATGGTAAATCAAAATTTATAATAAAGTATACCAAAACTTTTATTAAGGCCGATTATAAGGGTGCTTACAGTGCCGGCAGGAAATATGATGAATATATTGATGATTACCAGTATTATATTATTACGAATTCAACTGATCCGGTTAAAATTAAATTAAATAAAAAATCAGTCGTTAAAGCTCTTTCTGACAAAGAAGTTAAAATCCAGCCCTTTTTAAATGAACATCGCCTGAACCTTAATGATGAATATGGTATTGCAGAGCTGCTTGAGTATTATGACAGTATTAGTAATTGACTATAATTTGCTGAGCTTCTGACCTGCAAATTTAATCCCTCCTATTATACCGGTACGCCAGTACTCCCAGTTATGGGTTCCAATCCTTACGTGATACTCGTGGGGTATACTATATTTTAAAAAAATCTGATGAAGTAACTCATTACTATTAATCAGAAAATCATTCATCCCGCAGTCAAAATACCAGTTAATACTTTTTAATTTGTCTGATGTGCTATCATTAATAAGATAAAAAGGACTGTTATTTTCCCAGTGTTCATTTATTCTCTCATTACCCTCTAAATCTCTTCCATATAACCGGGAAAATTTATTATCATAATCCTCTGACTTCATATTTATTATCATCTCATCAGTTCTCACTGCTGCACTTAAAGCAATACATGATCCGAAAACATCTGTATGTTTAATTGAGTGTATTATAGCCCCAAAGCCCCCCATTGACAGCCCCGCTATAATGCGATACCTGGAATGAGGGAAAGTTTTATATGTCGAATCAATATATGGTATAAATTCCCTGATAAACAGATCTTCATAGGGAAATTGAAGCAGGTAATCGTTTATATAATATGAGTTTTTGGCATCTGGCATTACCACTATTAAGGGTGGTATTTCTTCAATTTTTATAAGACTGTCAATTATTATATGAATATCACACCTGTCTATCCAGCTGGTTTCATCTCCATGATAACCGTGTAAGAGGTAAAGTACCGGAAAGCTATCAGCTGTTGTATGATAATAGGGAGGAAGATAAATAGAATACTCTAATTTATTATTAAGAACTTTACTGTTAACTTCCAGACTTTTATATATAGTGCCCCTGATATCACTATTGAGTTCAGCAAATGATTGTCCGTTTAACCTATTAAAACCTGCATGAAAGACAAGTAGTATTATGAGAATTGTAACAGACCGGTTCATAATTTAATTATTATTTCGGAAACAATATTATTTTATTAGCTGATTTATATGAGATTTCAATTAGAGTGAATAGCATAAACTAAACAACTATACCAACAATAAGTATGTCATCTATTTGTGGCTGATTACCTCTCCAGTTATCCAACTCTGTCTCAAGTATTTTCCTGCGTTCTGTTACAGGCATATTACTTATGTCATTCAGCAGTTTAATAAATCTGCTTTTTGAAAATCTTTTCTTTTCATTTTCGCCGAATTGATCCATATATCCGTCAGAAAACATATAAATCGTATTCCCTGGTTTAACTTTAATTGACCTTACAATAAAATCTTCAATATTCTCATAATGACCAATTGGTGTACGGTTGCCTGTATATATTTTAATTTCGCTATCCTTGTATATGAATATTGGATTCTTTGCTCCGGCATATTTTACTACAAGCTTCTTCCTGTCTATTGTACAAAATACCATATCCATCCCTTCAAGCATTAAGTATTCATCTTCAAAATTATGCAGTGAACTGACAATTCTTTTATTGAGTTCAAACAGGACTTCATTTGGTTCATAATTGACATTCCCATGTGCAATCTCATTAAGAAATGCCATACCGAACATACTCATTACTGCTCCATGGACGCCATGTCCGGTGCAATCGGCAACTGCTATAGCAAGCTTCCCGTTCATGTTACCTGCCCAGTAAAAATCACCACTTAGAATATCTCTGGGCCTGTTAAGTATAAAATAATTTTTAACTGAATCACCAAGAAGTTTTTCAGGTGGAAGTACTGCCCTTTGTAAGTTTTGTGCCATTAGAATATTATCAATCATTTGTTTCTTCTCTTCTGTAATTAACATATTGGTTTCGGATAATTTATTTTTGGCACGTTTTGCCAGGATTAAATTAATGTATAGGACCAGGGATAAAGAAATCAGTATGATTATAGCGACTGAGAATAGAACCGTGGTATTATCAGACTGTACTCTGCCTGAAAAATTTAATAAACTAAAAAATATGATTAAAATATTAAGTCTTAATCTGTGAGCCATACCCGTCTTTAAGAAGAACACTTTTATATATAAATTTATAAATAAAAGAAATTTTATATTAAACCTGGCTATCCAGTCTTATATGCCTGATAACATCTCCTGAACTCACAAAAGAGCCATTATGGCATCCTGTAACATTACAAAATGTAATTGCATTATTAAAATCTAATTCAGGAGTTAATCCTATTATAACCATATCTGCATCAGTCGTACAATTGCAGTTAACAAGCTTCTCGAACATAACTCCACAATGGGGACAATATAATTCATCTTTTACTCCTTCCTCCAGATTTCCTGACAGCACAATTTTGTCAAAGTCTCCTTCTATGGCTGAAATTATAAACTCTCCCTCTGTACCAGGTCTCTTAAATTTAATTCTTAACCCGAATAATCCGTTTATTATGTGTTCCTTATCAACAATATTACATCCATTCGGGCAGTATGCCTCTTTTATAACGTATCTAATCTTTTCCTCTTCTTTTACAGATTTGATCTTCTTTCTTTCACTGATTGGTATAATCCATCGACCATCTTTATTAAATCTTTTCATATAAATCCTCCCGGAAAATTAGTGATTTAGTTCTTGTTAATATTTCAGGTCAAGAACATATTGCATGATAAGAAACTAATTGTTTATAATGCAATACAAAAAAGCATATAATAAATCAATATTCAGAACGTTTCCAAAAGTAATGAAAAATATTCTAATTAGTTATTTCAGGTAAAAAGAATTATTAATTTCAAACATCAGTATTTATATCGTTAACAACGATGATTTTCTTTAAATGTCTGGACAAAATCAGGTTTCTGAATATCAGGGTTTGGGATTTCAGCATAAACAGTCTTGTCCGCGACTATGGTGTAGCGTTTATTTCCCGGGTGATCATCAGACATCCCTTTAAAACAATTACCGGCATAAAGAATTATCAGAAATTAAATAAAACCAAAGAGTCAACTTATAAAATATTGATCAATCCGCAACATCCTGAAAAATGTATAGATAACCATAAATCTATTACAGGAGCAGGATTCTGTCTGAAACCGCTAAAACCTGAATGCATATCCGGCAGAGCTAATCATAATTGCATATATTTCGAGAATAATCTTTACCTGCAAAAAAATACCAAACCATTGTGTTGCAGAGACTGTATGATTAAAAAGATCGGCTTGATAGCTTTATATGCAAAAAGCAGTTTTTATATAATGACTTCAGCAAAAGATATCTTATATGATATAATTCAGCCAGCGGTTAAAACAGGAAAATACCTAAAAGGATTGTTTTGCATGTGTAAATATTCATTTGAGCCATTTAAAATTGCTCTTTTAATATCAGGTATTGAAGGCTGTCTCTGCTCATTTGAGACCGGTGATTGCAAAGACTATAAGACATGGCACAGAGCAGATATCGGGATTAAAGATGAACAAACAACTTTAAGTAATACATTTATCAGGTCTGTAGAAAATATTTTATCATTAACTTCATCAAACAGGAATATTAAATTTAAGAAAGTCGGAAACATTTTTTATCCTTATGATTGAATTCATCTCTAAACGATTTATTTTCCCTTCATTACAGTGCTGGCTTATAGTATTTCCTGTCAGCATAATTATAGGAATTACCTTCGGCTGGTTATCAGGCTGGTTAAAAATTAAATACCAATTGAAAACTGGCTACTCAAGAAAAATATTTCATTTTCTGATATTTACTACTGCCGGAATTATTGGAATTACAGGAGGTTTTGAAGCAGTACAGGTTTTTGGGGCTGCAATAGGAATCGTTGTTGGATATGCTGTATTAAGAGGTTATAAAAGTAAATTGTTTAATGCCGTTGCACGGCCAGGTGATAAACCTTATGAAAGATTTTACGTAATTGTTCCCTTTTTAATGACCGCTCTGGGAGGTATAGTAAGCAATATTGCATTCGGGAAATATGCTGTTATAGGATACATAACAACAGGGTGGGGTGATGCGGTAGGTGAACCTGCCGGAACACGATGGGGCAGGCACAAATACAGAATACCCACATTTACCGGAATACATGCCTATAGAAGTATTGAAGGAAGTATAGCTGTGTTTTTAGCCTCATTAGCAGGTTGTATCATATTATTACTTACCGGATTTCACTTACCTGCTTTGACGGTTATTTATACATCTCTCATCACAGCCTTAATAACAATGATTGTTGAAGCTTTTACCTTTCATAGCATTGACAACCTGACAATCCAGGTTTTCAGTACAGGAGTCTTTGTTATTAGCTTAAATTGGATTCTCAGACTATCAGGTTCTTAATTCTTTCAATCTGTTTCTGCTTGTTTACTTCTCTGAGTTTGCGTGCAGTATTTGTAAAATATTGATGACCTGAAATAAATCTCATTTGCATCTTGTTCCAGTCGTTCAGTGTTCCGACTTTATTTTGTTCTTTAAGCTCTTTGTAAAGGGTATTTGAAACAGGTATCATATCACTTCTCCCCAAATAATCCAGATCAGAATCAGCAATTATCTCCTCCAGTTTATTTTGTGGTTCCGGAGGTAATTTTGTTGCCATTATCAAATCACATATAATCTTTATCTGTGCCTGTGTATAATAATAATTAGGCAACACTTCCCGGGCAATTATTGTACTGCTATATTCATGATTATCATAACCTATTGTATGACCCGTATCATGAAATAATGCAGCTGTCTTCAGCAATAACAATTCCTCGTCAGGGAGACCTTCACCTAATCCGATCAATTCAGATTGAGTAACAACATCAACTGTATGTTTTACATTATGATAATATAAATTATCTGACAGTTCTCTTTCAAGTTTATCAAGGATTAATTCCTGCAAATCCATGAATTGTATCAGACCATATCTTATACTAAACTTTTTATTTGGAATTAGTCCCTTATTTTGCAGGGAAAACTCCTGCTTAATACCCCTGACTGCGTACATTTCAATATCGCCCTTATACTTAACAGGCATTCTGCCAAAATATTCGCAGTTAAACAGGTCTTTTACCAGTTCGTAAGTATTCCCGGACACTAAAATCTGTCCATCCTCGCAAAATGACTTAATACGTGCTGCAAGATTTACAGTATCTCCTTTTATTTCATAATTTACTTTCTTTCTCCCTGTTTCTGTTGCTACTACAGGTCCGGTGTGTATTCCTATTTTTAATCTCCATATTTTTCCTTCATCATAAGACTTATGTAATTGCTTTATATAATATTGCATTTCAACTGCAGCTAACAAAACCTCAACAGGGTTTGTAATGTTCTTATTCGGGATACCACCAACACACATGATAGTATCTCCTATAGATTTAATACTTTTAATTTCGTATTTGTTTATTATAGTTTCCAGCTGTAAGAATATCTCATCAAGATTATCAACAAGAGCCTGTGAATCCATGTCTGCAGATATATCATTAAATCCCTGAGTGTCAGCAAACAGAACAGTGGCAGTTTTATATTTTATTATATTGGTGGTCTTTGGAACAGCTATAAGACCTTCTAATTTTTCATTCTTGGCCTGGGCCAGTAAATGTTTATATTTCTCAAGTTCCTGTGTTAATTGTTCATTCTGCTGGGTCAGCTTTTCATTCTCTGCCATTAAGGTCTTACTCTGGCTTATCAGCTCTGAAATATGTCTAAGTAAACTGGACTTACTTTTTGCCATATACTATATAAATAAAATTATCTATATGCAAATATGATAATAAAAATTAAATTATTTAAAATCCTAAGTAAATACGGTTTTTGCAATTTTTGGTTATTATCACTTGTTTATTCAAAAATAACAGACTATTAATGGTTTAAAATTTATATAAAATAGTTATAATACTCTCATAAAAGTCCGAAAAGTATTTAACAACATTACTTGTAGATTAAATTTCCCCTGTTAAAATCATATCTTCCTTTTTATCTATACCATTAATTCTGACATTAGCAAATGTATTCCTGCTACAACCTACACTTTCAAACTTTACCGGCACATAATGTTCTCCATATCCTTTGGCCACACCATCAGGGGATATTCTCTCTATCAGTACAAGCTGTGTTTTATTTATAAATGATTTACGATAGTTGAATTTATTTATATTCGATATTTCCCTGATTTTTTCGCTTCGTTCATGCTTAATTTTATCGGGAATTTGTTCCGGCATATATTCGGCATCTGTACCTTTTCTTATAGAAAATTTGAAAGTATGTATATGGCTGAATCCAATATCTTTAACCACCTTGCATGTCTCCTGAAAATCTTTGTCTGTCTCCCCGGGAAATCCAACAATGATATCTGTAGTAAGATTTAATGCAGGATATTTACTTTTAAACAAGTCTACTATTTTAAGGTATCCGGATAAATTATAAACCCTCCTCATTTTTGACAGCATATTTTCTGAACCGCTTTGCAAGCAAAGATGAAGATGAGGACATAATTTAGGATTAGCAAAGAGTGCTGCTAATTTATCTCCAATACCCTCGGGCTCAATACTTGAAATTCTCACTCTAAAGTCACCCTTTATGTCCAGAATATTCTCAACAAGGTCTTCAAAACCTGTATCTTTATATCTATAACAACTTATATTTACTCCTGTTAATACCACTTCTTTATAACCTAAAGCAACTACCCTCCTGATATTATCAATAATACTTTCTGCCGGCCTGCTTACAGCTCTGCCTCTTACAAGTGGTACTATACAATATAAACAATTATTATTACATCCGTCATTTATTTTTATGAAACTGCGTGTATGAAAACTTTTTTCTGCAGGTGAAAAATTAAATAAATCTTCTTTAAGATCATTTGTGTTTATTTTTTCCCCCTTAAAATGGCTGTCAACAATAGTAAATATTGAGCTTTTAGTTTTATTCTCTACTATATAGGTTATATCATCTCGTTTTTCAAGGTATTCTCGTTGATGGTTTGCCATACAGCCCGTAACTATAACAATGGGAGAATCCTCTCTCCGGCATGCCTGGTTAATGTAGTTTTTGGATTTATGATCGCTTTGGCTGGTAACTGTACAGGTATTTATAATATATATATCAGCTTTATCATTAAAGTCCACAATTTTATAATCAGCTTTATAAAAATCCGTTAACAGGGAATCACTTTCAGATTGGTTTAATCTGCATCCTAATGTTTTAAAAGCAACTTTTTTCCGCATAATTATACCAGTTCGGGCTTTGTTTCACTTACCAGTTTTCCTTCAGCCGCAAATTCGGCAGCAGATGTAATTAAGATATATATAAACCGGCCAATCAAAGATTTATCTTCTGATTTAAATCTTACAATAATCCTCCCCTCGGTTATTCCTGAAAAAAAGCCGGGCTTCCTGTCGGATCCTGTAACAAGTACTTTTATTTTTTTGCCAATTAGGTTTTTATTAAGCTCAAGGGAATGTTTTTTTAATTCATCAGTAAGAATATGCAGACGAAGTCTTTTTGTTTGATTAGGAACATTATCAGGCCATTTGGAACTTACTGCGCCGGGGCGTGGTGAATACTGTGCTATATAAGCCATATTGAATCTGAACTCTTCCATGACCTTCCTGGTATTTTGAAATTGCTCTTCAGTTTCACCTGCAAATCCAACAATAATATCAGTGAATATAGTTGCTTCAGGAAGTTTCTGACGCACTGAATTTATTACCTTACTATATTCTTCAACAGTATGCTTACGGTTCATTTTTCCCAGCATCATATTATCTCCTGATTGAAGTGGCAAATGGATATGATTTGCCAGGCAATTGTAGCTGGCTATTACTTCAATTACTTCATCTGTCATATCCCTGGGATGAGGCGAGGTAAAATAGACAAGGAATGCCATACCTGAAGATTTACCGTATTCACCAATTTTTGTTAAAAGCTGTGCAAAGGTCAATTCATCACCACGTCTGTCCATTCCATAGGAATTAACATTCTGACCCAGCAAGGTAATGGATTTATATCCTTTATCAACCAGGCATTTAATCTCATTTAAAATCTCTTCTGATGGCCTGGATATTTCTCTTCCCCTTGTATAAGGAACAGCACAAAAAGTACAAAATTTATCACACCCGTTTTGAATAGGAATATATGCTTCAAATGATGAGTTATACAATGGTTTAATTTCCCAGAAATTCAAAACCTTATCTTCAGAGTGCATATACGAAGGTCTGTTATCTCCCGAAAGTCCTTCTTTGATTCTTGTTGAGCCTTTAACCGGGTACTCATTAATACTTCTTTTTATTGGTGTTACAACTCCATACTGGCTTATTATATCAGGTAAATCTGTAAGATCATTTGTTTCAAAAACAAGATCGAATAATTTTAAAAACTTTTCTTTATCGGCCTGAAGGACACAGCCTGAAATAAAAGTGATAAGGTTTTTATTGTCCTTCCATCTATTCCATTTATGTATTCTTGCATATACTTTGTCAATAGATTTCTGACGCACAGAACATGCTAAAACACCCAGTAAATCAGCTTCCTCCTCATTTTCAGTCCACTGATAACCCATTCCCTCAATTACGGTGCGGACACGTTCGCTATCCGATTTATTCATCTGGCATCCTAATGTAACTAAATGGTATTTCATTATCAGACTTGTCTTTTTATTCCGGCGATCTGCTTTTTTATGATAAATACAACCTGTATTTTATCCTGCCCAATAATCTGTTATAGAACATCTTGTTTTTTAAAATTCCCGCAAATTTACACTAAAGTAATTAATTCCAAAGACTTTTTTATTTTTTAACTTGTATGCTCAAATGTTCTTGATAAATTAGTAATAAAAGAAAAACAAATAATTTGACAAAGGCTTATTAATTTTTTAAATTGCATATATAAACAGGAAATTTAAATGATGAGTGATAATATTCTAAATAAAGTCTACTCCAATATTATCAGAATATTTCAGCATCATGATACAATAGATCACAAACCAGGGAAATTACATAAATCCGTTGCCGGTAAAATCAAAACATGTCCTATTACAGGATTGGATATATCAATGCAGCCTAAAAACAGTAAGTTTCTCAGTTATACAGGAGTTAAATGGTATTATAACAATGATTTCCAAACTTATAAGAATATGCTGGAGCCTGTATTAAAAAAGAGCTGGAAATACAAACCCCTTGAAGACCAGTTTAAAGAAATTGCCCATATCATCAGAAATAAGGACAGCAATCCCCGTAATAACATAAAAAGAATACTTGATCGAATATTAAGTGATAATAATACCCTTTTCAATAATCTGAACCTCATCGACAAAAACAAGCTAAAAAAAGCCGGATTAAAAGATTTTTAGCAAATGGATTGTTCTATTGCTCTATTGTTCTATTGACAAATCCAAAATCGAAAATCGTTAATCGTAAATCTCAAAGATTATCTGACTGGAGTTTGAAATGATAAATGATATATCCTTTCTGATGAAAAGGAGCATCGGGTTTGGCAGTAAACTTTGATTTTAATGCGGCTGATTTGGCAACATTGAGTAAATAAGTATCCAGTGTAGTTGATCCTTTAACTCCCGGATTAACATTAACAACATTTCCCTGTCTGTCAACTGTAATTTCAACTTTTACTATTCCTTGTTTCTGGTAGTTAAGTTCAGGTTTTGGAAGAGATACAAATCCCCTTCCTTCAAGATCGAATGACACACCTTCCCCCATTCCGAGTGAATAGCTTTCGGAATCCGGACTCCCGTTAAGATTGCCCTGATTACCTCCTGCTTTTTCTATACCTTCAGAATCATTGGAATCAGATGATTTGTTTTTTCCTGAATAAAGGGCACGTTTATTTACCTCTTTTGGCTTTTCCACCGGTTTTTCTACCTCTTCTTTAATCTTATCTTCAACTTTACTTACATCCTGTTTTTTTTCTGATTTCTTTTTTTGCACTGATGGTGCTTTTTCATAATCCTGGGTCATTATTTCATCTTTTGAGTCATCCACGCTAATGTCCTCTGCCGGTGGTATGGTTTGTTCCGGTATATCACTTGTTTCTGTAATTTCCCCTGGTTCTGATATTCCTCTGCCATACTCCTCATCCCCAAAATTAATCACTATACTCTCAATACCCGGTGGCTCTTTAGGTTCAATAAAACCAAAAAATAACAGGATAAGAAAAAGTAAATTGTGAAAAATGATAGTTCCTAATATGCCGTTTTTATCTTTAGGCATAGTAATAAAGTTTAATCTTCCGGAGTTGTAGCCAATATTAATTTGTACCTATTGTTTTTAGCTATGTTCATTACTTTCACAACCTGTTCAAGAGGGACGCTTCTGTCAGCATATAAAGAGATTGTAGGTTCGATTCTGAAATTAAGCTTATTTTGAAGAACAGATTCCAGCTCATTAACCGAAACTTTTGTTTTTTCAACGTAAAATTCCAGATCCTTGGTAATTGATACAGTTATAACCGGCTTTTCTGAAACCTGATTTGTACTTTGAGGCAGAGATAATTTCAAAGCATTGTCCACAATTAATGTAGATGTCAGCATGAAGAAAATCAATAACAGAAATACTATATCTGTCATTCCTGACATACTAAATGCAACGCTTACCTTATTTCTTGTACTAATAGCCATGACTTAATTTTTGTTATCTACTTCTTTACCGGTTCATTTAACAAATCCATAAATTCAGTACTGTTAGCTTCCAACTGAAATACTATTTTTTCAACTTTTGAAACCAGGAAATTATATGCAAAATAGGCCAGTATACCAACGATCAGGCCTGCAACAGTAGTTACCAGGGCCTGGTAAATTCCACTGGATAATTGTGCAACAACTATATTACTTCCTGCTTTTGACATATCAATAAAAGAACGGATCATACCCATTACGGTTCCCAGAAATCCGAGCATGGGTGCACCTCCTGCAACTGAAGCCAAAATAGGTAATCCTTTCTCAAGCTGATAAATCTGAAGTTTGCCAATATTCTCAATAGCGGCACTAATATCATTTAATGGCCGGCCTATACGGTTAACTCCTTTCTCAATCATTCTGGCGATAGGATTATTATATGACTGGCATAAAGCATGTGCAGACTCGAGTTTTCCTTCATGAATATAGTCTTTAATCCTGTTCATAAAATTTATATCGATCCTTGATGCTCTGGCTATGGCTCCCCATCTTTCAAAGAAAATGTAAACTGCCACAATTGACAGTAAAAGGATAGGAATCATTACCCAGCCACCTTTTAATGCCAGATCAATGAATTTCATTGTAGTATCTGTTGCTACTTCATTTTCTAAAGCATTTGCAGCAGTCTCAGTTAAATTTGTTTGCAATAACATTAGCATAATTAGTAGTGATTATAAAGTTTCGTTAAAATTATTAAAACGATTAAAATTGAATAATATTTTTTGTTTATAGTTATTAACTATTTTTTTAAAGTATTCTTATTCTTTTTACCAAATATAGCATGCAAATATCTTTTCCAGAGTTCGCCAAGACTATTGAATTCCTCTTTAAATACAACACCAACACCTTGAGTATAAGGGGATACTTCAGTCAGAAGGTTATCATTTGAATGGTTATAGGCTTTAAGGCGAAATTTTTCTGTTATTTTATAATCCAGATCAAAATCTCCTACAATATTATTTGAAGATTCGGCAGTAGCATTGGTAGTTACATCAACGTTCCCGTTAATACTAAGTCTGTCATTTAACAGCTGGGTGGAAAGGGCAAATTCCACTTCATCATTAGTCATCTGGTTATCAAAGTCAGGGCGGTAGTTAACTCTTATGTCATAATCATTACTTATTTGGGACAACCAGTTACTTAGCTGATTTGATAAAAATTCGCTGGCATTAACGCCCGCAGCATTTGAATATGGTGAGGACAATGTATTACTACCAATCCCTCCCTGACCACCTGAGCCTGGCATAAACCTGTTTAAGACCAGCAATGATATGAACTGTTTATTAAGTTCTTCATCAGTATTTATTTCATTCTTTACCATTGTTCTGGTTTCTTCATCTATTGTTGGTAAATAAATGTCGTACTTAATATTTGGTTTCATAAGTTTATCTGTGATAAGTAACTGGCAGTAAACTGTTGTTTTACGCCTGTATATGTTTTCGTCAGATCCCTTTAAACTTTCGTCTCCCGTAATGTCAACCCCAAATAATTCATAGAGAGATGCTTTGGTCGGATATATAGCTTTAATATCAATATATGCATCCAAAGGATCGCCAGTCCATTTTATAACTCCATAGTCTATATTAAATTTCCTGTTAATAACGTTTTGCAGGGTAAATAAATAATCACCTTCTTCTATATAATATTCACCAAACATTTTAAATTTTCCCAGTGTATTAACCTGCAGATTAATATTACCGACACCTTTGCCTTTCATTATATCGCCCACTTTTGGATCGAAAATAAGTTGTACCTCGGCATCCCGCGTAACTTCCAGGTCTACATTCAAATTTATTGCAGAAAGATCGACTTTATATTCTTTACTGCTTTGTTCAGTTTGTTCGGCTGTATCTTCAAAAAGAAAAGTAACAAAGTTATATTCTGAAATTTCACCTTCACTGTCAAGCGGGATAAAAAACCTGGTGTTTTTCTCTGTCCTTACACCAGCGTCTATTTTTATATTTCCGGGAGCTCCCTTTAAAACAATGTACCCTGAAGCAAAAGCAGTACCATAAAACTGATCATTGTCAAATTGGGTTGTATTTAAGAATAATAAATTATCAGCATCAATTTTAATGTTAATATTAAAATTCTTAAAATATGTGTTTTTGACAGCACCATTTAAGTATGCGGAATTTCCGTATATATCACTAAGTTTTATATTATCAAAAAATATGTTATTGTCTATTATTCTAATTCTATCTGTAAAATTATATCTTGATTTTAAATAATTAATGGTAAAGGCAGTCTTCTGAAACTTCAGATCACCGTTAATAACAGGTTTTGAAGTATTTCCTGTCAGAGCTAAATTTCCTGTGGCAATACCTCTAAAATCACTGAATACATTTTGCATATAAAGATTTATTATGTTAAGCCTCAGCTTATTTAATTCGACATTTAATTTAATTTTTCCGTCATCCTTTGGGAAATAATCTCCATTTATAGCAACTGTGTTTAATTGTCCCCTTTTTGCAATTGCATTAATGCCAATAGATTTTTTATCATTATTCCATTTAGAATTAATAATTGTATATCCCAGTCTCTCATCATTAATAACCAGTGTATCAACTGTAAGGCTTGAATAAAACAATGTATTTTTATAGAAATCTGTTATTGAAGCATTACCATTCAGTATCCCCTTAATTTCGAAACCTTCAGAACCGGTAAAAGTATTTAAGTTTTCTAAATTAAAATTGTTAAATTCTGCTGATAATTCATCAGCAGGTTCAACTGATATCTTACCATTAAGTCTCAGGTATTGTTTATCATGATTTATGCTGAAGTTATCTACTGAAATACTACTGCTGTCAACCAGTATTTTACCGCCATTAACATTCCACGATGTATCTGTTGTTACAATATGTGTAGGAAGAATGTTAACTGATACTACCGGGAATTTATGCCTGGACGATTTTGTGAATTTTGCGATCGCTCTTAGTTCCCCTTTATAAAGTAGTGTATCCCAATTATTCCAGCGTGTCAAAAAATTAACACTGTCTCTGCTTATATCTGAATAAATAGTAAAATTCTTGAGATTAATTTTTTCCTTAAGCAAAAGATTCTCACTGCCGGACTCGATTGAAAAAATACTGTCATTTGACTGGCAGTTGAAATAAACATTATTCCATGTACTGCCATGAAATTCGATTTTTGGTGATTGAAGAATTAAAAATAAATAATTTGTGCCCGGATCAAATTCTCCTTTTAAAATAGTATTTTCAGCAATACAATATTCTGGTAAAAAGTAATCAAATATCGGCTTTGTTTTCTTAAAGTTTACTATGAAATGGAATCCATTTTTAATATCATCTATTGCCAGGTGTTCATAATTAACAAAAGTTGGAAGATATGAATTAATAAATTTCATTAATGATTTGTTAATTTCTGCCATTTGATAACTTCCGTAAACATCGGCATCAATAAAGTCTGAACGAATTGATAATGAATTGGAGTCTTTACTGTTTTTTGCATATATACTAAAATCATATATCTGAATTTGCCTGTTACTTTTTGTAAACAGTGAATTTAGCAGCTTTATCTCTCCATTTATGTTATCTAAGGAATTACCCTGAGCATTTGCCCGGATATAAAAGGAAACTGTATTTATGGTGTCACTTTTATCAAAATTAAGAGCATATAAATTAGCATATGCTATATTGGCGGTAAAATCAACTTCATAAATCTCACTTGAAAAGTCTACCTTACCTAAAAATTCCATATTTATATTCGGATCATCAATATTAATGGAACCATTATAAGTCTTATCAGAAAAAACTCCCGATAACTTAATATTCTTATATTTATATTGTTTAATTGCCAGGCTATTAATTAATCCTTGCAGTTTGGCATTTACAGTCTGTCCTGAACAGCTTGAACCATCAACATTGACATTAAGAGTAATTTTACCAATATTCTTCGCATTATTCAGGAGTTTGCCAAGATTAAATTCCTCAGCTATTAATTTACCGCTAAATGTGAAATAATTGTTTGTATCTGGCTTAAATAATAAATCTGAAGATATTTTACCCAGATTCGTTCTTATATCTCCATATGCTACAAAATCATCAACAAATCCTGTAAATTTCCCATTATAAGTTATAGTACTTAACTCTTTAAATTTTCCTGATAAATTAAGCCTCTTTCCTCCGGGCAGCTCTAAGGACTCAATCTCTTTAACAGATGTGTTGAAATCTTTTAAGTCTACATATATGAAGGTTTCCTTAAAATCCGGCAATCCGTTCAGATTAAATTCACCGTGGATTTTTGATTGTTCTCCATATCTGATCCTAATATTTCTTCCTTTTAAATTACTTATAGAACCTTTAATTTCACCCGATAAATTAATTAACTGATTTGTGCCGTACAACTTTGGAGAAAAGAAAGCAATATCATTAAGATTTATATCTGAAGGGAATAATACAAGATTAAGTTTTACCTGTTCATACCTTGCTTCCGGTTTAAAATCCTTAAAGCTTTTAAAATATAAAGCTATCTTCGCCCCTGATATTCGTGATAACTTAGTATTTATCTTTACATTCCTGAATATAAGATGATTTTTGCTGATACTTGCATTTGCATAAAAATTATTAACCAGAAATCCACTATGATCTTCAAAGCTTAATGATTTAATTAAAAAATTTACAGTATCAGCATCCTTATTAAACCTTTTTATTTCTGTATTGAATTTATTAAGGACTAAATCTGAAAAATTAATACCCTGTTTATTTAATTTAGAATCGTAGGTTTTAAAACAAAATTTGCTGTTTTCAAATTTTATATTTCTAATTGTCAATAGCCTGGGTGATTCGGTGGTATCTTTCCTTCTCAGTCCGTCAATAATAAACTTAATATTTACTGTATTCGCAGAATCAATGGCCAGACGAAGTGTTGCATTTTTCAAACCAAGTGTATTTACAGGAATACGCTTTTTATTTGGCAACTTTACAATTGTAGAGGTTATTTGGTCAGCATATAACAGCGTATCCTGATTTAAATCTTCAATATAAACATTGTTTAATCTAACCTTGTTAAAAAATGATATGTCAATAGCACCTATAGTAAATTTCGCATTAACGTTTTCAGAAATGGCTTCCATTACCTTCTTTGCCACGTATGTCTGGACCTTCCTGCTTTGAAGGAGAATAAAGGCAGATGACAGTAATATCAATACTGCCAGCAATATAATGAATAATATTTTAAGTAACTTTTTAATAACTTTAGCTTTTTATTTCGAAAACGCAAAAAAAATAAAAAAAGTCTAATAATTTACAATATTAGTTAATTAAAATAAATTAATGATTACTACTATCTTAGGAATTGAGACATCATGTGATGATACTGCTGCTGCAATAGTAGAAAATGGATATATTATTTCAAATAAAATCGCTAACCAGGAGGTACACAGGTCCTATGGAGGAGTAATACCTGAACTTGCTTCAAGAGCCCATCAGCAAAATATTATTCCGGTCGTTGAACAGGCCATAGCTGAAGCAGGTATAACTAAAAAAGATATAAATGCAATAGCATTTACCAGGGGACCGGGACTTATAGGGGCACTTCTTGTTGGGACATCCTTTGCAAAAGGGCTATCTTTAGCTTTAAATATACCATTAATTGAAGTTAATCATTTACAAGCTCATATATTATCCAATTTCATTATCAAAAAGAATGAACAAAAAAGCATTCCTAAATTCCCTTTTTTGTGCCTGCTGGTTTCTGGCGGACATACTCAACTTGTTGTTGTAAGAGATTTTATGGAAATGGAAATAATCGGTCAGACACTTGATGATGCCGCAGGTGAGGCATTTGACAAATGTGCCAAAGTACTGGGGCTCCCCTATCCCGGAGGTCCCTTTATAGATAAATACGCCAAAAAAGGGGAACCGAATACATATCACTTCAGTAAACCTGATATTAAAAATTATGATTTCAGTTTTAGTGGATTGAAAACCGCTTTTCTTTACTTTATAAGGGATAAAATCAATGAAGATAAATACTTTATTAAAGACAATCTAAATAATATTTGTGCTTCAATTCAGAATTCAATTATCGATATACTGCTGGATAAGCTTATAAAGGTCTCAATTGAAAAAGACTTTAAGGAAATAGCAATTGCAGGAGGAGTATCAGCCAACTCAGAACTCCGGCAGAGAGTTTTTAGTGAAGGAAAAAAAAGGAAGTGGAAAGTTTATATACCTGACTTTGAATATTCAACTGATAATGCTGCTATGATAGCTATAACCGGATATTATAAATACCTGAATAATGAATACACAAATCAGTATATAACACCGGTTGCGAGATTAAAAATATGACATCCGACCCTTTTTATCAGTATTTATAGCTATTATTTTCACGCTAATGGATAATTTTATCAACAACATATACTATTATTCCTTTTTATGCGGACTATAATTTAGAATAGGGCTTTGATAATTCTTACTATTCCACATTGTTAATACTATTTAATATTTTCACAAATAGATTATATTATTTTTAATATAAATTTGTTATTATTGTTATCTATTTCATGGTATACTATTGGATTTAGATACTAATTAAGTATAGCAAGGAAAAAATAATAGGTTACAGTCATTATAAATTGTTTCTATTTTTAATTTCATGGATAATCTGCTAATTGAAAGCACAAAAAAGACACCCGAAGTATCTTTCAATGTCGATGGAAGGATAAAAATTAGCGGAAGGTCAATACCTGAAGATGCAACAAAGTTTTATGATGATCTGTATGAATGGATCTTTTATTATTGCCAAAATCCTCCTGAATCTACTACCGTTGATATTGAACTTGAATATTTTAACAGTGGTTCCTCAAAAGCTATTTTACATATTTTAAGGGCACTTGTAGATATAGGCAAAAAAGGTCATAAAATGACTATTAACTGGTACTATGAAGAGGGTGATGATGATATTATGGAAAGAGGGGAATACTACGAATCAATCCTGGAAACCAAGTTCAATTTTATAGAAACAGAATAAGGGGACAATAAGGGGACAGTGACTGGGGACATCCCCCTAAAAGGGGGCTGTCCCCCTTCTTATTTAAATTCATCCTAAATTATTTAAAAAATGCTAAAAAGCAATTTTACTTGTCATAACATATATAATTTTGTATCTTTTCTTTGAAATCTGAAGCAAGATGAATTCTAATGAGTGTATAGAGCAGAAAGGTATTATTGAAGATATTACAGCAAATAGAATTAAAATAAAATTCCATCCGCTATCAGTGTGCGCTGGCTGTCAGATAAAATCAGCATGTAATTTAAAGGGTAATCAGGGCAATTTTATTGAGCTTGTTGATAAATCAGGTATTTATTCGGTTGGAGATGAGGTAAATCTGGTAATAAAAAAATCACTTGGTTATGCTGCTTTGTTTTTAGGCTATTTACTCCCGCTTATTATTATACTTCTTTTCCTTGTTTTTTTCTTAAGCTTAGGTTATAAAGAGATTTTTGCCGGACTGGGTTCATTATTAATACTGGCACCCTACTATTTTATATTATACCTTGTCAGAAATAACATTAGAAACAGATTTAAAATTACTTTAGCGAAAACGACCACGGAATGAATTCTGTTGTTTTATATACTGTCATATCATTAAGCGGTATTGGAGTAACAGCCGCAATTGTGTTGTTCCTGGTTGCACAAAAATTTAAAGTGTATGAAGATCCGCGGATAGACCAGGTGGAAGATGAACTGCCGGCAGCAAATTGCGGAGGATGTGGTTTCCCTGGCTGCAGAAACTTTGCAGAAGCACTGGTAAAAGCTGAGGATTTTGAAGATCTATATTGTCCTGTTGGCGGGAATGAGACGATGATCAAGGTAGCTGAACTACTGGGTAAAGTTGCAGTTGAACAGGAACCAAAAGTAGCTGTATTAAGATGCAATGGAGCCTGTGAATTCAGGCCCAAAGTAAACAAATATGATGGTACTGAAACCTGTGTTATTGCAGCAGCACTCTATGGAGGAGATACTGCGTGCGAATATGGTTGCCTTGGTTATGGCGACTGCGTTGTAGTATGCAAATTTGATGCTCTTCATATGGATGCTGAAACCGGACTGCCGGTAGTAACTGACGTGAACTGCACGGCATGCGGAGCCTGCGTAAAAGAGTGTCCGAAAGATCTGTTTGAATTAAGGAAAAGATACAAGAAGGATCGTAAGATTTATGTTGCCTGCATGAATGAAGACAAAGGTGGTCCGGCTAAAAAGAGCTGCTCAGTAGCCTGCATTGGCTGTACATTATGTTTGAAAGTCTGTCCCTTCGATGCTATCACAATGAATAATAATCTGGCATTTATAGATTCCGAAAAGTGCAGGCTATGCAAAAAATGTGCTCCTGTATGTCCGACAAACTCTATTCTTGAGATAGGATTTCCACCAAAAAAAGAACAAAAGGAAGAAAATAAAACTGAGCAGACAACAACATTAGCAGGAGATAAATCTGATGAAGTAAATAATAAACCAGGTAATATATCAGAAAAATAGTAAAAAGTTGAAACTGAAGTGTTAAAGACATTTTTAAAAGGAGGTGTTCATCCGCCTGAAAATAAATTATCAGCCAAATCTAAAATTAAAGATTTGCCGCTACCTCAGGTTGTCAGAATACCCATATTACAACATCTCGGTGCACCTTCAAAACCAGTTGTTGAAGCAGGAGATCAGGTAAAAGCCGGACAGCTTATTGCTAAAAGCGAAGGATATGTCTCAAGTAGTATTCATTCACCCGTATCGGGAAAAATAATGAAAATTGATGATTTTATTGATAGCACCGGGTATAAAAGAAAAGCAATTATAATAAATACCGAAGGAGATGAATGGATTGAGAATATTGACAGAAGTAAAGAACACATCAAAGAGTTTTCACTTTCATCAGAAGAGATTATAAACAGGATTTTAAGTGCAGGTATTGTCGGATTGGGCGGAGCAACCTTCCCTACCCATGTAAAACTGAGCATTCCGCGGGGTAAAAAAGCTGAATATTTAATAATTAACGGGGTTGAATGTGAACCTTATCTTACGGCTGATCATGCCCTTATGCTTGAGCATGGCGAAGAATTAATAACAGGCATTAAGCTGCTTAAAAAAGCATTAAAGGTTAACAGGGCCCTGGTTGGAATTGAAAATAATAAACCCGATGCATTAAAACACATTTCAGCCTTAGCATTAAATTCGAACGGGATAAATGTTTATGCGCTTAAAGTAAAGTATCCCCAGGGCGGTGAAAAACAGCTTATAAAAGCCTTGCTCAACAGGGAAGTACCATCAGGCGGATTACCCATCGATGTTGGAGTTGTTGCATTTAATGTAGGTACTACATATGCCGTTTATGAGGCTATACAAAAGAATAAGCCATTATTTGAACGTATTGTAACAGTGACCGGTAAATCAGTTAAAAATTCGTCAAATTTCAGGGTAAGAATAGGGACACCGGTTTCAGCCTTAATAGAAGCAGCAGGAGGTTTACCTGAAAATACCGGTAAAATAATTTACGGGGGGCCAATGATGGGTAAGGCACTTAGTGATCTTAGCGTGCCTGTTACAAAAGGCTGTTCAGGAATTTTAATACTTCCGGAAAACGAATCATCCCGAAAAAAGACTCAGCCCTGTATAAGATGTTCAAAGTGTGTGTCAGTATGTCCCATGGGACTGGAGCCTTATCTTTTGATGAGTTTATCTCAAATCAATCTCTTTGACAGACTTGAATCGGACAAAGTGCTGGATTGCATAGAATGCGGGTCCTGCAGTTATATTTGTCCATCAAACCGGCCTCTTCTGGACTATATTCGATTAGGAAAATCTGCAGTGAGCAAAATAATAAGAACAACAAAACAGTAATGAATAAATTACTTACAATATCACAATCTCCCCACATCTTTAGTGATCATACTATAAGAAAACTAATGCTTGGAGTAATACTGGCACTTGTGCCTGCATTCATAACAGCGCTTATTTTCTATGGTATAGGTGTAATTATCGTTACTTCTATCTCACTAATATCATGTGTTCTATTTGAGTTCATTATCCAGAAGTATATTTTGAAATCCGAAGTGAGAATAACAGATGGATCAGCAATAGTAACCGGACTGTTATTGGCATTTAATCTCCCGTCAAACCTTCCATGGTGGATTATTATTATTGGCAGCCTGGTAGCTATAGGTATAGGTAAAATGACTTTTGGAGGACTGGGAAACAATCCTTTTAATCCGGCACTTGTAGGACGTGTATTTCTTTTAATATCTTTCCCGACGGCAATGACTGTATTTCCGAAAGCCCAGGGATGGAATACTCCTTATATAATTCCGGTTGATAAAATTGATGCACTAACAGGTGCTACGCCTTTAAATCTTATTAAAGAGGGAATAAAGAGTGGCAGGAGCGTAGTCGAATTGCTGGAGATCAATAATTTAAACTATTCAGACATGTTTTTAGGGAATATAGGGGGTTCCCTGGGTGAAATAGCTGCCTTTGCCCTGTTAGCTGGTTTTATTTATTTATTAATACGAAAAATTATTACCTGGCATATTCCATTATCCGTTATTGGAAGTGTATTCTTATTTACAGGTCTGTTATGGATCTTCAGTGAAGAAGGTCACAATATTATATCCGCGACCTTAAATATTAATTTGCCATTAATTAAATTTAAAGATGCTAATGAAGAATTAAAGGTATTTCATATGGCAGATCCTATATTTCATTTGCTCACGGGTGGAATAATGCTGGGGGCCATTTACATGGCAACAGATTATGTAACTTCACCAATGACACACAGGGGAATGATAATATATGGTACAGGTATTGGTGTTATTACGGTATTGATACGAGTATTTGGCAGTTACCCCGAAGGAATTTCATTTGCCATTTTAATCATGAATGGTTTTGTTCCTCTTATTAACAGGTATGTTAAACCCAAACGTTTTGGATAGGAGGTAAAAATGTCAAGAAAAGAATCTACTTTTGGCAATATGGTAATAACCTTGTTTCTGGTAACACTGCTTTCATCTGCAGCGCTTGGATTTATATATGAACTGACCAGAAAGCCTATTGAGGATGCATTGCTAAATAAAAGAACTATTGCTTTTAATATAGTATTACCGGAATTTGATAACGAACCAATAAAAGATATGTATAAAGTAGGAATTGGAAAAGATACATTTAATTTTTATCCGGGCATGAAGTCAGGTGAAATAGTTGGTATTGCCATAGAAACAACTTCTCAGGGATACGGGGGTGAAATCAACCTAATTGTCGGATTTTTACCTGATGGCACAATAAATAAAGTTGCAGTACTTGAGCACAAGGAGACAGCCGGACTTGGCGATAAGATAATAAAATCTAAATCTGACTGGAGCACCCAGTTTGAAGGTAAAAATCCTGAAGAATTTAAACTGAGCGTTACCAAGGACGGCGGCAGCGTCGATGCAATTACCGCTTCAACTATCACATCAAGAGCATATTGTGAGGCCCTGCAAAAAGCTTATAATGCTTTAAAAACAGGAGGTGAACAATGAATCAATGGAAAAACTTTACAAAGGGATTTATAAAAGAAAATCCGGTCTTTGTTTTATTTTTAGGACTGTGTCCGACTTTAGGAACTACAAATTCTGCAATAAATGGTATTGGAATGGGGCTGGCTACGACATTTGTACTTGTAATGTCAAACTTTGTTGTATCCCTTGTAGCTAAAGTTGTTCCGGATAAAGTGCGTATTCCATCCTATATTGTTATTATTGCTTCTTTTGTTACTATTGTCGACCTGCTTATGAAAGCATTTCTGAATAATCCGGGGCCTAATTTTGAACCTAGTATGTATGACCAGCTGGGAATTTTTATTCCACTCATTGTAGTTAACTGTATTGTTTTAGGAAGGGCCGAAGCATTCGCATCAAAAAAAAGTGTAATGACCTCTCTGATTGACGGATTTGGTATTGGCTTAGGTTTCACTTTTGCCCTCCTGCTTCTTGGCAGTGTCAGAGAAATTCTGGGAAGCGGATCAATATTTAACATTAAGTTTATTCAGGGAGATGCAATTCTATTGTTTGTTAGTCCTCCCGGAGCATTTCTTGCTTTAGGTTTTTTAATAATGCTGATGAACAAGCTAAGTAAGAAAATATCATGAAACAAACGCCCGGTGCATTAATAGAATTCAGTTGTAAAACAAATGATTAACATAAATAAACACGTCTAAATTATATAACTGTAACAGAATATGGAATATGTTCTTATAATAATATCCGCTGTCTTTGTAAATAATATAGTACTTACCAAGTTTCTTGGCATATGCCCTTTTATTGGTGTCTCAAACAAAGTAGACACCGCTTTGGGTATGGCAGGAGCTGTAACCTTTGTTATGGTAATAGCCACTATTGTAACCTATATTATACAACATTATATACTCATTCCTATAGGAATATCATTTATGCAGACCATAACCTTTATTCTGGTTATAGCATCATTGGTTCAACTAGTTGAGATAATCCTGAAAAAAGTCAGCCCGGCATTATACCAGGCTCTGGGTATATTTCTGCCGCTAATTACTACAAATTGTGCAATTCTGGGTGTTGCAATCCTGGCTGTTCAAAAAGAATATAACCTTATGGAAAGTGTATTTTTTGCTGTTGGTAATGCATTAGGTTTCGGATTGGCTTTAATAACTTTTTCAGGTATAAGAGAGCAGCTAGAGTTGGTTGATGTTCCAAAGGGTATGCGCGGGGTACCTATAGCATTTATTATTGCAGGCCTTATGGCTATGGCATTTGCAGGATTTACAGGGATAGTAAAATGAGAGAGAGGGGACAGTGCCCGGGCACTGTCCCCTCTCCCCTTCCCCATTAAAAGCAAACAATCAGATACAGATGTGAGTCTATTTCATTGTCCAGTGATAAATCACTTCCGCTTGGTGTTTTGTCTTTGGTAACATCTTTTTCCAGAGCACCATTGATCCAGGATTCTGTTTTTACCTTACTTGCCCCTCTTCTGGTTACTTCCAGCCTTATTGCAAGCTCTCCGCCAATAGCTATTTTAGGAGTGAAGAAATATTCCACCCCTATGAAACCTCTGGCTCCTATACCATAGTATGTCTCATATTTTTCATATATAGGTCTTGAACCTGTCATACCCCATAGGTTTGTCCTAGGTGTTGGGTATGTTGTTGAAAAATCATTTGCATATGTATAACGAAGGTTTGGTGGTGTTTCAATACCTTTAGAGACTGACAGCATTCCTTCAAGACCGTAAAGTCCCTGTAATCTTGTGCTACCTCTCCTTTTTTCAAGTCCGATTCCTACATCAAAATAAGTTTCAGTAGAAATCCTTGAATCATATAGAGTTTCTGTGATATCTTCATCATTAGCTACAGGCAGCTTTTCCGTACTTGCGTTATAGGCAATTCTGAATTTTGCCCTCAGCGCAGTTTTGTTGCCGGTAAAATATTTCAGGCAGATAATCATTCCCCCTTCAGGCGGAATTATATGCAGATTACTGCTGAATGTTGTACCGCTGTTAATTTTAACCAGATTTCCTATAAAATCTGTAAATGGTATCGCATCAATTGCCAGTCCTATGTCCCCTTTTTCAGGTAAGATATTATGGCCGTTTTTTGATATCAAAGGCTCACCTGTAGCCTCCTCACTATCTGATAAATCAAAAAATTGTCCATTTGCTGCTAATGAAAATGAACAAACTGCGAAAAAATAAAGTATGGTTTTTTTCATAGTTTTAAAGTTTTAGTGAGATTCTGTTTTGTTTTGATAATATTTAATAATATACTATTCGTTTATTCCTGATAGTTTAAGTAAAAAAGCATACTCCAAAGCTGTTTCCTTATATCTTTTAAACCTGCCTGTGGCTCCACTATGGCCTGTGTCCATATTAGTATATAACAGCAATAAATTGTCATCTGTTTTTATATCTCTTAGCTTTGCTACCCATTTTGCAGGTTCCCAGTACTGGACCTGTGAATCATGCAATCCCGTGGTAACAAGCATTGCCGGATAATTTACAGCTCTGACATTATCATAGGGTGAATAAGAGAGCATATAGTCGTAATATTCTTTCCGGTTAGGATCTCCCCATTCATCATATTCAGCAGTAGTAAGAGGTATGCTTTCATCAAGCATGGTAGTTACGACATCAACAAAAGGAACAGATGCAATTACTGCCCTGTATAACTCAGGTTTCATATTAATAATTGCACCTATTAATAATCCTCCTGCACTGCCACCATTGGCAAATAACCTGCCAGTGTCAGTATAATTTTCCTTTATTAAATACTCGGCACAATTATTAAAATCTGTAAAAGTATTTTTCTTTTTTAACAGCTTACCATCTTCATACCACTTTCTGCCAAGAATCTGCTCTCCCCTGACATGTGCAATTGCATAAATAAAACCCCTGTCAAGAAGGCTAAGGATTACTGAGCTGAATACAGGCTCAGATGTTAAGCCGTAAGAACCGTAACCATACAGTAGCAGAGGATTATTCCCTGATTTAACTATTCCTTTACGATAGACCAGTGAAACAGGTATCTGTGTACCGTCATCTGCAGGGGCAAATAATCTTTCAGATGTATAGTCTTCTGGTTTAAAATCTCCCAGTACCTCCTGCTGTTTCATTAACTTTTTTTCTTTTGTGCGCATATTATAGTCATAGGTCGAATTGGGTGTAGTAAGGGACGAATATCCAAACCGTAATATTTCAGTATTAAATTCCGGGTTTATTGATATCCATGCTGTGTATGCCTGTTCTCCAAAATCAATATGATACTCATCGTTATTTTTCATACTTATAATCCTCAATTGAGTGAGTCCCTTAATTCTTTCATCAATTACCAGGTATTCTTTAAACAGCTCAAAATTTTCAACCAGCGCGTCATCTCTGTGGGGAATAACCTCTTTCCAGTTTTCCTTTCCGGTTTTGTTTATTGATGTTTCCATTAACCTGAAATTTGTCGCGTCAAGATTTGTTCTTATAAAGAACTTATCTTCAAAATGATCAATATCATATTCCAGTTTTCTTTCTCTTGGATGGAATAATACAAAGTCTGCATCAGGATTATCAGCATCAACAAACCTGTATTCGTTTGAAAGAGTGCTGTAGGACTCAATAATAATAAACTTTTTTGATTTTGTTTTATAGACACTGGTAAAATAAGTATCATCCTTTTCTTCATATATGCTTTTATCAGGGGATGTTACTCCAAGTCTGTGTTTCAAAATTTTATAAGGTCTTAATGTTTCTGCATCTTTTAAAGTATAGAAGACTGTATTGTTATCATTGGCCCAGGCTGCTGAACCCAATGTGTTAGGTATTCTTTCATCCAGAATTTTGCCTGTTACCAAATCCTTGAAGTAAATTGTATAAAGTCGCCTGCCAATTGTATCCGCTCCAAAGGCAACAAGATTATTATTCATACTTACTGTGTATCCTGCAACATGGTAATATTCGTGACCTTCAGCCATTTCATTTACATTCAGCATAACCTCTTCCTTCCCTTCCATACTTTCTTTTTTCCTGCAATATACAGGATACTCCTTCCCGTTTTCATACCGGGTATAATAAAAATAACCATTTTCAAAATATGGTACGGACATATCAGTCTGTTTTATCCTGCCAACAATCTCATTGTATAATTTTTTCTGGAGCTTTTCGGTATCCTTCATAACAGCCTTTGTATAGGCATTCTCTGATTTCAAATATTCAATAACTTTTGGATTATCTCTTTCATTCAACCAATAATAATTGTCAATCCTTAAATGACCGTGTGTATTTATTTCTTTCCTGATTTTCTCTGCCACAGGTGCTTTCATAGTTTTCGATCTGTTGAAATTGTTACATGACTGTGAAATAAAAATTAAACAGAATAGTGTTATTATTTTGCATGTTACTGTTGTCTTCATATCTTTTATAACCGCAATAATTAATTTAAGTTATATACTTTCAATATAATAAAATTATTGTATTAAATATCATTATTATCTGAAATTCCTTTCATGGAAAGTTGTATTCTTTTCCTTTCTGCATTTACATCAAGTACCATAACTTTAACTTGCTGGTTAAGACGGACGACTTCAGCAGGATTATTAATGTACCGGTCAGCCATTTGAGAAATATGTACCAGTCCGTCCTGTTTTACTCCAATATCCACAAAAGCTCCAAAATTTGTTATATTAGTAACTATACCAGGTAATACCATACCGGGTTTTACATCATTAATAGAGTTTATGCTTTTAGCAAATTCAAATATTTTAATTTTACTTCTGGGATCCCTTCCGGGTTTTACCAACTCATTCATTATATCTGTTAATGTAGGTATTCCTGTTTTTTCATCTGCATACCTGGTAATATCAATTTTCTTTATTTGATCTTCATTTTCAATCATTTCCCGCAAAGAAATACTATTGTTCCCAGCTATTTTATTTACAATATAATAACTTTCAGGGTGAATTGCAGTGTTATCAAGCGGATTTATCCCGTTTCTTATTCTCAGAAAACCAGCTGACTGTTGAAAGGCCCTGCCCCCCATGCGAGAAATTTTTTTAAGTTCTTCCCTGTCTTTAAATGGTCCGTTCTCTTTCCTGTAGTCAATTATATTCTGAGCAAGTTGTGGCCCAAGGCCTGAAATATAAGTTAATAAATACTTGCTTGCAGTATTTAAATTTACTCCGACTTTATTCACGCAACTTTCTACAACCTGATCAAGGCTCTCTTTCAGCCATGTTTGATCAACATCATGCTGGTACTGACCAACACCAATTGATTTGGGCTCAATCTTTACCAATTCTGCCAGAGGATCCATTAGTCGCCTGCCAATTGATACAGCTCCCCTGACGGTTACATCATATTTGGGAAATTCCTCTCTGCCCACTTTGGAAGCAGAATATACTGAGGCTCCGGCTTCGTTAACTACATATACCTGCAAATCGGTGCCAAATTTCAGTTTTTTTATAAATATTTCGGTTTCCCTGCTAGCCGTACCATTACCAATTGCAATAGCTTTAATCTTATACTGGCTCACTAAAGTGATAATTTTCTTTGCAGCCTGCTTTGTTTCTTTTTGCGGAGAATGGGGATATATTGTCTCATTATGTAAAAGGTTACCCTGTTCATCAAGACATACTACCTTACAACCTGTACGGTAGCCCGGATCAATAGCCAGCACTCTTTTCTCTCCCAATGGTGAGGCCATTAACAGTTGTCTGAGATTATCAGCAAAAACCTTTATAGCCTCTTTATCAGCATTTGCTTTTGAGCTGGTTCTGAATTCATTTTCTATGGAAGGACCCAGTAATCTTTTGTATGAATCTTTTACTGACATTCTTACATAATCCGATATGGGGGATGAAGAATTCACAAATAATTCCGATAATGCTTCAATTGCCTTATCCTCGTCAGGCCTTATTGTTAATTTCAGAAATCCCTCATTTTCTCCACGTCTCATTGCCAGCAGTCTATGGGAAGCACATTGATCCAAAGGCTCGGTATAGTTAAAGTAATCTTTATATTTGATTGCATCCTGTTCTTTTATTTTTATGACCTTTGAAATTACGCAGGCTTCCTTTTTAAATAAATGGCGAATAACATCCCTTGCCTTTTTGTTTTCATTAATCCATTCTGCTATTATATCACATGCCCCCTGCAAAGCATCCTCAACGGCCGGCACTTTTTCATTAACAAATGCTCTGACCCTTTCCTTAATCTCTGTCTCTTTCTGCTCAAATATAATCCTGGCAAGAGGCTCCATGCCCTTTTCCTTTGCCTCTGACGCACGTGTTTTTCTTTTTGGCTTATATGGCAGGTATAAATCTTCAAGTTCTGTTAAGCTATCCGCATTTCTTAGTTTTTCTCTTAGTTCCCCGGTTAATTTCCCCTGCTCATCAATCGATTTTATAATACTATCTCTTCGTTTGTCAACTTCAATTAACTTATTTAATAAGTCTTTGACAGCTTTGATCTGAACTTCATCCAGACTGCCGGTTGCTTCTTTTCTGTATCTGCTGATAAATGGTATTGTAGCTCCTTCTGCAAGAAGCTTTATTGTATTTGAGATTTGCTTTAATTTAATTGAGAGACTATTTGAAATTATATCAAGATATTTTTCATTCATATCACGAAAATATTTGTGGGATAAACCAAATCACTATATAACTAAAAAACAGGAAGCCTTAAACAAAAACTGTTACCGGTAGGATAATTTGGCTCGACCCATACTTCACCATCATGTGCTTCGGCAATATTTTTTACAATGGCTAAACCTAATCCGTCACCATATAAACTATCATGTTTCAATTGTATATTACGTTTAAAAATAACCTGACGTTTTTCTTCAGGTATGGTTTTACCGAAATCCCTTGCTTTAATAATAATATTGTTGCCATCCTTAAATGCTTCAAAAATAAGCTTTTTTCCATTATAAGCATATCTTAAAGCATTACTGATATAATTTTTAAAAATCTCCGAGACAATTGGATTAACATTAGCATATAGTGTCCCCTCTGGTTTAAATATAAATTCGAAATCATCTTTGCTCCGGGAGAGTCTGAATTCCTCCAGTGTAACATTAATGATCCTGCATATATCAGTCTTTTTTCTTTCTATTCTCTCCCCAAGATTAATCCTGGCTAATGAGGTTATATTATTGATTGCATCCAGAAGCGATTTGCTTGATAATAAAATATACTTGTTTATTTCATTATCGGACTCCTGTTCCTGCAGCAGGCTGGCAAAACTATGTATTGATCCGGCTGCACTTCTTAAGTCATGGGTAATTACATCGAATAATAAATTTTTAATATCATTTGCTTCAGCTAATTGCCTGGCAAGTTTTTTGTATTCTGATTCTGACTTTCTTAGTTTCTCCTCAGCCTGCTTATGTGCTATACTTATTCCAATACTTGCTCCTATACCTTCGAAGAATTCGATAATATCCTCATTAAGCATCCCTTTTCTCCGGTCATTAAGCTGAAGAAGTCCGATTATTTTTTTACCGGAACGGAGTGGTATTAATGCAACTGACTCATAGCCTTCGCTATTACATCGATTTCTTGTATGTGTCTGGAAATCATCCTCACTGAAAGAGGCAAGAAGTCCGTTAGTACTATTTGTCCAGAAGCTGCCTCCCTTTGTATAAAATGCCAGTGAAGGATTTGTTCTGCCCTGAATTACATTTCCACACATACATTCCAATACATGATTACCTTTATGGTCTTTGATATAATTCCCATTTATATCACGAGTACACAGGTAGTTTTCTGCTTTAATAAATTTTGCAGGGAATCCTTTAGCCACATAATACGGGTAGTCCTCTCTCTGTTTCAGACGAATTCCTGTGGCTTCAAAACCTGTGGCCTTCTTAATAAGTGTAAGGATGTCAAAAATCAAATTACCCTTATAATTTAATTTATTAAGAAGTGTAAGTATTTGTATTGCAAGTTTTTGACTGTCCTGGTCTTTACTTAATACCGCCTGGGATTTTTTCATTTTATCTGATAATTTGTAACCGGTAAATGTTGTCAAAACGCATTTATCAATAGCCCGCGCAAAATGATATAAAAAGAATATGCTGATTTATTAATAACGGTTAATTAAGTGCAATCTTTAAGAATCCATCTAATCAGGTATATCAAACAGTCTTAGGTACTGGTTATAAAATTATTAATATTTTATCAGAAGTATTTATTTAAAAAGATGAGATTTATCATCAATTATTTTTTTCCCCTGCAGAATTTGAATATTCAGCAATAAGCTTATTTACTTTCTGCAACGAATCTTTAGATTTCTTAATAAATTTAATTTTATCAGACTCAATAATCCCAACCGGACTATCTGTTTTACAGAATATGAATAAGGGATCAATTATTTTGCTTAATTCTGAGTTCTTAAACTCATTGAAGAATTCACCTTCATTTAAAACGGAGTTATCAGCATCGAAAACAATGATATTGGGTTCAATTTCCTGAACTAACTTAGGAGCTTTCCTGCTTTCCTGTATTGTTATAGTGATATTATCAGCACCGGAAACAGAAGTTTTTAAGTTTTCCAGCTCATCAATACTTTCACTAATGATAATAATTCTAATGTCTTTCTCTTTCTTCCTGCTGAAAACCTGATTTATACCTGATTTCAAATCCTTAATATCCACAGGTTTTTGAAAAATATATTCGTAATTATAAATCGTTTTACCGGGAAAATCATCTAATTCAGTTACTATTATTACAGGGATTGCACAGGTTTCTTTGTTATTCTTTATCCTCCTTAATATTTCGAAGCCGGTCATCTTAGGTAATTTCAAATCCATAATAATCATTTCAGGTAACATCTGAAATATTTTTTTGAATCCTGCTTTCCCGTCTTTTGCAAATATTAATTCATAGCCTTTATCCCTGAGATATTTATCGTAATAAAAAATTGACTCGTTATTGTCTTCAATTATTAATATTCTTTTTTTATTATGATTTTTTACTTCCGGTATAAGCTTCTCTTCCTCATGTCCCTCTTCAACTCCGGTATCTGATAAAGCATTATAAGGTATATAGAATTTTACAACTGTACCTTTGCCAGGTTCACTTTCTATTTTAATTTCCCCGCCCAGTATATGGACCAGCTCCTTACATAATGCAAGACCCAATCCTGTACCTTTATATATCTTCTGGTCAGTACTATCTATCTGTGCAAATTTCTCAAATACTCTCTCCAGGTGTTTTTCTTCAATTCCAATACCTGTGTCCTCCACTTCAAAATTCAGAAACGTTCTGTAATTGTATATCTTCAACTGAATTTTTCCCTTTTCTGTAAACTTCACTGAATTACTGAGCAGGTTAGTTAATATCTGAAATAACATTTTGGAATCAGATACTATTGTATCCGGAATATTCTGGTTTTTTCTGACATAAAAACGTAAGTTTTTTCCCCTTATTAACTCTTCAACTATACTTTTCAGATCAGTAATAAGTTTATCCACTGAAAAGGGTTTTATGTTCAGAGTAATTTTCCCTGCTTCGATTTTTGACAGATCAAGAAGATCGTTGACAATGTCCAGTAACCTTACACCACTCTGGTTAATATGTTTTAATCCTTCGATTTGTTCTTCTGTTAGTCCTCTACTGTTGTATTTTAATAGGGCCTTTGAGATGCCTATTATAGCATTCATAGGAGTACGAAATTCATGACTCATATTAGCAAGGAATTCACTTTTTGCCTTATTTGCAATTTCGGCCATATCCTTTGCTTTTTTTGTCTCTTCTTCAAACTGCTTCCTTTTGGTGTTGTCAATAAAACTCTCAATATAATACAACCTGTTATTCAATTTAATGGAAGATATATTCCTTGAAACTGGTATTTTATTTCCCGTTTTTGTCTTAAGTTCCCCATCAATATCGTAAATTATTTGCTCATTAATGCTTTTATATGTCATATCTGATACAAGAAATTCATCTATACTTTTACCAATAAATTCGCCTGGTTCATATCCTGCAAGCCTGTGAGCATAATCATTGGCATCTTTAATATTCTCACTTTCCGCATCTACAATTATAATACCGGTCTGGGCAGTATTAAATACTTCTCTTATAAAATCACTATTTTCCGTTGCCATAAGATCTTAATATTATCGTTATTTTAATTCCGGTACATTATAATATAATATTTGTGACAACTTAATGTTATTAATAAATTTAAAAAATATTATGTGCATAGCCAAGCATATTAACTTATATATGATTATTAATTTAATAACTTAAAATGGACTAAGCTCTCTTTTATAAATATGAGGCTGAATACAAGCAGCATTAATCCTAAGATTTTGATTAACATAACATACAGGCTGCTTTTAATTAATGCTTTTGACCTGTCAACCAGTAGTGCAATAATAATTTTAGATCCTACAAGAAAAATATAAAATCCGATAACAAAGCAAAGTGAAAGGAATATGTTAGTCCGGTATCCCTTCAAAACTGTTGGTGCTCCGATTGTCATCCAGAACAAATAAGGATTTGGATTCAAAAAATTCGTAATTATGCCCTTCTTAAGTGATTTTGACCTGAGTTCATCTATATCAGGATCAAAGTGTTTTAACTTAATATTTTCAAAAGCAAGATAGCCAAGGTATAGCGCACCAAGTAATGATATTATCCCAAGAATAAAATGGTAATTTGAAATCGCCTGCAAAACAAATATTGAAATAAGCACTATGGGTAAGTCAGTTATTAATGGGACACATGCTACTAATATACCTGCCTTTCTGTTCCGTTTTATGGTCTCCGAGATAAGAAGCATAAGTAAGGGTCCTGGTGATAAGCCAGCTGTTAAACCCATTGTAACTCCCAGTATAATATAAGCTGTCATTAACCTGATTTATTCATATAATCCGTGATAACTTAATATACATTTCATAACAAACCCATGCATCAGTAGCAGCATATTCCAGTTGCGTCTGAATTAGTGTTTTACTTTCCCAGTTAGAAGTTTGCTGACCTTTAACAAGCCTTAAACCAAGTATATTGGCAGTAAGTTTTCTTAATCCTTTATCCCTGATGCCAAATTGTTCAACATATTGCTGAAGATCTATAAATCCACCCGGACTGAAAGATCTAATTTTTTGTAATGAGATTAAATCATGTCTCAATGCTACACCAACTTTTATAATATCGCTATTCTCAAGAATTTCAACCAGAAGATCCGGGATACCTGTTAAATTTATCCTGAAAAGGAAGGCTATATCAGAGGTAGCCAATTGCACCAACGCAGTCTTATTTAATCTTCCTTTCTTAAAAGACGGCCTGGTTTCGGTGTCGAAACCGAAAATATTTATATTCTTCATGATATCCCTTAACATAGCCACTTTATCAAGTGTATCTATTACGTATATTCTTCCTTCAAATTTTTTTACCGGGAGTTCATAAATATCTGCTTTCGAAATATTTGAATAAAAATCAAAGTCCTGCTTCATTGTACTATATATGCGTTAAATTGATATCCTTAATTTATTCATTTCTTCCTTTCCATATCAGTTTTCCATCTTCATTATATGCTATATATAAATTATCAAGTAACCATTGAATCGCCTGTATTATTTTTTCTTCTTTAAACGGGATTTTATCAACAAGGTCGTGAAGATTGATAGGTTCAAGACTAACAATTGATTTTATCTCTTCACGAATCAGGTTGAATTCATTTTTGTTTAATTCAATTTCTTTCATATGCTTGCACACATCGCATTCGCCGCATCTTTCAGAATTTTTCTCCCCAAAATATTCCAGAAGCACCTGGCTTCGGCATTTGTTTGTTTTTAAAGCATAATTCAAGACTGCATCGAGCCTTTCAACATAACTTTCCTTCCTGTTTTTGTAATTCTCCTTAGAAATACGCAATGATTTTTCATCGAGCCTCTCTTCCAGATAAATTACTAACGGTGTTTTTTTCAGAGGTATATATTTGATTACCTTTAAGTTGTTAAGTTTATTCAAATACTGGTATATTACTTTAACATCCACACCAGCTCTTTTTGCCAGTGATAATTCATCAATACCTACAAATTCTGTAAAGACTCCTGTGTAGGAGCGTAATAAAAGCTTTATAAATGCATCAAAGCTCGAATTCGCAACCTGAAATTTATATAAATCATCACGTTGAAGGACAAATTTAACTTTCGAGGGATTATCAAGTTCATCTGTTAGTTCAATATAACCTTCACGCTCAAGAATTTTCAGGCTGCTATATACCGTTGACAGACTGAATTTAAATGTTGAAGCGAAATTTCCTGTATTAAAATCATAAGAGAGATTCTTGCCACTGCCAATTGGAATTTTTAAATAATTTCCCAGTGCCTGGTAGATCCTTTTTACTGTGGTGATTTCCGGGAAACTTGCTTTAATTCTTTGTTTTACCGAGGTTTTATCAGTTGTATTGTAAAGTAGAACAGCATGTGCTTTCTTTTCATCTCTGCCAGCACGGCCGGCTTCCTGAAAGTATGCTTCCACTGAATCAGGAAGATCAACATGAATAACAAACCTTACATCATGTTTATCTATTCCCATACCAAATGCATTTGTTGCAACAATTACCCTGATCCTGTCATTTGTCCATTCCAGTTGTCTCTGTTCCCTTATCTGGTGTTTAAGACCTGCATGATAATAAGTGGATGAAATATTTTTTTGCAGCAGTAACGATGCTATTTCCTTGGATTTTTTCCTGGTTCTGACATATACTATACCGCTACCTTTTATTTTCTCCACTATTTTTACAAGATCCTTACACTTATCTTCTGAATTCTTTACTATATAAATAAGGTTTTCTCTGAAAAAACTGGCTCTTAATATGTTCTTCCTGGTAAAAATTAATTTCTCCTGGATATCTTCAATTACTGTATTTGTTGCTGTTGCAGTAAGGGCTAACACGGGAACCCCGGAAATAATTCCTCTTAATCCGGCTATTTTCAAATATGAAGGTCTGAAATCATATCCCCATTGCGAAATACAGTGGGCTTCATCGACAGTAATCAAATTTACATTCATTTCGGTAACCCTGGTTACAAATATCTCTGTTCCTAACCGTTCGGGCGAAAGGTACAGAAACTTGTAATCCCCGTATATACAATTATTTAATGCTATATCAATTTCTTCATAGGTCATCCCTGAATAAATGGCCTGTGCCTTAATTCCTTTCTTTTGGAGTGTCTCAACCTGGTCTTTCATTAGAGCAATAAGCGGGGTAATTACCAGACAAATTCCTTTCATATATAATGCAGGAACCTGGAATGTTAAAGATTTGCCTCCTCCGGTGGGCATTAATCCAAGAGTATCATTACCTTTAAGGACAGACATTATAATTTCTTCCTGCAAAGGCCTGAATTTTTCATAACCCCAGAATTTTTTTAATATTTCATGAATTTCATCCATTAAAATTTCAATACTTATTGAAAAAACAATTTTTTATTAAGTACTGAGTTTTTTATTGATTCCAAGAAATTATTATTCTATTAAATTTTTGTATTTTCGCAGCATTTAAAATTAAACTAAATTAGTCAATATGTCATTTTTATCAGATAAAATAATAATGGAAGGTCTGACATTCGATGATGTACTTCTTATTCCTGCTTATTCGGAAGTGCTTCCCAAAGAAGTTGACCTTACAACCAGGTTCTCCAGAAACATAGTACTTAATACTCCTGTTGTTTCTGCTGCAATGGACACGGTGACTGAGGCAAATCTTGCAATAGCAATGGCAAGAGAAGGAGGAATAGGTATAATTCATAAAAATATGAGTATTGATGACCAGGCAAAACAGGTTAAAATAGTAAAACGCGCGGAAAATGGTATGATTTACGATCCTATTACCATTCATAAAGAATCAACAGTAGCAGATGCTATTGACTATATGAGGGAATTCAGAATTGGGGGTATTCCTGTTGTTGATGGAGATCATAAACTTATCGGAATCGTCACTAACCGGGATTTACGATTTGAGCAGGATTTAAGCAGGCCTATAAGTGAAGTAATGACACATGAAAATTTAATAACTACTAATCAGGAAATAAATCTGGAAGAAGCTGCTGCCATATTGGACGAATATAAAATTGAAAAATTGCCTGTTGTTGATGATGAATATAAGTTAATCGGACTTATAACATATAAAGACATTGCCAAAGCCAAAGACCGTCCCTTTGCATGCAAGGACAAGAAAGGCAGGCTGAAAGTTGCAGCCGCTTTAGGTACAACAAAAGATAATCTTGACAGAATTGATGCTCTTGTAAAAGCAGATGTAGATGCAATAGTTATTGATACGGCCCACGGACATTCTTTGAATGTAATTAATATGTTAAAAGATGCTAAAAAGCGGTGTAAAGGGATTGATATAATTGTTGGAAATATAGGTACCGGGGAGGCAGCCCTCAGTCTCGCTGATGCCGGCGCTGACGGTGTTAAGGTTGGAATCGGCCCGGGTTCCATATGTACAACTCGTGTAATTGCAGGTATAGGTGTCCCGCAGTTATCCGCAATATTTAGTGTAGCTAATGCGTTAAAAGATAAAAATATACCAATTATTGCTGATGGTGGAATTCGCTATTCCGGTGATATTGTCAAAGCAATTGCTGCAGGAGCAAGTTCTGTAATGATAGGTTCATTATTTGCAGGAGTTGAGGAATCACCGGGAGAGACTATAATTTATAATGGCAGAAAATATAAATCATATCGGGGTATGGGCTCAATTGAAGCTATGCAGGAAGGCTCAGGAGACAGGTATTTCCAGGATCCGGAAGAAGAAGTCAATAAGCTTGTCCCTGAAGGAATTGTCGCAAGAGTGCCTTATAAAGGCATATTATCCGAAGTATATTACCAGTTAATAGGCGGCTTAAGGTCGGGTATGGGATATTGCGGGGCCAAAAATATCAGCAAACTGATGGAAGCAAAATTTATTAGAGTAACAAACTCTGGTATGATTGAAAGTCATCCGCATGATATAACTATTACAAAGGAAGCACCTAATTATAGCAGATAATATCAATTAATTATATAACAAACTAAACCATTTTTTAACTATGAAACGAATAGTTTTTATTTTAATCAGTTGTTGTTTTATATCAATAAATATCTCTTTTTCACAAAAAGATAAAGATAAAATATTACTGACTATTGATGACAATAAAATTACCCTGTCTGAATTTGAAAGAATTTACAAAAAGAACAATACTTCAACAGTATATGACAGTAAGTCGGTAGAAGAATACCTGGAACTTTTTATTAATTATAAACTTAAGGTAATGGAAGCCGAAAGACTTGGTTATGATACTGTTAAGTCTTTTATTAAAGAATTGAACGGGTACAAGGAGCACTTAATTAAGCCATATCTTGAAGATAATATTATCAAGGAGAGGTATCTGAAGGAAGCTTACGAAAGAACAAAAACAGAAGTTAATGTAAGTCATATCCTGGCAAAATTCAGCCAGAATAATCCACCACCCGAAGACACAATAGAAGCATATAACAGAATTACACAAATAAGGGAAAGAATAGTTGCAGGTGAACCTTTTGAAGAAGTTGCCAAAGAAACATCGGATGATCCTTCAGCTAAATCCAACGGTGGTAACCTGGGATGGTTTACTGCCTTCAGGATGGTATATGAATTCGAGAATGCATCATACAACGCACCGGCAGGAACAATTTCAGAACCATTCAGAACATCCTACGGATATCATATAATAAAGGTTAATGAAAAAAGACCATCCAAGGGCAGAATAAAGATGGCTCATATAATGATAAGAACATCCAAAGACTCTGAAGAAGAAGTAAAAAAAGCTAAGGAAAAAATTGATAAGTGCTATGAGCTGCTTGAAAACGGAGAAGAATTCGCTGATGTTGCCAGGAAATATTCTGAAGATCAAGCTTCAGCAAGAAACGGCGGTGAGTTAAGATGGCTCCGTTCGGGAATTCTGGTTGATTCACTTGAGAATATTCTTTATAATATGGAAGACAGCGGTGAATATACTGAACCAATGCTTCTGGATTTCGGATGGCACATATTTCAGTTGCTAGAGAAGGAACCTGTCGGAACCTATGAAGAAATAAGATCAGAACTGGCAACCAGTCTCAATAGAAATCCAAGGAGCAAGCTTATTGAGAAAGAAAAGATTGAAAACATCAAAAGAGATAATAATTTTATTGAATACAGAAATAATCTTGAGAATATTATTGAATTAATTGACTCTTCAATTTACACGGGTGACTGGGATTATACTGTTTCTGACGATCTGATTGAACCTATATTCAAACTGGGTGATAAAGAATACCTGCAAAAAGACTTTGCGGAATACATATCAAATGGAAAATACAGAAAAACAATGCCATTCGAAGATATAGTAAATACAAAATATGATGAATTTGTTGATAAAGAAGTAATTGAATATGAAAAGGATGCACTTGAAGATAAGTATCCTGAACTCAGACATTTACTGAAAGAATACCATGATGGTATATTATTATTCAATCTTACGGATAGTACTATATGGAGTAAAGCAGTAAAAGATACAACCGGACTGGAAAAATTTTACGAAAACAGGAAATCAGACTATATGTGGGAAGAACGGGTTGATGCATCCATTTATACAATAAAAGATTCATCATTAATAGATAAGATCAAAAAACTTGCCTTAATGAGAGCCAGGGAAGAAATATCAAAAGAAGATTTAATTTCAGATTTGTGCTCCGAAAAATCAAAAGACTGTGTAGATATTGAGGATAATAAATTTGAAAAGAATGATAATGAGTTAATTAATAAGATGGTCTGGGAAAAGTATAATACTGAAATATTTAATGTAGATGACAAATTAAAACTTATAGTTATAAATGCTGTCCTGGAACCTGCTCCAAAGCTCTTAAGTGAGGCAAGAGGGCTAATTACTGCAGACTATCAAACATATCTGGATAACGAGTGGACAAAAGAATTACGAAATAAATACATAATTGTTGTAAATCAGAAAGTTCTTAAAAAGATCAAATGAGACAATTAATAATATTGATTTTTGTTTTATTCTTTACTCAATGTTCTGACTTTAACAGGAAGAAGGGAGAAGAACCCGTTGCAAGAGTATTTGACAAATATCTGTATCCGAGAGATATTCAGGATATTTTGCCATCCAGTTTTTCTAAGTCAGATAGTGTAATAGTTGCAAGGGACTTTATTGAAAAATGGGTTAAACAACAGCTTCTCCTGGCTAAAGCGGAACTTAACCTGACAGATACAGAAAAAAATGTAGATAAACAAATTGAAAATTACAGGACTTCCCTTTTAATTTATAAGTATGAGCAGAGCTTAATAAAAGAAAAGTTGGATACATTTGTGAGCCCAAAAGAGATTGCAGATTATTACAACGAAAACTCATCAAATTTTTTACTGAATGCTAATCTTGTAAAGGTAATATTTTTGCAGGTTCCACGAACATCACCGGAAATACGGAGAGCCAGGAGATGGTACAGATCAGAAAATGAGGAGGACATAAAAAAGCTTGAAGACTATTGCTATCAGTATGCTTCGAAATACGATTATTTTAATGATAACTGGATATATTTCTCAGAAATAGAAAAAATTCTTCCGATTAAAATTGACAATCCGGAAAGCTATCTGAAATATAGAAAATTTATAGAAATTAAAGATTCTACTTATTATTATTTTGTGAATATTAAAGACTACAGGCTGGTGGGTACAGTATCCCCGCTTGAAACTGTCCGTGAAAATATCAGGAATATTATATTTAACAAGAGAAAAATAAGATTGATAAAAGAACTTGAATCTGAAATCTATAATGATGCTTTAAACAGGAATAATTTTATTATCTACTAAATTAATATGCATAGAATAATATCATTGCTCTTTATATTTTCCTTTTTACAGCCAGTTGAATTATTATGCCAGGAAAAAATTATTGATCAGATTATAGCGGTTATTGGCGATAAAAAAGTAATACTTTCCGATATTGAAAAACAATATCAGCAGCTGGTTGCCCAGGGTATAAAAGAAACGGAAGATTTGCGTTGTCAGATTTTCGAAGAATTATTATCACAGAAGTTGTTATTAAATCAGGCTGAAGTTGACAGTATTGAAGTAACTGATGTAGAGACTGAATTACAGCTTGATCAACGTTTAAAATTCTTTATAAATCAAGTAGGTTCTGAAGAAAATCTGATCGGGTACTTTAACAAGTCCATACTTGAGATCAAAGAAGATTTAAGGGATGCTATAAGAGAACAAATACTTATAGAAAGGATGAGATCAGAAATAATAGGCAGCATATCAGTAACCCCTTCTGAAGTAAAGAGTTTTTATAAAAACTTGCCTGAAGACAGTATACCTTATGTAAATTCTGAACTTGAAATTGACCAGATTGTAATATACCCGTCAACTAGCGAGGAAGCAATTTATGAAGTGAGAGAAAGACTATTGGATATCAGACAGAGAATAATAAACGGGGAAAGATTTGCAACATTGGCAGTATTATATTCCGAGGATCCTTCCGCAACTAAAGGTGGTGATATAGGCTGGTCAAATAAAGCTGATCTGGACCCGGAATATGCAAAAGCAGCCTTTGCTTTAAAAAAGGGAACTGTTTCTAAAATTGTCAAATCTTCATTTGGGTATCATCTGATTGAATTGATTGACAGAACCGAAGACAGAGTGCACACCAGGCATATCCTTATAAAACCACAAATATCTATAACTGCCAAGGAACAGGCGATGAATAAACTGGATAGTATTATCAGGCTAATCAGACTTGACTCTTTGACTTTTAAGGATGCAGCATTACGTTTCTCAGAGGATGAGGATACAAGGATGAATGGAGGCCAGGTTATTAATGAGATAACCGGTAATACAAAGTTTGCATTAGACAATTTTTCTACAAGAGATTATCTGGTAATTAAGGAACTTGATGTTGGAGAAATATCTGACCCTTATGAGTCGGAAGATAAACATGGTAAGACTATATTTAAAGCTGTCATTTTACGATCACGGACAAATGCTCATGTAGCTAATTTAAAAGAAGACTACGATCTGTTAAAACAAATGACAATGTATAATAAACAAAATGAAATTATCGATAGCTGGGTTAAAGAGAAAATCGAAAGTACATATGTAAGGTTAGATAATAATTATAGAAACTGTAATTTCAGAATAGTCGGCTGGTTGAAATAAACAACTATGAATAAAACTAACTATGAAGCATTACATATGTATAAATTCAGGATTCCTGCATACTAAAATACCTGCCTTACTATTACTTTTTTTAAATATTTGCTTTATACAGTCCTTCACACAGCAAACCCGAAAAATAAACCAGGATGCCGATAATATGGAGTATGACAGGAACCTGGCAGATGGTGCTTACAGGCTACTGGGAAATGTTGTTTTCAGGCATGAACGGGCAATCATGTACTGCGACAGTGCATATTTTTACTCAAACGATAATTCACTGGATGCTTTTGATAATGTATATATCAACCAGGCTGACAGCCTGCATCTCTATGGAGATTTTCTGCATTATGACGGAAATACAAGAGTAGCAAATGTAAGGAGAAATGTAAGATTATTGAGTGAAGAAACCAACCTCTATACAGAAGCTCTTGATTTTGACCTGAGGTCAAATGTAGGCTATTATACAAGAGGCGCAGATATTGTTAGTGGCCAGAATAAACTAAACAGCAGGGAAGGTTATTATTATTCCAACAGTACAATGTATTTTTTTAAGGATAGTGTTGTTATAAAAAATCCTGATTATACAATTTATTCCGATACCCTGAAATATAATACTACCACTAATATTGCATACTTTCTCGGTCCAACTGAAATAATCAGTGACAGCAATTATATTTATTGTGAGAATGGCTGGTACAATACTGAAACTGATATCTCTTTTCTCAAGGATAATGCCTGCCTGCAAAACCCAAAACAAACCATAAAAGGTGACAGTCTTTACTATGAGAGGGCAAACGGATATGGTGAGGCTTATCAAAATGTTGAACTATTGGATATAGAACAGAAAATTATCCTTAAAGGAAATTTTGCGACTTATAATGAAATCACGGAAGATGCCTTAATAACAGATAAGGCTATGCTAATTCAGATAACAGAACCTGATTCATTGTATGTTCATGCCGATACTTTAACATCGGAAATTGATACCAGCGGTTATAAGATAATGAAAGCTTATAACAGGGTTAAGATGTATAAATCAAATCTTCAGGGCAAATGCGACTCCATGTCATACACATTTGCAGATTCTGTCATCAGATTATATTACGAACCTGTATTATGGTCCGAGGAGCATCAGCTGACTTCAGAATATATAGAAATAAGAACCAGGAACAGGCAGATTGATCAGTTACGCATGATAAGACTTGCATTTATTATAAGCCAGGAAGATACAGTCAAATTCAACCAGGTTAAGGGTAAGGAAATGATATGTTATTTTAAAGATAACGATCTCTATAAAGTTGATGTAAAAGGTAATGGCCAGACTATCTACTATCCAAAAGATAAAAACGAAATTCTAGGAGTAAATAAAGCAGAGAGTTCGGATCTTGTAATTTACCTTGAAGAGAATGAGATTAAAGAGATTATTTTTTATACTAAACCTGATGCTACCTTATACCCGCTTGAAAAAGCACCGCAAAATGAACTCAGGTTAAAAGATTTTATCTGGTTGGAGCGCTACAGACCTAAACAAAAGGAGGATATTTTTACCTGGATTGAATAAAACAAAAATGGGATTGTTTTTAATCCCATCTCTAATATTCGTCTTCATTAAAAAAGAAATCATCTTTACTTGGATAGTCAGGCCATATGTCCTCAATACTTTCATATATCTCGCCTTCGTCTTCAATTTCCTGCAAGTTTTCAATAACTTCAAGCGGCGCACCTGAACGGATAGCAAAGTCGATCAGTTCGTCTTTGCTGGCTGGCCAAGGTGCATCCTCTAATTTTGACGCTAATTCAAGTGTCCAGTACATATTTATAGAAATTACTAAATAACCCAATGAAAAAAGCTGCAAAAATATAAAATTTTTATTATCAATTACAACTTAGTTGTCCATTGAATTTCATTTACCTTAAAATCTAACGACAACTTTCGGGCCAGAACAAAGAGATAATCAGATAAACGATTAAAATATTTTATTATAAATTCCGGAATAAAAGACTCGGATGAGAGCTCTACTATTCTTCTTTCTGCTCTCCGGCATATTGTTCTGGCAATGTGACAAAACGAAACTGCATTATGCCCCCCCGGTAAAATAAACTTGTCCAGGGCCGGTAACTTTTTTTCCATTTTATCAATTTCTTTCTCAAGCATTTGTATATCTTCTTCTTTTATTTCAGGAATCTTTATATCCGGATTATCACAGTCAGTTCCAATTATAGCCGCATAATTCATCAGCCTGTCCTGTATCTTTACTATCACTTCCTTATCTGACTCATCAATATCCTGGCTCCTGATTAACCCCATATACGAAATTAATTCATCAACGTTTCCATTGGCCTCAATTCTTTTATGATATTTAGGCACCCTTTTACCGCCCTTTAGTGATGTTGTACCTTTATCGCCGGTTTTAGTATAAATTTTCATGCGTTTAAAATTTTTCAAATTGCTTTAACCTTTGGAGATTTATTTATTTTATCAGATTCAATCTGTCCGTCAATAAGCCTGATGATCCTCTTTGCGTATTTTGCAATATCCTCTTCATGGGTCACTATAATTATTGTATTACCTCTTTCATGTATATCATGAAAAAGTCCCATCATATCTATAGAAGTTTTTGAATCAAGATTTCCTGTGGGTTCATCTGCCAGGATTATGGAAGGATGGTTAACCAGGGCACGCGCTGCAGCCACTCTTTGTTTCTGGCCTCCTGAGAGTTCATTCGGCCTGTGAGTAATCCTGTCACCAAGACCAACGCTTTCAAGCACCTCAACGGCCCTTTTCTTTCTCTCATGTTTTGATAATCCTGCATAAATAAGCGGCAGCATCACATTTTCAAGAGTAGTATACCTGGGTAACAGATTGAATGTCTGAAATATGAATCCGATTTCATTATTCCTGATCTCAGCTAAATGATTGTCCTGAAGCTTACTGACATCCCTGTTATTTAGAATGTACTTGCCTGAAGTAGGTGTATCAAGACAACCAATAATATTCATCAATGTAGACTTTCCGGAACCTGAAGGACCCATAATTGCCACATACTCATTCTTATTAATATTAATATCTATTGATCTTAAAGCCCTTACTATTTGAGTACCGACAAAATAGTTCTTGACTACTTCCTTAATTTGAATAATATTTTCCATTAATTTATTAGTACTGTAAAATACTTAATGATTATTAAGTGTAATTTATTATTAATGCTTTAAAAATTATAAAAATAACATTTGAACCTTAACTTTTAGTATCTGATTACAAAATTTTGTTTCTGAACACCTTTTTTAAAAAATACAATCCCCATAAAGAACAAGTCCACTGTAATCGTTACTTTTGGGCTGGCTTTTATTTCCTGCCACGCTTCACGCATTCCAACGGACCAGTTAATATCATCAAATACTATTATTAAGTTACTTTCTGATTTAACTGAAAGCTGGTCAAAATATTGTAATGTACTGCCTTTTTCATGATTACCGTCTATAAAAATAAATGATCTGTCATCCAGTCCTTTAATTAATCCTGGTAGCGCATTTTCAAAACTGTTATTAATAACATCAATATTAAGTAACCCGGCCTCATGAAAATTCTGCCTGGCAATTCTCGCCAGCTTCCTATCTGCTTCAATACTAATAACCCTTGCATTTTTAGACGCCTTGGCCATATACATCGTGCTTATTCCCAACGAAGTGCCCAATTCCAGAACAGTACCGGATTTAAAATACTTTACCAGCCTGAACAGCAACTGTCCAAATTTTCTTTTGACAGCCGAATATTTTACGATATCACTAATTTTTCTGGTTTCTGACTTTTGTCTTTTTGAACCAGCTCCATAATCAGTAATTGATATTTGTTTTTCTGAAGTGCCAAGAATACTTCTCACTTTTTCAACTTCGTCATATGCTTCATACCTGAATTTATCATTGAACACTTTGGTAATCAGATCAAATACAAAGGGAGAATGTATACCGTGTCCGTATTTATGCCCGGAAAATATTTTGTATTTAATATACCGAAGTAAAAAATTAAGATTTTTCATTAATAAATGTATATACAATAACCTTTAATCCTTCCCCAGCCTTGAACTTGGCCCCAGCCTTAGCTAAGCAAAGACCTTTTAAACAGAGTTTAATAATTATGCAAATTTAGTTTTCAATTTTGAATTATCTTTTACGATATTTACTTAATTGTAATTTCTGAAAATGAACGGTGTTTTAGACCAGGATATAAAATACTTAAAGGGAGTAGGGCCCAAAAGGTCCGAACTCCTTAACCAGGAGCTGAATATATTTAATTTCAGGGATCTTTTGTATTACTTTCCATATAAATACATTGACAGGTCAAGGTTCTATAAAATCAGGGAAATTGACACAACACATACATTCATCCAGCTTAAGGGCAGAATATTATCTTTCAGAACCGAGGGGCACCCCAGGAAAAAACGCCTTGTTGCAGAGTTTGCTGATGATACAGGTGTTATTGAACTTGTCTGGTTCAAGGGATTGAACTGGGTAGTTAAAAGCTACAAGATAAACACTGAATATATAGTATTTGGAAGGCCCGCAATTTATAACAGGAGAATATCTGTTCCGCACCCTGAGATTGAAACTGTCGAGAAACAGGAATCATATGTCAGTACTAAATTCCAGGCACAGTATAACACTACTGAAAAGCTAAAAAATAATTATATAAGCTCAAAGACTATTTATATCCTGGTCAATAACCTGTTATTATACCTTGACAAAAAAATCGAAGAAACTCTGCCGGAATACCTGGTAAAAAAATTAAACCTCCTTACACTTGAAAGAGCACTATTTAATATCCATTTTCCAGAAAATAATGATTTATTACGCAAAGCAACTTACCGCCTTAAGTTTGAAGAGCTGTTCTTTATCCAGATGAATATTTTAAAACTGAAAAATTCCAGGAAAAAAGCTTTTAAGGGTTTTATATTCTCAAAAGTAGGTGATAATCTGAATAATTTTTATAAACAGAAACTGGACTTTGAACTGACCGGTGCCCAGAAAAGAGTAATTAAAGAGATCAGGAAGGATATGGGTTCGGGTAAGCAAATGAACCGTTTGCTGCAGGGAGATGTGGGTAGCGGAAAGACACTGGTAGCTCTTATGTGTATGCTGATAGCCCTGGATAACGGGTACCAGGCATGTTTAATGGCTCCGACTGAAATACTTGCCAACCAGCACTTCGAAACGATTACAAGCTTTCTGCAGGGATTAAATATTAATGTCAGGCTCCTTACAGGGACAACCAGGAAAAGCGAAAGAACTATTATTCATGAAGGATTGCAAAATGGAGAATTACAGATTTTGACAGGCACACATGCTTTGCTGGAGGATCCTGTCAGGTTTAAAAACCTGGGAATGGTAATTATTGATGAGCAGCACAGGTTCGGTGTTGCACAAAGGGCAAAGCTCTGGAAAAAAAATGAACAGCCGCCTCATGTCCTTGTAATGACTGCCACCCCGATACCAAGAACTTTGGCCATGACACTTTATGGTGACCTTGATGTTTCCATTATTGATGAAATGCCTCCGGGAAGAAAACCTGTAAGGACAGTGCATTATTTTGATACAAAGAGGCTGCCGATGTTTGGATTTTTACGTAAGCAGATACAGGAAGGAAAGCAGATTTTTATCGTATACCCATTGATTAAGGAGTCGGAAAAAATGGATTATAAAGACCTTGAAGACGGCTATGAGAGTATTTCAAGGGCTTTCCCCCCGCCAGATTATCTTGTTGTTTGTGCACATGGTAAAATGAAGACTCAGGAAAAGGAAATAGCAATGAAACATTTTGTTGAAGGCAGGGCTCATATACTGATAGCAACGACTGTTGTTGAGGTTGGTGTGGACATACCCAATGCTTCGGTAATGGTTATCGAAAGTGCCGAGCGGTTCGGACTGTCGCAGTTGCACCAGCTCAGAGGCCGGGTGGGAAGAGGTGCTGATCAAAGCTACTGCATACTCATGTCCTCACATAAACTTACTAATGAAGCTAAAAAACGAATAGATATAATGACCCGTACGAACGACGGTTTTGAAATAGCTGAAATGGATTTGAAGCTCAGGGGTCCCGGTGATATTGAAGGCACACAGCAGAGCGGGATACCATTTGACTTAAAAATAGCTAACCTGGCACAGGACGGACAATTAATACAATTTGCCAGGGATATAGCAACAAAAATTCTTGAGGATGACCCGGAATTAACGAGTCCCGAAAACCAGATACTACAGAAAGAGCTCAGAAAAATGATAAAAAGTAAGATAGACTGGAGCGTGATAAGTTAGGTATAATATATCAGGGATTCTGTCCTCCACCAGGCGTATAGTATCCTTTAAATTCCCAGATTCACAAAAATAATGCCTGCGATTATAATTAGTGAACCGATTAGTTTTTGAAAGTCAGGTTTTTCTTTGAGGATTATTATTCCAAGCAAAATAGCAAAGACTATGGAGATTAATCTAACCGGTACTGCCACACTAACCATAACCTCCTTCAACGCCACACGGAAGGTGAAGAATGACAGGAAAACCGTTATTCCTCCCAGAAGTATGAATTGCCAGTGCTTTGGCAAATAAGACTTAACAGATTGTTTCTGAAATATAATCGTATAAATTATAAGATTCAGTGCCATAAACATAAGAATAAACCCTATATATGTTACTATATCAAAAGTAGCTATTTTGGATTTATCAAATATTGCCCCGAAAGAGTACATTAAAGAGGCAGCAAGTGCAAACCGTCCTCCGATATAGTCTTTACTGAGCTGAAACATTTTTTTTACTTCAGTCCATTTAAATGCATCGAGCTTAACCATAAAGGCACCGATAATTGTTATTATTATTCCTGCCCCTGTGATAAATGATATTTTTTCAGCTAAAAGAAAATAAGCCCATATCGGTATAAAAATCGGACTTAAGACAGTGAGCGGATAGTGCGTTGAAATTTTACCGTGCTCATAGGATTTTGACACAAATATCTGGTACAGTATATAAAAAAAAGAAGCCCCGTAAATATATGGTACATTATGCCATGGTATATTTCTGTAATTACCGGTAACAACAGCTATGCTTGCAGCCGTTAATCCCGCTATAGTGAACATTGATACCAGGAAAATCCTGCTGCCGTTGGATTTTCTCATCAGGAAATTGTAAAAAGCGTGAAGGAACGCTGATATAACAATATATAAAAGGTATTCTATTCTCATTAGTTCAGATGCTTTTAATCCTCCAAAATACTCAAATAATTCTTTCCTGTCAAATTTCCTTTCTGTACCGGAAAAAGAACAGACCTATTCCCGAAAGGATAACCAGCTCTCCTGCCCAGTATAATATCCAGTTAAAAGATTCCGGCACATACATCTGAACAAAATCATATAAGGCATTCTTATTGGAAAAATTCAACAATTCAGAAACTGATATATGTTGCAGAATAAATCTTGAATAATCCCATGACCATGCTATGATAAGTATCAACGAGCCGGTTAACAGTAAAATCGATTCTTTCCGCTTTAAGATAACCCTGATATTGCGTGAACTGAACCAGATAATAAATCCGGCCAATAAAATCATGGTAAATGAAGTTATTACAGGAGTTATTACCGGTCCGATCCAGGTTACAGGAACAAGAAACAGAACATCCCAGGTCATAAATGATTCCGGCCAGCCAATCAGCAGTTTTAGGAACACATAATAAAAAATATCCCATACTCCAAAGCAGTAAATAAACCAGGCAAACTTTTCAGTAAGATGTTTACCTGTAATAATGCTTACCGACAACAATATAACAATAGTTGAGACCTCACGAAATACTTCGGTTATAATAATCTGTTTATCAATCATCACCAGTGGAAAATCAAACCCTCCGGGGTACATAAAAGCACGAAGATAAACTACTATGGCACTCTCAAGGTATGCCATAGCAATACTGAAAAGCGTTAGCCAAATTAAAATTTTACTGTATGTCGTCGATTTGAACATAATGTAGTTTAATATCCCAGGATATTAAACGCCTTAATAACTATAAAATTACGCAATGAGTAAATTTATAGAGCTATATTTGAAAAATTCAATATAAGATACGTCAGGTTATTCAGTCTTCCATATTCAAAGATAATAAAAAAAGCCCGGCATAGGAAACCGGGCTTTCAGGTCATAATTAAATTATTATTGCTTGTCTTTATTTAATCAGCACAAGTTTTTTGCTTTCAACATATGAACCGACTTCCAGCCTGTAAAAATATATCCAGTCCTTTATATAAGTTTTACAGCTACTTGCGACTATTTCTTTATATTTTTTTTAATCCAATTGCTGATTATAATAAATTTAAATCTCTAATCCCATTACTCCCCCCAAATTTTTCAATTAATATTGAATGTATTTCTATAACTTCATTTAATGAAATCATTGAGCCAGTCTTTCTAATAAGTTCTTATCTTCTTCCAAAATTTTCTTCAAATTATTTGAAAGACTAATATGTTTTTTTGTTTTATTCATTAATGATTTGAGATATTCAAGAACATACTCAAGTATATCCTCTGGAATCTCATTCAGTACTTTCCTTATTCTATCTTTTATTTTTTTTGCAGCCATTTAATTACGGAATGAGTGAATTTATACAGCAATATTTAAAAAATTTTTTAATTTGCCCTGGGGGATATAATTTTGCAGGTGAAATTATTTTATGCATTTTACAGGGTATATTTGATTAATTATTTTCATATAATTAAGTAATCAGATTACAGGTGTCAAATAAATTCAAGATATCGTCAGAGTATCAGCCGACAGGGGATCAGCCGGAAGCTATACAGCAACTGGTCGACGGGATTAACCAGGGAATGCCTTTTCAGACCCTTCTGGGTGTTACAGGATCGGGAAAGACTTTTACCATGGCCAATGTAATTGAAAAAGTCCAGCATCCCACACTGGTATTGAGCCATAACAAAACACTGGCGGCTCAGTTGTTTGGTGAGTTCAAACAATTTTTCCCTGAAAATGCGGTTGAATATTTTGTTTCATATTATGATTATTATCAGCCCGAGGCATATATCCCTGTAACTGACACCTATATTGAAAAAGATCTTTCCATAAACAGTGAGATTGAAAAGCTGCGGTTAAGTACTACATCATCCCTGCTTTCAGGACGAAAGGATGTGATTGTAGTTTCATCGGTATCCTGCCTGTTTGGCATTGGTAATCCGGATGACTTTCACAGTAATACAATAAGTTTAAGGCAAGGCCAAAAAATTGGCAGAAACATCTTTCTGAGACAGCTGGTCGATAGTATGTATTCAAGAAATGAAATGGACTTTAACAGGGGTAATTTCAGGGTAAGCGGTGACACTGTAGATGTTTTCCTGGCCTACAGCGATTACGCCTACAGGATAAGTTTCTGGGGTGATGAAATTGAAGAGATAGAGGCTGTAGATCCTTTTACAGGAAAAACTATTGAAAAACTTGAGAAAGTAAATATATACCCTGCTAATATTTTTATTACCACCAAATACCGGATGCAGAATGCAATTAAGGAAATACAGAATGACATGGACAAGCAGGTTGAGTTTTTTAATAATTCTGGTAAGCAACTGGAAGCAAGAAGACTGAAAGACAGAGTTACATTTGACATAGAGATGATTAAAGAACTGGGTTATTGTCCGGGAATTGAAAACTATTCGCGCTATTTTGACGGCCGCCTTCCGGGTACCAGGCCCTTCTGCCTTCTCGATTATTTTCCAGAGGACTTCATGACTATTATAGATGAAAGTCATGTTACCATACCACAGGTCAGGGCCATGTACGGCGGAGATCATTCCCGCAAACAAACACTTGTAGAGTACGGGTTCCGCCTGCCTGCTGCCATTGATAACCGGCCCCTGAAATTCGAAGAATTTGAACAATTAATAAATCAGACTGTATTTGTTAGTGCTACTCCTACTGACTATGAGCTTGATAAAAGTGAAGGAATTATTGTTGAGCAACTTATTCGTCCTACCGGTTTGGTGGACCCTGTTATTGAAGTAAAGCCAAGTCTTAACCAGATAGACGACCTGATGAAAGAGATAGGTATGCGGACTGAGAATAATGAACGGGTACTGGTTACAACACTGACAAAAAGAATGGCAGAAGAACTGACAAATTATTTATTGAAATATAACATAAGATGCAGGTATATTCATTCTGATATAGGGACCCTTGACAGGGTGGAAATTATGGAAGGCTTAAGAAGCGGCAAGTTTGATGTATTAATCGGGATTAACCTGTTACGGGAAGGGCTGGATTTACCGGAAGTCTCACTGGTTGCTGTACTTGATGCGGACAAAGAGGGATTTCTCAGATCAGAGCGTTCTTTAACACAAACAGCCGGAAGGGCAGCACGTCACTTAAATGGTAAAGTCATCATGTATGCTGATAATATTACTTCATCAATGCAAAAGACTATTAACGAGACAAACAGAAGAAGGGAAAAACAGCTCGATTATAATGAAAAGCACGGTATAACTCCCCGGCAAATCATAAAGGCAGCCTCAAATATTATGAAGGAAGTCAGATTAAAAACCGGTGAACCAAGACCATATACAGAACCTGAAAAAATTGATATCGCTGCTGATCCTGTAGTTAAATATATGGGCAGAGCAGCAATTGAAAAAGCTATTGAGAAAGCCAGGAATGCTATGGAAAAAGCAGCAAGCGAGCTGAATTTTATCGAAGCAGCCAGGTATCGTGATGAGATGTATGCCTACCAGGAACTGATGAAAAAACAGAAGTAGTTTTTTTAAAAAAAGGCTGCCAGGCTGGGACCAAAATAAAAAAGGCTATCAGGCAGGGACTAAAATAAAAAAGGCCTGCATGCAGGATCAAAAAAAGGCACACCTTTCAGCATGCCTTTTGAAATTAAATCTGTTTTTATATTAACCTAGGTAAGATTTCAATAATTTGCTCCGTGAAGTATGACGTAATCTTCTTATTGCCTTTTCCTTTATCTGCCTGACCCTCTCCCTTGTAAGACCAAAACGCTCGCCAATTTCTTCAAGTGTCATTTCCTGAATGCCTATTCCGAAAAATAACTTAATTATATCTCTTTCTCTTTCAGTTAAAGTTGCCAATGATCTCTCTATTTCTTTCATTAATGATTCTCTCAACAGTTTTTTATCAGCCTTGGGCGAATCATTATTAATTAAAATATCCAAAAGACTATTATCTTCACCATCAACAAATGGAGCGTCAACTGACACATGCCTTCCTGAAACTCTCAACGTATCAGCGACCTTTTCTTTTGGTAAATCAAGATTTTCAGCCAGCTCTTCAGGAGAAGGAGTTCTTTCAAATTCCTGTTCAAATTTTGAAAAGGCCTTATTTAATTTGTTTAATGAGCCAACCTGATTCAGGGGTAATCGTACAATTCTCGACTGTTCAGCCAGCGCCTGCAAAATAGACTGCCTGATCCACCATACTGCATAGGAAATGAATTTAAATCCTCGTGTTTCATCAAATTTTTCAGCAGCTTTTATCAACCCCAGGTTTCCCTCATTTATAAGGTCAGGAAGACTTAAGCCCTGGTTCTGGTATTGTTTTGCAACAGATACAACAAATCTTAAATTTGCCCGGGTAAGCTTTTCCAGTGCGGTTTTATCACCTTTTTTTATTCTTTGAGCGAGTTCAACTTCTTCTTCTACTGTTATAAGTCCTTCCTTCCCAATCTCCTGCAGATACTTATCAAGAGAAGCACTTTCCCTGTTTGTGATTGATTTTGTGATCTTTAACTGTCTCATCGTTTGTTTTTAAAATAGTCGCAAATATAGATTATTTTTTGTTTAAATTCAATATGTTTTAGCAATAAAAAAGGCTTGCGGAACAGCAAGCCTTTTTTATATATAACTTATAAGGTTGTTTGTTCTACATTCCAAAAGCATAATAAGCTATTACTCCATTGGGATAAACTCCTTTAATATATACACCACCTTTAGTATTATCAATTATCTTCTTCAGGTCTTCAACTGAATAGACGGACTTGTTATTTATTTGAGTTATTATAAAACCTTCTCTTACTCCTTCAGCTCTTAACTTTCCTGCATTTAGTTCGACAACTTTTACACCGTATTTTATTCCAAGACTTTTCTTGTCTTCATTATCAACCTCAACAATCTTTGCGCCAAGTATAGTATCGTAAGTTTCGGATTTTACAACTTTAGTATCTCCTTGCAAATTACGTAAGACAACATTAAATTGTTTCGTTTTGTCGTTTCTTTTTAAATTAACGGTAACCTTATCTCCTGGTCTGTAACGATTTATTTGTTCCGTTAATTCTGAAGGACTGTTAACCTTCACCCCGTCAACTTCAAGAATTATATCACCTGCCAGAATTCCTGCGTCTTTTGCTGCTCCTCCCTCACGTAATTCGGAGACATATACTCCTTCAAGTACCTTAATATTTTTTTCTTTTGCTAATTCAGCATTTACTTCCTGAATACTAACACCCAGGATAGCTCTTTGCACAACTCCAAATTCAATTAAATCCGATATTACTTTTTTCACAATACTGACAGGAATAGCAAAAGATATTCCTGCATAAGCACCTGAAGGTGATATTATAGCAGTATTAATACCAACTAACTCACCTCTGGTATTAACCAATGCACCGCCACTGTTACCCCTGTTTACAGCAGCATCTGTCTGTATAAAAGACTCAATACGATAGCGATCCTGAATAATTCCTAAGTTTTTCCCTTTAGCACTTACTATGCCAGCTGTAACAGTTGAGGTTATAGTAAAAGGATTTCCTACAGCCAGTACCCATTCTCCAACCATCAATTTATCAGAATTTCCGTAAGGTATATAAAACAAATTATCGGCATCAATTTTAATTAAAGCCAGATCTGTACTTGGATCAGTGCCAATAACTTTTGCTTCAAATTCCCTCTTGTCATTAAGTGTAACAAAGACTTTATCTGAATTATCAACGACATGATTATTCGTTACAATATATCCATCAGGTGAGATAATTACTCCGGAACCAAATCCAAGGACAGGCTCGGGTTCTTTATAATTATCTCCATAAAAGAATTCCAGTATTGGATTTTTGTATGTCTCCATTGCCATCTGTGTTTTTACATTAACAACTGCATGTATAGTTTTTTCAGCTGCGTATGTAAAATCAACGTAGCCAGTATTGGAATCAGGTTTAAAATCAGTAAATGCAACAGGCTGTCTAACTGTTGCCGTAATAATTTTTTCATTTTTACCAATAAAAATAGAATAGGCAAATACGGCGACAAGACCTCCAATAATAGCTATTAATAAACTTATAAATATTTGTCTGTTTTTCATAGTTAAGTTTTTTAAATATTTTGTTATTTAAGTCTTACAATTATCACCAGTGTATGGTTAAAAATCACGCCTTACTGGTTCTTTACCGGCTTCAATTAATATAACGACAAAATTAAGTAATTTATATATAACCTATTCAAAATTAACAATTTTTAACCTTAGCTATATATTCACTAAACTGTTAAAATGCCAGATTGTTCATTTAAGGATTAAGGGTTAAGGAATCAGGCTTAAGGGTTAAGGGTTAAGGGTTAAGGGTTAAGGGTTAAGCGCGGAGCAATTCAGCAATACAACAATAGAGCAATTAATAATTATTGGTAATAATTCAATAATTGTTTGCGAAAAGAATTCTGGTTAAAAGTATTTATGTCTTCTATAACTTTCTTAATTTCATTACGCCGTTCTTCCATTATTTCATAGGTCAGATTTGCTGATGTATTAAATGCCAGGGATTCAAGTTTATATCCGTTTGGATCCATACTTATTGCAGCTGCCGCATCAAACTCATCAAAGACCAGAATAGAAGGAATTTTATTAATAGAATAGTTTCTTACAGAATTTAAAACCCGATTTCTTATATAGTCTATTTGTGTCTCACTCAGGAAATTAGCTCCCAGTAAAATTTTAACCAGGTCAATTTTTGCAACCCTGTTAAATTCCTCATTTTCGATTAATTTATTATAATCATTATTATTTGTTGCTACAAACAGTTCAATATATTCTTCAGGTATATTCCTCAAATCACCTGATTCATTTCTCTTCAGTCTCAGTTTATACTCTTTAATAGCTAATTTCTGGTTTACAGGAATATAATATTCCCATTTTTTTGTCCTTTTATAGGAATCAGTTACAGGATCAGGTTTCCATTTGGTTGCGGGTCTTTTCATAAGTGGTGCAGTCAGATCCAACTGACGTGTTTCAAGCGAATACAGCAGACAATTAATAAAATGCACCCATCCCCCGCCAAGCGATTCATGTAAGGCTCCCCAAAGTGTTTTGAATGAAGAGGGTCCTGTTTCTTTTTTAACATTAACTGTCCTGTCAACAAGATTATTTATATACTCTTCGCCTAAATTGACGGGATAAAATATAAAATCTACTGTCGAATCTGAAGGATAATCCTTTACATGAAACAGTTGCCGGATATCATAGGTATAAGTTGAATCGTTTTTCATTTTGAGATAAACCTGATAGTCTAACTCCCATTTCATTTCCGAGATCCTGGAAAATGTTAAATCCGACTGTCCGTATAAACAACTTGAGATAAGAAAAGAAAAAAGTAGCAGATAATTCTTTGCCATAATTTATGTTCTACGCATCTATATTTGCATATTTTGCATGTGTTTCAATAAACTCTCTTCTCGGAGGCACTTCATCACCCATCAACATTGAGAAGATCCTGTCAGCTTCAGCAGCAGATTCAATAGTTACCTGTCTCAATGTCCGTTTTTCAGGATTCATAGTTGTTTCCCACAGCTGTTCAGCATTCATTTCACCCAGCCCTTTATATCTCTGTGTATTAATATTCCCTTCCTTATCTTTGTTAAATTCCTCTATTGTATGCTGTCTTTCTTCCTCACTCCAGCAATATCTTTCCTGTTTTCCTTTCTTTACCAGATAGAGTGGCGGAGTAGCTATATATAAGTGTCCGTTTTTAATCAGGTCCTCCATATGGCGGTAGAAGAAAGTCATTATCAATGTTGTTATATGGCTCCCATCGATATCCGCGTCTGTCATTATTATAATTTTATGATATCTCAAGCCTTCCAGATTTAAGGCTTTAGTGTCATCTTCCGTTCCAATGGAAACTCCTAAAGCAGCAAAAATATTTCTTATTTCTTCATTGTCAAAAATTTTGTGAGGCATTGCTTTCTCGACGTTTAATATTTTACCTCTTAAGGGCAGTATTGCCTGAAATCTTCTGTCACGGCCCTGTTTTGCTGTTCCTCCGGCTGAATCACCTTCAACAAGAAATATCTCGGATGCAGCAGGATCACGATCTGCACAGTCTGCAAGCTTGCCTGGCAATCCTGCGCCTGACAGAACATTCTTACGCTGTACCAGTTCTCTTGCTTTTCTTGCTGCATGTCTTGCCTGGGCAGCAAGTATTACTTTATTGACAATAATTCGTGCATCTTTAGGATTCTCTTCAAGGTAATTACCCAGCAGGGTGCTGACTGCCTGATCTACAGCGCCCATAACTTCAGAATTTCCCAGTTTTGTTTTTGTCTGACCCTCGAACTGCGGTTCTGCAACTTTAATTGAAATGATTGCTGTTAACCCCTCCCTGAAATCATCGCCATTAATATCGAACTTTAATTTTGCAAGTAATCCCGATTTTTCAGCATAATTTTTAAGGGTACGGGTCAATCCTCTCCTGAATCCAGCCAGATGAGTACCTCCTTCGATAGTATTTATATTATTCACATATGAATGTATATTCTCGGAAAACGATGTATTATACTGTAGTGCTATCTCTACTGGTACTTCATTCTTAACAGCTTCAATATTTATAACCTTGCTTATTAATTTTTCCCTTGTTGAGTCCAGTAATTCCACAAATTCTTTTAATCCTTCTTCAGAATAAAAGTTTTCTTTGCGATATTCATTTCCATTTCCGTTCTCCTCGAGTTCTCTCAAATCAGTAATTGTAAGGCGAATACCTTTATTCAGGAATGCCAGCTCTCTTAACCTTGTGGAAAGAATTTCAAAGTTGAAATCAGTTGTTATAAATATTGAATTATCCGGAGTGAATGTCACTTCTGTTCCTGTTTTATCAGTTTTACCTGTTTGTTTTACACTATAAAGCGGTTTTCCTCTTTCATATTCCTGTTTATAAATATATTTGTTTCTGTACGTAATAACTTCCAGATGTGAGGATAGTGCATTAACACAGGAAACTCCCACTCCATGGAGTCCGCCAGAAACTTTATATGAATCTTTATTGAATTTTCCCCCTGCATGCAAAAGAGTCATTACTACTTCCAAAGCTGATCTTTTTTCTTTCTCATGTATGTCAACAGGAATTCCACGGCCATCATCCTTAACAGTTATAGACCCATTTTCGTTTATAGTAACGTCAATGTTTTTACAATACCCTGCTAAAGCCTCATCAATTGAGTTATCAATAACCTCGTAAGCCAAATGATGCAATCCTTTGGTACTAACATCGCCAATATACATTGCCGGTCTTTTTCGAACCGCTTCAAGTCCTTCTAAAACCTGTATATTCTCTGCTGAATACTTCCCGCTATCTTTAGGAACCCGGGCATCTGTGTTTTCTCTGCCTTTCTTTGCCATATCCACTAGTTACATTAATTTATTTAAACTATGCTATTTATAATACTTAGTAAAGGGTTTAATAATCGGTGTTCGCAAGTAGGTTCAGATGAGTTATTTTAACCTGTGATGAAAAGGAAATAAAAAAACTTTTTCTTTTCACTAATCCCTCCCTGCTTAATTGTTAATTCTTTAACAAAGATAATAAAATTTAGGCATTTTATATTCAAAAAAAGTGCTATAAATCAAGGAAATATCAACAAAAAATCAACACATAAAAGCTTTGCCAATAAAGGATTTAAAAATTATAAAAAAATTGCTGATTCTTTCATAATTTATATGTAAAACCTACCAGTAAATTAAATCTATATGCCGGAAATTGATTCCATATATTATATTCAGATGAAGTTATATTATACAGATTTACAAATGCTGATAATACTTTGGAATAGCGGTATTCAACACCCAGGTTTAAGTCAATAAACGGATCAAGCTTAATAAATTCTATTGATTCATTATAGGATTTAGCATATCTGTTTCCTATAGCAATTAAATCAATGTCAACCAGGATTTTATTTCTTAGATTATAGCTGCAATATAAGTCTATGTTATATTCAGGTTTATGCCAGGCTTTTTCTTCATCAGACATTACGTATTTATGATAATTACCTTTTAGAACTACATTAAACTTTTCGGATATGTCAACATTTATTTCACCGTGATATTTTATTTGTTCCATATCGTCATATACTACAGTGAACTGATTTTCATAATCGTTATTTAATGTGTCATTAACAAAAAAGTGCATGTTGTTGACTAGTGAATAAACCGCATCAAATCTGTATGTACTTCTTGAGCTTAATTTCCCCTTTATTCCTGCATAGGCAATAAACTTATGCTTAGAGTATGCTACATTTAAGCCGGGAGTAATAAAGGGGTTCTCAGTCGCAATATTCTTATAATTATATATATCAAGATAACCGTCAATACCAAAATACGGGACTAATATCTCCTCTATGATATTTAATTGTAAGCTGCCCTTTGGAAAGATATATGCCTTTGATTTATCCAAAATATTTACAACCGCATTAAAACCAAGAACGAGTTTCCACTCAGATGTACTTTTGCTAAACCAGTAATCAGCTCTTATTACAGTATTATTTACCGAGTCAATGGATTCGCTTTTTATGAAATTCGTCAGCGAAGCATCTATCCCAGTCATTTGCTTACCTACAGGCTTACTGAAACTACCTGCAAAAAATAACATATTTTCACTGTTATTGTATTTATCTTTAAAATAGTCATATTGAGCACTAACACCATAATTAAAATGTATAGAATCAGGATAGGCAGAATGAAAATTAGCTGATGTACTAAATAAAAAATATCTCTGTTTTATATCTTTCCCTTTAATGTCAGGAAATGTATCTGGAAATAGTGCAGTATTGTATCCATAGTAATGAATGCCATCATTATTCAATCTTATCTTTCCGGAAAGAACCGATTTATCATATATTTTCTTCCCGAATAATGCAACGCGGGTTTTACTGTAACCGGACGGGACTTTGTCTTCATTATCAAGTTTTATTTTTGAATGTGAAGATATATGTCTGAAATAAGCTCCTATTGCATAATCTTCAGAGCGGAGACCATTATAACTGTATTCAGCCAGGGGAGTAAAATAGTTGCCTAATCCCAGCTTCAGATAATTCTTATAAAGTTTTGCAAGAGGAATTGTCATTTTAGCCGGTTTTATTTCTTTTGGCTGGTAGTCTATATCTATTCTAACCGGTAAGATAGAATAATTAAATGTTGGAGTAACAGTTACAGAATCGTCAATTACAGGGAGACTGTTTATTTTATACGCATCAGATATTGTTGGTTCATAAGGCTTTATGACTATTACATCCCTGCTTATCTGTTGGGACAATAAATCATATCCTGTAATGATAAAAAATATTACTATCGATATTTTTATTATTAACTTCATATCCGGCGAATAATAATTTAATTGTTACTTTTAAAACTTTATTTTTTATATCTACTCCTCTCCAATATTTATCTCTATATCCTCCTGTTCAGTTTTTTGTTCAACAGCCTGTTGCTCTTTAACCAGTTTTTCCTTTTTTTCTTTTGCCATCGATATAATACCATCTTCTGAATTTTCGTAATAATCAATAATGCTTTGAAGTGTCTGTATTGCCTGAAAATAATCTCTCCTGGAAGCAAATATGTCTGACCAGAGAATAAAACTTTTAGCCATCCAGTATTGATGAGGAGTTGTTCTTTCAGTAAAATCAAATATTTCTTTTTCGGCTGTTTCCAGTTCCCCTCGTTTAAAATATATCTCTGCCATTCTGAATTTTGATTCTGCGCCTTCACTACTATTCACTTCAACAGCAACTTTTTGAAACTGCTCTAATGCTAACATCAATCTTTCACTGGCATATAGCGATTTTGCCAGTATAAACCTTGCTTCCCGTTCCAGGGCATCTGAAACCTTTTCAGTGTTAATAACATTCCTTGCAGCTTCAATAGCATTAGTATAGTCATTAATATTATAATAACAACGCATCAAACCTGTTCGCGCTTCCAGTAAATTGCTTTTTATTTCTGTCACTTCCTCGAGTTTTTTATAATAATTAATTGCCAAAGAATAATCTTTAAGTTTGAATTTTATCCTTGAAGCTCCTAACAATGCCTGTTCGGTATAAATATTCTTCGGATTGCCAATAACGTAATCGAAGGATTTCATCGCTTCATCATACTGATTCATCCGGTAATTGCAATCTCCCTTATAAAAATGAGCATCCAGGATAAAACTGCCATTTGTATACTTCTCAATATAGTTTTTAAAACCCTGCGATGAACGGTCACAATCACCTGACATATATAGTTTCTCTGCAGTGATATAACTTAATGAATCCTGTTCTCTCAAATCAACTTTTGCAAAATCTCCCAGGTTATTAACATAATCGAAATAAGCATCTATATTATTCATATCAACATAAATGTTCTTGATACCTTTTAATGCACTCTGGGCCTCATCAGTCCCTGGATAATCATTAACGACTCTCTTGTAAAGTTTTAATGATTCCTGAGCCCTGTCAGTGTTATAATAAATCAGTCCTAACTTAACCAAAGACTTACTTACATAACTGCTATTAGGAAATTCATTTACTATTCTTTGAAAATTTGGTATGGCCTTTTCAGGTTGATGTTGTGATAAATAGCTTTCTCCAATCTCATAAAGTGCGTCATCAGTAAAAGCCGAATTTGGATAGGTACCTAACAGCTGATTCAGATTCTGAATTTTTTCTTCGAATTTATTAATAACACCCAATGCCAGGCTTTTTTGAAATATGGCATAATCAACATCAGTATTACCGGCCTTTATACTTCTGTCATAAAAATCTATAGCTGCATAATAATCAGTCTGTATAAAATAGCAATCACCGATTCTGTTAAGTGCATCTCCAACTCTTTTAGTCTTATTTCCTTTCATAAATCCCGTATATTTTCTAAACCATAGTGCAGCATCAGAATAATTCTTCTTCTTAAAATAAGAGTATCCCAGGTTATAATGCGCAAGATTAAATTCCTGCTGGTAATAAGATACCGGCATACCGATAAATTTCTTATAATCAACAATTGCCTTATCATAATTCTCCAGTCTGTAATATACTTCACCCCGCCAGTAGAATGTTAGAGCATATAATTTACTATTCAAACTGCCATACTTCAATGAACTGTTGAATAATTCTATGGCATCATCAAATCTTAAATTATTAAACAGTTCAAGGGCTCTGTAATAGGAAATCTTCTGGTAAGCCTTCTTTATATCATCATTCTTATTTTTTATTCTGTCAATAGATGATAATGCCATCCTGTAATTTTTAGCATTGAGATACGCCTGCATCAGGTAGTTATAGGCCTCATCGGTTCTCTGCGAATTCGGGTAAAGACTTATATAATCGTTAAATGCCTGAATTGCTTCATTAAAGGGAGAATATGACAATTCGTAAGTTACCAGGGCATAATTGAACAGTGCGTCTTCTTTAATTTTCGGATCATTATCCATTTTTGATGCGGAAGCAAAAGCCATTCTTGCCTGGTGTTTTTTATTAAGTTTTAAATAACAGTCGGCAAGATGATACATGGCATTATGACAAAGAAGCGAATTTTCATCTGAGAGTTTACTGAAAATTTCAGCTGCCTTGTCAAATTCGCCCGACTTATAATATGCATATGCCAGCTGGTATTTATCCTCTTTGGTTACGGCGCCGGCATTTTCATTATAGTATTCCAGGTAAGGGACAGATTCTTTATAACGATTCAGCATGTAAAATGAAACCCCTGTAATTCTTGCCACTTCGGCATGTCTTGATTTAGCGACTGTATCAAGCAATCCCGGAGCATATTCAATTACTTTCTCATATTTCTTCTGAAGAAAATATATCTGGGTTATATAATAAGGAACTATTGGCGAAAATGTCTTATCACGTGAAAGGCGTAAAAATCCGTTTAATGCAGTCTGGTAATTTCCCTGGGTGTAGTTTATATGTGAATAATAATAAATAGCCAGCGGTGAAAATTTGGTATTTTTATCTTTAATTTCATTAAATGCCAGCCTGGCGTTCTCCAGATCATCCTTCTTAAAATAACAAAAGCCGGCTTTGAAACTACATTCTGCAGATTCATTGTCGCTAAGCGCGTTCTTGTTAATCCTGTTATAATATGATAAAGCCTTGTTGTATTTTTTCAGCTCGTAAAAATATCCCGCCAGATTATAATAAGCTTTGTCCACCAGCGGATTTTCAGGATTATCTTTAATGAATGAATATGTCAAATACTCGGCATCTTCATTGAATAATTTAACAGCGCATAATGCGGTATAGTATTGGGCTTTGGACTTTAGGACTGTACTTTGACTTCCATAATAATCATATGCCTTCTGAAAAAAATCCTGGGCAGCACCATAATTTTCCTTCTCAAACAATTCCATTCCCTTCCTGTAGTATCTGTCTTCGTGAGTATGTTGTGAGGTTTGTTGTGAAAAGGTGACAGTCCTGAATACAAAACTGTAAATCAATATTTGTAATAATGGTTTAACACTCATTAGATCAATATTTGATATTTGCATAAAATTACAGATTAAAAACGATCAATACCGGCAGAATATTTCCTTTTAATTAACAGAAAAGTGTTAATTATACAGTTTGATATTAAAATAAATATACAAAACAGTTATACAGTTGATTTTTATTATTCTGGCACAAAATATTTACAATGAAGTAAAATCAGACTTACAATACTTCTTCTAAAATGTTATATTTGCTAAAAGAATAATCTCAGATAAGGATTAAGGATAAAAGATTAAGTGTTTAATATACAATATTGTAAAGTAGAAATACAATGCAGAATAATAATATTATCAATTTCAATAAAGCTTCAGTTTTTCACGATGATCACCTGGTCTTATCAAATGTTACTTTTAAGGTAACCAAAGGAGAATTCGTATACATCATTGGCAGGGTAGGCAGCGGAAAGACCAGCCTGATAAAGACCATAAATGCAGAATTGCCTCTAAAGGTCGGAACAGCAAATGTAGTAGACTTTCAGTTGGATACAATAAAAAGAAAACAAATCCCGCAATTAAGAAGAAAACTTGGCATTGTCTTTCAGGATTTTCAGTTATTAATTGACAGAAATGTTTATGACAACCTGTTATTTGTATTAAAAGCCACAGGGTGGAAGAACAAGGAAGAAATTGATGAAAGGATCAAGGAGGTGCTTGGTAAGGTCGGACTTGAATACAAAGGATACAAAATGCCGCACCAGTTGTCAGGAGGTGAGCAGCAGCGTGTGGTTATTGCCCGTGCTTTGCTTAACAATCCTGAAATAATTCTTGCCGATGAACCAACCGGCAACCTTGATCCTGAGACTTCCGAAGGTATAATGAAAATCCTCAGGGAGATAAGCAGTAACGGGCGGGCAGTTATAATGGCAACTCATAACTACCCACTACTAAAAAAATTTGATGCCCGCACCCTGAAATGTGAAAACGGCAGCCTCTCGGAAGTAGAAAAAACCTCGGAAATAGATTTTAGTACGTTGATATAAAGAGGGGGACAGCACCCTGAAGTCGTAAATAGCTAAATATCAAACAGAAAAACAGTCAGGGCGCTGGTCCCTCTATCTTCATTTCACAACCACCTTTCTAATATGTATTGCATCAACCTGCCTAATCTTTACCAGGTACATCCCTTTTGAACATCCTGATAAATCGATCTGTTCAACAAAATGTGCATTAGTGTTTGTGTATTCATTCTGATAAATGAGTGCACCGGTAATACTAAAAATCTCAATTTCGAATCCATGATTACCTGTGTTACCTATTTCAATATTTAAAATATCATTGGTGGGATTAGGATAAATATTGGTTATTGGGGCTCGAATATCTTCTATACTAGTTGGCTCTTGAACAAGAATAGAAATAGTGTCGGTCCAGAATTTATAACCATTACTGGAAATATCAACCAGAATGGGAATCTGAGTATTCACAGGACATTCTTCAGCGATATTTATTATATATACGTTATCGGATGTTGAATTCTCACCAGCTGCTATATTGCCAAAAGCACGACTGAAATCATACGTGCTGACCAATGTATCAAGGCTAATTAGTTTTGCTTCTATATTTGTAGCTGTCAGCATTGAACCGTTATTCTTAAGTGTTAAATCTAATCTAATACGATCACCTGGATTGGGTTCTGTGTCAGTGCCAGTAAATGTATAGCTTTCAAAATCAACTGGACCAATTGTGGTGAATCGTACCGATAGAGGGCAATTTTGTGTAGTACCCAGATTAAGGTCATGGGTCACAAGTTCCACTATATATACATCTTCTGGTTCTGGCAATCCTGATAACATTTTTTTGTTACCCCACATGTTGTCAGAGGAATTTCCATCACCATGCAATCCATCATCATACAATTGTATTGTATCTGTAAATGCGGATTGAACTCCCTGAATTATAGCATAGACATTTGCAGGGTTGTTTTCCGGATTGCTCATACTGGCCCTGACTGTTAATGTATCGCTATGTGGTTGAACAAAAAATGGATATACTTCCAGAGAATGTGCATAAGCAGCATCAAGAGGATTCTCATACCATACTAAAGCGTTTTCAACTCTTGAAGTAGGAATTATATCAAAATCACCATCAAGGTCAATATCATAAGCAAAAACGACATTAACTGCATTGTAATTATTATCTATAATATTTTTAGCCCAGTTTTGCCCACCATCCTCGTTTATAAACAGGACAACATCATTTGCATCAATATCATTTACGACTATATCCATATACCCATTATTATCTATATCAACAATATACAGACACCGGGCTTTTAACAGATCAGTACTTATAGTATGTTTGGTCCAGGTTTGCTCGTTTCCATCGTTTTCATACCATGCTACATCTGCATTATTGCCTGTCGCACCCTGGGCTGCCGCTGCAACGTCCATGTCTCCGTCATTATCGATATCACCAATACTAGCCATAAACGTTCCGTACATGCTATTATCTACGATTATTTCGGTCCAGTTGTTGTCCGGCAGGTTATTCTTATATAAGACAACTTTGTTGAAATTAGCTGCTGCTTTTACTACATCCATATCACCGTCATTATCGATATCATCAACTCTTACAAAACAAGTATATGCGATACTTTCATCAATGTTATGACGTTCCCACTGACCGAAGACAGGGGAAAGAATATTAAGAAGAGTTACTGCTAAGGCTAAGGTTAATTTTGTTTTCATGATTATTTGATTTAAGGTTTATTAATAATCGATTTAATGGGCAATTAGCCTTCTTATATTAAAAATTACTTAATGTAAAGTTAAGGCTAATAAATCCCTGATAATTAGCACTATCGTCTCAATCTTTGGTGCAATTTGGATGAAAATTGTGGAATTTTGGTATTCTGGTAGAATCCGGTATAATAATCCGGATTAAGCAGTAAATTTAAGTTCAGCACTCATTCCAGGCATAAAAAAACCGCCTGGCTTAAGGGCGGTTAATTTTAAATGTTTATGTACTTTTAGTAACTATTCTCCTGCCAGAGTCATCAGTTTATCCGAAATGTACCGGGAGCAGTTTCAGGTACAGGACCAATAACTGTTCCATCAGGGAGTGTTATAAATTGCCAGGTTATAACACCACTCATGTGTACATTGCGACCCAGCCACTCTTCAAATGGATCAGCTGCTACGTCTATTTCACCGTTCATAACGTACTTGGTAGGATCGGGGGGCTTATTTGCCAGAACAGTAACACCAACATCAGGTCCTCCCAGGACAACGGTTTCATCTGATAAATCGTAGATTTCGAAGTATTCCTCGAAAGGACTTGCCTGTGAATAATCTCTGAAAGGGCTGAGGTGGTAGAATCTCATATTATATGTACCATATCCTTCAATAGTTATTGTACCTACCCATACGGGATCATCGGGCACCTCAGCTAATAAGTCAAAATATAAATCCATTGTGCCTGTGAGGTTGGCTGATGGTTTTTTAGCACTTTTCAAACGGGTTGCTACCTGATCACTTTGATCTGACCCGGAAGTCAAAAGATTGTCTTCTGAGCAACCAAGAAAAATAATGGTTGCTCCGATAACCAAAAACATTAAAATTGAACGTTTCATAGTTTCCTCCTTTTTTAAATTAATAATTAGTGATTAATTGTCAAGATGCTTTCTCGAATTAAAAAACAATTAATGCAAAGTTACAACCAACAAATCCCTGAAACTTAGCACTATCGTCTCAATCTTTGGTAAATTTGGTGTGAAAATTGTAGATTTATGGTAATCTGGTATATTCCTGTATAATAAACGGATTTTATTCCAGCTAAAGAAGTAAATTCAGATTCGGATTAAAGTAATTCTTGGCGTTATTTTTGTTTAGCTATAAATTTCCTGTCATAAGGCAGGTTCAATTTTTGCAGTAGTATGTTATAACGGGGATCATCTCTTATAAATTCATTACTGGGAAAAACTTCGATAAGGGATGCCGGATAATATTTTTTCTCGCATGCTTCATTTAACAGCTCAAAAGCTTTGTCAGTATATCCTAGAATTCCGGCCATCATACCTGTAAAAAAAGGATTGTTCCAGCTTTCTTTCGAAGACTCTTCCAGTTCATTCCACATTGATAATGCTTTCTCCCTGTTACCGGTCAGAACATAGGTGCGGCAACGCAGCCATTTCCAGCGTGTGGTGTTATATGGTAATTTTTCATGCGTTTCAATTGCTTCCGGGTACTTTTTTTCCTTAAGATATATCCAGCCCAGCACAAGGTTTCCGTATGGTATGTCTTCTTTAGTTTCTAAAGATCTCCTGGCCCACAATTCTGCTTTATCATATTCCTCATTGTGATAATAAAGCCATGCAAGCCACGACTGGTAAGAAGCTGAAAAAGGTTCCAATTCAACAGCTTTCTTGGCATGGTAAATTGACTTTTCCATATCACCGAACAAAACATGATACCATGCAAAGTGAGCATGTGCAATTTCATTATTCGGATTTCTGGCAATTGCATTTTCAAATGCTTCTTTTGCCACCGGCCAGTTCCAGGATTGATATAAATGAAGTAGTGCCAGCGCGGTATAAGCTTCATCCAGTGTAGGATCTATTATGAGAGCTTTATTTGCGGCTGCTGTTGCTAACCTGAATGCTTTCTCGGAATAAAGCATTCCATGACCTGTTATTGCATATCCCAGTGCCAGGCCTGCATAAGCAAAAGGATCTGCCGGATCCTTGTCTATTGCCTTTCGCAGGTATTCTATTCCGGTCTCAAACGACTCTGCCGTTCCCTGGTTTAAGTTATACATGCCTCTCAGGTAGTCTTTATAGGTTTCCGGATCTACTGCTCGTGACTTTGCTAAAAGTAGTTCTTCGTCCTTTGAGAGTCTAACCCTGATTTTATGTGCAATATCTTTTGCGGCTTTCGTTTGTACTGTTAAAACATTATGCATATCATCACGATACTCATTAGCCATAATATGACGTTCTTTCGGAAATACATCAATCAATTGAATTAAAAAACAAAGGCTATCGCCTGAACAAAAAACCGATCCTTCAACAATAATATTTACTCCCAGCTCATTTGCTATATCCTTTAATACCTTATCACTATTCCGGTAATGAAGTGTAGTAGTACTGGAAATCACCCGCAATGATTCAATCTGTCCTAATTCACCGGTAAGGGCATCATGCATGCCGTCAACGAAATAGGCATTTTCAGGATCACCTGTTAAATTACGTATAGGCAGAACTGCGATTGATTTTTCAGATGACCCGGTAACTCTGGAAACATAATATATTCCACTCGCTGCAATAATTATTATTAATATAATTACAGCAACCTTAACAAATAACCTGTAACCTTTTAATTTTGCCAGACTCAGAATTCCTGGTTTATGATCTGCAGGCAGATATTTAATTTTGTCTGCAAGATCTTTTCTGACACTTCCCGGCGATATATTAAAGTGTTTTTTAAAAACCCTGTTAAAGTAGCTGGGATCGCTGAAACCTACCCTGTAAGCAATTTCTGAAGCGGTAGCAACATTATTTTCCAGGAGCTCTTTGGCCCGTGTTAATCTTTTTTTTATAATAAGATCGCTTGGTGACTGGCCGGTAAGCTTTTTAAGTTTTTTATGCAACATCGAACGGCTTAATCTTGCTTCCTCTGCCAGATCCTCAACAGAAAAATTCTCATTATCAATATTATCTTCGATAACCTGATTGACAATCGCTAGAAATTGTTCGTCCAATGACGGTTGATGCTCCATTACCAGTAAAATTGACGGTGATCTTTTTACAGCCCTGCTATCACCTAATAAGTTGTTTTTCAGGGCAAAGATAAATCTTTTTAAGCTGATAATTAAATAATTTTTTGTAATTTGTAAGCCGGTTGATAGGTAAATTGAATATAAACCTGCATGCGCTGACACTTAGGCTGGCAAGTCAGCAAATAATCCGGTGTTATGAACATTGTCACCCTTAATAATGAAGATAAATATTAATTTATGTAACATAAGCCACCAACTTTAGGACATAAAGTAACATTTCAATTATTAATAAATAAAAGGAGGTTGAAATGAAAAAACTAAACTTAAATTTTCCGGTTTTCTTGATTCTATTTAGTATTTTTTTGGGATGTGCTCAGGAAAATAAAGATGCAGATGTAGAAGCCGATATATCTGCGATCAAAGAGCTCTACAATCAATATTGTCTCGGAGTTAATAATGATGACCTTGATTTTTTCATTTCCTTATGGGCCGATGACGCAACACGGATGGAATCAGGCTTCTTTCCTATTGTCGGGAAAGAAAACATCCGGCAACATTTCCAGAACATATTTAATCTGGCCGAATGGCATATTGCCCTCTATGGTGAAATAGAAGTACAGCTAAGTGACGATCTGGCATTTGCCCGCGGGGCCGTTACAATATCAGGAACTTTCAAGGAAGATAGTTCTGAATCTTTTACCGATGTCAAATGGCTGGACATCCTAAAAAGGCAGGACGATGGTTCCTGGAAGATTTACATCGACTGCGTCAACAACAATCCAATATTGAGTGAGGAACCCGTCGAAACAGAGTTAGGGAAAGACCAGGATCAAACAGATCCGATTTTATAATATAAACTTCGTCAGCCTGCCTAAACTTCAGCAGTGGCGTATTATTCTAATATATAAAGCCTGGTTAACCGAAATACTTTAGGTAATGTTCAAGAAAAACGTCGTATAATCGGTAGTATCCATCTTCCTTGATGATTACCTGTTTGGCCATTAATGCATTGATGGCAGCCTGTATGCTGCCCGGACTACCAATTTCGGTTTTCTCCATGAATTCTCTTGTGGTGATACCTTCTATCTTTCCATAGCTCGCAATGGCTTTGGCCATGTTGAACTGATGCCTGGTGAGCCGCTGTGGTAGCTCTGCATAGAATACCTTTTTCTCTGCAATAAAATCATGGTAAATTTTCTCAAATTCTTCAATGGTATCCAGAATATGGTCCTGTGCATATATTAAATTGCAGACAGCCTGTACATAGTAGGTATGCCCGTGGCACAAGGACAAAACATGAGAAACCAGATAGTCAGTAATCGTCTTTTTACCTCTTTGAAAATGCTTAAGGATAAAACTACGGTAATCATTAGCGTTGATCTTCTTTAATTCGATCATCCGGGTAGATTGGTAAAACGGCCTGTTGGTAGAAGAAAAAATGTCAGCAATAAGATGCTGTTCACTCCCACTGAATATAAACCGGATGTTATGGTATTTTTGCACCAGGCTTCTTAGTTTCGCCTCCAGGGGCAGACTGTCATTATATTTCTTAATTTCCTGGAATTCATCAAAAGCAACAACAACCGGCGATGAACTTTCTTCCAGAAAATGAAAGATCTCCTCCAGGCTGTTAAAGACCCTGTTCCTGTCATGATACATGATATCGACTGAAGGCTTTCCATCATAGCCGATACTTATGGAAGCACCTATTGATCTGATGAAATCCGTTAGTTTTTTTCCAAGACTTCTTCTTGAAAAGATGGAGCTTTGAATAACGGCATTGGCAGTTTCCTTAATGAATCCGGAATTGGAGGTCGTACCCCAGAGGTCAACATACAGACAATCGCAGGTCTTTTTCAAATGATTGAAAACATGGTGAATCAGTGCAGATTTTCCTAACCTTCTAATGGCAAAGAGAGTAATATCCTGTTGATTTCGGATGGAATTGATGATCCTTTCAGTCTCACTTTCCCTGTTACAGAAATAGAGTGGACCTATATATCCTTTCAGTAAAAATGGATTCATTTACGTATTTTACGTAAATATAGTTAAATAATTTATTTTACGCAATTTACATAAAAATATTTATGCTTATATATTTTCATCATTTGCGTAAATAAACTCACCATTATTCTATTGACGTAGTAATTATATAACTAATACTGAAGCATTGGCTGAGTTAATCTTGGCAAAAAATACTTGAAATGTATCATTTGAATAACCAGCAAGGAAAGATCATGGCAGAGAATCCTGATATATAATCATGGGGTCGTTACGATGGAATCTGGACTGGCCTCGCTTCATAATCAGGCAGTTACAAGCGATAAGGATTGTAGCTGCTTATTTTATTCGTAAAAAAATCCCCAGCGTGAACCGGGGATTCATCTTGGTCACTCAATACCATTATAGGTAAAAACATATCCATCCTTAAATCTGTTTATCTTATTCTTTATATGATCAGGTACTTTCACTTATGCTATTAAATACCAATTATCACTTTCAATTTCGTGCTTTATAATAAATTGTTTATCGCCGGTGGTAAGAACTTTATAGTAGTTAGCAGGAGGAAATTCAGGATTAAGATCGCCCTGGTACCAGCGGTCTGATATATCTTTGATCTCATATTTCTTATCATACCAGTAAAAGCATTTCGGATATTCATCAGCTTTATATCCGGAATGGCATTCTACTTCTATTTGAAATGAATCTGTCATTTTATATTGTAAAAACTTTGTTGGTTTTTAATAACAAATATCAAACACCTAATAATAACAAACGAAGTTAAAACACAATAGATAAAAGACAAAAAATAAAAGTTTTGAGTTTGAAGATTAAGATTCAAAGTTACTAGTAACCTGATTTGCAGAATTTTTCATTTCTCATTTTTAAATGATCATTCATCAAGCATACATTATATTGCTAATACCTAAAGCCTAACAGCTAATAGCGTAGCATTAAGTCCAATAAACAAACCCGCCAGCCGATGGGGCAGGTAATCAAATAACTGACTGCCTGTTAATATCCGTCATTAGACTCTTCAATAATTTTTAATTATTTTCGTCACCTGTATTATTAATATTTGAGTTGAATGAAGCCCAAAGCTAAGGTATGCATGATCTCTTGCACTCATGACCTGTACGATGACAGAATTTACTGGAAAGAAGCCCTTTCACTGAAAAAACACGGATATGATGTATATCATATTGGCGTTGGGCATGAGAATAAAGAGTTTATGTCAGAGCATGGAATAAAACTTGTACTTGTCCGAAGAATAAAATATTTCAATAATGCTTACATTGATAAGTTATACCACAATTTAATTCCCGGGAAAAATATCTATAAAAAAATTCTGAAAATAGCTGCGGATTTAAAGGCCGATGTTTATCATCTGCATGATTTGCAAATAAACAGGATCGGCAAGAAATTAAAATCTCTCCGGCATAAACCTAAAGTAATCTACGATGTGCATGAACCATTTCCTCCTTCTATAAGATACTCTAAAGCAACAAATATACTGGAAAGGATAGTTAAAATACTCCACTCGGTGTATATATATTACTGGGAATTAAGATGTTCAAAATTGTATGATTTTATTATAACAACGGAAGAAAATGTGTACTATAAATTTAATGACTATATCAAAAATAATAAAGTCGATATAGTCTATAATTATACTGATCTCAATTTAAAAAACGAAAACATACCTTTTATTAACAGAGCATACGATGTAATATATTGTGGCGGAATAACAGAAATTAGGGGGATTAATCAGATTATAGAGACTGCCAGAATTGCGAAAATGAAATCCCGCGACCTGAAATTTCTTATTATAGGCCAGGTATTAGAGAGAAATTTAAAGACAAAAATTGTTTCATTAATTAATGAATACCGGCTATCAAAAAATGTAGTACTAAAAGACAGGGTTCCCTATAACAGGGTATCAACATATTATAATAATAGCAAAATTGGTCTGGCAATATTCCTGGATAATCCTATTAATCATATTATACTGCCGATAAAAACTTTCGAGTATATGGCATTCGGACTTCCAATTATCTGCAGCAATTTCGGACATTTGTTTAAATATACTACCGCGAATAATACAGGCATACCTGTCAATCCCCAAAATCCTTCTGAAATCTATAATGCTATTGTTAAAATCCTGGATAACAAGTCTGTATATGAAAAGTATAAAAATAATTCCCTGAAAGCATCAAATGAAAAATACCACTGGAGTCTGATGGATCGAAGACTAAATGATATTTATTCAAGGATTGTTTAAAATAACTGCCTGTTAATATCCGGAGTTTGCCTCTTCAATATTTTTTAATAATTTTCGTTAGCTATAATAATTAATTTAAGGCCGAATGCACATCAAAATTAAAGTTTGCCTGATTTCAAGTATTCATAGCTTACATAATATCAGATTTGCCGTTATAAAATTTTAACTAAGTCTTAAATGAGTCTGTTTGATAATAGTAAATTTTTAAAAAATGATTTCACACGGAATTTTTTAACCCTTTTTACCGGTGCAAGCATATCACAGGCAGTTGGATTACTGGTTTATCCTATACTTACCAGACAATACCAGCCCGTAGACTTCGGGACATTTGCACTATTCTTATATATTACCAATATACTATCAATAATAGCAACAGGCAAATATGAACTTGCCATTATATTACCTAAAAAAGATAACGAAGCAATAAAGCTTGTAACACTCCCGGCAGTGATATCTTTTTTTTTCTGCATCGCAGTTTCTGTAATCCTGGTATTTATAAAAAAATACTTTGGTTACCTGTTTGAAAACAAAGAAATTTTGAACTGGTTTTATTTCATTCCATTATCAATATTTATGGCAAGTATTTATAACATTCTTTTATACTGGGCCAACAGGTTAAAGTTATATAAGCAAATGACCAGTGCGGAAATCGGACTGAATGTTACTGCTGCCGGGACAAAAGTTCTTTTAGGAAGCCTGGGATTTATTAAAGAAGGGCTGATTACCGGAAGGTTAGTATCACAGCTGTTATCAGCTATCTTGCTGATTAGGCTTATATCAAAGAAATTATTCAGATTATTAAAAGAATCTTTTAATAAAGCGGCTTTATATAATATAGCCGGCAAATATTCAGTGTTTCCAAAATTCAGGATGTTTCATTACCTGGTAAACATTTTATCTTCAAGCTTACCAATATTTATTTTCTCACACTGGTTTTCAGTATCTGTAGTAGGATATTATTCTCTGGCTATTACAGTTATTCACAGGCCCATTGCATTAATAAGCAGTTCAATATCAAAGGTATTATATCAGGGAATTGCTGAAAAATTTAATGATGGGAAAAATATTCTGCCTGATATCAGGAAAATTGTATTAAAACTTGTTTTTTTCGGTATAGTACCATTTATTGCAGTTGGGATCCTTGCACCCTTACTATTTAAAATAATATTCGGGCAGGAATGGATTGAATCAGGTAAAATGCTTCAGTACTTAATCCCATGGCTTTTTCTTACATATATTGCATCACCGATTTCTTTTATACCTGACTTATTGCTCAAACAAAAGATAGCTTTGGCAATTGAAATATGTTACTTTGCAGCCAGATTATCCGTGCTGGTGATTGGCATTCTTAAGAATGATTTGTACTTATGCCTGTTATTATTTGGAATAGTCAGTTTTGGTTTTGTCGGACTTAACTTCTCATGGTATTTATACCTGGCCAGGAAAGCTGACAAAAGCAGAAAAAATTTATCAAGTTCACATGATTAATTAAAAAATAATGAACCGAATGAAAAAAATTGCGAAATTTTTTCGGGGTATTTTCATGATAATCAAAAATCCATGGCTTCTGAACAATGTAATTAGTGATAATAATGAATGGGAAAAATATGTCAGGAAAAAGTATAATTCAGAAATGGGACTGCCCGTTATAACTCTTAGAGACCTGTTTGAAGATTTTAACGTAACTCTTAATACTTTTTCTTTTTTAGAAGGAGGTTCACTACCAACAGATTTAGCATTATTAAAGAGACTGGCTGAAACAATAGATAAATGCAGGTATTTTGAAATTGGCACCTGGAGAGGAGAAAGTGTTATAAATGTATCTGAAAATGCTGAAAGCTGCACTACCCTGAATCTTTCAAAATATGAACTGGAAAAACTGGGATTAACTGACAGGTACATAAACCAGGTTGGATTATACTCAAAAGGCAATAAAAAAATTACACACATGGAGGGTAATTCTATGAATTTTAATTTTGAAAATCTTAACCAGAAGTTTGATCTAATCTTTATTGATGGTGATCATCATTATGAAGTAATCAGGGAAGATACAAAGAACATTTTCAAATATCTTGTCAAAGATGACAGTATTGTAGTATGGCATGACTATGGTTATACGCCGGAAAATATACGATACGAAGTATTGGCCGGAATTCTGGATGGTGTTGTTTCTGATAAACATCAGTTTTTATATCATGTAGCCAATACAAAATGTGCAATTTATATAAATAAGATATTTAATAAGAAAAAATTAGTAAAACCTCTAATTCCTGAATTTAATTTTAAAGTAACCCTATCTATGGAAAAATTATCGAAAAATATTAATTACACAGCGTTATGAAAGTTCTTGTAATACCCTCATGGTATCCTGTATATGGTAATTTCTTCCTTGATCAAAGTGTTGCGGTGGCAAAGAAGGGAATCAAAGTTGATATTCTGGTAAATGATCTCACTAGCTTAAAGGATTTTAGCATAACTAAATTCATTAAGAACTTTAAAATAAATGTTAGCCATCATAATAATATCAGAATAATCAGGTCTATATACTGGAAAATCCCCAAATCCGAGAAACTGAATATTAAACTATGGTCGAAAAAAACTTCAAGGTTATTTAAAATATATCTGAGCCGATACGGAAGGCCTGATTTAATACATTTGCACAGTGCTATGTGGGCGGGTTATGCAGCATCATTTATATACAAAAGGTTTAATATTCCATACATAATTACAGAACATAGAAGCAGATTCGTATATAATAACATTTATGCGAAAAGAATAATAAAAAAATACTATTTGGAATATATTAAACAAGCTTTGGAGAATTCCAGCTTTATTATTACAGTTAGTAAAAGCATGATTAATACTTTAATGGAAATAAATACTTCTGTAAAAAGCAAGATTGGAGTGATTCCAAATATGACTGATACAAATTTTTTTGTCAGAAAGCTAAAGGATAAAAAAACAAAACCTTTCATATTCCTGTCAGTCGGCCTCTTTGAAGAGGCTAAGGGGATGGATATCCTGTTAAAAGCTTTCGCACTATTTTCCGGTAAATATAAGGATTCATACCTGAGAATAGCAGGAGATGGCAGCCAGAAATCTAAACTGAACAATCTTGGTTATAACCTGGGAATAAGAGATAAAGTGAACTTTCTTGGAAAAATCAGCCAGGAAAAGCTACTAACAGAATATCAGTCATCCAATGCCTTTGTTCTTGCAAGCAGGTTTGAAGCTTTTGGGGTTGTATTTATAGAAGCTTTATCTGCAGGTCTGCCGGTGATAGGAACCAAATCAGGTGGCCCTGAAGAAATAATTAATGATGAAACCGGACTTTTAGTCGATATTAACAATGTTGATCAGCTGGCAAATGCTATGGAAAAACTTTACAAAAATTACAACAAGTATGATCCTGAAATAATAAGACAGTATGTAATTAATAATTACAGCGAAGATATAATTGCAGATCAGATTATTGAAAAATATAATTATGTTATCAGATCTTCGAAACAGGTTTAAGCTGGTAAAAAAAGTAATGAAGACTGATTTAATTTTTATTTAAGTGATAATTCTTAATAAAAATAAAGGTTATAAATGGTGCATGAAGAATAATATTCATGCAAAAGGTTATCTTTTTGATGAAGAGAATAACTTATTAAAAGACAAGGAACTGATAACCTATTTTGAAGGAGTTAAAGACCAGGATCATTTCCTTGAGAAACTTAAACATGCAAATGGTTTATTTTCAGTAATTATAGAAGACGGAGATACAGTTTTAATGGCTGTTGACAGGTCAAGATGCTTTCCCCTGTTTTATGCCTTAACAAATAATGACCTGATTATCAGTGACAGCATAGAATCGATACTGGAAAAAACAGACTCTAAAAAGCTGGACCAGAAAGCATCAAAAATCTTTCTTGCAACCGGTTATGTTACAGGTGAGAAGACATTAATAAAGAATATTTTTCAGGTACAGGCCGGAGAATATATTTATTTTAACAAGGGAAAAATTGTTAAAAACTTCTTCCATACATTTATTCCTGAACGAATATCAGAATACACAAACGCCACTCCGGTGAAAAATTTCCTGAAATCTATTGATATGCTGAGTGAGAGGACAGGTAAACTGCTCGAAAAAAAAGTTGCTGTTATCCCGTTAAGCAGCGGATATGATTCAAGATTAATAGTATCAATCTTAAAAAATATTGGAATAAATAATGCTATATGCTTTACATATGGAAGAAAAGACCATGATGAAATCGAAATATCAAGAAAAGTCGCGGAAAAAACAGGTTACAAATGGCTTTTTATTGAATATAATGATGAATTAATAAAAGGTTATTTAGACGATCCGGTATTCCACGAATATTATAAATATTCAGCCAACTATTCATCCATGTTTTTTATGCAGGAATATTTTGCTGTTAAGTTTTTACATGAAAATAATTTAATTCCTGATAATTCTGTTTTTATTCCCGGTCACTCAGGTGATGTACTTGCAGGCGGTCATCTGTGGGAAGATATAAATAAAAATACAACATCAAAAGACCTGGCAAAGTTAATATATGAAAAGAATTTCATCCTGAATAAGCTTTCCGGTACTGTTAAAAAAGACCTGGTTAATGAAATTTACAAAAATATCATTGTTAACAGTAAGTTTCCCTTTGCAGTATTTCAAAACTGGGAATTAAAAGAGAGACATGCTAAGTTTGTTATTAACTCTGCAAACGTATATAATTTCTTTGGTTATGAATATATCATGCCACTGTGGGATTTGAATTTATTAGACTTTTTCACATCGCTTCCTTACAGTTACAGGGTATTTAAAAACTTTTACAATGATATACTGAAGAAACATGTATTTCTTCCGGCAGGTCTTAATTTCGATTCCGAGAACCTTCCGCCGGACAGTTCAATAAGAATACAGCGTTACAAGAATAAACTGAAAAGTTATATACCTGAAATCCTCAAGAAACCTTTCTATCACCATCCTGATCCATTCTATTATAAAGAGATTACATCCTGTATGATAAATGATATGTTAAAGAAAAAATATAAAGTAAATACTAAGGTTCAATACGAGAATGCATACATAGTACAGTGGTACTTATCAAAGGTTCTGGAAAACCCGGATTCTTCCTAAAAGATTTAAACGAACGCACAATCACCATCCCCTTCCATTAGAATATATTTGTCCGCATCTTTAATTCTCTGCAATAATTCTCTGGTAATTAGTGAGTTATGGAAAATTTTACGGATTAAGATAAACGGATTTCTTTTTGACCTGATAATTTTTATTAATCCCGGATGAAAGGTTGTAAATGTTTTAATTTTTAAACTTAAAATGTGGGTGTAGATTACTTTTCTGACAACATTACTATAATCATCATCAAAAAACAGATAAGGTGTTTTTAAATGTGATCCGTGTATAGTAAACATTATAAATGCCAGCATTTTATTTTCATTATTAATCACTTTAATATACAACTGATTGAAATTTTTACTGACCGCTGAAAATTCATATCGCTTGCTTGTATGATCCTCAATTGGTGTATTTAAAACCCATGGGTACTTCTTAATCCAGTCAAAAAATGTTTTATCCTTTGGTGACAGGTTGTCTTTGCTTCTCTGTCTGATAAATTTTTCAGTTTCAGCATCTATTTCACTCAAATATTCAATATTTATATTTTTTGTATTTACCCCTAACTTCCAGAAAACCAATCTTAAATTATTAAATAGATTTGCCATAAAATCAAACAATAATAACAACCATTTTATTCCTTTCAGTCCCGGCTTTTTCTTAATGATTATCTCCCCTAAATTGAATCTTAGATATCCTCTGATTCCCTGTATAGATTTAAATTCAGTAAATTTCCCTGTCTTTTCAAAAGTTTTTCTTGATGCAGGAATATAATTGGTAATCAATAAATTGGAATTCCAAATCTCATAAGCATGATTCAGTAATTTCACAGCAATACCCTGCCTTCTGTAATCATGATTAATCCACATACAACTGAGCCAGGCTACCTTATAGGGTTTATTATTAATAATAAGACTATCGGATACAGCACCCAGGTACCCAATATACTTATCATCATCATATGCCAGAAACAGTACCTTATCATCCTTATCACCCCGTGGATTATAAATGCTGGAAATTGCACGCTGCTTACTTGTTGGTATGTTTTTCATTCCCCTGTATTCATCAGAATTTATAAATTCCTTAAGTTCTGATGTTTTAATATCCTTTATAATAATCATCTAATTTCTATATATTTTATTTTTGTTAAATACCGATTTAATAAAATAATAAAAATAGTCAATTTTAATTCTGTCGCTTCCTTTCAGGTCATATTCATCCATTTGTATCCTGTGTATGTTATTTATAACTGAATCCTGCTTTATTCCCGAGGAACCTGCTGTAAAGTCTATTGAATTATCCTTGTTTATATCCCTGAAGAATTGTGTGGATACCTGGTAGTCAGTAAAGGGGAAAGAAAATACTTTATAATCGAGTTTAAATTTACTGACTATTACATCAATACTCTGTAGTGTTTGTTTTAGCTGTTCATTATATGATATATAACGGTATTCAGGATGATCAATACTATGGGCTCCAAATGTAAATCCCTTTTTTATAAGCTCATAAATTTGCTGTGTTGTAAGATAAGGTTTCTCCTTCCCCAGGTAATCTTTGAAATTAAATCCCAGAATATCTGCCAGCTCATCAAGTTTGGTCTTTTCATCATATTTTATTTGCAGCAACTCGGATTTATAATTTGCCGGTGACATATTATTATCCTTAAACCAGCTCTTTAATGTTTTCCGGATATTTGATTTTCTATCTGTCTTATATATTAATTCTATTATTATACTTGCTTTATACCTGAAAAACAAGTCTTTATTATCAATAAATGCAGAATTTAAGAAACATGTTGCCGGTATTCCTTTTTCCATTAGCACAGGTGCAATCACCTCGTAGAATTCTTTTAGTCCGTCATCAAATGAAATGAAAAACAAATTCGTGGGGGGGTCTGCCTGATTTTTTATCAGCTTTATTAAATCAAACAAATCTATGGGTTTATAATACCTTGTTAAAAAGTCCAAATCAGACTTAAATGAGGTAAGATTTTTGTATTTATACAGGTTTATGATATGGGGTAAATAATTATCACTTACTGTATGATAGCAGGGAAGAATGAATCTTTGTTTCGAACTCTTTATTAATAAATTTACCGGCAGAATTTTTATTGAAAAATTATATTTATTATAGATTATTTTCCTGAAATCTGACACTTCCTTTAGATTAGAATATTATTTTAAAAATCTTATAATCCGGGGCAGATTATTCCTGTAAATATAAGGATATTCAATTGGTTTGGCACCAAAGGTACTGTTAAAATATGCTATTCCTTTGATATTGGAACCTGAAAAATCAAAAACTCTGTTCTTGTTTGAATTATTTTTAATAGCATGATCAACCAAAAAATACATGGCATGGGATGATCTGCCTTCGACAGATGAAGCACAAACAGAAAAAATACATCTTTTGGAAGAGAATAAAAATGATCCTACTGCACACAGCTTATTATCCCTGGTTAAAACCCTGTATATTTTGCCGGCACCATTTTCCAAACTGGTTTCCAATACTTTTTTCAGAGTTGTGTAATTCCTTTTATTTAACTCAGTCAGCTTGTCACCCAGATTTGCTTTAACAAATTCTGCGAATTGAACCGCAGTGATATTTTCATCAATAGTAAGTTGTGCATTTACTGCTTTTTTTAAATTTCTTTTGCAGTTTCTGGAATATGAATCATAGATTTCTGAATATGGCCCTGATATATCAAGCTTATAGTTAAAATTATTATTCACACCGGATGATGAATTACCTGGCATATTAGACTCATTCAGACAAATTTGAATAAACTTGAATTTTTTCGGGATTCCTTTTATAAATTCCTTAATTATGTCTTCGCTGATTTGTCTGGTTGAAAATACTCCTAACTGCTGAGCAAAATAAGGCTGGTGCAGATAATAAATCCCAAATTTCTTTTTCCATGTAAGAGGCATTACTGCTTCATAATCACCTTCAATCAATGCATCCCATTTGGGACTGACAATATCAAGATACCATGAACGGGCACAAATATGTTCATTTACCGACCTGGAAATACAGTTATCCCATTTTACCTTATCTATTTCATTATGTTTGAGATAACCAAGTACAGAGGGGACATCGCCTTTTGGGCGCAGTTCCCGGGCGCTAGCCCCTCTCCCCAGGCGCTGGCTCCTGTATATCGTCTTAAGCATTTCTTCGTAAACTCTTCTCCAGCCTTTCCAGTGTTTTGTCTCAGAAAGGGATTCGTTATGCCATAAGCTTACAAAAGTACCGTTAACATTTTTTATTTTAGAGACTATCTCCTGTATTTTATTAATTGCTTCATCGGGATTTAACCTCATATAATCTCTTAAGGTGACATCCATAACATTGAATGGCATTAGTGTCAGATCTGTTTCTTTTTCCTGTGATAAATCGTAAAATTTGAAAGGGGTACATATTCCGGCACGAAAACCCGGAACCGAACTGTAACCCAAAGAGTAGTCTTCAATGATACCGGCTTTTATCAGTCTTTTAAAGGTTTCGGGAAATCTTATAATCAGAAAGTGTTGCCTGCTCTTTTTAACAGGTCTGTTGATTAATGAAGAAAACTTCCTTATTTCCTGCTCAAGTATAACGGACTTTTTATAAGAATTATATGAAGGATGTATACCTGCTTCAGAGTGTTTTACTTTATCCAGAATAAGGCTTTTAAAAACATCTCTTTTCAAAGAAATATTTGTATCATACCGGCCATACTTTCCGGTAAGGAAAAAATAGACCGTATTAAAACCGTACTTTCTTTCCTGTTCTGCTAAATAGTCAAAAACATAATAAGGATCCTTATCAGCTCCTGATAAGGTGCGTAACCTCCTGGCAAAATCATAAAAATCAAATCTTACCAGTGATTTTAAAAATCCTCCGGCAGTCCTGATAAATCCCTTATGAAGATATGCCCATGCATTGTCCACATCAATTGTTGAAATATATTCAAATTTTTTTACCGGAAAAGTAAGATCGGGAAAAGCCTCCCGGAGTATTTCCCTGAACTTTGCAGCCCATATATTTACTATTGGTTCTTCAAGAAATCCATTTTTAAATGCCAGGCTTTCAGGCGCTTCATATCTTCCGTATTTATCTGCTTTAAAGGATAAATATTCTTCGTATCTCGATACCAAATAAAAACTGGCAGCAAATATGTCAAATGGCAGATCGGATTCAGGAGATGTCTTAAAAAATATTTTTAAATTATCCCATTCTGAGACAATTATATTCTGTTTTACAATCTTATTCTCAAAAAGTATATTATGAGGAATAATCCATACCGCTTTATTCTTAAGAGGCTTATCAGAATAATTTATCTTAGAACCCCTGAAATCATTGAAAGATTGAGTGTTGTGAGTTATTTCATATGATACTCCCAATATTTCACTTAGTAAAATATCAAGAATATATCTTAATCTCGGTGAATCTTTATATGAATAAATTAATAAATTCAAGTTTTCCTGTAAGTTTAAACTTACTTATGAACATTTATGTTTTATATCAAAATAAAAACAATTAATGTACTTATAAATGCAATTACTAAAATAATGCCTTTTATATTAATTAAATAATTTGATAAATATTGAATTTTACCGTATATTGATGTTGAAAACGTAAAAATTTTATTCAAAATTGTAATGAAAGGAAGATTTTACAAATTAATTTTTATATTGTATCTGATTTTGCTACAAATAATTAGCAATACTAATTCTTTTGCACAAACCTCAGCAAGAATTGAGAATACAAGTCTGCAATTAGATAATGGCAGGTTAATTATAAGTTATGATCTTATAAATACCCGGGCAAATGAGAGATTCAATGTGTGGATTGATATAAGGAAATCATCAGGGGAGGAAATAAATGCTAAAAACTTAAGCGGACATATTGGTAAAAATATTGTTGACGGCAGAGGGCTTAATATTATCTGGAATTTCGAAAGCGAGGGAATAGACTATGAAGGTAACATAAATGTGCATGTTCTGGCTGAACTGGTAACTGTTCATAGTCTGAAAATAGAAAGAATCCTGATCAAATCTGCCGTATTTCCGGGATGGGGGCTCTATGATATTAAAAAAGTCTATCCCTACTTGCTGATTGGAGCTGCCGGGTATGGCTCGATTGCTGCTGCTTTAATTTATAACAATAAATCTAATAATACATATGATAAATACCTGGAATCAGATATCATAGGAGATAGGGAGTCTTTGTATAATGATTTTACCAGACAGGAGGATGCAACAAAGATATTTGGAATATCTGCTGCTGCTGTATGGATTGTGGATATTGGCTGGGCAACATTGAATTATCTGAATGAAACACGGAAAATTAATGCAGGACTAAATCCACATTTCCGTATAGGATACGATTTTTGCAGGTATGGAAGTACGTCCATGCTCACATTTAAGTATAACTTCTAATGTAACTGCTTCTTTTTTATTATTTTTGTAAGATATTAATTTGTATTTATAACTACATTCTCAAAAATAAAAGGTTATGAAAACAGTTAATTTATTAATAGTAAAACTATTTTTGATTGCTGTTGTTTTAAACTTCTCATTTTCACTGCAATCACAGGTTATTTCAGGACAAGTAAAAACCATTAAACTGACACCTGCAAAACAGGAGGAAAAAATTGAAATCAAGGTATTCCCAAGACTTCAAATAGAAAACCAAATATTTACTGACGAAAACAACAATAATATACTTGACGCTAATGAGACTGCCAAACTGGAGTTGAAAATCAGTAATCTTGGTAATAGAACAGCCAATAATGTAAAAATAAATTTAAATCAGGCAGATGAAAATATTAAGGGATTATTATATGAATCAAGTATTGAGATAGGAGATTTGCTCCCCAATGAAACCAGAGATGCCACTCTGGTGATAGCTGCCGATGATAATGTGCCAAAAACTACAGCCAGATTCAGTATTGAAGTGTTGGAAGAAAATGGATTTAACATACCTCCTCAATATATTGATATTGATTTAAGGCCTAAAACAGGGCCATTTGAGTTGAGCTGGGATTCGCCCATTATGCCTGACACTACAGTCTTTAACCCAAATATTTCCGTAAAAATTAAGATTAACTCGGGTTCTCCAATACGAACAATTTCCATATTTAATAATGATATAATCCAGATTTCAGATTATAAATTAAATAAGATCAGAAATATTTATTCGTTCAATCATCCGCTTACCTTGGCAGAAGGGCAAAACATAATTAGAGTGAAAGTGGAAAATGAAGACAATAATACAATCGACGAAATTCGTAAAGTATATTATCAGAGTGAAAAGCGTCTTGCTCTGGTTATTGGTAATTCAGAGTATATATATGGAGGTACATTAAGCAATCCGGTTAATGATGCCAGGGCTATGTCGGAGGTTTTACAGAAAGTGGGATTTGAAGTTATGAAATACGAAAATCTTCATCAGAAGGACATGAAAAAAGCCATTGATGATTTTGGTACTAAATTATACAATTATGATGTTGGTTTATTTTATTATGCAGGCCACGGTATACAATCCGGAGGTTTCAATTACCTTATACCGGTTGAATCACGACTTCTGGCTTATGAAGATGTTGAATATGATTGCGTCAGGGCTGACAGAATACTCAGGAAAATGGAATATGCGCAAACTGATGTCAATGTTTTAATTCTGGACGCATGCAGGGATAATCCTTTTGAACGAAAATGGAACAGGGCTGCATCGGGAAAAGGACTGGCATTTATGGATGCGCCCTCTGGTTCACTAATTGCCTACGCAACATCACCGGGAAGAACGGCAGCAGATGGATCAGGTAAAAACGGCTTATACACCGAGGCTTTATTAAAATATATACAGCGAGGTGGTTTACAAATCGAAGAAGTTTTTAAAAATGTCAGACGTGAGGTAGAATCAAAATCAGCAGGTAATCAAACACCATGGGAATCAACATCATTAAAGGGATATTTTTACTTTAAGAAAAAAGTCGAATAAAATATTAAGTTATAATTCTCTCAATATTTCAACCAAAACTAACCTGTTTTCATTGCAAAAGCTAAACCTGATGAAACTCAACAGCACTTCTTTAATCATATCCTTACTGTGCATTATAACGATTATTTTATTTACAACACTTTTTAATTCCTGCGAGAAAGAATCGGAAAAAGTAATGAAAGTAAAAATAGACAGTGTTTATGATATTTCAGAAACAAGTGCCAAAGTTACTAGTACTATTCTGGATCTTGGTGCGGGAATTGAAGAACACGGACATTGCTGGTCTAAGAATCCGGTTCTCGAATACGGTGATGATGATGTAGAAATTAAAGAAGAAGGTAAGGTTACCAGGGTAGGTGCATACAACAGCAATATTAGCGGTCTGGAACCAGAAACCAAATACTATATAAGGGCTTATATTAAGAATGGAAACGAAATTAAACATAGTGAGAGGGAACCCTCTTTTACTACCTCATCTACACCAATATCATTACCTGTTGTCACAACTGATCCCGCACAAAATATTTCCGTTAATGAAGCTACTGTGACAGGTAATATTGAGGATCTTGGCACAGGAGCTACATCAGTCTCGGAACACGGACATTGCTGGTCCACCACTAATACTTTACCGACAGTTAATGATTACAAAACATTACTCGGAGCAAAAACCTCAACCGGAGTCTTTATGAGCACGCTTGAAAGTTTATCTTCTGGCACCACCTATTATGTAAGAGCTTATGCAACAAATCCCGCTGGAACCGCATATAGTAATCATATTAGTTTCACAACCCCGGAGGATATTACTGTGCCAACAGTAACAACAGCTCCAGTAACTGAAATTACACATAATTCTGCTGTAAGCGGAGGGAATGTAATTTCCGATGGCGGAGCTGCAGTAACAGCCAGGGGAGTATGCTGGAATACATCTCCTAATCCTACATTAATAAATTCATCTACAACAGATGATACGGGCACAGGAGATTATACAAGTAATCTGACAAACCTTACAAGTAATACAACCTATTATGTCCGCGCTTATGCAACAAACAGCGTAGGAACTGCTTATGGAGGACAAAAGAGTTTTACAACAGCAGGAGAATGGAATCCAGGTGATGACTGGGTAGACAAACGTGACGGACAGGTATATTCAACTGTTCAAATAGGCAGCCAGGTCTGGATGGCAGAAAACTTAAATGTAGGGACTCAGATTACAGGTATTAACTACCCTGAAGCTAATACTATAATAGAAAAATACTGTTATAATGATAATAGTAGTAATTGTGATGTTTACGGGGGACTTTATACATGGGATGAAATGATGAACTACGAATATTTAGAATCAACCCAGGGCATATGCCCTGATGGATGGCATTTACCATCAGACCTGGAATGGAAAGAAATGGAAAGCTTCCTTGGTGTAGACGCTGCTGAATTGGATATTATTGGTTTAAGGGGTACAGATGAGGCATATTCATTATTGGTTGGCGGTAGTACAGGATTTGATGCGCTGATGGCCGGCTACCGTGAGTATTCTCTGGATGCATTCTATTATGCGGATGTTTACGCCTACTTCTGGACAACAACTGAAATTGATTTGTACTCGCCTTACTACAGGCTGTTGCATTGGAATTCAGGGAAAATAGGACGTGGTTGGGATTATACTTATCAGGCTACTTCTGTCCGGTGTATCAAGAATTGATTCTTTCATTTTGATTTTATAAAGAATATTGATTTAATTTAGACTATTAAGAATAATTATTCCTGTAAATCTAATTTTTATAAGAAAGATGATTTCATTCAGACTATATAAAATCTCTATTTTCCCTGGTTTTTTGCTGACAATCCTGGTTATTGTTTCCTTTCAATCATGCGAAAAGCAGAACACTAAAATTATGGATGTCAGAAATGACAGCATTGCAGAAATTTCAAATACAACGGCAAAAGCATTTGCAACTATTATAGATATAGGTTCAGGTATTGATCAGCATGGACATTGCTGGTCAACATTTCCCGGACCTGAATATGGTGATGATGACTTAAATTCCACAAAACTAGGTAAAGTTACTAAGGTAGGCCCTTATACAAGCGAAATAACTGGTCTGGAACCGGGAACCAAATATTTTATAAGAGCTTATGTGAAAAATGGAGAAGAAACCAGGTATAGTAAGGATGAACTATCATTTACTACCTCTAAGATAATAATTTCATTACCTGTTGTTACAATTGGTTCTGTAGAGAATTTATCAATTAATGAAGCTACTGTTTCAGGTACTATTGAAGAACTTGGAACAGGAGCTACTTCAGTTTCAGAACACGGGCATTGCTGGTCAGCCACAACAACCACTCCAACAATAAATGATTATAAAACATCACATGGTGAAAAGACCTCAACCGGAAGTTTTACAAGCACGCTTGTTGGTTTATCTCCCGGCACTACATATTACGTAAGGGCTTATGCAACAAATCCTGCAGGAACTGCATACAGTAATAATAATATTAGTTTTACTACACCCGAGGACATAACTATACCTTCAGTCACTACCACTGAGATGACTGAAATCTCTTATACAACTGCTGTAAGTGGGGGGTTTGTAATTTCTAACGGAGGTGCTGCGGTAACTGCTAAGGGAGTATGCTGGAATACGTCTCCCAATCCAACATTAATAAATTCACGCACAACTGATGGCGAAGGTACGGGAGCTTATATAAGTGATATAACCGGACTTGCACCCGGTACTACATATTATGTGAGAGCCTATGCAACAAATAGTATCGGGACAGCCTACGGAGAAGAAAAATCTTTCACCACATTTGAGGAATCTTTAATAGCTTATTATACATTAAATAATAGTCCGGAAGATATCACGGGAAATAACCCTGATATGATTTTAGAGAATACTCCTTATACTGATAATTCAATATACTGTAATGGAATTTATAAGCTTTTTGGTGACCCCAACTATTGCGATGCTTATACACCTGAAATATCAACCATCTCCTATGATGAATTAACTTTCTGCGTTGAATTTAAAATTACTGATACTACTGATTATTACAACCCGGTTTTAGTTGCAGGAGCTGGTGTCGGACATGACAGATGGATTGGTTTTGCTGTTCATTCTGATTTTAAGTTTGCCCTTCACGGTTCAAATTTTTCCTTGGAAGATACAAGTGATGTGGAATGTCAAATTGATACCTGGTATGAGGCAAGAATAACTTATAACAGTAGTACAAGTCGCGGAGATTTATATATAAACGAAAATCTGGTGTGTAGTGCAAATTTCACATTAAATTTGAATTATGCCCATAAATCAGTGGGAATTACAAATTATGCAAACGGAACTGTTTTCAAGGGCTATTTAAGAAACCTGAAAATATATAATAAAGTAGTAGAACCATAAATTATGGATTAAATTCCTTTTAAAAATGATATCATATAGAATTCAGTCAGTATTAAATTTCCTGGTTTTCACTTTGGTATTCATAATTATATTACCCCTTTCTTCATGTATAAAGGAAGAAGAAAAAGTTATGAAGGTGAGAAATGACAGCATTACAGAAATTTCAAATACATCCGCAAAAGCATTTGCTACTGTTATAGATTTAGGTTCAGGTATTGATCAGCACGGTCATTGCTGGTCAACCAGTACTGAGCTGAATATAGATATTAATGACGGTAAATCTGAACTAGGGCCTGCAAATAAGACCGGCTCCTTTACGAGTATAATGACAGCCCTTTCACCAAATACCAGGTATTACGTGAGAGCCTATGTTAAGAAATCATCAACTGTTGTTTACGGGGACAATATTCTGCCCTTCTATACTTTATCAATAGGTTTACCTGTTGTTACTACAGGTACAATTAATGATATTTCTAAAACAACAGCAACAGCAACCGGAAATTTGACAAGTACCGGGGCTGGTGTGGCATCAGTTACACAACATGGACACTGCTGGGCAAGTGAAACAACAACACCAACGATTGATAATAGCAAAACTTCCCTTGGTACCAGAAGCACAACAGGCTCTTTTGAAAGTGGACTTGTAGGTCTTTCCCCGGGTGTGCTTTATTATGTCAGAGCCTATGCTACAAACGATGCTGGAACAGCTTACGGCGATGCTACAAGCTTTAAAACATTAACAGGAGAAACAGGACCGGAAGTAACAACAGGAATAATTTCAGATATTACAGAAACCAGTGCCAATATAACAGGTACTATTGATGATATAGGTTCCGGCTTCTCGTCGGTATCGCAGCATGGGCATTGCTGGTCCAGTGAAACAAGCACTCCAACAATTAACGATTATAAGACTTCACTTGGCACCAAAAGCACAACAGGTAGTTTTGTAAGTACTCTGACCGGATTAACGCCTGACGTACTTTATTATGTAAGGGCTTATGCAACAAATGGTGCAGGGATAGGTTACGGGAATCCTGTAAGTTTTAATACTAAACCTCCGGCAGGTGTACCTGAGTTAACAACTACTCCTGTAAGTTCAATCACCGGAACAACTGCAACCAGTGGTGGCAGTATAACTTCTGAGGGAGGTTCATCAATAACAGCCAAAGGTGTTTGCTGGAGTACAAATAATGATCCTACTACTGGTGATGAATGTACTAATGAGGGAGGTGGTACGGGTACATTTGTAAGTGTTATGACCGGACTAAACCAAATGACATTATATCATGTAAGAGCATACGCCACAAATGCAAGTGGTACGGGATACGGGGATGAAATAGCATTTACAACTGACTTTGACTGTGGAACACGGTTAACAGATCCCCGTGATGGGAAGACTTATCTTACTGTGCAAATTGGTGGTCAATGCTGGATGGCTGAAAACCTGAATGTTGGAGAAAGACTCGACGGAATAAAAACTCCGGGTAATAACGATCTTATTGAAAAACATTGTTACAACGATGATGAGGCCAATTGTGATCTGTATGGGGGAATTTATACCTGGGACGAGATGATGGACCATACCACAATTGAAATGACCCAGGGTATTTGCCCCAAAGGATGGCACATACCATCAGATTATGAATGGAAAATTCTGGAAAAGGAACTGGGTATGAGCCAGTCAGAGGCTGACGGCAGCGGATGGAGAGGTACGGATGAAGGAGGAAAACTAAAGGCATCAGGTACATATTACTGGGATGCACCTAACACAGGAGCTACCAACTCATCATTCTTCACTGCATTACCTGCAGGATACAAGGATAATATAGGAAATTTTAGCAGTTTAGGTTATATTACTGATTACTGGACATCTACCCTGATAATTGATACCCAGAGCTGGTACCGCGGTCTAAGTGCAGATGAAAGCCGTATATATAGGATCGACGGAAACAGGGCATATGGTACATCAGTAAGGTGTGTTGAAGATCAGTAGCAGAAGATTTAATCAAGTATCTACAAATCCAGTTCCACAACGGTAATTCCTGCCCCTCCCCTCTCAACCTGCTCATCTTTGCAGGATTTTACTATATCTAAAGAATTTAAGTAATCCCTGATAACGTTTTTTAATATACCGTCGCCCTTACCATGAAGTATACGAAGTAACCTGACTGAAACCATAACTGCATCATCAATAAATCTTCTGACAATATCCAGTGCTTCATCAGCTCTCTTACCGCGCACATCAATATCAGGCTTAAAATGTAATTTGCGTTCACCTATATTAAAAGAAGAAAAATCAGATACTTTGCCTGATTTGTGTGCTTTTTTATATTCATCTTTACTTACCTTTTTTAATTTTATTGCCTTTACTGTAATGATCATATTACCGAATGCAACCATTACATTATCTTTATTTATATCAATTACCTCACCAATAGTATCCTGTTCATAGAACCTTACCACGTCACCGGTCCTTATTTCCGTATCTGAAATCTCAGTCCGTTCAGCTTCTTTTTTATCACTTTCCTTGCCGGAGACTGCTGTCCGTAATTTCTGTTCCTGCTGTCTCAATTTCGCTAATTTGCTTTCAACTTTAAGATCATCCATGCCTGTCTTATTATTAAGCATCGTTTTATAATCTTCCAACTCTTTTCTGGCTTTCCTGGTCTTCTCTTTCTCAGCCTGACTTTCTTTAATAATTCTTATTGTTTTTTCAACTTCCCTGTTCGCTTCTGCTAATATTTCTTCTGCATCTTTCTTTGCCTTATCAATAATCTCTTTTCTATACTTTTTAGCCTCATTTAACTCTCCGGTATATTGCTCAATTATTGCTTCAAGCTTCTTTTCTGCAGCTTTAATTCTGCCTCTTTTTTCCTCCCAGTACTTTTTATCGCGCAAAATCTCTCTTAAGTGTTTATCAAACCTGATATGATCCTGCCCTATTCTTTCAGAGGCATTTTCTAGTATTTTTTCTGATAAACCTATTTGTCTGGCTATATCTATTGCAAAGGAACTCCCTGGCTTTCCTATCTGGAGCTTAAATAAGGGCTGCATTTTATTTGTGTCAAAAAGCATAGCCCCGTTTATAATCCCTTTTGCTGATGAGGCAAAATGCTTAAGGTTGGTATAATGGGTAGTAAGTACTCCGTATGATTTAATCCGGTTAAGCGTATCCAGGATGGCCTCAGCAATTGCTCCTCCAAGCATAGGCTCAGTGCCACTGCCAAATTCATCTATTAACACAAGTGAGCGCGGACTGGCATTTTTTGTGAAGTATTTCATGTTAAGCAGATGACTGCTGTAAGTACTTAAATCATGTTCCAATGATTGTTCATCGCCAATATCTATGAAAATATCTTTAAATATGCCGGCTTCTGAATTTTCACTCATAGGGACCAGTAATCCGCACTGAAGCATATATTGAATTAATCCGACAGTTTTCAGACATACTGATTTACCTCCTGCATTCGGACCGGAAATCAATAATATTCTGTTCTCATCATTCAGATTAATATCAAGAGGCACAACTTCTTTACCTTCCTTTTTATGAGCAATAAACAATAAGGGATGTATGGCCTTTATCCATCTGAATGATTCCGACTCAAAAACTGATGGTCTTACTGCATCGACTTTAACTGCAAATAAAGCTTTTGCCCTTGTAAAATCAATTATCCCCAGAAAATCATATAATAATAATAAATCATCCAGGTAAGCTCTGATTGAATCTGTAAACTTTGTAAGTATTCTGATTATTTCCCTTCTTTCCTCATATTCAAGTTCTTTAATCTCATTGTTCAGTTCAACTATTTCTGAAGGTTCTATAAAAGATGTTTTCCCTGTTGCCGATTCGTCATGAATAAATCCCCTAATCATCCTTTTGTAGGTTGCAGGTACAGGAATAACATGCCTTCCGTTACGTATGGACAAGCTAGTATCTGAGTCCACAAATCCCTGGTCGATAGCTGACTTTAGTACATGTTGTAACTTCTTACTCACAGCTGTTTGCTTTTGTTTGATTTCCTTTCTGATATTTGATAGTCCGGGTGACGCGTTATCCCTTATCTTTCCGTCTTTTGTAAGAATGGTGTCTATTTCTACGGTTATATGCGGAGGCAGATTTATTTCTTTCATCAAATTCCTTAAAGCAGGATATTTGTTTTTATCCTTGATATCTCTGAAGAACAGGATAATTGATTTTATAGTCTCCAAAGAACGTTTTAACTCAAATAATTCATCCGGTTCAAGAAATGTTCCTTTAATCCGTACCCTTTTCAGGTATGGAGTAACATCATAATAATAATCGACAGGAAATTTTTCTTCATTTACACAAATTTCTTTTAACTCTGCTGTTTCATTAGTCTTTTGTTTTATTATTTCAACCGATGACAAAAATTCTATTTCGTCAACTTTTTGTCTGCCCAGAGTACTTAAGCAAAAATCCTTTATTATATCCCTGATCTTGTCAAATCCTATTTTATTTTCGAAATCATCAGGATAAACCATATTCAAGTATATATCATGTTTCGGGTAAATGCAAAAAACAGTCTCAGATATTATTTTTATCTAATAGTGATAATTTCTGACTTACTGCTTAAACAGGGGATAATCTTTCATCATATCATTAACTTTCTGCTTAACGTTAAGGATTACTTTTTCATTTTCAATATCCATAATTACTTCATCAATCAGTTCAACAATTGCTTCAATACCATCTTCCTTAACTCCTCTTGTTGTAATAGCCGGAGTCCCCAATCTGATACCTGAAGCCTGGAAAGGTGATCTTGTATCAAAGGGAACCATATTCTTATTAATGGTAATATCGGCTTTTTCCAGGGTGTTTTCAGCTAATTTCCCTGAGATCTCGGGAACCTTGGACCTGAGGTCGATTAGTATCAGGTGATTGTCAGTACCATTTGATATTACCTTATAACCTTTTTCAATAAATCTTCTGGCCATCACATCGGCATTCTTCATAACCTGTTTTATATATTCTTTGTAGCTATCTGTCAGTGCTTCTCCGAATGCAACTGCTTTTGAAGCAATAATATGTTCCAGAGGGCCCCCCTGTGTGCCCGGGAAAACTGCCGAATCTAATAGCTGAGACATTGTTTTTACTTTCCCTTTAGGCGTTGTTATCCCCCAGGTATTTTCAAAATCTTCTCCCATAAGTATTAATCCTCCTCTGGGACCGCGTAATGTTTTATGAGTTGTTGTAGTTACCACATGACAGTATGGGAAGGGCTGATTAAGAAAGCCCCTGGCAATTAATCCCGCAGGGTGGGCAATGTCAGCCATTAATATTGCTCCAATCCGGTCAGCAATTTCACGCATTCTTTTATAATCCCAGTCTCTTGAATAAGCTGAAGCACCTGCTACAATTAAACCGGGCTTTTCTTTTAATGCTATTTCTTCCATCACATCGTAATCGATTATTCCCGTTTCTTCTTTAACTGTATATGCAAAAGCTCTGTATAAAATACCTGAATAATTAACAGGCGAACCATGTGTTAAATGACCGCCATGAGAAAGATCCAATCCCAGCAGAGCGTCTCCGGGTTTCATTACTGCCATCATAACAGCCGCATTTGCCTGTGCCCCTGAATGAGGTTGCACATTTGCCCATGTGGCATTAAATAACTTCTTAGCACGATCTATTGCCAGCTGTTCAACTTCATCTATAAATTGGCAACCTCCGTAATATCTCTTACCGGGTAAGCCCTCGGCATACTTATTGGTAAGACAGGAGCCCATGGCTTCCATTACCTGATCACTTACAAAATTTTCTGAAGCTATCAATTCAACCCCATGTAATTGTCTTTGACCCTCTTTTCCTATTAAATTAAAAATCTGAGTATCTCTGTTCATTTGACTAATTTTTTATATTTAATTCCCGGCAAAGTTAATTTATTATGATATTTAAAAAATTAATGGGATAAAGAAATAAAAACAAATTTTTAACACAAAATTTTTATTCCGCTAAAAAGTTTTTATTTTTATGTTTGATACATACTTAAATATAAAATTATGGAAACAAATAACTCTTCTAAAAAGCGACCTACATTCCTGACCGTGGTTTGTATTATAAGCTATGTGCTTCTGGGATGGAGTATTTTAAACGGATTGATGGGTGCAATATTTGGCAGGTTAACTTCAACTTTTGAACCCATTTTAAAAAAAATAATAGAAAGAGATGTACACCTGGATGATGTGCCTATGGGTATAAGAAACCTGGTTGAAGATTCCTTTGATGTGGCTTACAGAGCTATGGAACATGCAACCACAATATCGTTATTGAATCTTCTTTTATCAGCAATTGCTTTGTTTGGTGTCATAATGATGTGGCAATTAAAAAAGACAGGTTTTTATTTGTACACCGGATCAAAGATTTTCATTTTATTAATCCCTCTTATATTCCTGGGTTTTAATTTTATCACCTTCATTGCAATAACTTCCAGCGGATTATTTGCTCTTGTATTTATTATTCTGTTTGCAGTGAACTTGAAACACATGAATTAAATTAGCAGGATATTTACGTGTAATAATATCTAAAAAATAATTAAATAATGACGGAACAAAAAACATTACAAACCAAGCAGCAGCTGCCCAATGCATCAGCTACACTGGTATTGGGAATATTATCTATTGTAACGGGATGCTTCATCCTGGGATTAATTCTTGGTATTATTGGATTGGCAATATCATCCAAAGACAAAAAAATGTATGAAGAAAATCCGACAGCATATACCGGCTACGGAAGTCTGAATGCAGGAAGGATTTTATCTATTATAGGAATCGTATTAGGAGGTTTAATAATATTATACTGGATTATCTGGGTATTGATTATAGGCGGTGCAGCTCTTACATTTCTCAGAGATATGAATTGGAGTTAATTTTTTCACAAATTCAATTCTTATAGACTTTTAATGGATATTATAAACTGGCTGGAAAATCATTTTCTGCCATGTGCGTATAAACAATTATTCGGTATTGAATGTCCTGTTTGTGGCTCGCAAAGAGCGCTGATTGCTCTTCTGAGAGGCGATGTCATGGAAAGTATAATACTTTATCCTGCATTAATACCAACCATCATTTTAATTACTTCAGTAATAATTCAAATATTATTCAAATTCAAAAGCGGCTGGAAGATTGTGAGAATAATGCTGAAAGCTGATTTTGCGATTATTATGGTCAGCTATATATATAAATTGATCTTTGTATATTAGGTCAATGTTACTCTTCGGAAATATCAACCAGCCATTTCCTGTAAACTGAAAATAATTTCGATTTTGAAATAAAACCTATATACTTTCCATTATCAATTACAGGGAGATTCCATACATTATTTTCTTCAAACTTCTTCATTACATCTTCCATCGGTTCGTCAGGCGAAACATAAGTAGGAGGCAGAAGCATTACATCTCTTACAAAGGTGGTGGAATACATTTCTGCATTAAAAATTATATGCCTGATATTATCCAGGTATACAATCCCAACGAGCATATTGTCTTTATTTACGACCGGGAATATATTTCTCCCGGATTTTGAAATTATATCTATAAGTTCTTCCAGTTTATCATCCGGCGATACCTTCTGAAAATCTTTCTCTGTTATTTTCCCCATATCCAATAAAGTCAGTATAGCCTTATCTTTATGATGTGTGATAAGTTCACCCCTCTTTGCCAGCCTGTATGTATAAATTGAATGAGGTTCAAAATATATGACAGTAATATAAGCAATTGTAGAAGTTATAATCAATGGAATAAACAATCCATAGCCCCCGGTAATCTCAGCAATTAGAAATATGGCAGTTAACGGTGCATGCATAACACCGGCCATCAACCCTGCCATTCCGACAAGCGCAAAATTACGCTCGGAAACATTTATAAAACTAAAATTATTTATAAGTTTTGCTACCAGATATCCTGTAATACCTCCGGTAAACAGAGTCGGGGCAAATATACCCCCAACACCTCCACTGCCTGTTGTTACTGACATAGCAATAACCTTAAAGATTATTATCAGACCAAGAAAACCAACAAAAACCCAGAAATAATCCTGATAATTATAAAACACACTCCCGTATGTTATTTCCTGTGCATTTCCGCGTAATAAGGCACTTAATATCTCATAGCCTTCACCATATAACGGGGGTAAAAACAATATTAGAGTGCCGAGCGCAATACCTCCGGTTGCTAATTTTGCTATCGGACTCTTCAGCTTTTGAAGCAATGATTCAGTATACATATTAATCCTGGTAAAGTAATAGGATACCAGTCCGGTAAAAATTCCTAAAAATATAAACCATGGTATATTCCTCAGTACAAATGGCTCTGTCAGCTGAAAGGAGAAGATAACTCCTTTACCCAGGAGAAAATATGAGACAGTTGCACCTGTTACTGCAGATATAAGCAAAGGTATTATTGACCACATAGTCAAATCGAGCATGAGAACCTCCAGAGAAAATACAACTGCAGCAATGGGAGCCTTGAATATTCCTGCAAGGGCTCCTGCAGCACCACACCCTATGAGAATAGTTGTTGTTTTATAGTTCATACGCATAATCCTGCCCAGGTTCGATCCAATGGATGAACCTGTCAGTACTATCGGGGCTTCGAGTCCGACTGAACCTCCGAAACCAACAGTTAATGTGCCGGCAATAAATGAAGAGAAATTATTATGAGATTTAATAATACTGTTCCTTTTGGAAATAGCATATAAAATTCTGCTGATGCCATGCCCTATATTATCCTTAATGAAAATTCTTACAAATAACACTGTTAGTGTAATGCCTATTAAAGGATATGCAAGGTATAATAAATTAATGTTTTCAATATCCAGTTTGTGTGTTAAGAATTCATTTGTATAATGTACGGTATTCTTTAAAACAACTGCAATAATACCGCTTATTATTCCTATTAAAAAACTCATTATATAAACAAATTGCCGGTGTTTAAGATGCTTACCTTTCCATATCAGAAACCGGCCCAGTAATTTTGTTGTATTCATACAGTATTTTTGGTTGAAAATATTTCTACATCCTCAATGTTTAATGTTCTGAAAAATCACTTAACATCTTCCTGTAGGTTGAAAATAATTTGGCCCTGGATACAAATCCAAGATACTTGCCCTTCTCAATTACTGCAATGTTATATCTTTCACTAATTTGAAATTTTCTCGCTATTTCCTCCATTGTATCTTTCGGATCAATAACATGTTGCGGCATAAACATCAGATCCCTGACATATGCAAGTTCATACATTTCATTGTTAAACATAATATGTCTGATATCATCCATTTTAATAATACCTCTGAATGTATTGTCCTTCTCAACCACAGGAAATATATTTCTGTGCGCCTTTGTAATGATTTTTACCAGATCGCCCAGAGTATCATGTGGATTTAACTTATTAAAATCTGTCTCGATCAGCTCCCTGACATCCAGCATCATAAGGACTGTTTTATCTTTATGATGTGTCATTAATTCGCCGCGCCGTGCCAGCTGTATGGTATAAACAGAATTTGGCGTAAACAGTTTTGCTGTAGCATAGGAAATTGCAGCTACTATCATCAGAGGCATAAATAATTCATAACCACCTGTAATTTCGGCAATTAAAAATATTGCTGTAAGGGGTGCATGGATAACACCTGCAATGAGGCCAGCCATGCCAACCAATGCGAAATTGCTTTCGGATAATGATAATCCTAAATTATTTAGAAATTTTGCGAAGAATAAGCCTGCATTTACACCTGTAAAAAGTGCAGGTGCAAAAAACCCCCCAACTCCTCCGCTTTCAAAAGTAATTGATGTTGCTACCACTTTAAGTAACATAACCAGTGTAAAGAAGATAATTATTGCCAGAAAACCTTTATTCAGGTTCTCATAAAAAGTTTTTTCAAACAGATGGCTAAAATCTCCATGCAAACTTTCATTTATTACTGAATAACCCTCACCGTATAAAGATGGAATGATGAATATTAATAATCCTAAAATAATACCGCCAATAAATAATTTTGCAAAAGCATTTTCCAGCTTATCAAACAATCCTGTTATTAGCATATACATCTTTGTGAAATAAACACTGAGAAATCCTGTAAATATACCAAGCAGAATGTAGTATGGTATGTCATTTAAAACAAACTTCTCTTGTATTTCAAAAGCATAAAGTACATTCTGACCAAGAAACAAATATGAGGTTAATGCAGCGGTAGCTGATGAGATTAACAAAGGGACAATAGCCGTCATTGTCAGGTCAAACATTATTACTTCAATTGCAAATACAATGGCTGCAATTGGAGCCTTAAATATCGCAGACATTGCTCCTGCACAGGCACAACTTAACAGTAAAATAATCTGCTTATAATTCAGATGTAACAATCTCCCGATATTAGAGCCAATGGCTGCACCTGTTGCAACAGTCGGTCCCTCCAGTCCGACTGAACCTCCAAATCCAACAGTAAGAGCACTGGCGACTATTGAAGAATACAAATTATGTTGCCTCATGATACCGTTCCTTTTTGATATGGAAAAAAGTACATTTGGAACACCATGTCTTACAGGCTTTTTATTGATATACTTTACAAATAATACTGTGATGAGAATTCCTATTAAGGGATAAATTATATATAAATAATCACTGCTATTTGAAGCAATATCAGCTAAATAAACTTGAATAACATGTACCAGATTTTTTATGACTACAGCTGCTAATCCGGAAGCCAAACCCACTATTATGCTAAGAATTAATATAAACTGCCTGTCACTTATATTATTCTTTCGCCAGACTATAAATCTTGCCAGTGCTGAAGGCTTTTTCATAACTCGGCAAAAATAATACTTAGGATTATTATTCTAAAATAGAATAACTTTAATTTTTTTAAGTTTGTATTAATAATGTAAAAGTAACTTTATTAATTTATAAGGGTAAGCTTTTCTATAAAAAGTATTCAGTTCTAAATGCTTAAAATTAATATTTATCACATATTAACTTTAATTATAGTCTTTAATTTGACAGTCGATATATGTTGTCAAATTACAGAAAAACCTACTCCCCCCAGTGTATATTTTGTTTCAGTTGAACCGGAAACAGGAAATGTAAAAATCGTATGGATCCCAAGTTCTTCAGCTAATGTACATCTTTATATAATTCTGAAAGCAGAGTATACAGGAGGGCCAAACTATCCTCCAGCCTATATTGAAATTGGAAGAGTACCTTCCACCGATTCAATTTTTATTTATGAAGATTCAGAATCGCTTTTACATTCCGACGGCTATACGGTTGAAAGTGTTGATACTATTTCTGGTCTCGGTGATTTTAATCAGCTTGTTGATAGTACAATATTTATAAGTGCGGCGTTCGATTCCTGTAATTCAAATATTATCCTAAACTGGAATGATTATAACAGGTGGAGAGGCGATATAAAAGAGTATAACCTATACCGGAAAATAAATAACGGAATGTCCACGCTTTTACAAACATTACCTGAAGGAGCTAATAACTATACTGTTGAAAATATTCAAACGGATTATGATTATGGATTTTATGCAGAAGCAGTTCACACAGATGAAACCAGGAAATCAACTTCCAATATGGCGCGGATAAATACAAATATGTCAAAACCTCCAGAATACATAAATGCTGACTATGCCACAATTTCTGAAGGAAACAACATAGAATTGTCTTTTACAATTGATCCTGCCTCGGAATTAAATTACTATAAACTCTATCGATCAAATTCTGTGGAAGGTCCCTTTGATATAATTGACAGCTTTTACCAGTCAGATAAAAAAATCATTTATATTGATACTATTGATTATATATCCGGGGTATATTATTATAAGCTTGAATCGACCAATAATTGTAATCAGGCAGTTAGAACATCGAACATTTCAAATAACATACTATTATCAGGAGAAAATAATAACTTAACTAATACTTTAACCTGGAATGGCATATCTGACTGGGCAGGTGATGTTTTGAACTACGCACTTATCAGGGCAACAGGTGAAGCAATGAATATAACCGACACCGTATATAAAGGCAATTTGCTTTTCTATGAGGATGACCTTGCTAATCTGCCGAATATTGAGGATCCTGTTAATAGTTATTTTTGTTACAGTATAAAAGCATCAGAAACCAATAATCCAAATGTAAATAATAGTACAAGCTATTCTAATGAAGTATGTCTGACAATATCTTCAGAAATAAGAATGCCAAACGCTTTTATTCCTAATAATGATATTAATAATACATTCGGACCTGTATTTAATTTTGAGCCTTTAAACTATAAACTAATTATTTATAACAGGCTGGGAATCAAGGTATGGGAAGGAAATGAGCCATGGGACGGACTCATTAACGGAACATGGGCTCCCAAAGGATTTTATTTATATCAAATTAAGGTTAATATTATAAATGATGATCTTATAGAAAAAAAAGGATTTGTATTTTTATTTTACCGTTGATTTTTTAATGAGTTACTCAACTAAAAAACCTCAGAAAATAATTAAATTTGTGTAATGTATCATGTTAGATATGTTTATCATAACATTTTAACAGAAATATGACTACAACACTTACTGAAGAAGATATTGAAATAAAACAGGCATTTGACGATCTTCTTGCTAACTGTACACGATGTAACAAGAGGGGAGACAGAGCTTTAATACGTAAGGCCTTTAAGATTTCACTGGATGCCCATAAAGGAATGACAAGGAAATCAGGGGAGCCTTATATACTTCATCCTATTTCAGTAGCTAAAATTGTTGCCAAGGAAATGGGTCTTGGTGCCAGATCGGTAAGTTGTGCCCTTTTACATGATGTGGTTGAAGATACGGACTATTCCATAGAAGACATTGAGAATATGTTCGGAAAGAAAATCGCATCTATTATTGACGGACTGACAAAGATCTCGGGAGTGTTCGATAGTAACTCCTCATTGCAGGTTGAGAATTTTCGTAAAATGCTTCTCACATTATCAGACGATGTAAGGGTTATTCTTATAAAACTTGCAGATCGCCTGCATAATATGAGAACACTGGATTCGTTGGATCCTCGCAAGCAAATGACCATTTCAAGTGAGACTATTTATTTATATGCGCCTTTAGCTCACCGGCTGGGATTCTATGCCATAAAAACAGAGTTAGAAGACTTGAGTCTTAAATACAGATATCCGAGCTTATATGACGAACTTATTGAAAAGATCAAAAGTAATGAGAAAAGCCAGCAGAAATTTATAAAGGAGTTCTCAAAACCTATCATTGAACAGCTTAATAAAAATAAGATTCGGCATGACATAAGTGGCAGGCATAAGTCCATTTACTCAATATGGCATAAGATGCAAACCAAAAATGTGCCTTTCGAAGAAATATATGACCTAATTGCCATAAGAATAATTTTCGATCCTCTTCCGGATTTTCCTGAAAAGACACAATGCTGGAACATCTACTCTATGATTACAGATGTATACATGCCTAAACCTGAAAGGATAAGGGATTGGGTAAGTACCCCTAAGGCAAACGGATATGAAGCACTTCATGCTACAGTAATGGGTCCAAGAGGTAACTGGGTGGAAGTACAGATAAGGTCAAGAAGAATGGATGAAATTGCAGAAAAAGGATTTGCGGCACATTGGAAATATAAAGATGATGACACCTATGAAGGAGAACTTGATAAGTGGATTAAACGAATAAGGGACTTGATGGAAAGCCCGGATTCGGATGCTCTTGAATTCCTGGATGAATTCAAACTTAACTTATTTGCATCAGAAATCTTTGTCTTTACTCCCAAGGGCGATATTAAAACCCTGCCCTCAGAATCAACAGCTATGGATTTTGCATATGAAATACACAGCGAGATAGGCCACAAGGCAATAGGCGCAAAAGTTAACCATAAGCTTGTACCGCTTAATTATAAGCTTAAAAGCGGAGATCAGGTGGAAATAATTACATCGGATAAATTTCATTCCAGGCGTGAATGGCTGAATAAAGTAGTCACTGCAAAAGCAAAATCAAGCATTAAAGACTCAATAAAGGCTGAAACAAAAAACAGGATTGAAAAAGGTAAAAAAATTCTGGAAGAAGAATTATCAAAATTAAATTTAAAACCTGCTTCAAGAATATTTAAAAAATTAATGCCCGGATATGAAGTAACATCAAAAGATGAATTATATAGCAAAATAGGTAGCAGTATAATTAACCTGGACAACCTTAAAAAAATTCTCAAAAAGAATACCAAGAATAAGTGGATAAGATACTGGCAAATTCAATTTGCCAAGTCAACCCAAAGAAATAAAAAACCGGTATCTCCCAGAAAATCAACAAAAAAAGACTTTAGCGCCCTTGTTCTTCTTAAGGAAAATATTGAAGAAGCACAACCTGAATATACAATTGCTAAATGCTGTAATCCCATTCCCGGCGATGATGTAATAGGTTACACAGATCAGGACATAAATTCCCAGGTGACAATCCATAAAAAGAAATGTCCTAATGCAATTAAGTTGTTATCCAGCCATAAAGAATTAATTGTTCCGGTTAAATGGACAACTCATAAGGTGTTATCATTTCTTGTTAAGCTAGCTATTACGGGAATTGACCATTTTGGTATCTATAATGATATTACTACTGTAATTTCAAAGCAATTGAATGTAAATATCAGGACTATTAACCTTGCAAGTCATGACGGGATATGGGAAGGGACAATCGATCTTTATGTTCATGATACAAAAGATGTAAATAATCTTATAATGAATCTTAGCAAGATCAAGGGAGTTGATTCTGTAACCCGTGTAGAGACGGTATAAATCAATAATTAAAATAACTCAAATAACCTTTATTATTAATAAAATTTATTTATATTAGCACCTTATTTATAATTAGTCTAAGTTATGTTATCTACTGAAATAAGAGAAACTGTAAAAAAGATTTTTACAGAATATCTTGAAAAAAAAGGACACAGAAAAACGCCCGAAAGATATGCTATTTTGGACGAGATTTACTCGAGAAACGGACACTTTGATATTGAAACTCTTTATATTTTTATGAAAAATAAAAATTACAGAGTTAGCAGGGCTACACTTTACAATACTATAGAACTTTTATTGGATTGCAATTTAGTAATAAAGCACCAGTTCGGGAAAAATATTGCACAGTTTGAGAAAGCCTACCAGTGCATGCAGCATGATCACCTGATTGATGTTAATACGGGTAAAGTAATTGAATTTTGCGATCCAAGATTACAGGAGATTATTAATACAGCATGTGAATTACATGGATTCACACCCACCCACCATTCACTATATATATATGGCTCAAAAAATGAAGTGTCTGATAAAAAAAAATAATCGTGATAACCTGACGAATTTTATAGTTATCAATAGACTAATAATATAATACAACAGTTTTTAAATTCTGAAAAGCGCTAAAATCCGGGAATATAATCAGTATTTTTTTACTATTAATTATTAACTCAAAGTGCAAATTGATCAAAATATTTGTACTTTCGTTCCGTTTTTTATTTAAAATTTAAATAAACAATGAAATTAGATGTGTTGCTAGGCCTTCAATGGGGTGATGAAGGCAAGGGTAAAATTGTCGATGTTTTAACACCAAATTATGATATCATTACACGTTTTCAGGGTGGACCCAATGCCGGCCATACATTAGAGTTTAATAGCATAAAACATATTTTACACACTATACCTTCCGGTGTATTTAGAAAAGATCAGATAAATATTGTAGGCAATGGATTAGTATTAGACCCTATTGTTTTTAAACAGGAAATAGATGCCATAAAAAAATTGGGAGTAGATTTAAGTAAAAAACTTTTTATTTCAAAAAAGGCCCACCTTATTTTGCCTTCACACAAAATTTTGGATGCTGCTTCTGAAGCAGCCAAAGGAAAAACTAAAATAGGATCAACCTTAAGAGGTATAGCCCCGACGTATATGGACAAAACAGGGAGAAACGGACTTCGCGTTGGAGATATCACGTCAAAAGATTTTAATGAAAAATATGAATTCCTCAAATCAAAACATAAAGAAATCCTGAAACTATATGATTATAAATATGATATTGAAAAACATGAGGATGCCTGGTTTGAGGGAATAGAGGAAATGAAGAAATTTAATCTTGTTGACAGTGAGCACTTAATAAATAATTACCTTAAAGAAAATAAAACAATACTGGCTGAAGGTGCCCAGGGAACATTACTTGATATAGATTTCGGATCTTATCCTTATGTCACTTCTTCAAATACTATTTGCGCCGGGGCGTGCACAGGTCTTGGCATAGCGCCGAATAAAATAGGAGAAGTGTATGGAATATTCAAAGCGTATTGCACAAGGGTGGGTAGCGGTCCTTTTCCTACAGAACAGACAAATGTCATAGGAAAATTATTACGTGAAAAGGGACAGGAATACGGGGCAACCACCGGAAGGCCCAGAAGATGCGGATGGCTTGATCTCCCGGCACTAAGGTATTCGATTATGCTTAACGGGGTGACTCAGCTGTTCATGACAAAGGCAGATGTATTGTCCGGCTTTTCACGAATCAAAGTCTGTACAAAGTATAAAATTAATGGCGACGAAATTGATTACCTGCCATTCGATCTTTACCAGATATCAGAGCCCGTATTCAAAGAACTTGACGGATGGGAAAAAGATATTTCGAGAATTACATCAAAAGAAGAAATTCCGGATGAACTGAATAATTATATGAGCTTTATTGAAAAAGAAGTCGGGGTTCCTATAACTATAGTCTCAGTCGGACCTGACAGAGAGCAGATAATATTCAGGGATAAGGTTATAAAACATAATGTCCCTGAATTGTAAAATACTATTTACTCTGTTTTATTAGGTAATTCAAGACCAATCTTATACTTTTTATCCGACCTCAACAGAAGTATGGCAAAAAAGACTCCCAAAATCCCAAGAAAAGCCAGCATTAATATTGAGTAGGTATAATTATATACTGCCTGCCCGCTTGAAACCATCTCCTGGGTAATACCCGGATTGGTAATATCAAGTACATGGCCTATTAACAATGGAAACAGCCATAATCCTATATTCTGGACAGAAAACATGAATCCATATGCTGTTCCGATTTTTTCGGTTTCCACAATTTTAGCAACAGAAGGCCACATAGCAGCAGGGACCAGTGAAAATGCAACACCCAGGACAAACATGGGAAGGTAAGGATTCAATTGAGTGAAAGTAAAAGTCAGATGAACCAATATTAATAATAGAGAACCAAGAATCATTACTGAAGCAGATCTACCTTTTATATCGGTGAACCATCCAATCAATGGTGTAAAAACAATTGTGCCAAATGGTAATATAGATGTTATCTTGCCTGCCAGCTCTCCCGGTAAACCAAACTTATTTTCAAGCATGTCAGTAGCATATTTTAAAAACGGAAAAACTGCTGAATAAAATGTTACACATAATAATGTAATATAGATAAAAGAAGGTATTTTAATTAGTTTAACCACATCCCTGAGACGAAATTCTTCATCGGCAGAATGAGATAATTTGTAATTTTTAATTCTGTCATACTTCAGATCAAAAAATATATATATGATAAACGTTAGTATTGCAATAACCAGCAAACTTGCAGCAAACCAGATCGGACGGTTCCAGAAATCACTTGTTGAAAGATCCCTTGAGAAAAACAAGGCTAAGGCAGTACCCAGTCGTGCTATTGCTATGTTTATACCCAGTGCCATGGCTAGCTCCTTTCCTTTAAACCATTTAACAACCACTTTGGAAACAACAACAATACTGGTTTCAGCGCCCAGACCAAAAAGAAAGAATCCTAATGTCATCATCTTTAATGCAGGTGAATAGGACTGCAGAAAAGTACCCATAAAATTGTATCCCGGGCCCCCGCTGTTAAAATAATCTGATGCTCCATATGCTGTGAGAAAGGAACCTATTGCCATAAATGATGTGAAAATAACACCTGTAATCCTGATTCCTATCTTATCAAGAATAATCCCACCCACAACAGCCATCGCCAAAAATACATTTGGTATGGAATAAGCGGATACAATAAAGCCGTAGGCAGTATTACTCAATCCAAGGTGCTCTCTTAATAAAGTTTGCAAGGGTGAAAGAGCATCATAAAAATAATAATTCGCAGCCATTACTATGCTAACTACGATCAGAACAACCCAGCGAAGGGATTTGATATCACTTAAAGACTTGCTAATATTATTCATGTAACCGGATTTTAAATGCAAATTTTTAAAAATAAGACTTTTATTATTTAAGTGTATAGGGATTTTAAAATTTATTTGTTTTTTAAAATTTATTTTCATCTTTGCTTTTTTAAAATATGTTATAAAACAATTCATAAACCTAATCAACTTAAAAAGATATAAATCCTATGAAAGAAGCAGTTGCTATTTTGTGTGCAGGAGGTCCTGCTCCCGGAATAAACACAGTTATCGGATCTGTTACCAAGGTATTTTCAAATGCAGGTTATAATGTTTTAGGAGTTCATGGTGGCTATAGTACAATTTTCAAAAAAGAACCCGATTTCGAATACCTTGATTTCGATTTTGCTGATAAAATTTACAGCAGCGGTGGTTCAATCTTAAGAATGAGCAGGCATAAACCTGATGACTCGGAATTCAAAATAGATTTCTTCGTAAAAAATAATATAAAGCTGCTTGTTACAATTGGCGGTGATGATACAGCCTCAACTGCTAACAGGCTAAGCAAATTTCTGGCAACTCACAAAGTACAGGTATCAAATATTCATGTTCCCAAGACTATTGATAATGATCTGCCATTACCTGAAGGAAGTCCGACTTTCGGATACCATTCAGCAAAAGAAGAAGGTGTTAGACTGGCAGCGACCATTTATGAAGATGCACGAACAAGCGGGAACTGGTTTATAGTCTCTGCAATGGGCAGAGAAGCAGGTCATTTGGCATTTGGGATTGGTACTTCATGCCATTATCCGATGATTATTATACCTGAGATGTTTAATAAGACCAAAGTAAACTTCGACAAGATTATAAGACTTGTAATATCTTCAATTGTTAAAAGACTTATCCTTAACATAAGTTATGGCGCAGCTATTATTAGTGAAGGAGTTTTTCATCTTATGAGCGATGAAGAAATAGAAGGAACAGGAATAAACTTTACCTATGATGAACACGGGCATCCCGAATTAGGTAATGTGAGTAAATCACACATTTTTAATATGCTCTTACAGTACCGTTTAAAAAGACTTAATATAAATGTCAGAAGCCGACCAAATGAAATTGGATATGAGCTTAGATGTTGCAGACCAATTGCATATGACCTGGCATATGCAACTTTATTAGGTACAGGTGTTATAAAACTATATCGCGAAGGCAAATCAGGTTGTATGATCACTGTTGATACAAAAGGTGATGTTTCCCCTCTTTACCTTAAAGATGTTGAAGATAAGGATGGTAAAATAAAAACGAGATTAGTGAATATTGAATCACAAAGGGTGAAATTAGTTTTTGAGAATAACCTGCATTATATTAATAAAGCTGATTATAAGGCTGTGAAAAAATATTTACCTGACCCCGAAAATTACGATTTTAAGAAAATACTAAACTGGTGATAAGAATGTTAAACTTTACTATCTTTACTTTTAATTTAATTCTCTATATTTAGTTAATTATATTATTCTGAAATAATACTTTTATCAGGCATTATAACTATTTAATCTTAAAGTTCTTATTATGGTTTATGTAAAAAAGAAGAAAGGCACTATAGCAATACTAACCGGAGGGGGTGATGTTCCCGGTTTAAATCCGGCAATCAGGGCTATTACTATCAGAGCACTTAGAGAAGGATATCAGGTTATTGGATTGCGTAAGGGCTGGGCTGGTTTATTAGAATTGACCAGGGATGAAAAAGTAGATAATAGTGATAAATACATTACTTTAACTGAAGAAATAGTCAATAAAGCAGGAAGAACAGGCGGAACCTTTCTTCACACATCAAGAACAAGGCCCAGTCATGTACCAAAAATTCTTGTCCCTGAACAGTACAAGAGCAAATATACCAGTGATATTAACGATCTTACTCCGGAGATAATTAAGAATTTGGATTTTCTAAACGTTGATTATTTAATCCCTATTGGAGGAGATGACACCTTAAGCTATGGTGTAAGACTCTATGCAGAAGGTGTTAAAGTACTGGCAATACCCAAAACCATGGATAATGATGTACCTGGCACAGATTACTGCATTGGTTTCAGCACCTGTGTGACCCGTACAATACAAATGTGCAACACTCTGAGAACTACGGCCGGTTCACATGAAAGAATCCTTGTCCTTGAGGTTTTCGGCAGGTATGCGGGTTTCACTGCTATGTTACCTACAATGGCAGGGGCCGCAAACAGATGTGTCATTCCCGAATATAAATTTGATATTGAAAAACTTACAAAATTACTGGTTCAAGACAGGAACAAGAATCCAAGTAAATACTCGGTCGTTCTTGTCTCTGAAGGAGCAGTATTTGAAGGAAGCAGTGAGATGATATATAAGTCCACTGAAAAAGATGCATATGGCCATGCTAAATTAGGAGGAATAAGTGATGCCGTTTCAATCAAAATTAAAGAACTGTCTCCCGGGTTTAATGAGGGAAAGAGAATAAATGTAATTAATCAGCAATTGGGCTATCTTGTAAGGGGTGGAGATCCTGATGCTATTGATTCAATTGTACCGATGGCTTACGGGAATCTGGCGCTGGACCTTGTATTAAAAGGCATTCATGGAAGACTTGTTGTTCTAAGAAACGGACGATATGACAATGCTCCTATTGATGTTGTTACAAGTACAAACAAGGTCGTGGATGTAAAGAGACATTATAATGGTGATAGATTAAGACCTCATTATAAAAGTTTCGAATTCCAGCCATTATTTATCATGACTGGCAGTCATTAGGATAAATTAATTAAAATAAATAAGCGATATATCTAAATCGCTTATTTTTTTTCGTATATCCAGGCTTTATTTGTAATCTCTGCTCTCACTGCTGGTAATTCACTCTTACTTGTACGCAAATTGTTAAATGAACGTACTGAGACCATATGATATCCATCATCTCTTAATATAATCTCAGCCTTATATCCCCTATTTTGCATTTTTTTCGCATAACTCTCCGCATAATCAGGTATCATAAAACAGCCTGTAATAATATAATACCTGTTACCTGAACTGGGAAAATTAGTCTGAAACATATTTCCCTCTTTACCAACTGTTATGTCTGTCTCTGTTACAATCTGCTGCAAGTCAGGCTGGATATCTGCTGAGTCAGGTTCCACCGACTTATCCAATTCCTCTGCATAATTAATAAGGGTATCAACTTTTTTTGAGAATAACCTCTTCTCTTCAAAATATTTGCACCCGGTAATTAAAATCGCTAAAACAATATACAGAAGTATTTTTTTCATCCGCATAAATTTTAATTTTTTGAATAAATAAAAATTTTCCCGAAGTTATAATATTTTATGTTAATTTAAAAGCTGCAATGATTGCAGCTTTTAAACATTTAATAACATTAAGGGGTAATCCGAATTATTATATTCCTAGAGTTATTTTGTATTTTAACTTAGCCCTGATTTTCATTGATTCTTCCAAATCCTCATCCAGAAACAGTTTTATGGTTAATTTATAAGAATCAGCCTTAAGATAATCTTTTAATTCCCCTGTATATACATCTAAAGTTGAAAAAGTCAATCCATCCGGAACATTATCCTTTGATGCAAGAGTAATTGCAGGAAGACCTGTGGCTTCAATAATAATTTCAATGGATTCGACAGGATCGAAATTTCCACCATCTTCAATAACTTCAGCCGTTGCTTCATGTAACTTTACTGATTCAAGATCAGCCAGATTATGTCCTTCTTCTTTAATAATGCTGTCTAAATCAGTACTTAGCATCTTGTAAGATTCAACATAATTGCCTTTTTCCTCAGGATTTACTATAAAATCAACTGAAGAATAATCTGTTTCAAAGGTAAAATCCAGCAGATTTTCACATCCCCCTATTACTATTATTATTAGTAATAAGGTTAATACTGTTTCAAATTTTAATTTATTCATAGTCAGTGAGATTTAAATTAGAATATTCTGGTTTCATAATAATCTTAAGTATAAGAATATTTAAAGATAAATAAACCCTGCTTTTTAATGACATTATTTTGATAAAATAGCATTTATCTTGGATAAAAGCACTGAAACCTGCTCAAATAAAAGATTATACAAAAAATATCCACCATAGTTAAATATCGACCCAAAATTTATCACAAATTATTGATTATTCAGACTCTTAAAACAGGCTTTCATCAATAACATAAGTACGATTCACTACTTAATCAGTGTTCAACCGTATATAAAAGCAGAATATCATTAACAGATTAATGAATTAAATAATACTCATAATGGACTATAACTGGCAAAACTATACAGTATTGATAGCAGAAGACGATGAAATATGTTATAAATATATAGAGCTCGTATTATCAAGAAAAACCAATATAAACATTATTTGGGCTGTTACCGGGAAACAAGCTGTAGATTACTGCAAATTATATGATCATATTGACATCGTATTAATGGACATCCAATTACCTGAATTAGATGGTTATGAAGCAACCCGTCAGATTAAATCCAATAAGCCAAACTTGCCGGTTATCATACAAAGTGCCAATACACTCAATGATGAGCTGGAAAAATGTATTGAAGTTGGATGTGAGGCATATGTAACAAAACCGTTAGACATACCCGTATTGTTTAAGAAAATGGACAGCCTTTTGAATACAGTTCCTTCCAATAGAATCTTCATAAAATAAGTACCTTAATTTTTTAATTTCTTTTACCTCTAAGAATAGGATTTTTTATATATTGGGTATTATTATACTCAACATAAATAATTATGCAAACAATAATCAGTTTATTTGAAGATTGTGCTGCAAAATACAGTAATAATGTATTTATTCTGGAAAAAAAGAATAACAAGTACGAAGGCTATACATATAAAGAAATATTATCAGAGGTTTATAAGTTCGCTGCCGGTTTAATAAATAACGGGATACAAAAAGGTGATCGAATTGCTCTCCTTTCTGAGGGAAGATGTGACTGGTTCATCAGTGAACTTGGAATTTTATATGCAGGAGCAATAAATGTACCCCTTTCTGTTAAATTAACTGAACCTGGCGAGATAAAATTCAGAATTGAACACTCTGGTTCAAGGATGCTTATAGTATCCAGGAATCAGTTCAAAAAGTTAAGTCCGGTTAAACATAAAATTAAGTGCCTGGAAAAAGTCATTCTGCTTGATCCTGCAGAAAAATATGATGATAATGAATTATTGTTTGGCGATATGATCAAGTCAGGTGAAAAATATTTAGAGAAACATACAAAAGATCTTAAAGAAATATCATCCTCGGTAAAGGGGAACGACTATGCGAATATAACCTATACCTCGGGAACTACGGCTGATCCAAAAGGTATAATCTTATCTCATAGGAACTATACGGCAAATGTTGAACAATCACTCAGCCTTTTCAGTGTACCTGACTGGTGGACAACGCTTTTGATATTACCATGGGATCATTCCTTTGCACATACATGCGGCATATATACACTAATGTCATGCGGAGCAAGCATGGCATCAGTTCATATTGGTAAAACACCTATGGAAACACTTAAAAATATACCTGTCAATATTAAAGAAATACGTCCCTGCTTTTTGCTAAGTGTCCCTGCCCTGGCTAAAAACTTCAGAAAGAATATTGAAAAAGGAATAAGTGAAAAAGGACCGGTAATAGAAAAAATATTTATGCGAGCACTTAAACTGGCTTATTCCTATAACGGGGATGGCCGGAACAGGGGTAAGGGTTTAAGAATCCTTAAAAAACCTTTGTATAATCTGTATGATAAAATATTATTCAGCAAAATCAGGGAAGGTTTCGGGGGCAGACTTGAATTTTTCGTCGGCGGCGGCGCCTTACTGGACATTGAACTACAGAAGTTCTTTTATGCTATCGGGATGCCTATGTACCAGGGTTACGGACTTTCTGAAGCTGCTCCGTCAATTTCAGCTAATAACCCTGAAAATCATAAAATGGGCTCCTCAGGGAGAGTGGCTAAAAATATAAAGCTAAAAATATGTGATGAGAATGGTAATGAATTGCCGGTCGGAGAAAAAGGAGAGATAGTCATTAAAGGAGAAAATGTAATGGCTGGTTACTGGAATAACGAAAAGGCAACAAGAGAAGTTATTAAAGACGGCTGGTTATATACAGGTGATCTGGGCTATCTTGACAAAGACGGATTTCTCTTTGTCCTCGGCCGAACCAAAAGCCTTTTAATTGCAGACGACGGAGAAAAATACAGTCCGGAAGGTATAGAAGAGGCAATGACTGAACATTCAGTGTTTTTTGAACAGTGTATGCTTTTCAATAACCAGAGGGCATACACAATTATCCTTCTGTATCCCAGCAAAGAAGCAATAAAAAGATGGATTAATGCCAATAAAATAGATGTTAAACGGACTGAAGGCCAGGAATCAGTGCTCAGATTAATTGAAGGGGAGATTAACAAATTCAGAACAGGGGGAAAATCTGAAATAATGTTTCCACAGCGCTGGCTGCCTGCTGCTATTGGCATATTGGACGAAGGTTTTACTGAAGAGAATCACCTGCTCAACAGCACCCTGAAAATGGTAAGAGGCAAAATAACCGAGCGATACAAGGGATTAATTGACTATTTGTATACACCTGAAGCAAAAAATATCTGTAATCCTGAAAACATTAAAACAATCCGTAAACTGCTTTCCATAGAATAGAATCGGTAATGTTGCCATGTTGTTCTTTTGCTCAATTATTCTATTGCTGAATTGCTGAGGGATAATCGTTACCGACTATTTAGTTTTGGATTATGATCTTTTTTATCATTAACAGATTTCTGGTATTATCATATATATTTAAGAAATACAGGCCTGAAGGAAAATCCGGGAATGTAAGAATATGTGTGTTATCCACCTGCTTATTTAATATTAATCTTCCCGTATAGTCAAATAGTTTTACATAAATAGTATTATTGCTCTTGCCAGCAAGAGAAGATAAATTGATATAATTATTAGCCGGATTCGGATAGATTTCAAAATTATTTTTGCTTTCAAAATCATCTATAGAGGTTATAACATGGAAGCAATAACGTTTTGGATAGTATATTGAATCATTTCTCTTAAAACAACTCAGTTCTTCGTATGTTCCGCAATCTGTAAAAACAACTCCGGGCAGAAATGGCATATAGAGATTTCCAACACCCTGAATCCAAACTCCATCATCTGCCGAACCCGATACACGCATCCGTTTAAGTTTTAAATTCCGGATTGATATGGAATCAATATTATAGACAAACAGACTTTCAATAAATAATGGGCCAGCCATACAATAATCATAATAAAAAACCACACTATCATATAATATCGTATCATTTAGTTCTGCAGAAAAATCATAAAGTAATTGTTCCTGAGTTTGACCATTTTCGATAATATACACTCTTTTTTTATCCAGGTCCTCCCTGATGGCTCCATAATAATATTTAATATTCTCGTTAACCGGTATAGTATCAGAAATTCTATATACCCTGGAATACTTAAAAGAATTTATTGTGGTATCACCAATCATACCATATGTGGAATATCTGGGAGTATCAACAAACATACTTTCATATTTTAACTGCCAGATCGGATTATCATCAGATGTGGGGAAATGTATTTCCTGGCTATTGATGTTAGTTATAAATGCAAATAAAACAACTACAAAAATTAAATCCTTTTTCATCTTCGTTGTTTTAATCTGGAATAATTAAAATTAACACAAAAAATCGAAAGTCTGATCTCTTTTTTTGAATTTAAAATCCAGCAACCAAACACAACTTCTCTTACTTGTTGCTAACAGAACACATAATAGATTATATTTGCGTAACCGATTTGCATGAACATTTGTAATATATATGGAAAATAAGGGGGATTTAAAAAAAATACTTGAAAAGAGAGTGCTGGTAATTTTCGGACCATTTGGCACCATGCTTCAAAAATATAACTTGTCTGAAAAAGATTTCAGGGGGGATAGATTTGCAAATCATGGCGCTGATTTAAAAGGTAATTACGATATTGTAAGTCTTACGCAACCTCATCTCATCAGGAAGATTCACGAGGAGTTTTTAAAGGCAGGAACTGATATCACTGAAACAAATACATTTAATGCCAATAGAATTTCTCAATCTGATTATAATACTGAAGCATTTGTTTATGAAATGAACCTTGAATCTGCAAGAATTGCTAAAGAAGCTGCTACTGAATTTACGGATTTAAATCCTGAGAAACCAAGATTTGTGGCAGGTGTATTGGGTCCTACGAACAAAACTGCCTCAATTTCCCCTGATGTTAATGACCCCTCCTACCGTACCGTATATTTTGATGAACTTGTTAAAGTATATTCTGAACAAACCAATGCTTTAATAGAAGGGGGCGTGGACATAATTTTGCTTGAGACAGTATTTGATACACTTAACGGTAAGGCCGCTTTGTTTGCAGTTCAGGAAATTTTCAACAAAAGAAATACCAGGCTACCCGTAATGGTCTCCGGTACAATCACTGACGCCAGCGGCAGGACTTTATCCGGACAGACAATGGAAGCATTTCTTACTTCAATATCTCATTTTGATGTTGTTTCCGTAGGTCTTAACTGTGCTTTAGGGGCAAAAGAACTATACCCTTATGTTAAAAATCTGTCAAAAATCTCACCCTTCTATGTTAGTGTTCATCCAAATGCTGGTCTGCCAAACCAGTTTGGCTCTTACGATGAAACACCTGAGGAAATGGCAGATATTATTAAAGACTACCTTGATGACAGTTTTGCAAATATTATCGGAGGATGCTGCGGTACAACACCTGAGCATACAAAGCTGATGACTGACCTTGCTTCAAAGGCAAAGCCCCGGAAACTACCCAAACCTGAAATAAAGACCAGGGTTAGCGGACTTGAACCACTATTAATCAGCAATGAAAGTAATTTTATAAATATCGGAGAAAGAACCAATGTTGCCGGCTCAAAGAAATTTGCGGCTTTAATCAGGGAAGAAAAATTTGAAGAATCTCTTTCCATTGCCAGGGAACAGGTAGAAGGAGGGGCACAGATAATTGATGTTTGTATGGATGATCCTATGCTGGATGCTGAAAAATGTATGGTTAAATTCTTAAATCTTATTGCCACTGAACCTGAAATTGCCAGAGTACCTGTAATGATAGATTCATCAAAATGGTCAGTTTTGGAAGCAGGACTCAAATGTGTCCAGGGCAAATCAATTGTGAATTCAATAAGCCTTAAAGAAGGTGAAGAATCATTTATTGAATATGCAAAAAAGATTAATCAGTATGGAGCGGCAGCAATAGTTATGGCATTTGATGAAAAAGGTCAGGCTGATACATTTGAACGTAAAATAGAAATATGCAACAGGGCCTATAAAATCCTTACACAAAAAGTTAACTTCTCACCTGAAAATATAATCTTCGATCCAAATGTCCTTGCTATTGCTACTGGTATTGAAGAACATAATAATTATGCAGTTGACTTTATTAAGACGACAAAATGGATTAAGGAGAATCTCCCCTATGCCAAAGTTAGCGGGGGTGTCAGCAATCTGTCCTTTTCTTTCAGGGGTAATAATGTTGTAAGGGAAGCAATGCATTCGTCCTTTCTTTACCATGCAATAAAAGCAGGTATGGATATGGGAATTGTTAATCCTTCGATGCTTGAAGTGTATGATAGCATACCGGAAGACCTGCTGGAGCTTGTTGAAGATGCTATACTTAATCGTCGAAACGATGCTACGGAACGACTTATCTTATATGCAGAGACAATAAAAGAGTCCGGTAAAAAAGAACGAAAGAAGGACGAATGGAGATCCAAACCTGTAGATGAAAGATTAAGCTATGCTTTAGTAAAAGGAATTACCGATCACATCGAAAATGATGTTCTGAAGGCCAGAAAAAACCATGCTAAAGCAATAAATATTATTGAAGGTCCTCTTATGAAGGGAATGGGAATTGTTGGTGATTTATTTGGTGAAGGAAAAATGTTTTTGCCTCAGGTTGTTAAGAGTGCAAGAGTAATGAAAAAAGCTGTGGCCATTCTCCTGCCCTATATTGAACAGGAGAACAAAGATGAAGATAGCCCGTCAAAAGGACCTGCAGGAAAAATTCTTCTGGCTACTGTTAAGGGCGATGTTCACGATATTGGCAAAAACATTGTTGGAATTGTCTTGTCCTGTAACAATTATGAGATTATTGATCTGGGAGTTATGGTACCTACTGAAAAGATTCTCCAGGTAGCTAAAGACCATAACGTGGATATAATAGGATTAAGCGGACTAATAACACCATCTCTTGAAATAATGATCGATATTGCTAATGAATTGGAAAAACAGGGTTTTGACAAACCTCTCTTAATTGGCGGAGCAACGACATCTAAAATACATACTGCAATAAAAATTGAGCCAGACTATAAAGCACCTGTAATCCATGTTAAAGATGCATCTAAAAGTGTCGGTGTTGTAAACAGTTTGTTGTCAGATCAGTTGCGAAACGATTTTATTAAACTAACAAGGAATGAATACCGGGAGTTAAGGAACAATTATTCCGGCGTTAAGGACAAAGCAAAATATATATCTCTTGAAGAAGCCAGAAAAAATAAATTAAAGATTGACTGGAAGGAAACGAAAATATATAAACCCAATTTTCTTGGTATCAAGACTTTTAACAACTTCCCAATTGAAGAAATACGTCATTATATAAACTGGGTATTTTTCTTTGTTGTCTGGGAATTAAGAGGTAAATTCCCGGATATCCTGAATGATCCTGTCAAAGGAGAAGAAGCAATGAAACTTTATAGAGAGGCTAATAATTTGCTTGACCTGATAATTAAAGAAAAATTACTTCAAGCTTCCGGGGTTTTGGGGTTCTTCCCGGCAAATTCCGTAGATGACGATATTGAAGTCTATACAGACGATAACAGGGATAAAGTATTAACCAGGTTTGTTAACTTAAGAAACCAGAATCTTAAAGAAAATAATATACCAAATTTATGTCTCTCGGATTTTGTGGCACCAAAGGATAGCGGGGAAAAAGACTATATTGGCGCATTTGCATTTACTGCAGGTTCAGGTATTGAAAATGCCCTAAAAAAGTTTGAAGATGAGCTGGACGATTACAGCAGCATTATGCTTAAGGCACTGGCAGACAGACTGGCAGAAGCTTTTACGGAACTGATCCATAAAAAAGTAAGGAAAGATCTCTGGGGCTATAAACCTGATGAGGATCTCTCTGTTAATAACCTGTTCCTGGAAAAATACCAGGGAATAAGGCCGGCACACGGCTATCCAGCATGCCCGGACCACTCGGAGAAAGATACCCTTTTTAAATTGATGGATGTAACTAAAAATGCTGGTATTAGCTTAACTGAAAATTATTCAATGTATCCTGGGGCTTCGGTAAGTGGATTGCTATTTTCTCATCCGCAGTCAAAATATTTTTATGTAGGTAAAATATCCAAAGATCAGGCATTAGATTATGCAAAAAGGAAAAATGTGAGTATTGAGACAGTTGAAAAGTGGCTTGCCTCAAACTTAAATTATAAATAATTATTGAAAAGAAGTTATCATATTGAACCAACTCTGAAAATATAAAAGTGTGGAGATAAGATTTTAATTAAAAATTTCTGAAAAATGAAAATTACTGAAATTATTAAGCAGCAAAAGAGAACATTTTCGTTTGAGTTTTTTCCTCCCAGAGATGAAATATCTGCACTTGATTTCGGAATAAATATAGGAAAGCTGATGAATCTTGAACCTTCATTTGTAACAGTAACATATGGGGCGGGAGGCTCAACACAGGAAAGGACTTTTGCCATTGTTGATTATCTTCAGAATAAAATAGGTCTTACCTGCATGGCTCATTATACTTGTGTTAATGCATCACAGGAAAAAATAAGGAAAGATATTGATTACCTGAGTAAAATTGGTATCGAAAACCTTATGCTGCTTAGAGGTGATCCGCCTCAGGGAATGAATAAGTTTTTGGATAATCCTGATGGATTTAATCATGCAAGTGATCTGATTTCTTTCGTAAAAAAACTTGGCGATTTTTGTGTCGGGGGCGCAGCCTATCCTGAAAAACATGTTGAAGCTAAAAACATTGAAGAGGATTTGCATTATCTTAAAATAAAATTAAATGCAGGAACAGATTTTCTTGTAACCCAGCTATTTTTTATTAACGATTTATATTTTGACTTTATTGACCTTGCAAAAAAACATGGAATAAACTGCCGGATAATACCGGGCATTATACCTATTACAAACTTTAACCAGATTAAAAAGTTTGTCCGCTTAACAGGTGCAACCATACCTGAAGAAATAATAAATCAGATAGAGCCATATCAGGATAATCCTGAAAAGATATATCAAATCGGACTGGATTTTGCCATAAGGCAATGCCGTGATTTACTTAACAGAGGAGCTCCCGGTCTGCATTTTTATACCTTAAATAAATCACGTGCTGCAATAGAAATATTTGAATCAATAACTTATGAAATAAAAAAAACGAGAATCTAATTATGTTTATCAGGTATGTTCTTTAAAATCTCAATTATGTATTCCCAGAATTTTCTGACACTGTCAATTAATACTTTTTCATCAGGTGAATGAGCGCCTTTGATAGTAGGACCGAGCGATATCATATCCAGGTTAGGGTATATTCCTCCGATAATACCACATTCCAGTCCGGCATGAACAGCTTTAATATGTGGTACAGACCCGAACTTATTTTTGTAAACCTGTTTTGCAACTTCAAGTATTTCAGAGTCCAGGTTAGGCTTCCAGCCCGGATATTCTCCTGAAAATGTGACCTCTGCTTCTGCCAACTCAAATAAACTCTGAATCCTGTTTGCCAGGTCTTCTTTTGCCGAATCCAGGCTACTTCTTAATAAACATTCAACTTTTACTTTCCTGAACTCAGTTTTCACAACAGCCAGGTTGCTGGATGTTTCAACAAGATCTTCCACATCACTGCTCATACGGATAACACCGTTAGGACATGTATATATTGCGCTAATAATTTTCTTACATGTTTCATCATCAATAACTACCTCAGGTAAACTGGTCTTTTCAGCCCTAATATTAAAATCAGGTTCAACTGAACGGTATTCTTCCTTCAACATACTTTCATAACCTTTTATAAATTTAAGGAATTCACCTTCTTTGTCGCGGGGAACCACAACAGTTGCAAATGCTTCCCTCGGGATGACATTTCTTAAACTCCCTCCGTTTATACCGCTAAGCCTGACATTACATTTAAAAGTTGCCCTCCAAAGTAATCTTATAAGAATAATAATTGCATTACCGCGTCCCAAATGAATATCCAGTCCTGAATGTCCCCCTTTGAAACCTTTAACGCTTACCTGGTAAGGAATATGGTTATCAGGCACTTTCTCTGACTCATAATTAAATATTATATTAGCATTAATTCCTCCGGCACATCCAATGTATAATTCACCCTCATCTTCAGAGTCAAGATTTAATAATATATCACCCTTTAAAATCCCTGGTTTTAATCCCGAAGCCCCTGTTAAGCCAGTCTCTTCATCAATAGTAAATAAAGCTTCAACAGGCCCGTGTTCAATATCTCTGGATTCCAGAACAGACATGATTACTGCAACTCCTATACCATTATCAGCTCCAAGGGTTGTTCCGTCTGCCGTCACCCAATCTCCGTCAACATATGCTTCAATAGGATCCTTTTTAAAATCATGCTCTTTATCTACATTTTTTTGCGGGACCATATCAAGGTGAGATTGAAAAATAACGGTTTTCTTTCTTTCCATACCACTTGTTGCCGGTTTCCTGATAATTGTGTTTCCAATATCATCTTTTATGGTTTCAAACCCCAGTTTTTTACCAAAATCATTAATAAAACTTACAGCTTTTTGCTCACTTTTGGAAGGTCTTGGGATTTTGGTCAAATCATTAAAGTTCTTCCAGATTACAGTTGGTTTAAGACCAGTAATTTGTGGTTTCATAAAATTACACTTTGAATATTAATGGTTCAAAAATAAAATAAATTATTAATATCCTTGAGAATTTAAAATGAAATTTTGATATTCCTGGATATTACATTTGAAACAAAAATTACTAAATTGCGTTGTCTGTGTGATATCAGGTATTACTTTATAAATCTAAATAACCAAATACTTAATTGAAAGTAATTTAAATGAAACGTTTACTGTTAGTATCAATTTCTTTTTTTACTGTTATCGCTGGTTTTTCACAAACAACAAGGTGGTATACTTTTGCAGAGGCTTTAGAGCTTAATAAAAAAGAGCCCCGCAAAATTGTTGTTGATGTTTATACGGACTGGTGCGGATGGTGCAAGGTAATGGAAAACAACACTTATAATAATAAAATTATTGCAGAATATCTTAACAAAAAATTTTATATTGTAAAGTTAGATGCAGAACAAAAAGAGGATGTTAAAATAGGCGATAAAACATATAAATTTGTTCCGCAGGGAAGAAGAGGATATCATGAACTGGCTGCAATCCTGTTAAGGGGAAACATGGTTTACCCGTCTGTTGTTTTTCTGGATGAGAGAGTAAGAATTATACAATCATTTCAGGGCTATATCAGGGCAAAACCATTTGATGAAATAATAAAATTCATTGGAGAAAATCATTACATTACACAAAGCTGGGATAAATTTATAGCCAGCTATAAATCGCAGATTACCGAATGAATGATTAATATTTTTTAAATGAATAAGGCACAATACTGCCATATTGAAAAACCGGTAACTTGGTTACATTAAGAATCCTATCACCTATTAATACTCTGATATCAGCCAAATCAGGTAATCTTGCCAGCACATAGCTACCTGTTACTACTTCTGTGTCAGGAATATCTATCTTTTCAAAGTAAATTGTTTTATCCATGTCTTTGATTTCAATTATAACAAGTTTGCCCCTGGCCTCTTTAGAATCAATAAATCCTTCTGTGCCGGAAAAACGACATAAAATTTCTTTTGATATCTTCCTGGTATTATCAGGTATGTATTGAAACGTTTTTTTATAGTAATCAATATATCTTTTCCCGGTAAAAAGAGATAAATACTCATTTTCAAGTTTGTCTAACTCTTTAACTGCAACTGCTAAAGCCTCCCCTTCCGGCATATAATCATACTGACCTGATAATAATTTAAACTTTCTCTTGCGTATTTTAATTATATAATTGGCAGCCTCTTCTGCCTTTTCTTCCGGAGACTTTCTTACCAGCTGTTGTTTAATAACCGGCATTTTAACGTATATTGAATCTTTAAATACACTTTTATATGTTGTATCACTATTTATTTGAAGATTGGGTTTCACCGATAAATCTGTGTAATGAATTTTGTTATTATATGAAGTATCAGGTTCTGGAAAACTATGCTTTTTAAAAAGCTGGTTTGGATATAATATCAGGCTGTCCTCAGCCAATCCGGAAAGCATACGACTAAAATTATTGATCCTTTTATTACTTACAGAAAAAAAATACTCAGGATCAGCTTCCTGGTAAATATCAATTTTAATATCTGAAATATCCCATTCTGTTATTTCTCTTTCAGGTACATCTTGAATACCTAAATATTTATCGGCATATTTATAAAAGGGGCCGGGGATAATAGTAGTTCTTCTAGCTTCAGCTGTTATATTAAGAATGGTCTTTGGCAAGGCATAAATAGCAGCATTATCCTCCAGACTATTCGTACTTTTTATGTTTGTAACATTAATCTTCTTTTGTGCTTCACAGAATGCAAATAAAGAAACTAAAACAACAGTGATATGTATTTTTCTCATTTTACTTTTTGTTATCATAAAGTTTAAGAAATGCCCCAGAAATACAATTTATAATATCTGAAGCTATAAGTGCATTTTCACCTGTTTCTTCAGCAGCAATATCTCCTGCCAGTCCGTGTACAAAAACTCCGATTAATGCAGCCTCCTTTGGTGTATAATTTTGAGCCATTAAAGCCAGAATAATTCCGGTTAATACGTCTCCACTACCAGCAGTGGCCATCCCCGGATTTCCTGTAGTATTAAAATAACAGGTTCCGTCAGGACATGCAATTGCTGTATAGGCTCCTTTAAGGACCACGTAAATTTTGTATTTTTTTGCAAATTCAATCTGTGCTTTATTTCTCGAAAAGTTATCCTTATAATGACCGGTAAGCCTTTCAAATTCCCTGGGGTGTGGTGTTAATATACTATTTTGAGGTATGATTGCTATAAATTCTTTATTTGCCGATATTATATTCAAAGCATCAGCATCGATAACCATCGGTTTATCAGCTTTTTTAAGGAGATTATTAAGAGCCTTCTGTGAAACTTCGTCACAGCCTAATCCGGGACCAACTGCAATAGCATTGAATTTATTAAGGTCCGGATGTTCAGTAAATACGGTGTCCGATTTATCGATACTAATAACTGCCTCGGGTATGGCAGTTTGTATAATCTCATATCCTAACCTGGGAATATGTGATGTCACTAATCCGATACCTGTTCTAAGTGCTGCTTTTGCTCCCAGTATGGCAGCACCCATCATACCATAACTGCCGGCAATTAGAAGTCCGTGACCAAAAGTACCCTTATGAGCAAACTTATTTCTTTCTTTAAGACTCTTTTTGATCTCGCTTATTGTAAGGTAGTTATAAGGTGTTTCAATGCTGTCGATAAACCCGGCATGAAGACCTATGGGAAGAACATGCCATTCACCTACATAGTGTTCATTTTCAGGGAAGAAAAAAGATATTTTCGGAAATTGAAAAGTAAGGGTACAGTCTGCATTTATTATATTAGCTTTATCATTCTTACTATTGTCTTCACCAAATAATCCACCCGGGATATCTATTGAGATTATTTTTGATCCTGACTTGTTAAGGTAATTTACCAATGCTGCGGATAAACCTGACAAAGGTCTGGTTAGCCCGCTACCAAATAAGCCTTCAACAATTATATCAGAGCTAATTATTTCAGGAAAATCGTTTTCAGATTCCAGTATATAAATTTTAACGAGATTTTGTAATTCAAGCCTTTGCCTGTTAATTTCTGAATCAGGTGACAGCTTATCACTAATGCTTAACAGGTATACATTCACCTTCTTATAACCTCTTTCAGCTAACAATCGTGCAATTGCCCAGCCATCACCCCCGTTATTACCCGGACCGACAAAGATTTTAAATGATGTTGAAGTATTATAATTTTTAATAAGCCAGTCAGTTAATACTTTGGCTGCCCTTTCCATCAAATCAATAGAAGCAACCGGCTCGTTTTTAATTGTATAACTGTCAACTTCTCTAATCTGACTTGAGGTTAAAATTTTCATGTATAATGATTATTTATAAATAAAAGGCAAAATAAAGCTTTTTTTATAAATAATGAGTATGTAGAAAATAATAGTTAAAGGAGGAATAATGGAATAAGGAAATAGAGGAATAGGGGAAGGTGGGTATGTGTGGACAAAGATTAAAAAATCTTTCTATATTTGTCCGATCACAAAATCAGATTATTAATTAAAATTTAAAAATATGTTTAAAGGACATCCAAAGGGATTATATGTTGCTTTCTTTTCAAATATGGGCGAAAGGTTTGGTTTTTATACAATGTTTGCAATATTTATCTTATTCCTGCAGGCAAAGTATGGTTTTGATTCAGGAACGGCCGGACAGATATATGGAGGTTTTATGGCAGCAGTTTATTTTCTTCCGTTGTTCGGAGGTTTACTGGCAGATAGAGTGTGGGGTTACGGAAGGACTATAGGAATTGGCCTTGTTACAATGTTTGCCGGCTATTTTCTTCTGGCCGTACCCAGTGCAAGGGGAGAAGCATTATGGCTTACAATTACCGCCCTAGCAGTTATATCATTGGGCACAGGTTTATTTAAAGGAAACCTTCAGGCGCTTGTTGGAAACATGTATGATGATCCGAAGTACAGTAAAATAAGGGATGTTGCTTTTACTATTTTTTACATGGGAATTAATGTAGGTGCAATGTTTGCTCCCACTGCAGCCCGGGCAGTATACAGTTATGTTCTGAGAGGTGCCGGATTTACTTATAATCCTTCTATTCCGGCACTGGCTAACAAATTTCTTGACGGAACAATATCCAATGAAAATGTACAGGAGCTTCTTACCCTGGCAGGTAATCAGGTTAAAGGTATTACTGAGGCGGGATTAACAGACTTCAGCATTAGTTATATAAATAATCTCAGTAAAGCATATCATTTCGGGTTTGGAGTGGCATGTTTATCACTGATTGTCTCCATGATAGTTTTCTGGGGATTCAGGAAATACTACAAACATATTGATTTGACCGAAAAGCAGAAAGCGGCAAGTGAGGAACATAAAAATAAAATGATCACTCTTACACCGGAACAGACAAGATCAAGAATAATAGCCCTGGGTCTGGTATTTGGAGTAGTAATTTTCTTCTGGATGTCTTTTCACCAGAACGGTCTTACAATGACTATGTTTGCCCGTGATTATACACAAAAAATTGTTTCCAGAAGTGTCTATTTCTGGTTCGATTTATGGGGACTTCTCTCAATTGCGCTTTCAATAGGCGGTCTGGTATTTCTTATAAAAAAATCCAGTACAAACCGGACAAGGATAATAAGCGGATTAATGTTTCTTGTCTTTGGCTACCTTGCATACATGCGTGTGCGCACTTATACAAGCCTTAATGAATTTACTCCCGAGATGTTCCAGCATTTGAATCCTTTTTTCATAGTAGCCCTCACTCCTATTATAATTGGTCTCTTTACATGGCTGGGCAAAAAAGGCAAAGAACCTTCAGCACCCAGGAAAATAGGCATTGGAATGATAATAACAGCTATGGGATTTCTTGTGCTTGTAATCGGATCACTGAGTCTTATCGGATATAGTCCAAAAGAAATCGGTGAAATAAGAATTCCTGATGAAAACCTTGCAGTTACTCCGTACTGGTTAATAAGTTCATATTTTACATTAACTGTTGCAGAACTTTTCTTAAGTCCGATGGGAATATCATTTGTATCAAGAGTATCTCCTCCCCAATATAAAGGACTTATGCAGGGCGGATGGCTGGCAGCTACTGCTGTTGGCAATTACCTGGTGGTTGTCATGGGTTATTCATGGAAAAATTTGCCTTTATGGGGCCATTGGCTTGTGCTGGTTACATGTTGTATGATATCCGCAGTATTTATATTCTCTATCCTTAAGCATCTTGAAAGGGCAACAAAGTAATGATTAATACAAGATACTGATTTATCAAAAAGCTATCTGCGAGGATAGCTTTTTTTTATGGACATTTGTGTAACTATGCTTCAACGATAATAGTTTTAGTAACTCTACAGTAAATTTTAAGTAAAAACATTCATAAAATATTTTGATATATCTGTCTCCAAAATATTATCATTAGTAAAAGTATACTTGGCTAATATATTTTTATAAAGTAACTTGCAGAAAATTTGCTACTGGCAAATTTTTTTAACAAATTTAAATCTTATATTATAACTATTTGATTTATTATTGCGTATACTCATTTTATAAAAAAAATATTAAAAACTTAGTACTATGAAAAAACTTATACAATTAGTGTTAAAAGGGATCTTAGTATCCGTAATGTTATGTTTAATACAGTTAGTTTCCGGACAGACTTATTTGTACTTTACAAGTGAACCGGATTCAACGGCTGTAATCAACAAACAATACAGTTATGTTGTTACTGCAGCTGCTAACCCCACACCTGTTACATTTTCACTGACTGAAGCACTTGATGGTATGAATATTAGCCCGCTAACAGCCACATCAGCTGAAATTACATGGACGCCTGATGAAATGACTGATGGCGGTAAAGTAATTGTACGTGCTAATAATGGTGCTTATCAACTTGATCAGACATATTTTCTCTATATAACAGACGAAATTCTTTGTGATCCGGATCTTATTGCGTATTATAAGTTAGATGAATCAGCAGGTCCGATTTATGAAGATTTTGCAAGTGGTTATGATGCTGAATTTGTTGGGGATGTTCTGCCAATCGGCAGTGACGGAGTAGTTGACAGTGCATTATATTTCGAACCTGCTGCAATTCAGAATAAGTATTTCAATGTTGCTGATCAGGAACAGTTTGAATGGAGCGGAGATGATGATTTTTCAATTTCACTATGGTTTAAGAGTAGGCCAAAGCATTATGAAATAGGTTATGATAAAAATGAAGTATTTGTCGGTCGGGTTGGCAGTGAACAATGGTGGTGGTTCGGTTTCAACCATATGTACCAGACTATAACATTTGAATCAGTAAACGATGTTGTGCATGATACAATTATAGAAATATTTAACCTTAATGCATTAACTGACACTATGAACTGGCATCACTGTGTTATGGTCTTCCAGGGTGCTGCAACTGGGACAGATTATATACATTTTTATGTTGATAACATACCACGTACACGTGGTTTCTCGAAAGCCAACAATTTTACTGGAAATAATTTTTTAACAATAGGGTATTTTAATTTATTTACAGGACCATCTGCCGATCAATTTCCTGTTTCAGGATTTATGGATGAGATACTTATCTATAAAAAGTCTCTTTCTGCTTCAGAAGTTACAGGAATATATAACGACGGTTTAAATCACCTGGCTCATTGTAAACCCGGTAATGCAGCACCTTTAATTACATCAGATCCGGTAATAGAGATTGATGAAGACGACCCTTATAGTTACCAGTTAATTTACAGAGATATAGACCCGGGAGATATAATTACTTTATCTGCACCGATAGTGCCTTCATGGTTAAATTTCAATACAGGAACCGGTTTACTCAGCGGTACTCCTGAAAATGAAAATGTAGGTGATACAACTGCTACACTTATGATTAGTGATGGTACTGTGGATATACAGCAAACATTTTCCGTTACAGTTTCAAATATCAATGATGCTCCTGTTATAACTTCAACAGCTCCGACAGCAGTAAATGAGGATGAGCCATATTCATATACATTTGAAGCAGAAGATGTTGATGCAGGTGATGATATAACATTAAGCGCCGAGGTAATTCCAGCCTGGCTTAATTTCAATGCTACTTCAGGAGTGTTGAGCGGAACACCTACAAATGACCAGGTCGGACTAAATCCGACAGCGGACTTTGATGTGACTTTAAGAGCTACTGACCTTTCATCAGCATATGATGAAGAAAGCTTTATAGTTACTGTCACCAATATAAACGACGCTCCGGTGATTACCGGTCAGAATCCCATAAGTACTGATGAAGATATTGCAAGGGAGATAGTATTTTCAGACCTGAATGTGACCGATGTTGATGATACCTATCCTGGTGACTTTACATTAAATGTTCAGAACGGTAATAATTTTAGCCGTACGGGTAATACAGTTACTCCCTCACAAAACTGGTACGGGGAACTTACTGTGCCAATAACGCTTTCAGATGGAGACAGTATAAAGAATTATGATTTGAGTGTAACAGTGAACTCTGTGAATGATCCTCCTGAATTTACCAGTACCCCGGTAACAGAGGCAGCTGAAGGTTCTGACTATATATACTGGTTTTCAGCTCAGGATGTTGAAGATGCAAGTCTGACTTTCACAGCTGTTAAGAAACCTGACTGGTCAAATATTTCATCAACTGCTTTAGCAGGTATTTTACAGGGTCAGCCCGGATATGAAGATGCAGGCCAGGATAGTGTAATACTGCGGGTAGAAGATTCAGAGGCAGCATTTGATGAACAAATATTTATTATTAATGTAACAGATGTACCAACTGCATTAAAAGATAATAAAGTCCGGTTAATTAATATGATTTACCCAAATCCTGCTAATAAGAATGAAATCGTAATATTTAAATTAAATGATTTTGCAGGTACGTCAACATTACAGATTTTCAATGTTCTTGGTGAGACAGTTACAGAAATTAATGTTCTTAATGAAGAAATAATAAAACTGAATGTAAGTGAATTTAAAGCCGGGTTATATCTTTATACAATTACAAATAAAAACAATTCACAAACTGGTAGATTTTTAATTAAATAAACCGGATATATAGTTCTGGAAATTTTAAAAAACAAACAAAATGATAACCCCGTCTGTCTCACAAAAGGCGGGGTTTTATAAATTTTCCAAGGTCATAACTAAAATGATACAATATTGGAAGAGATGTAAAATAAAAATAGTCTTAAATTTAATTGTTGCCCTTCACATATTGTTTTCAACAGATGGATTCTGCCAGGTCCCTTTAAAAATAATGCCTTTAGGTAATTCAATAACTTTTGATACATACATCGGAGATCCAAGGGATGTCGGAGATAAGATTGGCTACCGATATAAATTATACCTGTTATTAAATCAGGCAGGATATAATTTTAACCTGGTAGGAAGCGAACAAGCAGGCTGGAATTATTTTAATGATGACGAAAACGCCGGTTTCCCCGGATGGAGAGATGATCAACTGGCTGATTTGATGGAGACAGGGTATTTCTATAGTTACCCTGTGGATATAATTTTATTGCATATAGGGACCAATGATGTTACAGCACTGGATTACACTGTTACGGATGTTGACAGACTTCTTGATGCTGTCGATGCCTATGAAGCAGGTGCAGGTAAACCTGTTATAGTGCTTCTGGCAAAAATAATAAGCCGTAAGGATTATCCCTGCGGAACTCATTCCGGAACTACATCATTTAATAATAATCTGGTTACTATGGCAAATAGCCGCATCAGTGGAGGAGATAATCTTATAGTTGTTGACATGGAGTGTGGAGCAGGGATCAACTATTCAACAGATATGATTGATTTTGCTCATCCTAATCAAACCGGGTATGATAAGATGGGGCAGAAATGGTTTGATGTAATTAATGCTATAAATACAGCTCCCAGTATAATCAACATACCTGATCAAGACCAACAGGAAGGCGTAGCTTTTGCAAATATAAACCTTGACAATTACATCTCTGATGTTGAAGATGCGGATCAATATATAACATGGACAATATCACCTGCAAATCCTGATCATTTTAACGTGAATATAAATGGCAGCAGAATTGCGATAATTACCCCAAAAGATCCAAACTGGAACGGCTCAGAGACTATCACTTTTGTAGCAACTGACAGAGGCAAAATCTTAACGGGATTAAAAAAATCTGCAAGTGACCAGGTGCAATTCACAGTAACACCTGTTAATGATCCTCCTGTTATAATTTCACAAAATACACCATTAAGTACGCCTGAAGAAACCGATATAGAAATACTTATCGATTACTTAATTGTAGAGGATGTCGACAATCCCGGTACTGATTTGAGTCTAACTGTGTTGCCAGGTGCCGGTTATTCTTATAACAGTAATACTGTTACTCCTTCAACAGACTTTAATGGTAATTTATCCGTAAATGTAGTTGCCAATGATCTTGAAAGCAGCAGTGTGCCATTTGGTGTTACTGTAAATGTTACTGCTGTTAATGATACTCCATCAATTAATATACCGGAAATCCTCACTGCAGATGAAGATATATTATATTATCAAATTATAACTGCCAGTGATACTGATCCTGATGACATTATAATCCTTTCGGCCCAGGTCCTACCTGACTGGCTCTCATTTAATTCAACCTCGGGAGTACTCCAGGGTACGCCTGTGAATTCCGATGTCGGTAAAGACACAATAATTATAAGGGCTTTTGATGGCACAGTATATGTTGATTCTTCCTTTATAATTGAAGTAATAAACATAAATGACCCTCCTGTTATAATGTCAATCCCAGCATTAACAGCGTACGAGAATGAATTATATATGTATAGAATAGAAGCAACAGATGTTGACTCAAATGATAGTCTAACATACTCAGAAATAAAAATACCGGGATGGCTGACATTTTTTAATACTACCAATGTGCTGGCAGGAAAGCCATCACATGATGATATTGGGAGCGATGAAGTTATACTGGCTGTAGATGATGGCATAGATACTGTAAAACAATCATTTATTATAAATGTTATTGGAATAGATGTATTAGAAGAAAATCAGGTTAATTTAATTGATATAATTTATCCGATACCTGCCACCGATTATATAATTTTTAAAATGACAAAAGCTGATAAGAATTCGACACTTCAGATATTCAGTATACTGGGCAATCTCATAAAGGAAATAAATATATCATATAAAGAATCACAACGTTTACAGTTAAATGAATTTAAACCTGGTTTATATATATATAAAATTATAGGTGAAAATGGTTATCAAACAGGACAATTAATCGTTAAATAAAGTGAGATGGCAGAATATATAGGAAAACATATAATAAGAAGTATGAGAATTTCAGTAGTGTCCAGGATTGTATTTACACTTTATTTCATGGCAGTAATTAATGGATTTAGCCAGTCTCCACTGAAAATATTGCCCTTGGGAAATTCAATAACTTACGATGACTATGAGGGAGATTTGAGAATGCCTGGAGATAGAATTGCATATAGATATAAATTATACCAGTTATTAAATCAGGCAGGATATGATTTTCAATATACCGGTAACAGAATGGCGGGATGGAACTATTTTGGCAATTTTGAAGATTCAAGAAATGCAGGATGGCCCGGAATACTCAGTGAGGATCTTGCTGATATTATAGAAACAGGTTCATGGGTTACTTCAGGACCGTATTTAAATTATTATCCGGCAGATATAATATTACTACATATTGGAACAAATGATGTTTTAGCATTAAATTATGGTGTTTCACATGTTAACAGACTTCTTGATGCTGTAGATGACTATGAAACAAGTTCGGGCAATCCGGTCCTTGTATTACTGGCAAAAATAATAAGCCGAGAAGATTATCCCTGTGGTACTCACCCCGGAACCACAACATTTAATAATAATCTTGTTACCATGGCAAATAACAGGATTAGTGCAGGTGATAAGATTATTATTGTTGATATGGAATGTAATGCCGGCATCGATTATTATAATGATATGTTTGACTGGTTGCATCCTAATCAAACAGGCTATGATAAAATGGGGCAAAAATGGTTTGATGTAATAGAGGGTATTAATACTTCTCCTGTTATTGGTAACATTCCTAATCAAACCAGACAGGAAGGCTCCTCATTTGCAAATATTTACCTTGATAATTATATTTATGACACAGAGGATGCTGATCAATATATAACATGGACTATTTCACCTGAAAGTCCGGTTAATCTTAATGTGACCATAGATGGTAACAGGATAGCAACCATAACTCCCAAAGATTCAAACTGGAACGGTACGGAAACCATCACATTCATAGCTACTGACAGGGGTAAAATTATACATGCACTAAAGAAATCGGCAAGCGATGAAGTAGAGTTTACTGTAACACCTGTTAATGATCCTCCTGCAATTGTATCACAAAAAATATCACTAAGCACTCCTGAAGAAACTTCACTTGAAATAATAATCGGACATCTCAACATAGAAGATGTTGATAATGATACGTCAGAGCTAACCCTTACAGTTAAACCAGGCAGCAACTATACATATTCAAAAAACGTAATAACTCCAGCAATTGATTTTAATGGCAATCTCAATGTGAATGTTATTGTTAGTGATTTTGAGTACGATAGCGAGATTTTCAGCCTGGTTGTTGAGGTTACTCCTAATAATGATAAACCCGTAATAGTATCCCAGTCTTCACTCGAAGTTTTGGAAGAAGGATCTATTGAATTATTCCTTACCTATCTTAATGTTACAGACCCTGATAATGTGTACCCGGATGAACACACTCTCATAGTAAGAGACGGGAATAACTATTCCAGGGACGGGAACATAGTCACGCCTTATAAAGACTTTAACGGTAGCTTAACAGTCCTTGTACAGGTAAGAGATCTGGAATATGAAAGTGATACTTTTAATCTTATTGTTGATGTATTACCCGTAAACGATGCACCTGAATTTACCAGTATCCCTAATACCTATGCAAAAGTGGGTTCTTATTATGATTATTATCTCACAGCTTCAGATGATGAAGATGAAGTATTGACCCTGACAGTAGTTAAGAAACCGGACTGGCTGAACGTTTCATTTTATGATTTAAACGGAACATTACAGGGTCAGCCAGGGCAGGAAGATGTAGGTAAGGATACTGTTATAATGAGAGTAACTGATTCGCAACTTGCATTCGCAGAACAAATGTTTGTAATTAACGTTGAAAATACAAATGGATTGACAGATAATGAAGTTGATCTGACTGGCTTGATTTATCCAAATCCGGCAAATAGTTACATTAAGATTAAACCGGATGAGAATTTTGTCACTGGCACCTTTCAGCTCTTTAATATATTAGGAAAAGAAATAATTGCAGAGCACATTTATTCCGGCATAGAAAATACAATAAGTCTGAACAGGCAACATATTCCACCAGGTATTTATCTTTACAGAATAAAAAATAATGATGGCAATATTAACGAAGGTAAAATATTAATAATCAAGTAATAAATTACAATATTTAAATAAAAATTCTTGTATATGAAAAATTTAAAATTCCGCCGGCAATATATTTTTACTAATAAAGAAATTAAAGCTCCTCCAGATTGGAAGAAATATAGAATTCAACAGGGTTCAGTAAAATGGCAATTATATAGCCATCCTGATCTTGAAATTAATCATGTTAAGAATAAAAACCTGGAACTATTATTATTAGGATATTTTATAGATCCTAAAAATCCTGAATTAACTAATTCCAAGTTGCTGAAAAAGATAAGTTTACTGAAAAATTTTAATCGTATTATAAGGACTACTGACAACTTTAATGGGCGATTTGTATTAATTTATTCTGATAAAAAGTCCCTGAATATCTATAATGATGCTACAGGATTCAGGGAAGTATATTATTATTTCCAGGATGGTACTGTTTGTTGCGGTTCAACACCTAATATTATTGCACAATATTTCAAAATAGAAAGAAATAGTAACAGGGAAATGAATATATTCTTCACGTCAAAAGCCTTTAATAATGGCGAGCGGGTATGGATAGGGGATGACACAATTTATGAAGGGATAAAGCATTTGCTGCCAAATCATTATGTTGATTTAACAAATAAATCATGTATCAGGTTCTGGCCGTATAAAGAGTTTGCGAGAACGGAGTTAAGTGATGCTGTAATTAAAATATCTGAAATATTTAAAGGGACCTATAAATGTGCACTAAGCAGATATAAACTTCATCAGGGCCTCACTGCTGGATGGGATACCCGTATGCTCCTTGCAGCTTCAAAAGATTATGTTGATGATATCTACTATTACATCAATAAAACCAGTGATATAACTAAAAAAAGTTATGATATAAAAATTTCAAAAAAATTGTCAAGGAAATTTAATGTTCCGCTAAATATTATAGATATTGAAGACAATAAAATAGATGATACTTTTAGTGAAATATTTTATAAAAACAATGTATTGGCCCGGTCAAAGCTTATTAATGTCATATATCACGCTTATAAAAACAGACTTGACGACACACTAACTGTAAGCGGTACTATGGGAAATGAAATTTTAAGAATTCTTTTCAGGATTAAGAAAAACAAACCCACAAATGCAGAAGAGATTGCCATAAAGATGCATTACGGGCAATTCAAATATGTAATTGAGGCCATCGGTAAATGGCTGGATGAAACTTTACCTTTTGCACAAAAATTCAACTACAAAATACCTGATTTGTTTGGCTGGGAACAGTTCTTTGGCAACTGGGGTGCATTATCAGGGTCAGAACAGGATATTGTAAGGGATGAACTTCGCCCATTTAATAACAGAAATTTGTTATCTACATTTACCTCTCTGGATGACAAATACAGATATAAAGATTACCCTGTGGGATATATTGAAATTATTAAATATTTATGGAAAGATATTATGAAAGTACCTGCTTACCGTTCAGGTGCATCACGTCACTTTATAAGAAAAATATTACGTTTTTTCGGCATTGAGCAATGGACAGAAAAAATATACCAGGTAATTAAATCTATAAGAAAAAAATAAAGTTTTATTCTGCTATTTTGACTTTAAAAACAATAATGTTAAAGCTGTTTTTTGTGTTTTTAAAATTGGGGAGAACTAAAACTTATGTTTAATAGATACTTAGTAAATATATTGCTAACAAGTAAAAGATTATTTATCAAAAAACTAATGTTGTTGATAAAAATGTATTAATATATATTATAAAAAAGTTTAACCTTTGTGCGATTAATAAAGTATATAATAATAATTATCACACAGAAAAATTAAGTAGATTAACACATGTTATTTAACTCATTAGAATTCATAATTTTCTTTCCTATAATAGTTGCCGCTTATTTTGCATTAAATCATAAATACAGATGGATTTTATTGCTACTGGCCAGCTATTATTTTTATATGTGCTGGAACTATAAGTATATAGTTCTTATAATTACTTCTACAGTTATAGATTATATTTCCGGTATTTTAATATATAAATCAAAAAAACAAAAAATAAGAACACTGTTTTTACTGGCAAGTCTTTGTACCAATCTGGGATTGCTGTTCTTTTTCAAGTATTTTAATTTCTTTGGCAATACGGTTAATTCCATATTTGATAAATTTAATATCTTTTATCATGTAACAGCTTACCACTTTTTACTACCGGTAGGGATATCATTTTATACTTTCCAGACATTAAGTTATACGATAGACGTTTACAGAAAACAGAAGGAACCTGAATATCATTTTGGAAGATTTGCATTGTATGTTTCATTCTTCCCGCAGCTGGTCGCAGGGCCTATTGAACGTTCTACAAATTTGCTGCCTCAATTTTACAAGACATTTAAATTCGATTATGAACGTGTTAAAACCGGAATACTCTTAATGTGCTGGGGATTCTTTAAAAAAGTAGTAATAGCAGACCGTCTGGCTGAATATGTAAATCTTGTATACAACCACCCTACTCAATATGAAGGTCTGCAGAATGCTATAGCTACTTTCTTCTTTTCATTTCAGATATATTGCGACTTCTCAGGATATTCCGATATTGCAATCGGTGCTGCATTGATCCTTGGCTATAAGCTTATGACTAACTTCAGAAGGCCTTACCTGGCAGCCAATATCAGGGAATTCTGGCAGCGCTGGCATATTTCATTATCCACCTGGTTCAGGGACTATGTCTATATACCTTTAGGTGGCAACAGGGTTGCAAAATGGCGCTGGTATTATAATTTATTCATGACGTTTTTAATCAGTGGCCTGTGGCATGGTGCAGACTGGACATTTGTAATCTGGGGGGCACTTCATGGATTTTATCTTATTTTTGCAATATGGATTACGAAAATAAGAGAAAAAACAAATCATTTCCTTGGCCTGGATAGAGTGCCTGTTTTTTACCGGATTATTCAGATAATTATTACATTTATTCTCGTTTATTTCTCATGGATATTTTTCCGGGCAAATAGCCTGAGCGATGCTTTTCTGATAATCAGTAAAACATTTAAAATAAGCGGAGGTGATATCTTAAATCTGTTTCATTTTAAAATTGACTTTTTAATATCCTTCTTATGTATAATACTCCTGCTAATAATAGAAGTAACTGAAGAAGCAGCTCAACTTTATGACAGAATGAAAAAATTGATACGCCCGGTTAAATGGGCAATCCTGATACTTCTGATTATTATTGTATTTGTACTGGGAGTGTGGGAAGAAGCAGACTTTTTATATTTTCAATTTTAAAAATTTAAGCTATGAATGAAAAAGCATTAAGATGGATAATAAATATAGCAGGAATAGTATGTTTATATGCATTTCTGGCAATACGGTTCCAGCCTATGTTTAATCTGGTAGTACAGGAAAAAATTCTACCCGAATACTGGGAAAATACTAAATATGGAGAATTGTATTACTTCAGCTTTATTAAAAATTTCAGAGAAAAAAATTTACCAAAATACAGAGAAAAATACAGACACACTCCAAAACATCCGAAACTGCAGGATGCTGACATCCTGACCTATGGAGACAGCTTTTTTGACTTTTCAAGATTGGTAACATTTCCTGAAAGATTAGGAGATTCTTTACATCAGAAAGTCCATTATGAGAGATTTTTCGATGATCACCGTCCATTGGTAAATTTGCTGGAAAATGATTATAAAAATACACAACCAAAAATTCTTATCTATGAATCGGCAGAAAGGTATATTCCTCACAGGTTTATGAAAAAGCATGAAATGGAAGTTAGAAATGATAAAAGAAGTAAGATCAGAAAAGCAGTGGCAAATTTCAGGGATCTACTGTTCCTTGAATTAACTGAAGCAAAATATACGACATTAATAAACCGCAGTTATTTTACAACTTATATTTACTCACTTATTGCAACAATTAAATTTAATGTATTCTCTTATATAACATCTTTAACTCCAAAATACTGCTTTACTAAAGATTCTCCCTGGTTATTCTATTATGAGCAAACAAATGATAATCCGACAAGTTTTTATTATAAACATACACAGGAAGAAATTGATAATTATTGTAATAATATTGCTGATTTATCCCACAAACTAAAGAAATATTACAATCTTGATATGATATTTATGCCTATTCCTTCAAAATATACCATATATCATAAGCTATTAAATAATGATAATTATAATAATTTCCTTCCAATGTTATATGATGGATTAGAAAAAAGAGGAGTTCCGGTTGTTAAGTTATATGAAGATTATGATAAAGCTGATGATATTCTTTATTTTGGAACTGACACACATTGGAATGAAAAAGGATTACAGATAGCTTTAAATAAAGCAGTAGATGTTATTAATGATATGAATAATAATAAACTGCTTTTTGCAAATGACACTTCAATAAAAAGAATTAAGGAAAAAAAATTCATTAATAAAAAATAATAAAAAATGAAAGTAGTATTGTTAGCAGGAGGATTTGGTACAAGAATAAGTGAAGAAAGCGGTATACGTCCCAAACCAATGGTAGAAATCGGGGGTAAACCTATACTGTGGCATATTATGAAGATCTATTCTTACTACGGATTAAATGACTTTATAATCTGTTGCGGCTACAAAGGATATATGATAAAGGAATACTTCTCAAATTATTTCCTTTATAACTCAGATATAACTTTTGATATGAAGAACAATAATATGAAAGTCCATAAGATGCATGCTGAATCCTGGTCAGTTACCCTGGTGGATACAGGAGAAATGAGTATGACAGGAGGAAGATTAAAAAGGGTCAAAGGCTATATCGGAGATGAAACATTTTGTATGACCTATGGGGATGGCGTTAGTGATATCAATATCAATAATTTAATTATGCATCATAAGAATCAGGGTGTTCTTGCTACTTTAACTTCTGTCAGACAACACGGAAGATTCGGTGTTTTCAATCTGGCTCCTAATGAATGTAAAATCAAATATTTCAAGGAAAAGCCAAAAGGAAATGGTGATGAAACAGCATGGATTAATGGTGGATTCTTCGTTCTTGAACCACAGGTAATTGATTATATAGCGGGAGATGATACAGTATTCGAACGGGCTCCATTGGAGAATCTTGCGGCAGACGGACAGCTTTGTGCCTTTAAACATACAGGTTTCTGGCAGCCTATGGATACACTAAGGGATAAGAATCTACTGGAAAACTTATGGAAAAGCGACAATCCACCCTGGAAAGTATGGGAATAAATAACAATTAATTAAAAACACATAAAACAAGCAGATACTATGAAAATTATTATTGCCGGGAATCTGGGATATGTTGGGCCCAGTGTTACCAATCAATTAAGAGCAACATTTCCGGATGCAGAATTAATAGGTTTTGATATCGGATATTTTAGTCACTGCCTGACAAATTCAAATTTTTTACCTGAGGCTAAATTAAACAAACAGGTATTTGATGATATCAGAAAGTTCCCCGAAGAATTATTGGAAGGAGTTGATGCAGTAGTTGATTTAGCTGCTATATCTAATGATCCTATGGGGAATAAATACGAGCAAATAACCCTGGATGTTAATTACAGGGCCGCGGTAAATCTGGCAAAATTATCTAAAAAAGCCGGGGTTAAATCTTTTGTATATGCGTCAAGTTGTAGTATGTATGGTGCTGCAAGTGATTATCCAAAGAAAGAAGATGACGAGTTAAATCCCTTAACAGCTTATGCGCGTTCCAAAGTTCTTGCAGAAAAGGAATTTGCTCCTCTGGCAGATAATAATTTCAAAATTACCTGCTTGCGTTTCTCTACCGCCTGTGGTTTCTCAAACAGGTTAAGATTAGATCTTGTATTGAACGACTTTGTTGCCGGATCCCTGATTAACAAAGAAATAAATATTTTGAGTGATGGCTCACCCTGGCGGCCCATGATTAACACAAAAGATATGGCCAGGGCTGTAGAATGGGGTATCATCAGGGACAAAAACGAAGGAGGTAATTTTATCGCTGTTAATACCGGCCGCAATGAATGGAACAATCAGATTAAACCTTTAGCAGAGGCTGTAGCAAGGGAAATACCCGGAGTTAAAGTTACTATTGATCCTAAGGGTGGCCCTGATAAACGTTCATACAGAGTGAATTTTGACTTGTTTAAAAAACTTGCACCAAATCACCAGCCTGTTCATAATCTTAAGGCTACCATTGAGGAACTAAGAGATAACTTGCTGGCAATGAAATTCAATGATAAGAATTTCAGAGAATCCCAGTTAATAAGACTTAAAGTTCTGGACAGACTCCAGGAAAATGGTTACCTGAATAATAACCTGGAATGGGTATGGTCAAAATAATTCTGTTTTACTTATCTTTAAAAAATAATCTATGATATTTACGGAAACAAAACTTAAAGGAGCTTTTATTATAGAAATCCAAAAATTAGAAGATGAAAGAGGCTTTTTCGGGAGAGCCTGGTGTCAAAAAGAATTTGAGGAATATGGTTTAAACCCCAATATTTGCCAGATAAACACTTCTTATACAAAAAAGAAGGGTACCATAAGAGGATTACATTATCAGGTCAACCCTTACCAGGAAACAAAATTTATCCGTTGTACACGAGGCAGAATTTTTGATATAATCATAGATTTGAGACCTGGTTCTCCGACTTTTATGCAGTGGATAGGAAACGAGCTATCTTCTGCTAATTATAAAATGGTATATGTACCCGAAAACTTTGCTCATGGTATCCTTACTCTCGAAGATAATAGCGAAATATATTATCCTGTAACACAATTCTATACATCAGGCGCTGAAAGAGGCATACGCTGGAATGATCCGGCTTTTAATATCAAATGGCCGATTGAAGTAGAAATTGTATCAGACAAGGACAACAGTCACCCTGACTTTGATATAAGTCATATAAAATAACAAATAACTATTAATAATACTATTCTTTATGAAGCATTCTCTTTGCCCAAACTGTTATAGTGAAAACATCGAAGATTTTTTTAAAATACCTGACGCTCCTGTCCATAGTCTGGTAACAGTTAAAAGTGAAAAAGAAGCCTTAAATATTCCGAGGAAAGATATAACACTTGCATTCTGCAATAATTGCGGATTTATTTTTAATTCATCATTTGATACATCACTGGATTATTATACTCATGGATATGAAGACCAGCAAGGCTTCTCACCAACATTTGTAAAATTCATCACCGGAATAACCAATCGTCTGATAGACAGATATAACTTGCGCAATAAAGACATAATTGAGATCGGGTGTGGCAAAGGAGATTTCATAACATTGATCAGTGATTTGGGTAATACCAGGGGTCTTGGTATTGATCCTGCATGGGTTCCCGGTAGATCAAAGCCAAATCCAAACGTTAAATTTATAAGAGAATTCTACTCTGAAGAACATGGTAAATTGCCTGCCGATTGTATCTGTTGCCGTCATACATTGGAACATATACACGCAACAGGGGATTTCTTAAGAACCATAAGAAATTCTATTGGAAATAGAAAAGATGTAATAATATTCTTTGAAGTACCAAGCATTGTCAGAATACTTAAAATTCAAGCTTTCTGGGATATCTTTTATGAACATTGTACCTATATGAGTCCCGGTTCTCTTGCGAGATTATTCAGGATGAACAAATTTGAAGTCCTTGATATGTATATCGAGTATGATGATCAATATCTGTTTATTGAAGCTAAGCCTGTTAATGAAGTCCCGGATAAAACTCATCATTTAGAAGAATCTGTGGAGGAATTGAAAGAACTTACAAAAGAATTCAGCACAAAAATTAACAAAACTCTTGGTGAGTGGAGTACTAAATTGAGAGAAATAAAAGCAAAGGGACAAAAGGCTGTAATATGGGGAGGTGGTTCTAAATCAGTGGGATTCCTGACCCAGTTCGATAAAGAAAAAGCTATAGATCATGTAGTAGATATTAATCCGCATATGCAGGGTAACTTTATCCCCGGTATTGGCAAGCAATATGTTGGCCCTGACTTCCTTAAAGAATACAGGCCTGATGTTGTCATTATGATGAACTCTGTGTACACTAATGAAATAAAAAATATGTTAATGGAAAGAGGATTACAACCTGTACTTATCGGCTTGTAACTTCTTAATTTAGATAAGTTCTCCATTATGTACAGCCACGCAAAATATCATCATGAGATAGATTTGCTGAGAGGTTTTGCTATAATAAGTCTGATTATTACACATATATGTTCATTTTGCTTTGCTATTAAAGGTATAAATGCAATAGTCCTGGTAAATATTCCCATTGTTATTTTTTCAAGGTTTGCAGTACCTGTTTTTGTTTTTATATCAGGATTTGTATTATATCTAAAATACAACAGAGATATAAATTATAAAGATTTCTATAAGAAACGTTTCCTTAAAATTATTCCTCCCTACCTTATATTCTCTCTGATATATTATTTTTGGAATAATCTTATAATCAATGATACAAGTCTTAATATTAAAGAATTATTATATCAAATACTTATAGCTAAAGCTCATATACATTTATGGTATTTTTTACTTATTATTCAATTATACTTATTATTTCCACTTATTTTAAAGATATATCTTAAAATAAAAAGAAAAAGTCTCTTTGTCTTAGTTATTTTTATTGTTCAGATAGTCTGGAGAATTATCCATCCTGAAATTAAGGAAGAAATACATTGCGATGTATGTAATATATTTCAAATTATTCTAAGAGATGTTATCTTCGACAGGAGATTTTTCTTAAGCCATATCGCTTATTTGATATTTGGATTTTATTTAAGTGAGAACATAACATTTTTTAAAAAAGATATTATAAGGATTATTGCAGTAATAACTATTATAATAACGGTTGCAATAAATTCCTTTATATACATAAAAGGAATCAATATTTATGATAGTCTAGTGAATATACCAAGGTCATTCTTGATACCTAACAGGATCATTAATATTATTTTATTTACAGCAACAATAGTAATCCTTTATCAAATCGCTAAGAGGGTTACTAATTATTCTGAATCCAATCTGTTCCTGAAAACAGTAAAAGAATACGGATTACATTCCTATGGTATATATTTAATTCATGCAGGAGTTATTAATGGATTATCAATCATTTTAATCAAAGCTGGTTTTAGCTACAGTAATATCTTTTTTTATATTTTATTATTTATTCTTGTTACACCCATAAGTTATTATCTGTCAATGTTTATTTCAAAATTGCCATATGCAGAATATGTTATTGGAAAAAGGTTAAAAAAAATTAAAAAATGATTAATTCTAATAAGCGATCTTTATAATAAAATTTTCCCTGTAACTCTAAAATTTCTTAAAAGATATCATCAGGCTGTAACGTCTTGCCAGACCTGAAAGAATCCTGTTTTTTAACAATTTTCTCGCTCTTTCGAGTTTATTATGATTAATAAAAGTCTTTGGTATTTCTATGCCAGGATAAGTTTCCTGAAAAAATTTGATATTATTGATCCTTGATTGCTCAAGAGCTAACCAGCATAAGAATTTATTATACCTGCTTTTATTAATCAGGTTTAATCTGTATTGATAAACATTGTTAATCATTGCATTTATCAAATTATTGGTTGATTGTGATGGTGAGATGCGGTAATATGTCATTTCCTGATTAACAAAAAACATATTTTCAGTTATGCTGTATCGATACCAGAAATCAAAATCTGCTATAGGATGTAATTCAGCCTTAAATCCTCCGATACTTAACGCTACATCTTTCTTTAGAACCACCCCCGGAAATGGAGTAAGCTGAGCAAAAAAGAAATATGGTTCCCTGACTAATTTTATATTATCTGTTAGTTCAGTCTTTTCTGAAATACCTTCCCATTCCTTTTCTCCAACATGACTTGATACAGCTAATCCCCCAAATTTATCCCTGTACTTATTTAAAACCTTTTGTGTTAATTCAACAAACTGGCAATGTAACATATCATCATCATGTAATATTGTTACCCAGGGTGTTTTCGAATATCTGAAACAATTGTTAAAATTCTCATCCTGGGGCACTGTGCTGTCAGTTTTAACATATTCTATAAGTGGATTTTTATAACTATCAATGATCCTTTTAAACTCCTCATGAGGCGAATTATTATCAATCAGTAATATTCTGCATTTTATTGTTTGATTTATTGCACTGTCAAGAGCACTTTTAATATAATCAGTTCTTTTATACACAGGCAGAGCAATAGTTAAAAGATCTTCCATTTAAATATCAGTTTTAATTATTTAGGGTAAATATAATAAAAAGTTAATACTTGTTTTTTAATGGTTTATACTTGTTTATTAAATTCATTTCTTTACCCGTAATAAATTATTATTTATCAATTTCTGCAAAAAATAACAATTTTCTCATGAATCAGAAGTTAAATTTGGATTAGTTTTGTAAAATGAATAAAAAAATATATCAGGTAAAAAATAGATCTTATGCATATTCTTTATTTTACTCAAATATCAACATTCCCTGTTATTGGTGGAGAAAAAATAAGAAGTTACGGACTACTAAAAATTCTCTCTGATCTTAACTACACAGTAACTGCTATAATAGGAAAATCTTACAATATAATCCCGATTAGGAATGTTAGGTTTATAGAGTTTGATTTTGAAAATATTAGAAGTTCTAATAAATATGTCGGATATTACAGAATGTTCAGGAAAAATCCTGAAATAATAAAGCTATTTAATGAAATTCTGGCTGATAATAATATCGATATTGCTTTCCTTGATTACTATTTTAACGGGCAATATATCAATTATTTCAAAGAAAAAAATATTAAGGTAATTTATGGGACACATAATGCTGAAGCAAAACTTAATATACAACGACCGGTTTATTCATATAGAAACATATTTTCATACAGGATTCAGTATTTTGCTGAATGGTTACATGAAAGAGTCTATTTCCCGAAGGCTGATGCATTAATATCTGTTTCGGACAAGGACTACTTATATTATTGCAGATTTATTAAAAAAAATAAGGTATTCATAATTCCCAACATGCTGGACGAAAGTATTTATGAACTTCCGGATATTAAAAAAGGTAATTATATTATTATGTCTGCCAATTTTCAAGCTTTTCAAAATTTTGTCGGACTCGAATGGTTTATAAAAAATATCTGGGATGAAGAATTAATGAAACAATGCCGGTTGCTGTTAGTAGGTATAGGTTCTGTAGAAATATTTGAAAAACTGAAAGAAAAATATAGTAATTTGAATAGTATTGAAGCAATTGGAGAGGTCAAAGATGTAAAACCATATATTTCAAAAGCCAAAGTATCAATTGTACCTTTGCTTAACGGAAGCGGAACAAGACTTAAATGTATTGAGGCGATGGCACTGAAGACACAGTTAATAAGTACGTCAAAAGGTGCAGAAGGAATGATACACGACGGTTCTATAATAATTGCTGATACACCTGAATTATTCAGGAGTAAACTAATTGATGTACTTAATAATAAAATAGACAATACGGAAAAGGCATATAAAATATTCATGAATATATATTCATTGCCCCCGAATAGTAATATTTTTAAAAAAATTGTAAATTATGTAACAACCTGATTTTGTCTCATAGTGAATAGTTTTTTATTAATGAAATTAATTTTGTAAAATCCTTCATATTTATCTTGTTAACTTACAAAAATAGTATTGGAGAATATTTTGATAAATGTGCTGATTGTGTTGATAAAAGATCTTATAATAATTATTGTATCATTATATATTTGAAGCTTGATTATTTGGTTTTTGAAATATTATCTGAAATGTAATTATTTTTTGATAGCAAGCATAAATTATGAAATATGATATTATTATTATTGGCGGAGGAATCGTAGGATTGGCAACTGCATTGAAGCTAATTGAGACAAGACCGGATTTAAAAATAGCATTGCTCGAGAAGGAAGATGGACTTGCGAAGCATCAGACAGGGAATAATAGTGGTGTAATTCATGCTGGTGTTTATTACAAGCCGGGTAGTCTTAAAGCAATTAATTGCAGAAATGGCTACAAACAACTTATTGAATTTTGCGATAAGGAAAATATAAAATATGAATTATGCGGGAAATTGATTGTTGCTACTATTCCCGAAGAACTCCCAGGGCTTGAAAATCTCTATGAAAGATCATTACAAAACGGTTTAGATAAAGTTAAAAAAATAACCGGTGAACAAATCAATGAATATGAACCGCATGCAACCGGACTGGCAGCATTAGTTGTTCCTTACACAGGTATTATAGATTTTACCGAAGTGTGTTATAAATATGCGGAAATTTTTACAAAAAGACATGGTGGAGAAATATTCTTAAATAATAAAGTAGTAAATATTATTAATTATAACGGGTATTCAGAAGTATTAACTGACAAGAACACTTACACTACTAGACTGGTAGTTAATACAGCAGGATTATATTCAGATAAAATTGCACTTTTAAATCATAATAAATTAAATTGCAGGATTATACCTTTCAGGGGAGAATATTCAGTAATTAGCAAAGAGAGTCAATATCTGGTCAGAAATTTGATATATCCGGTGCCCGATCCCAATTTTCCGTTTTTAGGAGTACATTTTACACGTTTGATAAAGGGAGGAATAGAAGCAGGTCCAAATGCGGTATGGGCATTTAAAAGAGAAGGTTATAAGAAAACAGATTTTAATACAAAAGAATTCTTTGAAGCTTTAGCATGGAAAGGTTTCAGAAAAGTAATGAGGCAATACTGGAAAATCGGATTAATGGAATATTACCGCTCTTATAATAAAAATGCCCTGGCAAGAGCATTACAACGACTTGTTCCTGAAATAAAGAAAAGTGATATTCAGATAGGGGGAGCTGGTGTCCGGGCGCAGGCTTGTGATAAACAAGGTGGCCTGATTGATGATTTCCTTATTGTTGAAGATAGTCATATTGTAAATGTTTTAAATGCTCCTTCGCCTGCAGCAACAGCATCTTTATCCATTGGTCAGACGCTATCAAATCAAATTTTAAAACGATTTTAAAATATAATAATTAATGGAAGTAATTGAATAAATGTTGATAATATATCTAAAACTTAATACAAAAGTAACCTACGCATGCTGAAGAAAATTCTGAATAATGCAACTTTCATGTCATGGTCTTCTTACTTCGTCCAGTTTGGGAGCTTCTTAATTGTATTACCACTTTTATTAAAGGTATACAGTGATGTAGAAGTATCATTCTGGTTCTTAACTACAACAATAATTGGTTTTGCATTAATGGCTGATTCAGGATTTGGTTCTGCATTATCAAGAGCAGCGGCTTATTTTAAGGCAGGAGCTGATTATCTTCCCAGGAATAAAAAGGAATATGATGAAAAGGATAAAATTGAAAGTTCAGAACCTAATGTCAAACAGTTAAGCAATCTGCTTGTAACATCAAAACGAATATATTTATTCTTATCCTTAATGTCAGCTTTATTGATTTCAGCTGGAGGGACACTATTTATATGGAATATAATTGAACTTTCAGGTCACAGATTAGACTTATGGATAGCATTTGTTATTCTTATACCTCATTGCATTCTGGCCATAATAACTATAAAATGGAGTGCTTTTATGAAGGGACTCGATTTTATTGCTCAGGAAGCAAGATTTTCAAGCTTACTGGGTGTAATAAGAATAATCTTATTTATTATTTTACTGTCATTTAAAATGAAACCTGTATTTCTAATCAGTATCATTCTCTTATTGGAATTTTTCAGGTTTTTATATCTCAGAAATTTTGTTCTAAAGTGGTTTGCGAAACATAACATCAGCATATCCAGGGAAATACGGTTTGATAAGACTATCTTCAGTTCACTTTGGGCAGCCTCCTGGAGACTTGGAGGTATCTTCTGGGGGAACTATTTTGTTGAACAAGGCAACTCCATAATTATTGCTCAAATATCAGATGCAAAATTAATGGCAAGTTTTCTATTCACAACACGCATTCTTGAAATAATAAAAAACGTATCACAAATAACATTTTACTCAAAGATCCCAACAGTTTTCAAATTAACCGCGCAGAAAAATTTTAAATCCATAAAATCCCTATCTTCCAGTTTTATGTTTCTTGGTATTCTAATAATGGTTATTGCATTCCTGCTTATAGGAATATTCGGAGACCAAATTTTAAATATATTAAGTATCAGTAAAACATTTGTCGCTACCAATCTTTTCGTAATTATGGCATTGACACAACTACTTGATATGCATTCAAGTTTTCATGCCGGTATATATACCTCAACCAATCACATTCCTTTCCTGATACCTTCTATTGTGTCAGGCGCAATTATTATAGCTCTCGGATTCTATATATTGCCAATATACGGACTGCTGGGAATTATTTTGGTTCGGTTCTTGGTTCAGATATCATTTAATAACTGGTATGCGATGTATTTATCATTAAAACTGCTTAAGTGGCCCTTGTATAAGTACATATATGAATTTCCTTTAATTGGTAGTAAATTTATTATAAATAAATTAAAAACTTTAGATTTTCTGAAAAGTTAGATTTTAACCTGTTGAATATGAAAATACAAGTTTACATGCGGGACATATAAGTTGTTCAGATAAATAGTTTATTAAATATTAGTACTAAAAATTAAAGACTAAGTTGATGCTTAAAAATATAATTGTTGTATTTGTTATACTCGCCTCAATCTCCTTTCTAAATTTAATTTTTATACCGGAATCCCTGATTCCGGTTCTTCAGGTTGGAGCTATTTGCATATGCCTTTTGTTCATTGTTTTACACACAATTTATGACAGTAGCATTAAATTGAAAAAATTCTTTACTATTGAAATTACTCTAATATTTATAGCAGTATTATTAAGTATGTTTGGGGCTTATTTTTTTCATGATCAAAAATTCCATATTACAGCTATTGCGCAGAGGCCTTTGTATTTTCTTTTGTTTTATTTCCTGCTCCATAATCTTAGAATAAATTCGGAAATATTAATAAAAACATTCGTTATTATTAGTATAACAATTGCTTTTCTGTATATTGCTCAGACAATAGTATTTCCGATAAAATTATTTAATGTTGAGATATTTAAGGATAGACAAACATTAAGATTTTTTATTCCGGGAACAGGATATATGGTTATTACATATTTTCTTTATTTAGGAAAAACTTTAGAATCCAATAATTATAAATACATTACTGTATGCCTCTTAATGTTAATTGTATTTATAATGATGGGGACAAGGCAAATTATCGTCAGTACCTTTTTAGTTACTATATTCGCTTTAACTACCAGTAAAAAAATACATTCAAAAATTCTATTTGCATTTCTTATCGCAATAAGTATTGTCCCTATATACCTGTTATTCAAGGATGTAATACTTGCAATATTTGAAGTATCAAAACTGCAAACTGCTGATATAAAAAGTTATGTAAGAATAAAAGCAGCATTATTTTACCTTTTTGATTTCTCACCCAGCAAGATCTCTTTTATTCTGGGCAATGGAATTTCAAGTGCAAACTCTTCATACGGATTACAGGTGCAACATTATGGCATAGCTTTGGGATACTTTTTATCAGATATAGGTATCATTGGTGAATACGTCAAATTTGGTATTTTGTTTGTCATGGCGGAACTTAGTATGTTGATACGAATTTCATTAATGAGATTAAGTAAAAATATAATGTTTATTAAACATAGCATATTTGTGATACTGCTTACAATTCTTGTCGGAGAATTAATAAGTACGGCAGGAGGCATTGTATTAACCTGTATTCTGCTTTACATTGTTGAATTAGACAGAAATTCACTTGTGCAGAAAAATACTGAAAATCAGGAAGAAGGAGTTACTGAGAATTAAATTGGTAAAGAAGTAATTTACTAACCGTCTTGTTCTTATACTTATTGGATTATTAATATCCTTGTTTTAATCAAGAAGAAAGCAGCATGAAAAATTACGGAATTATATTGTTACATTTATTACTTGTATTTTTACTTTATCAATTATTTTGTTTTACAGGTATTATAAATGGATTTCCTGATAATACCAATCTGGTAGTCTTTGATGTGGGGTGGTATAAAACGATTATTGATGAAGGCTATGTGTTTGTAAAATTTTCACAAACCAACCTGGCATTTTTCCCATTCTTTCCCTACTTGTGGAAATTTACCCGGTTATCTGCTGTTGGTATTAGTATAATTAATTTAGGATTTACTCTCATTGGCTTTACATTAATTAACAGGTTTTACTCTTTCAAAACATGGGAGATGCTTGTATTTCTGTCAATTCCAAGTTTGTTTTTTTGTTTTGTTCCGTATTCAGAAGCATCATTTTATTTATTTTCGGCTATTCTACTGCTCGGATTATATAAAGAATCCAAAATACTAATACTTATCGGATTATTCCTAACAGGAATAACAAGGTCAGCAGCAATAATATTTTTACCGGCTATTATTTTCACTGAGCTTATAAATTGTAATATTAAGAAAGAAAGAATTGCTGATACAATTAAGAACATTAGTATGTATTTCAGCGTAATATTATTAAGTTTATTAGTAGTGGCCTTTATTCAGTGGACTCAAACCGGTAAATGGTTCTATTTTATCAAAGCACAGAAGTATTGGGATAATACAATTAGGTTACCGGCATTACCATTGACCACAACAAATCCGCATCGGCAACTGTGGTTAGATGGAAGCGCACTGATTCTTGGCATTTTTGCTTTAATTCAGTCAATTATTATTTTCTACAAGTGGATATATTTAAAATTCAACTTTATTGTAAATAAAGCTTTTGCATTTTCACTGGTTTATTTATCTCTGGTGACCTTATTCACCTTGTTTACCCATACTAAAGATAATATGGGACGAACATCTATTTATAGTCAAAACAGGTTTATATTTGCTACACCATTCTTTATTGTTTTTATCCTGCATTATATTCGTGATAAAACATTAAGAAATAAGGATCTACTAACAATAATACCTGTTATTGTATTAATAAGTATATCTTTTGGTGCTTTTAATTTACTGATTAATTTTGATAAATATTTATTATTCAATATATTATTTATGCTTATATATACAGGCCTGTATCTGATGATCTTGTTTAAGGTCAGTATCCTTAGTAAATTTTGGTTGTTAGGAATTTATACTTTAAACACTATCTTCCAGGTATATATGTATAATTTATTTATAAATGAACAATTTGCAGGATAACTTGGAGTATTTATTAAAACCCTCGATATAGTGAAAAAAGTAGCGATACTGATACCTGTTCATAATAGATTATCATATACTCAGAAATGCCTGAGATCACTGAGTAATGAGATTGAACATCTTAATTCAACAGATATCGGATTTAAAATCATTGTTATAGATGATGGTTCAACTGACGGCTCTTCAGAATTTATTACACAAAATTATCCTGATGTTATTTTATTACATGGTAATGGTAGTTTATGGTGGAGTGGAGCGATTAATAAAGGAGCTGAATATGCTTTGAAAGAATTGGATTCTGATTATATACTATTATGGAATAATGATATTAATACCAATCCTGAATATTTTGAGAATATTGTTAAGATTATATTAAGCACGGATGATAAAACAATCATCGGTTCAAAAATTTATCGTGATGATAACTCAAATATAATTTGGTCTGCAGGAGGTATATTTAATCCAAAGACTGGTGAAAAATATATGATTGGTTTTAATAAAGAAGATGCTGAGGAATTCAATAATGCAATAGAATGTGACTGGCTTACAGGAATGGGAACACTTATACACAGAAAGGTTATAGAAAAAATTGGTTATTGGAACGATAAGTTATTCCGACAATATTATGGTGACTGTGATTTTACATACAGAGCTAAATTAGGAGGATTTAAAATAGCTGTTTCCCCTGAACTTAAAATTTGGAATGATACAATAAGTTCGGGTTTAAAACATCAAAATAAAATAAAATATATGATCCGCTCTTTACATGATATTAAATCTATTTACAATATTAAAGATAACTTTAATTTTTATAGATTATATTCTGAATCAGTATTTGCATATAAACCTTTGTTTGTTATGTATTTTAAATATATTGGAGGATTTATAAAATGGAAATTACTCGGTCTGTTAGGTATTAAAAAAAAACTTGATTAGTTAAAATTTTCTTGTATTTATAATGAAACACGTATACTTCTATCCGAATAAACCAATTAGTAATCCATATGCTGAGAATATGATTAATTCTCTTTCACAGCATTATAATTTCATTAATTTAAAAAGTCCCTCAAAAACAGGAATATTCGATATTTTAAAATATATAAAAAAGACTGATTACGTCTTTCTTAACTGGATAGAAGATTTAGCCAATGGAAAAGGAGGTATAATACAAAGTCTTTTTTTTATTTTTATTTTAAAAATATTAAAAATTAGAAGAATAAATATTATATGGACATTACACAATAAAGCTTCTCATTTTAGTAATTATCTGCTTATAAAAAGAATACTGAAAAAAGTATTAATAAAAAACAGCGATTTTATATTGACGCATTCAACAGAAGGGATAGATTATGCTAATAATTTAGCGAGGGGCAGGACTTTAAATATTAAATATCTACCGCACCCGGTAAAAACAAAAAAATTAGGTAAAGAACCTGAAGTAAAATATGATATTATTATTTGGGGAAATATATTACCTTACAAGGGCATAGATAAGTTTCTGGAACACCTGTTTAGCAAGAATTATCAGAATAAATATAAAATATTAATTGTCGGACATTCAGATTCTGAGTACTATTTAAACAAGTTAAAAAAATTTGAAAATAAAAATATTATTATTGACAACAGGTTTATAAACGAAAGTGAGTTAATTGAACTTATAAGAAGTTCAAAAATTGTATTATTTACCTATCTAAAAACCAGTGTTTTAAGTTCAGGTGCTTTAATGGATTCCCTGGGATTAGGACCTGAAGTAATTGGGCCCGACATCGGGACATTCACAGAACTGGCGAATCAGAAAATTATCCATACATATAATAATTACGATGAACTTATAACATTAATTGATGAATTGCTTAAGAAAAAAATAACAGACAATTTAAAAGTTAAGAATTTTATAGAAGCAAATTCATGGGAAAATTTCGCAAGGAAATTTCATAATTGGATTAAGGAAAATAGAAATAATATCAGAAAATAATAAATATAATTTAAAGATGATAAAGGCATTAATTGTTCAAAGGGTTATGCTTCATTATCGTATAGATCTGTTTGGAAGGATTGCAAACATATCTGGTATAGATCTGATTTTAATCCATGGCAGAAATATTAAAAACAGCAAATTTGTAAATTATGAGGGTGAAGTAAGCTTTAAACATAAACAACTAACAACTTTAATTTATAGCAGTAATAACAAACATCTAGTAATCTTTCCATTCATAATCTTCCATTTGATAAAACATAAACCCGATATTATTATTACTGAGGGTGAATCAAATATGTTAAATAATATAATGGTTTATTTATACTCACTTTTTTCCAAGGTTAAAATTGTCTGGTGGGGTTTAGGATTAATACCAGGATATAAAGAGAGTTTGTTCCAGAGATTATATAGGCCATTTATGATTAAATTTTTTAAAAGGGCATCCTATATAATAGGTTATTCGAATTATAGTAAAGATTATTATTCAAATTTTATAAATAGTGATAAAATATTAATTGCACATAACTGCCTGGATAATGATAAAATCGATAACGAGATTAATAAATTTAAAAATTCCGTTAAACATGTAAAAAACAAATATAATTTAAATGATAAATTTGTTATAATCTATGTTGGTGGTTTTCAAATCACTAAAGGTGTTGACAGGCTGATTAAAGCATATAGTATTATTAAGAAAAAGTATCCTAAAACCGCCCTTTTAATTGTTGGGAAAAGTGAAGGTAAACAAGAGCTGCTTAATATAATTAATGAATTAAAAATTAACGATATACACTTCGCTGGAAAACAAATTAACGAAATAAGCAAATATTTCTTATCAGCTGACTTATTTGTTTTACCTGGCTTGGGAGGGTTGTCAATTTATCATGCTATGGTTCACAGCTTACCGGTTATCTCAGCAAGTGCCGATGGTACAGAAAGAGACCTCATTAGAGATGGTTTTAATGGTTATATATTACAAAATGCGAATATTGATGAGTTAGTTTATAAAATAAAAAACTTTTTAAAATATAAGGATTTAAGCACTAAAATGGGCTTAAACTCAAGAAAAATAGTAGATGAAGAAATTAATATCCATAAAATGGTAAGCGTTTTTCAGCATGCTATTGAAAACAGTATGGATAAATGTTTACCTTAATCAGTGTAACCAAGTTATGAAAGAATATAATTTTTATTTTGTTGGCGATATAATGTTTGATTGGCAAATTCGAAAAAATATAGAAAAATACGGAACATCCCATCCTTTTCAGGCCATTCCTGCAGGCTTATTTAAAAACGGCATTTTGATCGGTAATCTCGAGACCACAATATCTGATAATACTCTTAAACCTCTTAAATATAAAAATGATAAAATCATATCTCCGGTTTATGCTCTGGACAGTTTAAAAAATCTGGGAATACAAATGGTTTCCATTGCAAATAATCATATCTACGATTATGGCAGGGAAGGCTTAACAGATACAATCAAAAACCTTGAGGAGCAAAAAATAAATTATATTGGTGCAGGTAAAAACAAAGATGATGCGAATAGTATCAAAAAAATAGAAATTAGTGGCTGGAAAACAGGATTACTTGCCCGTACATTTACTTGTGAAGCTGCAAATTCAAAATTCAAAAATGATGAACCACAGGCAGCAGAGCTCAATAGAAATCAACTTTTAACTAATATTAATAGTATAAAAAACAAGTATGATCTGCTGATTATAATATTGCATTTTGGTTTCGAATATTGCGAATATCCGATGTTTGAAGATGTCGTGTTTTGCAGAAAACTTGTGGATGCAGGAGCTGATATTATTGTAGGTCATCATCCTCATGTTGTACAGGGAATAGAAAAATATAAAAACGGAATAATAGCATACAGCCTGGGTAATTTTCTTTTTGATACATCAGATACAGATGACAAAAGAGTGAATGAGAGCTTTATTTTGAATATTAAAATCAAGATTAACAAGAACAAAAGAGATATGGGTTATTTTATATTTCCTGCCACAAATTCAGGCAACGGACAGGTCTTATTAGTAGAAGGAACCAGAAAAGAAATATTTCTTGACAAGGTAAAAAAACTTTCATCAAAGTTAAATGATAAGAATTATAAAGAATTCTCACAAAAAGAGAATACAAAAATTATATATAAAATAAGAAAAGAGGAAATAATAAAATATTTAAAAAAAGGTAATATAATATACTTAGGTAAGAAAATTAAAAATATAAAACCGATTCATCTTAAACTCTTTATAAATAACATAATCAAACCTTTTAAAAAAATAAAAAATATAATAATTTTATAATTATGCTTTTTTTAAAGAATATAATTGAGAACAGGTATATAGTACTGACTAAAAGAGCGCTGGTAAACATTAGATACTATTTAAAGGAACTCAAGGTTATTAAAAAGACTGAATTTCTTAGTGCGGCAGAAATAAAAAATTTTCAGATTAAAAAAATTAAGGAATTGTTGATTTATGCTCAAAAAAATGTTCCATATTACAGGGAATTATTTAAAAAAATCAGATTTAATCCTGAAGAATTCAAGGATATAAAAGATATAAAGAAAATTCCATGCCTTACTAAAGATACAATAACAGATAATATAAACGATTTAATTGCCACTAATGTGTCAAAAAGGCATCTGAAACATACTATTACAGGGGGATCCACAGGTAGAATGCCAATGGATTTCTATCTTGATAAGAGAAAATCATCAACAATTGAGTTAGCTTACCTTAAATATTTCTGGAATCGTGTTGGGTATAAATTATACGACAGGTGTATTGTTTTACGTGGTGAAATATTAAGTAATATCGTTGAAGGGAAAAAGTACTGGAAAATGAATCATATTGTTAACTGGCTAACAATGTCGTCTTTTCAGTTAAACGATAATACATATGAACTATATATAAACAAAATAAATAAGTTCAGGCCCAGATTTATAATAGCATATCCTTCTGTAATTTATTCTTTTGCAAAATATTATAAATTCGGTAATATACCTCCTCCTGATTCACTTAAAGCAATAATATGTTCCTCAGAAACTTTATATGACTGGCAAAGAGAATTTATTACGAGTATATTTAAGGTGAGGACATATTCATATTACGGCTTATCAGAGAAGTGTTGTATTGCAGCTGAATGTGAAAATTCAACTCATTATGAGTTTGCTCCTCAATATGGATTTGTTGAATTACTTAACAGAGACGGTGAATGGTGCACAGAAGAAGATGAGAAAGGAGAAATTGTTGCAACAGGTTTTAATAGTCACTCCTTCCCCTTTATAAGATATAGAACTGAAGATGTCGGCGTTAATACAAAAATACAAAGTGATCATAACAGAAATTGGTTTACAATAAAAAGAATTGAGGGCAGGATACAGGAGTTTTTTGTGGATAAATTTAATTCCAGCGTAACATTTACATGTTCCGATGAAATGTTCTGGAACGTATTAAATAAAGTCAGTGCATATCAATATATTCAGAATGAGCCGGGTAAAGTAACTCTGAATTTAGATGTTAAAGAAATTCTGACAGACGAAGAATTGTTAGATATAAAACGAACATTTAACGAATACTTCCCAAATATTGAATTGGCTATAAAAATAGTTAAAGATATTCCAAAAACCAGGAGCGGAAAATTCAGATATTTAATTCAAAACCTGCCAGTGCGCGCAATCCGGTAATTATTATCAGATGTTTAAGTGGTATATTAGTCGGCTCAAAACAATGTCCATTTCCGAATTATGGTTCAGGACAAATCAAATAATAAAAAATGAAATTCAAAAAAGAAAATATTACAGATATATTCCACATATTAATGACTATTCAGTTACAGGTGAAATAAATATACTACCAGAAATTGATTTGAAAAAAATTGAATTCCCTGGTAAAATAAAAATTTTCGGAATTGAATTTGATTATACCAGATATATCAACTGGCATCTGGATATCAGTTCCAATAAAACATTTCCCTGGATTTATTCTAAAGATATTAATATAAGAACCGAAAAATACGGGAGTGCCAAATTCGTCTGGGAAATAAACAGGATGTTGTTTCTTCCATGGATATGTCTGAATTACAAAATTTCAGGAAATATCAAGTATTTAAAGCTGTTTCAAAACATTATCAAAAGCTGGGCTGAACAAAATCCATATCTGCTGGGTATTAACTGGAACAGTAATATTGAGATAAACATACGGCTAATTAACTGGGCATTTTGCTGGGAAATACTGGATGCTGCCAGTCTAATTAATAAAGACCCCGAATTTAATAAATTTGTGTTTGAAAAATGGCTCCCGCTAATATATCTTCATTGTAAATATTCTTACTCAAACCCTTCAAAATTCTCATCAGCAAATAACCATCTTATCTCTGAGTATGCAGGATTATTTATAGCTACATCACTGTGGAAATTTAAAAAATCAGCAAAGTGGAATAATTATGCAAAATCAGGATTAGAAAAAGAAATTCATAAACAACATTCAGAAAATGGCGTTAATAAAGAAGAAGCTGCTGAATATATACAATTTGTCACTGACTTTTTTTTAATTTCCTATTTTGTTGGTATAAAATCAAACAATCCTTTCTCTGAAAAATATTACCAAAAACTAAAAAAAATAATCTATTATATATATGACATGCTTGACGGCAAAGGTAATTTTCCCCAGTATGGAGATGAAGATGATGGCAAAGTAATATTACTAAGTACCAAATCAGGTTTTAATAATTTTAAATCAATACTGACAACCGGGGCAGTCTTATATACTGATCCTCTACTAAAATCCAAATCAAACGGATTTGATTTAAAAAATATGTTACTCCTTGGTAAAGAAGGCCAAAAATTATTTGATTCTTTAAAAAATGTTCCTGTTAAAATAAAATCAACTTTTTATGAGAAAGAAGGACATTTTATAATGAAAGAAGTGAAAAATAACAAAGAGATTTATATACATTTTAATGCTGGTCCAACTGGTTATTTATCTACTGCTGCACATGGCCATGCTGATGCACTTAGTTTTATTATGCATCTTAATGGAAAACCCTTTTTCATTGATTCGGGGACTTATACATATCATACAAATCCTGAATGGAGAAAATATTTTGTTGGTACACTCTCACATAATACCATTCGCATAAATGAAGAAAACCAGGCATTGTATGTTGGTCCGACTTTATGGTTAAATCATTACAGAACAAAACTTATTAAATCTTATACTGACGAAACAACCGACCAAATCATAGCATTCCATAATGGTTATAAAAACATCGGAGTAATTCATCAGAGAAAATTAATATTTGATAAAGAAAAAGGGATTATTTATCTGAACGATAATATAATTATTACCCGCAGGAGAAAATATTTAATTGAAATACTTTTTCACTTACATCCTTCGGTTAATATTAAATCAATTGAAAAAAATATTCTTAAGCTATATGATAAAACAGGGAATGAAGTTCTTTTCAAATCAGATAAAATATTAAACATGAATGTTATCAAAGGAAAACTCCAGCCCAAATTAGGGTGGTACTCACCTTCATTTTACCAGAAAACACCCACTAACACAATTTATAATTCAATATCAGCAGAAAATACGTGTTCATTCAGCACAGAGATTAAAATTCTTAATTAAGATAATCTGCCATTGATGGAAAAAATGTAATTGTCAATCAAAATGTATTCATTTTGATGTAATCTTTTATGTATATTTAATCACTGAAAATAAACTAATTAGTTAATATTTACATTTAATTATCATTAACAATATTATCATTTATGAAAATAAGCATATTCGGATTAGGTTATGTGGGTTGTGTGAGCCTGGGTTGTCTGGCCAAAAACGGACATACAGTGACAGGAGTAGATGTAAATGAAACAAAAGTAAATCAGATAAATGCAGGCAAAGCAACCATTATTGAAGAAGACATTGATTTAATTATTAAAGAACAATTTAAAAAAAAGAGAATATCTGCCACTACAAATTTTAAGCAGGCAATACTTGACACTGAATTATCGATTATTGCAGTAGGTACTCCTTCAACTCCTCAAGGCCACTTAAATCTTAAATACATTTTTAATGTAGCCGATAATTTTGCAGAAGCTCTGAGAGAAAAAGATAAATTTCATATAATAGCTCTCCGTTCGACAATTATTCCGGGCACCTGCGATCAATTTGCTGATATTATTGAAAAAAAATCAGGCAAAAAAAGAGAAATTGACTTTGCAGTGATTGCAAATCCTGAGTTTTTAAGAGAAGGCTCAGCTGTTTATGATTATTATAATCCCCCTCTTACATTAATTGGTGCAAATAGTGATATTGCAGCAAAAAAAGCAGCAAGTTTATATGAAAATCTTCCTGCCGAGATTATAATCACTGATATTAAGGTAGCTGAAATAATGAAATATATCAATAACACTTACCATGCCTTAAAAATATCATTTGCCAATGAAGTAGGTAATATATGCAAATCAATTGGTATTAATTCACATAAGGTAATGGAAATTTTTACTAAAGATAAGCAACTTAACATTTCCCCATACTATTTTAAACCAGGCTTTGCATATGGGGGTAGTTGTTTACCAAAAGACCTGAAAGGGCTCCAGACACTGGCACACGATAATTATTTAACAGTACCTGTAATTGAAAATATTGATAAAACCAACAGAATACAGATAGAAAGGGCAGTCGAAATACTAACAAAATATAAAAACAAAAACCTGGGATTTATGGGATTGAGTTTTAAGGCAGGCACCGATGACCTTAGAAGCAGCCCATCGGTCTCCCTTATTGAGACCCTTCTGGGAAAAGGATTTCACATAAAAATATATGATAACAATGTAAGAATGTCCCAGTTAACAGGTACTAATAAGGAATTTATCGATGAACATATTCCTCATCTGACCCAGCTTTTAGTTGATAATCCTGAAGAATTAATTTCTGAATCAGATGTTATAATAATTACTACTAAAGAAAAAGAATTTGATAATCTTTTAAAGATCATTAAAGATAAACAAATAATTGATTTTGTTTATCTGGCTAAGGACATCCAACAAAAGGGCAATTATTACGGTATTAACTGGTAATTTTAATTTTTTGTTATGACAAAAGATTTTATCGGTAAACATATTCTGATAATTGTTGAAAACTTACCTCTGCCATTTGACAGGCGAGTATGGCAAGAAGCAAATACTCTTAAAGATATGGGGGCAAAAGTCTCTATTATTTGTCCTAAAATGAATGATTATACCAAAAGCTTTGAATGTATTAATAATATTGATATATACAGGCATTCCTTACCTAAAGAAGCAAGAGGTGCGCTTGGTTACTTGCATGAATATTCTGTAGCTTTATTCTGGGAATTTGCTATCAGTCTAAAAATATTTCTAAAGAAAAAGTTCCATATTATTCAGGGCTGTAATCCTCCTGACCTAATATTTCTTGTTGCATTGTTTTACAAATTATTCGGGGTAAAATATATTTTCGATCATCATGATATAAATCCGGAGTTATTTATCGCTAAATTCGGGAAAAAGGGTCTGTTTTATAAGTTAATGCTACTTTTTGAAAAACTTACTTTTAAAACTGCAAATTACAGTATAGCTACTAATAATTCTTATCGTGAAATAGCTATTAAAAGAGGCAAAATGAAACCGGAAAAGGTTCAGGTTATAAGAAGCGGGCCCAGTTTAAACAGGTTAAAAATTACCCAGGGAAATGATAAATATAAAAAAGGGAGAAAATATTTGGTCGGATATGTAGGTGTTATAGGAGAACAGGAAGGATTAGATTTGTTACTTGATTCTATTAGAATAATAACTTTAAAAAGAAATGATATACAATTTGGCATTGTTGGAGGTGGTACCGACCTTGAAAAAATCAAAAATCAGTGTAATGATATGGGATTGGCAGAATATGTGGATTTCTATGGCAGAGTATCCGATGATTTGATGGTGGACATTTTGAATACTGCTGAAGTTTGCGTAAATCCTGACAAACCCACTGAAATGAATAATCTTTCAACTATGAATAAGATAATGGAATACATGGCACTGAAAAAGCCTATAGTACAGTTCGACTTAAAAGAAGGAAGATTCTCAGCCGAAAAAGCCTCCTTATATGCTGAAAATGTAAATACCAGAGACTTTGCAGATAAAATAATTTATTTACTTAATAATGATAGAAAAAGAAAAGAAATGGGGGAAATTGGTTATCAAAGAGTTATTAATAAACTATCATGGGAACACGAAAGAAATAAGTTAGTTGATTTATACAAGATGATTTTTAAAAATGAATAATTTATTTTAGCAATACTTGTTCATATAAATAAAAACTAAAAAACATTGAATCAAGTAATTACGAATAAAAATCTTATCGTAAAATGGAAAGACAAAAAGTATGTGTAATGGGTTTAGGATATATTGGGCTGCCTACCGCATCATTGCTGGCAACCAATGGATATTATGTACATGGTGTTGATATTATACCTGAAGTAGTAAAAACAATCAATAATGGTAATATACATATTAAGGAACCTGCTCTTGATGCATTTGTTAAATCAGCAGTTCAGTCAGGAAACCTGAAAGCCTCACTTGAACCTAATTATGCTGATATTTTCATAATTACGGTACCAACTCCAATAGATGAAAATAACAATCCTAATATTGATTATGTAATATCAGCAACAAATTCTATTGCTCCTTATGTAAAGGATAACAATATTGTTATTCTAGAATCGACATCTCCGGTTGGAACAACTGAAAAATTAGTAGGGATTTTAAAAAAATTTGGTGTAAACGTCGACAAAATTCACGTTGCCTATTCTCCGGAAAGAGTTTTACCCGGCCAAACAATGAGAGAACTTGTCGAGAACGATCGAATTGTCGGGGGAATAACCAAAGAAGCAGCTTTGCATGTCATGTTGTTTTATGAGACTTTTATTCAGGGAGAAGTATTAACAACAGATGCTCGAACAGCAGAAATGACAAAACTAACTGAAAATGCGAACAGGGATGTTAATATAGCCTTTGCAAACGAACTTTCAATCCTTTGTGATAAGTTTGAAATTGATGTATGGGAATTAATAGAACTGGCAAACAGGCACCCCCGGATAAATATACTCAAGCCAGGCAGTGGTGTTGGAGGCCATTGTATAGCCGTTGATCCCTGGTTTATTATTGGAGATGCAGAAAAAGAAGCAAGAATAATTAAAACAGCGCGAGAAATAAACAATTTTAAACCTGTATGGGTTATTAATAAAATACTTGAAGCACGCAAGAAATTTCACGATACCCACGGTAGAGATTCTGTTATAGGATGCATGGGAATAGCTTTTAAACCGGATATTGATGACCTTCGTGAATCGCCATCATTAAATATAGTATTTCAATTACTAAATGAAAAACTAAATTTAAAGATTGTTGAACCTAATATTAACAAGCATCCCAATCTAACAATTGAAGATATGAATGATGTTGTAAATCAAGCAGATATAATTATATTTTTAGTCGCACATAAAGAATTTAAAAGCATTAAAATACCCGACGACAAAATAATAATAGACATATGCGGGGTAAGAAGTGAGTATAACTTATAAGTCTTGTTCTAATTATACCAAAGGAATATGAAAAAAATTTTAATAGTCTTTGGTACTCGTCCGGAAGCCATAAAAATGGCTCCTTTGGTTAAAGAGCTTGAAGATAATTCCAGGCTGTTTAATACCAGAGTCTGTGTAACAGCCCAGCACAGAGAAATGTTGGATCAGGTATTATCTATTTTTGATATTTATCCTGACTATGATTTAAATATTATGAAAGAAGGACAGGACTTATATGATATCACCTCCCATGTCTTACTGGGGGTACGACATGTACTGGAAGAATTTAATCCGGATTTGTTGTTAGTACATGGTGATACCACTACCTCTACATCATCTGCGCTTGCAGCTTTTTACAAGCAGATACCAGTCGGTCATATCGAAGCAGGATTGCGCACAGGTAATATTTATTCACCCTGGCCGGAAGAGATGAACCGTTTATTAACCGGACGTTTAACCCGGTTACACTTTTCTCCTACTTTAACATCAAAGCAAAATCTGTTGAATGAAAACGTGGATGAAAACAATATATTTGTTACAGGTAATACAGTCATTGATTCACTCTATATGGTTTTAAAAAAAATAAAAGATAACATCAAACTAAAAAATGAAATTATAGAGAAAATATCAAAAGGTGGATATAACTTTAAAAATAATCGTAAAATAATTCTTGTTACAGGTCATAGAAGGGAAAATTTTGGTGAGGGTTTTATTAATATTTGCGAAGCAGTCAGTGAAATAGCATTAAAATATCCTCATTTTGATATTATTTACCCCGTGCATCTTAATCCTAATGTTCAAAAACCAGTATACAGCCTGTTGAAGAATATAAAGAATGTATATCTGATAGAACCGATAGAATATCTTTCATTTGTTTATTTAATGGAGCAATCATATATTATTCTTACAGATAGTGGAGGAATACAGGAAGAAGCTCCTAGTCTGGGAAAACCCGTCCTGATAATAAGGAATACAACTGAACGGCCCGAAGCAGTTGAAGCCGGGACAGTAAAACTTGTAGGTACTGATAAAATGAAAATTGTAAAAGAAATATCAGAATTAATTGATAATGAATCCAATTATCTGAAGATGTCAAAGTCAATTAATCCATATGGTGACGGCCAGGCTGCTAAAAGGATTGTTAATGTATTAAAAAACAAACTATAATTTATTTGAACTTTGCAGTATTAAATCTAACAACTATTGAAAATGTAAATATTAATCAATCAATTAATTATATTTATACTAAAATTTAAATATTTAGTGTGAAAATGTGATTTATATCATCAATAAAAGGATAAACTTTTTCATAAAATTTTCGTATAGTAAAATAGTTCGTTAGTCAATATAAAAAAGTCATTAGTCACATATTTAAATAATTTCGTCAAAATTTTATCACATAATTTCCATTATTACAAATATTTTAATATGATAGATAATGATTAAAAAACACAAGATTTTGAACAAAGGATTAATCCAAATTAAAACAAAGGGTATAATTCTAAGTCTTGTACTATTTTCACTACGTTTATTTCCTTCTTACTGTACTGAAAATTTGCAGGAAGAGAAGACTCAGCTAAGTATTACACATACCTTTATTGCACCTGACAATGCGCAGTTCGATGATGACTGTGGTAAATACTATTCACTTTTTACTCATACTACTATTAATCAAATACAATTTGAAATAATAGGGGGAAATGAAGAGGGTATTTTCAAAATTGACAGACTTACAGGTAATATTAAAATTCTTGATAACATAAAACTGGACTATAATCTCAAAAATAAACACATATTAATAATTAAAACACAGGACGGGGATGTTATGGATATAGATTCTGCAATTATCTATGTAAAAGATGCTGATAAATGTATTTTTATTGATCCATCTTACACAGGTACAAAAAGGGGTACACGAGAAAATCCGTATAATTCATGGAAGGATAATTTTTCTTTCAGACCCGGCTATACATATCTTCAGAAAAGGAATACAAAATACTCAGAATCCAGGATATTAATCCCTTCACCAGGAGGAACGTATAACGATCATATAGTACTCGGGGCATATGGCAAAGGTAACAGACCTGAGCTGGATGGAACAGAATTAGGTGAATCTGATAATAGAGGTATCATTATTGGTAATTATGACAATGATTATCCAGCGGCATATGTAGACATATATTCATTTGTTATCTATAACTGGTCATGGTCGGGAATAGGCATATATCCAAATAGTAATCATATTACAATATCGGATGTCGATATTTCATATTGCCAGACTTATGCAGGAATTTATGTATATCATAACCTGGCAAATTCAGGAGTAAAACTCTACAACAAAATATATAATACTGTTACTCATAATAACTATAAATCTCATGGAATTAAGGTTGAAGGAAGTGGTAATGAGGTTATAAATTGTAAATCATACGGAAACAAGGCACACGGATTTCACTTTACTTTATGGACATCAAATGACAGGGGAAAATATCTGCTGGCCTATAATAACTCTGAAAGCGGAATAAATATTGATGGCGATTCATGCAAAATCTCGTATTCAATCAGTAGAAACAATTATAATGGAGTTACCCATGGTATTGAAAATGCCCATGAAAATACAGTAAAATTCCTTGAAATTTCTCAAAATTATTGTCATGGAATTTATTGTAGTAATATGGTTTATAACAACAAATATGAAAATAACACTATATATGGTAATCGCATTAATGGCATTTCTGTGTCAGGAGAAGCCCAAAATATAACAATAGCAAGAAATATGATTTATGATAATACTGAATACGGAATCGAAATATATTATAACCAAAATCATCCTGGCAAAGTAAATACAGTAATTATTAATTATAATATTATACTCAATAATAAGGACGGAATGAGAATTTCTAACTGTAATTCAGTCTTTATATATAATAATACTGTTTTTAATAACTCTATTTTTGTAGGTTCAGAGGTTAATAATGTTTTAATCAAAAATAATATTTCTAAGAATATAACAGGTTCATATTCAGGAAGTAATAATATCATAAGTGCCTCTGATACTTATTTTTTAAATCCCACAACACGTAATTTTAACCTTAAAGAAGGAGTTGAAGCAATTGATGGCGGAGTAGATATTGGATTGAAATACGATTTTGCGGGAAATGTAATTGTTGGAAATCCGGATATCGGGGCTCTTGAATTTTACAGGTCAGAAGGCGGTGAAGTCAATAATCCGCCTGTCTTATTCAATAAGATCTTAAATGTGGCTGATACATTATCAGCAGGCACATATGTAGGGACTATATCAGCTGTTGATTATAACGAAGGTCAGCAATTATACTATTCTATAAAAGACGGAAATATTAATAGCACTTTTTCCATCAACTCATCCACAGGTGATATTATCTTAAATGATGATACTGAATTTGCCTCATTGGATTCGTTTTGCTTAACAATTAATGTAAGGGATGACGGCCCCGGAAACTTGTCAGACACAGGAATAGTATTAATAAATATTATTAGTACTTCTCCGGGTGATGAAACACAAACTGTTCAGAATCATCCTCCGGCCATTAAAAATCAGGTTTTTTATATCAGCGATGGTGATGGACTTGATAATTTTACTGCAACTGTAGAGGCTAATGATCCTGATATTGCACAGAATTTGACTTTTTCAATTACAGCCGGGAACGATGAAAATATCTTCACGATAAATAGCATAACAGGCAATTTAACAATAAGCGATACCTCTAAACTCGATTTTGAGGAGAGTACTTTATATAATTTAAATGTTAAAGTACAGGATGACGGAGAAGGAAATTTAACAAGTTCTGCAATGATTAAAATGATTACTCTGCCCAGAATTAGTACATTTTATATTGATCCAACAAATGCTGATGATCCTCTTGAGGACGGGACTATTGATCATCCTTTTGATTCCTGGGCTGATGTATCATGGCAGGAAGGGAACATCTATTTACAAAAGAGAGGTACGACTGCAAATGAGAACAAAATTAATATTTATGCAAATAATGTAGTACTTGGTGCCTACGGCGAGGGTGAAAGCCCTGTTATAAACAGCATGGCAACCGATTTTGCTATCAGAGCATTTGAAAAAACAGATGTGACAATTCAGAACCTAAAGATAGTAGCTAATGAAGCTATAAGCTGTATATACCTTTTAGGTTCATCCTGCGATAATAACCTTGTTGAAAATTGCTATCTTGAAGGTGCTGATAATGGTCTGAGAATTATAGACGGCAAAACTATAACCTTAAGATATAATACATTCTCAAATAACAATGATGCTATTTACTCTTATGCCGAGACTACAAAGGTATACTATAACGTCTTCAAGGAAAATGATACAGGTGTGAATGTAAGCAGTTATTTATCAAGTACGGAAATATACAATAACGTTTTCTACGACAATTCAAGAGCTGTCTCTACCTCCTATTCTTCGCTGACTATTTATAACAATATATTCTATTTACTTGACCAGGGAGATCAGGCAATTAATCATAAGTTGGATAATCTGGTTTCGGATAACAATATCTTCTATCCTGAACAAGACGGTTTCCTCGATATCGGGGATAAAAAATATTCTTCCCTGTATGATTATCAGCAGACTACATCTCTGGATATGAATTCATTTACTTCTGATCCGCTGTTTCAAGATGTATACAATAATAATTTCAGCGTAGAGCCTGGCTCTCCTGCAATAGATGGAGGACGAAGTGTGGGGCTCTTAATGGACTATTATGGTTATAGTGTTCCCTCAGGGAGGAATCCGGATATTGGCCTTGTCGAATTATTGGATAATGAAATAATAAGCTCAGTTGAACCATTCTTTGGTGATGGAGGAAATGATGAAGCACCGCTTATATTTCCCAATCCCTCAGATGGAAGATTTAAAATTACATTTGCCAATACAAATTTTCTGACATCCGAACTTCAAATAAAAGATATTTCCGGTAATTTAGTATACAGAGATTACATAAGCGCTGATGATTACGATCCTACAACCCTGGTCGATATCTCAAACGCCCCCAAAGGAATCTACCTTGTACTGGTAGCAATAAATGATAAGATTTATACGCAAAGAGTAGTAATAAATTAATCTTGCGTAATCTGAGCTATTAGTATTAATGCTTTAGTATTTTTTCAATCAAAATACTGTTTCCTCTAATAATCTTTATCAAATAATAACCGTCCGGCTGGCATGTTAAATCAATCTGTTTGTTTATGCCATTTGTTAATTGCAATTCACAGACAATTTGTCCTTTTACATTAATAATTTCAACTTTCTTACAGCAGGATAGATCCTGTTCGGCATTTAAATTTATTAATCCGTTTGTGGGATTGGGATATGCTAATATCCTGCCTGAGATAAATTTATCAGGATTTGATAATGCCTCCTGAAAAACAGTACTTAATACATTCGAAGCAAAATTTCCTCCATTAAACGCATTTGCCTTTAATTTAACTTCTACAAGACCGACCTGACCTGGAATTATGTCAGCCATATATTCGGATCTGATATTTGAAGCAATTCCGTTGCTAACCTCAAAATCATTAATATCAAATCCTGTAACCTCATAAGGAAATAAAATATATACAATAAAAGGACTATTATTTGTTGTGTCCTGCTCATTTGACGATAAAACCGGGCGTTCAGGAACAGCAAGATGGCATGTTTCACTTTTAAAAGAGGATACAGTTGATTTAACTCTGAAATATAAATCCTGACCAGGTGTGATATTAACAGGAGAATCTGCTCCGGTTACAGCCCCTGAAAAATTTTCGGCACTTGAATATTCAACTGATGATGAAATATCCTGTTCTGTTGTTTCATCTTCAAAGTCAATGTCAACTACAGGAGTTGAAGGTCTTGTTGGGACTTCAAGATGCTGGATAGCGGAAACAAATGAGCTTGCTGTTGACTTTGTCCTGAAATATAAGTCTGTTCCGGGACTAATATCTAATTTTACACCAGTACCTGATAATGCACCACTCATATCAGGATTTACCGAATATTCATCCGTTACAGGTATGACGACATCAGTTGTTTCTTCATAATAATCAATACTATAATCCGGAGTGACAGGTCTTTGAGGTACTGCAAGATGATGAACATCAGACTTAAATGAACTTGCAGTTGATTTAACCCTGAAATACATATCTGTCCCTGGTGACAAAGCAATAACTGCACCTGTTCCGTTTATTGCCCCGCTTATATCAGCATTAGCAGAATATTCTGTATCGGTTGTAATCGCCTCATTTGTCTGTTCATTGTTAAAGTCTATGCTTATATCGGGAGATACCGGTCTCGATGGTAAAACAAGATGTTGTATCTCCGAGGGTGGATTAAAGCCTTGTGCTTTTGTCCTGAAATATAAATCCTGTCCGGGTGTAACAGCGATTGCTACCCCTGTTCCGCTTACTGCACCTGACATATCTGAATTTGTTGAATATTCTTCTGTAGATGGCACAACCTGAACAGTAGTCTCGTTAATATAATTTATCTCATATTCAGGGATAGGTGGCTGTATACCTATATAGTTATCCCATCCTGAAAATGTATGTCCCTCTGCCACAGCAACAACGGTTACAGAAATTTCTAACGGGAACCATTTATCTCTTATACTCCAAACTTCATCACTTCCACCGTAGTTTGGCGGAGACAGTAATCTCAGAGGATCTCCGTCCCATAACACTATTGCCAGATCACGAAAATCATACGGCCGTGTAAAATCAACATATCCCGAACTCCACCATGTATTTGGAGTACCGCTGTTTATGGCAATATCTCCTGTTCCTGACAAGTACCTTTGCGGGGATTCCATAATTTCATGATACTCGCCCGGTACTCCAGTATTCTGCCAGATACCAAATTGCAAGGCAAAAGGAGCATCTGTCGCAACACTTAATACCTCATATCTTGTATGAATCTGGCCATCGTAATAATCGTACGGGGATTTCCAGTTGCCGGGAGCACCCGAGGGATATGGAATCCAGCAGAAACCACTTGTAGAGGACATAGTCCTGTTTATAGTATCGTTATAAATTAAAAATTCCTGTGCAGAAGAATTTATAGTATTTATAAATAAACTTACCAACAGTAAGCCGCATACTTTCAAACCTTGTTTTTTGATAAATGTGAAAATCATATTAAGAGAGTTTTAAAATTTACCCCTAATTTAATTGTTATAATTCATATTATAGTCCTGTTTACCAGAGTGTTTGACAAACAAACATTATAACCTGACTAATAACTTATTTTACGGATACGAAAATAATCAACAATTCAGGAAACACTATTTACCTGGCTGCACTTTTTATCATCAATTATTTTTCCACTTTAAGCTTCAACAATGCGCAGTTAATAAAAAAAGTAGGAAAATGACCATGATATTTATTAACTTGTTTCGACTGTTACTGGCCAACTAAATTCTTCAATGATGACCCTGAAAATTAGATTATGGAAAAACTGTATTATTTTTCTTATTGCCCCCATATTTTTAAATATTTTCCTTTCAGCCATTTCCGGTCAGTCAACAATCTATGTTCAGGGCACAATCCCTGGCGATACAACCTGGAACGCCAATACAGTAAAAGTAACGGGTGATGTAACCGTAAATGGCACACTCGCCATTGAACCCGGCACTTATGTGGAGTTTCAGGGGCATTACAGACTTAATGTTAATGGTATGTTGGCAATCGGCACGCCAACCGATTCAATAATATTTACAATTAACGATGCAACCGGTTTTTATGATTTTGATTCAACTGATGGCGGATGGAATGGAATTTATCTGGGAACACAAAGTTATTCCCATTTTGAGTATTGTAAAGTAAAATATGGTAAAGTATCTGATGAATTATGGGGTAGTAATATTATTAGTGTTGATAAAGATGACACACTCAAAATCAAAAATACCGATTTCATTTACAATTATTCAAAAAACGCAGTGATTGGTGGTACTGAGGCGTTCATTTATATTAGACAAAGTAATATATCAGATAACTTTTGCTCTGGAATAGGTTGCCATAGTAGTTATCTGGAAATTGATAGTTGTGCTGTTATAAATAATACTCGTACAGGAATTACTTTTATAAAAAGCGAAGCCTTTATCACAAACAATATAATAAGTAAGAACAATGAAATTGGGATTTATTCTTTTACTCCTGCCAAATCATTTATAGAATGGAATTATATCGCACATAATAAGTGCGGAATCTTTATTCAAGGCCCTTTCCTCCCTGAAAATGGATTAATTTACAATAATAAAATAGTTGATAATAGGCCGAATGGGGGAATTTATTTGGTTGATCACCATTACCCGATAATCAATAATACTATATGTAATAATATTTCTTTTTCTGATGGAGGAGGACTGCGTTTAATTAAATATCGCTCTAAATTAAATAATAATACAATTATTAATAACTCGGCACCATCAGGGGGCGGAATATGGCTTTCTAATAGCAGGCCGTATATACACAACTGTATTATAAGAGGAAATAATGCCAGCCAGGAGGGAAACCAGGTCTATTTTAACCCTGATATTGTAGGAAATAATACATTAAACATTTCTATAGATTACTGCAATATTGAAGGTAGTAAAGAAGCTTTCGGAGGAGTTGAATTTTTAGGAAAATATGAAAACAATATTGATAATTTACCATATTTTCTTGATCCTGAAAATGGAGATTACTCGCTAACTGACAGTTCATTCTGTATAAATGCAGGGACACCTGATACAACAGGATTGAATCTGCCTGCGTTTGATTTGGCAGGTAATCTGAGGATTTATCCAGGGGCCGTCCAAAGGATTGATATTGGAGCCTACGAATTCCAGGATGAACCGGTAAATAAACCTCCTATCCTGGATAAAACCGATAACCAGGAGATATTTGTATCAACTTCAAAGGATATTGTAGTTTCTTACTCTGAAACTGACCCCAATGATTCTGTTTCAATAGAGATATCAAGTTCAGTACCAAATATCAACATTGAAAGTGTTATTATTGATACTTCACTAATTAGTCTCAAAATTATACCAGAAAAACGTTGGACTGGAACAGGGCATATTTTTATAATCCTCTCTGATAAAGCCGGACATTTTGTAACAGATACTTTTACTGTAAATGTAACTAATGAGGTTTGTGGTGAAATAATAGGAGACGTAATATGGAATGCCGATACAATTAAGGTTAATTGTGATGTTAATGTCGCGGGCAACTTAACTATTGAACCCGGAACTTATGTTGAATTCCAGGGGCACTACCAATTGAAAGTTAATAGTCTCCAGGCAATCGGCACATCCGCCGACTCAATAATATTTACAATTAATGATACAACCGGATTTCATGATTTTAATTCAACAGCCGGAGGGTGGAATGGAATTAGGATTATTCCAGGTAGAGAGTCATACTTTGAGTATTGTAAAGTAAAATACGGGAAAAAATTTGGTGAAATTCAACAAAGAAGTTCTATTATTAATTCTGAGCTTTCGAATACACTTGTTATTAAAAATTGCGATTTAACATACAATTATTCAAATATTGGAGGAGTGGTTGGAGGTGCTGAATCGTCCATAAACATTATAAAATGTAATATATCAAATAACTTTTGCTACGGAATACGTGGTCATTGTAGTTGCCGCTTAGAAGTAGACAGTTGTGTTATTACAAATAATGATGGTGTCGGAATTTCTTGTTACGAAGGCAGAGCATACATAACGAACAATATAATAAGTAACAATAATGGTACGGGAATTAGTGAAAATGAAGGATCAACATATATATCAGGTAATGTTATCGCACATAATAAGTGTGGAATTAATATTCAAGGCTCTGATTTTCCTGGAAGTGGATTTATTTTCAACAATAAAATATTATATAATAGTCCGCAAGGGGGAATTAGAATGGGACTTAACGACTACCCGATAATTAATAATATTATTGCTGGTAATTCATCAAGTTCACTTGGAGGTGGAATTTATTTATCACTTAGTTACGCAAAACTAATTAATAATACCATTGTTAATAATTCGGCACAATCGGGAGGTGGGATATCATTTAGGTATCTCGAGAAAGACATCTATAATTGCATTATAAGAGGGAATGTTGCAAGTCAGTCAGGCAACCAGATTTATTGTTATAGTAGCAGTACACCTGATGATTATAATTTTACATTGAATGGCCAAATATCCTATTGTAATATTGAAGGAGGTAAAGAGGCTTTCGGAGGATTTGAATTTTTAGGTAAATATGAAAACAATATTGATGAATTACCATATTTCCTTGATCCTGAAAATGGAGATTACTCACTAACTGACAGTTCACCCTGCATAAATGCAGGAATACCGGACACAACCGGATTGAACCTGCCGGAATTTGATTTTGCCGGTAATCCGAGGATATATGGCGGTAGGATTGATGCGGGCGCTTACGAATTTCAAGGAATAATAGCTAACGGGCCTCCAAGGATAGAAAAGATTATAGATCAAGAGATCTTACCTTTTAATACTAAATTTTTAACCGTCAACTTTTACGATCCTGATTCAGGAGACTTATGCACTTTATTGGGTGTTTTTTCTGATACGCCGGAGGTTAAAATACATGACCTGGTTGATAATTCATCCTCTGTGAACTTTGTTATTGCTCCTGATTCAGGCTGGCTGGGGAATGGCGAAATACAAATACAGGTTACTGACAATCATGGAAATATCGGTTTACAGAAATTTCAGGTTATCGTTTCAAAAACAGTTTGCGGGCTGATTAAAGAAAATACTGTATGGGCTGTTGATACAATTAAAGTTGCTTGTGATGTGACCATAGGAAAAGGAATTACATTGAAAATACAACCTGGGACAATCGTCGAGTTTACTGATAGTTGTCAGCTAAATGTCCTTGGTTCTATTGTTGCTATTGGCAATAAAGACTTCAGAATAACATTTACGAGCAGTGATACAACAGGCTTTTATAACTTTACACATAAAGGCTGGCAAGGGATAAGACTTAATGGCGATGGAATAGCTGAGTTCAGATATTGTGATTTTCTTTTTGCAAGAAATGAAAACAATGGTGGTGCTTTGTATGACTATTCGGGTAAATATTCTTTAAGCGTTACCAATTGTAACTTCTATAATAACTTTTCACAGCAACACGGAGGAGCTGTATACCTTGGAATAAGCTCCGTTTTGGAATTTAAGAATAATATATTCTTGAACAATCATGCATATCTTGGTGGGGCTGTCTTTGTTGATTATTTAAATTTAGATATTGTTAATAATTTATTCATTAATAATCAGGCATACGAAGGAGCAGCAATTTATACAGTATCTGGGGCACCCCGGTTAATTAACAATACATTTGTCGGGAATAAGGCAGAAAGAAGCGGCGGAGGATTAACAATATACAATGGCAACATAATAAATTGTATAATCTGGGGGAATGAAACAGGATTTTCCGGCAAAGAAGTTAACCTTAAAGGTTCTGTAACTTTCAGTAACTGCATCATTGAAGGCGGTATTAATGGAATTGCCTATTCAGAATATGATTATTCTTTTTTAAGTGACGTTTATTCTTCGGATCCAAATTTTATCAGTATCCCTGATTTTGATTTTCACTTAACCGACAGTTCTGTGGCAATCAATTCCGGCACCATTGATACTTCAGGTTTATCATTACCTTTATTTGATTTAGATGGGAATCCAAGGATTTATGCAGGAATTAATAGAAATATTGATATCGGGGCTTATGAATTTCAGAACGATCCTATTAATCGTAAACCCGTTATACTATTCCCTGAAAATCTGTTTTTAAATATTTCCACTTCAGAAAGAGAGGTTGTAAACTATGTCGATCCCGATCCAGGAGATATACATACACTTAATATTACATCAAACACTGAAAATCTGAAAATAATTAACGTGTCGGGTGATACATCAGGATCTTATTTTGATCTTTTACCAGTGCAAAACTGGAAAGGAAGAGCAACTATCACAATTCGTGTTGAAGATTCACACGACAATGTTGCAGAACATAGTTGCGAGGTTTTAGTCGGACATCTTGCATGCGGAAATATTTTAGATAATACCATATGGGATGCTGATACAATTCATGTAACCTGTGATGTAACTGTTACGGAAAATGCATTACTGAAGATTATGCCCGGAACAGTCGTTTTATTTCATGGTTTTCATAGCATAGAGGTTTTAGGCCAAATTAATGCAACTGGAACGGAATCCGAAAAAATTGTCTTTACATCAGAAGATTCAGCAGGCTTTTACTCTGTTTATAATGATGGTTATGTATATGAAGAAAAGATTGGCTGGAACCGGATTTATCTAAGAAACAATTCGATCGATATTCGGATTTCGGTCTTTAAACATTGCATTTTTAAATATGCTTCAAATTCGGCCTTATATGCAAGTTTTTATCCTGCCATTGAAGTTATAAATTGTGAATTTAAGTATAACATATCTGGTGCAGTACGGGCCTGGAATGCCAGGTCATTGATTAAAAATTGTATTTTCACAAATAATAATTCACGATTCAGAGCAGGTGCCATTTGGGGTGAGATGGTTTCAATAATCGACTCGTGTATTTTTAAGAATAACCTGTCTGTTGAGGATGCGGGAGCAATTTATCTCAGTAATGGAGATCATAAAGTTACGAATAGTCTATTTGAAAGCAATAGTGTACGCTCAGGCGCGTGTCTCAAATCTTCATATGGCTATTCCGGCAATACCAGAATCTCAAAAAATATATTCATCAACAACACATCTTTGCATGGAGGAACCGGAGCTGCAATTCTAAACTCGGGAGTACTGTTTGATAATAACCTTGTATGTAAGAACATTGGCAATAATAGTCCATATATATCAGCGGGTGCTTCAGGAGGTATTTATACATATGGAAATCCGACCCTCATTAACAATACAATTGTATATAATAAAGTATCCAACGGAATGGGAGGAGGCTTATGCATTGAAGAATCTTCTGTTCCTGTTGTTTATAATGCAATCATTTACGGGAATAAATCGGAATCCGTTATGAATCAAATTAATTTTTATAATGGAAATTCCAGTACTGGTTTAAGTATCATAAATTCAAACATTCAGGGTGGAAAAGAAGAAATAACTGGTGTAGGAAACATATTAATGTATGAAAATAATATAGAAACCGACCCTAAATTTCTTACAGACACGCTTCAAGCCGGCACTCCTTTAGTTATTGAGCCTTCATACCTTGCACTTTCCGATTCATCTCACTGCATCAATTCAGGAACACCTGATACAACAGGATTGAATCTGCCGGAATTTGATTTGAATGGTAATCCGAGGATTTATCCCGGGATAATTCAAAGAATTGATATTGGTGCCTACGAATTCCAGGGTGAACCGGAAAACAGACCTCCCATTCTTGAAAAAACTGATGACCAGGAGATATTTGTATCTACTTCAAAGAATATTGTAGTATCTTACTCTGAAACTGACCCCAATGATTCTGTTTCGGTCAACATTTCAAGTTCAATACCAAATATTTGTATTGATAGTGTTATAATTAATACTTCACGAATCAGTTTTAAAATAATACCTGAGAAACGCTGGACAGGGACAGGAAATAATATTATAAGTCTTTATGACAAAGCCGGACATGTTGTATCTGATACTTTTGCTGTAAATGTCACTAACGAAGTGTGTGGCACAATATCAGGAGATATGATGTGGGATGCCGATACAATCATAGTTAATTGTGATGTTAATGTTAAAGGTAACTTAACCATCAAACCAGGAACTTATGTTGAATTCCAGGGGCACTACCAATTGAAGGTTAATAGTCTGCAGGCAATTGGCACTCTTACTGACTCAATTATATTCACAATTAATGATACAACCGGATTTCATGATTTTAGTTCGACTGATGGCGGATGGAATGGAATATTTATTGGCTTGGGTGGTTCCCCATCAAGTTTTGAATATTGTAAAATAAAATACGGTAAAACATTTGGCGATATATGGTATAATAACTGTAATATTATCACCGCAGATGATAGTAAACTCGAAATTAAAAATTCAGATTTATCATACAATTATTCAAATATTGGAGGAGGAGGAGTAATTGTTGGTGCTATGGCATCCATTAAAATCAAAGAAAGTAATATATCAAATAACTTTTGCTCCGGAATAGGCTCTCATTATAGTGACCTGGAAATTGACAGTTGTGTTATTACAAATAATGATGGAAACGGTATTATCTATGTAAGTTCCAGCAGGGCCTCCATAACAAACAATATAATAAGTAACAACAACGGTAGAGGAATTAGTACTGGTGAGCCCTTGAGATCAATTATATCAGGTAATTATATCGCATATAATAAGTGTGGAATCAGTATACGGGAATTTGATGTACCTGAAAACGGATTGATTTCCAATAATATAATAGCACATAATAGTCCTGAAGGGGGAATTTATATGAAAGAGCATAATTATCCGATAGTAAATAATATCATCTGTAATAATATCTCAAATTCAGATAATTGCGGAGGAGGAATAACTTTATCTTTATGTAATCCTAAATTAATTAATAATACTATTCTTAATAATTCGGCACCAACAGGAGGAGGATTATGGATTATAAGTCACGGGGAAGAGATTCTTAATTGTATTTTTAGAGGGAATTTTGCGAGTCAGTCCGGGAACCAGTTTTATTATTATGATTGGTTTGGATATGGTGATAATCCTACATTTAATACTACCATATCCAATTGTAATATTGAGGGAGGTAAAGAGGCTTTTGGAGGACTTGAGTATTTAGGCAAATATGAAAGCAATATTGATGAATTACCATATTTTCTTGATCCTGAAAATGGAGATTACTCGCTCACTGACAGTTCGCCCTGTATAAATGCAGGAACACCTGATACGACAGGAATGAATTTACCGGAATTTGATTTTGCAGGCAATCCTAGAATATCTGATCTTACAATAGATATGGGTGCCTATGAATATTATTCAGATGACCTTAAGATTATTTTACAGCCGGTAAATGAAACTAAATGCCTAGTTGATAGTGTTATATTTGTTACTAATGCTGTCGGGGGAGTAACCGGTTACCAGTGGCAAAAGGAAGGCATTGATATACATGGCGCCAGTAACAGATTTCTTGTAATGGATTCCTTGTTACTAGGTAATGCAGGCAATTATAATTGTATAATTGAAGGCATTTCAGAGACAATTTCGACAGATACAGTAAAGCTTTCGATACTGAATATTGATTTGGGCAACGATACTACTTTATACCCGGGCCAGACTATTATGCTTGATGGTGGAGATCAGGCAGAAACCTGGCTATGGAGCGATGGAAGTACTGGAAGATATTACCTTGTGGATGCTACTGGAGTATATTGGCTGGAAGCCACAAACAGTATAGGATGTGTTAGCTCTGATACAATATCAGTAAGCTATCAATATCCGTTTAACGAGGAGCTTGCATTTGTAACCTATGACAATACTACCGGTAAAAACATAATCGTATGGAATAAAACTCCTGACACGGGGACAAAGAATTATATTATTTATAAAGCTTATGAAAATGATTATCTAAGCCTTGATACAATATCTTATGGGGAAGACAACAACTACTATATTGATGAACTTACCGATCTCCCGGGATTCTCAAATAAATATGCTTTAACGACAATAGACATGTGTGAGAATGAATCAGTCCTTGATAACCCTCACAAAATGCTTAACATATCAGGTTATGTAGATCATTCAAAGGGATTAACCTTATCTATAGAAGAATACCAGGGAACAAACTATGATAAGTATTACATATTCAGGGGCAGTGATCCTTTAAGCCTTGAACTAGCAGACTCAATAAATCATGTAGGATTTTATACCTCGTATATAGATTCGGCTTATCCTTACAATGAGACTTACTACCAGGCGGGTATTAAACTGACTGAGAAATACATTATCAATATTAACGGATCTGAAAGAGAATTCAGGTATTCTTTATCTAATTTGTATTTCAAACCCAGGAATAACTCAGCACCTTATGATATAATATTAAGCAATAACCGAATAGATGAAAATATGCCTGAGGATACTGAAGTTGGTATTATTTCGGCGCTGGATTATGATTTGGAGGATCATCACAGATTCCACCTGGTATCAGGGCCTGGCGACAGTGATAATAACAATTTTCAAATCATCAATGATAAATTAATCACTGCTGTTTCTTTTGATTTTGAGAGTACTACTGAAAACAGTATACGCATAAGGGCAGTTGATGACGGACCTGCTAACATGTTTTATGAAAAAGTATTTAAAATATACATAAATGATTTAATCGAATCAGGAACTATAAAGCACATTTACGATGACAAAGTTATTGTGTTGCCTAATCCCATTAAACAAAAAGCCATTATTAAATTTCCAAATGAAGAGAATGAAAACTTTACATTCTATCTCAAAGATTTAACCGGGAATATCATAATTATTTACGGAAATATCACTTCTGATTCATATGAACTGGATCGTGGAGATCTGCCACCGGGTTTATATGTACTTGAGCTGTCAAATAAGAAAATAACTTACCGGATCAGGATAATATTTGACTAGTTAGAGATAAAAAAAATCCTTCAGACTGATTATTTGTAAGTTAAATTAATGTATTAATATTGCAGTTATATTTTATTTTCAATATTATTATAATTCAATTTTCTGTATGGGCTTTAAAAGAAATATTATCTATTCTGTCATGAGAAAGTCTCGTGAAAAAAAACTTCATCAACTTTTAAATTACCTTAAACCAACAGAAACAGATTTGTTTTTAGATGTAGGAGCCTCGAATAATACAAAATCTCCAGTTGAAAATTATATCATAATGAGATATCCCTATCAAAATAATATTACGACTCTTTCAATTTATGATTTGCCTCAGCTAAACAAAGATTATCCTCATATAAAAACAGTAATTTATGATGGCAAGATTTTCCCTTTTAAAGACAATCAATTTGATTTGGCACACTCAAATGCAGTTATCGAACATGTAGGTGACTGGGACAGACAGAAATTTTTTTTAAGTGAAATGAACAGAGTATCCAGAAGGGGCCTCTTAACTACTCCAAATAAGTTTTTCCCCTTTGAGCTCCATTATAAAGTTCCTTTTCTTCACTGGATGGACAATAAAAGATTCAAAAGAATTGCGGATAAATATATTTATGACATGAGCCATTTCCCTGTTTCTCTTTTAAGGAAAAAAGATCTTATCCGATTAGCCGAAGAAACAGGTCTTCCGAACTATATAATTCTGAATAATAAATTTTTAGGTATGAACATGACTTTCTCCTTGCTATGGAGCGAGAAAGGTTTTGATTGAGGTAGTAATATTTTTAACATAATGAAGAATTTAAAATACCTGATTTTATTCGGTTCAGTATTATATTCATGCGAAAAGCCTAAATATGGAACTGTAACCTTTAACGATTATTTTAATTACATTTATTATCATGATTTTGAATATAATACATTAGGCGAGTATAGAGAATCAGAGTGGGAAATTGACTGGAACTATCCTGAATGGACTAACAGGCCTGTTCCCCCTGAAATTTTAATTAATGACGATACAGAAAATGGTACCAAGGTTATGAGATGGCATTTACCTGAGGGATCCCTTGGTCCTGCAGAGGGTGGAGGACAGTGGTATACAAAACTTGATTCCGCTTATGACGAACTTTATTTTTCATATAAACTAAAATTTAAACCTGACTTTAAATGGGTTCTGGGAGGGAAAATACCTGGACTAAGAGGAGGGCCTGAATGGCCTTGAGCCGATCCTCCCGGATGGAGCGATGGCTTTGTAGCTCTTTTAATGTGGAATAGTACTCCTCAAATTACATTTTATTATTATCACCATGACCAGGATCATTTGTATGGTGATAGTAAAGCATGGGATTATAATATAGAGTCGGGGTTATGGTATACAATTACAGTCAGAATTGTAATGAACACCCTCAATGCAAATGGCGGAAACAATGATGGCATATTAGAAGGATTTATTGACGGGAAAATGGTGTGCCAAATTACTGGTTTACGCCTTAGGAACTTTGAAACAATTGGCATTGATAAATTATGGATTACCTAATTCTTTGGAGGTAATACTGAAGAATGGGCGTCTCAGAGAGATGAGTGGATTGATGTGGATGATTTTATTGTATTTACTTATAAAGATAATGTTATTGTGCCGCGAGGTAATACTCCCAGCTCCAGGGGAAGAATATTATTACAGCCAGACTTATAATTTATTATTATCTGAAAATATTATTTAAGCAATAATATTTATTTATCAATTCAGTCTTAACTAGAAACGATTTTTAATTATTCTGGTTATTGTATTATCAGGTAATTTTCTACCTAAGTTAAGCAATGGATTTAAAAGTTTATGAGGCAATGTTAAATAATTTGTAGAACAATGTGTAGCAAGAACCTCTTGTGCCCCTAGTGATTTCTTGAATAAAATTAAGCCTTTGCCGGATTTATCTGTTGGTATACCTCCTAAATTAAAATAATTAAACTGTTTTTCTTTGAGCTCCTTTATTAGGCAATACATTATATAATAAGGTATTCCCATACTATAAGCGTTACTATTTGAACCAATTAAAAAAGCATAGGCATTTTTAGCGTATGTCAAGACCATAGTTATACAGTTTATTTCATCATTCACTTTTACATAATACAGACTTGTAATCTTATTACTGATTATTTTCTTCAATACAATTTTATCTAGATAAGGTATATAAAAATATGAATACTTCGAATAACCCTTTGATAGTCTTGTTTTTTTTGTTTCTTCCAATAAAGAAATTAAGTTATCCAGAATTTTCATTGAATCACCCTCTATAAATTCAGCTTTAGATTTTATTGCTAATTTTACTTTTCTTAATAGCAGTCTGTTAAAATTATTCTGAATTTCTTCACTTGATTGAAGTAAATTTATTACGTACTCACATCTGTTTGTAATTTTCAGGGTACTTTTATTTATCATATAAGTCATTTTGTAATCATATGACTTTACAATCAATCTTCTGAATTTTTTTAAAATTGCAAAATCCAAAAGCCCATCAAACAGTAAAGGTATTGTCTCTTTATTTGAGGCCTGGAATGCCGGACCTGAAAAGAAGAATAATTTTTTGTTGTTTGAGTTTTTATAATTTATTATTAATCCGGCAATTTTTCCTATAACTACATTGTCTTTGACAAAATTCAGGTAAACAGGTCTTTTATCCTTATCAGCAAAGGATTCAATCCACTCAGATGTTATTAATATATTAAATTCAAATTTATTCAGATCAGATTTCCATTCCTGTGGATTTATTATTTCAGTAACTTCTATCATTATAACTATATAAATATTTCTTAGCCATCTAAAGTTAACGTATAGTCAATAGTTAAATACTGAGCTTTACATATAATGCAGACTGGAAATCAAATTTAACAATATTTACAGACGAAAATAAACATTTTTCCGTTTTTTATCTTAGCATTAATCCTTTATTTTTTATAATGTGATTTTTATATATAGGTAATTTCTTATTTGCCTTTGTTGCTTTGAAAATAAAATTGCTATATGTCTGCTCATTTTCTAAAGATTTTACTTTATTTCAAGGTCAATTGTGCATTTTAGTTCGGTAAACCTTGATTTTTTCAACATATTTTATTAATATTGAGCCCTTTTACTAAAAACTTAATTATCATTACATAAGAACCTGGGCATTATTTGTTTGTTTAAATGAATAAAAACTACATGGCTTGTTATCATACAAGATACTTAAAATATCTGTTTGTTGTTATTCTTAATTTAAGCTTTATATATAATTCATTTAATCAAACCCAAAAAGTAGATATATCATTTCAGCAAATTTTTATTATTCCGGAAAATGTTAATATCAGTGATGATTGTGGCAGGTTTTATTCAATTTTCACATATGATTTAACCAGTAAAATAACGTTTGAGATTACAGGAGGCAATGTAAATGGTAATTTTGCCGTTAATCCGGATAACGGTAATATAAGAATTAATAATACAACTAATCTGTCACCCGGGAAGCGTGAATTGATCATCAGGGCAAAAGATGGTGATTTTTATGATATAGATACAGCAGTAATTCTTATTAAAGCCGCTGGTAATTGTGTTTTCATTGATCCGTATTATTCAGGGACTGAGAGAGGTACACGATTGGAACCATATAATTCATGGACAGATATTCCAGCTTTCACCCCAGGATATGCATATCTTCAAAAAAGGAATACTAAATACTCGGAAGATAGAATTCTCGTCCCTTCACCCGGGGGTACTTATGATAATCATATAATTCTGGGTGCTTACGGGCAGGGTAACAGACCTGAATTAGACGGAATAGATGCAGGCGCTGATAAAAGAGGAATATTAATTGGCGACTATGACAATAATTATCCTGCCGGGTATATTGATATATTTTCATTTGTGATCTATAACTGGTCACACTCAGGAATAGATATATATCCCAACAGCAATCATATTTCAATATGGGATGTTGATATTTCTCATAGTCAGAACTTTGCAGGGATTTACATATATCATAATCTGGCAAATCCCGATGCAAAACTGTACAATCGGATATACAATACTGTATCTCACGATAATTATGAATCTCACGGGATTAAATTTGAAGGAAGCGGAAATTCGGTAACTAATTGTCAGACTTTTAATAATAAGAGTCATGGATTACATTTGAGTAAATGGACATCAGATAATCTGGTTAATTATTTACTCTCATTTGATAACGGCCACTCCGGCATCAACATAGATGGTGATACAAACAGAGTTTATAATTCAATACTCCATAACAACTATAATGGTGTTAGATTTAGTACAGATGCTCATGAAAATACAGTTATACATTGCATAACAAGGAATAATAGCGGAAGTGGCGTAGCTTTTATTGATAGTGTTTTTAATACAAAGGCCGAAAATATAGTATCCGACAATAATCTTGGTAATGGAATAATGTTTAGCAGTTCTGCAACTAACATTACTGTCTGTAAATCTGAAATTTGTAATAACCAGGAAGCCGGAATACTTGCTAATTCTGCCTCAAATTTACCTTCGGCTAAAATACTAATAAACACAAATATTATAAATGAAAATCGCATTGGTATAAAGATACACGAATCAGATAAAACAGAGGTATATAATAATACTCTTTATAATAACACAGAGGATAATGATATCACAATTTATTCAAGTGAAGCAGTTATTAAAAATAATATATTAAAAAACATTTCAGGTGATTGTGTAAAAAGTAATAATTTATTTTATCAAAATACAAACCCGGAATTTTTAAATCCTTATATAAATGATTTCAGGTTAAATTTTAATTCTCCTGCTATAGATGCCGGAGTTGATGTAGGTCTGGATTATGATTTTGACGGTAATCAGGTACCATTCAATACATATCCGGACATAGGGGCCTATGAATTTGTCCTGAGAAATCCATCCGATACACTACCACATGCGCCATCAAATCTTTCCGCTAATGCAACACACTATTATCAAATAGTAATTAACTGGAAAGATAATTCTGATAATGAATATGGTTTTGAAATAGAACGATCGCTTAATCCGGAAAGTGGCTTTCAGAAAATCCATACTGTATATCAGAATGTAACTTCTTTTACCAATAGCGGCCTCTCTCCCCTCACTACGTATTATTACAGGATCAAAGCATACAATAATATAGGATCTTCCGGGTACATTAGTATAATAAGCATTACCACACCTGCCGTTCCTCCTCCAAATGCACCTTCATCACTCAGAACCACAAATGTCAGAGCCAGCTATGTTTCTTTAAGGTGGAATGATAATTCAAATGATGAAGAAAAGTTTGAACTGGAAAGATCAAATATTTCAGGCGATGGATTTTCTGTAATTGCAACCCTCAGCGCAAACCAGACAACTTATACTGATAACGGTCTTACACCGACAACAACGTACTATTACAGAACAAGAGCGTATAGCCAGTATGGTTACTCAACATATTCAAACGAACTTAGTGTTGCCACAACTGCTTTACAACCTCCTGTAGCACCAACTAACCTAAGCGCGTCAGATATTACGAAAAACTCATTATTATTATACTGGGAAGATAATTCTAATAATGAAGAAAGTTTTAGAATTTACAGATCATTAACTTCCGGAAGTGGATTTAATGAAATAGGCTATGTTGGTGCAAATATTAGTCAATTTACTGATGACGGATTAGAACCTAATACTACTTATTATTACAGAATCAGGGCATATAATGAAGATGGCATTTCAGCATATTCAAACGAACTAGAAACCACAACGCTGCCACCACTACCTCCTGAGACACCAGGTAATTTGACAACGACATATATATCTGATAACTCAACAACCCTGGAATGGACTGATAACTCAAATAATGAATCAGGGTTTGAGATCTTCAGAACATTCGCTGATAGCATCAATTATCAGTTAATTCATACGACAAATAAGAATATAAACACATACACTGACAGTTTATTACTTTCAGACACCACTTATCTTTACAGTGTCAGAGCGATAAATGATGATGGAATCTCCGGTTTTACAAATATTTTGTCAGTTACAACCTTATCATCTCCTCCTCCGGGAAATCCTACAGGACTTGTTTCACTGCAGGTTACTAAATTTACTGTTAGCATTAGCTGGCTTGATAATTTTGATGATGAAGATGGTTTTGAGGTAGAAAGATCAACTGGCAACAACAATAGTTATGAAGTTATTGGCACGCTTGAAGCTGACATTACCGATTTTCAGGATGTTGAATTAATTCCAAATACAACATATTATTACAGAACCAGAGCTTTTAATCAAATTGGATACTCAGCTTATTCAAACGTAATAAACATCACTACATTACCCCTGGAAATTCCGAATCCTCCTACTTTAGGATCAATAAATATTTTGTCAGAGAACACTGTTAAACTGGCATGGAAAGATAACTCGGATAACGAATCAGGTTTTCAGATTGAGCGCGCAGAAGAAAGTACAGATTATTTATTAATATATGCTACAAGTAATGATGATACTAGCTATACAGATTCCCTGTTAAGTCCGGGAATCATGTATTATTATCGGGTAAGAGCCTTCAGCGGTGATGGATTTTCAAGCTACTCAAATGTTTTAGAAGTAATCATTGGAGATTCTGAACCTCCTGTTACCCCTTCATCATTAAAAGCTGAATCCGTGGATTATAATGCCATAACTCTGACATGGGAAGATAATTCTGAAAATGAAACAGGATTTATAATAAAACGGGCTCTTGAACCTGATAAAAATTTTGAAATAATAAAAACATTGCAGGTAAATAATACAAGCTTTACAGATAATAATCTTAAAGCAAACACTATTTATTATTATTTGGTAAATGCAATTAATAATACAGGCGAATCCGGAAACAGTAATACAGCAATTGCTTCTACAATGTCAATTTCCGAGACAAAAAGAGTGTGGGAAGGTCTTGTTGCATATTATAACTTTAACCTGAATTCAGGTCACATTGTTCATGATTTCTCAAATAATGGAGAACCATTAGATTTAGCTGTTATTGATCCTTCAGCTATAATATGGGAAAACAATAATAAGTTTGAAATTGTGTCAAATACTTATATTAAGTCTGTAACACCGGCTACAAAAATCGTTGAAGCCTGTAAAAAAACAAATGAAATCACACTTGAATGCTGGTTAAAACCTTCATTAAATCATTTAGACAGAATATCTAATATTTTGTCTATATCCAAAAATAATGAGGACCTGGGTGCTTTATTAGCTCAGGAGCATATATTTGATAATAATTATAAATCATATAATTATTGTATAAGATTAAAAACTAAAGCTACAGCAACAAATGGGGCACCTGATTTATATGCAGCTGATGAATTATCATTTATTACTTTACACCATCTGATATACACAAAAGATAAATATGGAGTTGAAAAAATATATCTGAACGGAGAAGAAGTTGCCAGTAATATCAGGCCAGAAGGAATGGACAATTGGGATAGCCAATACTATTTGATGCTGGGGAATGATTTGGATCAAAATTATCCCTGGCTTGGCACATATTACAATGTTGCCATATATAACATTGCTTTGACCCGGGAGCAAATCCTTAAAAACTATAATGCCGGCCCTAAAGATAATATAGCTGAATCGGTTATTGAATATGACATAAAAATTTCTCCAAATCCCTCTGAAGGTATTATTAACCTGACAATAATACCTCAGTCTGAAAATGATTTTGCTGACAAAACAATGATTCAGATCAGTGATATTATGGGCGATTTACTATATTCTGAAATAATTGAAGATCCAAACAGAGAACTAACAAAACCCTTAAACTTATCAAAGTTGGCGAAAGGTATCTATATATTACGAGTTATTACAAATGATCATTTCAACTCTGAAAAATTCATCATAAAATAAAGTTCCCTTCATACATAAATACTAAAGTATAAGGTATCCCAGCGCATCTTTAATATCAATATTGAACAAATCCCCTTTACACATCTTTATTATTAATTCAAAAAAGTTAATAACTATTTAATTCATTCTTATCTGAATATTGTACGAAAACCTAAATTGATGCAAAATTAACTTCTGTGTAAGAAAATCATCAGTTAATCAAAATATAGAAAAATAATAGCCCTAATATTAGATTCCAACGTAATTATAATATTATTTTTGATCCTGTAATTATTAAATATTTTAATCAAAAGACTATTTCAAATATTAAAATCTCAATATGAATCTGAAAAATAAGCTTCTGGATAATAAAAAGCAGATAATAAGGAAGTATAAAAAAGATAATAATCCGCTATTTGCAGTTCTCGATATTTTTGTTACAGTATTTTCCTATTTCTTTGCTTATTTTCTTACAAACCTGGTTCATAAAACCTATTTTACATTCTACCAGGAATACGTGATAATGCTTTTCTTAATAGTCCCGACATGGGCAATATTACTCCAAATATTAAATCTGACAAAAATTCCAAGAACGCACTCATATATATCCATCTTTTTTAGTTTTCTCAATTTTAATGCCATTGGATTCGCGCTAATATTTTTATATAAGCATGTATTTGGATTAACTAATTTCAGTCATTACTTTATAATATCATTCTCTGTAATAAACCTTTTCTCACTTTATATTTTCAGAATGCTTACATACAAAGTGTTTAAATATTACAGAGCAACCGGACATAATATTCACAATGTAATTGTGTTCGCTGATGAGAATTCTGAAAAATTTATAGACAACATTATCAATCATAAGGAATGGGGCTTCAGAATATTAATGATTTTGACTAGCGCCCAAAGCATAAGAAAAAAATACAGTAATATAGTCAGAATATTCACGGATAAAATCTCTATAAAGAATTTACTTGATATTGATATTATTGATGAGGTAATTTATTGCAAGAGCTATATTGATGAAGAAAAGTTGCGTGAGCTAGTTGAACACTGTAATGAAATTGGAGTTACCTTCAGATTACAGTCAGATCTTTCTCCAATATCCTTGGAAAAGGCACATATTACGCATTTTGAAAATGTACCTTTCATTACATTCACAAATGTTCCTAAGAATACGTTAGCTCTTGCCTGGAAGTCTTTCAGTGAATTCTGGATTTCATTTGTAATTATTTTCCTTTTATCACCTTTTATGTTGATTATTACATTTCTAATAAAGCTGACTTCAAAAGGTCCTATTGTATTTAAACAGGAAAGAGTGGGATTAAGAGGCAGGAAATTCTATATTTACAAATTCAGAACCATGGTTTATAATGCAGAAAAGCTAAGAGACTCTTTGTTAGATAAAAACGAATCTGATGGTCCCACATTTAAGATAAAAAATGATCCCCGTATAACAAGAGTGGGGAAATTCTTAAGAAAGACCGGACTTGATGAACTACCTCAATTATTTAATGTATTAAAAGGTGAAATGTCACTTATTGGTCCTCGTCCTCCCTTACCACAAGAGGTTGAAAAATATGAAAGATGGCAATTGAGAAGATTGTCTGTAAAACCTGGTATTACATGTACATGGCAGGTTATACCTGACAGGCACGATATATTATTTGATAAATGGATGAAATTAGATATTCAATACATAGAAAACTGGTCAATTAAAAAAGACTTTCAATTATTTTTCAAAACTATAAAAGTCTTTATCAGCGGTGGCGGTCACTAATGAAAACCTCCCTTGATGGGATAATTGAAACCTAATAATATTTATACTTATGCTCCAAATAATTCAAAATTTGGAGCATTTTTTAATCTGAATATGAAAAATTAAAGAAGAATTTAATAATTTCGTTAAACAAAAGAACTCAAAAAGCGTAAACAAAAAATATTAAATGATCTGCTCTATTGTAACCAAAAAAGCATAATAATCATCTAAAATGGTAAACCTTAAACATAACCGGATAAATATAATTGTCTGTTTGACAATTCTAATTTTAGTAGTTGGATGTACACCTACATCTAAATTAAGGTACGTAGAAAATGAGGGTGAAAACATACATAAGAATCAATACAATAACGATCGTTCAGAAAAAACTATTCAACCTTATGATTACCTTTATATAAGGATTTACAGCCTGGACGAACAAACTAACAGCATTTTCCGTGAAAGAGATTATGGAGCTTATGAAACCGAACTGATAAGCTATGCAGTTGATGATGGTGGAAACATAAATTTCCCGTTTATTGGAAATATTCTTGTTAAAGATCTGACAATCAACCAGGCAAAGGATAAAATTGAAAGCGCACTGTCAAGATATCTTAATAATGTCTCAATTAGAGTTAGATTTGTTAGTAATAAAATAACAGTACTGGGAGAAGTATACAGACCTGGACAATATGCATTTTATGATGAGAAAGTTAATATTTTCCAGGCACTCGGTTTTGCAAGTGGAATTAATACATTTGGAAATAAAGAAAATGTTACATTAATAAGAGAAAAAGACAATGTTATTAAGTATTTTTATTTAGATCTTACTGAAAAGGATATAGTATCCTCAGAATTCTACTATTTGCTGCCCAATGATGTCGTTATCGTTAATCCAATAAATGCAAAATACAGGGAATTAAGAGTCTACCCACTTACATTAGTTTCTACAATTCTTTCAACGATAACAGCTCTTGTAGCCTTAATGTCACTTGCATATTAATCTACAATTTTATAAAAATGAAAAATACTAATAGTCTATTTGAAAGTAACATAAATTATAAGAAGATTCTTCAAAAATTAGTAAGTTATAAGAGGGTTTATTTTATATGTATTATTATTTGTCTTATTGGCGCACTTTCAGTAAATAAATTATCTACCCCTAAATATAAGAACTATTCGATAATACGTATTAATGAAAATAGTAGTTCTCTTTTAAATTCATCAAATGATTTTATGCAGGGATTTAGATTATTTGAAAGGAGCAACAATATCGAAGATGAAATTGAAATAATTGGTTCTTTTACACTTGTAAAAAAAGTTATCAACAAGCTTGATCTAAAGGTATCATACTTTACTTTTAAGAATTCAACACTCAACAACTTCTTTTTTAATACACCAATATGTAATAAAAAAGAATTATACAAATATTCTCCAATTAAGGTTGTCATAGATCCTTCTAAAGCTCAAGCTATATATTTAAATTTTAAAATACATATTCTTAATGAAAATGAATTTTTACTGGAGACAACCGGAACAGATATTTATTTGTATAATTATATTGATGACGAAATAGTTTCATTTATCCCGGAAATTTACTATAAAAACAGGTATGAATTTGGAAGCGAAATAAAAACTCAATATTTTAATTTTCGCGTAATTAAGACAGATAATTTCAGCACTGGCTTTACTAGGGAAAATAATCTGTATTTCTATTTTAATAATATTAACTGGCTTACTTCAGAATATCAGCAGAATCTGAATTCCGAGCCTGCTTCACAACTATCAACTTTATTAAAAGTAACTTTAAAAGGAGCAGATAAGGAAAAAATAACTGATTTTCTTAATGTGCTGATGTCGTCTTATATGGAAAGAAATTTAGATAATAAGAACAGAATTGCATTAAGTACTGTTGACTTTATTGACTCCCAGATTTCAGATATTGCAGATTCACTTAGTTATGCTGAAACACGCTTAAGAAATTTCAGATCATCACATAGTGTTATGGATTTAAGCTTCCAGGGCCAGCAGATATTTGAAAAATTAAATGAACTTGAAACAGAAAAGGCCAATTTACAACTACAAAGGAGATATTATTCTTATCTAAAGAATTATCTTGACAATTCTACTGATGTTGCAGATCTTCTATCCCCCTCATCAATGAATGTCGTTGATCCGATTTTAACAAATTTAATTACACAGCTAATAACCTTCAATTCTGAAAGAGCCCGACTGGTTAAAAATATATCAAACACGCAGAATTTATATCTGGCTGATGTAAACTTAAAAATTGATAACATAAGAAAAACAATAAAGGAAAATGTTAATAATACACTTAATACTTTAAATGTATCATTAAATGAGATAAATTACAGAATATCAAGTCTCTCCAGCCAAATATCTCAAATGCCAAAGACTGAATTACAGCTAAAAGGTATTGAAAGAAAATTTAAACTAAATGACGCTATTTATACATTTTTGCTGCAGAAACGTTCCGAGGCACAAATTGCAAGAGCTTCAAGTATGCCTGATTACGATATAATTGATCCTGCTCGCATATCCGTCATCAGTTTAGTCTCACCAAAAAGCAAATTAAATTATATTATAGCATTACTGCTCGGACTATTTATACCTACTTCTATTATTCTGCTACGGGACTTCCTCAACAATAAAATTATAGATGTAGAAGAAATTGAATCTATGACAGAATTACCAATTTTAGGAAAAGTATTTCACAGTTATAGAAGAACCAGTATGGTTGTGAATGATTATCCTAATTCATCTGTGACGGAATCATTTCGTTCAATCAGGACTAACTATGAATTTTTCTCAGATGGTGGCAGAAACCAGGTTTTATTGGTTACATCAGCTACAAGTGGTGAAGGAAAAACATTCTGTTCCATAAATCTTGCATCGGTTTTTGCTTTAAACGGACATAAAACAATTTTGTTGGAGTTTGATTTAAGAAGACCCAAAATTCATACTGAATTTGGATCCAGTAATATGATCGGTATCAATTCATATCTGATAGAAAAGGCTATTATTGACGATATTATAATGCCTACTCCTATTGAGAATCTGGATTTGGTATCTGCAGGACCTGCAGCTCCAAATCCTGCTGAATTAATTAATTCAGAGAAAACAGGGGAATTCATAGACAGGTTGAGAAAAATGTATGATTATATCATTATTGATTCAGCTCCTGCAGGAATTATTGCTGAAACTTTTGTATTAATGAAACATTCAGATATTAATATATTTGTTGCAAGAATCAATAAAACTATAAAAGAAGCATTTGCAAATACATTAAAAGCTTTTAAAAGTAATAAGTTTTCAAATGTCTCTATATTAATAAATGATATTAATATA
>Ga0315544_1000005_pt1 | contig 220067 bp, 215 predicted proteins | sample SalMarSW160130MG_2_FD_202543 | JGI IMG/M metagenome (GOLD analysis project Ga0315544, IMG submission 202543) | Salt marsh sediment microbial communities from the Plum Island Ecosystem LTER, Massachusetts, United States - Salt Marsh Sediment SW1601-130 ...
GGGCCTGTGCCACATAGCTTCAATTATAGGCCATAAAAATGTGAAACAGCCTCTCCAGGCTGTTTCTAAGATCAAGGCACAGGCTGGAGGGCCTGTGCCACATAGCTTCAATTATAGGCCATAAAAATGTGGAACAGCCTCTCCAGGCTGTTTCTAAAATCAAGGCACAGGCTGGAGGGCCTGTGCCACATAGCTTCAATTATAGGCCATAAAAATGTGGAACAGCCTCTCCAGGCTGTTTCTAAAATCAAGGCACAGGCTGGAGAGCCTGTGCTACATTAGCCCAAGCTTCTTCCGTGTCGCTGGTATCAATCCGCCCTGCCCGATGAGATCGAGGATGAAGCGAGGCAATGGGTCGAATGTAAGTTCCTTTCCGGTGGTGTGATTGATAAGTTTACCGGCAACGAAGTCAACTTCAAGTTCGTCGCCTTCGGAGACGTGCTCGCGGATGCCGGGAACAACTGCGATGGGAAGTCCGAGGTTGATGGCGTTGCGAAAGAAGATGCGGGCGAAGGATTCTGCAACAACGCAGCCGATACCGAAGTAGCGTATGGCGGTTGCGGCCTGCTCGCGCGAGGAGCCGCAGCCGAAGTATTTGCCGGCAACGATCACGTCGCCCGGCTTGGCCTTTTGGCGAAAGTCAGGATACACGGTCTCAAACAGATACCTGGGGGTCTCCTCGGCATCGGTTACGGACATATACCGTCCCGGATAGATGACGTCGGTATTCACGTCGTCCGGGAAGATCCAGGCTTTTCCTTTAACAGGTTCCATGTTACGCCTCCAGGTATTTGCGTGGGTCTGCCAGCTTGCCTTCGATTGCCGATGCCGCCACGGTTGCAGGCGACGCCAGATACAGGAACGCATCAGCCGAGCCCATTCTGCCCTGGAAGTTGCGGTTGGTTGATGTCACCGCCACCTCGCCCGGAGCAAGGCATCCCTGGTGAGCGCCCAGACAGGGTCCGCATCCGGCATTGACGAGGACGGCTCCGGCGTCTACTAACGTCTCGATGATTCCTTCGGAGAGCGCCTCTTTGAATATCTTCCATGAAGCGGGGACGATTAGAAGCCTGACTTCGGGATTGACCTTCTTATCTTTAAGGATTTGGGCCGCCTCGCGTAAATCCTCCAGCCTGCCGTTGGTGCACGAACCGATAACCGCCTGATCGATCTTGGTGCCTTCAACCTCGGTTACGGGCTTGACGTTATCCACCTGATGGGGACAGGCAAGCTGTGGTTCCAGGTCGGATACGTCGAAGGTGTGCTCAGACAGGTAAGTGGCGTCAGGATCGGGAGCAAGCATCTCGTAGGAACCCTTGGCGCGGGTCTTAACGTAGTCCTCAGTGATGCTATCCGGGATAACGAACGCTACCTTGGCGCCTGCCTCCATGGACAGGTTGGAGATAACCATGCGGGAGGCGATGGACATGGAGGATATGGTATCCCCGGAGAACTCAATAGCCTTGTAGTCCGCGCCGTCTGCGCCGATGGTGCCGACGATGTTTAGGATCACGTCCTTGGCGTAGACACCACGAGGCAGCTTGCCGTTGACGACGATCTTCAGGGTCTCGGGCACGCGCAGCCACAGCTCTCCTGTTGCCCATACAGCGGCCATCTCGGTGGCGCCGATTCCGGTGGCAAACGCACCCAGAGCACCGGCGGTGGTGGTGTGGGAGTCGGTGCCCACCAGAAGGATGCCCGGGCGGGAGAACCCCTCCTCCACCAGCACCTGATGACATACCCCGACATTTATGTCGTAAAAGTTCTTGATGCCCTGAGCCTTCACGAACTCGCGCAGCTCCTTCTGACCGATGGCAGTACGCTCAGACTCGGCAGGAACCCGGTGATCGAAGATGATGACGATCCTGTCCGGGTCCCACACCTTTTCCACGCCTATCTTCTCGAAAGACTTCTTTACCATGCGGCCGTTCTCGTGCGACATGGCTACGTCCACCTTGGCCTGCACGATCTCGCCTGCGCTGACTGTATCTTTCCCCACTTTCTTGGCCAGTATCTTCTCAGCAAGAGTCAGCGGACTCCCCGTCAGCGAACTCCCCGTCAGCGAACTCCCCGTCATTCCCATGCTACTCCTCCTTGTACTTCTCCTGGACCACAGAGCGAGGCAGGAATCGCTTTTCCAGTTCTTTGTATTCAGGAAGCCCCACCAGGCCCTTGAACTCATCGAACGTGCACAAAAGATCGGTTCTATCGGGCATGATGCCGCGCTCTTTTAAGACCTTCAGATACTCACGCAGCCACTTGGTAACCACGAAGATGGTTCCCACCGGTACGGATACCCGGGCAACACCTAACTCTTTAAGCTCTTCGATAGGGATCAAGGGCGTCTTGCCGCCCACCACGGAATCGAACAGGTTGATGGATATGGGGGCGTTTATTTTGGATACCGCATCCCTGATCATCTCCTTGTCGGTAGGGGCCTCCAAAAAGATCATGTCAGCACCTGCCGCAGCATAGGCGTTGGCGCGATGGATGGCGTCCTCGTAGCCTGAAACCGCGATGGCGTCGGTGCGGGCGTTGATAACGAAATCCGGATCAAGATCGGCACGAGCCTCGACCGCCGCTTCGATCTTTAAGGCCATCTCCTCCTCGGAGACCAGCTGCTTGCCCTCCATGTGTCCGCAGCGCTTGGGAAAGACCTGATCCTCTAAATTGACCCCTGCCGCTCCTACCTGGATGAAATCCTGCACGGTGCGGATAACGTTCAATGCGTTTCCGAACCCGGTATCGCCGTCCCCCATCACCGGTATATCTACCGCCTGGCATATCCGCCAGGTCATGTCAACTACCTCGTTCCAGCCCAGGAGTCCGACATCAGGCTTACCTAAGAGACAGGCGGAGACACCAAAACCCGAAACCTGGGTCAACTCGAATCCCGCCTCCTCAATAAGCTTGGCAGAAAGTACGTCGTAGCACCCAGGCGCCACCACCGCCCTTCTCTCGTTAATCATCTTCTTGAGCTGCGTAGTCTTCTTCACGCATATCCTCCGTTTTTGGTTCGCCGGAGTATAGGCTGGGCTAAACGTAAGTCAAGGAATTGCTCAACTCGCGGAAAATTAGACTGTGGACTATTCCTGCTTGACACAATCGGGCTTACCGGTATAGTGAAGAGTGACGACAAAACAAGTCTTGCTTGTCTTCGAGATCTATGAATTCAGCAAGCTCGTGGGGAAGATCGAACAGAAGTCTTTCGCAGGCATTATCGATCGGGATGATGTACATCGTTTGCTCGGACAGACGGGGTTTGAGGTAAGAGCGGAGTTCGGAAGCTACGAATTTAAGAAGTTTAAGCCAGACGATGAGCTTCTGGTTGTAGAGGCCGTAAAGAAAGGAGGATAAGCCGTGGCAGAATCATTGCTTAAGAAGACAGAGGGGAAGAACTTCACCGCTGCCAATATCGGCAAGTGGAAGGAGTTGGATAATTATACCTTCACCCATCCCAATCTTCCCGCTGAGTTCCCCGGCAAGTTGTTCCTAAAAAAGGAATTAGGGCTTACCGGCATGGAGGTATCACTTAACAAGATGCTGCCGGGAGAGGGAATGCCATTCTACCATGCGCACCAAGCTAATGAAGAACTCTACGTTTTCCTCAAGGGCAAAGGTCAGTTTCAGATTGACGGTGAAGTTATTGATGTTAAGGAAGGAACCGTGATCCGGGTTGCGCCGGATGGCATCCGCGCGTGGCGCAACAACTCATCTGAAGAGCTTTACTTTATTGTCATTCAAGCTAAGGCGGACAGCTTATCCGGAGAAAACATCTCCGACGGCAAAGGAACCGGTGCTTCGGTCAACTGGACGGAATCCTAAAGCAAGGAGGATAGGATGTTCAAGAGCATAAACACCATCGCGGTGTACGTTTCCGATATGGAGCGTGCCAAGAAGTTCTACCTCAAGGTTCTAGGCTTCGATGTTAAGGTAGACCTTGGGCCTACCCTTTCATTCCTGCAATCTGGAGATATTCACGTTTATCTTGAAGCCGGACACAAGTCGGCTGCGGTTGACAACAATAGCACCCGGTTGAGCTTCTTTTTAGAAACCGAGAAAACTGCAAAAGAGACGTTCGAGGAACTCAAGGCTGCGGGGGGTAAGACTCTGGAAGATGCGCCTGAGGAGGTAGGCGATGGAGTCTATGCGTTCCAGTTCCTTGACCCGGACGGCAACATCCTGGAAGCTACAGGTCACTAAACATAAAGGAGGCATTATGAACGAACAAGAACCTTCTTTCCACTACATAAGTACACGAGAAGACCGACATGGACGTCTGTACTCAGTGCGGCGACTGCATTGACGTATGCCCGGAAGACTGCATCGAGATGGTAGAAAGAACTTAAAGGAGGAACGATGCCAAAGATATGCGTTATTCAGTTTAACGTATCCGACATGGACGAAGCCATCCGCTTCTACTGTAACAAACTTGGCTTTGAAGTAAAGTCTAAGGACTATTATCCCGACATCGTCCTTTTGGATCATGATGGCCCGTCGGTGCTCCTTTACAAAGTGGACAAGACGTTCAAGATCGATTATCCCAACGCAACCCAGACGCTTGTAAACATCCAGGTCTCAGACCTTCGTAAGGCCATGGCTGATCTTAAATCCAAGGGTATGGAGTTCATCCACGCCGAACCCCAGACCTGCCCGGCCGGAATCTACGCCGCCATCCGCGACCCTGCAGGCAACGTGATGGAGCTTCTGGAGTTTGGAGGCTCCGTAGATAAATAAAACCGCTTGACATCACCATCCACTTCTCTATAGTCTTTTAGAACATCTTAGGAGTGACACAATGGAAATGAAGCACGTAGAAGGGGAAAACAAGGGGAAAGTAATCCTTTACGCTTTAAGCACCTGCGTGTGGTGCAAGAAGACCAAGCGGTTGCTTAACCAGTTGGGCGTGGATTATTACTTTATCGATGTTGATCTTTTGGGTAGGGATAGAGAAGGATAAGGTCATCGAGGAGGTTAAAAAGTACAATCCGGTTGCCACCTTCCCAACAATGGTGATAGACGATGATAAGGTGATTCGAGGTTATAAGCCGGAGGAGATTCGCAAGGAGCTGGAGAAGTGAACCAGGAGGTCAAAGAGCCCACCCCCGAAGAGGTAGATAAGCTATATAAAAGGCTGGATAAGGAGGCCGAGGCCGCAGTTTATCACCTCAATCCGGATATCGAGTTCACCAAGGAGCTTGTCAGAAGCCTTCTTATCAACGAGCGCCGCTACGGCTACTGGGCATGCCCGTGTAGATTGGCCGACGGGGTTAAACAGGAGGACCTGGACATCATCTGCCCGTGCGACTACCGGGATGCGGATATAACAGAATACGACTCCTGCTACTGCGCGCTGTATGTGTCCGATAAGGTGATAAAGGGTGAGAAAGAACCGGAGCCTATCCCCGAGCGTAGACCTGCACGCGAGCAGAGATCCCAGTTTAAGCCCACAGCTACTCCTCAAGGTGAAGTGGCCCCGCCGGACCTTTCCAAACCGGTGTGGCGCTGTCGGGTGTGCGGATACCTATGCGCGCGAGAGGAACCGCCCGGGGTGTGTCCTATCTGCAAGGCAAAAAAGGAACGCTTCGAGCGGTTTATGTAGTGCTTCTTAATTTAAGAAGCTACGTACTAGAAAAAACAGGATTAAATCCCACGACTTCCGATCTATTGCCTGGAGGAGAAAAAGAGGGCGTCAGCCCGTATGCCCTGGCAGCAGGGGCACGAATCGGCAGCTGGAGAGTTCGCGGAAGCGCAATCCACCGCGAGTTTTGGTTATCAGGTTGATTCTCCCTTTTAAAGGTATAACCATCCTGCCGCCGACCTTGAGTTGATCCAACAGGGCCTGGGGTATTTCTAGCGTGCCGGCGCTTACGATGATCGCGTCGTACGGTGCGTGCTGTGACCATCCAAGCATCCCGTCCCCGGCTCTAAGTTGTGCGGTTCCGCATCCGGCCCTTATAAGCTTCTCCCTTACCTCCTTGATCAGGCTCAGATTGCGCTCGATTGAGTAGACCTCGGCGACCAGCCTGGTCAGGAGCGCTGTCTGGAATCCAGAGCCTGTTCCGATCTCGAGCACGCGGTCGCAAGGAGAGAGTTGAAGTGCGGCAAGCATAGCCGCCACCGTGGATGGAGCGGAGATCGTCTGTCCCCCGCCTATGGGTAGGGCTGCGTCCTGATACGCCTTGTGTTCCAGCCCCGGCGGCACGAAGAGGTGGCGGGGAACCTCCCCGAACGCTTTGATGACCCTTGCGTCTTTTATGCCTTTAGCTTTCAAGGTCTCAATCAATCGCTGGACGTTCCGTGCGCTGGATCGCATGATGTATTATAGGGGATGTGGTTTACTGGTCAACAGGCCTGGGGCGATGCATGCCTCTTGACCTTTTGGCTGATTACTATATACTTTCTTTTACCTGGGGCATTTGTTTGGACCAAACGAATGCCCCACAAGGAGAGGTGTCCGAGCTGGCCGAAGGAGCACGACTGGAAATCGTGTATCCCGGGAAACCGGGGTCGCGGGTTCGAATCCCGCCCTCTCCGTTCTACCCCGTGTTTTTACTTCGTAAAACCACGGGGACCCCATTAACGAATATACAAAAAACTGAGATAATAGGGTTCCCACTTAGATTTACTTTCCGGGGTATTTATATCTTTCCGTGCACGCGGACCCTGCGCACGCAGGGTATGGTTCTCAAACGCTCCATAAGTTCCTCTGAAGGGCTTACCTTTATATCCTTGCTTCGGATGCGGGTTCGATTGTTGCCGTTTTCGCCGTTTCTTAAGTTTATGTAAAGTGCACAGCGCCCCGGAAACTCCTCAGCCAATTCCCGTATCTTGAGGAGTTCTTCCCTGCATATCTCTTGCTCGTCAAGTTCTACGATTACCTTGTTAAGTCTGGCGCGTGCGGCGCTGAAGGGAATTATCTCCTCGCTGAACAGCTTGGCCCTTGCGTCATCCTCCGTGATCGCGGCGCGTCCCTTGACCAGGATCGGTTCGTCTGAACGAAGGATCCCCCGGTGTTCCTCGTAGAGTCTGGCGAAGACAAAAACGTCCATCTCAGCGGTGAAATCCTGAAGGGTTACGATCGCGTATTCGCGGCCCTTCTTGTCTCGTTTGGCCTTGCGAGCCGCAACCGCACCGGCAACCACGATTGTTTTACCGTCCATACGTTCGTCTATCTCTTCTATTGGAGATACATCAAGCGCCTCGTAAAGGTCGCGGTACTCCTCAAGCGGGTGTCCTGAGAGGTAAAACCCGAACGCGTCCTTTTCGTAGTTCAGGAAATCCTTGGGCCGGAACTTTTTTTGTCTGCGCCGCTCGGATTTTCCTTCCACCTTCTCGGAATCGACAAAAAGCCCTTGTTGTTTCTCAAGTATCAGCCCGCGCTTGTTCCCCAGTCGGGAGATCTCGTCTGGAAGATGAGCGATCAGAAGCTCGCGGTCAGGGTCGATGGAGTCAAAACATCCCGCCTTTATAAGGAACTCCGCGCACTTGCGGTTCACCGTTCCGTGGGTACGTGTAAGGAAGTCCCGCGTATCGGAAAAAGGCTCCTTTTTGTTCTCTCCCTCGATGAGCTCAGCCGCTCCCTTGCCTACGTTCTTTATGGCCCCCAGGCCGAAGCGAATCCCTTCTTGCTCGATCTTGAAGGCGTAGCCGCTTTTGTTTATGTCCGGAGGAAGAATCTCGATCCCGCCTCTGCGTGCATTCGCAATAAACTGGGCCATCTTGACCTCGGAGTGTCCCATCTCGCTGGTCAGAAGGGCGGTGTAGAACTCGCGCGGGTAGTTTGCCTTAAGATATGCGGTGGCGTAGGATATGTGGGCGTACCCTGCGGAGTGCGACTTGTTGAACCCGTAGCCTGCGAAAGGCGCGATCTGATCGAAGATGGCCTGAGCGAGTTTCTGGTCTATGTCTTGCTTTTTTGCGCCTTCGAAGAACTGCTTCCTCATCTCGATCATGAGCTCTGGTATCTTCTTACCCATGGCTCGGCGCAGGTGATCGGCCTGAACGTATGAAAATCCCGCTATCGCACGTGCGGTCTGCATCACCTGCTCCTGATATATGAACATACCGCAGGTTCCGGCAAGTACCGGTTCCAGACGAGGATGAAGGTAGGTTATCTTGCTTTGACCGTTCTTGCGTCGGAAGAACTCGTCAAGATCGATGTTAGCCAGAGGTCCTGGCCGGTAGATGGCTATCACCGCGATTATATCTTCAATCTCGGTGGGTTTGAGCTTGTGGAGTATCTCGCGCATACCCCGGCTTTCAAGCTGGAACACACCGGCGGTGTCGGCGCGCTGCAAAAGCTCGTAGGTCTTTTTATCATCCAGGGGAAGGTTTTCGGTATCTATCTTGTGTCCCGATTGATTTATAAGTTTCTCGCCCATCTTGATCACCGAGAGGGTTCTAAGCCCCAGGATGTCGAGTTTCAAGAGTCCTATGGAGTCAACTGCCTTCATGTCGAACTGGGTGGAGATGTCGTCGTCCGCGGCCTTGTACAGGGGCACGAACTCTGTCAGAGGCTCAGGGGTGATTACAACGCCCGAGGCGTGGATCGAGGCATGACGAGACATCCCTTCCAGTTTTTCGGCGATAGCAAAGAGCCTCTCGTATAAAGGATTGCCCTTGATCAGTTCGGCAAGTTCCTTCTGGGTGTTGCGTGCCTCGCGCAGATTCATGTTGAACGGGATGAGCTTTGCCAGTCTGTCCACATCACCGAAGGGGATGTCCAACGCCCTGCCCACGTCTCGAATCGCTGCCTTGGCCTTCATGGTGTCGAAGGTAATGATGCGGGCAACGTTCTCCTTACCGTAGCGCTCGTGGATATAATTTATAACCTCCTCGCGATCCTCGTCGGCGAAGTCTATGTCTATATCCGGAAGGGTGATACGGTCCGGATTCAGGAAGCGCTCGAAGATAAGTCCGTAGTGGATGGGATCAAGCTCGGTTATCCCAAGCGAGTAAAGCACCAGACTTCCCACCGCCGAACCGCGCCCCGGCCCGACAGGTACACCGTTACGCTTCGCATAATCCACTATATCCTTAACGATCAGGAAGTATCCGGCAAAACCCATCTTGCGGATGATATCAAGTTCATGCTCAAGTCTTTGTGCGTATATCTTTTTATCCGCCGGGCACTTCTCGCGGTAGCCGGAGTAGGCAAGCTCACGCAGATAAGCCATGGATGACGAGAACTCTTTCGGGATGGGGTAACGCGGCAGCTTGAAGTTGCGGGTATCCAGATCAATACTCACCATGCAGCGCTCCGCGATCTTGGCAGTGTTCTCAAGGGCCTGGGGTAAATCCTTGAACGCTGCGGCCATCTCCTGGGGCGACTTGAAGTACATTTCGTTTGACTCGAATCGCATTCGGTCAACGTCGTCCACCTTCTTGCCGGTCTGAATCGCCAGAAGCACGTCGTGTGCGTCCGCGTCATCGCGGCTAAGAAAATGACAGTCGTTGGTGGCAACTATACCTACGCCCTCCTGGCCTGCCAAATCAACGGTGCGTTTAATCATATCCTCGGTTCCGGAAAGCCCCAGATTCTGCACCTCGAGGAAGAAGTTCTCAGGCCCGAAGATGTCAAGGTAGGATCGCAGAGCTGCTCTGGCCGTCTTGATATCCCCCCGGGCCAACGCCGAGGGAATCTCCCCTTTCCAGCAGCCAGACAAAGCTATGATTCCCTCGCTGTGCTCGGCAAGTATCTGTTTATCTATTCGAGGCTTGTAGTAGAAGCCCTCGAGATATGCGATAGAGGAAAGCTTGACCAGATTCTTGTATCCGGTGTTGGTTGCCGCAAGCAGGGTAAGGTGATAGTTTACCTCCCCTGACGAAGGGGTCTCTTTCTTGTCAAAGCGACTCCCCGCTGCCACGTAGGTTTCTATACCTATGATGGGTTTTACCCCCCGCTTCTGCATCGCTTTGTAGAAAGGCACAACCCCGAACATGTTGCCGTGGTCGGTCATCGCCACCGCGGGCATCTTGAACCGGTGGGCTTGCTCGGCCAGCTCCTTCACCCGGATGGAACCGTCCAAGAGGCTGTACTCGGTATGAAGGTGAAGATGAACGAAGTTCGGCTCGGCCATGGGATGATATTAACCTTCTCTCACCCTCTGTCAAGAAAATTTATAGTTCGCCCCTGTGTATCCTCCCCCTTGATGGGGGAGGACACAGGAGGGGGTGTCATTGCGAGGAGCGAAGCGACGAAGCAATCTCATAGGGAATTTGACGGGCTGGAGCACTCGACAGGAGCACGATGTGGCTGCCTTCCCCGGGTTTTCCCTGCGATCTTTTTTGCGAAGCAAAAAAGGAGCATTGTTTCCCCCTCCCCCTTTTTCCCCTCACCCTAAAGGGCACTTCGCCACCAGGGAGGGCGATTTTGAATATGGAGTTGCTTTTGTGCTCCAGTCGAGTGCCAATCAAAATGGTTGATGCACCCCATAGGAATCAGATTTCCGAGATTTGCGGAATCACACGCCTGCGGCTGTGTTCTGCAATCTCCTTGACATGGACTAATGATTTGGGCGGGATGGGCACCTCAATCTCTTCATTAGAAAAGCGGACGCCTTTCATGCGCTCGATGTTCATAAACAGCCTGAATGGTTCCTTCTCGCTATGGGTCATGATTAGATTGTCGGCGATTTTCTCCAAGCGTGCTATCTCTTTCTTCTTTGCGCTAGTGCTCACGGCAAAAACATAGGTGCGGGATTTGCGTTCACGGAATACGGTTTCCATCTTGTTGAGGATTTCTTCCCCGTAAGTGGGTGAAAAGAGCAACAGATTTAGCGCCGAGCCAAACACCATGATGCCCGGGCCTTCGTCAGGAACCATGGTGCATGCCTTTTCAATTGCCCGGTCCCAGACTTCCGGTTTGACCAGGTTGGCCTTGAACACATTTGCTTCCGGCTCTTCCATGCCCTCGATACCGGCATCCAATGAGATAAAGACCACTTTGTCCCTGTAGACATCAAGGTTCAATCCTGCCACCGCTTTTATACTTTCGTAGATGAAGCTGGTGTCAGGGTACTGCAGGGACATAAAGACCGTGCTCCCGCCATTCCTCAGCCATGCGGCGATTAAGGTATCGCCGATCAAAGGTTTCCCAGAACCCCCTGGACCGCTGATAAGGGTAACTGTGTTCAGCGGCAAGCCTTCCGGCATAATTCGTTCAAGCCATGTGGTATCAATTTTCAAGGTCTGCATTGCATGCTCCTTTTTTGGATAAGTAGTTTGATTTATCCCCTCCCCAAAACTCGAAGTAATTAATCATAGTCTTTGGTATAGCACTGTCAAGGTTGGTCTGTGGATATTGCTCCTTGACATTGTGAACTAACTATAGATAATGTGGGATGCAGGGAAATCCAGCGGGCTGGAGAGCCCGCCCTCCATGGGGGAAGACGATCTCAACTATCCCTTCTACCTCGCAACGATGTATTGACCATGAACAGTCCCGGCTTGACAAAAGGAACCCTAGGTGTAGGATTAGAAAAATTAGAAACCAAAGAATTCGGCAAATGCCGCTTAAAGTTAGAAAGTAGGCTGCGCATGAGGATCGTAGGTGTTGTTATCCTTTTTTTCTGTGTTATTGGTTTAGTCTCTAACACAGCAGAGCTTATCCCGCCTTTATTTATCCAATCGCCAGTAACATCCAGTTCCTTGTATACGGCTGACGATCTCGGCTACGAACGGATTATAGTCACCGCAGATGAAGAATGGCCCCACAACAGGATCAACCAGCAGCGTGCCCTGGAAGGGGCAGACCCTCTGCACTGGAACAATCAACTTACCGCTGCCGCCAGCCAGTTGGTGAAGCCGTAGGTGATACGGACGCCTGGTCGGATCGCTCGATATGGTTTATAACTGGTAAAATGGTCCATTATGTATCCGGTGTCGTTTTCCACGTCATTGTAGTATTCGGTTATCCAGAGTGGATGTTCTATACCCTAATAGGCTACCCCTCCTCCTAGCGTGAATCCTTTGTGAGTGATAGAGGTAGCATAGATCGGGGGCAGGGGATAAGCGAGGTATCCCCAGTCAAGGGTATCGATGCTGATGTCACCACTCTGGCCGTAACTTAGTGTTGACAACATTGTCAGGGTGAGCACCAGTATAGTGACGAAACCTTTGGTTGGTTTCATAAATTCCTCATTCCTCTTCTGGGTGGGTTTTTACCCACTTATATCCAAATATAGGCTGATGGAAGAGGTTTGTCAACCCTGCGGCTACTGCTCCCTCTTCCCGAAGTGGTGGGTGTAGGCAAGCCCCAGGCAGAAACTCTGGAAGAAATCATCGCCGTCGAAGCGGAGGTCAGCCACCTCCAGCTTGCAGGGAAGCACGTCGGCCGCGGCGTACACGTGCAGTCCCTTGACCGGATGGACGTTGATGAAGGCGGTCTGTGGAAGAAAGAGATAGGTGGTCTGCACCCCCAAGGTAATGAATTCATGACCCCGTTCGTCTGACAGCCCCATCATGGGGGTAAGGCTGACGATGTTGGGGAAATCGAGATCCATGCGCAGTGCGGCGTTGAACCGATTTTCTGCGGGGGTGGAGAGCTTGAGTCCGACGCAGGACATGGGAACGGGTAGATGGTAAGCTCCGCTTTCGTCGTCGGGATCGTTACCCCACCAGTAGAGATCAGGGGAGACGAACATCCCGAACCGTCCCTGGATCGAGAAGGTGTTGGAGACCCCGTAGGCGATTAGAAAATCCGGCCTTGCACCCTTGAACGTCCCTTCAGCCGTACCCTGATTAACCTCGGTGCCCGACCGATAGGCCGACTGGTAGGCAAAGCCAGCGCCCACGGTCAGACCTTCATGCGCGATTGCCGAGTCATACAGCGGCGGCGACACGCACGCGGTGCCGATCAATGCCAGGGGAACTAGCAATTTAAGTATCTTCATGTTACCTCCTTGAGAGTAACAATAACGGTAAAATCTCCGCTTGTCAACTTATCTGCTTCAGAAAAAGGGTCGTTCAGCATTTGCCTGCTGAGGTTGACTTGCCACTAAACGAGCCTAAACTTACGCAATGCAACAGGGAATCCAAGGCGTTAAGATAAAGGAGCTTCGGGTTATACCTGACGAGCGCGGCTGGCTTATGGAGATTCTGCGCTCAGACGACGAACTTTTTGAGCGCTTCGGCCAGGTCTACCTCTCCGCCGTCTACCCGGGTGTGGTCAAGGGCTGGCATTATCATAAGGTCCAGCGCGACAACCTGTGCGTCGTCAAGGGGATGGCCAAGCTGGTGCTCTACGACTCAAGGGATGATTCGCCGACCCAAGGTCAGCTCATGGAGCTCTTTATCGGCGAGCGCAATCCCTTACTCGTTTCCATACCTACGGGCGTGCTGCACGGCATGAAGGGCGTCGGCACCGAGCCTGCGTTCTTCATCAACGTGCCTACCGAACCCTACGACTACTCCGAGCCTGACGAGTTCAGGGTCGATCCTCATTCCGGCGAGATTCCCTACGACTGGTCGAGGAAGGACGGATGAGGAAGCGCTCGGTGCTGGTAACCGGAGGGGCCGGGTTCGTAGGTTCTCACCTGGTTGAGAGACTGATCCAGAGGGGGGATACAAAGGTTATGGTTCTCGATAAGCTGGTCTATCCCGGTCGTCTGGATACCATCCCTCGATCCGTTCGTAAGGACCCCAACTTCCGCTTCGTGCGTGCAGACGCAGGCAACAAAAGAATCCTCGAACCGCTGCTCAAAGAGATAGACTCGGTAGCACACCTTGCCGCCGAGACACATATTGACCGCTCAATCCTTTCGATAGATACCTTTGTCAAAAACGACTTCGTTTCCTCCGCCCACCTGTTTGAAGCGCTCGTTTCATCAAAGGTCAAGCGGATCATCCATCTCTCCACGAGCGAGGTCTACGGCTCTGCACAGAGGACCCCGATGGATGAGGCTCATCCCCTTGCCCCCCAGTCGCCTTATGCCGCGACCAAGGCAGGGGCCGACCGCCTGGCTTATTCGTTCTATAAGACCTACAAACTGCCGATACTTATCCTTCGCCTGTTCAACATGTACGGTCCGCGCCAGCACGTTGAAAAACTGATTCCTTTCTTTACCACAAACGCTTTGCTTGATCTTCCCCTCTACGTATACGGTGACGGTTCTGCCGAGCGCGACTGGATGTGGGTTGGTGACGGTGCCGCCTTGATCGAGAAGGCGCTCTTTGCGGATGACTTCTCACCCCTTGCGGGCCAGGAGCTAAATGCAGGAACCGGACACAGCTTTTCGATAAACTGGATCGCCGAGCGCATCCTCGATCGTCTGAATAAACCGAAGGGTCTTTTGAAGGCCCACACCGACCGGCCCGGTCACGTGGCAAAGCTGGTCGCCCGATCCACCAAGGCGCATAAGCTCCTGGGATGGAGACCTCGCAAGCGCTTCGAGCAAGGCCTGGGTGAAACCATAGACTGGTACAGGGACAATCAAAGGTTCTGGAAAGTTCGCAGGGAAGATAAGCGCTTCAAGGCATACACCAGGGCCTGGTACGGCAGAAAGCTGTGAGCGTTTTTGCATCGATCGAGGATGCTGTAGAGGACATCCGGCAGGGTAAGCTGATAGTGGTGGTTGATGATGAGGATCGCGAGAACGAAGGCGACTTTATAGCTGCGGCCTCCAAGGCAACGCCCGAGATGATTAACTTCATCCTCAAGCACGGCAGAGGTCTACTCTGCGCGCCCATCAGCAGGGAACGTGCGGAGGAGCTCCAGCTGCCCCCGATGGTCGAACGCAACACCGAGAAGCACGGCACCGCGTTTACCGTCTCAGTAGACTACAAGCACGGCACGGCCACAGGCATCTCAGCGTTCGACCGGGCAAGAACCATCCAGGCCCTCGTAGACCCATCCACCCGTCCGGATGATCTTGCGCGACCGGGGCATATTTTTCCTCTGGTGGCCAAGAGGGGCGGGGTTCTGCGCCGCGCCGGGCATACCGAGGCCACGGTTGACCTTGCACGGCTGGCAGGGCTGAAACCTGCCGGTCTATTGTGTGAGATCATGGACGCCGACGGTTCAATGGCCCGCCTGCCTCGACTTCAGGAAATAGCAAAAGAGCTCTCCTTAAAGATCATCACCATCAAGGACCTTATCGCCTACCGCCAGCGCCGCGAAAAGCTGGTTAAGCGCCTTTTCTCTACGCCGCTGCCAACCCGTTATGGCGAGTTCGACCTGATAGTCTATGAAGCTATCATGGAAGGAAACCATCATCTTGCGTTGATCAAGGGAGACGTTGAGGGCAGGAAGAACGTGCTGGTACGGGTGCACTCCCAGTGCCTTACCGGCGACGTTTTCGGTTCTGACCGCTGCGACTGCGGCGATCAGCTTCACCAGGCGATGCAGCGCATCGAAGAAGAAGGTTTAGGGGTGCTTGTTTACATGCGTCAGGAAGGCAGAGGAATCGGACTTTTGAATAAACTTATTTGCTATCGTCTACAGGATCAGGGGTTGGATACGGTTGAGGCCAACGTGGCCATCGGCTTCCCGCCCGACGCCCGGGACTACGGGATCGGTGCACAGATACTTGCCGATCTTGGGCTTACGAGCATCCGACTCATGACCAACAACCCTGCCAAGCGAATAGGACTCGAGGGTTACGGCCTCGAGGTTGTTGAATGTGTGCCGCTGATTATCCAGCCAAACGAGCATAACCGCTTCTATCTTGAAACCAAGCGGGACAAGCTGGGGCATTTACTTGATAGGCAAAAGAACGAGGAGGAAGATAAATGAAGGTCGTAGAACAAAAGGGCAGCCTGGACGCGAAAGGACTAAATTTCGGGATAGTGGTTTCCAGGTTCAACGAGCGCATCACCAGGCTTCTTCTGGATGGAGCGCTCGATTGTCTTGATCGCCACAAGGCTGAGGGGGTTCAGGTTCGCTACGTGCCAGGGACCTTCGAGGTTCCTCATGCGGCCAAGGCCATGGCCGCAGATAAAGACATAGATGCGGTGATCTGCCTTGGAGCGGCTATCCGCGGTGAGACCCCACACTTCGAGTTCGTTGCCTCAGAGGCGGCCAAGGGGATCGCAGCGCTCGGTCTCCAACTGGAGAAGCCCGTAATCTACGGAGTAGTGACCGCCGACTCCACCGAGCAGGCCATGGAGCGTGCCGGGGTCAAGCAGGGCAACCGGGGCTGGGACGCGGCACTCGCGGCTATCGAGATGGCGAACCTGGCCCGAGGGGAATAGCGCCTTCAGTGGAAGGAAGAGGTAATTAAGATCGAGTGAAGCGAAGTACCCTCAAGGGGCCGAGGACTTGTGCACGTATTGCGGCTGTGGAGATCCTGTACCGTATTGATCTCGTGGATGCGGACCCGCTGAAGGTCACAGTGGAGGTTATACGGCGGCGGAGACTGAAGACTAACTCCGCCGACTATCTTCGAATACTGATCCAAAAGACGATTCGCGAGCAGAAGCGTATAGATTCCTCACTTTCACGCTCACTCACCGACTGGAAACTGGAGAGGCTCTCCTACGTGGACAGGGCCATTCTGCGGCTGGCCGCCTGCGAGATTCTCTTCCTGGCAGAAATTCCTCCCAAGGTCTCGATAGACGAGGCCGTGGAGCTTGCCCGCTTTTTTGGCACCCAGGGCTCGGCCCGTTTCGTAAACGGCGTACTCGACTCGCTGTATAAACGAGAGATCCCAGTCTCCGAGCAGTGAAGATCGCGATTCTTTCAGATATCCATTCAAACATCGACGCCCTTGAGGCGGTCGCAAAGGATGCTAAAGAGTGGGGAGCTTGCCAGTGGCTGGTTGTCGGCGACATAGTAGGCTACGGTGCGGCTCCTTCGGAGTGCATCGATCTTCTCAAGAATCTCGGAGCCTCCTCGATAGCGGGCAACCATGACTGGGGGGTAATCGAGAAAACCTCTATCGACTACTTTAACTTCGCTGCCCGCCAGGCTGTATTATGGACGCGCGAGCAACTCGGCCCCTCCGCCAGGTCATATCTGGAGTCCCTTCCGTTAACACTGACGTTCGAGGATATAGACCTTGCCCACGCGAATTTCACCCAGCCGGAAGGTTGGGACTACGTTTTTACCATAACCCGTGCTGCACAGGAACTTTCAGCATTCAAATCCCGAATCGGGGTCATCGGACACTCACACGTCCCCTTCATCGTGAAGGCTTCATCCGAAGGAGAGTGGCCTGAACAGATCATGGGTGAGAGGGTGGTATGGGATGAGCATAGCCGCTTCCTTGTGAATGCCGGAAGCGTGGGCCAACCAAGGGACGGCGATCCCCGCGCGTGTTACCTGAGGGTGGACTGTTCAAGTCGTGAGATTGCCTTTCGTCGTGTAACCTACGATGTTGCTGAAGCTCAGCGTCGCATATCACAAGCGGGCCTGCCTTCCTCGCTCGCCGAACGACTTCCTCTTGGTAGATAGTTGACTTAGGCCTCGATCACGCTAAAATTAAGATTAGGTCGTTAACGGAGGAACAGACTGATGATTATGAATCTAAGAAAAAGGGCGAAGATTATTATGTTCATCGTCCTTGTTTCATTCGCAGGGTTGATGGTTTTGGGCTGGGGAGCTGACATTACAGGACGGGGCGGGAGAACCGGAAGACGCAAGGTAAAGGAAAACGTCCTGGCCGTGGCAGGAAAGGAGAAAGTTACATCCCGGGATTATACTGCGGCTTACAATCGTCTGGCCTCTCAAATGGGTGAAGAGCAATTCAAACAGCTCAGTGATGCAGAACGTCGTGAACTCGCTGCGGCTACATGGGAGGAGGCTTTGGGGGACGCGATCTGGAAGTTGGCAATCAAGCGTGAGCGCGTTACTCTGGGAGAAGAGGAGCTCAGTGAAATAATGAGGTTCACGCCGCCTCAAGAACTCCTAAAGGATTCATCCTGGTATACCGACGGGGAGTTCAACTACCAGTTTTACTGGCAGATGCTCGCCGATTCCAATCTTACCCCTCAGGTGCAGCGATTCATTGAGATATACAAGGCGGAACTTAGCCGTGAGGTAATGCGCTCAAAGCTGCGCTTTGACGTAACTAACGGGTTGAGGCTCACCCGAAATCAACTCGTAGAAGCACAGCTCAGGGCGGGAACGAAGATGGTTCTTGAGGCATTATTCATCTACGAGCTGCCCCAGGTTGATTCAAACGTCACCAGGACAGAGCTACAGGCCTACTACGATAAAAACATAAAGTACTTCGAGCGCGAGAAGTGGTGGGAGCTACGAACCCTTCGCTTCCCCATATACCCCTCCTCCGAGGACTCAAGCTTCTTGGCCGAAAGGATTGAGGATGCTGTGGCGGCCCTTGCGGCAGGGTATGATTTCGACCAGATAGCCATGGACTTTACCCAGGATTCAAGCAGAAGCGTAAGCCGTTCGATCGATCTGCTGGATGCGGTCGAGTATGAGGCGCTGAATCCTCTTGCTGATGGCGAAGTCTCAGAGCCGTATTTCGACATAGGTGGATGGCATCTTGCAAAGTTTGTTAAAAGAACCCCGGATAGTATTACCTACCAGGAGATATACTTTCCACTTGAACCCGGTGCCGAGACCAGGAAAGCTGTTCTGGCGCGTATAGACGAGTTCCGCAAACGCTTCCGTAAGGAGAACCTGGATTCTTTAGCCGCAGAATACGGCGCCTCAGTACGCGTCGGCCCATACGTCCGCGAAAGCAAGGATGTTGTGATGCCAAGATTCCCCTACACTGAAGCCGTCAAAACCTACGCTTTAGCATCGAAGGTAGGCGACGTAAGTGAACCCTTCCCGGAAGTCAGGGGGATATACTACGTATTTGCGACCGTAGACATAGCAAAGCAGAAGATTATTCCCTTAGACAGCACCCTGGAATACGTAAGGGGCCGGGTAATCCGTGAAAGGGCCAAGAGTGCTCAGCGCGATTACGCGATCCAGCTGCGTCGAAAGATCGAGGCCGGGGCCGATTTCCCATCGCTTGTGGGTATGCCGCACGTAAGTATAGATACCTTGCATTTCGGATACTACTTTGAAGCGGAAACCCGATACGGTGCGGAGATGGCAGGTGCTTGTTATGCCCTTGACGTAGGTCAGATGACCGGTCCGGTAAAGTGCGACATCGGCTACGGCTTCTTCCGCTGCCTGGCGCGTGAGTTTGACCCGGCTTCCAAACTCGTGCCGACCGCGATACAAAACGAACAGACGGTCATCCTTAACGCCCTGGCCGAAGAGGTCTTCCCGCGCAAGGACGTGAAAGACTACCGCAGGGCAGACAATTACTACGGGGGAGGATAAGGTATGGCCCCATCGTCTAATGGTCAGGACATCACTCTTTCAAGGTGAAGATACGGGTTCAATTCCCGTTGGGGCTATTGGTTTCTAACTGAATAGAGGAGGTTCGTGATGAAAAGGAATGCTTTCCTCGTACCTATAGTTATTTCCGTGTTTCTTTTATGGGATGCCCCTGCCCAAGCCCGGCCCAACCACTGGGCGCAGAACGGCGCGCTGGATGTCTTCTACGCACCCACAGGCGAGCAGGGGTTGCTCTCCTTCAGCGTCATCCACGTTGCAGGCGGTTACTCAAACGAGATCCACGGTCATAACTACAGCGCGATCGGTTTTGCTCCGCTTTCCTTCCTGGAGTTCTCCGCCGCGGTCTACGCGGACGGCTTCCGCGAAGACGACGATCATTACCTGATAGGACCTGTCATGCTATCTCCCGCCCTGAAAACGGGTTATGCTTTTTACCTCGGTTCCGAACCGAATGAGAAGGGATTCTTCCTGGCCCCCGGTTTAGTGGCGATAGGACACCTGGCGACGGCAAGCGTTTGGTCCGGCGATTCAACATCCGTTCCTGACCCGCCCCCTGGCCTTGATCTCACGGCGATCATCGGCGTGGGCTACGATATAATGAAGTTCTATATCAACGCGGGCTACGGCATGGGGTTTACTGCGAGGGAAACCAGCTCAACCCTTCCCTTGGGCCTGGCCCTGCAGGTTTCCCCTATCGAGATGCTTGATCTCGCTGTAGAGGTAACGAACCGCACCACGACTGATGACGTACTTTCGTTTGACGCCTTGCAAGTGACGCCTATGGTTCGTATCAGCACCGCTGCGGTAACCGCCGTGACCTTTGACCTTGCAGTGCCCATAGGCATAGGTTCCTCGCTTTACCCGTGGAAGATCGAGCTGGGTATCTCGGCCGCGTTTGACGTGATAAAGCCTCCAAAGGTGTCTAAAGCTCGCCTTATGGGACGCGTGATTGATGAAGAAACGGCAGACCCACTGGCGGCAAGGCTCCTCTTCCCTGAAGCAGGGATAGAACCGGTAATGACCGACTCGGCGACCGGCGACTACTCGGTTGAACTTGCCACGGGAGTATACCGAATCCGCGCCGAAAGCCAGGGCTACAAGTGGAAGGAGAAGGGGGTCGTGCTTCAGGATGGGGACCAAAGGGTGCTGGACTTCTCGCTGGCAAAGGAAAGGCGACCCCGGGCTCAGCTTTCAGGGATCGTAAAGGATACCAAAAGCGGCGAGGCGCTCGAACGGGTGTTCGTCTCCTTCGGCAGTACCGATGTCCCCGAGGTTACTACCGACGCCCTGGGGATCTACAAGGCCGCGCTTGCACCGGGAGACTACCTTATCACCTTCACCAAGGAAGGCTATGAGCCGGAGAGACGGTCTTTGTCCCTGAATGACGGCGAGGCCAAGGAACTCAATATGAGCCTTTCACCGCCCGAACCTGCCCGGATGCCTGAGTTTGAAAACGTCGGCTTCAATCCGGGCAGTGCGGTCATCGTGCCTGAAAGCTACGCGGCGATCGAGGAGGTGGCCCGCTTCCTTGAGACCTACCCCAGGGTTCGAATCGAGATTGAAGGGCACACCGACAGCGTGGGCGAGGATGAGGTGAACATGCGGCTCTCCCAGCAGCGTGCAGACGCGGTCAAGGGCTGGCTCCTCGCGCGCGGTATAGATGCCTCGCGCCTCATGGCTCGCGGATACGGTGAAACCAGGCCTGTCGGTGACAACCGCACAAGAAGCGGTCAGAAGGCAAACCGCCGCATAGAGTTCGTTATCCTTTCAGAGTAGAAGCCCTTCGATCTCTTTAAGCTTCTCTTCTGGAACCCCCCTTTGCCTGGCCGCATCAAGCAGCCTGCGTGAGAGCAAGCGATAAAGCCTCTTTTGGGCAGGCAATTTCTCAAGGCTGTTCAAATTCTTAATGATAGTGTCCTTATCACCCCGAACAAGAGGGCCGGAGAGTGCACCCGTCAAGGAACCGCTCTCGGCGGCGTTGCAGACCGTTTCTAAAGCAAGACGCGTTATTGAGCCTCTCCTTTCCTCCTCGCTCAATCCCAAGGATAAGCCTATGTCATCAGAGTACTTGAGCAATCCCACAATCAGGTTGGAGGCAAAAACGCACATGGCGTGGTAGAGCGGTTTTTCTTCCCGTGAGATGACAAACGTCTTTGCCCCGATTCGTTCGAGCAAAGGCCTGAAAAAAGCCACAGCTTGCTTCGGCCCCTCAATGGCGAAGTAGACGTCTTTGAAAGCATCCTTTTCCAACCGGGGATAAGGAAAGGTCTGGGCAGGATGAGCTGAAAGACGAAGCGGCGAAGCAAAGACATCACTTGTAAGCGCTCCTGAGAAGTGTACCAAAAGGCTGCCCGGATTGATGAAATCTTTCAGTTCTTCGTAAAGCGAGGCTATCCTGTCGTCAGGAACCGCAAATAGAAGGGCCTCTGCGTCTCTTGCCAAAGAAGATGTAGGAAGCACCGGACATCTCAGAAGATCAGCTCCCCTTCGGGCGGCCAAGGGATCGGTGTCCGAGACCCCCACAAAGGCCTCGCCGGCGTTATGTAAAGCCGCCGCAATGCTGAGCCCAAGGTTGCCTGCGCCGTAAAGACCGAGTCTAAGAGCCATCTTTTAAAGTTACGCCTGTGAACAGATATGTCAAGTGTAAGGTGTAAATTCATTGTCTGCGTAGAACAGACTATTGGTGCTTGACAGTTTACCTCTATCGATTAAACTAACTCCCTTCGCGAGTGAACCAACTACCAGAGGAGGAAAGATGGTCAAGATCAAATACTTGGCTTTTGTGGTGACGGGATTATTGGTTACGGTAAGTCTGGCTATGGCTCAGGCCGAGGAGGAAAAACATCTTAAGGAAGTCCATCAATACGGAAACCAGGCTCTGAAGCTTGGGGGCTACGTGCAAGCCCGGTGGGAAGGAACCTTAGAAGACCGTGCAATGCCAAATGCCTTCAGGATTCCTCGCGCATATCTGGGTGCCGCTGGCTCGGTTACGGATTGTTTCGACTACCGGGTTCTGCTTCTCATGCCGGGCACTTCCATATCCCTTTTTGACGCATACGTGGACATAAAGCCAATAAAGCAGCTAACACTCAGGGTAGGCCAATTCCAGACCCCTATCGGGATGGAAAAGCTTCGCTCCTCATCTGTGATTCTTTTCCCTGAACGCACCTTTGCATCGGGTTGCGAGGAATTCACGTTGATGAATCGTGATATAGGGGTAATGCTCACGGGCAATATCAAGTTCCTAACCGCTCAGCTAGGGATATTCAACGGTGAAGGCCGCAACGTCAAGGTGGACCTTAACGAGGCCAAGGATATCGCAGCAAGGTTGACGGTCAAGCCGATAGATTACATGCACTTTGGCGGCGCCTACCAGATGGGTAAACGTCTCTGGGTGGATACCACGGGTATGTTTCCCAGGGAGTGGGATTTCAACCGCTGGGGCGCTGAGTTTGCCTTAAACCCCTGGGATCTTTGGTTCGCTGCAGAAATCATGGGAGGCAAGGACGAGGAGGTCTCCCTCATTACTTACTACGCCGAGGCGGGCTGGATGTTTTCCGTTCCTCTCGACTGGATTCACGGTGTTCAGCCTGCGGTGCGCTACGAGGTGGCCGATCCAAATACCGACGCGGACGGCGACTCGCGCAGCATCATCACCGCAGGTATCAACCTGCACTTGTTGCCCGCAGACAAGGCAAAGCTTGCCCTGTGCTATCGGATGATTAAAGAGGAAAGAACCGAGGTTGATAACGACCAGATAATAGCCCAGCTTCAGCTAAAATTTCCTTAGTGCTCCTTTTTGCCTCCGGCAAAAAGATCGCAGTATGAAAACGTAGGGAGCAATAGGTTGACACTGCGGTCTACCAACATATAATCATAGATGAGAAGACTGGCCCTGATCGGAAACTGGAAGATGCATACCACCCCGTCCGAGGCGCGCGAACTGGCAAGCGAGCTGCGCGAACGTTTAGAGGGTATAGGGGATGCAGATATAGCGGTCTGCCCACCGGCTACCTCGATTGCTGCGGTGGCCGAAGCACTTGCGGGTTCAAACGTAGCCTGGGGCGCGCAGAACGCCCACTGGGCCCAGACCGGTGCTTTTACGGGTGAGATCTCGACCTCGGCGCTGAAGGAACTGGGATGCACCTACGTGATAGTAGGCCACTCGGAACGAAGGTACGTGTTCGGCGAATCGGACGAGATGGTAGCCAAAAGGCTGGCGCGGGTGATTGCAAGCGGTCTCGTTCCGATACTTTGCGTCGGCGAGACCGAGCAGGAGCGCCAGCGGGGACAGACCGATGAGGTTCTTCGAAGGCAGCTGGAGCTGGCGTGTGCAGATATTGAGGAGCCTCCGGCGATTGCGGCCTACGAACCCGTGTGGGCGATAGGGACCGGGAGGCGTGCGGAGATTGGCGATGTGGAGACGGTGCATCGTTTTATAAGAGAGAGATTGGCTGCAAGATTCGGTTCAAAGGCCGAGGGTATTCGCATACTCTACGGGGGAAGCCTGAAGCCTGCCAACGTTGCCGATCTTGCATCAAGCGAGGAGTTTGACGGCGGCCTTGTGGGCGGAGCGTCGCTTTCCGCCGCATCGTTCGCCGAACTCATAGCTCGTGCCATTGAAAGGAGGAATCACTAGCTATGCAAGTCGTATTCATCGTGATTTTCGTTCTGCACATCCTGCTCAGCCTCTTGCTTGTGGTGGTAGTGCTTGTTCAGCAACGCACCAAGGGTGGAATGGCAGGTGTTTTTGGAGGTGGAGGAGGCGGCGGCGGGGGAGCCGAGCAGATCTTCGGCTCCTCAGGGGTTGCACCATTCATGACCCGAATAACGGCTATTCTGGGAGGGGTGTTCCTTCTGACAAGCCTGTTATTAGTGCTTTTCTCCGGGACTGCAGGGAGTATTAGCAAAGCCCCTGTGCCAAGCGCCCAGCCCCAGCAGACCGCACCCATCCCTCAGTCTACCCAGCCGGTCCAGGGGCAAGAGCAAAAAGCACCCCAGGAAGTGCCCGGACGGATTATACTTCCCGACACCACTGGAGGCAACTGATGTATGCAATCGTAGAGATAGCCGGTTTCGATTACAAGGTTAAACCAGGGGATCGAATTACCGTCCCGCAACTGCCCAATAAACCGGGTGAGAAGCTGGAGTTCTCCGAGGTGAAGCTTCTTCGGGACGAAAAAGAACTCAGGTTGTCCCCCAAGGTCTCGGTTAAGGCAAAGGTGCTCGGCCATCACCGTGGAAAGAAAGTGATTGTCTACAAGTTCAAGAGACGCAAGGGATACCGACGCAAGATAGGCTATCGAGATAGCCTTACAGACCTCGAAGTTACCGCTATCACCCCTAAGGAGTAACCTTCTTGGTAGCTTTTGCGTCCTTTGGGATAAGAGGTTCGTATGTATGAGCAGTTCACCCAGCGCGTGCGTCGGATATTCAACAACGCACGACGCGAGGCGATCCGCGTAAGGCACGATCACGTAGGGCCTGAACACATCCTCCTTGCCCTGATCGGGGAAAGGGAAAGCGCTGCGGCCCAGGTTCTTGCCAACCTCGCGGTAAATCTTGACGAGGTACGCGAGAATCTGGTTGCTTCACTTGAAGAAGGCAATATAACCATACCGTTCAACGAGATCCCCTTCGACGAGGACGCTCGTGCTGTGATCAACTACGCGATCGAGGAATCGCGTGCCATGAACCACAACTACGTGGGCACAGAACACGTTCTCCTGGGGCTTCTGCGTGCCGAGACAAGCGTCGCCTCACAGGTTCTTATTGGGATGGGGATCGATCTGGATACGATAAGGGAAGAGATAGCTCGCATCCTTGGAGTACCTGCTGGGAAAGGACGCAAACGCAAGTCCAAGGCACCTTTACTCGAGCACTTTGCGCGCGACCTTACCGCTCTTGCCAAGGAAGGAAAACTTGATCCGATAATCGGTCGGGAAAAGGAGATAGAGCGTATTGTCCAGATACTTTCCCGGCGTAAGAAGAACAACCCGGCCCTTATCGGCGAGGCCGGTGTTGGCAAGACCGCAATCGTGGAGGGTATGGCACAGAAGATCGTCGCAGGCGAGGTGCCGGTGGCGCTGCGCAAAGCACGTATCCTTGCACTTGATATGGCTTCTATAGTCGCAGGTACGAAGTACCGCGGTCAGTTCGAGGAGCGGCTGAAGGGGATACTCAAGGAGATAGCTGCGAGTGAAAACGTCATCCTTTTCGTAGACGAGCTCCACACCATCGTAGGCGCCGGTGCGGCGGAGGGGGCGATCGACGCCTCCAATATACTCAAGCCCGCACTGGCTCGCGGCGAGCTGCAGTGTATAGGGGCGACCACGCTTGAGGAGTACCGCAAGCACATAGAGAAACACTCCGCCCTTGAGCGCAGGTTCCAGCCGGTGATGGTCGAGTCACCCACGGTCGCGGATACCATTGAGATACTCAAGGGTCTCAAGGAGCGCTACGAGGAGCATCATCGGGTTCGCTACACCGACGACGCACTGCATGCCGCGGTATACCTATCGGATCGCTACATCTCGGACCGCCAGCTTCCGGACAAGGCCATCGACGTCATAGATGAGGCCGGCGCCAGGGTTAAACTCTTGAATCCTGTGCTTTCGCCGGAGATAGCCGAACTGGAGGAGAAGGTGGCCGAGCTTTCTCGCCGCAAGGAGCGCTCGGTCACCGAGCAGCGCTTCGAGGAGGCGGCGCAGCTGCGGGATGAGATAGAACGCCTTAAGGAAACCATGCGCGAGAAGCAGAAGGAGCTGGAATCGAAGGGTGAGTACCCTCAGGTTACCCCGGAAGAGGTGGCGTACGTGGTTTCCAGCTGGACCTCCATTCCTCTATCCAAGCTTGAAGAAGAGGAGTCCAAACGCCTTCTGCACATGGAGGCGGAGATCGCCAAACGGATCGTGGGGCAGGATCACGCCATAGCGGCTGTTGCTCGTGCGATCAGGCGTTCTCGTGCCGGGGTAAAGGACCCGCGCAGGCCGATCGGTTCCTTCATCTTTCTCGGCCCGACCGGGGTCGGCAAAACCGAACTTGCAAGAACTCTGGCTCGCTTCCTGTTCGGAGACGAAAACGCGCTCGTTCGGGTGGATATGTCCGAGTACATGGAGAAGTTCAACGTATCCCGACTGATAGGAGCGCCTCCAGGCTACGTGGGATACGAGGAGGGCGGTCAGCTCACGGAGCGCGTTCGCCGCAGACCTTACGCCGTAGTACTCTTCGACGAGATCGAGAAGGCTCACCCCGACGTCTTCAACGTGCTTCTGCAGATAATGGAGGACGGACAGATCACAGACTCTTTAGGCCGCAAGGTAGACTTCAAGAACACGATCATTATCATGACCTCGAACATAGGGACCTCGGATATCGCTCATGCCGGTCCGGTCGGATTCTCGCGCGACAATACCCAGGAGAACTACGAGCGGATGCGCGATCGGCTTCTTGAGGAGGTCAAACGAGTCTTCAGACCGGAGTTTATGAACCGAGTAGATGAGACCGTGGTCTTCAGGTCGCTTGATCGCGATGCAATGCTGAAGATCGTTGATATCCTTACGACGGAGATAGAGGAACGACTCAAGGACAAGGAGCTTACCCTCAAGCTCGATGCGGAAAGCCGCGAGCTTCTGGTAGAGCAAGGCTTTGATCCCCAGTATGGAGCAAGGCCATTAAAGCGCGCCCTGCGCCGTCTGCTTGAGGATCCACTCTCCGAGGAGATACTGCGCAAAAAGCTGGAGGGCGGCCGCCAGATCAAGATACACCGCTCCGGCTCAAAGCTCGCCTTCGAGACCACCGGATGAACCTTTTCCTGATACTGGGTCTTTTCTCGCTGCCCATAGGCGATATTCGGGTTTTGCCCTCCGGGGTTGATGTCAATCTCGTTATTTCGCTGGCCGAACTTCAACCAGGCATGCCTTACAGCGACGAGCTCGCATCAAAGGCGGTCCGAAGGCTCTATTCTACGGGCTACTTTGATTACGTAGCCGTAGACACCACCATTATTGAGGAAAAGGTCCAGGTTACGATACAGGTAGAACAGCCCCCAAGGCTCGAAAAGATAGAGATCGTAGGCAACCGGAGGTTGAAGACCAAAGCCCTCTTAAAGGAACTCGAAGCCGATTCCGGTGCGGTGCTCACCGCACGTCAGCTTTTCGACTGGGAACGCAGGATACGCGAGCAGTACAAGAAGAAGAACTATCTTCTGGCCAAGGTCTCAACGAAGCTGATTGAAGGCGATAAGGAAGGCTATGCGGTCGCGCGAGTCGAGATAGAGGAAGGCCGGGGTGTAAAGATTTCAAGCATATCCCTTGATGGCAACGAGAATGTTAGAGAAGGGAAACTCAAGCGAAGGATGAAGAACCGCTCGAAGTGGTTCATTATTCGATCGGGCCGCTTTGACGAGAAGAAGTTCAAGAAAGACATTGAGAGCATAGAGGCGTACTACCACGACAGGGGGTGGATAGATGCCGAGGTCACAGAAACCGATCTACCCATAGATTCAGCAGGCAGGCTTGACATCGTGATACACCTCGATGAAGGACGGCGTTACTACACGGGCGAGTTCAATTTCGAGGGTCGCGAGGTTATTGCAGAATCAACCCTTGCAAAGGCTGTGGTTTTAGAAAAGGATAAGCCTTACAGCCTTGCGCGCGCCCAGGCCTCGCTTGAGAGAATCCGCCGTGCCTACTGGGAACAGGGCTACATCTACGCGGCGGTGGATCCGATCGAAAACCTCCGTGATGATACGGTCGATGTCGCCTACCGTATCAGTGAGGGAGAACCGGCACGGGTGAGACGCGTGGTGATAAAGGGGAACCGCAGCGTTCGAGATAACGCAATCCGCCGCCAGATCATGCTTCTGCCCGGCTCGATCTTCAAGTACTCCGAGGTGGAACGAAGCCAGCGCAATATATTTAACCTGGGTCTGTTCAGCGACGTTCGTTTCTATCCACAGACTTTGGAAGGCCAGGAACCGGATATAGACCTTGTGTTCGAGGTAGAGGAGAAACAGTCCGGACAGATCGGTGCAGGAGTTACCTTCAACGCCTCGGAAGGGATTATGGGTTACGTGGAGGTTTCTCATCCAAACGTGTTCGGCGGAGCCGAAAACGGCCGCCTGCATTTCGAGAAGGGCAACAAGAAAACCCAGGCTTCGATCGGGCTTACCGAACCCTGGCTCTTCGATACACCTGTCCTCTTGGGCGGGGACCTTTACTATACTACACAACAGTACGACCTCCGCGATGCCCAGGCTACCTCGTACAATAAACGCTCGCTTGGTAGCTCTATTCAAACCTCAACACCCCTGCCCCTTGATTACACTCGCGGCGGGGTCACGCTGCGGGTTGAGCGGGTATTCATTGACTCGGTCAAGAGCCACCCCTTTCCTTCCACCCCAATCCTTGGATTCGATCCGGCTTCCTATCCCAAGACCACAATCTCCACCACATTCGGTCTTGTGCGCGACTCGCGAGACTACTTCATCAATCCCTCGTCAGGTTCGTACTTTAACCAGTCAATAGAGTTCGCCGGCGGCCCACTGGGCGGGGATATAAACTTCATCAAGGAGATAGCGGACGTACACATCAACTTCCCCATAGCCTGGGAGCGCAAGATAGTCTTAACGCAGAAGATGCGTGTTGGCTACGTAACCGGCTACACCCGGGCGGATACGGTCCCTCTCTACGAGCGATTCCGGCCTGGAGGAACGTCCTACGACGGCTTTGTGCGCGGATACGATGACCTCTCCCTGGGCACGGTTTCTAAGGGAGCGCTGCTCGGAGGACGTGCGATGACAGTCTTCAATACCGAGCTTAAGGTGAAGGTGATTCCCCAGCTTGCATTGATAGCCTTCTTCGACGCTGGCAATGCATGGGAAAGGATAGATCAGGTAAACCTTTCCGAACTGAAGAAGGGTATAGGTGCAGGTATACGTTTCGAGATCCCGTTTATGGGTGTGTTGGGGTTCGACGCGGGATGGGGGCTGGACTACCCCAAAGGCACTACGTTCAGCGAGGCCTTCCGTCCTCACTTCCAGATCAGCCGCACCTTCTGATAATGCCTCTCCAAAGCCTTGGGTCTGAAAGTCAGTCTGAGCAAAAGAGCGCTACGATGCTGCAATCAGGATTCTCATGCTGACTCAACGACCTATGAGGATGATCCCTGTCCCGGCAGGAGAAAACGCATGAAAAAAAGGGTCCTCGTAGTTGATCACGAACCAAAACTCTGTTCCATCCTTACGAGGGTGCTTTCTGAGCAGGGTTATGATGTTCAGGTCGCCGACAATGGTCGCATGGCATTGGAGGCAATCCACCAATTCAACCCCCACCTTGTTATAGCCGACGTTGCTTTGCCCCAGATGGACGGGTTCGAGCTTTGTCAACGCATCCGAAGTGATGCCCGCTTTAAAGCGATACGATTCATCTTCCTTACCGCCAAGGACGCCCGCGAGGACGAGATAGAAGGGCTCTCGGTTGGTGCAGACGATTACATCACCAAGCCCTTGGACGTTGACAAGCTCCTTGCCCGCCTCGACGCCCGTCTGCGCTGGCTTGATAAGGTGGAGGAAAGCAAAACATACAAAGGAGTAATAGAGGGAAGCCTGGGGGGACGAAACCTCGTGGACATCCTTCAGATACTCGAGCTGGGTCAGAAGAAGGGGGAACTACGGATCACTCAAGACGACAAAAGGGTGCGCATCCTTATCTCCGAGGGCGAGATAGTTTTCGCGGAGTACGGAACCAAGAAGGGCAAGTTAGCGGTCTATACGGCGCTTACCTGGCCGGAAGGCCGGTTTTGCTTCACGCCGCTTGAGGAAGCCGAAGGCAATGAGCACCTTGAGATCACGCCCCTGCTTCTTGAATGGGCTCGGGTCTCCGACGAGATAGCACGCCGCAAGCCCGCATCTTCCGAAAATATCCTCGACGAGTTCCTCCGATACGTGAAAGAGCGGGAGGCTGAGGGAGAAGAGTAGAGAGATTTCCAACCCGAAAACTTTCCCCTGAACCTGAATCGTCAATCATAGCCACGCGGCGGGAAAGCAAGCCGGTGTTACCTAGGCCTTCGTTTGAGAGTAACAATTCAGGGTGGCGTATTTAAACTCCCGTGGAAAATTTCAAATCCTTTGAAAATATTTTTGATTTACGCCGCTCTCTTGAATCTTTAGCTAGGGGGTTAGATAAAGAATTTCAACCCCTTGTTTGTTCAGCTTGACAATCCGCTGATCGGCTCGTATCCTTAACACTGTCTAAAAAGAAGGTGTTTCCTATCATGATTGACAGTCGATGTGAAAAAGGATGGATATCAAGGATAGCCCAAATCTGCACCCCTTTCAGTGTTACCACTTGTAGCTCACCCCAGCCTTTCCAAGAAACTCGGAATAATCATCCTCTGCATTTCTTCCGTGATAAGTCGTGAACTGGCCGGTGAGACTTACGTTAAAGCTTTTGAAAACCTCAACAGTGCTCTTTAGACGGGCAATCAACTTATCCTCGGGTTGATTAACAGTCGTCTGGAAGTTTGCATCGAACAAAGTCCGCCAGCGCTTCTCCCATAAAGACAGGTTATACCCCAAGCCTCCGGAATAAATATGAGAGGTGCCGGTGCCTGCACCCAGAGTACTGGTAGCGCCTGCGTTCCAGGACAGGGTCAGAATCTCCAGAAGTTCGTGAGTAACGCTTCCCCTGGCGTCTACGTTGAAGGATTCATCATCCGAGTTGATGCGATCTTCAACCTTGGTGAGCGTTAAGGTTAAATTCAAACCCTGTAAGCGCTCGCCTAAGTTGAAATTGTAACCTGAAGAACCCATCACTATGTGGGTGATACGATCTACTTCCGATCCATCCTCATAAGCGGGAGCCTTGTCGGTCATGGGAATATAGGTGAGGTTCAAGCTGGGAGCCTTTTGCGGGAAAAGCCCGAGGAATATAAAACCGCTCTGTGTCCGGGTAGTTACGAATTCCATGCCGTCCAGGTTGTCGCGGGCCACGTCGGCAGAGACATCGAACATTATCGTAAACGGATTGATGAACATCTGAGAGAACGATGCGCTCCAGGTGCGGGTATCCCGGGCTGTAGAGGAAATTCCAACAGACTTAAAACCCCATCCTATCTGCTCAAAATCGAAACCGATCTGAGTGTTGCCTAAAGAAAGCTCCGTACCCGCTTTTGCCGCCCAATCCGTCTGGGTAGTCCAACGGGGCTGAAATACTACCGAAGGCAACCAACTGAGTTGGTCAATTTCAATCTCAGCCGCCCGCGAATCGCGGTTGTAGGCGGCCCCGGCCAATTCACCTTCAAAGGAGAGCTTATCGTCAAGAAAAGACAGCTTGCCCTCCAGCGAAGCGACCGAGTTCTCGATAGGGGTTTCAAGTATTACCGTATCGGTTTGAGCGCCTTCGGTCACGATCCCCAGATAATTTGGGATGGACGCCGAGTCGTCCCAGGCCTTAACGAAGTGAAGGTGCAGGTGAGATTTCTCCTCCTTGCCCACGCCTACACGACCAGCGTACAGCCAGCGGCGATAGGCCACGTCGGTTGAATCGGAACCGATAACCCCACGCTGGACCTGTCCTGCCGCAGCCGAGAGCCGGAACCAGCCCGGTTTCAGGTCAATTGCACCGCCGCGGACGTTGATGCCTGAGATGGAGTAGTCGCTGTATGAGGGTCGGGCGTCCAGGAGCGCAACTTCCAGCCACGGTATGTTGAGCTTGAGATCAGGCAGGGCAGGCAAAACCAATGCAGGTATGCCGAACTTGAACCGGTCGAAGGGCTGGCGGAAGTCTACGTCGTATGATGATAAAAGGAAGTTGAGGTTTAAGGGCATCCCCCACATGGTAAGGGTTGGCCGAATGCTGAAGTTCCAGGCAAACGGCTCCCGATCGAGCTCCGCGCCGTTACGGGAGAGCACCCAATCCGCGTCAACAGAGGCCGAACCTGAAAACTCTATCGCCGAGCCGAAAGCTGTGGAAAGCAACGCTCCCAGAAGAAGCGTCGTAATCGTTTTATGCATTACTATTCTTCCGAAGTCTCTGCGGTAGTGGTATCCTCTTCTACTTCTACTTGTCCAAACTTAAAGCTCCACACGTCGCTGGTTGAAATTTTCCAGATGCTGCTCCAGGCAGTTACTTGCCAGGCGTATTGAGAACCTTCTCCAAACATGCGGGCCGACATAGGATACAGGAAGGACGTGGTTGTAATACTATCATCTTCAAACCAGGGTTCGGCCGCTGAGATTGCTTCGTAAGGGGTCAACTCATCGGGAACCTCTACGATTCGCAGGCGGTAGGTAAGGTCTGTAAACGAAGGCACGATAGGCGCCCACAAAAAGGTCGGCTGGGGGGCGTTAAACGCAGTCTCATCTCTGGGAGAAAGGAGCCTCAACTTTGAGGCTTTGACCGTTCGATGCTCCCGACAGTCCTGGGCAAGGATGGTATCACCCCTGGCAAGCTCTACCTGTAAACAATAGGAATAGACGCCTGCAGGCAAGGCCCCGCGCGTGCCCATTACGTCCTCATAATCAGGGTCGTACCAATCGTCTTGAACGGTCGTAACGTCCGCTGAGCTTATACGCTTGCCTCCGGCCGGTATGGAGATTGTATTGCTTCGGGCGTGGGCTATTTCTACCTCGTCTTTTTCGACCCATGCGTAGATGGTTACGTCAACGGCCTGGGTTTCGGTGTTGGTAATCTGGCAGTTCCACATGTACTCGATGAAGAACTGCGTAGGCGGCGCAGGGATTAATCGAACATCCCAGTCCTGAGCTGCCAGCGCTCCGGCGAGCGCAAGCATAATGACTAATACTTTTTTCATCTTTCCTCCTGATTGCTAGGGGGAGGGGCAAAGCCCCTCCCTGTGAATTCTACTACTTACCGCAAGGGCAGGGTCGCCTCTTGGGAATAGCTGCAACCGGTTGGGAGTTAGTAGTCGCGGCAACGGAAGACTCGCCAGGTGGAAGCGCAGATTGGCCAGGTACGATCTTAAGGGATGGGTCAATTTCGTAATTTCGTAAGGGGGGGGTCACAGGTATCATGCTATCTACGCCCGGTTTGTACCGTTGGGCGAATTCGTAGCATATCAGGGTATCGCAGGTTATACATTCCACATCGGTAAATGACCACCGGATACAGAACCTGATTGTATCAAAGCAGCAAGTGTTTTGGAATATATGCGGAGGGGGAAACACCAGTCGGATAGTGACGCCCTCACCACTCAAGGGCGGCCTGGGCTTGTATAGACCATTGTCAATATTGTTCCATACAAGTTCTCGTGGACTTGAATTGGCATTCCAGGGGTTAGAGCATGTTGTTGTTGGCGAAATCAAATTAGCAGGGGAGGACCCATGATTCCAATCAATTTGTGTTTGAGGATCTGTGCATGGCACGATGCTCCCTAAAGAGATGTTTTGATCAACACATCTTTCACAGCCGGGTTGATTGTTCACGTAGAAATTCACCAGATCGGCCTTGATCTCCGTAATGTCATTTGGACCTGTAGTTAAGGTTGCCTTAACGTACCATCCCCACCAGGTTGAACCGGCGTTCTTTACAGAGGAATTAACCTCAATCTCAAAGTCGTCACAGCAGCTTTGGCAAGTATCTTCTCCGCATTCTTCTACATAGAGGCAGAAGATTTCTGAAGTATCGGCGCAGCCATTGTTATCCACAACGACAACCGAGATTACATGATCGCCAGTGCTGCTACTGGAAAATGGGAATGTACCAGAATACCAAGGGGTTGGTTGAGGGGATACTGGCGTACCGTTGTCAAGCCATTCAATACTCTGATAGGAACTTTGGTAAGAGTGCCATGGTTTCAGAGGTAGAGGGATATACAGATCGTATGTGCTGTCGACGCATACAGTGTCGCAGCCGCGCGGATAGAGACTCAGATCGGGTTTGTTGAAAATATATCCCATTACCTGGGTTTCGGAACAGCCTGTTTCGGGGTCTATAACAGTTACAGTATATTCTCCGGGTTCCGAGGGTGAAATAGAAAACCCGGTCTCGCCGGTATTCCAGAGATATTCGTAAGAATTACCCGGTGTGACTGAAGCCGAAAAAATATGATTGTCACCGTCATAGCAATACTCATTAAATCCTGTTATCACTGGAACATTGTTGACATTTACGCATATCGAATCAGATGCACTGCAACCGGTATTATTATCTGTGACCTCGACAACTATCAGGAAGGTGTTCGGGATCGATGAAACATCGACTGTTACATTTGTTCCGTTGCCATTACCTGGGGTGAATGATACCCCTAGTGCGCCTCCTGTTACCGATGACCAGGGACAGCTCCAGGCATAGGTATAATTCGATTTCCAAGGTGTTTGAAGATAAAACTCAGCGCCACTGTAACCTGGTACGCAGATATTATCATCTCCGGTAATATCGGCAACAGGTATTTTCTTCAAAGATATGTAGATGGAATCGGAAACTGCAGTGCAGCCATAGTTATTAGTTACAGATACCCAGTATTCACCATGCGTAGTTGCACCATATGTTGACCCTGTCGCGGCAGAGATTGCAGCACCATTCCTGTACCATTGATAAGAATCCATACCTGAGCAGGCAGTCAAAGTTGCCGTCTCGCCAGGGCAGATCTCGGTAGGAGCAGCCGATATATCACACGTCGGTTTGGGGTTTACCGTAATAGTCTTATTCGTCTCATCTGTACAACCGAACTCATCAGTTACTGTCAAAGTAGCAATATGCGTGCCGGGTGATGTATAAGCATGATAGGTCGGGTTAATATACGAGAATGCATGATCTCCGAAATCTCCGAAATCCCATTCATACTGATAGCCGCTGCCGGATGGAGAAGCGGTAAAAGTTGAAGGTTCGCCTTCGCAGGCCGATGATGGCTCCTCAATAGACGCATCGGGAAGTAATACTGAGATAATCTCGCTATAGGAACCGCAATTGTCTGGTTCCAGTGTGATTGTATAAGTACCTGATTCGGTTATAGTCAACCCAGGATCGGTGTTGACGCTAAGAGTTATAGTAGGAGATCCGTTTGGAAAGGAAGCTGGGGGTGTTACGGTCCATACATAACTACTCGCTCCACCTGGTTGAATATTACTTATGGTGGCACCGCCATTACAATTAAAATCAACCTCGAAAAATGCATAACAATCTTGTCCGGGTGCGGGATGACCATTAACGCAACTCGTTATCACAACCTTGATAGTATTCGATTGCTTGGTGCAGCCATTATCAGTTATCTCAACGTAGTATGAATGCGTCCCAACGGCTAAAGTGCTAATGTTTACACCGTACGTACTACCTGTTCCTACTTGTTGTGGTGTGTTATCTTCTTTATACCAAACATACGAGTAACCTGTGGAGGGGATCGCCGTAAGGGTGAGGACGTCTGTACTGCCGAAACAAAAATAAGGTATTTTGTCGGGGCTGATGACTACGTTTGGCACGTGGGTTACAGTTATGGGTATAGTCATATCACCGCCACAAGTAGATACCGTTAATGTTGGAGGAGAACTGGAACTTAACATGCCATGCCATCGAATAGTGACAGAACTTTCTCCCTGTCCGGAAATTATCGTTCCATGCGCTGGTTGGGCGATTGACCATTGATAGCTCGGCGGGTTGCCATTTGAGGTCGTGGCAGAATAATTCGATATGGCATCGACACAGACATCAGTAGGCCCAGAAATTCCCGGGGGAGCAAACGGTTCGATAGACATGGTCTTCTCTGAACTACATCCCGGACCACCTATTGTCTGCGAAACACTAATTTTGTAATGCCCCGAATAAGGCGAAGCATTCCAGTGGACAATTACAGAATCATTATATGCACCCATTTCAGATGGTATGCCACCTGTCACGGTCCAAACAAATGGATAGCCCTCTGTATTGGATGATATGCTGTAAACGTAATTCTTACCAGGACAAATAACAACTTCGCCTTCAATCGGGTCGTCGAGCACCGGCGGCGCAATAACTTCAACATAGAATTCAGATGACGCGTTACAGAAACTGCTCAAAGAAATAGGTACCGCGGTTATAGTGTAGTACCCCGCGATGTTGAAGGTAATACTGACACTGTATGTACTTGAATAGGAGCCGGAGAATGAAGCATCGGGCCCACTGATACTCCAGTTGGCAGGAGCATTTGCATGATAACTGCCTGAACCTCCTTCGCAGACCTTATCTGTGCCCCATATATCGAAAACTGGTTTTACTTCAACGGTGGTTTTGCTTTCACCTTCACAACCAGCTAAAGGGTTATTATAACCGCAAGTTATATCATACGTCCCCGAAGAATAAAAAGTAATGTTAACATCAGCGGTGTTACTGTCGTAATCAGCAAAGGAATATCCTCCTCCCGTAACAGTCCATGAGTAATAAGTCCCGGGCATAGACGGCAGTGAAAATGTACCTGAAGAATTTTGGCATAAGATATCTGGACCGTCGATAGGGAAATCAGGATAAAGAACAGGAACATTCAATATCGTCGGAGATGAACAAGCAGATCCAGGACAGCTGAGGCTCACCGTTGTGGGTTGTTCGGTAGATGGAGCATCCCATTTTACTTTAATGGATTTTGTTTTTTGAGAACTGATGATTATCGTTCCTCCGGTAACACCCCATACATAATTATCACAATCTGCATCTGTACAAAAGGAAGAAGTGTCTCCGGGACAAAGGGTACCCAGACCGCACTCAGAAGGGCCGCAATCATCTATAGAACAGTCGGCAGAGTAAATATCAGGTCCTTCAGCATCCTGAACGGTAATTTGCTTTGTTATGGTGTCCCGACAACACATACAGTTCTCAGTTGTGTCAGATTTCAAAAGCGTGTCCCTGCAGTCGGCGTAAACGGTTAATAATACATCGTAAGTGTTGGATAAAGTGTATGTGTGTGAGGGGTTTACCTCTGTTGACGTATTGCCATCGCCAAAATCCCACAAATATTCACTCGCACCGTTGGAATTATTAGAAAACTCCACCTGAGTACCAAAACAGGGAGAATTTGGGTTAGGAGAATTTGGGTTAAAAGAAAAATCGGCCTCTGGAGCATCAACCAGGCATACTTCCCTGGTAAGGGTGTCGGCGCAACCTCCACTCTCGATTATCACCTTGATGAATCCTGAACTACCGGACCCCCATACGATTGTAATTGGATTACCTGTAATTGGATTATCTAAGAAGTCTGGATCGGTTGCACCCGCTATAGTCCAGGTATATGTATATGTAAAAGGGTCATTCGGATAGACGTAATACGTGTGAGCGGTGTTTTTGCAAGCAGCAGGAATTGTAATTAAATCCCCTTCTCTTGCACAGCTGGGATCGGGGCAAATCTTGAAATCCTGCACCAATCTGAAATTCGGGCACGGACAGGGGTTTTGCCCCAACGCGAATCCCTGCAGAGTCAGAAACAAAACGATTCCCACCAGGATTAATTTCTTGCCATTTACGCCTTTTGAGCTTTGGGATGTCATTTTTTTACTTTCCATCTTTTACCTCCTTCTTGTTTGGAAATTCAATAGGATTGTTTTTCCCATCATCGGAAAGCAAGGTCTCATACATCAGCCAGTCATCGACGTTTTCATGCTTATCCCCTCGCATAGACATTGCGTCAAAATCGATGTTAATAGGTCCTATTGACTCCGTTTTTTCAGAATTTGGTTGCCGTGCGTTAGAGCCGTATCCGAGGTCATACTCACCATCAATCGCACCATGATATGACAATGACTGTATCTTTATTTTGCTTAGAGGACATCTTGTGAATGAGAAGCCTATTACCGTATCGCAGGTTACGCAAGCTATATCGGTGAATGAAAATCTGATACACATTTTAATCGTATCCGTGCAACAACTTGCATCCGGCAAGAGCAAGGAAACATTGAAAGGAGTTTGGGAAATCTCGGTGGGTTCTGAACCTTCCCAGATAAATTCCCTGCTGTAATGGAATGAGGAAGCGCCTGTGTTGGTGAGCGTGGTCGTGGTCAAAGCTGGATCCGGTATCAGGTCTCCGAGGGACAACGGTTTCGTGAAGTTGCCGAACTTACTGCTGGGCCAAAGACATGGCCAAACGCACGGGCATCCTTCCGAAGATTCAGACGACCGGCTATATGCAAAATTGACGATTCTCGCTTGAATCTTGCATATCTTGTTTGGTCCGGCTGTCAGGTTGCCGCTTAGGTTATAGCCTGTTTCATCTTGTATTTCGAGCCCCTCAATCTCTATTGTGAATTCTTCACAGCAGAAGCATGGTGTTGGCTTCTCACAGACTTCCACCGTTGACTGATTACTTGGGTTGTTGGCGTCTGCGAGTTGAAAGACCAAACAAATCTCATCCACTTTCGTAGGGCCACTCGAATTTGTTGTCTCAATCGTTCCAGCTATTGTTACTTGATCGCTTAGGGCTATATTTACCCCATCTGCAGGGTCGTAAGTTTGTGGTAGTGAGGGTGGGGGGGATGTTGATACAATATTTGCACTGTTGGGTGATGGTGCGGTAGCTTTAACTATATCACCCTTTGCGGATACATCATTGGGGTTTTTAAGTATTGCTTCAAAGCCATACTTCCCCACGCTCACACACTCAATAGAAACTATCTCTGCCTCAATGTCCCACGTCCCCGGAACTGAAAAAGTCCATACCTGACTCGTACCTATTTCTTTTCCTTCAACCATTGCCGTAACCTGCCAGGCGTATTCGGAGCCTTGTTCAAGCGAATCGGCAGAGTAAGGATAGGTGAAGGTGGTGGTTCTGATGCCCTCTTCTTCAAACAAAGGTCTTGGGTCTTCAAGAGCTTCTTCAGCGCTCATGCCTTCGCCAACCTCGGCGATACGTAGGGTGTAGATTACTCCCTCAGGTGGAGGTACGGGCGGAGTCCACACGAAGATCGGTCTGGCTTCCATAATCTCAGCTCCGTCTCGAGGGGTTACCAGCCTGGGCGGGGAGACCTTGGCACCTATCGAGAAATCCTCGCACTCCTGGGCAAGCTTTTCGCCGTCTTCAGCCCTGTCTACCCGGATACAGTAAACGTAGGAGCCTGCAGGCAAGGTTCCCCTTCGCATGGCGATGGGTTCATATTCGGGGTCGTAATCCCACTTGCCGCCGGTGATGTCGGCTGAGGTAACCATCTTTCCCCCTGGCTGGATGGTGATGGGGTTACTTGTACCACGGGCGATTTCCTTGCCGTCTTTGGTTACCCAGCCGGTGAGTGTAACCTGTACCACCTCAGTTTCATTATTCGTTATCCTGCATTTCCACAGGTTCTCGAAGAACACATTTTGTGGTGGCGGTTTGATGAGCTGAACGCTCCAGGTTTGTGCTGTGAGAGCTGCTGCCAGAACAAGTAACAGACCGACGCCTTTTGCTTTCATAACGCCTCCTTGGTTTTGTGTTATCAGCCCTACAAGAAAGGCAACTTTAAAATATACACAAATTAAAGGTGTTGTCAAGCGTATGACGTTTCTCAAAAATAACCTATTCGAATGGAATCGTTAGACAAGGGGTTTAAACCCCTTGTCTTCTCGGCTTGACAATTCGCTGATTGACTCGTATCATTAGCTATGCCTAAAAAGAAGGTTGAGGTCAAGGAAGAACTGCGCACCGGCGTAATATACTGCGGCGACCTGGGGTGTATGAATCCGGCATGCATGGATAAGGGGTTTGTCATACGAGGGGATTAAGTCATCCATGCGGAAAGGATACCTGATGACTATAATCATATTCGTTGGTTTAGGGAAAACCAGACACTTGACACTTGATCAAAAGCTGTCTATACTTAGATAGAAAAAACCCAAAGCGAGACGCAGTTGTGTGCATAGCACAGAGGAATTTATTTAGCTTGGAGGAATAATGGATGCAAACACAAGGGAATTCATGGATAAAGACCGTACAGTTGTCAGGGAATTTGATGAAATAGACGAGAAATTTGAGCAGGTTTATGAAACAGTAATTTCTCAATTAGAAAAACTTATAAAAGCCGACCCTGATTATTTCGATACTTACCTCTTACTTTATCGCCTTTTTAAGTTTCAAGGAAACTATTTGGATGCAAGGAAGACATTAGATAAAGCTCACAAAAGAGCTATTAAATTAATTACGGACGAAAATGGAAACTGGCCAGATGTATTAATGTGGGGCTGGATGGACAATCGACATATCATACGTACTATAGCAACCAAGGCTACATTCTTATGGGAAGAGGGTAAATCCATAGAAGCCTTAGAACTATTCAGAAAACTTCTGAAAACCAACCCCAGCGATAACATCGGTGCACGCCATTTAATTCTGGCAATTAGAATGGGCATCTCGCCTTCTGAATTCGATCGTCGTTTTGATAAAGGGGGCTATTCAGACAGAACTTTAGACGTATGGTTCGACAAAAATTCCGTGAAATTCCCCGACGAATTTGATTGGTGGCACAAGTATGTTGAAACTAACCTTTAGTAAAACTTAACCCCCTCTTGTCACGGGGTGTATGCACACCTTGACAATTCGCTGATTGACTCGTATCATTAACCATGCCTAAAAAGAAGGCTGACACAAAGGAAACCCTCCGCACAGGCGTTATCTACTGCGGAGATAACCTGGACGTTATGGAACGCCTGCCCTCGGAGTCCATTGACCTTATCTACATTGACCCGCCGTTCTTTTCCAATAGACATTATGAGGTGATATGGGGTAACGGCGCTGAGCTTAGGGCTTTTGGTGACCGATGGAAGGGCGGCATAAACGTTTACGTAGGGTGGATGCGCGAGCGGCTCATGGAGATGCACAGGCTCTTAAAGCCTACAGGCTCCATCTACGTTCACTTGGATTGGCACGCGGTGCACTACATCAAGTGCGAGATGGACGACATCTTCGGGATGGGGAACTTTAGGAATGAAATCATTTGGCACTACAAATTCCGACTGATGGACAGTAGCAGAATATTTAATCGGAAGCACGACACCATCCTCTGGTACGCAAAGTCAAAAAGTGCCAAACTGCGTATGCAACGTATTAAAGAACCTTGGACACGTGAAGAAATAATAGCAACACGAAAGCAAGCAATCTATACCGACAAATCAGGGCGAGAGTGGATATGGATGCCAGGCGGGAAGGGACACAGCAAGAATAAAAAGAAATACCTTGACGAGATCATCGCCGAAGGAAAAGCACTTGACGATGTATGGGATATACCAACAATTACAAGCTCTGCTAAAGAGCGACTTGGCTATCCGACTCAAAAGCCTAAGAAGTTACTGGAACGAATCATTAAGGCCTCCTCCAATGAAGGAGATGTCGTAGCCGACTTCTTCTTAGGAGGCGGCACTACCCTTGCCGTAGCTGAACGACTTGGGCGGCGTTGGATTGGCTGCGACGTTTCTCCCATTGCTTGCAGAGACACCAGGCGGCGCGTTAAAAAACTCATCAAGGAAGAGCGGGACATCGAGATAATCGGTATGCCGCACGGCCTTGACGAACTTAAGGCTATGGACCCGTTTGAGTTTCAGAACCACATCATCGTTGACCTTCTGCACGGCACTTGCTCGCGCACAAAGTCCGCCGACTACGGCATTGACGGACACGACTTTGGCCACAATCCGGTTCAGATAAAGCAGTCCGATCACGTTGGCAGGCCGGTGGTGCAGAAGTTCCACTCCGCCGTCCGAAGGGAGAAACGTAAAAAGGGAATCATCGTCGCCTTCTCCTTTTCCAAAACCGCCTACGAGGAGGTGGCTCGAATCAAGCTCGATGAGGGGATAGAGATTGAACTCCGTACCGTCCAGGAATTGATTGCCGACCACTATCTGCGCATGGGGCGCAAGTAAAAAACGAACCAAACAAAACTACAGCAAAGCTCAAAAAATGTGCACAAAAGTGCATGGAAAGTGCATAGTCCCGGTTCAGTGCGCTCCCGAAATCGAAACAAGATTGACATTCAAAGCGTTTACCTTAAAATACCCAAATGCAAGTAGAGCTTTACGATACGCTTTCGCGGCAAAAGAAGCCTTTAGAGCCTAAGGATAATACCGTCCGAATCTACCACTGCGGGATGACAGTTCAGTCACGCCCGCACGTGGGGCATCTGCGCGGCTATATCGTGATGGACGCTTTAAGGCGGTTCCTTCGCTTCAAGGGATACGAGGTCAGGCTTGTTCAGAACATCACCGACATAGACGACAAGGTCATAGACAAATCCCGCGCCGAGGGCATAGACTGGCGCATGCTTGCCGAGCGCAACACCAAGGAGTTGCTTCGAGTAACCGATGCTTTGAACATAGAAAGACCGACTGTTATGCCGCGCGCTACCCAGCACATAGAAGAGATCATAAACCTGGTCTCTCAGATCATAGAAAAAGGCCACGCCTACGAATCCGAAGGCGACGTTTACTTCGACGTGCGCTCCTATCCTGCCTACGGCAAGCTTTCGGGAAAGAACGTAGACGAGCTTGAGTCCGGTGCGCGGATCGAGCCTAGTGAAAACAAGCGCGATCCCCTGGACTTCGCGCTCTGGAAGGCGGCAAAGCCCGCTGAACCTTACTGGTTTTCGCCCTGGGGCAAGGGTAGACCGGGCTGGCACATTGAGTGCTCGGCAATGTCGGCTCATTATCTCGGCCCTGAGTTCGACCTTCACGCGGGCGGAGAGGACCTGGTATTCCCTCATCACGAGAACGAGATAGCCCAGTACGAGGCCGCAACCGGCAAGGGGTTTGCAAAGGCGTGGATGCACGTCGAGATGCTCAACCTACAAGGCGAGAAGATGAGCAAGTCCACCGGCCACCTTGTCGTGGCAAGCGACGTCATTGAGGCTTACGACCCCAACGCGTTGCGTATGTTCACCCTGCGCGTTCACTACCGTGCCCAGACCGAGTACACCATGGATGGCATGGACGAGGCGAAAGCGGCATGGGAGCGCATAACCACCTTCCTCGCAGCCGCAGGGCAAATCCTGGACCAGTCATCCCTTGCCGCCGTGTATCCTGAGTTCGAGGAAGCCCTTTCCGACGACTTCAACACCCCCAAAGCTGTAGGCTTGGTGTTCGATCTGGTCAGAGAAGGCAACGAAGCGCTTTCTGCAGGGGATAAGGATAAGCTTGCAGAGGCTACCGCAAAACTCAACCTTGCATTGAGCATTTTGGGATTCAGACCGCAGAGGCGGTCAGGAGGCGAGGATATCAATACGCTCCTCGACCTCCTGGTCAGCTTCCGAACCGAGCTTCGCAAGGCCAAGGCCTTTGAGTGGGCGGATAAGCTTCGCGATATGATTCAGGCGGCGGGTTTGATCATGGAGGATACCAAGGAAGGAACCAGGATAAGGTTCAAATGAGCAAGCCTGAACTTCCGACCTCTGCCGAACAGATTGCACGGATGATTGACGCCGCCATGCTGAGGCCTGAGGCGACGCGCTCGGACGTCGAGCGCTTCCTTGAAGAGGCCGTGCTGTACAACTTCGCCGCGGTGTTCCTTCATCCTGCCTGGATCGGCGACGCGCGTCAGGTCATCAAGGACTCGCCTGTAAAGCTTGGTATAGCAATAGGTTATCCGCACGGGGCGCATCTGACGGAAACAAAGCTCTTGGAAATCGACCAGGGGCTTGATTTGGGTGCCGATGAGTTCGACATGGTTATGAATATAGGCAGGCTGCGTTCGGGAGAGGGCATGGCGGTCGCTAAGGAGATTGAGCGCTGCCGACGTTCGATTGAGGGCAAGGTTTTCAAGGTGATAATCGAGACCGGCTGGCTTGCCGATGACGAAAAGCGGCTGGCGGCACGTATAGTGGCCGACGCGGGCGCCGACTTCGTAAAGACCTCAACAGGCATTGTCGCTCCAGGCGCTACGGCCCAAGACGTAAAGCTTCTATACGAGGCGGTAGACGGCTCGATCGGTGTCAAGGCCTCGGGCGGGATACGCACGTTCGATCAGGCGCTGGATATGATTGCAGCCGGTGCTTCCCGCATAGGCACCTCGGCAGGCCGGGCGATAGTGGAGGAAGCCAAGAAGCGGTTCTCCTTACAGTAACGTCCCGAAATTTCTGCAAGATATTCTCGTAGGGGCGACGCATGCGTCGCCCCTACGTATTCTTTGGGGGAGGAGTTAGTGGTGAGGGGTATAGGTTTGACACACACTGATTCTTGCCTACAATCAATACTCAGTTTGGAAACGGATTCTCTTAAGGAGGATTTTATGGCACACAAGAAAGGCGGCGGCGTTGTAAAAAACAACCGCGACAGCGCAGGAAGAAGGCTCGGCGTAAAACGCTACGCGTCGCAGTTCGTTAAGACCGGCCAGATCATCATCCGCCAGCGCGGCACCAAGATCATGCCCGGGCGCAACGTTGGGCGCGCCAAGGACGATACGCTTTTCGCGCTTGCTGACGGTATAATCCGCTTCGAGCACGTGAGTAAGCGAAAGAAGCGCGTTGTAGTCGTCCCTGCAGAATAATCAAGGAGGTGAAATGAAGATACAATGGTTGGGCCACTCGGCGTTTCTTATTGAGACCGCGGACGGTCGCAAGCTGATGACCGACCCCTACGATTCCGGTTCCTACGACGGAGCGGTGGGCTACGAGGAAATTGATGTTGCGGCGGATGTGGTGACGGTAAGCCACGACCATCCGGATCACGACGGTGTGGCCGGGCTGATTCACGCGCCCGGCACGGTGGTGCGCGAGTCCGACTCAACCGAGGCCGCGGGATTCAACATCCGGGGCATCGAAACCTTCCACGACGAAAGCCACGGTGCAGAGCGCGGCCCGAACACCATCTTCGTAATCGAGGCCGACGGACTCAGAATCTGCCATCTGGGCGATCTCGGGCATCTTTTAAGCGAGGAGCAGATAGAGAAACTCGGTCGTGTGGACGTGCTGCTTATCCCGGTAGGCGGTCACTTTACCATAGATGCGGCTCAGGCGACCAGGATCGCAGAGCGCATCAATCCCAGGATAGTAATACCCATGCACTACAAGACCAAGGTGCTTGGATTCCCAATCGCCGGGGTGGAGGGGTTTCTTCAAGGCAAGTCAAACGTGGTGCGGATGGATTCCACCTTCACCGAGATCACCGCAGATACCCTTCCTGCCGAGACCGAGATCAGGGTTCTGCAATACGCAAAGTAGAACCGGCTTTCAGAGGGTTAAGCGTATGGGGTGTTTGGATTACCATCTTCATGAGTTTGAGGTCCCCGTTCCCTCCACAGGCACAAAGGTTAAAATCGGAATCCCTGACGAAGAATTTGGTCGCCCGATTCTTCCCGTATGGGGAGAAAAAATAACCCAATACTTCCTCAAGGAAAACGACAAGGCAGGCTATCGCTATGATTTCGGCGACGGCTGGAGCCATAAAGTGGAGTTGGAAAAGATACTGCCGCGAGAGAAGGATGTCGACTACCCGAGGTGCATCGAGGGAAAGCGAGCCTGTCCTCCTGAGGACTGCGGTGGCGTAAGCGGGTACGAAGAGCTGTTGAGCGTTATGAAGGACAAACCTCATGAGCGATACGAAGAGATGCTCGAATGGCTCGGTGGTGAGTTCGATCCTGAACGTTTTGACTCAAAGGAAGTTAAATTTGACGACCCGGCTAAACGCCTAAGAACTGCCTTTGATCTGTGAGAATCTTTTAGGTTTTTCCTCACTCCTCTTCCGGCGCGTCGATTACTCTAACCTCGATCCCTGCATTCCTTAGAAGCACGGTGGTCACCCCTTCCTGTCCGCAGGAGGGGGAGCGGGATTTGAAAAGGGCGCGTTTGATGCCCAGAAGCCTTGCGATCCTCAAGGTCTCTTCGGCACCTTTTAGGAACTGGATGGTTACCTCTCTGCCTTCCTCGTTGACTACACAGGGATTGTCGCCCTTCCAGGTGATATAGTTCTTGGGTCGGGGGGTGGGTAATCCACCAAGCTGTTCCGGACATACAGGCAGGAGGCACTCCCCACGCTCTTGTGCTTTTCTTGCCTCCTCCGGCACCTCCAGTCTTTCCCCATCGTACCGGCAGCGCACCCCCACAAGGCACGCAGAAACCAGTATCACTCCTCGGCTCCGGATCACGAATCACTTGCCTTCTTTTTCCATGTAAGGCCAGGGGTTGACAGGTACTCCGTTTACACGGACTTCATAGTGAAGGTGCGGACCGGTGGTGCGACCGGTACTGCCAATGTAGCCTATCACGTCCCCGCGTTCAATTCGGTCTCCAGTTTCAGCCGCATATCGTGAAAGATGTGCATACGCGGTGCTGAACTGGGTGCCGTGATCTATCACGATCATCTTCCCGTAGGCCCCTACGTAGCCCTTGAACGTAACCACTCCGTCGCCGGTGACGAATACCGGCGTGCCGATCACGTTGGCGATGTCAATCCCGGAATGGAAACCACCCTTTCGCGGCCCGAAAGGGGAGGTAATCTTCCCAGTGACAGGCCACCCTACGGGACGTCCCTCAAGAATGGTAGCCTTTTTCTCCAGGAAGTCACGTAAGTCCTTGAGATTGTTGCGCTTGTTGCGCAACTCCTGGGCCAAGCTCAGCGCTTCAACGTCGATCGTAGCCTTCAGAGTATCCTGAGAAATACTTAAAAGTCCCTCAAAATAGGACTCAGGATCAATCTCTACGCCGCCCTGGCCGCCTTTATCTTCTTGATCGACTTCGGTGGAACGCAGCTTCTGGGCGTCTTGCTTGGAAAGTTTGTAGCCGGCAAGTATCTTGAGATCGGTGACGAAGTTTTCCAGTCGCTCAAGCTCATCGGTTACCTCGGCCAGACGTCTGGCGTGCGCCACCCGTTCGGTTTCTATCTCGTTGAGAAGGCTGTCCTTGGAGTATCCGATGGCGTCGCGCTCGGTTATGAGTGAGCGGGTGCGTACGTGCAATTCACGATTCTCCTGCTGGATCGGTCCTGCAACGCGGCGCAGCTGGATGAGTTCGTTGGCGTAGATAACAAGCCTTACGAAACCTGCAGATAGCAAGACCAGCATGGTGTACAGCATTACGTTCATAACCTTCCTGGACACATGGATACGACGCGGCGCCTTAGTGCCCTCAGGTATAATAACAAAGGTATGATCGTGCTTAATCATTCTTCTTCCTCCTCTTAGGGGCTATTCTTATCCCCAGCTCTGCGATCTGGTCTTTGGCAACCTTGGCCGGCTGGCCCTCCATCAGCCCCTGGCCCGAGGTCGTCTTGGGAAAGGCTATCGTGTCTCTGATGCTGTCAAGACCGGCAAAGATGGCCACTATCCTATCGAATCCCATGCCGATCCCGCCGTGCGGAGGTGCACCCGCATCAAGAGCGGCAAGGAAGAACTCAAATTGAGAAGGATCAACACCTGCGATGCGCATGAGACGCTCCTGCAAGTCACGCCTATGGCAGCGGATGGAGCCTGAACCCAGTTCCACCCCGTTGAGCACCGCGTCAAACAGCCTGCCGCGAACCTTTAACGGATCTTGCTCCAGATACTTTAAATCCTCCTCATGAGGCGAGCTGAAGATATGATGCGATGGGATAATCTGGTTCGTCTCCTCGTCGCGCTCAAATAAAGGAAAGTCGGTTACCCACACGAACTTCATTACGGCATCGTCCACCAGCCCCATCTTCCGTCCGCAGACGTCCCGCAAACGGCTCATCGCCTGGTTGACCAATTTCTCATCGGTCCCTGCAAGGAGCAGCTCAAGCTCCCCTTCCTTTAACTCATAGATATTCATGAACTTAGCAAGCGGGCCGGAAAGCTCGCCATCCCTCTTCTTAGCCCAGGCAATACCCGGAAAGCCGAACGGCTTCACCTCCTCATCCAGCGAATCGATATCCTTGCGTGACCAGCCGGCACCTTCCTCAAGCCGAAGCGCTCGTACCACCCCGCCCTTATCCACGATCTCGGCGAATATGCGAAACTCAGAGCCCTTGAAACGCTCGGTTATCGTTTGCAGTTCCAGCGGGTTTCTGAGATCAGGCTTGTCGGTGCCGAAACGTTCCATCGCCTCTTTATACGTCATGCGCGGGAACGGGATCTCAAGGAACTGGTGCTTGATCTCCTTCACCCAGAGATGAAACAAACCCTCGACCAGCTTCTGGATGTCAGCTTCCTCGACGAACGATGCCTCGATATCCACCTGGGTGTGCTCGGGCTGACGGTCGGCGCGCAGGTCCTCATCACGCAAGCACCTCGCCCACTGGAAGTAGCGGTCGATTCCGGACACCATCAAAATCTGCTTGTAAAGCTGCGGCGACTGCGGCAGGGCGTAGAATTTGCCTTTGAGTGTTCGCGATGGCACCAGGAAGTCGCGCGCCCCCTCTGGCGTGGAGCGGGCAAGTATCGGTGTCTCAACCTCCCAGTAGCCGTGCTCTGCAAGGTAGCTGCGGCCAAGCTGCATCAATCGGTGACGAAGACCCATTATCTGTGACATTGAAGGACGACGCAGGTCCAGATACCGGTATCGCAGGCGCATCTCCTCCGAGGGCAGAAGCTCCTCGCGCTCCACGCTGAACGGCAGGTCTTTGGCCCGGTTGAGAATCGTCAACTGATTTGCCTGAACCTCCACCGCACCCGATGTGAGGCGTTCGTCTGCCTGGCCGGGCGGGCGTGCACTTACGGTTCCGCGAACCTCCAAAACGTCCTCGGCGTGCAGGTCTCTTGCCCCCTTGACCCGCTTAGGATCGCAGACCACCTGCAGCAGACCTGATCGGTCGCGAAGATGAATGAATATCATGCCGCCCAGGTCGCGCAAGCGGTGCACCCAGCCGCAGAGCCGGACAGGTTCGTCCACGTTCTCTAACGTAAGCTCGCCGCAATAAGAGCGTTCCATTACGAGATTTTACCCCGATTTCCGTCAAGGTCAACGCCTACTTTTCGTCATTGTTTGTGGAACGGACTCATGTGCCCCCATCGGGTGCTCCAGTCCGTTTACATAATATGCACGGGCTAAAGAGCCTGTGCAACCTTTTTTTCTCTTCGGGGTCCCCGCGAGCGGGGGATATTATTCACAGGCTGGAGAGCCTGTGCCACATTAATGTCATTGCGAGCGACCGCAAGGAGCGAAGCAATTTCATATACAAGACGTGCGTGTATCCGAGACGACCTTTAATCACCTTCAATTCGGATTGGTGGGTGATCATCACTTAGACGTGCATCCTTGCCCCATATTAGATCGCCGCGGTGGCATTTGACTTTCTCGCGAAGACATAGGCTCCCCTCTCCCTTTGGGAGAGGGGTTAGGGGTGAGGGATTGTTCCCTTCGGGGTCCCGCGCACGCAGTGCGGTCGTGTGGTTTAAATTCCCCCTCCCTTTTATTCCCTCCCGCCAGAGGAGGGATAATCTTCGGGTTTACCTCCCCCTTGACGGAAGAGTCTGGGAGGAGGGGTGGCCCCTCCCCCTACACCCCCTCCACAAGGGAGGGGGAATTTAAGGGTATCCCCTCCCCAACGTGGGAGGGGTCGGTGGCTCGGAGAGACACCATGGGAAGGGGACCATGTAGGACAGGCTCTCAGCCTGTCCGGACACCCTGAGAGGGTGTCCTCCGTTCCCCTTGACGGGTTCACCGCCTTGCATACAATAAACCATGCCAAAAGACGCGGGCGAAAAGCCGCCTGACCCGAAAGAATCTAAACAGTGTAAATTTATACATCGGCACAAAAGGTGCGATATGCCAGCAGTATTCCTTGAAGATTACTGCTGGGATCATCTCTCTAAGAAAGCTAAGGGTAAGTATAAGCATAAAATTGAAAATTGGGTTAAAAGAGGGGGTTCTCTCGAATATGCAAACCTGCAACATGTTGATCTGCAAGGCGCTAAGCTTTCAGGGACTAACTTCCAGAATGCAGACCTATTCGCAGCGAATCTTTCCCATTCGGTTTTTGGTCAACTATTAGCAGTTGGCAGTATACCATCGGGACTTGCACTAGCTGATTTCAACAATGCGAGACTCGCTAAAGCTGACTTTTCTAACACAGATTTCAAACTTGTAACACTTAAATACGCTTCATTATATGAGACAGAATTTGATGGCATCTCAAATTTAACTTGGGATAAAATCGAGAAAGTAAAAGAAGAAGACGAGAAACTATGGGAAAGAGCCAAAGACATTTATCTCCGTCTTAAGAACTATTTCCATCAAAAAGCCCAGTATGACGACGAAAGCAAAGCTTACTATCGTGAAAAACTCATGGCCAAGAAACAAGCCTTTGCTGAGGGGAAAAAGTGGAGAGGTCGTGTTCTAGCTTTATATCAAGCTTTGACTGGTTTCGGAAATAAACCGCTTTGGACAGTTGGATGGGCGGCTGCGGTAATTGCCTTCTTCTGGCTGTTCTATTGGATAATGGGCGTAGTTACAGGGCATGCCGCTTTTGATTTTAGTGTTGCACCTCATATATGGAAAGGGCTGCAGTATCTTTACTTTTCGGTGGTGACGTTTGCCACCTTGGGGTTCGGTGATATTGCTCCGGCGTGTGCGTTGGCGCTGTCGAACACTATGTAACTTGGTAAGGGGGGAGGGCTAAACACTATGCACTTTTAGGGGAGTCTAACATCCCAAAAGGTTACATGGGGGGCCGGGCGCAGGGGCTTGGTTATCCTCAAAAAGGTTACAAGGAAGGGGGACGGGAAGGGACCGAAAAGGTCTTACCGAGCAGGTTTCGTTCCTCGAAAAAGGTTACAAGCGCAGGGGGCCAGAGGGAGTCTAAGGTGAAGGGAACCCGGATCGTCTGAGCATGGGGGAACATCTTTCTGAGTGCTCTGAACTCCTCGACCCTTAACCCTTGATAATCTTTCCCCGGCTTGCTCAATAGGTCGTTCAGCGCCTGGCGTTCGCGGTGGCGGGCGACTTTAAGGGAGCTCACAGTGTATTCCCGCTCGTCTTCAATCGAAATCACCAGGCGGGCTTTATCCGCCCCTACCCTGAACCGCCGCCTGAGTAGTTCATAACGCCAGTTGAGGCCGGTGCCTCGTGGAAAGAAACGCCGAGATACAAAAAGGGGCTTAGCACGTCCGTATCCTCGAGACTGGAGCCAGACGTAGAGGCGGCTTCGTGCGCCGCCCGGATCACCGGTTGAGATGGGATCGGATGGAACGGCCCACGCGCCGCCGTCCCAGTAGGTTTGAGGAAGGGTTATGCGGTCGCCGAATCGGTAAGGCGGGAGGTCTTTACGAGGTGCCCCTTTCCGGTCGCTGCGGTATAGCTGGTCGGCATGTATTCGCCGCGCCAAGGCAAACCAAACCCAAAAGGGGAAATTAGGGTGCTGCATCTTTATTTATCAACCAGTCCTTATTGGCCTTATGAGGGGGCTTATAAATTCCAAACCCACGTGAAATCATATCCATCTGTCATGATGAATTTCTTAAACCCAAACCCCCTAAGCATTTGGAAAAACTCTGTATCCTTGCTAAGTTCATGTGCATCGACTCTGGAAAACAAAACGAATTTCATCTTTAAAGTGGTTGCATTTTGCCCTAGCGTAGTAACAGTAACGTCCATTCTATTATCCAGGTAAGTTTCCTCAAGTGTCGACGCAAAAGCCTTTCGTGTAGCCAATTTCGCGGCTTCTTCCTCGATCTTTTGGCGCTTGGCTTCTTCTGCAGCTACTTTCCTGGCCGCTTCTTCCTCGATCTTTTGGCGCTTGGCTTCTTCTGCAGCTGCTTTCCTGGCCGCTTCTTCCTCTGCGATTAAAGCCTTTTTTTGGATGCCCCCGATTTGAGCTTTCAATTTTAAGACGGTAGAGTTATCTGGTTGATAGCGTAGGGCTTCGTTACAATTCCTGATCGCCTTTTCGAATTCTTCCACCTTTAAGTTTTCTTCCGCTTGTTCTACGTAGTATGTAAATGCAGTATCCGGCAGACGTTCAAGAAGCTTTTGGGCACTATCGTAATCCTCATGATTCTTATCTATTTGGGAAAGCTGCTCTTTGGCTCCTCCGTAGTCTCGTTCTTCCCATCTGGATACTCCCATTTCGAGGGCGCTAGGTCTAGGAAGTAGCACCGCACCCACGATAAGCATAACGACGCCAACCCCGATGCCGATCGCGGGCCAGCGCTTACGATGATGCGTAAACAAGGTAACGATCAACCATATCACACATCCGATTGCCCCCAAGAACCCTGCTACTACTAACGCTCCGGCCATGTCTTCTCCTTTACGTTTGAGTCATTCATCCCTTTATTATCACCGCTTCCCTGCGATTTGTCAAGTTTTTGGCTACGGGTTACACACGGAACAGGGGGTATATCCCCGCCGGATAGCCTCTGCTTTGGAGATCGGGATGCAGCTCCGGCTCAAATAACGGCAGCCTGCCCTGTGATACTTAGCCCCCGTGCTAGTGATATAGACGGTTTCGGCGTCTTGGGAAGGAGCAACTTGGTTAATTGTCGAAGACGAAGAAGCACTCCCCAGGGCCGAAGATGCCAACCACAATGCTGCGAAAACAGCTTCATACTTCGCGGCTAGGGACTTAGAAGTTATAACAAGCAGATTCTCGTGGTTCCTTGTCTCCGCGTTAGCTGTCCAGTTAAACGAGCCCGTGAGCGTAATAGAATCGTCTATCACGGCAAACTTGTTATGCAAAAGGCCCGCTTCGGTCTCGTATTTTACGGGGATGTCGTTGTTGGCAAGGAATTTGGCTTTAGAATAGGTTGAGTTGACGTTTCCGCCATCCAGAACTACCCGCACCTGAACGCCGCGATCTTTGGCCGCTATGAGGGCTTTTGCGATATCGCCCTCTGTAAAGATATACATTGCCACGTCTATCTTGCCGCCGGCCTGGTTGGTTGCATCAATTACCGCCTGCTGGCAGCCGCCATTCGGCGAAAAGTATATCTCTACATTAACAGGAATTGCAAAAAGGGCTATGCTGAGTACGGTAAGAAAGGCTACTTTCTTCATGACTCCTCCTTTGAATACCCCACCATAGCCCCTTTCGTTATTTTGTCAACCCCCTTCCTTAGCTTTCAGCTCAAGAAAGCCTCTCTAATTCTTCGCCCTACCCGGGTGGCGGTAGCGAACAGCCGATGCTTACCGGATACGTATCGCCCGTGCCTGCCGGTCCCAATCCCTACCTGCTTGAGCTTCTGTGCGCCGGCTATCAACGCGTCCGGGAAGTGATCGTCCTTCTTGATTATGTGGCCTGCCTGATCCCTGCGCCAGGAGCGGAACTGCTGCAGAAGCGCGTGCTCCTTAGCCCTGACTCCGATCCGGTTTTTCTCAAACAGATACGAAAGGATGGCCACGCCCTCTTCCTTGAACTTCACGAACGGCACGCCCAGGGTGCTGGGGCCTTTTTCTTTTCGCTCACCCCATACCGCAAAGCCCTCATCTCGCAGGCGGTCGTTCTCAAACGGGTGCGACGCGTCTGCATATACCTCTCGAAATCCCAACGTCCCTCGCAGTTCCTTGAGTTTAGCGACTATCACGTCGATCCCGTGCCTCGTGAACATCTCGGTATGGCGCACGAAGACTCGCTCTCCGGCCATGCCTACGATCACGATAGCAGTCATTCCGGCAAAGCCCCAGTCTATGCAGCACCAGGAGTAGTCAAATTCTTCAGGGAAGGCCCGCTCGCCGAGGTCCACGGCGCGCTCCAGATCACCAGGCTGGATCACGAGTCCTGCAGACGCAGGCCGCATGCCCATTACCTCGACTTCGAACGTCTCGCGGTTCGTATCCCGCCACTCGGTTAAAATCTCGTCTATAGATACCCAACCTTGCGAATGCTTGGCTTTGCCCTTGCAGTATTTATCCCGGAACTCCGGCTCAGGACAGTTTTCGCATTCGTAAGGACAGGCCTTGGCGATGTCAAAACTGTCCCATTTATAAGAAGTGTAGCCTTGGCTCTTGTGATTTTCTACCAGATCGGCAAACGAGCCGGTAATGCGGTGATAGGTAGACTGCCGCAGGATTAGCGGTGGGGCCGCCGTCCGAACGATAAAGCGTGCCGCACGTACCACGTCCGGTTCAGCCTCCGCTTCCTCGTCAAGGATAAGCAAAGCACCGCGCACCTTACGCCCGAGATGCAGGCCGCGAATTGATTTGGGAGATGCAGTCCTGGCCACGATTCGATTCTTGCGTGCGCTTACGAGATAGGTGCTGGTCAGCTTCTCGATGGTTACGAACGCCTCCGCCTCAGGACGTTCGAGCCAGTCGGTGATGTAGGAGTAGAGGGTCAGGGCCTGGGTTTCGGAACCTGCAACGATTCCTACGTCGAAGTTTTTGAACAGGAAGAGTGCGGTAGCCAACACGGCAGCGCCATAGGTTTTGCCTCCGCCACGCGGAGCGAGCGCAACGGCTTTCCGGACGCGAAGGCTGTAGAGATCGTCGAACAGCCGCGCCGTTTCGGGAAAGAAGACGGCTCCCCGCTCGGTAAAAAATCGTTTAGGATCGCCCCGGTATTCGGCAATCGGCGCGTGGCGTTTTTTAAGGATAGCCGCAACGTCAATCAGGACGGCGGTTTCAAGCTCATGCGAGGGGAGCGCCTTAGGACTTTGATCCGCCACGGTTCCCGATCTCCTTTTGCAGCGCAGCGAGGACTTTTTCAATCTCGTTATCGCTTAATGGCCGCCCGAGGACTTTTTGCTCGAATATATTGATCAAAGGCTGCAGGATGCCCTTCAGGATTTTGGCGATATCCGGTCCCCGAGCGCCTTCGGCAAAGAGTTTGTGACGGAAGGCCTCGAGCTGAATCAGCGCATATACGGCCTGGCTCTGCGGAATCCGCACACCCTCATCTACCTGCTCCATGTACTGGCGGAAGGTCGTATCTGCGATAGTCCTCAGCCGCTCAAGGATTCCCTGCTTTTCTTCGACGAGTTCGCTGCGCCGTTGTTCGGCAAGCTGGGTCTTGAGTAGCTCATCCTGCGCAGCCCAGTTGTCGGTTTTCCGCCACGTGTGCAGGATTCGCAAAGAAGGCCCGGGGCGCCTTAGATGCTTGCGGCAGTATAGATCGAGCTCATGAACAATATCTGCATACGAAGGTCTTTTAACGTGTAACTCGTAGGCCAGGTTGCGGATCTCAACCGGGAACTTCTCTGTTCTGCCCATCTTGCTTCCTCCGTTTCAGGCGTTTACGCACTAGCTTGTTCAGGTCGGCGAGCGCAAGCTCTCGATACAGGGAATACAGTTCCGCTTCCCTTTCGGCGAGCCTTGCGGCTCGATCAGTTAGATCCTTTTCTCTCAGCCGTCGTTCTATTTGCCATGCGCGCCACAAGACGACTACGGCGACGATAAGCAGGGCAAGAGGCAGCCCGAAGTTTCGGGCAAGCTCAAGAAGATCCATCGCGTCATTTCTGGCCGAGGAATTTCAGGAATTCAGTGATGTTGTCGCCGAGCTCAGCCTTTTTCGAGAGCGAGTACTTCAAGATCGCATTGTAGAATTTGCGGTCGTCGGACTGAGAAGACGAGAGGTCAGTTAACGCTTTGCTCAGGTTCTCTTTCGCCGAATCGAGCGCCGCGCGGACGTCGCCGTTGATATCCTTGCGCTCGCAGCGTTTCTTTGCCAGATCGATCGCTTCTAACGCCCTGGCGATCTGTTCGACAGAAGGCATTTATCCTCCGTAGTTGAGAAGTTTAAGCTTCGCCCAACTCTTCTGGCCGCAGATTCCGTCCACCATCAACCCTTCTCTGTGCTGAAATTCCAAAAACGCGTGCTGGGTGCCGTGCATCCAATCGCCGTCTACCTTTCCCGGGCTATAACCCGCTCCGGCGAGGAGCTTCTGAAGTCTACGCACCGGGCCGTAATCGGTGAGGTCCCGAATCCCCATGCGCAGGGTAGAATCAAACTGGTGTGGTCCCATGCCTAATGAGTGATAGCGCAGATAGTCCCCGATCCCCCAGAGCGTGAGGATTACGTGTTTGCCTTTCGGGTGCTCCTTCAGCCATTCCAGGAACTTTTGCCAGGCCGGGCCTTCGTATCCGCCGTGCGGCCCTACGCACCCGGCGCTCCACTTACCGATGCTTTCACCTTTACCCATCGTGTGGAACCACTGCCCGATAGCCTGAGTGAAAACCGGCTCCTCGAGATCCTGGACGGTATCCTTGTCCGGATCACGCCAAAACCGAGTCACGTTGTTTTTACCGCGCAGTACGAGGCGGTTATCTTTTTGTCTGCGATAAGGTTCCATCCGGTGCTGGCCCCAGCACAGGTGCGCGGCGCCTTGCTGGTGGGGTTTGATTTTCGTGTAGTAAGTTCCGGGTTCGGTAGTGCCGGAAGAAGCGTAAATCTCCGGCTCCCCGGTCTGAGGATTTCGCCGTGCGAGAACGATGGAGTCGTTGTATCCATCAGGCAGGTTTTCTACTTGTGAGATTTGCCGGGGGGTTGCCCCTTCAGCTTCCGGAAGCGCGCCCTGGATACAAACGATATTGAGCGAGCCTTTCCCCTCGAACCACAGCCCGCAGAGACCTACCTTTACGAAATTCTCAAGGTAGTAATAATCAAGCACTTCTTTCGCCATCAGAATCTCCAGATCGCCTCGACGTCAAGTGCGACGCCGTGCAGAGTGATGCGGGGCCCCACGCTCACCGGGCCCCAGCCGAGATAGGCTTTTACGTATGGATCGAGGAACGGCATCAAGGAATCGCCCCAGACCTTGAAGCCTGCACCAGCCGAGAGGCCTCCCGAAAACTTGGTCCAGAACGGACGCCGACTCTTTACGAAGAACCCGTCGCCGGTCGCGTGAATCGAGAAGTCGTTGCTAACTCGGTAGACGTAGTCCTTGACGATCGCGTTCTCTAACCCGGAATCGGCAGGGGTAAGCGTTACGAAACGCAGCCTGGTTCCTCGTTTGAACAGGAAGGTAATGCTCTCGGGCCAGCGCCCCCAGACGGCCTCTACGTTTATGGTGTCGGGCGAGACCCTGGAAGACATCGCCGAGAAGATTATACAAACCAAATTCGCTCCGGCGCGGTGTCTTGTAGTCACCGACTCCGGGAGCGGGTATTACGTGCTGCAAAAGCTCGTAGAGTAAGGAGTTTAGATGAGTAACAGGTTTAATCGCAACGATGCGAACGTCAAGGATGACAGGCTGTTCTGCACCGACTTTCAGGTGGATCAGACCGGTCAGGATGCGGACCTTTTGCAGATCGCCAAGGACTTCGGCTGCCTGCCGTGCATAGGCGCAGGGCTTGACGTTGCGAGCCTTTCGGAGCCTGATCACAAAGTGCAGATCGCGGCAGGCTGGGCTTACGACACCGATGGGAACCGGATCACTATAGAATCGGTACAGGAAGCGGTGCTAACCGATACCGCAGGCGGGAATAACTACGTCATCCTCTCGCATCAGTTCGTCACTTCAGACAATCGCAACGCGCACCGCACCGGCGTTTCGTATCCCACACGCAAGGCCTCATCGTTCGTGCTCACCGTTCAGGGCACGGCTCCGGGCGTGGACGACATCTGCCTCGCTAACTGCAAACAGACCGGCACCGGAACCATCACCATTGACGTTACCGAACGCTTGAGCAGGGAGTGCAAGCTGGTGTCCCAGGACAAGGTCCCGGGCGTTATCCCTGAAGGCGAAGAGGCTGCGGGACCGCCGCCGCCGCCAGGCTCGAAACCGGAACTGCCGGACTATCCCAAAGGCCGGGACGTGCCCATGCCTATCATTCTCTCCGGCACGCGCTCGGGCGAAGCATGGGGCGGCATCGAAACCATCATGCCCGAAGAGCTTGGCCGCACTACGGCTGCTCAATCCGCACTTACCCTTGAACGGGTGAACCTGAAGTCCGGCACCCCTTTGGCCGACGTCAAGGTCTGGATAGGTGACTGGGGAACCGGTATACGCGACGCCGTCAACCTCAAGAAGTGCAACTTCACCATGCCCGCGGAATCCGGCGTCACCGCCTGGGATGCCGACCTGTGGATCACCGACCCGCCTGGCTATTACTATCTGGTCAAAGCTGACGAGAGCTGGCATTCCAAGATTACCGACTCAGGCGATACCTGGGTTATCTGCGCCGACGACCTGCCTGACGCCGCATCCGGCGAGTATTACATCTGTCCCTACGCGGAGCTATACCGATCACAGGTGATTCCCTATAAAACCGATGCTGAGCCGGATACCACGAATCTCCAGACCGCGCTGGATTACAACCGCATAGCCTCGCCAGTGACTCCGATAGTGCTTATCAAAAGTCTCAACCTGGGCGGCAAGTATAAAATCAAGGTAGCGTCGGTGATCTCCGGCGACAACTACACCAAATGGGCGGAGGCTGACTTTATCGTAGGGTCAGATTTCGTAACTTGCTGGCAGCCTTCTTCAGGCTACCTCAACGTGATCCCGGTTGACGGCGGGGTTGAGGTAATCATCCCTGCGCCGACCGGCGGGACCATAGAGCCTGAAGCATACGAACTCTGCTATACCTACGGCACGGACGCCGTCCCGGACCCGCCTACGCCGGATTTCGACAACGCGGAGCACGCTACGATCCGTACCAAGGAGCGCAAAGTCAAGATAGACGCGCCTCCCGGTCGGAAGGTGAAAATCAAATGCCGCGCTATTTACCGCCGCGCGGTGATGCGCTGTTCGGGCGTGGATAAGATCCTTGCCTCCGAAGACGCCTACGTCACCGCAGGCGGCGTCTCGATCCGGCGCAACCGCAAGGCGTTTACCAATCCCATCAAAGAGACCAGCCTTGCCGCCGGAGCCACTGCCCTTGCAGATCAACAGAAGCTCCCCAACTCTATCTGGCCGGAAAACATCTCGCTCTTTAATCCTACCGCCGCGGAGCAGAAGGATTTTGAGGTCTATATCCACGGCTCCAACGAGGATTACCTGGCAGGCCGCAAGATTCAGATAGGAACCGGCGGCGACGCGGGCACCATCGGCGCCCGGGGCTGGGTCGAAAAGGCGATCTCCGATTACCGCATCTCCGATCCGGCCATGAAAGTAACCGTCAAAAACATCCACGCAACGAACGCGCAAAGCTTTGACCTGCGCTATACCGTCGAGTACCGCGAAGATGCCGCGGGCGAGCTTGCATAATGGCATGGACACTGCGTCCTTCCCCCGGCGGGCGGCAGACTTCCGACTCCTGCCCGTGTTCTGTCGCCCGTCGGGGATTAACATCATGGAGGCATAGATGAACACGAGCGGCAGCTCCACGCGCACCGTTGAAGTCATCAGGGTCGGAACTATCGGCCTGGAGAAGGACTATCCAGGCAAGCAGGTCGTGCGCCTGCGCGACGTCTCTAAGCTCTACGAAGGACCCCTGCGGGGACTGGCAACCGCCAAGCGGTGTGCATTCAGGACAGGGCACGGCATCACCATGGCCGAGTTCTGTCGAATCACGGGGCTTTCCGACGAGAACCTGGCACAGCAGTCCGGAGAGCCGCACCCCAACGTAGAAAATCTCAAGCGCCGCCACATCATAGACATGCGCTTTTTGGTCCCCACGTTGCAGGCTACGACCATCGCGGTGGAAGACCTGTTCGATCGCATCCGGGGCAAACGGCTTGCAGGGATCAACGTAGAGATGTGGGACCAGATCTCAGGTGCGTATCTGGGCACGTTCAATACCGATAAGCACGGGACTTTGATTTTGCCTACCGACGAAACTTTCGTAGAGGTTCTGCAGTGGAAGCTTGCAGGCGGCGGGTATTCAGACTGCTTCAACGGCGAGCGTGCAGCCGGTATGCCCGGATTATTCTTCTACTTCCCCTGCAATGAAGGCGCAGGCACCACCATCAAAAGCCTCCCAGTCGTCTCAGGTCAGCAGGCCAGCTTACCGGGTGGGGGCGTCAATCCAGCTTGGACCTGGTATGATTCAGGATTCTTTAACCGTCCGGCGTTGAGGGTCCCGGCTGATGCCGAGGCCCTGCAACTCACAAGCGCTGACCCATTAGGCAGACGAAGTTTTCAGTTCCTGTGGTACTGTGCGGACCCAGGCCGGGCGCGGTCCCTTTTTTCTTACGCCGCGAATGCATTCGATTTGCAAGTTACCGATCGCGGCGTGCTCGAAGGAAGCGTCCTGAACGGTCAGGAAGCCACGCAAGGACATACCCCGCTGCAACCTGAAACCTGGTATCTCGTTCAGATCAACACCGAGCTGGTCGGGGGCTGGAACCCGCCTCCCGTAAGTGCTTACCAATACTGGGTCACGATGCAGGTTTATCTTGGCGGGGCATTGGAAATAAGCATAATCCCTGCCGGATTCTTGACCCCCTCAGCAGGAGTAACCGGGTCGAGCAATCTGGCTTCCCTTACGGGCGTAGAAAACGATGGGTTCGATGAGATAAGGCACCTTGGCAGATGGTTATACCCTGCCGAGATAACGAGCTACGCGGCGTTTCTGAAGAACGGTAGAATAGAAGGCAAGTCGCAAGGATCGTTAGGAACCCCCGGATGGTAAAAGCCCCCTCACCCTTACTCCCTCTCCCACAGGGAGAGGGCCGGGGTGAGGGAATAAAACTTGACAGAGTCGGAATCGGCCTATAATTAAGGTATAAAGGAGGCAACATGAAACGTATCTTGAATCTTGCGATCTTAAATCTTCTAATCCCTGCGGCCCTTTCCGCAGCGCCCGTGCTGGTCGAGGCGTATCAGGAAGGGACCATCACCATCCCTGAGGGAACAATTGACACGGTTACGGTAGTTGAGTTGTCATTCTCCGTAGACACCGCGTGCTACGTGCAGTTTACGGCAGGGGAGATATTCCAATTCGCCACGTTGTGGTTGAATTTAAATGGAGATGATTTACACCCCTGCACGAAAGAGGGAGGGCTAGACCAAACCCATTCCGGCCTTATTGTCTATGCTTATTTGCTCTCTTCTGGAAGTCATACTATATCTCTAAAAATAACCCCCCTTCTTATGGGCTATGGAGCTACTTGTCGCAATGCCTACTTGCAGGCGCTTATCTTTTTGCCGGATGCGGGAAGTGCTGTGGCCGAGCCGCCACCTGAGCCAGGAGGGGTAAGCCCCTTGCCAATATCTATCATCAGCAAAGGCCCATACGTAAACGTTGAAGACGCCACCGAGCTTGTGGACGCATCTGGCCGCACGATCAAGAACGCCATAGTCGCGGGCCGCGTCCAGATCTCAACCCTGCCCGCCGGCACCTACTTCGCCCGCAGCGGCGAGCGCACGGTAGTCAAGATCGTGAAGGTGGAGTAGAGAAAGAAATGAGTCTGCATACCCCCTTAAAACCCCTAACAAAACCACGGCCAAGTGAGAGTTTCTCGCCTAGCAACGGGGAGCACAAGACACCCGATTTCGCCAAATCCCCAAAAACAAAACTACAGCAAGGGTTGGAATTTGTGAAGTAAACTACCCGGTTTCTGCATAGTGTTTAGCCCTCCCCCCTTACCAAATTGCATAGTCGCCGACACGCAGGTGTTGGTAATAATCGAGGTGATTATGGGCTACGTGTTTTTAGGGCTGATTATCACCATCATCGCCCGGCGGTTTGGTAGATAATCCCCCCGTCCTTCGGACACCCCCCTTATCAAGGGGGGGCTAAACCCTCACCCCAACCCTCTCCCAGAGGGAGAGGGGGACTGTCGTTGCGAGGACGGCAGACCTGCCGGACGAAGCTCCGAAGGGTGACCGAAGGGAACAATCTCATAACTTTTCACCCCCACCCTCCCCCGTCAAGGTGGAAGTGATGAGGAACGGAGTCTTCAAGAATCTACCCCTCCCTTGACGGGACAGTGTGCCCCTTGAGTGCCTGGTGCACTCATAGGGTAGGGGATTAAGGGGAGGGTGATAATGATGCTCTTTTTATTCTGTTAATAAAATATCGCAGATTAAAATGTAGGGGCCGACCTCAGCATATCCCAGGCGGGTATCAGTCCACCTTTTTTACCCCACGAATCTACTTCGTAGCTTTGCGGGGACCCCTTGTCCAGCTTTGCCCGGTCTTTTGTCCATCTTTTGTCCACCTTTTGACCACCTTTTGACCACCTTTTGACCACCTTTTTTCACCTCAGGCGCATCCGTCCGGGGACCCAGGGAGAATGCAGGCCAGGAAATCTTCAGGATTCTTTTAACCCCTTGATTTTTCGTAACATAGCCGCATGGTGACTCCCCGGCCAGAAGATTTTATTGCATCGCGGACAGCGGTAGAATTCCTGCTGGGTCTGAAAGGTGTAGAACGGGACCTTGCCCTTAACTTCAGCTTTATCAATAACTTGCAGCACAACGTTGCATACGATGCATCTTGAAAACGGCTCAGAGCGCGTCAGGATTTGGTGCGAGGCTTCAAGCTGGCGCAGCTGCTCGGTAAGAATCTCGCTTTCGATGAACACAAGTCGTTCATCCTCAAGGCCTTGCCTGCGGGTCAAAAGGATTCTTCCCTGGCTTCTTGCCTGCTCCAGTAACTCTTCTGATTTGCGTCCCTTAACGTACTCCGCATCCCAGCCCAGCACCCTTAGCCATCGTGCCAGCTTGCCCAACATGGCGTCTGCAAGGAAGCGAGGTTTGGAATTCATCAGTATGATTGTAAGTCACATAGGGAAGAGGTCAAGTGAAATAATTTTCACCCTCCCCCTACCCCCTCCCGTCAAGGGAGGGGATTTAATGTCCCTTTTCTCCTTCGGAGAAAAGATCGCAGGGTATGATTTTTGTACGTTTCGTGGGGGTACTATTTCTTGGAGGGTGTGTTACGGGTTACGGGTGTTACGGGTACGGGCCTGCCAGAGCAGGGTGGCGGTTAAAAAATCCTCAATCTCGCCGTCAAGCACCGCGTCGGTGTTGTGCTCGGAGTGCTCGGTGCGGTGATCCTTGATCATCTGGTAGGGGAAGAGCACGTAGGAGCGTATCTGGTGTCCCCAGGCGATGTCGGTTTTGGCGGCTTCCAGCTTCTCGCGCTCCCTGGCCTGTTTTTCCTCCTCGCGAGCGTAAATGCGTGCGCGCAGCACCTTCATGGCGTTTTCCTTGTTCTGGTGCTGGGAGCGTTCGTTTTGGCACTGGACGACTATCCCTGTCGGAATATGGGTGATACGCACCGCGGTTGAGAGTTTGTTGACGTTCTGCCCGCCGTGTCCTCCGGCGCGGAACGTATCGATCCTGAGATCGTCCGAGTCGATCGAAACCTCTACGTCCTCCATCTCCGGCATCACGAACACCGATACGAAAGAGGTGTGGCGGCGCTTGGCTGAATCGAAGGGTGAGACTCGTACCAGCCGGTGTATTCCCGATTCACCCTTGAGCATCCCGTAGGCGTACTCGCCCGATACCTCGATGGTTGCGTCCTTGATGCCCGCCACCTCTCCGGGCTGAAGATCGAGAACCGAGGTCTTGTATCCCTTGCGCTCGAAGTAGCGCACGTACATGCGAAAAAGCATCTCAGCCCAGTCGCAGCTCTCAACACCACCGGCGCCCGGGTGGATTGTCATGATCGCTGTTTTGGGATCGTTGGGATCGGAGAGCACCAGTGAGATTTCAAGTTCGCGCATCTTGTTTTCCGCGTGATCAAGTGTCTTCGCCAACTCCTTTTGGGCGGCAGGGTCGTCTCTAAACATCTCCAGCAGTTCGTCGGCTTCGCCTATATCGTGTTCCAGGCGCTCAACCGTTTCAAGGATTCGCTCTAAACGCGCAAGCTCAGACATTTCTGTGCGGGCCTTGCGTTGATTGTTCCAGAAATCGGGTGCGGCCGCTTGTTCCCTCAGCCCCTCGCGCTTCGCTAGAAGCTGGGCAGGGTCAAAGAAACTCCTTTATCTTTGCAAACTTCTCTTGAAGTTCGGCGATGCGTTCCTTCATGCGTTATCTCTTGGCAGAACGTCTGGACTTTGCCTTTTTGGCCGCCTTTTCGGCTTCTAGTATCACCTTCTGGCTGGCGGTCAGTATCTTGGTTCCCTTGGTTTCACCGAAGCGGCGGCGGTAGCGCTCCACGCGTCCGGCGGTGTCGATTATCTTTGTTTTTCCAGTGTAGAACGGGTGGCACTGGGAGCAGATGTCGACCCTGATATTCTCACGGGTGGAGTATGTCTTGTAGGTGAACCCGCAGGCGCAGTGAACCGTTGTCTCCACGTACTTGGGATGAATCTTGTCTTTCATCTCTCTAAATCTCCTTTACTTCGCTACGTTTGTCTTCTAAAAAACAATTATAGTGGAGTTATCCCGTTGCGTCAACCTTGCTCTTTGCCGATTTTTTCTTGACCAGGTCGGTGTTGAAACTCCAGGTTCGCTATTCGTTCATCGCGTCCAGGAACTCTTCGTTGTTCTTGGTAAGCCTCATCTTGTCGAGTATGAACTCCATCATGTCTACGGGACTCATCTCGGCAAGTATCTTTCTTAAGAGCCAAACGCGGTTAAGCTCGTGGTCGGTCAAGAGGAGTTCTTCTTTTCGCGTCCCGGACTTCTGCAGATCGATAGCCGGGAAGACTCGGCGGTCGGCCAGCCTGCGGTCAAGAACCATCTCGTTGTTGCCGGTGCCCTTGAACTCCTCGAAGATCACCTCGTCCATGCGGGAGCCGGTGTCGACAAGGGCGGTAGCAAGGATGGTCAAGGAGCCGCCTTCTTCGATGTTGCGAGCAGAACCGAAGAATTTTTTAGGCTTACGCAGAGCGTTGGAATCAAGACCACCTGAAAGGGTCTTGCCTGAGTGAGGAATGACCATGTTGTGTGCGCGCGCAAGACGGGTGATGGAGTCAAGAAGAATCACCACGTCCTTCTTGTGCTCCACCAGGCGCTTGGCCTTCTGAAGCACTACCTCGGCTACCTGAACATGACGCTCCGGTGCCTCGTCAAAGGTCGAGCTTATAACCTCCGCCTGGACCGAGCGTTCCATGTCGGTCACCTCCTCCGGGCGCTCATCGATCAACAGGATAATGAGCTTGATCTCAGGGTGATTCTTGGTGATGGAGTTGGCCACCTTCTGAAGTATTACCGTTTTGCCAGCACGTGGCGGAGAGACGATAAGTCCGCGCTGACCTTTACCGATGGGGGTGAAGAGGTCTATAACGCGGGTGGTGGAGTCGCTGTCGTTCGGGTTCTCCATGTGGATTCGTTCGGTGGGGTAAAGCGGGGTGAGGCTATCGAAGGGCATGCGCTTTCTGATGATCGATGGATCATCGCCGTTCACCGTCTCCACCCTTACCACTGCGAAGAACTTTTCGTTGTCCCGCGGGGGTCTGGCACGGGCCGAAACCGTGTCGCCCGAACGCAGCCCGATGCGTTTGATCTGTGTCGGTGATACGTAGATGTCGTCCTGACTGGGCAGGTAGCTGTAGTTCGGCGAGCGCAGGAAGCCGAATCCTTCGTTAAGTACCTCAAGCACCCCTGTACATTCTACCAGCCCATTCTTCTGTTCCTTGCTTTCGGCTTTGAGAATGGCTTTGACGATGTCCTCCTTCTCCATCTCCATAGTGTCTATGCTAAACCTTCCCGCGATCTTTTGCAGATCGGCGAATTTTTTCTTTCGTAGCTCTTCGAGTTCCATGAGCCTCCCTGTTTGGGGGTTGGTTTGGAAACTTTTCACTGGACGTAGTTATTATAGGGGAATTCCTGCTCCTGTCAAGCCCCGGCCTTATTAATCAGTGGTCAACCAGATCTTTATCTTCGTCCTTACAGTTATACAGCTTCGTACCGCATTCGGAGCAGACTTCACCGTACCACGTAAACCGCATGCCACACGTCTGACAGCTCCAACGAGACTTTCGTTCGGCCAGCCAGGCTTGAACTCCTTTTTCTCGTATAGTTCCCAGATTTTTGAGTACCACGGAATGGTGTGGATGTTCGTCCTGGCGGAAGTTCTTGAGATTATCGCAATCCCCCTCTTTCGATTGCGCTCAGGTTAATCCCTCACACAGAAGGTTTTAATCTTAGCCGACTTCCGTATTTTGTCAACGGTTTTCTGCAACATGTCCGGGGCACATGCTTCTTGTCTTGACATGCCCTCTTCTGTTCTTACACTCTTGTGGCTCGAATAAATAACAGGAGGAACTCTGTGTTTAGAACCAAGATTGGCTTTGTTTTTTCAGGCGCAGGAGCTCGAATTGCACAGGAATGCGCCCTTAGCGAGGCTCTAATAGAAGGCCTTATCCCATCGAGGCGCGAGATTCGTCCTGATGTCGTTGCAGGGGCAAGCGCCGGGGCGCTTAACGCAGTGGCGGTGAATGCTATCCTGAAGACCAAGGACGGCAAGGCGGACAATGACCAAGCTTTCGGTTGGGAAGATTACAAAAAGATTCTGTTTGCTCTTGAGAGCGGCGATGTGTTTGACGTAACGGCCCGCGGGCTCGCAAGGATCGTCCCCCGCAACATCCCGGAAGGATTCGTGCTCGACACCACCCCATTGCGCAAGCTGCTTGAAGAGTCAGTTCAAGAAAAGGCGGGATTTGAGACCCTTGGGGATCTCTATCTTTCCACCTATATTTCCGTGGTGGGGCGCGATACGGGCAAGATACTAAGGCTTTCGAGCCGCGACCCTGATCCTCGAATAAGAAAACTTCCGCTTGTGGACGTGCTCATGGCTTCTGCCGCTATACCGGGTGCGTTTAAGCCCCGGAAGATTGAAGGATTGGAAGGAGAGTTCATAGACGGCGGGGTGGGCCGCGACGGAATTCCGGTCGAGGCCATGTCTGGGGAACGTTGTAAGGAACTCTATATTATAAGCAGGATGCGTGGAGGTATAGGGACGGGTTTGGGGATCCCCAAGGTTCTAAAGAAACCGCCGAAGATTCTCGAAACCAGCCTGCTTGCGTTTCAGTTCTTCACAGACGCCCTCTTCCGCAACGAGATTGAGAGGGCACCAACCATCGCTTCTCGCGCCTTCCTCTATGCCCCTCAACTCCCTAAAAACTACTCGATGCTTGATTTTTCAACCCAGCGCGAACAGTACAAGGAAACCATGCACTGGGCAAAGCGGCATGACCCGGTCAGATTAAAGTAGCCCAGAAAACGCTCCCTGGGACTCTTCTAGGGTCTGAGAGCCAACTCGTCAGGTTTCTATTGCATTCGTCATAATCCAGAGAAAACTTAATAAACAAAAAAGGGAGATATTATGCCTTATGCAACGATAGGAGAGATTTTATCGCGGGTTGATCGCAGAAGCCCTTGCCCGCCTGGACAGTTCCCGGACTTCGATCCCGAAAACCTCAAGGCCTGGGCGTACTTTATACACGTCTATCTGGATTTCTCTCAAGGAACTGGGTGGTTCGCCTCGCCGGTTGCAACCCGCACGATGGAATGGCCGTCCTTTCTGCCCCGATACAATGAAGGGTCAGGAAGAGTGGACGATCCCCCTCTCCTTGCACGACTATCGCATCTGGAGGAATTAAGGAAAATACTGGATTATATTTCCTATTGCATGAGGGTTTGGCGCATAAAGCCTGTCATAATCCCAGGTTCAACTACGATTCTCGGGTTTTCCATAGACAGCGACGATGCCTACAATGGCTGCTTCCAGCGTGCCAAGGATGCCTGTGACGTGGCCTGGGAAAAGGTGATGTCCTACTCCGCAAGACGACTCTATCCTTATGCAGACCCTTGGGAGAGACCCGGAGGTCCCAATGTGGTTGCCAGTGGGGATCGGGAGGAGGGCGAAGACGTAGCGTTTATCCTTCCTGATATCACCTTGCTTTACCTTGAGGCCAACCAGGAGTGGCAGCAGGTCTTTGGAGATATTGGAAGCGGCAACATCGAAATCCAAGCCGGGTATCGAACCCAAAACTGGCAGAGACGAGTATCACGGGCAAGACAAAGCGCTCACGTAGCAGGTGCTGCCATTGATGCTCTGCCGCCTCAAGTATTTATGGATTGCTTTCCATTCCAAGAGGACAACTACGGCAAACGCATCTCCATCGGCTATCTTTGCTGGCTATTTAGAAGGGCTGCACAGAATAGTCCCTATTTCAGAGAGATAGTGGTCTTGAATAGAGGCCAGCCGAACGAAACCAGGGTGCCCCGAATACCTAAAACCCTTTGTGAGCCTGGAACCGCTCATATAAGTTTTGGCTGGCTCCTTCACGCTGTGGGTTCGAGGGACGTAAGGCAGGATGTTCTGCCTTCGGTTACTCGGCCATATCCCGTGGATGCAAATGATCCCGATGCAGGAACCGATGTTCCTACTTCTCGAACCCGAGATGAGTTCCAGGGACCTGGGCAACTGAACCACTTGTGGGATGTTTTCGATCCTACTCAATATGCAACTCTGAATTTCGGAGCGATTTCCAACCAGCCTGATTACTCAGGCGGTATTAGTGCTCGGTGGCTGGCGAGTTATATAAGTGAAGCACTTAACAACCGTGGATGGGATTTTGGAAGATTGATTCGTCAACACCACGTCGACCGTCTTAACAATCAAGATGCTCGGATTGGCCAGATTGACTAGTTACTGGTTCTTCTTTCCACGTTCTACCCTTGACAGGCTAGTAGAAAGCTTCTATACTTAACGAGTTGTGAAGAGATTTTCCCTTGTTTTTCTATTGATTACAGTAGGTGTGAGTGAACTGACGGATGAGAAGTACTGGTGGATTATAGAGATAGCCGATTGGAGAGAATATCTGATGTATTTGGGTTGGGCGGGCAGGCTCGATCGGGATATAATTTCCTCCAGGTCGTTAGTTTTGATGCCCTTTTTAGCCGAACATCCTCATGCCACATTGGAATACGACAAGCTTGTAGCCGAGAGTATGAGTGCGCATAAGGATCTTGATTGGGCGCTTGATTCACTGAGGTCCAAACTGAATCCTTTGTTGGAACTACCCGATTCCCTGCGGAGGAAGATGTTTTTTTATCTCTATGTTGACCGCTTAAGGTCTTTAAAAAAACCTTTAACGATTAAGTATTTCCGTGGGAAAAGGGATTTTTACATCTATGATGGCACTGGAACACCGGACAAAGGTTTCCTTAAGATTGCCTGTCTTACCGGGGTATGTGACGGTTTTGAATACGGGGGGCCGTTAATAGTATCCTGGGCGGCAACTGGGGATACGGTGATGGATTCAACCCGTGCGGTCCAGATGTTCAGGAAGGCTTGCGAGGAGGGGGTAATCGTAAGTCCTTCTACTGATCCCCAGTGGCGACCTCCTTCAAGGGTGGTTCGCTGTGCCTATCCCTTCTATGGTCGTCCTGCCTATCATCTGGTGGCTACCGTTGAATACGAAACAGAATTTCGGGTTAGACAGGCAACGCGGGAAACCTTCACCTTCTACATATTCGTCTTAGAGAAGGGAGGCTACGAGTATCTTATCGCGTTTCTTGGCGGAGGCGGCTGCTTTAACGTTGAAAACCTTGCCGATTTCCTGAGCCTTAGGCCTTGAGTTTGTTATTGCCTAACTTGTAGACCGTCGGTTTTTTCTCGTCCGCTACAGCCGGTAGGCCGCACGCAGTGTCAACCCCACTACCCCCGTTCCGGGGTTCAGCGGCGGGAAGGAGTAGGTGGCCTGAGCGCGGAGCAGGAAGTGTCTTGATAAGAAGAAAAGCCCTGCAATCCCGGCGTCAATATTGAATCGGAAAGGATAGTGGGCTTTCTCCTCCTGAATGTAATAGCTGAAGCGGCGAAGCGAAGGCCCCAGGCCCACAGCGCCCTGCAACCTTTCATCCATTCTGACAACGAACAGTCGGTACTCGCCCAGGAGCCCAAGATGCTGGTCGCGGAAAAGCGTTTGACGGCTCTCGCTGCGCCAGAACGTCTCGCCGTAGACTGCTATGATATTGAACCCCTCACGTCCGGCGTAGTAACCGGCTTCAGCCTCGACCCGCCACCCGGTCTGGATCACAGGCAGATCCTCAAACCGGTAAGAGCTGGGATACTGCCGCGTAAGGTAATGACTGCTTCCGCCGCCAATCCCAACCGCCCAGCTTCCGGCAAAAAGGGGCTGGGTGCAGAGCAGAAGAAAAAGAGCCCTGGTGTTCACACCCTAACGTACGAAGAGCGCGTTCGACCAGCCAGGCTTGGCCGGGGCCTGGCCTCGACCCAGCATCTCCTGCCACGCCTCATCAGTCAAACGATCCGACATCGGCTGCTTGAACTCGTAGTAGGTATATACCGCACCTTGGGCAACGTAGGGCTTGCCGTCTATCTGGACGAGAAGGTAAAGCCTTGCCGGGGAGCCGGTCGCTTCCTCAAGCACCTGACCGGTGTTCGGGTCGGTGTGCACGTCTGCCACCAGCGCCATGCGTTCGTCGGTCTCACCGGTAACGGCCTTCGATTCCAGTCTTTTGGTCAGCACCCGCATTTCGCCGGACAGGTTCCACAGCCACTCCTGTTCTTCAGAAGAGAGGCTCTCTTCTTTGGCCAGTTCACGGATCCTGTCCATGGCTTGTGCGAATCTTGAATAGACGCCCCTTATCTCTTCGTCGGAGACCATCTCAGCAATGACGCGTGAGCACTCTGCAGTTTGGGCGTATACTGCAGGAGCCTGCTCAAGCGCCGCCTTGAGAAGTGGGGCAGGTTTGGGAGGGGGGGCTGCCGTGAGATAGGCGGTATAGCTCTGCTTGGCGTAAAGGATTGCATCGTGGCGAAGCTCGGCCCATGAGGAAAGCGCTGTCATAAGCTTCTTTCGATCCCAGGCCTCTTCATCAGCCTTCGCTGGGGCATCCGCATGTTTGTAGGCTGCAAACAACTCGAACCAGCGGTAGTAGATGGATGATCTCTTCTCACCAGGTGAGAGCTCGGCATACCAGCGGACCATCTTCTCGAACTGCTCGTCGTATCCCGCGTATTCGGTATCGCCTTCATCCTTGAGGATATTCAGAGCCTGGTTCCAGCGAAGCACGGCCATCACGTCAAGGCCTCTGGGGAAGACCCGCATCGGCCCAAGCTGGGTCATCCCCCAGGTGAAGGGCCTGGGATCACGACTGCCCTGGTAGGTTTCAACCCTGTCCGCAACAAGCTGGCTGAAGATGTAGGAATCGGGCACGAAGCGCTGGGGCATGAAGCGGGTGGATAAAGGCACCTCGATCGGTGCATCAGACGGGCCGGAAGGGGCGAACTCGGAAATGATCCTGGGCTTGATGTTCTCGCAAAGGTAAGCTGCGAGCTCTCTTAACCTTGTCTCGTCTTCGATCATATCGGTGGTTACCTCTTTGCCGAAGAACTCCCGCGCCTCTTCAAGCAATAGCCAGGGTGTTATATCCTCTGCCGCACCGAAGAAGAACGCGGTCGGCTCGTAGATTTCCTCCCAGAGCGTGCTCAAATCAGGATTCTCCTCAAGATGCAGCGCCGCAAGAAGTGCCGTCTGGAGGGGCAGGATGGGATCGCGCTTTTCTTTGGGAACGTGCAACGGCAGCCTGCCGTACCACATCATCGTCTTGAAGTAACGGCGGAAATCCTCGGATCGCGTATAGTGCCCGCGAGGAACGTACTGCGAGTAGTCTTCCTTGACTCCAGGGAGGAAGGAACATTCGGCAATCCCTGCATGCTCCTCGATGCGTGCAAGCTCCTTTGCGACGAGCTTCTCTATATCCTTCGGAAGCTCAACCTCCTGACCAAGCAGCCGGGCACCTACCGCGTAATAGATATACTCAGCCTTGGCCGCCTCCTTTATAGAACCGGAGGACTTCTTCCAATCCTTTACCGACTTCTGGAGCATGCCTGAGGTGAGCCGCTCCAGCTTGGGCAAAAGCTCTTCCAGCTCCATTATGCGCACGGTGTAGTCTACCATAAGGTGCAGGGTGTGGAAGCAAAGGTCGGCTGAGATGAACATCGGGGTCTGGGATGATTCGGTGTAATCGGAGTATACCTCGTAGATTGTTTTGTAGTCGGTAGGCTGCAGGACGAAACCGATGCTATCAAGCTTTGCAAGGTTTGCTTCATTCAGCCGATGCCCCAGATCGGGCTGGGCTTCTTTCGGGTTGAAGCCCTCAAGCCTGTCTGCGTAACTCATGTTAGCTCCGATGGTTAGGGTTAACGCAAAAATCGCCAGGCTGTGCATAACTGCCTCCTTGTTGTATTCACACTATACTTGAGGATACGGGAGAGTCAAGCAGATGTTTCATCACCCCACACGATTGCTGCGCATTCCTGCGATCTTTTGCCCGAAGGGCAAAAGGAGCATTACTTCTTTTTCTTGGGCTTAGTGGATTTAGGTTTCGCCTTCCGCTTCGCCTTCGGCTTTTCCTTCTTCGGCGGCGGGCCGACGATTTTTTTGAACCTCTTGCGGTAAGGCGGCTTCCGCAGCGGCTCAAGATCTTCGTCTTCCCAAGCGAAGGCTAAATTAGTGTATTCCCCTTTCTCTTTAGATTCATGTAGACTCTCCAATGCCTTATCATATTCACCCAATCTGGCCTGGGCACAAGTAAGGTTGTAGTAACCTTCCTTGCCTTTGTAGAGTTCAATGGCCTTTTCTGCGCTTTCCTTGGCGTCTTTGAACTTCCCACTTGCTTCCTTGCTTTTAAGAGTTCGTAGGGGCCGACCTTGAGGTCGGCCCGCACTTACTCCCTCACCCTACCCTCTCCCGAAGGGAGAGGGTATAGACCATATGCGCTGACACGGAAGACATATGAGATCGCCACGCAGCCTTCGGCTGCTCGCGATGACAAGTAAGCAGGCGGCCTTTCATTCCTGCGATCTTTTCGCCTTCCGCGAAAAGGAGCATAAAAAATCCCCTCCCCTGGTAGGAAGGGATAAAGGGGAAGGGGTGCTTGACCACTATCCCCTATTGCATACAATTCAGTGTGGAACGCAGTGCGGTGATAGCGCTTGGCGGAAACGCGCTTAAGGCAAAGAACGTAAAGTTCGCGTCCTTTGAGGCTCAGCGCGGGGTGGTGGAAGTCACCGCCCGCCAGATCGCGCAGCTAATGGCCCAGGGCTGGCGCGTGGCCGTAACCCACGGCAACGGCCCGCAGGTAGGCGATCTGTTGTTAATCTCTCACATAGCGCACGAGGCGCAGAGGGATATCCCCCAGATACCCCTGGACGCGGCCAACGCCTCGACCCAGGGCTCGTTAGGCTACCTCATCGCCCAGGCGGTGCGCAACGCCCTTGCAGCCAACGGCACCAAAAGCGAGATAGCCGCACTGGTCACCCAGGTGGTGGTGGATAGAGCCGACCCCGCATTCCGCAACCCGACCAAGTTCGTTGGTCCTTCGTACAAAATCGAGGAGGCCAACGAGTTATCCATAAGGCTGGGCTGGCGGATGAAGGAGGATCGTGGCCGAGGCTGGCGCAGGGTGGTTGCCTCGCCAAATCCTTGCGAGATTGTGGAGCTTCCTGTCATTAAAAGACTCATGGAGCAAGGCGTGTCGGTAGTTACCGTGGGCGGCGGCGGGATACCGGTAGTTAAGGAAGGAAAAAAGCTCAAGGGTATAGCCGCAGTTATCGACAAGGATCATGCATCCTCGCTTCTTGCCACCGGTCTTGAGGCGGAGCTTCTGGCAATTCTTGCCCCGGTGGAGCACGTCTGCGCCGACTTCGGCAAACCGACCCAGCGCCCGCTCGATCGCCTGAGCGTAGGGGAGGCAAAGAGACTTTTTGCAGCAGGGCAATTCCCTGCAGGCAGTATGGGGCCCAAGATCGAGGCCGCGATAGGTTTCCTCCAGGCGGGCGGCAGTAAGGTATTGATAACCGATCCCCCCAACCTGATCAGAGGGATAGTAGGAGAAACCGGAACGAGGATGATATCATGAATCTACTTTTGATGCTGGCGATTTCAGGCAAGCTCTTGATTCCTATGGATTTATCCCAGACCAACCACCTGAAAGCCTACGGTATAGCCTACCATGCTCTCGAACGCGGCGAGAAGGTCGAGTGGCTTTTGAACTACAGAGACGGTTCGTTCCTGCTGGAGAGCTCGAAGTGGAGCGAGAAGGAGTGTCTACTTGCAGGGGTTAGGGTCGTGGAGATAGATATCGGCAAAGAGGCTGCGATCCGGTCTACGATCGAGGAAAGCAACATGAACGCGGTCCTGTTGGAGAAGGCACCCAGAATCGCGGTTTACGCCCCCCCGACCGCCGATCCGTGGGATGACGCGGTCAGGCTGGCTTTGGAGTACGCGGAGATTCCATACGATGTGCTCTGGGACCCTGAAGTGCTTGCGGGCAAGCTTGCCGATTACGACTGGGTCCACCTGCACCACGAGGACTTTACCGGTCAGTACGGCAAGTTTTACTATAACTACCACAACGCCGACTGGTACAAGGAGCAGGTGAGGCTGAACGAGCAGACCGCAAAGAAGCTGGGGTTTGATGGGGTTCCCAAACTGAAGCTGGCGGTGGCAAAGGTGATCAAGCGCTACGTTCTCGAAGGAGGGTTCCTGTTCGCGATGTGCTCGGCAACCGACACCTATGACATCGCCCTGGCCGCTGAAGCGACAGACATCGTGCATCAGATCTTCGACGGCACCCCGATGGACAAGAACTGTCAGGAAAAGCTCGACTACTCTCAGACCTTTGCGTTTGAGGGCTTTACTCTGGTAATGGACCCCTATCGCTACGAGCACTCAGATATCGACGTAAGCGAGGGTGCGGTGGCACGCGGCCCCGATGCGGTGTTCGCGCTGTTTGACTTCTCGGCAAAGTTCGATCCGGTCCCTTGCATGCTTGTGCAAGACCACACCGCACTTTGCAAGGAGTTTTTGGGTCAGAACACAGGCTTCAACCGGAAGTTCCTCAAGCGGGACGTGCTTGTCCTGGGCGAAGTTAAAGGGACAGAAGAGGTGAAGTACATCCACGGCAACCGGGGCGAGGGAACGTTTACCTTCCTCGGCGGGCACGACCCCGAGGATTATGCGCACCGGATAGGCGATCCGCCGACCGACCTTGAGATTTACCGCAACTCCCCAGGGTACAGGTTGATTCTAAACAACGTGCTCTTCCCAGCGGCAGAGCGCAAGCCTTTAAAAACATGAAATCCGATCCCCGCTGCATCCCGTGTTTAGTTCGCCAGCTTGAGCGCAGCGCAAAAGCTCTTCATCTACCCCAGGACGAATTTGATGCGTTAATTGCGAGAGCAAGAAAGGAGGTACCTAATATCCCACTCAGCCTGCCGCCAAACATCTACTCCACCGAGCTTCTAAGGATGCTTTATCAAGGGGGAGCCGATCCTTACAAGGAGGAGAAGATAAGGCACAACCGTGAGGTTGCCGAAATCCTGCCCTTTGTGAGGAAGATGGTAGAGCGATCGGCGGACCCCAAGAAGACGGCGTTGCTCGCGGCGTCACTGGGCAACATCATCGATCTGGGCACGAGAGAGCGTATTGATACAGGTGAGATAAGAGAGTTTCTGGAAACCGCCGCCTTTGAACGCGACGACAGCCCTGAACTCCTGAAGCGGGTGGAGGAAGCCCAGACCTTGATCTACGTGGTGGACAACGCGGGTGAGGTGCTTCTTGATGGTTTCTGTGCAGAAGTCCTTGGCGTACCGCAGACGGTATTCGTGGCCAAGTCCTCACCTATCCTGAACGACGTAACCGTTCAAGAGATGATCGATCTCGGTTTCGATCCGGAAAGTGTCGCAAGCACCGGCTCAAACGATCTGGGCATAAACTGGGAGACGCTCAACCCCGAGGTAAGAGAAAAGATGAGCCAAGCTGACGTGGTGATCGCCAAGGGCCACGCCAACTTCGAGGCATTTGCAGACGGCCCCCAGGAGGCCTTCCTTCTGTTAAAGATAAAGTGTGAAGTGGTTGCCGAGAAGATACGCGAGGACTGCGGCTCGCTCGTGTGTATGCACTATTTACCCCAAAAGAATGCTTCGCCTTCTTTCGGGGACCACGAATAATTTCTCCATCACAAGCGAAGGAACGCGGTATCGGGGTCCCCGTGAAGCTGCGCAGCAGATTCATTGGGTAATAATCTTGACACCGCTTGGAATCCAATTATTCTTGCCCCTTATGAGAATCATCCTGTTCGACATTGACGGCACGCTCTTAAAGGCGGGTGGGATAGTCCGCGAAGCGATGGGTGATGCCTTGGAGAAGGCATTCGGGGCAAGAGGGGGAATAGCCGACGCCTCGTTCATAGGCGCAACCGACCTGGGGGTTGTGCATGAACTCATGAACCACGAAGGGTTCTCCAGCGAAGAGATAAATCTCAGATTTCCGAAGCTTATCCAGACATACGGCCCGATACTTAGAGAAAAGCTGGCAACCTGGGATAACTTCAAGCTCTGTCCAGGTGTTCCCGGGATACTGGATGAACTTAAGGCCAGGCGGGCGCTTCTAGGGCTGGTAACCGGCAACTGTCAGGTGGGAGCCGCGGTAAAGCTCGATAGAGGTAGACTTACAGGATACTTCAGCTTCGGCGCGTTCGGGGACGAAACCACCGATCGTGCCCGGATGTGCGAGTTCGCCCATAAACGAGGTGAAGCCCAGGCCGCGGAAAGAATCCCGAAAGCCAGGGTGATCCTGGTCGGCGACTCTCCAAACGATATAACCGCGGCTAAAGCGTACGGCATCAGGATGCTGGCCGTCTCAAGCGGATGGATCGGCGCCGAGGAACTCTCCAAACACAATCCGGACTGGCTTTACCCTGATCTTTCGGCTACCCAGGAGATAGTTGATCTTCTCTTAGGTTAGCAGTAGGGGCACGGTATGCCGTGCCTCTACCACTTCCTAATTTTAAACAACATGGCAAGCGAGAGGTAGTAGAGGAGCGGGGTACGATCCAGAGGCATCTTTTTGAATTGGCCCGGGATCAGGGTATGGAAAAGCGCTTCCTCGATCTGGAAATGCCCCGACAAGAGCCTGGCGATCTGCGGCGGTATAAACCTGTGAAGATGCAGATTCTTTAATCTCACCCAGCCTGCAAACGCGGTGTCGCCCCGGATGCGCTCGCACGGAACCACGATAACTGCGCATCCCTGAGCCTTAAGCACCCTGGCCATCTCTTCTATCGCTTTTTTGGGATCTGGAAGATGCTCCAGGAGGTGAACGCAGAGTATTCGATCAAAGGATTCGTTCGGGAATGGCAAATCGCTTGCATCGGCTTCAATCAGATTGACCGGTGAACCGGTGCGTTTAGCAGTCTCGATCGCATCGTGATCGGCGTCCACCCCCCAGAGATCAACCCCTTTTCCAGCGTAGCCTTCGATTCGGTAACCTGAAGAGCAACCTACCTCCAATAGCTTTTCACCGGGTTGGGGATCAAGCAGCTTATCAACCATCCTCGCCTCAGCCACACCCCAGGGCAGGAACTCAATCCCTTTCCTGCGTAGGCGGTGAACAGACGCCATAGGTAATTTTACACCTCACCTTTCACTTAGCAACTTGACAGTCAACGATCAGAGGTTATTATTCGATGTCAGCCAATCAACCAAGGAGGGGGTATGTTCAAAAAACGTCTTCCGTTAATAATAGCAGGAGTGGCATTTCTTCTCCTGCAAAACGTCGCTATGGGAATACCCGTAACACACGTACCCCTTCGGGGCATCTCCATAACTTCCTGGGGCTAACGCTCCAGAACATCTAAGGACATAACACCCGTAACACCCGTAACACACCCGTAACACCCCTTACCTCCTTAGGATACAGGAACAGCTTGACAACCGTCCTTTTTGAACTAGTATCTAATCCAAATAATCAAAGGAGTAAGCTTGAAATATCTCACAGCCTCACTGCTAATTCTGGCCATAATACCTGCTGTATTGATCGCAGGTACGAACCCCTCAACTGTCAACCTTGATGACCCTGAGCTGTACGCACAGGGGTATATCACCGTCCGCTTTGCCGATGGCGCGGACCTCGATGGGATACAATCCGCACTGGCTGTCACGGAAGCGGTAGAGGTTCGCAGGATCGAACAACTCAACGCCATCCAGCTCACCATCCCGGATGAAGCGGACATTCGAGATGCGCTCAGCTACTACGAGTCGCGCCCGGATGTTCTCTACGCCCAGCCGGTAGCTATCCGCCGGGTGTTCTGGACCCCGAACGATCCACTTTTCCCCCGGCAGTGGCATTTTGACACCAGCCATATCAACATGCCTGCGGCTTGGAACAAGGAGAAAGGGTCGTCTACGGTAATCGTTGCAATCGTGGATACCGGAATCGCCTACGAGGAGTATCCTATCCCTGAATACGAAGCGGATGAGGTTATATCCGATGACGACTACTACCACATGGCCCCGGATTTCACAGCTTCCCAGTTCGTTGCTGGATATGACATCGTCCACGAAGATGAGCATCCGAACGATCAGTACGGGCACGGTACTCACGTAGCAGGAACAGTGGCGCAGGCCACCAACAACGGGATCGGCACCGCCGGTATGGCGCCGGACTGCAAGCTTATGCCGGTCCAAGTAATGAATTACACCGGCTCAGGATACGACTTCTGGATTGCGGATGGAATTACGTGGGCCGCAGACCACGGTGCCGACGTTGTCAACCTCAGCCTGGGTTCACTCTCATCCTCAGAAATCGAGCACGACGCCATCATCTACGCTCACAATAAGGGAGTGGTCATTGTCGCCTCTGCAGGCAACAGCTTCATCGGAATACTCAGCTATCCTGCTCGCTTCGAGGAGTGCATAGCGGTCGCCGCCACGAACTACAACGACACCCGCGCCGTCTATTCACAATACGGAACGGGCCTCGACATCTCCGCACCCGGTGGTGCCACCTACGAAGATAAGAATAACGACGGCTACCCTGACGGTGTGCTTCAGTGCACCTACAAGCGAATATACAACACCCAGACAGGCGTGGTGGCCAAGGTCAACGAGTTTGCATATCATTTCTTACAGGGCACCTCGATGGCTGCTCCGCACGTCTCAGGGCTGGCAGCGTTATTGATCAGCCACGGAATCACCGGGGTGGATAACGTAAAGAATGCCATCTACACCACAGCCCGCGATCTCGGCACTTCCGGCTACGACAAGGTCTACGGATGGGGTATGATTGATCCTGCAGCGGCTCTGGACTACGTCGCCGTTCAGGAAGAATCGGCACCGGCAATCACGGTCTCCTCTCCCGGCCTTTTCTCTCATTCAACCTTTATCAACTACACGCTTCCCGTGGCCGGTCAAGTAACCATTACCGTCTGGGACGCTGGCGGCAGGCGGGTCAGAACCCTGGTTGATTCCCATCAGGCTTCGGGTGAGCACTCGATCCAATGGGATGGCACCGACGATAACGGACATCCCTTATCCTCTGGCGCTTACTTCTACCGCATCAAAACCCCTCAATCCACACTTACTCAAAAGGCAGTGCTTGTTAGGTAGGTAAGGCTAGGGAGAAGGATTGAACCTTAAGGAAAAGTCGTTACCGAATTTCGCACCGGCACTTGTCATATTGGTTCTTTTCATTCTTCCAGGTCTTTACGCCGAACCTGTTGACCTGGAGACCGCAGGAAAAGTTGCTGAATCCCAAACACTGATCATCAACAATCGGCTTACTACTCCGGATTACCTCTACTTAGATCATACGATCTCTACCGATGTGCCTAAGCCGCTTTACGATGATGCTGGAGAAAAGATATTAGCCTACGTGTTCGAACTTGAGCCCCATGGGTTCGTGGTGGTGACCGCGGATGATGACCTTGTGCCGATCGTCGCCTACTCCGAGCTCGGCTCTTTCTGCTGGGAGGAACACCCGGAGAATATTTTGCTCAACATGCTACGTGAAGATTTGAAGCTGCGCTTGGAAGCGGTGGAGTTGACGGATGCGGGAAGGGTCGAAAGATATCAACAGGAATGGGAAGGGCTTATTGCCGGTGACCCGGAGTACCTCGATCCCGGAGATTCGTGGCCTGAGGCTGGCTCAACCTGGACAGGCGGCTGGGTTGAATCGGCATGGCATCAGTTCTCACCATATAACGATCTGTGTCCAATCGATCCGGAAACCGGAGAGCGCTGCGTAGTTGGATGTACAGGTACCGCCATGGCTCAGATTGTGAACTACTGGCAGTACCCGAATTCAGTAACTTTTACGGAAGACGATAATTATACAACTTGGACACGTGGATTCGAAGTATACGCGCCTGATGCCAGCATACCTCACGTTGATTATAATGACGGAGACCCTAATTCCTCTACATGTGCAGCAATCTCATATGCTTGCGGAGTTGGATCAAAAATGAACTATACCAGCGGTGGCTCCGGCGCCTTCCCCGGAGACGCAAGGGCTTCGTTCTTGAAACATTTCAAATATATGCACGCTGAGTATATGCCTGTTTGGGATACCATTTTTCGTGACACGGTAGGATTCTACGGAACCCTCGAAGCAAATATCAAGGATTCAATGCCTGTTATGTTATCAATTGGAGGCAAGGAAAGCCCTGGAAACCATGCTATAGTCTGTGACGGTCTTCGTGAAGACTATTATGAGAACAACGAGTGGCATCTCAACTTTGGCTGGGGGGAGTATCTCCCAGAGCGTCCAACTTACTGTTGGTATAAGCTACCTGAAGGAATGCCTTACGGATACTCCTCGGTATATAGTGGTATTGTAAACATCGAGCCGCCGACAAGGTACGTTACGGAGCCGATTGAACAAGCCCAGGTGCTGTCATGTTCCCCCAACCCTTTCCGTGAGTATGTAAGGATTCTCTTTACTCTGCCTGAGGCAGGACCGGCTAGGGTTAACGTGTACGACTTAACCGGACGGTGCGTGCGCAATCTATTAAATCATACATACGCCGAAGGCTTCCAAAGCGTTAAATGGAACGGCAAAAATAATGCAGGCGAGTATGTAAATTCCGGAGTCTACTTCATCAGAATCGATACCAGAACCTCCGTCCTTAGCCAAAAGGTTGTATTCCACAGACTAACACCCGTCATAGACACCATTTGGTAAAAAGAGGATCACTTTCCACTCGTGTCTACACCTTGACATCTCCCACCTATTTCGGTAAGATAGCAGGCACATTTAAGAATTGGAGCGAAGATGACAAAGATGAAAGCGGTGGTTAAGGTGAAGCCTGAGAGAGGCGGTGCGGAGTTCGCCGACGTTGATATACCCACTATAGGGCAGGATGAAGTATTGGTTCGTGTCCAGGCGACCTCTATATGCGGAACCGACGTTCACATATACGAGTGGAACCCCTGGGCGCAGCGAAGGATAGGGGAAAAGCGCCTGCCCCAGATTTTAGGGCACGAGGTGGCAGGCGAGGTGGTCGAGGTAGGCGAGTTTGTTAAGAATATAAAGAAGGGCGATTACGTATCATCAGAGACCCATATCTACGATCCGGGCGATTTAACCTCGCTCTTGGGTCAGCGAAACGTAGGCGAACACATGCAGATTTTGGGTGTTGACCGCGACGGGGTGTTTGCAGAGTACGTAATGGTGCCGGAACGGGTCTGCTGGATAAACGACCGCTCGATACCGCCGGAGTTTGCAAGCGTGCAGGAACCTTTGGGCAACGGGGTTTATGCTGTTCTTGGCGAGGATGCCGACGTTGCAGGCAAGAGCATGGTTATCGTGGGTGACGGTCCCACCGCTTTGTTCGCAACAGGGGTAGCCAGAGCCGCAGGTGTTGCAAAGATCATTGTGGTTGGATATTCGGACTTCAATATGGAGATAGCCCGCAGGATGGGCGCCGATTATCTTCTGGATATCAAGAAGACCTCGTTAGAGGAGCGCCACCAGTTCGTGCTGGAGCAGACCGCAGGCTACGGGGTGGATATATCGCTTGAGATGGTGGGCGGCGAGGTGCCCGTAAGGGAGGCGTTCAGGCATCTTCGCAAGGGCGGTCGGCTTACCGCCTTCGGGATAGCTGCAGAGCCAGAGGTGCCCATAGACTACAACAACGGCATCGTATTCAAGGGAGCGCAGATCCACGGGATCAGCGGCCGCAAGCTGTTCGACACCTGGTATCGGATGCGGGGGCTCCTGGCAAACAAGCGGCTGGACATCTCGCCGGTTGTGACCCATGTTCTGGCGCTTGATGATTTTGAAAAAGGCTTCGAGATGCTTCTTTCAGAACCGCGCCTGGCGGCAAAGATTGTATTGTTCCCTGATAAAGGCGAGCTTAAGTCGGCCAAGGAGAGATTATCGCAGAAGCGGGATATGCCAGCCGCGGATTAGGAGTGCCCCCCTTTTTAAGGGGGGGTGAAGACCGGGGGGATTAATCCCTCCGAGCTTTCCTGCGGAAAGCCCACCTCCCTTAACAAGGGAGGCAAAAAAAGTCCCCCTTATTAAGAGGGATAAAGGGGGATCAAAAAGATTGTGGAGTGCAACGAGCGCCTCGTTGCAAAAATGGAGAACGGATTCTCTAATCCGTTCAATAATATAAGGCGCGGGTTGGAGAACCTGCGCTCCATAAAAGGAAATGTAGGAAGTTGCACGAGATCTTGTGAACCCGTTCTAAGGAGGAAAGAAGTAAATGAGCAACATCGGCAACTACGAGAAACGCTACGAAACCTTCGACTGGTCCCAGGCCAAGGAGCATCTGGGATACTCCGAAGGCGATTTCTTAAACATCGGCTACTACTGCTCGGATAGAATCTGCGAGCAAGGAAAAGCGGACAAGCTGGCCCTCATATGGGAAGGCTCCGACGGCACCCTCAAGCGCTACACCTTTGCGGACATCCGCGTCCTTTCCAACACCTACGCCAAGTTCTTGAAAGATTTAGGCGTCGAGAAAGGCGACCGGGTGTGCATCTTTATGGACAGGATACCTGACCTCTACATCTCCCTACTGGGGATCCTCAAGCTCGGAGCCATAGCCCAGCCTCTCTTCTCCGCGTTCGGCCCGGAGTCCTTGATTACCCGTCTTGCCAACGCCGAGACCAAGGTAGTCTTGACCACGCGCAAGCACGTATCCAAGGTTCGTAAGATAAAGGCTGATCTGCCCGCCTTAAAGCATATCGTCATCGTTGAGGGTGAACCCAAAAAGAAGGGCGAAGGTGAGATGTTATTTAACCTTGAGGCGGCTGAAAAGGTTGAGGAATTCACTAGCTTTGCCGCCGATCTCGAGACTCCCTCCCTCTTACACTACACCTCAGGCACCACCGGCCCTCCCAAGGGTGCCTTGCACGTGCACTCTGCAATCTTCGCCCAAGCTATTACCACGCGCTGGGTGCTTGATTTAAACGACTCTGACATCTACTGGTGCACCGCCGATCCGGGCTGGGTCACCGGAACCTCATACGGCATCATCGGCCCCTGGTCCCTGGGTATCACCCAGGCAGTGCTTGACGCGGGCTTCACTGCCGAGCGCTGGTATGAATTCATACAAAACCACAAAATCACGGTATGGTACTCTGCACCGACCGCGATCCGGATGCTGATGAAACAGGGAACCGAGATAATCAAGCGCTATGACCTCTCTTCTCTCCGACATCTCTGTAGCGTTGGCGAACCCCTCAACGCCGAGGCGGTGCACTGGTCTCGGCAAGCCTACGGCCTACCCTTCAACGATAACTTCTGGCAGACCGAGACCGGCTCTATCGTCATCTCAAACTACCCTGGGATGGAGATAAAGCCCGGCTCCATGGGCAAGCCCTTCCCCGGAATTACGGCGACGGTGCTTGATCTCAAGACCCACGAGCCTGTCACCGAACCTGGCAAGGTCGGGCTGATCGCCTTAAAACCGGGCTGGCCATCCATGTTCCGTCAATACTGGAGGAACGAAGAGGTCTACAAATCCAAGTTCGACAAGGGCTGGTACATCTGCGGGGACCGGGCCTCGATCGATACCGACGGCTACTACTGGTTCGTGGGTAGAGACGACGACGTGATCAACACCGGCGGGCATCTGGTCGGGCCGTTCGAGATCGAGTCGGCGCTCTTAGAGCATCCTGCGGTGGCAGAGTCCGCGGCGGTAGGCAAGCCGGATGAGGTCAACATGGAGGTTGTCAAGGCGTTCGTGGCCTTAAAGCCCGGATTTGAACCATCAGATGACCTCGAGCTGAGTATCATGAACTTCATCCGCAAGCGGCTTTCGCCGTTGGCCATGCCACAGGAAATTGAATTTGTTTCCTCGCTGCCCAAGACCCGCTCCGGCAAGATAATGCGAAGGGTTCTAAGAGCCAAGGAATGGGGCGAGCCTGTCGGCGACCTCTCGACGCTGGAGAACGACTAAGTCACCTGAAATCATTAACTTACAATAAATGAAGGGGCCGGTTTTCAAACCGGCCCTTACACTTTTTCAAGCCGGGGAGCGTACTTTTCGCGGCATTATTTTTGCTAAAACTTGGCACCAACTCGTCAGGTTTTAGTCCAACTCGTCGCAAAAAAGCTGGTCAAAAGGTGGTCAAAAGGTAGCCAAAAGGTGGACAAAAACTGGACAAAAACGGGCGATTTTGGGGTATTTTTGAGGGTTTTTGTGGCAATTCCCCGCCCCCTTTATCCCCCTCCACCAGACGGGGACACTTCGCCCCACAGGAGAGGAGAAGAACACTTGCATTCTCCCCATTATCCCTTAAACTATAAACAAATCCTTCAACCCGAAAGGAGGAACAGATGTTCGGTATTAAGAAATCTATAGGGATCGGTGCAATTACAGTGTTATTAATCGTCCCTTCCGTAATGGCTGAGATGGATACAGACAATCTCGGTAGGTCTCTGGGCCTTGAGTTTGCGCCGGGGATGATGGGCAGCCTGTCGTTCATGCAGGCTGGCGTCACACTGCCGACCATAGGCTCCTCGTTCCAGCTCGGTCTAAAGGGACGCATGTGCAGTTCCCTGACCTGGGCCACTTTCATAAACCAGGAGACGGGTGAGCAGGCGTCGTTTCACCCGGTGACGGCCGCTGGCGTCATCAGCTTCGGCGGATCAGGACCCATCATACACGGTGCTGTTCGTCCATATGGAGCCACCGATATCCTGCTGGGCTATACCTTCAGCCCCTACGACAACCTGATCTACGGCACCGGCAACCTGGTCGGGCCCAACCTTACCTTTGGGGTGTTCGGTTACTTCGGGCTTGAGCTATTTACCTCCGATCGCCTGGCAGTATTCCTGGACGCGGGCGGCGGGTTCAAGATGCTGAAGCCTGAGGACGATGAAAACATCTACGCCATCGCCGCAAGCTGGCTGGGTTCAGGCTTTGGTTTGAAAATGGGGATACGGTTTTATCCGTAATAACACCCCAAAGTATGCTTGACTTGCGAAACCAGACGATTATAGTTTAAGTATGAGACAGGTTGTTATCTATCGAGGTGAAGACGGATACTGGGTGGCCGAGTGCCCCAGTTTGCCCGGCTGCGTTTCTCAAGGGAAAACCAAGGAAAAGGCGGTAGCCAACGTCAAGGAAGCAATCGAGGGATACATCGAGGCACTCAAAGAAGACGGCCTTCCTGTCCCGGAAGAACGCTTCGAGACAATCGTTGTCGCGGTGTGATCAAGCTTCCCCAAATCTCCGGTCAAGAATGTGTCAAGGCTTTAGGGAAGGTCGGATTCATTGTCAAACGGCAGCATGGGAGTCACATAATCCTGCGGCGTACGAAACCTTTCGCCCAGGTGGTGGTCCCGGATCACAAAGAGTTGGATAAAGGCACCCTGCGTGCGATTATTCGATACGCTGGCTTGAGCGTTGAGGATTTTCTGAAGCTTCTCTGACCTACTTGATCAGTATCACCTTGTGAGTGGTCGCTGACGCGTCACCCTGATGAAATACACTCCGGGGCGTATAACCACAATCCAAGAGAAAGTAGTTGAACGTAGGGGTTGACCTTCAGGTCAGCCCGAAGTTTTATGTGAGCGGGCCGACTTGACGCGAAGCGGCGTCTAATCGTCAAAGTCGGCCCCTACGACTTCTTTATCAATCACTTAATCCGTAATAAGTTAGTCCTCACAATGACATCCCTTACCCCCTCCACCAGGGGGGGGATAAGTGACAACGCGGTTGGCGCACTCCAAATGTCAAGTGCTCCTTTTTGATTACGCAAAAAGATCGCAAAGAAGACGGTTGACAAGCTGGCGTTAGAAGCTACTATACATGGATGAATAACGTCGAGAAATTGCTCAATTTATACTTGGAACAGGAACAAGAATACCTTGACGATCGACTTCACCTTTTTAAGCCATATTTCCCCTATTTCTGTAAGTTGGCAAATTTCATTGATGACCTTATGAGAATAAACAATTCGCTTGATATTAATAAAGTTTTTTGGCGGAATGCACTAGGTCAATTCCTGACAGAAATAGATCATTCAGGCTACACGGGGTTTACAATGCTTATGAGAGGTCACCCAAGACAAGCACTAGCATGTTTACGGCCTGCAATTGAAACAGCAGGTTACTCTTGGCGTATTTTTGGAGACGAAGATAAGTTACAATTATGGTGGGACGTTAACAAAAACATCGCATATACAGGAAAACCTGGCAAGCTTCAAAAAAAGTACAAAAATGAACTTGAAATGCCCAGATTCCCGAAACACGCGAACTGGTCTTTGCATTCTTTGGATAAGGCTTTTAGCATATGTTCTCAGTCTGGTTCGCACATTCGAATATCAGGGATGGCTCTTACTTATGATTGTCAGAAGGGTGGCTTTTTTGACGACGAAGAGCTGCTAATAGTTTTCACAAGATTCTTTTTAGAAACACTTCGCCATATCGGCGCTGTTATGGCTGAAGTATGTACAAAAACATTACCTTCCCCCCTTTGGGTCAAACTCGATTCTGCTATACTTCAAGATGTAATTTATTTCAGTTGGAAAGAAGCCCTGAAACTATCCAAATCAAGAATTACAGACATAATCACAACACAAGACAAGCTTTACCGCCGTTCACCTAAATTCCAAAAAAGGGTAAGATTGGCAGCAGGTGGAATGACAGATCCAATGATTACTGATATTATTCTGTGGATTCGCAAGACTAATTGGAAAAAAGGTAAAGAGCAAAGCAGAGCAGCCACGATCATAGAACTTATAACAAAGATGGATGATGAAAACGTAAAATCGTTTCCCAAATTATTTCCCCCAACTGGTTCTAAGTTTTTGGAGCCTATAGTTAACTGGCTTTGGGAGAAATAAAAAACTTTCCAACGAACAACATACTTGCTGTGCTTGATATTAAGAACAGCCTAGAGAGGCTGTTCCACAAATACATCCCTTCGAGTCACAACCCACTTGCATCTTTCGATTATTTTAATAAACTAGGGGCATAGCAGGTGAGCGGGGAAGGTGTGTCTGATTGAGAAACGGTTTTGAAATTAAACAAAAGTAAGGAGCAGAAATGGAAGATGACGCCAAACTGCGCGAAACGGTTCTTGCCTACGTCAAGGACGAGTACATTGACGACGAGGATGAGGCGGAAGAACTTACCCCGGACACACCCTTGATCTCAGGCGGAATCGTGGACTCGTTCTCCATGGTCTCACTCAAGGTGTTTTTAGAGAAGCGCTATGCGATCAAGATTCCGGACGAAGACGCCACGCCTACGGCGTTCGATACCGTTGCGAAGATCGTAGAGCTGGTAAAACGGTTCAAGGAGGGAAAGTAAATGGCCTACAGCGACAAGGTAAGAGAACATTATCAAAAAACCATCAAGGAGATTCACGAGGGTGGTCTGTTCAAGGAGGAGCGGTTCATCCACTCCCCGCAGGCCGCGGACATCAAGGTAGAGTACCCGGAAGGCGCCGAGCTTGCCAGCCTCATCAACATGTGCGCCAACAACTACCTGGGGCTTTCCTCGCATCCGGAGGTTATCAAAGCGGCGCACGACGGGCTTGATTCCAGGGGCTACGGGATGAGCTCGGTGCGCTTCATCTGCGGCACCCAGGACATACACCGCGAACTGCAGGACAAGCTGACAAAGTTCCTGGGCACCGAGGACACGGTGCTGTTCCCATCGTGCATGGACGCCAACGCCGGGGTGTTCGAGGCGATACTGGGCGAGGAGGACGTGATCATCGCCGATCGCCTTGTCCACGCATCCCTGATTGACGGGATCAGGCTGTGCAAGGCGCAATACGATTCGTTCAAGCACATGAACATGGATCATCTTGCGCAGAAGCTCGAGATGCATCAGGACAAGCGCATCAGGCTGGTGGTAACCGACGGGGTGTTCAGTATGGACGGCGACATGGCACCGCTGGACGAGATGGTGGCGTTATGCGAACGCTACGATTCCATGATCCTGTTGGATGATTCCCACGCCACCGGATTCATCGGCAAGACCGGAAAAGGCACGCACGAGCACTTCGGAGTGGTAGGAAAGATAGATATTATTACGACGACCCTGGGCAAGGCTTTGGGCGGGGCGTCGGGCGGATGCGTATCAGGCCGTAGAGAAATCGTGGAGATGTGCAAGCAGAGAGCCAGGCCTTACCTCTTTTCAAACACGATGCCTCCGGTGATCGTTGCCGCCGCATCGAGGGTTCTGGACATAATCTCCGAGACCACCGAGCGCCGCGACAAGCTGGAGCAGAACACAAAATACTTCCGGGAGAAGATGACCGAGGCCGGGTTCGACATCAGGCCGGGCCAGACCCCCATCGTTCCGGTTATGCTGTACAACGCCCAGCTTTCTCAGGATATGGCCAAGGATCTTTACGCCGAAGGCATCTACGTTATAGGGTTCTTCTATCCTGTGGTTCCGCAGGGCCAGGCTAGAATACGCTGCCAGCTCTCAGCCGCGCACGAGCGCGAGCACCTTGATAAGGCGATTGCCGCATTCAAAAAGGTCGGCGCCAAGCACGGTATCCTGGGTCTTAAGAAGAAGGAGATAATCGAGAAGTTTGGGGTATAAATGCTCCTTTTGTCCTGAAGGACAAAAGATCGCAAACAAAATCGTAGGGGTCGACCTTCAGGTCGGCCCGTTCTGTTTTTCCCAAAGTCCTTATTTTCACAATCCTTGACAAGCTCTATAAGACCCCTAGAATATGATCGAAAAAAACAAGGCTAAGAAAGGAGGAAATATGCATCACCCGACAAAAGAAAGATATCATTATTGTCTAGGGATGGAATATGCACTGGGTAGACTTGACGCAAAAAGCATTACTGCGGGATTGTTTGAAGACCAACAATACGTGAAAGAAGGTTTACTCAGCGCAGTTGAAGCAATAGAGAAAAGACTAAACTTTATCACTGTCGCTGCCGAAACCAAGAAACTTATCAACGGGCACTTAACTTCATTGAAGGAAGAAGCTAATCGACTCAGCAACGAGATCAACAACGATTTAGATATTATCGCAATACTCTTGAACATCATAGGTCTTCTGCTTGATTTTGAGGATATAATGGGCCACAAACGTAGGAAAGTAACAATTGAGTAACTAGAAGAGCGGGCCGACCTAAAGGTCGGCCCCTACGGACTTTTCGCCTGACGGTGAAAAGGTCGCAGGGGGACAAAATGCAAGCCCCCGATTTAATCAGCGTAATCCAGGAAATCTATAGCGAGAACGACTCCTCAAGAGTTCTCATCTGCTAACTAACCCTGGTTTAATTTCTCCTGCCAGGCTACAAGCTTTTGCAGCGCCTCGATTGGTGAGAGGGAGTCCAGATCGAGTTCTTTAAGTTCCTGGGCGATCTCGTCCTGTACCGCGCCGGTAAAAAGCCGAAGCTGAACCTTCTTCTCGGTAAGAACATCGTCAATGCTCGGCGTTTTCCCCTGGTAGATTCGTTCTAAAAGAAATCGTGCGCGCTCAACCACAGCCTTTGGCAGACCGGCCAGCTTTGCAACCTCTATCCCGTAGCTCTGATCCGAAGGTTCGTAGCGCAGCTTTCGAAGGAATAGGACGCCGTCGGCTGTGCGCTTCACCGAGAAACTGACGTTTCTCAGCCCTTCAAAATGGGATGCAAGCTCGGTCAGCTCGTGGTAGTGGGTGGCAAACAGGGTCTTTGGCCGAAGCTCGGGCGAGTCGTGCAGGTACTCGATTACGGCCCAGGCGATGGCCATCCCGTCATACGTAGAGGTGCCCCGGCCTATCTCGTCAAGGATCACCAGACTCTTTGGCGTGGCCGAGCGCAGGATGTTTGCGGTCTCGGCCATCTCGGCAAGGAAGGTGGATACCCCGCGCGAGAGGTCGTCGGATGCCCCGATCCGGGTGAATATCTTGTCCACGAGACCGATTTTTGCTTTGCGTGCGGGCACGAACGAGCCCATCTGTGCCATTATCACCGCAAGCGCCGTCTGCCGCAGATAGGTGGATTTGCCCGACATGTTGGGCCCGGTGACCAGAAGAACCATGTTATCTTTCCCGTCCAGCCGCACGTCGTTAGGTATGAACCGCTCGGCCAGGAGCTTCTCCACAACGGGATGCCTTGAGCCTGTGATGCGGATCTCGTCCGATTCGGTGATCAGAGGCCGGACGTATTGATTTTCCAACGCCGCCTGAGCCAGGGACCGCAGGACGTCTACCTCGGCCATCACATCGGCCAGGGCCTTGAAGGATCGTGAGCGCTCGGCAAGCCTGGCACGGAACGCAAGAAACATCTCGTACTCTATTATCTTGGAACGCTCCTCAGCGGTCAAAATCTTCTGTTCAAGCTCCTTTAGTTCAGGGGTGAAGAAGCGCTCGGCTGAGACCAGGGTCTGCTTGCGGATGTAGTGGGAGGGCACCTTTGATGCAAGGCTTCTTGGTATCTCGATGTAGTAGCCGAACACGCTGTTGTAGCCGACCTTGAGTTTTCCGATACCTGTTGCTGATCGCTCTTTTAACTGAAGTGCGGCGATGTGTTTTCTGGCGTCGCGGGTAAGGCTTCTGAGCTCGTCAAGCTCGGCATTGACCCCTTCTGCAATGATGTTTCCCTCAAGAAGGACCACAGACGGATCATCAGTGATAGTTCGTTCTATCTCTGCCGCCAACTCGTCGAAGTCTTCTATCCTTGAAGCAAGTTGCTTAAGAAGTCGTGATTGAGCCTTCTTTAACTCCTTCTTGATCTCTGCCCCTAACCTCAACACAGCTCCCAACCTTCTTGTCTCCCTTGGATTCGAGCGCTGGGTGGCAATCTTTGCAACCAGCCGCTCAGGATCGCCCGCTTCTTTGAGAAAACCCTCAAGATTATCGGACAGCTCCTTGTTTGTAAAGAGCTCTTCAACCGCATCCAGGCGACCCTCTATCTCTTTCCTGCCACGTAAAGGGAAGATGAGCCGGCGCCGCAGGAGCCTGGTGCCCGGAGGGGTCAGGGTATGATTCAGAACCGAGAAGAGGGTGCCTTCGGTTGATCGGTCGCGCTGGCGTTCTGTAAGTTCCAGGTTGCGCTGGGTGAACTCGTCTACGACGAGATAGCGGCCGCTGTCGAATACACGCAAGCTCTCGATGTGCGGCAGAACGCTCTTCTTCTGCTCGGTGAGATATGAGAGCACCGCACCCGCGGCCCGCAACGCCAAAGCACGTCCCTCCAATCCCAGCCCTTCCAGGGTAGCAACCTTGAAGTGGTCGAGCAGTTTTCCCGCAGCGATCTCTTCGTCGAAAAGATAGCCGTCCACAGGCGCAATCGCGGCATCAAATGAAACCGGACGCCATGATTCATCCTCTGAAAGCAAGAGCTCGCGCGGTGCGATTTTGGCAAGGTGCTCTTCTGCCTCGGCGATTAGAGCCTGGCCGCAGACGAACTCGCCGGTAGAGACGTCGGCATAGGCTACGCCGGCATTCCGCTCCTCTTTAATCACCGCCGCCAGGTAGTTGCCCCTGGTTGCGTCAAGCATCTCCTCCGAGGCGATGGTTCCAGGGGTGATGACCTCGGTAACGTCGCGTTTAAGGAGCTTTTTCTTCGGATCGGGCAGCTCTGTCTGCTCGCATATCGCCACCTTGAGCCCGGCCTTTACGAGCTTCGTCAAGTACTGCTCGTAGCTTTTTACCGGAACGCCAGCCAGAGGCACATCGCCAGAGGTTCCGTATCGTCTGGAAGTCAGTGCTATCCCCAGCACCCTTGCCGCGGTCTTGGCGTCATCGTAGAGCATCTCGTAGAAGTCGCCCATGCGGAAGAACAAAAGGGCATCGGGATAGCGTCTTTTGATTTGATGATACTGTTTGAGGAGCGGGGTCAGATCGGCCAACTGTTTCCTAACGTTTTATAACCATCGCGGCCTTACCCTGGGACTTCAGGCCCTCCGCGTAAGCCGAGGCCTCCTGCTCGGTGGCAAACGACCCAAGCCAGACCCTATAGTAGACCTTCCCGGCAATTACGGCCTGCCTTATCTCCCCTGATCGGCCCTTGGCTTGATAATCCGACAGCAGCTTCTCGGCACGCGATGAATCGGTAAAAGAACCAACCTGAACCGCATAGCCGCCCTGGGCGGCGGTGGTGGTAGTCTCCCCTCCGATTCCCTCAAGCTCCTTTGCGGCAAGCGAGGACCAGATGCTTCCGGCTCCCCTTGACCGGGCCTTTTGAAAATGAACCGCAGCCGTGGAGTTATCCCCCAGAATCGTGTAACATATACCAAGCCAGTAGCTGGTCTCGGCAAGCAAAGGGGTGGAAGGATAAAGTGAAAGAAGCTGCTTCAGCTTCGTGGTGGCCTGCTTGTAGAGTCCGAAGGCGTAATCTACGGACGCGGCCTCAAACAGGGCGCTGTCCGCGTATGCGCTGTTGGCGTGCCTGGCGACGACCCTCAGGTAGAGCTCGCGTGCGGTGACAGGATCTTGCTCAAGCCGCGCAAGCCATAGCGTGGCCAGTGCAACTCCGGGGTCGTTGGGTCGCTCGCTCACGAACGCCGCGAAATGCGTGCGTGCCGCCTCGTACTCCCCTGCACGGACAGCCGAGAGTCCTTGCTCAAGGCTGGCTCCCAAAATGAACAGCAACCCGATCATGACTCGCATACCGGAGAGCCGCAGTTGGTGCAGAACCAGGCGGTCGCCTCAAGCTCCTGCCCGCACTCCGGACAGATTGCAGGCATGAATACAAGCTGATCTGCCAGCTTATCGAAAGATTCCTTCGCGGCTTCCCAGTTCTTCTGATCAAGCAAAAGCCTGGTGCGCTCGAGCAAAAGACCCACATCGCCCGGACATTTCACCAGAACCTCGTTGATCAACTCAATGGCCGCATCCGGCGCACCCTCCTTGGCCTTGAGCCTGGCAAGCCTGAGACGAACCTCGTATTTATCCGGATAGCGCCTGAGCAGATCCTCATACAGAGGCAGAACCTTCTCGTAGGCACCAAGATCAAAGTAGACCTGCTCGGTAAGATCCAGCATACTCTCCCCATGCTCCGGATAAAGCTTGAGAAATTTGTCTATCAGTAGCCGCGCCTTGGCCTTCTGGTTCGAGTCCACGAGATGCTTGATCTGAACGATAGATACGTACGGATGATTCTTTGCCAGCTTCTGCGCCTGCTTGAAGGTATCCCGTGCCTTTTCATCCTCGCCTTTTTCCCACTGCAAACGCGCAAGCTCGGCATGCCATGCTGCCGCTTCCTTCCTGTCGGAGAAGAGTTTCTTGTGCTGTTTGAGGACCTCTGCCGCCTCATCCGTGCGCTTGCGGCTCAGAAGCATCGCAAGCAGCCGGCGAAGACAGGGAAGCTTATCCGAAGAAAGCCTTAAAAGCTCCTTCAGAAGACCGATGGACTTCTCCACGCGATCCAGCACAAGGTAGTCGGCGATAAGCTCCTCATAGATAACGAGCTCCTCCGAGCGCTTCAGCGCGGGACGCACGGTAAGTGACTGGTGGATGTTGGCCGCCTTTTCGGCATCGCCCCTTTCGCGGATGAGCCTGCCCAGACGTATGTAGGCGTCCACGTTGTCCGTGTCCTTCATTACCGTGTCGCGCAGACGTTTTATCGCCTCGGTCTCGCGCCCGTCAAGGAGCGCGCGAAGCGCCTCCTGGTAGTTGTCACCCGCGGGCTCGCTGCGACGTCTTGAAAGAACCACTGCCAGGATAACAATCCCAATGATAACAACTGCGACAAGGATTATCCAGAAGACGGTCATTTTTCCTCCTCTGCGGCCTCGGCCTCCCTGGCCAGGATCTCCGAAGCAAGCGGAAGATTCCGCAGCGCGTTGATCTCCTTGCGCATGGCTTCGATCTCCCTCTGCAATCGCCTGGCTTTTGCACGCAGCCTGATCTCACCTGCCAGGGCGAATAGAACAATCGAAAGCACCCCGAACCCGAAGCAGATCAAACCGAGAAGTGCAACCGAAACGCCCTGTATGGTACGTCCGAATATCTGAACGTCCGTCTGGATGCCGTAGTTGAACAGAGCAAAAAGCCCGGCCACCACAAAGACAACTACAACGATAATCCAAAGTACGACTTTCATGCCACCTCCTTTGCGAGGGGTTCGGCGATTATGCTGCGGCCTCGAAGGCCAACCAGCCTTGCCTGAAGCTTCTGGCCCAACCGGGCGGTGTGGTTCAAGATTACAGGTCTATAATTCTTCAATTCCGCAAGCATCGCACCTTTGCCACGTGGGGCAGGTGCGGCAACAAAAACCTCCTCCTCGGTTCCTACAAGGCTTTCGGCACTCTTGCGGGTCAACTCGTTCTGGCACCCTATAAGCTCGGCAAGACGCCTCTTGCGTTCCGCGACGGGGACCTTTTCTGCCATATCCGCCGCCTTCGTACCCGGACGCTCCGAGTAGGCGAACATGTAGGCAAAGTCGAAGCCGATGCGCCTGACCGCATCCAAAGTAAGCTCGAAATCCTCCTCGCTCTCGCCAGGAAAACCCACCATCAGATCGGTGCTAAGGTAGACATCTGGAAACGCCTCACGCACCCATCCGATCTTTTCTTCGTATTCGGCAAGACCGTAACCTCGACGCATTTGCTTAAGCACCCGGTCCGATGCGGACTGAAGCGGCAGGTGGAAGAAGTGCAGAAGCTGGGGTATATCGGCCATGCGCCGGATCATCTCACAGGAAAGATCGCGCGGGTGCGAGGTCAAAAATCCAAGACGATCGAGCCCCTCCAACCTGGCCGCGCGCTCCAGTAACTCGATGAACCCCATGTCTTCATAAGCGTAGGCAAGAACGTTCTGACCGAGAAGGAAGATCTCCTTTACGCCTTGATCGAGGATGTACCGCAGCTGTCTTTCAAGATCAGGGTAAGGAATGCTACGTTCAGGCCCTCTTGCGTAAGGCACCACGCAGTAGGTGCAGAAGTTATTGCATCCGCGCATCACCGAAAGCGATGCGGAGACCGAGCTGTTTAACGCAGGCAAAAGATCACCGTAGGTCTCCAGCGAATCGGGTGTGGCATCGAAGCCATCCTGATCCAGAAGCAAACCGGGTATCCTGCGGTACTCATCGGGGCCAAGAACGAAATCTGCCGCGCCTTCTTCTACCAGCGCATTGCCCCTCAGCTTGCCCATGCACCCGGCCAGGATAACCTTCTTGCCCAGCCCGCGCATGGTTCGCGCAAAACCCCAAGCCCTATCCTCGGCGTGCTGACGAATAGAGCAGGTAAGAAGAACAACCGCCTGTGCTTCTGAAGGTTCTGAGACCTCTCTGATACCTGCATCGGCAAGCAAACGGGACACAAGATGCGAATCCGCCGCGTTCATCTGGCAGCCGTAAACCTTCAGGAAACAATCCATTATGAAGATTCTAACGAACCTTGCACCATAGTCAACCCCTCCGTAACACCCCCGTAACACTCCCGCAACACCCGCAACACCCGTAACACCCGTACCCCTGAGGGGGTATTTTCATAATTACCAGGAGCTTGCGCTCCAGAACATCTAAGGATATAACACCCGTAACACCCGTAACACTCCCGGATCAAAAGGCCGGGATTGACTGCCGGGGTTTGCGTCTATTGCCGATCACGTCCCGGCTGATCGCTATGCGGTGGTGTACGGAGAAGTTCAGGTTTGTATCTGTTGCCGATCACACCTCCGCCCGACGCTGCAAGCCCCCTGAGAAAAGGCTCAATCAACGATTACCGGAATACCCCAGATGACGCTGGACCATTCATCTGATGGGTAAACAAAGCCAGCCAGCCTTATCCCTATTATGTAGAGTCGGGACTTGCCCTTGCTCGTGAACGCAACGCCTGCCCCGGATTCACAGGGTAACCAGTTGCCTTTGTCGTCTGCAAGGTAGATGAGCAGGGTGTCATTGCCGGAAACGAAAACATCCTCGATGCTCACGCTCTCTCCGGGGGAGACGTGGATGAGGTCCTTGGTTTCAAAAAGTCCCCTCATACCATAAGCGCCTTCCTCGGCGGAGGATATAACGGTAAGGCCGCCTGCGGGATAGGCGAGGATGAGGCTGTCGAAAGAGGGAGCGGTGGCAACCTCAGGTGTTGATCCCGTGATCCCTCCGGAGTACTTGAGAGTCCTCCAGGCGGCGTCGCCACCCAGAGAGTCGAAGAATACGTCCCCGCGCGAAGAGTAGCGAAGCATCTTCAGGACGGTCGTATCCGCGGCCAGAGCGCTGTCGCTGCCGCGCTCGAACAGGGAATCCACCTTTAACTCGACACTGCCCTTTAAGGTGTCAACGACGTAGGTGGTGATAGTGGTATCTATTGCAAGGTCAAACTTGAAACCGTAGGAGGAATCGCTGATCGAGAAGGAGAACCCCGAAACCAGATAACGCACAGACGAGGTGTCCTGGCGAATCGCCTCCTGGATATTTTCCAAAAGAGCTACCGCCACTACCCCATCAGGCAGATGGCTCTTGGATGAAAGGAAGTCCTGCTCGGGTTCCAATAACTCCATTACATCGAGGCTGTCCTGGTAACTCCACAGCCATACCTCGGGCTCTTCATCCTTATCGCAAGCAAGGGGCAGCCATGCCAGCAACAAAAGGAGAACCAGAGCAGGGAGATATCTCTTCATGAGCGACTACCGAGGTGCAGGAGGGTGGGGAGGGTGAGGAGGGGGAGAGCCCAAGGCTCTCCCCCTGACTTTGTTAATGTCTGAAGACAGCTAATGAACGACAACCACTCGACCTTTGGTGGTGCGGGCGGGCGTGACGAAGTAATAGAAGTAGACACCGGCAGGCACCGCCGACGCGTCCCAGGTAAGCGTGCGGGTGCCATCGAGCGTGCCATCGAACAGGGTCTCAGCCAGTTTACCCGCGGCGTCGTAGATCTTAAGCGAGGCATGGGTGCCAGGTGCGCTTACGCTGAAGACAACTGAGCCCGCGACCGGGTGCTGGCCGAGGAGCTCGATGAGGGAAGCCTCAACAGCAGGTGCTTCCTCAACCGCTGGGTCTGTTTTTTGTGGCGTGGGCGTGGGGCCGCTACCTACATAAATCTTCATAGCGGGATCGTTGCTGCCCAGGTACATCACCGGGTTGATGGTAACGATACCATTCGCAGGGCCAGTCATGACAACGGAGCCGGAGAAGAGGTCGTGGATGTAGGTTACGTGAAGGATGCTGTCTGAACCTATCCAGGGGTAGGTTGAGTGATACTCTTCACTTTCGCAATGGCCAACTTGAGCACCAGGGCTGTGGGTGTTGGTGAGGTTGGTGGTGTAGGCAACCAGGCCATAACCATTTTCGTCGAAGTCGCCTTCAGTCCAATCCTTGACTCCACGCCATGTTGCACCGCCGTTAGTGGAGATTGCGGCATAGATGTCGGCGTTGATGGTCATGCCTGCGCTGAGGTCAGTCGAATCCCACTGGCCTTGCCAGGTGAAGACCATGTCGTCGCCCGAGCCTATAGCGGCAAGCTGGGGGTTCCAGCAGCCGAGACCCGGAGACCAATAGCCTGCACTTTGAGCGATTCCCCACAAGTAGAGGCCGTATGTACCCCAGACGGTATCGCCTTCCTCGGTTAGAGGAACGAACTGGCTGTATGGGCCGGAGGCAACGTTGAGCTTGTTGGTAACCTCACTCCAGTGCGTCATCCTCAGGAAGTAAGGATAGAAGTAGGAAAACCAGAGTGTGTCGTTTCTGACTTCGTAGGAACGGGGTCCTTCGCCGAAGCCGATGTGAAGGTTACCTGCTGCGTCATAGGCGCAATCCAGATCACGGGACCAGGCGTAGAGATAGAATTCGTCCGTAGTATTCGGAGCCTCATCCGGATAGTACCCATCGGTGATCCTAACCGGGCTACCCCAGCTTGCACCGCTGTTCGTGGACTCGATGTAATTGATGTGACCGCTGGAAGCTATCTTATCCGGGTAACCCTGGACCGGAACGCCGGAAAGCCAGGCTATGGCAACCTTGCTGCCGTCCTTGGATGTAGCGATGGCGGCGTCGCTGCCGGAGTTTTGCGCAAGAACCTGCCAGGGGGAGAAGGTCTGCCCTTGATCGGTGGAACGAGAGTAGTAGAGATAGTTAACGTTGTAGGGGTTACCCTCGCCAAAGACGTGAGCGGTCACGTGGATTACATCGTCCGCTCCCACAACGATGTGCGGCCAGATAGGCTGCTCGGGAACGGTAACGGGATCAACATCAACCGGTGAGCTGAACGCACCCAACTTGGGTGCAGCGTCCACTACAACGGCCGAAACATTATCAGTAGTCGGCGTATGATGGAAAGCGATCACTGCCCGGCCGTCGGAAAGAGCACCCATAGTGGTGTAACCCGCACGGGGAACCCCGGAGGCCTTAACGCCAGAGGTCCAGAGGAACTCCCCGGAAGCCTTTTCCCACGCATTGTAGTAGACATCACGGGTGGCAAAGGTCTCGTCTTCCGAATGCATCCAGCAGATCTGAGCGTCTCCGATGGTGTCAACCGCAATACGGTTGCCCATCGCACCGTTCTGCTGATAATCGTACATGGTAACACCGCCCTGGTCGCCTGCGACCAGAGGCGCGGCTGCTGGGCTGGATGAGATAGGGGTTATCGAACCATCTCTCAGTGGCAGGACAGGGTAGACATCGGGCTCCACCCCTGCCGGTATCGGGATAGGACCGTATGCCGCAAAGGCGGTCACCGCAAGGACCACCGTCAGTACCATGAGTTTTTTAAGCATTTATATCCTCCTTGGCTGTATAGCCTGATTTACCTCGTGGCTTTTGCAGCCACGTTTTCCTAAAGACCGGGATGCGTTGCGCGAAAGCCTGCTATTAGGAGGTCTTTTCCCGCGATGGGGCTCTTCATCTTAACTCCGCACACGCTTCTTGAGAGTGCAGTCTTCACAATCTAACTTAACCATCCGCCTGGCTCTCTGCAACGTATCCCTTATTATAGTCATTGCCGGCCATAAGGCCGTCTCCGCCTCAAATTTATCCCTTCAATCCGATTACCATGCCTGAGCTTTACTCGTTCAGTCTGAAGTTGAAGGGTATGTTGACCCATACTCGCACCGGCTTGCCACGCTGCTCGGCCGGAGAGAACGTCCAGCGGCGAGCCGCATTCATAGCGGCCTGATCAAGCTCATTGAAGCCGGATTTCTTGACAAGCCTTACGTCAATCACCTTGCCGTCAATGTCAACGAGAGCTTCAACTATAGCCTGTCCTTCCATCTCGGCTACTCGTGCCTTCTCAGGATATTCAGGCTTGGGCGAGTATAGCGGCTGTGGTTTCTTCTCGACCTTCCAGAAGGCCACCACCGGAATCTCGACCGATTCCTCGGGCCTGGTGTAGACCTCTGCAAACTCGGTCTCTGCCATCGTCGCGGCCTCTACCTCTTCCTCAGACTCCGCCTCAACAGGCATGGCCGGCTTTGCTTCAGGGGGAGGCTCGATGAGATTCTCAACCTCCAGCTTGATCTCCTCGGAGATGATCGCGCGCTTCTGGCTGGTCTGGTATGGCTTAACGTTCATACTTTTAGGCGCAAGCGCAAACAATGCGATGTTTATAAGCAAAGCGCCTATAATACCCCAACGCATGGAGATGGGATAAGATTGCTTCAAATCAGCTACGGGCTTCCTGGCCATCTTTACTCCTACAACTCCTCGAACTGGGTTGCGAAGGTCAACTTGAGCGCTTTGACCTCCTTCATCTTCTCGATAAGTTCGCTAATCTGTCCGTAGCGAGCATTCTCGTCCACGCGCAGCAACACAACGAGGTCAGGCTTCTCGGCAAGTATCTGGAGCAGTTTGTTGCCGAAGGCCTCTACAGGGGTTTCGGCAGGCATGAGCTTATCCTGAATCGAGATACGTCCTTCTCTGTCGATCCAAACGTTGAGCGTATTGCGGCGCAGGCGGATCCTCTGGGTGGCCTCGGCCTTGGGCAGTATAAGCTTGAGTCCTTGCTCGGTGCTGAACACGGTCGTTACCATAAAGAAGAGGATGAGTAGAAACGCGATATCAGACATCGAAGCGGTGGGGATAGCGGCTCCGCCCCGCGATCGCCTGGTCAGTTTCATTCACCGCCTCCTTCAGAGAAAGGAATAAGACTGATACGTTTGGCATCCGCCATCTTAACCTCGTCCAGCACGTCTATCATCACCGAGTACGGGGCCAATGGCGAGACCTTAATCGCAACTGAGATCGAGTCGTTGGTACGCTCCAGCGCCGCCTCAACCTCAGCTCTTATATCGGCGATCCTGTACTCGTACAGGGTGCCGTCCTCTTCTTCCACAAGCACTTTTCCTGTGGGAGAAACCAGGATCTGCATGATGTTGCGGCTGGCGATCTTGACCTCTTCCCCCTTCTCAGGCAGAAGCATAGTGAGTCCCTTCTCGCGGGCGAAGATCGTAGCCGTCATGAAGAAAACGATCAAAAGGAAGGCGATGTCAGCCATCGATGCCGTAGGGATATCCGCTTTGGCTTTCTTCCTTTTGACAAAAGAAATCATAACCCCTTCCTAGCCCTTCAGTATCCCCTTCTCTAATAGATGATCAACAAGCGAGCTGGCCGCCTGCTCCATATCACGAGAGTAACGGTCTATCATCGAGGTAAAAAGGGTGTGGAAAAGCACCATGGGTGCGGCGATAAGCAGACCGGTAGCGGTGGTGATAAGCGCCTCGGAGATGCCGGTGGCCACGATTGTAGGTTCAACCTCACCGGCCATCGCGACAGCCGCGAACGCCTTGATCATACCCGTAACGGTGCCGAGAAATCCCAGGATCGGGCCCAAAGTAGATGCCATTGCGATCCAAAGCATCCCGCGATCGAGGAAGCCCAGCTCTACAGCACCGGCGGCTGCGATACCTTCCTCAACAAACTCACGACCCAGCTTGACCTTGACCAGTCCGGCGCCAAGTATCTTGGCAACCGGCTGAGGCGTCGCATCGCAAAGCTCACGTCCGGCCTCTACTCCACCTGAATCCACAGCAGCGGTAAGTTGATCCATGAACTTCATGGGGTTCAGACGAGCCTTAATGAGAAGGGTTATAAACCGTTCTATGATGAAAGCCAGTCCGAGCACGAATATTGCCAGCAGGCCCCACATCATCGGGCCGCCCTTTTGGAAGAGTTCGATCATCGAGCCTCCTTTGGATTGAGTATAGTCACCAGGCCAACGTTGTCAAGACTCAGCCGCCTTTTTTCGCGGCAACCACGGTGTCCGGGAAAACACACTACAAAAGACCCAGCATCTGTAAAAGAAACCGTGAAGGCCTTGTGGGCTGACGAAACCGGCGGGCGGGCACAGACACGTAAAGCTCGGCAAGCGAACGCGTTATGGCCACGTAACACAGACGCCTCTCCTCCTCAAGCGCCTCCGGGTCGGCAAGGCTGCGGGTAAGGGGAAAAAGACCCTCCGCTAAACCAACCAGGAAGATTACCTTGAACTCCAGTCCCTTGGCGGAGTGGATCGATAAGAGCTTGACCGCATCCCTGGACCACTGGGCAAGCTCCAGATCCTCCAGAAGTGCCAGGTGATCGAGGAACAAACCGAGTTCACCCTTGCGGAATCGTGCCGAGGCTTCCTTGAGTTCATCGAGAACTTCCGATGCTTGATAAGAGGAAAACCTCCTGGCGGCGACCTTGCTGCTGGCGATGAACTCAAGCAGGTCGGAAGGACTAACCTCATCGGCTCGCTTACCCCACTCGGCAAGATCGGCAAAGAACCGCTCTATCGAACGGCGGGAACGGGTCTTGGCATCCGGCGAGAGCCTGAGGAGACCCTCCTCTATTATCAGCGGATTGGTTTCCGGTTTCAGCGACAGAAGCCACTGCCAGGCCGGGATGGAGCCGGCAAACGAGCGCTCGCGCAGCGATTTAAGGATATCCAACAAACAGCGCACCTCATCGCGCTCGTAGAAAGGCTCTGAGCCGATCACGCTCGCAGGAATGCGCTCCGCGGCAAGCGCCTCCTCGAACGCCCGCGAGTAGGAGTTTACCCGGTAGAGCACGCTGAAATCGGAGGGCCTGTAGCCCTTTTCCTGAACAAGACTCTTGATGCGCTCGACAACGAAACGCGCCTCGTCCGCCACACCCCTGGCCTTGTAGAACTCGAATCGCCCCGCGTTCTTTGCAAGGGAAAGATGCGGAACCACTGAGGAATACTCGGAGCCGGACATCAGGTTCCCTGCTATCTTAATGAGTTCGCTCCCAATCCTGAAAGAGGCGTTGAGTTCGCGGCGCTCGATGGGTGCGAACACCTTTGCCGCGGCCTCTATCAACCTTGGGTCCGCACCGCGCCAGCCGTAGATGGACTGGGCCGCGTCGCCCGTAAGAAATAGGCCTGTATCCGGACCGCACATCAAACGCAGCAACTTGAACTGCAAAGGATGCAGATCCTGCAGCTCATCCGCTAATATATGGAGGAACCTGGAACGCCATCCATCCCGAAGCTCGGCATCACGTTCAAGCAAACCGACGGTATCGATTAAAAGATCGTCGAAATCAACCGCGTCGGAATCTTTCTTGACTTGTTCATAGTCCTGCCAGAAATCGCGAATCTGTTTCTCTGAAGGTGTCTGAGCAGGATAGTCCTCAAGGGTCTCGCCTTCGAGCCTGAGGTCGGCAAGGCTCCGGGCAAGTGCCCTCGCACGGTTCTTCCCCCATTTCTTTGCAAGACCCTTAAGTATCTCCTCTGGACTCACCGTCTTGAACTCAGGGGATAAATCAAGCCTCCATCCCTCGATGCGCAGTAGGCGCCAGCCGAACGAGTGGACGGTCTCGATCCACACGTCGGGCAGGCTTCTGCCAAGCAGCCTCTCCAGCCGCGTCCGCATCTCCTCAGCCGCCCTGCGCGAGAAGGCAAGGAAGAGAAGCTTGTCCGGAGAGATATTTTGTCTCGTAAGATGACAGGCCCGGTGAACCAGCAAGGTGGTCTTTCCCGTTCCCGCCGCTCCTGCCACCAGCAACCGGTTTTCGGCTGATTCAACGATATCGCGCTGCTCAGCGGTGAGTGTTACTCCCTCAACCGGCGCTTTCTTGGCGGATACGCCGGAAAGGACGATCCTGCGACCGCGGGTTTGGAGGTCACCTAGCACCTCTCCAGCGTCCTGCGGCCTGGCCTCGGCGTCTTTGGCCAAAAGAGAGAGGATGGTGTCGGTGATCGTTTTGGGGATTTCAGGCCGCAGGCGCGACGGATCGGTGGGTGCTTCATTCATGAGCTTCGTGCGGATCTCCTCGTAGTTGGCTCCCTGAAATGGAAGAACACCGGTAAGCATCTCGTAGAGGATAACGCCTGTACTGAAAAGATCGGATTGCGACATGAACCTGCCTGACCACGCCTCCGGGGACATGTAGAAAGGGGTGCCAGCCACCGACGCGGCAAGCGAGCCTTTCTTAAGAAACCTGGCCAGACCGAAGTCCGCGACCTTCACCTCCCCATTCTCTGTAAGAAGTATGTTCTCCGGCTTGAGGTCGCGGTGAATAACGCCTCTCTCGTGAGCGTAGGCGAGGGCGGATAATGTCTGTCTTACGATACGCAACGCCTCTGTGATATCAAGCCTGCCACGCTGCAGCTTGTCGCGTAGAGCAGAGCCCTTAACGAATTCGGCGACCAGAACGAAGTGGGTGTCTATATTGTCCGCCGAGTAGAAACGGACGATATGAGGATGAGAAAGACCTGCCAGGAGCCGCGCCTCGTCCTTGAGCATCTGGATGTCTGCAGCCCTCATGCGCGAGACCTTGAGCGCGAAATCCATATCAAGGATGGTGTCGTGTGCTAAGTAAACGTCGCCGAACTGACCGCCGCCGAGCCAGCGCAGGATTCGGTACTTGCCAAGGGTCTGACGAATCAATTGACCGCCGGGAAGAACGAGGCCTGAAGTATCACGTCGTCGGTGACCAGGGCGCGGCCCACCAATCTTCGGTCCTCAAACCGCCAGTCCTGGCCAAGGGACACGCCGGGGTAGCGTGACGGTTCAAGGCCGGTGATTCGATCAAGAAAGCGATTCAGTTCCTTTCGGGAAGCTGGATTGCCCACGGACCGCCGTTCGAGTGCGTCCAGCGCGTATCCTTGAAGCAGCCGTGGGGCAAGACGGCGGAAGAGATCCGAGTCGGACGAATACTCAAGACCGAGTATATCCTTGCCAGCGGCGACGATCATCCCCTGAGCATCTGCAAGTTCTTCTGCATCAAGCGCGTAGCGCGCGGTTTCATCTGCAAGGGTGGTTGCAAGATCGTGAAAGGACGAGGTAGCTGAGGAGACCTTAAGCGAGCTGAGCTTGCGTATGACCTCGTCCCAGATAAGTCGCTGGGGCGCTCTGAAGCTCCGTTTTGATTTGAGCGAGGAGTTTACCCCCCGGCAGATGATGGAGCGCAATCTGGGGTGGGTCGAGGTGAACGAACCCTCGAAGGAGCTTGAACCACCCCAGCGGCCCTCCTCGATGCAGGCTACGGGTACAGGGACAGAGGTTCGAGCATCTATAAGAGCAGCGGTGGTCGTAACCCTTGCCTGCCGGGCGCCGAATATCTCCTCGCCGTCGAGCAGGAACAAAGGCTCATCTGCCTGGTTGTCGAGTATGATCTCCTCTACCGCGGGGGCCTCAAGCTCGCTGATATCCACCGTGCCGGCGTCCATGGCCTCGGCAAGGGTAACGAGTTTCCTCGAACTGCCCCCTCCATTGGACAGGGGGTAGACGGTCAGGTTGCGAACGAACAAAGGATCGTCTATCTTCAGCTTTGCCAAGCTCTCAGAAAGAGTCACGGGCATTCTTACCTCCCTAAGGATTTTAGAGATTCCTCTACTGCGGCTCCCATCTCGTATGCGCCCGAGCCGTCCTCGTAGTAATGCGAACGCTTACGAAATATCTTAAAACCGGCTTTCCGGTACAAACGAATCGCCGCCAGATTGGTGGTGCGAACCTCGAGATAGGCCCACTCGCATCCGGCATCGCGGCCCTGTTCGAGTATCCCTGCAAGCAGCATCCTGCCGTATCCCTGTCTTCGCAGCAAAGGGTCAACCGCCAGGTTCACGATGTGGAGTATGTTTGTCTCGAAGCTCTCAACACTGGCGCAGACGTATCCCCGGACGATGCCGTCCATGTCCAGTACCTGACAAATAGAGTTTTGCAGAGCGCACATATCCTTAATCATCCGCTTTGACCACGGGGCTTTGAATGACGCCCGCTCTATCTCCGAGACCCCTCCAAGATCAACCGCCTTCATGGCTCTAAGATTCGGGTCTCTTTGCATCGGGCATTCGCAGGTAGAATGGTTCAAGATCGGCCGGATCTTGTGCATCTTCCCGCCTCTGCCAGGCAAGCCGGGCAAGTGCCGCAGGGGTGGGGGCGATCTGAGGATTTTCAGGCATATGTAGACGTTTGCCAAGGGACGCTCGCAAAGACCCTTCGTATTTCAGGCTGGCAGGACCGAAGATCCTCACAGGCTCCGTGTGCACCGGGCTTCCGGCCAGAGCGGAGATGAACGCGGGATCAACGATTACCGGCTCGCTGACTCTTTTCGATCCCTTGTAGAGTGCGGTAAACACCTCGCCCTTGTACGCATCGAGCACCGGCAGACGGAATTCGGCCTCGTCCTCGATGGGCAGGCTCGCGTTGAGCACGTCGAGCGTCATAACCGGAACGATCTTCAAGCAATGAGCGAAGGCTATCCCTTTGGCAAAAAGCAGGCCGATGCGCAGGGCGGTAAAGGAACCCGGGCCGATCGAGCAGGCAATGAGCGAGAGATCGGTAAAATCCTTACCCGCTTCTCTCATGACTTCCTGGATCAACCCGGAAAGCACCTCGTTGTGCCTGGACCGGCTCTCAACACTGCGCTCGGCAAGGATCTTATCCTTCTCGGCAAGCGCCGCGCCCGTCCAGATAGAGGATGTCTCGATTGCCAAAAGCAGATCGTTCACGCAAGCCTTTTCTGGATAGGGCCGTTGACGGTTATCCGACGATGGAGAGGATCGTCGGGAACGAACGCCATCTCGACTCGACTCAGCGTACCGGGCAGCCAGCCGGCGTGATCTGCCCACTCGACAAGCATCACCCCGTCTTCATTATAGATCTCCTCCAGATGCAGGCCGTCTGCACCCTGCGGATCGAGCCGGTAGAGATCAACGTGTTTTATCTCGAAATCAGCCTGATAGGTGCGAACCAGAACAAAGGAGGGGCTCTGCACCCTTTCTGCAACCCCCAGCCCCTCGATGATTCCCTGGATAAGGGTGGTCTTTCCTGAACCCAGCTCCCCCTTTAAGGCAAGCACGTCCCCGGCCAGAATGCTCCGGGCTATGCGTCTGCCGAGTTCGCGGGTCTCGTCTGGATTCTCAGTCTCAAACTCGATCACGATCGTCGTCCTCCCGACTATCCTCCTCCCCTTTATTCAACCGGTACAGATGCAGGCATCCCTTGAGTGTAAGGTCGCGGTCCACGAGTTCTATGGCGTTCGCGAACGGGGCGAAGCGGTCGGCCAGGCCGCCGGTAGCTATAAAGGTAAAGTCTATCTTCGTTTCTCTTCTGACCGCGGCCCGCACCGCCTCGATCAGACCTACCGTCAGAAGATAGGAACCCGACTGCAGGCACTCCTCGGTTGAACGTCCAACGTAGCGGGAAGGCTTCTTGGGCTTGATCTCGAACAGCTTAGAGGTAGAAGAAACGAGAAGATCCAGGCTACTCTTCAGGCCGGGCGCTATGATACCCCCAAGGTACTCACCCTTGCTCGTGACGAAATCTATGGTGGTTGCCGTACCGAAGTCCACTATAGCCACGTCCTTGCCGTAATCGAAGTAGGCACCAACCGCGTTGGCGATACGGTCGGCACCAAGGTTGGAGAGGTTGCGGTAGAGGATGGTTATGCCCGTATTGACATAGGGGGTAACGACCAGAGGCTCCCCCAGGTTGAACCGGCTGCGGAACATCTCGACGAACCGCCCGGTAAGCGCGGGCACCACCGAGCATATCACCGCGTCCTTAGGCTTCCGGATGCCCAGGGCTTTGAGTTCTATGAACATCTCATCCGGCGTGCGCTCGGGATGCGTGGTCAGACGCGCGGCCCAGGTCAGGCGGGTGCCCTCGGCGGTGGCTACCTTGGTGAACGAGTTGCCTACGTCAACCAGAACTATCATCCCGCCTCAAGAAGATGCTGTGCCGGAACGGTGAAGAGTTCGCCCTCAGAGCTCTGAATCAACGCCTCGCCTGATGGCCCAAGGTCAAGAAGACGACCTTCACATATCCGATTAGCGCGTATAACCTTGACCGGCTGGTCGGCCTCCAGGAGAACCCGGCGAATGGAGGATTGAAAGAATCGAAATCCATGCTCGGCAAACTCGTCCATCACCTTAAGCATACCGGAAACTATGGAGATAAGCAAGACCTCAATATCGAACTCCGCTTCTGCCAGCATGCGAAGGGAGACTGCAGAGGAAGCCAGGTCGCCTTCAAAACTTAGCTGGTTCACGTTCAATCCCACGCCTGCGCCCAGACGTGCGTCCCATCCTTCAACCATAACCCCGGCAAGCTTTTTTTCTCCCACGTAGAGATCGTTCGGCCACTTCATCTCGAGGGACGACACCTTTGAGGAGAGCTGTGTCCATAAAGCGTATGCGGATAAAAGAGGCACCGCCCAGTCCTGCTTTTGTCTCTGGAGGACCAGGGTAAAGTAGAGCCCCCCCTTATCCGATCGCCAGCGCCTTCCCAATCTGCCCTTGCCTGCGCTCTGCTCTGAAGCGCAAACGAGATAGGGCGGCTGGACACGCATGGCACGAGCCACGTCCTGGGTGGAGGTAACCTCCCCGTAACACTCTACATGTAAGCCCCCCAGGGCTTTACTAGTCCTCGCTGCGTCCATGCTCATCGAAAAAGGCCAAAGGCATATGTATGGAGACGTAGGTGTGGTTGTGCGGATACTCGAACGTTCCCCTGGGGAAGTCGTCCATCTCGATTCCTTCCTTCAGGGTAAACATAAAACCGGACCGAAACCGCATCTCAAGATTCAAAAGCAGCCTGGACTGGATGAGGCTGCCGCTGTAAGGCTCGGTGATCAGTGTGTGGTTGTTGTAGATGTAGCGCCACGAGCGCTGATACCCTGCCTCGAAAACAAAAGCAGGCCATGGATTCCAGCTCATCAGTGCCGTAAGGACGTGGTAGTCGCGGCGGTAGGATACCGAATCCATATCACGGTTCGTCCTCCATATCTGATGGGTGCATGAAAGCTCAAGCCGCTCGGTAGGTGAAAATGATACGAAGGGCTTCAGGTAGCGGTCTATTAGCGTGTCGGCCGTCAGGACCCCCTGAGCATGCCAGCGGGTCTCGGTGCGGTCGAGATGCCAGGCAAACCGCGTGCCTACCCACAGATCCTTAAGAGGCTGCAGCTCAATCCTTCCCCACGCCGAGCTATGGTCTTGATCACGTTCCCACTCGTATAAGGCGCTGTCAGGCCAGCAAAGCCTCTGTTGAGAACGGGTGCCCAGCTCGGCATGAAGCCGCAGACGCATCCACCCAAGCTCGCCTCTCGCGTCAACCTCGAACCTGTAAGGGATCTGCATGAAGGAGTCGTTCTTAGGGCCGGCAGGGGTATACATAAGACTTACGTTGTGATCGAAACCCTGAGCTATCGCGTAAACGGCCACCCAGTCGGTAAAATCCCTGCGCCAGGCAAGACCTATACCCGCCTCGTCCTCCTTCTTGAAATACGAAGGAACCGCCACCAGGTGCAGATAGAGATCGCGCGCTACACGCATCGAAGGCTCGAACCGGTGCTGGGTTATGGAAGTCTCGTAGTCACGAAGCATGAAAAAACGATAACGCAAACTGAAAGGACCGGCTAAAGTGGCCTCCGCCCTGGCTTCGTAGATCTGGTACCAATGCCTCATGTCGTGGCACCCCTGAGAGGTACGGAAGGCTGAGGGTGAGGTCTCGTATGCCCGCTCCCAGTAGCGCGAGAACGCCGCTATGTCCATGTCCATCCCGTAGTAGGTGGATTCGTCCTCAGGCTGGACGAACGCCAGAATCCCAAGCAGGATAACGCTCATAAAGGGACTTTAGCCGCAGGGATTAAAATGTCAAGTCCAGTGAACCGACCGTCTCTGTCAGTCTGTCGGCGACTATGCAATTTGATAAGGGGGGATGCCCAAACACTATGCACTTTCCTTACACTTTCGTGCATGTTTTTTGGGTTTGGGAGTGGTTAAAAAAAAGGGGCCGACCCGTAGGCCGGCCTTGGGCTTTTCCACCCGATTGGGGATAGGATGGAATGGATTCAGTCCACTTTTACGATTTTTACTATCGTCCTATCTTCATCCCGCGCGAAGTAGGTGCCTTGCGGCAGGTTGGAGAGGTAAACCTTGTCGTTTTCTATGGCGTTCTCAATCACCCTCCCTGTAGCGTCCACAAGCTCGGTTGCTCCGGCAACGTTCACGTAAGGTCCTTTGCTTATCAGGCTTGGGGTGTTGCCCGTCGGCTGGGCGTCGCCCACTGGCTGCTCCGCAATAGCAGTTGCCGTATCCGGCAAGAAGATAAGCGCCTGTAGATAAGCGTCACGACAACTAGCACGAGACCCCCCTCTTCCATTTGTTATCCTAAGGTGAATGGTATGATTTCCAGGACTAAGGGAATAGGTATAAACGATATGAATAGAACTGGCTGCATACTCCTCCACGTATGCTATGGGGAACAGATTGTCCCCATTTAATCGCAGGAGCATTTTTGCCACATCGGCTAACCCCCCTGCCGTAAACAGCACGTAGCATGAGGTATCCACAGAGAACGATAGTTCAACTACAGTGACCGTATCAATTACATCCCCAGGGATCGTAATCGTTCCTTCCTGATACGCCTCGATCAGCAAGGGCGCTGCGACAAGAGAACTTGCCGCAAGCAGCACAAGGGCCGCCAATAAAAGCTTCTTCATAATACTTCCTCCTTTTATACTTCTATTATCACCTCGAATCCAACTTTGTCAAGTCCTACCATCCTGGTTCTCCAAGCGAGCCTTTGGATTTCCCAATGACCCTGCCTTGCTTGAGGAACGTGGCGTAATCACCCATCTCAGACTCATAAAGATGACGCTTCAGATGCCTGAGTTCATCGAAACCGTCGCCTTCCATGCCTGCTAAGCTAACCACGTTGTTAATAAGGGGCACCATTACGCCAGGAGAAAGAGGTTGCTCTGGCTGCGCCGTGAGCTCCAGTCTTCCCCCAAGATAGACTTTCATTGTAAGCCAGTATTGATAAGCACCTTCGGGGGGGACGTCAGGGTTCCATCCTCCCACCATCTCTGTATTGATTTGGATGAGATACCATTTTTCAGCATCCAAAGGGGTTGTGCCTGATTGAGATACCTGGTCAAAGAGCCAGCCTTCAAGCACGCCTTGGGTTACCTTAAGAGCAAAACCTGTCATGCTCTCAGAATAGACAAAGATCGTGCGATTCTGAGAGGGGTCAGAGCAGTACCAAAGGAACTGGAAGCTTCGCTTGCCTATGCAATCAGCGCCAAAAAGCTCTATGGGTTCGGACTCCGTAAGAACCCTCAGTGCGGGGCGGTTGAAGAAACCGGAGGGGTACAGCTCACAGCCGACAGCGGTGAGCTGTTGGCTTACTGTACTTTTACTATCTTTACTATCGTCCTATCTTCATCCCGCGCGAAGTAGGTGCCGGTGGGTAGGTTGGAGATGTACACTTTGTCCTCTGAGATTGCGTTCTCAATCACCCGGCCTGTGGCATCTACAAGCTCGGTTGCGCCTGGCGCGTGAACAAAGGGTCCTTTGCTTATCAGGCTTGGCGTGTTGCTACTCGGCTCAGCATCACTCGTAGGCTTTTCTAGCACAGCAGTTGCCGTATCCGGCAGGAACACCAACGCCTGAAGGTAAGCATTGTAACAACTAGCAGAGATACCTGCTTGGAAATTGGTTATTCTGAAGTGAATGTTGTGTTCTCCCGTCTCAAGCGGATAGGTATAAGCAATATCAATAGAACCAGCCCAGCGTTCTTTTGCTATGGGGAATAGGGGGATACCATCCAATTGCAGAAATCCTTTCCCGGGATGAACCAATCCCCCGGCCGTAAACAGCACGTAGCATGAGGTATCTACTGAGAACGATATCTCAACTGCCGTTACCGTATCAATTTCGTCAGATGGGATCGTAATCGTTCCTTCCTGATAGGCTTCAAACAGAACAGGCGCTGCGACAAGAGAACTTGCCGCAAGCAGCACAAGGGCCACCAATACCCAAAAAACGGGCACAGATAAAAGCTTCTTCATAATACTTCCTCCTTTTATACTTCTATTATCGCCTCGAATCCAACTTTGTCAAGTCCTACCATCCTGGTTCTCCAAGCGAGCCTTTGGATTTTCCAATGACCCTGCCTTGCTTGAGAAACGTGGCGTAATCACCCATCTCAGACTCATAAAGATGACGCTTCAGATGCCTGAGTTCATCGAAACCGTCGCCTTCCATGCCTGCTAAGCTAACCACGTTGTTAATAAGGGGCACCATTACGCCAGGAGAAAGAGGTTGCTCTGGCTGCGCCGTGAGCTCCAGCGTTCCCCCAAGATAGACTTCCATCGTAAGCCAGTATTCGTAAGCGGGCTCGGGTGAAGCATTAGGGTTCCACCCGCCGACCATTTGGGTGTTGATTTGGATAAGATACCATTTTTTAGCCTGAAGCTGAGTTGTGCCTGATTCCGATATTTGATCAAAGAGCCAACCTTCAAGCACGCCCTGGTTTACCTTAAGAGCAAAGCCTGTCATGCTCTCAGAATAAACAAAGATCGTGCGATTCTGAGAGGGGTCAGAGCAGTACCAAAGGAACTGGAAGCTTCGCTTGCCTATGCAATCAGCGCCAAAAAGCTCCAAGGGTTCGGACTCCGTAAGAACCCTCAGGGCTGGGCGGTTGAAGAAACCGGAATCATACCACCCCCAGAACTGCGAGACACCACCCGGCAAGTCGGCCTGCTGGCCACTGACGCCGGGGAAGCTTTTGATTAGATCTCCTTTGCCTTCGTTGCACGGGAAGTAGAAGAACAATCCTGGCATGCCTGCTGCCCGCTCGCCGTTGAAGCAATCCGAATATCCCCCGCCCGCAAGCTTCCAATGAAGAACCTCAACGAACTTCTTGTCCGTCGGCAATACCAGGGTCCCGTTCTCGTCGGTGTTATAGGAACCCAGGTAGGCCCCGGAGATCTGATCCCACACCTCAACGTTGATGGCCGAAAGGCGCTTGCCGCGCAGCCGGTCATGAAGCTCCTTTAAGTCCTTTACCGGCCCTCCTTCATAAAGTGCGCTTAAATCGCGCAGGCGAACGAGTTGCTTACCAGGGTAGTTGATGTCCAGGTCTATGGTTCCGACCCTTATTACCTCAACGGTTCTGGTGCTCATTTAACACCCCACGCGATTGCTGTGCACTCGCGCGGGGACCCCGCAGTCCCCGTTCCTTTTGAGAACTCAAGGAACTTTGTCATTTTCACTCCTTTCTCTTTCACCCCTTCCCCTTTATCCCCTCCCACCAGGGGAGGGGAGGCGATCCTTTTTCCCTCACCCCCTCCCCTCTCCCAAAGGGAGAGGGGGGTAGGAGCTACAATCTTATGCCTGCTCAGCCTCTGAGTCTTCCCTATACTGGACGCCGTAGCGCAGATCAAAGTCCTGAGGGCTTGAACCGATGTTCTTGATGGTGACCATCATGGTGTCATCGGTTATGCGGTAGTCGGAGATCGCCTTTTCTTGGGAACCTCTGGCACCGACCTCCTGCTCATCGCCGCCTTCTCCTATCTGGAACTTGCGTCCTGATGAGTATGTCTCGTTGCCTCCGTGGATGTAGACCTCGAAGTCGGTTTCTGACTCACCGGTGGGATTAAACAGAAGGATTTTCTCCGGCCAGACCGGGTTGGGAAGCGGGATTTCATCAACGAGAACGATGCTATCCGGCTCGGTTTCAGGAAGCTGGGTCTCGTCTATAAGTCCAGTGAAGGCCTTGCGGTTGCGTCGCAGCGAGATGCCGCCGGCGGTGACGTAGGCGTCTTCGGAGGTAATGATCTTGTCCACTCCGGTGCAGCGCATTACCGCGCGGGTGCGGATAGCTCTCGCCTTGACTTTCACCTTGCGCCCAGGAGGTGCGTCTATCTTGATCTTGCGCTCCTTTGGTCGAATGGTAGGGTGCTCCGCATTGTTAAAGTCCGGCGTAGGCGGATCAGGGGCGGCGTCCGTACCGTAAGTATAGCACAGCTCGTAGGCCTCCGGCGTCTCGGTCCCGCCGGTAGGGGCGGGGATAACAATCTCCACGCCGCCGTCTACCGGGATCACGTTGAGATAACTCGATGCGGGCTCCCAGCAAACCACGAGGTCGGAGCCTACGATAAAATCGGCCTCGGCCCACTTGGTATAGTTGTCACCGGAGATCACGGACGCTACCTTGATCTTGTACTTGCCGCCCAGGTTGAGATCCTTGATGACGACTACGGGCGCTACGGGCGAGGCGATGCGGTTGTAAAACCGCGTGGTTTGTGGGTGCGTGGTGTCCACCTCGGCGTCGCTCTTGAAGGGGATCACCTGGGAGCGGTATATCTCCGCGTAGGGGCAGATGTAGTAGGAGCCGGATGCGGCGTCAGGCAGGTCGTCTTCGCAGATCACCCAGGTATCGCCCGAATCGGTAATCTTGGAATGCCAGCTTTCGTCGGCCTTGACCAGATAATAATAGCCAGGCGGATCGGTGATCCATAGAGGCGTAGGCGTGGTTTTCCATGCGGTGACCCCGGATTCCGTAGGCATGGTGAAGTTGCACTTTTTGTGATTGCCCGAATCGCGGATACCGGTTCCCCAATCACCTATCCAGACCTTGACGTCTGCCAAAGGCGTGCCGGACTTGAGGTTGACTCGCTCCAAGGTAAGCGCGGATTGAGCGGCCGTAGTGCGGCCAAGCTCCTCAGGCATGATGGTTTCGATGCCGCCCCATGCCTCCTCGTTGCGCGTGCCGGAGAGGATGATGGGCATGGGCACGTCCCGGCCCTTGGGATAGTCGGGCAGTTCCGGTTTCGAGCCTGGGGGCGGCGGCGGACCTGCGGCCTCTTCACCTTCAGGAATAACGCCCGGCACCTTGTCCTGAGAAACGAGTTTGCACTCCCTGCTTAACCTGACCCCCTCGGTCGTTATCTGAATCTCTGCCCCCTCTGAAGGTTGTACGCACTTGGCAAGGCAGATATCGCCGATTCCCAGAGAGGTTTTGACCGTGATCTCAAACGAGTCCTTCTTACGGGTATCGTAGCTTGTCCCGGTACGATGTGCATTGCGAGGAGTGTCGGTAACGAACTTGTGAGCTATGACGATGAAGCGGTCGACGTTGTATTCGTCCGTAGGAAGATCAACGTCCGTTGGCGAGGAGACGGTGATGCGGCGTCCGTAGTCGACATCTATGTCATAGGCCCAGCCTGTCGAAACCGTCACGACCGGCGGCGTAGTAGTCTTCTGCGTTACGTCCAATCCCCCGCCGATGCAGGGCAAACATCCAAGGTCTTTGACGAGCCGACCGATATCCTCGTCCTGTGCGTTCTGATCAACCTGGAAGTCGGCAGGAAACAATCTGTCATTAGGGACATTTGCATCGTTTCTATTAAAACGTGAACTCACCTATACCTCCTTTCGGGGTCCCCGCGTAAGCGCGTAGCGATTTCGTGGGGTAGAGTAACGTTCGCGTCGTTGCGGTTGAAACGTGTGCTCATCTAAATCCTCCTTTTCCTGGTCCCATCGGCTTCACCCGTCCTGCCATCCAGGGCACGGAGTGAAGGCGTGGGGTGTAAATTCGGGGTCCCCGCACGAACACGAAGTGTTCGTGTAAGGTTGCTAAATCGTTCATTCACGTTCTCATCCAAACCAAAACACAACCCGGCGAGAACAACACTCAGAGTATAGCTTGACACACCTAAGTTTTTTACTAAAATATTATTATGTTGAGTCTCAAGATCATGTGCAAGCCCTTTAAAAAGGAGTGTTAACATGGCTAGGTCAAGATCAGGGGAGCCGCGGAACAAACTCCTTGCGATCCGGGTGACAGACGAGCTTTGGAACACCCTCGATCGCACCTGGCACGCAATCTGCGCCAAGGGCGAGCGGGTTACAAAGGAAGAGTTCCTCTCCCGTCTCTTAAAAAACGGACTTGAAAAGCACAAAGAAGAAAGCGGAATCCCGGGGTGACGGCGTAAGGCGCTATACTCTAAACTCTTACTCAGTATGGGCGGAGGATATTTGTATGTGCAGGAATGGATGAAGACGTAATCCCACGATACCCCAAGAGGACTAATGGAACGTGTATACGGCGTCCCCATCCCTACTCCACTGTCCTCACGAGATCATAATACCCGCCCAGATTCTCGGTTACGATAAAGCAGCGGGCCGGTGCGAGCTTTGTCTCCTGAACTGCTGAGACGGTCTTTTCGAGCTGCTCTGCGGTGGGTTCGGAGGTCAGCACCAGTAGGAAGTCCACCAGGTTATCCCACGGAACCCAGGTGGTATAGGGTGCATCTACGTCATCCCACTCAATGGGCCAGTCCGGGGCAAACGTGTAGAGCTCTATAATCTCCGGCGCATATCCTATGCCGCCCTCAATTTCTTCAACCCTTTTCTTGATCGCCTCGGCGGTGAGCGAGGCGGTAAAGTCGCGCAGCTCGGCAAGCAAAGCGTCGCGGTAGACCTCATCTGCTACGTATTGCGGCGGTTCCCCTGCGGTGGGCCGGGGAAGACCGAGCGTCTCGCCCCATTTATCCAGATCATCGCCGCAGGCGTATTGTATGAACCGCGCGTCGTAGACCTTGTTAAGTCCGTAGGAGACGAACTCGGAGAAGTAGGTATAATCAGCGGATACGGTCTCGGTGGCCTTGGGAGCAAGGTTGAAGGTAACGTCGAAGCGGCCGTCGTTGTAGTCTATGGTTCCTTCCCCGCCCTTGTTGGAGGTAAGGGTACCGTTACCCTGATCGGTAAAGGTCTCGGTGGTATCGTCTGAGACCAGTGCGCGGATTGAAACGCTACCGGGTTTGATTCCGTAATTCGCAAGGCTTCCCCAGAACCGCTTCTTAGTGCCGTCTCCGGTGCCTATATCCTCGTCGGTTATCGAACACTCACGCTTTGAAAGCTCGGTGCGGATGGTCTCCATAAGCTTGCGCAGAGGTGAATCTTCCTTCAGGTCCCGGAACGTTTTGCGGTTGGTCAGGACATCGAATGTGTAGCGAAATCTACCCATAAGACACACTCCTTTCTGGAATCCACTACTTCTCGGGGTCCCCGCAAAGGAGCGGAGCTGCTTTGTGGGGTGATCAAGGTCTTACGATTCGTGAGTATCGCAAAATCGAACTTAAACCTGCTCATGATCCCTCCGGCCACCCCCCTTAAATCCCCTCGCCCTTCGGGCACCCCCCTTCAGAAGGGGGGCAAAACAGTCCCCCTTTGTAAGGGGGAATAAAAGGGGGATCACCGAGGCTACCAACACCTCGGCTCCTGCCACGTTTCTATCCTCCTTTTCGCCTGCGGCGAAAAGATCGGAGGTCCTCTCCCTCCGGGAGAGGGCAGGGTGAGGGGCAATCCTGTACATGTTAAGTTTCCACCGATTTAACCAGCACTTCAGCGCCCACCACATTGTTTGCGTCTTCTTCGAAGAAGGTCTGGATGGCGGCGAGCGAGAATGTGTCGTCTTCGAGCACCGGACCGCCGTTGTATGAAACGACGATGTCCACCGTGTTCGGGCCCCGCTGGCGCATCGAGACCGTGGCGTCGGTCACGTAGTCTTTGTACTCTGAAAGCACCACGCTGCGGTACCAGGCCTTTGTTCCCTTGCCCTTCTGGCGGTACCAACTCAGCACGGCCTCGCGGGCCGTTTCGGTATCGATGTCTTCCGACCAGTCATGCCCCCACAGCTCGTAGTAACGGCGCAGGGTGGTGCGGTCCGCATACTGCGCCCAGAGATCAAGATACATCATCTTGATCCTGTCCCAGAGCAGGCTGATGGCCGCGGCCACCACCATGAGGATGGAACGCACCACGCCGCGCGTGCGCCAGTTGGTGATCTGCGGCGCCTCGTTGGCAAGCTGGGCCTTCATGTCCTGGAAGACCTCGCTAGCTGTTTTAAAGTGCATAAATCCTCCTTTCCGCTAATGCGGAAAGATCGGGGTCCACTCCCCCTTTATCCGGTTTGAGACCGTCCACCAGGGAGGAGGAACAATTTGCACCCTTGAGGGGGCGCTCCGCATTTTGCAATTTGAATCTTGAATTGTGAACGAAGCTCACGACATCCTCCTTATCACAAGCGACATCTCGCGCGGGCGAACCCTGGAGCGGGGAAAAACCCCGCAGATAAAGCCGCCCTCGGTCAACCGGATGTTATAACGACCCTCTAAGAGCCTGTCCTCGCGCTCGAGCGGCTCCCTTATCGCGTTGTATAAATCGGCCACAACGATCCCGGCCATGGGCATGTTGATGAACTCCGGAAGCCGCGAGCCCACACTGAAGGCAAGCGCCCAGTCGTAGTACTGGCACCATAGCTCGTTCAATAGATCCTGCTTGAGGCAGTCCTCCCCTTCCAGGAGAGCAAAATCCCCGTCTTCTATAATTACATCAAGGATACGACCGTCGTCGCAGTCGAGTTCCAGTTTTATATCTCTACCTAAATCAACCACTTAGGAACTCCTTTCCTGATTTCTCCTCCCCATTGATGTGGGAGGGCAGGGTGGGGGTGAGAGCGGTTCTCACTCTCCCCTTTATCCCCTCCCATCAAGGGAGTGGGATGATTCAATCCGTGCAATCTGCGGATCACTTCCACTCCTAGTCCGTAAATACCGTTTTAGATAATAGGCCAGTGGGCGGTGGCACCGGAGGACCGCTGGGATAACCTGGTGCTGTACAGTTGTGGACGTGAGAGGTAAGCCAGCCTATCAGCAAGTCGCCCAACGCAACCGGATGGGGGGCGTTCTTGCCCAGTTTGATGAGCGGCGATTTCACGTGCTTTGAGATGTCTATCTTTTCGGTTACCGTTTTGGAGACCTTGACGTCCACCGCACCCGCGGTCTGCACGAAGATGTTGTCCTCGACGTCTATCTCGATCCACAGGTTCTCGCCCTTTTTAAGGATCATGCGTTCCCATTTCTGGCACGCCTCTATTGTAGGCCTTCCGTCTACCCAGGTAACCAGAACCTCGGTGTTCTTCTCAGGAACCAGGATGAACCCCAGGTCCTTGTCGCCCTCCCTGTTGAGAACCCGCAACGGCATGGGAACGTGCTGCAAGAGCGTCTCGGACTCCTTCTCAGGCTGCACGTCGCACCAGAACCCGGGGATGCGGTCGGAAAGCGCCCATCCCGCCGGTGTGGTCTGCTGGACAGCCTGGACAGTGCCGATGATGGCGTCATCCAGGCCTTTGTCCGAGAGTTCCTGGAACAGCTTTCTTACGTCACTCATTAGACCCCCCGACATAAAACAAGCATGTCGTACTCATAAAACCTCCAATATAAAGCGACCGCGTCGCAACTCATTTTATCTCCTTGACGTATGCACTCATTACTCCCTCTCGCGACTCATCCGGCGGCTTGCGGACCTCAACCGTCATCCTGAATCCTCCGGTAGGGGAATAGTTGAAACTGACCGATTTTGCCTCGTAGTAACCGTTAATCTTTCCGGGATGTTCAGCTGACTCCAGCTTAAATATCTGGGAATGCCGCAGCCCGGGGTTGCCAAAGGTAGTAAAACTTCCCGTGTACTGGGTGGAGTTAAGCATAGCGAGTCTCTCCTCGGCGCGGCGCATGGCCTCCGCCTCGTTTTCCGCCTTGCTTTTCTTAAAATCGTAGTGCGCGGTAAAGCTTACCTCTTGCTCCTCGCACTCCTTATCTTCTTCAGGCACCTCTGCCGTTCCTTCAACTGACTTCGAGGAGTACTTTGTATCAACCAGATTGCATGTAACACGCCTGTAGGGTTTCTGGCTCTGATACTTGAGGTCGCTGGCGGAGATGATATTGCCCCAGGATGCAGAAGGCATGCTTCCTTCCTCAACGTTGGATTTTTCTCGACCGGAACCTATGCGATAGAGCAGTCGGGATGATTCTGCTCCTGCATCCTTGGGAAGATATTTCTTGTTTTTCCGACAAGGAAATGGAGGTCCAAAGTAAACCTCATCGGTACCGGGAAGACAAAAGTGTATCCACTCCGTATCCTGGGAGAGCCTGGCCATTGCCTGGGCCACCGTTTGTTCCTTTAACTCAAGACTGCTGGTTCGACAGTCCCCTTCCTCTTCATCTTGGGGAGTGGGTATGTATGCTTTAAGGCCTGCTTTTGAGAGCACGTCCACGGCTATGTCACTGTACCACATAGGATTACTATCGGTGCCGTAGGTCTTGTTTACGTAATTGTGCTTGGCCTTGCGGAAGGCATCCTCTGCCTTAATCACCAGCGGCAACTCGGGCGAGACCCATGACACATGGCCGGAGAAAACCGTCACCAGTTCAGCCTTCTCGCCTATGTATCCAAATTTTATCACCAGCTTATCTTTGGGGGTTATGAGTTCTGCCTCCTTCCCTTCCTTGTCTTTGATCATGGGTTTCTTGGAGGTGGGGACGTGTACCTCGGCGCTGTCGCATGGCTTCTCCGAAGACTGGTTTACCGTAATCTGGGATATGGCTTTTACATCGTATGTCCCCACGTCTTTGCCGTCTTTATTGACGTTTGTAATCGTCACCTGGAAAGCAGGCCGAAGTACCGCCATCACCGCCCCCTGTAGAATATCTCTCGCCAGCGCTGAGCCCTGCGCATATTAGGTTTCCTCGCACGTGCAAAGTAACTCACACGGTCGCCGGCTATGGGCACGTGATCTGTATCCCAGCGATTGTATTCGTAAAGATCGAAACACAGAGTCGGATCCTGATAGCGATCGGTAACCATAAGAACCACCGGATCAAAGGATGGATCGGCCGCGGTCTGAGCAATAAACCCCGCCACCTTGCAAGTTTCCTCCCGGACATCAAGGTACGGGATAAAAATCTCTAAACCCGGAGAGGTCGTTTCCGGATCGTCGCCGAGCGCGTTAAGATTGGCATGATAGATCACCCGCCACAAGGAGGCGTCCCCGTAATAAAGCTCGGCAAGAAGCCAGATATCCTCTCCCTGGTTGAGAGAGTGGAAAAACCCGCGATCGGAATCATACTCCATAATTAACCTCCAGAACCTTCGTTTGGAAACAAATCGGCATCGGCATCCATCTCGGCCACCGCGGTGAGTGTGACCTGGTAACGATGGTTCTTGACAGGATTCACCGCAATGGTTTGAAGCACCACCATTCTTATCCCCAGGTCCGAAAGCAGGGAGCTCCTCGGATCCAACAAGGACTCCTGTCCGCGAAACACCTGGCTGGCGCTCTCCGCCACGTCCTGCACTTTCTTACTGTTGAAGTGCAGTCCTACGCCTTCGGTTATGGACACCGTGCCCTTATGGCTGCGTACGAGCAGTGCCAGCGCCGAGATTACCTTGTGGGCCTTGACCACCCCGCCGCCCGAGATTAAGGGCCTGCGGTAATCCCCGGCCTCGAAGCTGATGTTGAGGTCGTATCCCGAGAACCCCATGTCCTCCTTGACCGTATCAATTAAGCCGTCAACCTCGGTTATCACTATCTTGCATCTCCCGCTGACGGTGATCTGACAGGGGAAGGGGATTCGGACCTCAATCCCCCCACCTTCAAGAACCAGGTAATCGGTATAGGTGTAGAAGGTTCCTGACCGGTGGGTGGTGAACACCGCATCGGTGATCCCGCTCGCCGCATTTTGCGCGACCTTCGCAACGTCTTTAAATCCCATTAATAACCTCCTTTGTTATTGACTTGAGTACTCTGCAAAAATTTCGCACAGCATCTCCTCTAGAACTCTTTCATCCAAAGGATGATCGTGGACACTTACGACTTCAACATCTATGTCTTCAGGTGCCAAATTGCTTTGACTCGGTATTGAATGGTTTATTGAACTCTGATTGTTCGTTAAACTATCAATAATCTCCTCAGGTGTTATTTTTCTTTCAGGAACATCATCGACTTCAAATCCGGGTAACCCTTCAGAACCAACTTTGTAGTAGTAATATGAGCGATAGTATTCGTATAATAATTGCTGCTCCCGAGTGGCTTCGGGTGGTAAAGATTCGCCGCTCATAACTTTTTCGATTATTTGGTTCACACTTTCATATAACTGTTGATTGTGCTGGCGTACAACATCTTCAGAACTTGGTTCAATATAAAACGGATCCATTTTATTTCTTAAAGTTGTACGAATTTGTTTATTTTGAGCAGTCGCCTTGGGAATTTTTTCACCCGGACACAATCTTTGAAAATCCGTGACATTCGCCTTACATTCGTTAACGTATCTAGATAACTCAGACAATTCATCGTCAGTCCATACAAAATTTGGTAATTCGCCATCCTTGTTATCACTTGTACGAGGTACTATGACTTTGCCTTCCAATACATCTTCTAAATATGCTATTGCCCCGGCATCTGTTGCCAGATAAGCATACATATTGGGGGTAACATCCCAGTATTCAGCAGAAACCCACAATTGATAAATCATCTGTACACCAGTGGCAACCGCTCCAGGATCATATATATCAGGCAATGTTCCCGAAGCAACTGCGCTAAGGGCAAATTTACTGGGACGCACTTGGGTACGTAAATATTTCTTAACTTGTTTTTCTCTGCTTATTAAACTAAAACTCTGATCTTTTTTTCCAATAGAGGGCCCCGCGTGCATCTGTGATGCTTCCCATTGCCTAGTTCCTGGAACAGCTGCCTCAAATGCTTTCCATAATTCTTGGGTAGCCTCATCAAATACTGCCCTCCTGCTAGCTTCTAGTTCAGCCATTATCCTGTTCGCTTCCGCTTCACCCCTGGTTGCCGATATATCGCTTGGAACTTCGGGAATTACTATTCCTTCTCTTAAGGCTCCTAATTGTTCGTTCAATTCTGCTAAATATTCAGCAGGTACTTCATTCTCTTGTTCCTTTTCATCTTCCTCCTCAACTTCTAAGATACTTGGGTCCTGCGCCCCACCAAACCAATAATAGGGGCATCCCGGATTAAGCAAAGGATCAGGGTAACTCCTCCACTCTTTTTCTTGTTGGGATAATCTTTTGTAATACTCCCTATATTCCCTCGCAGGTTTTACGTAGTTTTCATCCCACCATTCTACACTAATAAACCTCGGTCTGTTGCTGGGATCAAAGTCACTGTCAGTCCAATTTGAAAAGTTCTGTGGCTCTTTCATATACTCCTACCCCACTCTACTTTGGCTTTCGAGCCAGGCGGTAACGTACTGTTCGAGCTTTTTCTTGCTGATGGTTTCGTGCCTGTTGACAATCATTCTAACAACCTGCTGGGGCTGCATTTGAGGCTGCTGCGACTGTTGGGGTGCATTCATCTGATTTAATGGGGTCGTACCCAGGCCGATATTGGGGTAGTCGGCTTGCGGTCCACCGATGGGAGCCGGTATAAATCGGTCGGTAGAAGGAATCCTTGCCGACACGGCAAAAGACGGTGTCGCCGACGCCCCTGCACCCAGGCCTGCGCCGAGGTTGAATCCGCCGCCGCCGGTAACGCCACCTCCAAAACCTCCGCGAGATGGCGAGGTGGGTGCACTTCCACCGCCTATACCGGTAAACCCTAATGATGGTGTGGGCATCGCGGCTCCGTCCCATCCAATGTTGGCTAAGTCGACAGAAGGTGTAGTAGGGACTCCGCCGACAACCCCTCCAAGACCGACAGGAGAAGGCAACGCTGAAGGTCCTCCACCCAAACCGGGTAAACTCACCGAAGGGAACGAAGGCAAGCTGAGGCTTGAAGATTCGGCTTTGCCACCACCACCCGCTGGCATCCCAAGAAAGCCTGCACCAAAACCGCCAAGAGGTAAACCAAAACCAGGAGATGATGCTACATTAAAAGCCTCATTTTCTGGAGGAACATAATTGTAAAGGTCTCCTGTATTAGAGGGGGTTTTCATTGGAATAGGTATATTTCTTCTTTCCATCCACTCTTCTGCCCTCTCTAAATACCCTTCCAAATCAGGTCTTTCTTCGGCTGTATTCTCCAGAAAGTCTTTTATCCATTCAATCATTTTACTATCATCACCCCTTGAGTAGTCAATCTGGTCGACGGGATGCCATGTTGAAGATGTTGAAACAAATTCATCCGACTTAAAACTTACAGGTGCGCCTACTGTGTTAGGTGGTGTATATCCAGGGGGGCGCCTAACAAGTTCTGTTACAACCTGTTTGGGGTTGCCATAATAGAAAAAGAAGTTGTAATCACTCATCAAATCATCCCGTGCGAAATTTGGCGCTGCTTCCAATGTTGGACCCGTATATCTTGGTTGGGACCAACCTCCATACATACCTCTCTGAATACTTTCTAAAGCTTGCTGATCTCCATACAACAATCTGTTTAGCTCTTGTCTCGCAGGTGATATTCTTGATTCTGGCGGGCCAAAATAACCTAATACGTCTTGAGAAGGATATATTGACTCTTCCCATTGAATTTGTCTCTGTAATTCCGCGATTCTTTCTTCTCTTTCCCTCACTGATTTCTGGTAAGCTTGGGCACCCTCCAACCAATCGATCTTCAACTGACTTCTAAGGAAAGGAGGTAACATGCTGTCGGGCGTAGACATCATCCGGTATTGATACCATGATGTGTCAACGGTTGTGATCTGTAAATACCATTCTTGTATTTCCTTCAAATAATTATCAACAGAATCACCAAACATCAATGCGTTGCGTTCCTCAATCAATTGCAAACGAATAGCATCACTAGGTGCAGTTTCTATCAAAAGATCAATACCGGTTAGATCAGGATAATTACTATCGTCTTCGGCTAAACAAGAACTATTTGATGTCTGATCCTCCGGTTCTTCCGCCGTATCCAATTCCTCAACCTCTACTAAGCTTGGGTCCTGAGCACCACCGAACCAATAAAGTGGGCAACCCGGATTAAGCAAAGGATCGGGGTAACTCTCCCACTCCTGTTCTTTCTCTTCTTGCGTCTTTCGGCTGTAACTTTCTCTATATCTCCTCGCCGGTGCAACATAATTTTCATTCCACCATTCTACACTTGTGTTTCTTGGTCGGTTGCTGGGATTAAAATCATCTTCAGACCAATATGCAAATTTCTGTGGCTCTTTCATATACTCTACCCCACTACGCTTGTGCTGTTGAGCCACGCGGTAACATTCTGTTCATACTTTTTCATGTTGCTGGCGCTCCTTTCTTTTCTGGTTCGGAATATAGCCCCCCCTGTCTCCAGTTTCATTCATTCTAACTTCATAAACCAACAAAAAACTTTCGAGAATTGACCCGTATTTATTCTTTAATGCCACGTTCATCCTCCAAACAGTTTAGCGATAGCGGCGGCGAGGCGCTTGGCCTGCCGTTCCTCCAGCCACAGCGCCTCACCGTATCTTTGCCAGAATTCGCGCTCCGATTCAGGAACCGAGCCGAAGTAGTGTCTTATCATGGCCTCCGCCTGCAGCACCACGTTACGGTCTAGTTGCCTGCGGCGGGCTTGGGAAAATTTTCAAGCTTCACCTCCAGGCCGGTGCCTGCCACGCGCATGAGGTTTACCGCAATCTGGGGAACCAGAGCGGGCTTGGCCTCGATGAGCTTGCGGATCGCCATATGGTCCAGGGAGCAAGCAATGATAAGGTTGCGCGAGGCGTCATACAGCGACTCCGAGCCGGTGTCGTAGTAGAATTTTATCTCCGCGTGTCCCGGCACCTTGAAGCCGAATGTTTCGGAACCTACACTGATGGTGATGGGTGCTTGATTTTGTTCTTTGGCCATTTTTTTTCTCTCCTTTCGCGTTTTACGGGGCGGCCGCGCGGGCCGCCCCAGGTTTTGTTTGTTAAACGATCTTTCCGGCTACTGCGGTGTATTTGCGCACGATTTTCTTGGTGCTTTCGTCCAGAGACTCGCTGACGTCGGTAACGTCCACGTCCATGATGTTGACCACCTGCCAGTTGTATTCCTTATCGATCAGTCCGTCTGAACCTACTTTTTTATCAGCGTAGGCCACGGTGATGAGGAAAGGAGCGTAATCCAACGCATCCTTGTCTGCTACCCTGGCAATGGCCTCGAATTCGGCTGCGGCTTCCAGGGTCAAGGAGAAGTCGCAGGTGTAGGAGCGGTGTCCGTAGCCTATCCCGTGCGGGGCTGAACCGGCAGCGTACTGAAGCTCCTTTTCCTTTTTTGCCGACCAGTTGATGGACGTGATGCCGGTAAAGTCTATAGCGGCAATCTTGATGGTTACGTCTGTCCAGTCGTGGATCTTGCCGTTGATAAGGATGCTATCTGCCATTTTCGGCCTCCTATTCCTTTACGCCGGTCGTCAACTGGAACGTGGCGACAAGCTTCTTTTTGGTCGGCGTAGGCACGATCTCTACCTTGCAGTTTACTATGCCGTTTGACCAAATGTTTGCGTCAGGACGCAGGGTCAGCACATAGTTCATGATAGGTTTGTCGGTATCTTCCTCGGTTACCTTCATTGCCTCCAAGGGCCTTGAGAGATCGGCCTTGTAAGCGCCCATGTCCTTCTCGCTGATGCCTGGCGAGTTGACGTAGGGCATGTTCGCTACGCCTACCTGGCGCACGGACTCGTCCATTATCCTGCGGAAGCGGATGCAGTAGTAATCCGAGGTTGGCGAAGCCCTTGTCCAGTCGTCGGCAAACCGGATGCCGTAGCCGATGAAGTGCCTGAAGCTTAGATACCGCGCGTCGTTGAGCCGGGCAACGTTCGAAGGACTCATCACGGCATTGGTAACGTAGGAGTAGTCTGCGGAAACGATCTTGCCCGTTGCCGGAGCTACAGCAAAGGTCACCGAATACTCACCGGTCGCATATCGTATCCAACCTGCAACCGCTCCAGAAGTAGAATCGTAGAGGATCTCGTCTCCGCCGTCCACGAATTCCTCAGGCGAAGTATCGTCGGAGGTAATTACGACCGTCCATGGCAAAACTGGCGCTTTGGCCAGGAATCCCGTAAAGGTCTTTTCGATATCATCGCCGGCGCCGAGCGGTTCGCCCGTAATCGCGAATGGAGGCTTTGAAGGATAGATGGCGAGCGAGTTGGAGATGGCCATGTAGCGCACCCAGCCGATGGAATGGTGCAAATCCGCCTTGGAGACGAGCCCTGCGGCAGAGCCGCCAGCCATGCGGAGTTGCAGATTGCCGCGCGTATCGGTAAGCGAGGCCTGGCCAGCGTTCACGACGAGCCGGACCGAGTTCTTGGCACCGGCACAGGCGACGAGAAGATCTATCCAGTCGTCAACCTCTTCGAGCGCGTCGGCATCCTTCAAAGGCAGCATGGACGGCGCGTTGCAGATGAAGAAGATAGGGCGCTGTTCGTCCGTCCACAGGTTCTCGGCGATGGTAATGAGCGCGGTCCAGAAGTTGGTGACGGTCGTCTGGTCCCGGGTAGTCCAGATCTCGGCTGGCAGGTTGGAGACGTAGACGTATTCGAAGCCCATCCCCGACGTAGGATCCTTCCATGCAGCGGCTTTTTCGCACGCGGTGATTATCTCATCGAGCGTGGCGCGCGGTTCGTAGCACCACCAGCGGTATTCGTCACCGGCAACGAAGCTGTCGGCAGGGGTTCCGTCTTCGGTAAACTCAACGTACGTGCCGTTATCCAGTTCGAGCTTGGATTTTTTCGGCGGCCCTGCGGTAGTAACTGCAAAGCTCTTTTCCGCGCTCCAAGTAAGACCGTCGTTTGCCGAGACCTGATAGGTGGCGGTGGTAAACGAGCCGCCCTTGACGATGCGGAGTCTGTAGCGGCGGTTATAGCCGACCTGGGTGTGCGGGGAAACGTAGCCGACAGCGACTACGGCGGCGCCCCCGCCGGTCGGGTCGCCGTACTTCTTCTGCTCCGGCGTGGTGATGTCGATCGCAACCTTGGCCGCGGTCGCGCGAACGATGCCTATCTGGCTTGCACCGGCGCAGAACGCATCGTAGGCATGTTCGGTAAGTGTGCCGTAGCCATATTCATCCAGAACATCGCCTACGTCGCCCGTGAACTTAGTGTCCGTTGTGCCTTGTTCTGACGTTCCTACCAGGCAGAACAATCCGGCCAGTGAAGGCGGCAGAACGCCAAGCCCGCCTTCCTTGATCGTAGGATAGTAGCCGGGTAAATCTTTTATAGGCATCTGTTACTCCTTAGGGGCAAGGGGCTTAAGCCCCTTGTTGAGAAGGTGTTTGTTGATCGCGGCCTGTAGTTCAGCCTCGGTGATCTTCGACCGCTCGTCCCAGCCCATGGCGTTGCAAAGCACCGCTACGCGCGGGCGCGTCAGCTTGCGCTCTTGTGCCCATCGGCTGAGGGACTGCTTCTTTTCTTTTGCCATTACTTCCTCCTTAACCTCCGGTGGAGGCTTAGTTGGAGCCGGGGTTTGTGAAGGACCCGCAGAGGCGTTGAAGCGCTCAAGCATCTTACGGAACTCTTCGCGGGCTACGACCTCGTCCGGCGAAACCCCGTGCAATTCGCAAAACGCCGGAAACTGCTCCTCTGCAAGCTTGTAGCGCCTTGCGAACTCGGCCACTGAGTAGCGGTCTTCTGTAGACATAACTCTTCCTCCTTTTTTAATTAATCTCATCCCTGGCCTCAAGGCCCTGTTATCTCCGGCTCATCGTATTCAAATCTGGTCACCAACGGCGAGACCTCGGCCATGAACACCTTGCCCGTGTATTGCAGGGACAAGGTTATGCGGTAGGTGGTCTGCTCTCCTTCGATCTCCGGGGTAACGCTCATTCCGTTCATCTCCTCGGTGACCTCCTCGCAGTGACCGTCGTAGAGCTCGGCGGCCAGGGTTTTTCTGTGGAACATGAGCATCAACTGATCCAGATAGCCACCGGAGCCGATCACCTCTTCCTCGGTCTGAGCATAGATATAGGCGGTTATGAGTACTGTGGCGTTGCGAATCTGCTGGTTGGTCACTCTGTACGCCTCGGTCTCCCAGGAGTAGGTGTCGCCCTGGACAACGTTTTCGTTAAGGGTGAACTCGAAGACAGAGCCGTTGCCCACCTCGATCTTGCCGTCTGCGGGGATGGAACCGGAGGAAACGGGAACCTCAGTCCCCCAATCCGAGCCTGTCCAAGGGGTCTTTCTGAGTTCGTAGGAGCCGTCGGTTCCTACAGTACCCGATTCGGTAATCTCCAGAACGTAGCGGTTGTTGCCGGAGTGTGTGCCGGTGAGTGAAACCTCTTCGGTTCCGGTTCCGGTATGGGTTATTCCGTCCGAGCCGTTGCGGTAAATTACCTCAGGACCGCCGTAGCCGCGGGCGTTGGACAGGGTTATCGAACTCACGTGAAGCAACGCGGTTGGTCCCTGGGAAAGGGTGGCGACCCTGGGATCGAGCCTCTCGCGACCGATCACCCGCGAACCCTGTGCGAACACCATCGCCTGGAACGGGTTTTCCAGCGCGGTCAGGCCTTCCTCCACCCGGTCGTAGCACCAGGAGACTCGAAGGCCCCGCATTATCGGTCCGTAGGGAAGACTCATTTTGTGCTCCTTTTCGCCTTCGGCGAAAAGTTCGCAGACGACCGTCGGTCGCTGAAGTGAAGAGTTTCGTAGGGGGCGACGTTCACGACCTTCGGTCGTTCGCTCCGCCTTGGGGACCCCGGACATTCACCCCACAAGACCGCTTCACGCTCTTGCGGGGACCCCGAACGGACTCTCTCGTTTATGCTATCCGCTCCCATAGCCGTTAGCCGAAGGCTGTTGGCCGTTTGCTCGCCTGCGGTCTTTTTTCCGAAGGAAAAAAGGAGCATCTTAATCCTCTTTGTTGACCGAGAAGCGCGGTTTCGGTGCCCTGTATCTGATGCGTTCGCGGGCGCGCTGCTCGGCTCCGGGAAGTTCTATCTTGCCCGAGGCGAGATCGGTAAGGGTTCTATCGGCAAGCTCTCGCTTGTCCTTTGCCACGCCTTCCTGTTCAACACGGGCGTAGAGCCGGTATACGGTCATCTGAAGCGAGGCTTCCTTTACGAGATCGCGTGCACCTTCGGATTGAATCGCCGTAAGGTCCAAAGGAACGATGTAGCGTTTGGCAAGCTGTGCATCAACGTACGCCTCGGCCCAGAGTATCGCGGTCTCGATCTTGGCATCGTCTATGACCTTCTCGGTGATGGAATGGGATACGTCGTCGTCCGTAAGCCGCGCCAGCACGTCTGCGGGTACCGCTGCCTTGACTTCGTCTACTGTGAGATATCTCATTTTATCCCCCACTAGAATCTTTCAGCTTCTCAACGAGCCCTCGTCTGAGGAACTCCTGCGCGATCTTTGCGGAAAGAACGATCCCTTCGCCTGCAAGATGCCAGCTCCCGCCCATCTTCACCGGCCGAAGGAAACGGACCTTTACGGTTCGCACCGAGCCTTTACTTTGAGTTCTCCTGCCGGCCATCACTATACAGGTTTGATTACCGTTGGGACGTAGATGATGCACTCGGGCCAGTGAGGAACCGGCAGGGGACGGGACTCGGCCAGCACCCACAGCATGGATGGGTCGGCCTCTGTCCAGCTCTTTGCAAAGAAGGGCTGAGCCACCGCCACCTGATTGTCCAGATCGTAGACCAGGGCGTAGTGCATGCGGAACGGGCCATCGGAGGCCACCATGATGAATGATTTCGGATCGATGAAGTTCTGGCTTGCGCCAGCCGAGTCGGTGTAGGTGGCGTCGTACTCGTAGATGTCAACGCCCACCAACCTGCCGATGTAGTTGGAGCGCCCAACCGAGATCTCGCCCACGTTGAAGTTGCGGTAGTTCAGAATCTCGCGCACCTTGGAGTGACCCAGAAGGGCGTCTATCGCGTCGGTGCCGGCGATGGCAACGTCCGCGGTATAGCCGGTGTCGGATGAGATGAGCCGCTTCCAGGTGAGGATGTCCTGCACAGGATCGGAGGTCTCTTCGTCCCAGTAGTTGCCCGAGGTAAGGACGGGCTTGTGGCTCTCCGGCAGAAGGTAGTCTATCTCGAAGGAAATGTTTTCCTGCTGGACGGTAAGTTTTCCTTGAAGACTCTGGGAGGCCATCCACTCGGTGGTGCGCACGATCATGTTCTTCAGATCGGCAAGTTCAACACCGATGCGCTGGTTCTTGTATTCGTCTACCCCGCCTTCTCCGAGATAGAGTGCGGTTCCGGGCGAGCGAACCGATAAAAGATCGTTTGCGGCCAGCACCTTCTTTGGACGAAGGCGCGGCGCTTTTACAGACTGCATCTTGCGTGCGAGTTCTGCTACGACGATGCCGCCCTCGACCGGCGAGACGAACGGAGCCAGGCGTTTCCCGCCCACAACCACGTCAACGTCTATCTCCTCGGCCAAAGCCTGGACCTTGGTCTTGAAGACCTTATCGGTAAGGAACGATGGTGCGGCAGGTATCTCGTTGATGGCGGTGGTCAGTGTACGCCAGTGAAATAGATCAGTCATCTTAACCTCCTAACCGATCTTCTTTACGTAGATTCCGTGCTCGGCGAGTCTGCGCTTTGCATCAGCGATCTGGGGATCGCTGGCATCGTTCCAGTCGAGCTTGTCCTCGTTGAACTCTCCGTGGAAGTAGGCAACGGTGTTAACATCTTCTTCTGTGGCGTCGGTGTCCCGTGCAAGGATCGCACGGGGAACCTCGGTGCCGTCAAGGCCACCGGTGTAGTCGGCGTTCACTAATTCCAAGTTCTTGACTGCTTGGGAGAAGGTGACGACAATTTTGCCCGTTGCGTAGTCTACGATACCGTCGCCTCCGGCACTCCCGATAAGGCCGCCCTTACCGTTGTCAGAAAAGGTCTCGGTCGAGTCATCGAGCAACACCGCGTCAACTACCACCGAACCGGGGCTGACTGCGGGGTTCGCCAGGGTAGCGAAGAAGGTCTTTTTTGACCCGTCGCCGGTGCCGATGGATTCATCCGCGTAAGCGGTGCCCGCGGGTGTCCACTTGTAGTATTTGTTGTCTGAGGTTTTGCGACCGAGCACCTGACCGGTGGAGAGATCGTTGGCCGCATTTAACCCCACTACGATGGGATAAAGCACCACCGGGTGCGATCCGGCCAGAAGATTGCCTCCGGCCAGTTCTGTTACGGTTACTCCGTAACTTTCCACCATGCTTAACCTCCTTTTACCCCACACCGTTGCTTCGCAACGCTGCGGGGACCCCGGATGGACTTCCAGGGGTTGTGTTTTTACAAAAATGGTAAGCTTGGATCATCTCGAGTTTCCTCTACTTGATCATTTGAGCTATTTTGTGCCCCAACGACTCGAAGGAGTTATCCACACGAGCTTGGGGAGAAGCGAACTCCGATAGAGGAACTAGCGCAGGCAAGGACTCAAGAAGCCCCGTGAAGAAATCCAGCGGGGAGATCGGCTCAAAGCCCTCATTCGAAAGGCTCTTCTCATCGGAAAGTCCGGCGATGAAGCCCACGAGCGCTTCGCGTCCCCATGCCGGTAAGAACCGCCCCTGGTGCGCCAGGCGCTCGACGATCCGCTCAGCGGCATCAAGACGTTCGGAATTTACCCCACTCGAATACTTCGTATCCGAGCGGGGACCCCGTTCGTCTTTTACCCCAACCGATTGCTTCGCACTCGGCTGGGGACCCCGTTCGTCTTGGGTCTCACTTTGAGGTTCCGCTTCAGTCTTTGCATCTTCTGCCCCTTCAGTACCCACCTCGGTAGTCGCGGTCTGTGATTCCTGGCTGGCCTTCTCTATTTGAGCCAGACGTTTCTTTAGAGCGTCCAGGTGATCATCAACCGCGCTCCGCGTTTCCTCGTCGAGATCGCTCAGTGCCTCACGGACGGCGGAAAGCGCTAAAGGAATCACGCGCGGCTCACCATCCACAATATCCACAACAAGCATCGGGTATGCCTCGAACGACTCAGAATCCGCCGAGGTATCCACCCGGAGCGAGTATAAAGCAAGCGCTGACCAGCCGAATGCATCTTGTACACGCTTTGCAGCCACCTCTGCGTCCCAGGGATAATCCGTGAGGGCAAAGCTAAGCTCCTCAAGGGGCGTTAGTTGTGTTTTTTTAGGAGTCATCCACTGACCTCCTTTCCTTTTAACATGATCATATTGTGATGGGGTTCGTGAAGAACACAATAGAAACCTGACGAATTAATACCCCATTCGAACGGAACCGTTCGAATGGGGACCCCAAATAAAAGCTTCTTTTCGCTCGAAGCGAAAAGATCGCGGAAGGGCCTATCGGTTGCCCATTTCTTATCTTTATTGCGATCTTTTGCCCGAAGGGCAAAAGGAGCATTAACTTGACTTCCGGCAAACTTCGACTATCTTAAGGCAGAGCGTTAGGAGTAGCTTATGAAGAAAATCCTTAATCTTCTGCTCATGGGAATTGTGGCGGCGGGACTCGCAACCTGTAACGAAGACCCCGAGCCCGTGCTTAAAGAACTGACCCAGAGGTACTGGCAGGCCGTGTTTCGAGGCCACATACAAGAGGCGTACGTGATGCTTTCGGATAGCTCCCGCGCCAGCGTCACTCCCCAGGAGTTCAGCGAGTCGATGAGATTCGTGCCTCTTGAGGACGAAGGAAATGACGAACTCAAAGAAGCTTTCGCCGAAAAAGCAAAACTAACCATCCTCGGGATAGAGGCAAAGCGCAAGGAAGGAGCGGTGACCGTCATACTGCTCGTGCCGGCTCTGGCAGCGCTTCAGGCGAGCCTACAGGCGCAGTTGGACTCAGGAGAGATCGAAGTTGATGATGAGGCAGCTTGGATGCTACGGGAGATGACAACGGCACTGGAGGAAAACCGCCTGCCCACCCGGGAGTTACGGCTCAAGATGACTTGGATTCTTGAGAATAACCGGTGGCGATTAGTATTCTGAGGAGGTTGACGAACCGACGCTCTCTTGTATGCTTCAGATTGTCTATGAATGCAACCCGGAGGAAAAATGAAGCGTAATCTGCTCTTGCTTGTGTGTGCGGCGCTTATCTGCCTTGTGCTTGCCGGATGTCCGAATAAGGAGGAAGCCCCAATCGTGCGCCAGCAGGCGGAACGATACTGGAATTACCTGTACCGAGGCGAGACACGGTCCGCTTACAACATGCTGGATAAAAAAAGCCAGGCATTTATCACCTACGAGGAGTACGCGCAAAAGGTGGGCTTCGGCAGAACAAACATCCAGGAGGTCAAGGAGTACTGGGAGGCATACTATCCCAACACCCGGATAGAGGTCGGCAACGTTTCTCTCAACCGCAAGCAAGCTATTGTTTCTCTTGACCTTACCATCCCGGACCCCACCTGGTTCCCGGACGAGGCATACGCCGAAGCCAAGCGCCTGGGTCTTGAAGGGCACGAATACGCCCTATTCATGATCCGTTGGCAAACCGAGGCCTTGAAAAAGGGTGAGATTCCACTTGTGAAGATACAGGAAAGCACCCAGCTCCTAAAGGAAGACGCCGAGTGGCGTATCGTCTTCAAGGGCGAAGAATAACGCCCCCATACCCTTGAGAGTCCAAGACATCTCGACTCTCGCCCCCCCTTGACAAATCCCAAATAAGTGCCCATAATCTCATTACCAGGAGCGGCACTTCAGATTTCAGCGTAAAAGAAGCGCCAGCTTGCTCGCTAAGAAACAAAACCGGGAATGAAGGAGGAATCATGACCAAACAACATAGTAAATCATCCCTTTTAGGGATAGTGATATTCCTTTGGGGAGCTACCCTTTTTGCTGCCCAACCCCCTGACACCCTGTGGACAAAGACGTATGGAGGCCCAGATTATGATGAGGGCCATTCAGTCTGCGAGACATCCGACGGCTCCTACATCGTTGCAGGATACACGAAATCGTTTGGCGCGGGTGAACCCGACGTTTGGCTCATAAAAACGGACCCCAATGGAGACACCCTGTGGACAAAGACATACGGGGGGTCAGAGTGGGACCAAGCTTGGTCAGTGCAGCAGACATCCGACGGCGGATACATCGTTACAGGATGGACGGAATCATTTGGCGCGGGTGAAGCCGACGTTTGGCTCCTAAAGACCGATGCGGACGGTGATACGTTATGGGCAAGGACCTATGGAGACACAGGTTGGGACTCAGGCTCTTCAGTGCAACAGACCCCAGACGAGGGATACATCATTGCAGGGTATACAGCCTCGGTCGGTACAGGTGAGATTCAGCAGGTCTACCTTATAAAGACCGATGCCAATGGAGATACCATTTGGACAAGGACCTATGGAGAGTCAGGCTGGACTAGAGGCTCTTCAGTAAAGCAGACATCTGATGGTTCCTACATCATTGCAGGATCCACGTACATCTTTTCGGAGGTGGTTTCTTCAATAGAGATTTATCTCATAAAAACCGATGCCAACGGGGACAGCCTCTGGACCAGAACGTATGGAGAACCCGCAGATGATGATTACGGCGCTTCGGTCTGCGAGACCTCTGATGGGGATTACATCATCACAGGATGCTCATACTATCTGGGCATTGGATATGAAATTTTACTCCTAAAGACAGATGCCGACGGGGACAGCCTCTGGGCAAGGACGTATGGCGTGGGTCACGGCAATTCAGTCTGCGAGACCTCTGACGGATGTTACATGATTGCGGGGTCCAAGAAGTTCTCAGGTCCACGAAGCTATGATGTTCATGTCATGAAGACTGATGAGAATGGTGGGATCCTCTGGACAAGGACGTATGGAAGGACGACAGGTTGGGATGAGGCCCAATCAGTATGCGAGATCTCTGATGGCAGTTTCATCGTTGCAGGATGGATGGAATTCTTGGACCCGAGGGATAGGGATGTTTGTCTTCTGAAGCTGGAACCCGATGTCGGTATTGAAGAGAAGGAACCCTCTCAAGAGACCTTTATCCTCTCAGAGCCTGAGCCTAACCCGTTTGCGGATAGAACCTTGATCAACTATCAACTGCCCAAATCAAGCGAGGTTCGGATAGCAATCTACGATCCGCTTGGCCGGAAGGTGCGGACGCTTCTGGATAGTCCTCAAAGCCCGGGCGCTCATACCCTGACCTGGGACGGCACCGACGATGCAGGAGAGCCGCTCTCGGCAGGCGTCTACTTTTTGAGGTTCCAGTCGGAGAGCTGTACTCAGACAGCTAGATTAGTAATGGTCAGATAAGGTGTTCCTTAACCAGGACAATCAACGCCTAAAAGCTTGATTTTTTCGCCGATCCGGTTATAGTTGGGTGGATTGGTAAATACTAAGAGGAGAAATCGAATGAAACGGATCGTTTTACTGTTAAGCGCCGTGTTTTTTCTTACAGTTGCCTGCTTTAACGAAAAGGAAGCAATTCGTGAGGCAACGACCCGGTTCTGGCAGGCCGTAATCGACGGTAAAACCGAAACCGCCTATCGGATGCTTTCCAAAAAGAGCCGCTTTAACGTTCCGAAGGCCGTTTTCGAAGAAAGCGCAAGCTTCGGCATGAAACACACGTTAAAAACCCGGGAACTGCAAAAGGCCTGGAGCGCGGAGTCTAACTTCCGCATCGAGGAGCTGGAACAGCGCGGCGATGAAGCTTTGACGCTTGTAAGCTTCCGAGTACCTGACCTGAACGAACTGGACAAACGTCTCTCCAAGGAAGCCAAACGCAAAAACATATATAGAAAATACAAGGGCGACGAAGACAAACTCGACGCATGGTTCGCAAAACGGATGGCACAGGAGATAAAGGCGCATCGCTTCTCCCGTATCAGCATAGAAAACCGCACCTGGCTGGTTCGGGAGAAAGGCCAGTGGAAGATCAACTTCGGATATGAATATTGAAGCAGGATCGCTCAAAACCCTCTTCTTATTAGTGGCGCTGGCTGCCGTAACCTGCGGCAGGGCCGACTCGATCGGCAATTATCCGCCGCCCGATAAAACCAATCTGGTTACGCTTGGCTCGTGGGCGCAAAGCGGACCCTTGCAGTTCAGGATGATGAAGGTCGCGGAAACAAAGGTACTCGAGACCCAAACAAAGAGAGAGAAAGCGCCGAGGGGCACCCGCTTCGTCATCATCACACTGCAGGTGATGCCTGAGGAAACGGGCAAGGGGAGCGTGGACTATGTGGAAAGTATCCGGATCCTGGATGCCGAGGGCCAGGGCTACCGACCGAACAGCAACCGCTTCCTTGAGGCAAACGCAGAGAGCCTGCCGGTGGAGATCGAGATAGATGCCGGGACGTTTGTGGAGCGGATTGTCCCCTTCCTTGTAAACGAGAAGTTCACTCCTGTGGCGCTGCGCTGCACCGGCTCAGACGACTCCGAACCATGCTTCATCGCGCTGAGAAGGAAAGGGTAGACACAAAGCTTCCTTGCACCAGCTAACATAAAAAGCCCCGCAAGGGGGCTTGAAGGTTTAATTCTTGACTACCGGGAGACTTGAAATACAGGAAGTACCAGGGGCGGAAGACCCATCCGTACTGTCGAATTCTGAACGAACTCCCGGAAGTAAGGCCAGGTATTGAGGGGAAGATTGACCTTCTCGAATATCTCAAAGAGTTCGTCGGTCATTGGTTTCCCAGAGCGGTACTCCACTATAAAAGAACACTCTATCCGCGCGTAGCGCTTTCCCGATTCCCCTCTCTTTATGTCAAGCTTATACGTATGCCTGACCGTAAACCCCTTCTCGGTAGATTTGTATTCTGCTGACCTTTCGAGGTCGAGCGGCAAGACTTCACCAGGCGGCGGCGGGAATTTAGAGGCAAAAGAGGCTTTCCCTGTGTGAAGGCAAATAGCCTCTAACTGCAGAGTCCTAATAAGTGCATCATAAGCTCTGCGGATTTTTGCTTCAGAACCCTTCTCCGCCTGAGTATTACTCATTTATGCCGCCAGCGCACGGGATGGAACTAGCTCTTTCCTGCGGATTGGTTGTATTTCAAGCCGATATTGGACTTGGCAAGCCTGCGTTCTTTCTCCAGGCTCGGGAATACGTATTCCTCTTTTGAAGGCTGTCTTGATCCATAGACGGCGAGCGCTTTCAATTAACCGCTTAGTTTCTTCGTATGTGTCCCCTTGCGTCATACATCCAGGCAAATCTTCTATCTCGGCAAACCAGCAGTCTTCTTCTTCTATGTACCTGACATCATATTTCTGCTTAAGATAGTCCTTTAGGGTTTTACTTTTCATCTTCGACCTCCAAGTAGTTCCGGGCAAAACCGCATAATGTTTCGCCGGATCCTTTCGAAATAATTCCTTCCTACCTTCCGTCCGCTTATTGCACGAATCATTTTTTGTACCTCCATATTGCTTTTGGGAGAGTACACGAAGTGATCCCCGTCAACATTCACTTCTTCAAAGTCACAATTTTCCAGCACCTGCCTCACGGTTTCGAAAGAGACATATGCTGGTGGGGGTTTGCGGAAAAATATTTGTGCCCGTTTTTGTCTTCGCGCCATATTTATAAAATGACTAAGTAGGGCTATACGCATTAAAGGAATTCCATGGAATCTCATGATAGTCCCACGATTCACCACTCATCAGACGAAATTATAGAACAATCCGCCAGCATGTCAAGCCACTCTCTTTTGTATGATATCATTTTCCACCTTTCGGTATGTCCCATTATCCCTTGAATCATGACGATGTCAACTAAAACCTGAAGGATCCATGCAAGCGGCTTGCGGATTTGCGATCTTTTCGCCTCAGGCGAAAAGGAGCAGTTTTTATTCCAGCATCTTTTGGACTGCTACGACGCGGCCGATGATGCGGTCGCCCTCGCCCAGGACGTGGGGCGGGTAGTCATGATTAGCAGGAACAAGGATGTGAACGATCTTTTCTCCCTGCCGGGTGATCTTGAGCTCCTTGATGACCGTCTCGCCGTCTATAAGAGCCACCACGATTGCACGGTTGGGAGGCGATTGGTCCGGGCATACGATAACCCTGTCACCGTCTGCAAGCCGCGACTCCATGGAATCGCCGCGAACGATCAAAGCAAACGTCTGCGGATGCCTGGCAGTGGCCGCAGGAACGGGCAGATACTCAAGGATCACCTCAGCCGTGTAGTGGGGGAAGCCGGCAGGCACCTGGCCCAGCACCGGTATCCAGCGAACAGGCAAACGCTCGGACTCGGGCACGTCGGGAACTTGCTCCATCTCGCCCTCGCCGGTCACGAGCCAGTGAAGCGAAACCTCAAGCTCTCGTGCGATCCTCACCAGGAGTTCCACGTCAATCCCGCGCTCCCCGCGCTCATACCGCACAAGCGAGTTGCGGTGAATCCCCAACCGGCGGCTGAGCTCCTCCTGATTGAGTCCCCTCGCTCGCCGTGCAGCCCGGATGCGCTGCCCCACCATCTTATCCTTACTCTGTTCTGCAAGCATAGTTATCCCCAGCCTTCTGTGGAAAGGCTCATAAGTCACCCGATTGGCTACAGATTACCTCAAAAGACCTTGACATAGCACCCATTTGGGTTATAATTACACCAATGACTGAATCCATTTGGGTGATTTTACACATAAAACCCTCGATGTCAAGGGATAATTATGAAGAAAGAAGCAATCACGAGCATCTGTTCCTGGAAAGACGCTGACCGGGCGCTTGGCCGGATAGCGAGGCTCCAGGGACGTCTGTGGCGGATGAGGACAAGGGCTAATGGGCGGATATCAAAGATCGAAGAGAGGCTGGGGGAAGAGAGCGTCGGGTTCCTGTCCGAAGTAGAGGATCTCAGGCAGGAGCTGGAGGGTTTCTTTCGGGAGAACTCGGATGGTTTGAGGTCGCGCACCCTGCCTGGGGGCAGGATAGGTTTAAGGGTCATAACGAGGCTTGAGATCGCGCGGCCTAAGACTACCTTGCACCGGCTTGCGCAAAGGGGTCTTGGCGACTGCATCCGCATAAGGCAGGAGATTGACCGCCAGGCGTTGCGCAGGCTGGATTCCGATGCGCTGCGGAGCGTCGGGGTAAAGCGCGTCACGCGCGAGACCTTCTACGCGGTTCCAAAGGCGAAAAAATGATGGAACGCAGCGCGGCAGAGGTAGCGGCCCAAATCGAGGCTGCACGACGCGAGCGTGACTCAATCATCTCCCGTCAGAGCTTCTACTGCACGAGGCGCAAGCGGCTGATGACACCCGCTCTCTGCCACGACTGCTTTGCCGCACTTCCATATCTGGAGCGCCTCACCCGGTGGAACGAGAACCGAATGGAGTGCATAAAAGAACATTCCGCTCCTTCAAAGGGTTCTGTGAAACCAGGTGATCACAACCTATCGCCCCGCGGCAAGGAGGCAAAGCCAGGAACAAACCCTTGCGATCTTTTGCCTGAAGGACGCTTGCGTCCGAGGCAAGAGGTGTATTCGATAGAGGATTATCTTAGCCGCGGCATGCTTGAGTTCCTGCTTGACCTGGACGTGCTGGCCCAGCGCTTCGAGACATGGTGGATGAACCTGGCCGATCCGGCAAGGCAAAGAATACACCGAAGCGCAGAGGCGCAGGAGATGATCCTGTGGCTTGCGGAAAGACTGCAGGGGTTCCAAAGGACGGTGCTCCTAATGGGTCGCCGACCTGAGGAACAGAGTAAAAATCAAAAAAAGGAGGAACAATGTGGGGTGAAGAACTAACGGTGAATCTGTTCGGTGTAACCCTCTTGGGCAGCGTGATCGTTGCCGCTGTAGTTGAAAAGCTCAAGGTTTGGCTTAAGACCCAGGGCTGGATCAACACCGCTCTGGCGCTTGCTGCAGGCGTAGCGTTAGGCGGCCTGGTCTATCTTGCCGAGCTAGGCCTTGCTCAAATTGGGATAATCGAGCAGGTGATACCCATATGGGTCGCCCTGATCCAGGGGTTCTTCTCAGGGGGCATCGCTGCCGGGCTATGGAAGGCGGCGCGCACCCTCACAGGCAAGAGATAGCTATGCCAAAGGGACAGGCGCCGATCCTCGTGAAGGTATCAACCATCGCCTCTGTGGTGCTTCTGATTGGGGCCACAGGGGCGGCGGCCTTTATCGCAGGATACAGCCTTGCCTTCTCAAAGGTGGCCGACGTTTATGCCCAAACAAGCGTTCTTAAGGCCAAAGCCGCTGAGCTTGAGGCGGAAATCCTGCACCTCAAAAACTACGCCGTGCTGATCGACGCGATAGCTACAAGCGGCAAAGCGGCCAACGAACTATTAACACTGCCGCAGTTTGATCGAGAACCCGAGACAGAGGAAAGCGAGACTCTCCACGAAGGAGAGGAATCGCCTTGATAAGGCATGCATCTTTTGAGTATAAGAGAGGCGGCCGCGTTGCTGCACTGTCATCCGTACTCAATCTATGGAGCGGTATACGAGGGTCGTCTTAAGGCCGTCAAGCTGCGCGGCAACATCCGCATAAGCGCCGAAGAGATTGAACGAATGATTATGCAGAAGGAAAAGCTGGAACGCAAGCTCTCGGTCAGAGAGACGGCTCAGATACTTGCATGTTCTCAGTCAACCGTGCTGCGCTTGATACACGAACGCAAGCTGAAGGCGGAGCTTGTAGGCGGCCACTACCGCATAAAACCGGAGAATCTGGAAAGCTATGTACTTTCGCTGCCGAAATTTTAATACCCCATGCGAAAACCACTGTCTTCGCATGGGGCCCTTAGGAAAAAACTTGGTGAGGAGCGACGTTCCACGTCGCTTTCTTCCGATTCATTCACTGCGACCCTTTGTTCCTTCAGAACAAAGGGAGCACTAAGGAGGTGAAGATGAAAAATCTTAAACCGATCGAGAAGGAATTCAGCGCGGCAGGCGGTTCTATGTTGTGGCTTACCAACGTCCTTTCCCGCATGCCCTGCTCAACGCCTGAGTTTCTGGAGCGCCACGAGGGACGCGGGCTTTGGGACGTGTTCGATGAGATGATGGCGGATGCGCACATCCAGAGTTCCTTCCGCTCGCGCCGCGCAGGTGTTGCCGGACGAAGCTGGGAGGTGGTGGCCTCAGACGACTCACAAAAAGCCAGAAAGATCGCGGAATTTGTCCGCAAGACCCTTGCCTCGATCCCCAACTTCGAGCACGCCCTGGCGCATCTCCTGAAGGCCATCCCCTACGGCCACTCGGTTGCCGAGATCATGTGGCGCATAGATCCGGATGCGGTAAGGGTGGACGCTTTAAGGACGAGAAGGCCGGAGCGGTTCATCCTTGAGTCGGATGCGAAACTCAGGCTCGTTGATTCCGAAACCGGTCAATCCAAGGACCTGCCCGACCGCAAGTTCATCTGCCACCGCTCGGAGCCGCAGGACGACGTACCCTACGCCACGCCCCTGCTTTTGTCCATCTACTGGCCCTGGTATTTCAAGAAACACGCCTGTGCGTTCTGGATGGTTCTGGCCGAGAAGTTCGGCATCCCGAGTGTTATAGGCCGCTATCCAGCGCACTTCACCGACGCCGACGTCTCCAACCTGGTGCGAGCTTTGGTGAACCTCCAGCAGGACTCGGTGGCCGCCGTGCCTGCCGATACCAAGGTGGAGCTTGAGAACATCCAGGTAGGCGAGAAGGGTTCGTTCTTCCGCGAGCTTTTAGACTTCATGAACGCCGAGATCTCAAAGACCGTGCTGGGCGGGACGCTGACCCAGGAAGTCGGCAAGGTAGGCTCCTACGCCGCGGCAAAGACCCATCAGGAGGTTCGCCAGGAGATAATCTCGGCGGACGCACGACTCCTGCACACGACCATAAACTCCACCTTAATCAGATGGCTTACCGATTTCAACTACGGCCCGAGCGTTGCCGCCCCGCAGTTCGTGATAGACTACCTGCCCCCGCGCGGCACACCTGAGTTCGCCCAGACCTTGAAGACATTGAGCGAGATGGGCTATCGTGTACCCGAACACTTCATCGCCGAGACCTTCGGCCTACCGGAAACAGAGGAGCAAGTATCCAAGGAATAGTCACTACCCACGCATTACCCTCATAAGGCCTGCGCTTTCGAGCCGGGCCTTTTTCATACGGCGTGTGATTAGAAGTTGAGTTTTATTCCGATTGAGAAAGGGGTGGCTTCGATGATGGAGGATTGATCAGGATTTTCATCCTCTTCCGGCTTTCCCCACCAGTTTTGCCAGGAGTAGAAGAATAGGGCGGTTGAAGCGCCCAGGATGGCGCCGGCTGCAACGTCGCCCGGATAATGGCGGTTGTCGGAAACACGCGTCCAGCAGACCCAGCCCGCGCCTGCGGCTAAAAGTGCGGTTATACCTGATTTGGCCGCAACAGCAAGCGGCTCGTCCGAGCGCCACTCATCCCAAGTGAAAAGGCTAAGGTAGGTAGCCGCGGTGAAAAAGTGGGTGGCGTGTCCTGAGGGCCAGCTCTTGCGCGCTTCATCCAGTTCGATCCCAAGCTCAAGGCGGTCGTAATAATCGGGCCGGGGCCGGCCCACCAGGTCCTTTGTAAACTCCTTGATGATGTATCCTGCCGTGATTGCCTGAAGCGCTCCTTTAAGGTGCCGGTAGCTGCGTTCATTGAGCCAGCCCTCCTGGTTGGGCAGAAGCGAGGCAAGACCGACGGTGCCTAACATCGAGACATAAACCCAGGAATCGGGCACCCGCTCCTTGCGATACTCCTTATCGCCCGGGCCTTGGATTAAAGGCTTTTCAAAAAACGGCTCGGTCTTGCTGGAAAGATACCCCCCGGCTGCCATCCCACCGATCAGCCCCCAATCCAGCGCCTCGCTGGGCCAGGAAGCAAAACAGACAAGTGGGAGAAGGGCTAGAAACGACATACGCAGCATGCCTTCACTCTACCTCTATCTGTGTAATTGTCAACCTTTTCCAGCCTGTGCTTTTATATTATGAACGGACTGGAGAGTCCGTTCTACACTTCAAAAAATGTAGGGGCAAGGCATACCTTGCCTTTAATCCCCTTTTTACTGACACAAAAAAATCGCAGGAGAGTTTAGCGCTCTCTTCGCTCCACCTCCTCCAGCCAGCCGATCGAGAGGTGTGAGCGGCGGTCGCGGCGGGTGTAGGGTTTGAGGTCCAAAACCGGCGTACCTTCGATCATGTCCACACCCTTGACGTAAAGGATATTCTTCTCGCGCTTAATCAGACGGACAACCGTCAGGCCGATGTGGTTAGGCCTGTGAGGGGTTCTGGTGGCAAAGGTTCCGCGTTTAGGTTTTAGTTCCATGAGAGGGGAAGTAAGCAGATCAACCCTTTCTGAGAGGTGAAAGTGCCACAACACGTAGATGTGCGAGAATCCCTCGATGTCCTTAAGCCCCGTCTCGTACTGGGGAAAAATCTCAATCGTTCCTTTGATAAACCGGGAGCGCAAGGGATGGATGTCTGCTGGATCGGTGTAAGGGGAGTGTACCACTCCGATAGGGATAAGCTTCAGAGGTTTCTCTCTCATTGCCTTGAGAATAATCATTCAGATCAAATAGTCAACTGCTTGTAAGTTCCGGTTCTGCGATCTTTCTACCGTAAGGTAAAAAGGAGCATTTTATTCGGGGCCCCCATAAAGCCACTTCGTGGCTTTATGGGGATTTAAATTCGTCAGGTTTCTATTGCACTCTTCACCGAACCTACAATAATTAAGGTATGAAGGTGAGGGATTGGATAACACTTTCTGCCGCGCTTGTCCTGATCGCTGGTGCATTCATATTGGGTATGCGCTGCGGCGCGGAGAATTCCACTCAGACAATTGTGACGAGCGATACCGTGAAGCTCGAAGAGGTTATCTCAGACACCGTAATCCGATGGTATGAGAAGATCGTATGGAAAGAAGTCGAGCCTGAGACCGTGGTTGTGTATCGAGACACCATCAAACCGGACACGATCTGGGGGCACTGGCCAGAGGCGATTATCGCGCTGGATTACGGCAAGGGCAAGCTGCGTTTCACCAGCATCATGCCTGCCGACACATCTGTGGAGATGAGGGAAGGGAGGGGGATCATCAAGGATTACAGCTACAAGGTGGGCGAGCGGTTCGCGATCCGCGCAAAGGGTGAGGGATTTCACGTGCGAACGAAAAGATCGGGGCCCAGGTTCGAGGTAGGGGTCGGCTCGGGGGTGAGGCTTGCCGGCGACACCCTATCTGCCCGTGTCGTCCCTTTTGCTCATGCCTCCTTGGTTTACCGCGGGCTGAGCCTGGGCCCCCGCCTTGATACAAAAGGGCTACACCTAACCCTGCAATACACCTGGAGGTTTTGATGCCTGAAGATTTTCGCGATAACGAAATCATGGCCTACCGTTTTAGGCTGACCTATGACTTGCTTGAGAATTTTTTCACAGGAGTCCTTCACATGCGTTTCGACACGGCCCCCAACGAAATGAATATAATTGTCTTAAGGGGTGCAAAAACTATCTCACCACAGGGTGAGTTTCCTGAAACCCAGGAAGAGTTAGAGGAACAGGCCGGTTGGGAACAACCCGAGATTAAACTGGTGAACGATGTATGGAACAGATTCAACGACGTAATAGTACTTGCGTGGACCGATGCTCAAAACAACGAACATGTAAGGGCTTTTACAGGCTCAGGCGATCCTGGCCAAGTTACCCGTGCTCGATATCTCCGTACTGTCCAGTGGCTGCACGGCTACGGATTCGTGGCGCAGGGGCAACATACGGCTACTTGGGGGAATGTACCAATACAACGTAGACTAACATATATTGACATTGCGGCCTACACACAAGAGGGCAATCGAGTAGCTGCAGGGTGGGGTAAACGACTGCAGTGGGTAAATGGAGAAAAATACTACACCTTGGCCCCGGTTTTAGAAACCCAAATTCACGGAGCAGGACCTGTGGAAAGAGCGGGTAGGGAACGATTTATAGGGGATGCAACCGCAGGATGTACTGTCTATTGTGGAGGAGCAGGTGATCAAGGCGAGCTTTATGATGCGATATGGGGGTGGTATGGAATGGAAAATAATACATTCAATGTCCTTGTATGGAAGGCGTGGGATTTGTATCGTTGGCAGAGGGATGGACGATTTAATCCACGTGATTTCAGGCCTACCCTTGATTTCGCCACCAGGGATTGGAGTAACGTACCTGCCCAGCGACGCGTAGAGCAGATACAACGTCTTATTGAAGATCGAACCGGCGTTGAACTTCAGGATGAAGCCGGCGTTTTCGGCAACCATACAGGGGATACGCTTCGTGAATTTCAACGTGTCTGTTATGAGTTTATAATCCTATTCTTACAGTCTTCAGAAGAATTCAGAGGTATAGATTTGGATAACCCACCCAATCGGCAGATAGAATTAGCTCAACATATGTGTGGTGGAAACTGGGGTCTTGATCGACAATATTTTCAGCACCCCGGTAATATCCTCACCTTAGCGATAAACCCCCGGGAACTTCGTTGGGAGCGAAACGAATGGATTTGTGGTCCTGAAACATGGAAACTACTGGAATGCAACGGCTTGTTTGTAGCTCTTAACGTTCCGGTAAGAGAAGATGTGCCAAACGTCCGAACAGAAGCATGGTAGGACAATTGACAATCAACCAAGCCTAATTATAATGTTGATATGCACCACCACGTTGTCTGCGTTTGTTTACGGTTGGTTTCCCTTGTCTGCGTTTCGTCTATAGGAGATGAGCGCCCCTCCTTACCCGAAGGCTACACCGATTTCATCCTATCAAAGGACCTTGTTGAGTTTAAACCTATATTTAGAGTTATAGAAGATGGTTTGCCCCTTACCGAGAATACAATCCTGCCGTACGAGATAACGATTCCTTCGCCGCTCGAGTTTTGCTGGGGGGAGAAAGATCCTTCCTCCGGGGCAATTACCTATACAACTTGTATAAAAAGCAAGTACAAGTATTGGGCAGGTCCAGATACTTTCCCTTATGAAATAATTTTGCTCCTCTGGCAACCTCATCAAGTTGATTGCCCACCTAATGACAGTGTAGAATCACGTTTGTATTTAGGATTAGGCTTAATATCTTCACCCCTTACGTATTTATCGCTGAATCAACAAGGCCCTCAGGAAATAACCATATCCGAGAACCAAGCTTACAGGTTAAGGGGTTTCTATCTAATAGGAGGAAGTTGCGGAGCCAGAAGATACATAGGCGTTTTTACCACCTATTTCATCCTCGCCCAACCTTACGATTACATAATTGTTTGCTCCAACGAGATTTACAGGATGGAGGGTCCAGAAGTGATTCCTGATTCTGTTTACGACTATCCCGAGGAGGTTAGGGATTCGGTTATTGCCAACTGGGATTACGAACACACCTACCCCAACAACATTGCCGATCTTGAGCGCGCCGTGGAGCAAACCTTCAGGGTGAAGTGATCCCCCTGTGCCCCCCTTAATAAGGGGGAATAAAAGGGGGATTCTCACCGGGGTCCCCGCGAGTTCGCGTAGCGAAATCGTGGGGTGTAAAGCAAGTGGCTTTGCGGGGAAGAGACCTGGGAGCTTCTGGAATCTGATACCTTCCAGATTGTTGAGATCCAACAAGCAGACGAATAACCCCCTTGACAAAGCTCAACAAATGGTTATATTATGAAATGCTTATTTTGCTTTTCCTTCTCATAGCCAACGGAGAGCCCCAGCCAATCACATGGTGGGTGCCGCCCGGCTTCCCGGAGAAACCAGCAAACTACAGCGATTGGGGTGATTACTCCTTCTATCATTTTAGCAAAGGAGGAGCGCACTGGTATTGGGACTGGTATAAACATTTCAATCCTAGTTATCTTGCCGAGAAACGTACTCCCAGGCTAAAAGATACAACGCTGATTCCTTTTAAGGTACATCTTAAGGGATTTAAACATCTTAGTTCTTATGGTGACTCATCATTCGGAAAGGTTGATTATGATGTTGACACTTCTCTTTCGTGGAGCGAAAAGAACAGGTGGTTGACCATATATTGGTCTATCCATGAAAACATAATTCTGGATACGCTTACAATTACGCAAAACCTCTGGCCAGTTGAGCTAATAATTCCAGATGATCCTATAGGTCCAATTGCCGTTAACAGTCATTTTGATGTAGTTAACATAGGGGGAATAAAGGGGTACCGTCACCGGGGCAGGTGGCGTCAATTGCAATGTGATCAATACTGGCAACCTACAGGCTCCTTCACCATGTACTATATCCCCACCGAGAGGTTTGACTTCCACATAATCTGCCAAAAATTGACATATCTTTACGACGGCATGGCTTGGCAAGGCTATCCCGAGGAAGCACTTGACACCTTGCCGGATTTTATCATAAAAACCTACCCCGACCGCATCCGCCGCCTTGAACGCGCGGTGGAGAAGACCTTCAGGGTGAAGTAATCCCTCTGTGTCCCCCTTAATAAGGGGGATATTCCGCGGGGTCCCCGCGAAGTAGCGAAGCGACTTCGTGGGGTGTAAAGCCAGTGGATTTGCGGACCGGAGACGTGGAAGCTGCTCGATCCTGAACACCGCCGAGTGTACATAGATGAACGGAGTCCCCACGAGATAATAATGGAGGATCCAGACCTACCGCCTCCGCCAGGTGGGCCTACCCGTTAGCCATACTCTTGACAAAAAACAGCGTATGATTACAATACGTTATGGTTTTTCTATTGTTTTGCGCGCTCGGTTTCAACACCCCTCCCAACTTCCCTCAATTGCCTGCGGGTTATGAATGGAAAGAATACAGTTCATACGATGTTCCTCGAGAGTACTGTGAAGCATACTTACCCGGTTACAAGCTCCCGGTTCTGACAGACAGTTCCTGTTTACCTTACACAATAGAACTTAAGGATCTTAAATTCGACGTTGGGAAAGGGGATTCCCTTTACGGTTGGGTGCGCTATACGGCAAATCCCCGTGGGGATCTATACAATTTATACGATCGAGATTGGCGTAAAGGCATTATTCAAGTGGATTGGGGCGTTCATAAGGAGCAGGAGTTAACCCCGGAAGCAATAATGAAATATTTCCTTGCCGCAACCGGGATCGACTATTCAAGAATTCTTGCATTAAAGGAAAAGAAGGTGGAACAAATCTCGATTGCGGATAGAACTGTCTACCGAGTCCGCAGCTTCTGGTGGCACTATGGATGCGATGGGGGTTACCAGGAAGTAGGAGCATTGACATTTTACTTTATCCCGGGCAAGCGTTTAGATTACCTGATATGTTGCGCAACTCGATTCTATACGAGAACTCCGTCATTCGACCAAAATCAATGTGACGTGGATGAACCAGTTAAGCAGCTCTCAAAATATGAACGTTTATACCCGGACCGAATCGAGCAGATCCGCGAGCTGGAGCGGGCGGTGGAGGAAAGTTTCAGGGTGAAGTGATCCCCCTGTGTCCCCCTTAATAAGGGGGATATTCCGCGGGGTCCCCGCGAAGTAGCGAAGCGACTTCGTTGGGTGTAAAGCCAGTGGATTTGCGGACCGGAGACGTGGAAGCTGCTTGATCCTGAACACCGCCGAGTGTACATAGATGAACGGAGTCCCCACGAGATAATAATGGAGGATCCAGACCTACCGCCTCCGCCAGGAGGACCTACACGTTGAGATAACCCTTGACAAAAGACAACCGATGATTACAATCCCTTATGGTTTTTCTATTGTTTTGCACCCTCGGTTTAAACACACCCCCCAACTTCCCCCAATTGCCGCCGGACTATGAATGGAAAGATTACGGTCCCCATACTATCCCGGACAAATACTACGATGCATACCGTCCCGATTATACCCTCCCTGTGCTGAAAGACAGTTCCTCTTTACCCTACGCGTTTGAACTAGGGGACCTTAAGTTTGATTTGGGTAAAGGGGATTCCCTTTACGGTGGGGTTAGTTATATGGCAAACCCGACTAGAGATTTATACTCTCTCGACTTTAGCAAAGGCATTCTCTGGGTCGATTGGGGCGTGCATAAGGAGCAGGATTTAACACCGAACACCTTACTTAACTATTATCTTGTCAGGGCACGTCGATTCCTCATCATGGATTTCTTAGCCTTGCCTGAAACGCCTGTAGAACAAATATCAATCGGCAATGAGCCCGCATACCGAATCCGCAGTTACTGGTGGCATTATCAATGCGATGGGGCAGGGCAAAGAGTGGGATCACTGACTTTCTACTTTATCCACACGGAAAGGTGGGATTTTCAGATCAGTTGTGTAACTTCCATCTACACCTTTACGGCTGGCCCTCCTCCTGGACTTGATCCAGAGGTAACAGATTCCTTACGAGCAATTTGGGAACCAGAAAAGACCTACCCCAACAACATTCGCCAGCTTGAGCGCGCGGTGGAGGAAAGTTTCAAGGTGAAGTGATCCCCCTGTGTCCCCCTTAATAAGGGGGATATTCCGCGGGGTCCCCGCGAGTTCGCGTAGCGAAATCGTGGGGTGTAAAGCAAGTGGATATGCGGACCCCAGACGTGGAAATTGCTCGAATGCCCAAATTTATTTGTGTCCTTGAACGTTCCTGTTAGAGAGGACGTGCCCGTTTACCAAACGCGGCCTCATAGGCAACCTTGACAATCAAACACTCCAGATTATACTTTATTTATGCACACCTTCGCAATCTGTTTACATTTAGGGTTGCTCGTGGCTCTCACATCACCTCTACCACCTCTAAGAGAAAAATACCCCACTTTACCTGAAGGCTACACAGACTTCTCAGGCCCGATGGAGCTGGCATGGTTTACTTATATCCCTCATCATGTGGAGAACGGTACTCCCCTCACCGAGGATTCAATCCTGCCGTACGAGATAACCCTTCCTGAACCGCTCGAGTTCTGTTGGGGGGAAAAGGATAATTCACGAGGATCAGTTTGTTATGCTTGCTGTCCAGACTATAAATATGATGACCGAGTAAGTGGGTTGAGTTATCCGGAAGGGGCAATCTTCATCTTGTGGCAATCCCACCAGAATGATAACCCATCTTGTGATACAGTGACCTCACGACTCCTTTATGGTTCAGCTGCCATGGGTTACTACCTGTCAATAGAAGAACAAGGCCCCACCGAGATTACCATCTTCGGGAAACAAGCGTTCCGATTGAAGGGGTTTTACCTTATTAGAGGGTGTTCTTGCCACCCACGGAGAAGATGCATAGGTGCATTTACCACCTACTTCATCCTTTCTCAGCCTTACGATTACATAATTGTTTGCTCCAACGATATTTACAGGATGGATGGTCCAGAAGTGATTCCTGATTCTGTTTACGACTATCCTGAAGAGACTAGGGATTCAATCATCGCCAACTGGGAGTATGAAAAGACCTACCCCAACAACATTCGCCAGCTTGAGCGCGCGGTGGAGGAAAGTTTCAAGGTGAAGTGATCCCCCTATGCCAACTTATAAAAGGATGGAGAGCGGATTCGCCGGTCCGCTCATACAATAAAGGAGCCAAAAAAGCTGGACAAAAAGTGGACAAAAAGTGGACAAAAAGTGGACAAAATCGGGGTAATTGGGGGTATTTGGGGGGCGGGCTAAGAGCTCGCGCTACAATCCTTTCCCTTGACGGGGCGAAGTGCCCTGTGGGTAGAGGATGGAGAAGTGGGTGATCTGTTTCACCCTCCCCCTACCCCATTCCATCAAGGGAGGGGAGATTTTCTTCTCGTCTAGTGGAGGGGCTAGGGCTTCTTCCTGGGTCCCCGCACGAGCGCACAGCGATCGCGTGGGGTGAATTCACTTGACATTTACACCCCCCCAGCCTATCATCCCTCATGAGCAACGGGAGAAGGAAAACCCTGACACTATTGGAAAGATTCCGCCAATGGTTCAATAAAATCCCTTGGCGTGACATACTATTTTGGCTTGGTGTATCCAGTATAGCGTTGGCTATCTTGTCCGTAGTAATTCCATTCATACTGAAGCCACGAGGAGTATGGGAGTGGTTAATTATGCATATCCCTGACGATGCCCGGAATAAGTACTTACTTAGCGCCACAGCACAGGTATTGGGAGCGGTTTTTGCTCTTGTTTTCTCGATTTCCCTCATAGCGACTCAATTTGTATCGAAGTACACTCATAGGCCAGCAGGTGTGATTTTCCATAAGAAAATATTTATTTACATGGGTGGTTTCGCTATAGCAGTAGTTTTTCCTCTATGGTGGATTGTCACCCCGATAGGTATAGGTTCCTTTTTATCTCTGGTTTTGGGTTCTTTGTTCGTATTATCGGTTCCAGGGTTCTTTTTGTATTTGATAAAAATGAATATCGAAGGTGTAATTTCCGAACTTAAAAAAATAGGCCTCAGAGACGTGGAAATTGGGAATGAGGAGCGTGCCAGAAAGATGATCAAAGCCTTGGACAACATAGCAATGGGTGCTTACACAGACAGAAACTTTGAGGTGTTTGAGTTGGCGGTTACTGCCCTAACTGATTTGACTTTAGAGGTCAACCAAGAGCAACTACTGGACTTACGTGATAAACTAAAAGACACTTGCCAGGAGTTGATTGACAATCCTCGTGCCCCTAGAATAATAATAGAAAACCTCGGAAAAGCTGGTGCTTCTGCGATAGAAGAAAGGCTTAAATCTCCCGATGCACCCAAAAATATACTCCGCGAAGACTACGCAATAGAAATAATTATGAATGTAGCTAATCTCCGTAAAAAGAAGACCCCGGATCGCTTACTCTACTTTTGCGTAGCCGCCCTTGCAGATATGGCAGAAGCCGCCAGGCGCTACAAAGATAAAGATATAAAGGGTGAAATCGCCAAGAAATTGGAAGATAAAATAAATGGGGTTTTTACGTACTTCAAAGATAAGGAGCGACTAAAAGGTTGGTGTAGCAAAACAAAAAAATATTTGGCTTCTAAAGGCATACCCCTGCCGCCCGCCTAACCTTCTAAGAAACGCTCCGGTTAGTTCGTAGGGGCCGACCTTAAGGTCGGCCCGCACCTGCGTCACCTCTTCGAGGTTCGCAATGGCACCCTCACCCCTGCCCCTCTCCCAGAGGGAGAGGGAATTATGCCCCTTCCCCCGGTGTCTCTTCGAGCTACCGACCCCTCCCACCAGGGGAGGGGAATATCTTTCCCTGGGGCGTCGGTTAGGTTAGTGGGGGCGGAGCTACTTTGCGTGGCGGGCGGCCTCGTCGGCGAGGCGTCTGATGAACTCCATCTGAAGCTTGGGGTGTCCTTTGAGCAGTTCAAACAACTTCTCTGAAAGAATCCTGGGGTCGTGCATGTTTTCAGCCGATGCGCCAAAGCCTAAAAGATCGTTCGGCGTAACCTTCAGTGCCGTTGCAATCCGCGCCAGTATGATTACGCTGGGAGCGGAAAGACCGCGCTCTATCTCGCTTACGTGCTTGAGCGTGGTACCGACCTCGTCGGCCAACTTCTCCTGAGACAAGCGTAGCGCCTTTCGTCTACTCCGTATCTCTATTCCCAACTTCCTAAGCATCTCGTTGTCTTTTATTTTCATAACTAAAGCATAAGCAAATCGGATTTAATTTCTACGACCATAAAGCAAAAGTCTTGACAATTTGGCCTTTTGGTTTAAAATACAAAATGCGTTATGCTGACCGTTTTTTGACAACAATTCGAGCTTGAAACAAGGGGAAAATGATGCCTATCAACTTCGGTGGATACCGGTTCAGCGAGCCGGTTAGACTGGTGAAGTGGAAGCCGCTTCCGTCATCAGGGGTTTACGCCCTTCTGATAGCCACCGCTTCGCCGCTTACCAGATCCGGTTATCAGGTGATTTATTTGGGTGAATCGAAAAACCTCGCCGGGCTGAGTGTTGACGAACACCATCCTGCCTATCCGTGCTGGCTCGTCCTGGCCGGTTGCAAGGATAATCTTTACATCTCTGCGTATCTTACCTACAACTGGACAAAGGCAAAAAGGCAAGCCCTGGCCAAAAAGCTTGCATCCCGTTACAGACCCTTCTGCAACTACGAAACCCGGCGCAGCCCTCATCAGCGACCTCCTCAGAATCCTCAGCGAGGCTAAGACCTCGCACTACATGGGATGTGTTACGGGTTGACATAGCCCTCATCGTCAATATTCTTTTGTCCCAAGCCAAAGGAGGCGGTTAGTGCGCAAGCGTTGGGGTATTGCGGCGCTGTTCATCGGGATGGCGGCGTTCGGCGTCGTGTGGTGGCTCTCGTTAAACGACTGGAGCTTTGAAGGCATGGTGCCGAGCAAAGAAAGCCTTTACTTCTCGCGGCACGCGGATTCGGTGGAGTTCTCCGGGGTCTACGCGATCCGCGGCCCGGGCTATACCGGCACCCTGACCATCCGCCGGGCAGGCGACGGATACAACCTGTGCTGGAAGTTTTCATCTGGCAGCGTCTACTACGGATTTGAGCATAATGATATAAATATTTAAAAAAAATCAGTATCTATTTTCTCCAATTGACGACGCGAGGCTTGACAAGGAGCTCGTCTTCAGTAAACTTTGAGTATATAAATAATGAGATGAATCTCAAGTCAGGTATGGAGAGGAGGATAGGTTGAACGACGACACAAGTGAATTAGCTAAGGGAAGGAGTAAAAGCGCGAAGCTCCTTGCCGAGGCTCGTGAGTGTATCAGGAAATCCAAATCGGAGGACGCATTGCGTTGTGCTATCCAGGGGCTTAAACATACCCCTACGGCTGTGGAGAGCGCAGAGTTGAATCGGATAGCCGGAGAGGCGCTTCTTAACCGTGGTCAACTGAACGAGGCCTTCGATTACGTTACAATTGCACGCAGGTATGCCCTTACCTGCGGGGATTCTGAGGTCCTCTGCAAGAGTATTTTGGCTTTAGGGAATGTGTACGCGCGCATGAACCGATACGCCCTGGCTGATAAGGCGTGGAGCGAGGCTTTGACACTTGCAAACATCAATGGGGATGTGCGTCTTCAGGGACGTATCCTCGTAAACAGGGCAGTTCTCAGTCAACGTTACGGGGATCACGGTCAAGCCATTGTGATTCTTGAAGACGCGAAGAAGCGATTGGAGAAGGTTGGCGATCTGCGCGGGCTTGCCGGGTGCTATGGCTGCATCGCCTCCTCCTATATGGAAAAGGATGAACCGAAGCTCGCCATGCAGAGTTTCGAGAAACTTGAGGAACTCGCTCGACAACTTGACGATAAGAGACTCGATGCAACCACCCACTTCCGGCGTGGTGCCCTGCACCTTAAGCAAGACGAGTTTACCGAGGCGTTGGAACTTCTGAAAGGGGCATATGGACTTTTTAAGGGGTTAGGGGATCGCAAGAACCTGGCCATTATTTTGTGCAATCTTGCCAGGGTTCACATAGGGTTGGAGCAACTCGATAAGGTTGGTCCTTTCCTGAGGGAGGCTATAGGACTGGCAAAAGGGGTTGACTCGGCTTCGCTGATGAGTAATATTCAGATGGTTCGTGGTGAGATGGCCGTCTACGAGGGAGCCGTGGATCGGGCGATACGTTACTTTACCGAGGCTTTGTCCTATGCCGAGAAAGCAGGGGATGTGGAGCGATTTCGGTCGCTTCACGGAAGGCTCGGTGAAATGGTTGAGAAGCTGGGATTTGAACTCCCGGGCTTGCGCGAACTTCTCAGGCAGGCTCACTCTAATTACTCCGGCGTGGGGTTAACTAAGGAGCTCGCCGAGTTGGACGAGTGGCTTAAACAGATTCCAGGCTCGGATGTTGAGAGCGATAAAAACATATAGGTCAGGAGGAAATTATGCTTAGCTCTTGTTCTAAAAAACAGGTTCATCAGGCGGTGGCTGCATGGGCGGGTGTGCCGATAGATCAGGTGAGTGCACAAACGCCCCTTAACGGGTTGGGAGGCAAGTCTTGGCCCGAGGATGCCCTCTCACTTATCTCTGTCCTTGAGCAGTTATGCGGCTGCGTTATCCCAGACGTTGATTATGGGATATGGGCACACGTTGACGATATTGACGATTATCTGGGCGCCGATTAACTGAAAGATTCATCGTTTAAAAGCCAAAGCCCCCTAACCGGGGCTTGCTTTTGATGTTTGGGGGGGGGCTAATAACAACCCCCGTGAGGAAACCTCACGGGGGTCGAAAGTTCTGCGTTGCTTATAGGGTTTCTTCTAGTCTTCCTCTGATCTGATGTTGCGGATCTCGTGGAAGTATTCAATACCGGTTAGTACCTTGAACTCCACGCGGCGGTTCTTCGCCATACCTTCTTCGGTCTCATTGGAGGCGATAGGCTGTGTGTCGCCGTAGCCTTTGGCTGAGAGTCGTTCTTCATCGATTTGGAACTTGTCTATGAGATACTCACGGACCGCTTCTACACGCGCCTGGGAGAGCTCCATGTTGTCTGCGAACTCCGGGGTCTTTATGGGACGTGAATCGGTGTGTCCACCCAACTCCACTATGATCGTGGGGTTATCCGCAAATATCTGGCCGATCTCATCGAGCACGTCGTAGAAATCGGGAAGGACCCTGGCCTCGCCGGTCTCGAAGTTCACGTTGTAGAAGACGATTAGCTCTTTCTCACGCAGCAGCGCAAAGTCCTTCCTTGCGCCTTTTGCCGCCTCTACCTTAACCTCGGCATCCTGCGGGAAGTACTTGGGGTGCTCCGGCTCGGCAAACAGTGCATAGTCGCCTCTGTAGAGTCCAGGTATGGTGTAGTTGCCCTCTTCGTCGGTTTTGACCTCGCCCTTGATCCCTTCGGGTCCTTCGTAGGTAATCGTGGCCCCAAGGGGATCGTTAGTCTTCACGTCGAAGACACGACCTGTTATTCCTCCAGGCGGGATCTTTGAGAGGGCGATGACGAGTTGGGCTGTCTGGCCGGCTTTGATCTGGGCCTGACCGGAGGATGGGTAGTAGTCTTCCTTGCTGGCGCTTGCAGAGACCCTTCCTGGAGCGAGTCCTTTGCGCTCCCAGGTTTCATTCTCGACCAGATCATTCTCTGCCCTGGTAACCCCCTCGACTTTAAGATGGGCCGCAAGGGATTTCTTCGTCTCCGCATCGATCACGCGAACTATGACGCCGCCGTAACGCGGCCTCTCGCCGAAGGCCGCGATAAGAGCCAGTCGATGAGTCAATCCAAGGTGGGCGTATGGGGCAATCGCGTAATCAACACGATAGTTGTTCAACACGAGTCCTACGCCTCCGGTCAGGCCGGCAAGGAAGTTGAGCTCTCCCAATGCCTGAGGACCTGACTGGAACCCTACGCGCGCGGCCAGGATCTCAAGCGGCCAAACCTCGGCACCGGCATGCACGCTCACGTTGTTATCAAAGGGCACCCGGACGTCGGTCAACAAGTTCAACCCGTAGAGGACATTCTCGAACGTAAGTGCCGCACCTAACTGAGCCTGCATTGGAAACATGTACATGCCGCCTGGATAGAACATCCCGGGACCAAGATTCTGCAGGGCAAGACCAAGAGCGAAGACCGGGGAGGCCTTCCAGTGAAGCGAGAGATCAACCGCTCCTCCGTAACCTGCAGGACCGGCGAGATTCTCATAAATGCCCTTAAAGCTCGCACCTACGCCGAATCTTTCGCCCAAAAGACGAGTGTATGAACCCACAAGCATAGCCTCGTAGGCCATGACGAGTGAATCTGCCCCGGTTCCCGGATTGTTATCTGCATCCCAGCGTTCGATGCCTGAAGCACTTGTAAAGTTCATGGCGAAACCGAAGGTGTTGTTGGAAGATTGCGGCCATATGAGGGCCGCAAACTCGTCTCTTATGCCCCGCAGCCATTCGTGATGCGAGATCAGGGCTTCGTAGGTGTTGAGCTGGTTGAGACCTGCTGGGTTCCACCAGAGGGCGGTGATGTCCGGTGCAAATCCTACATAGGCGTTACCCATCGCCGCCGCACGCGGCCCGAATCCTATCTTTAAAAGGGGGTGTGCGGTAGTTCCTGTGGCGTCCGAAAACTGAGCAGACGCCGCTACTACCACAAGCAAGAAAACGAGAAGGGCTTTCTTCATAAATTCCCTCCTTGACAGAGTGCTTTTTTAACTAAGTTTCTTGGTTTACGTCCATAACTGTCGGGGATGCACTTAAAGCTATAAGGCATAACCGCCTGCCTGATCGGTTTGAGGGTTAAGATCATTGCATGGCTCAAACTGCCCATTAGCCCTATCGCTGTGATCCTCGACCCGCGTGCCGAGATAATCCTCAGCACGATCGTAAATACTCAAAATCACCTGTACTCCCACATGCAGTTTTCACTATCACAATAATAAGGAAGTAACGCCACTTGTCAATACCCCAGGATAAGTTCCTTAGGATATCTCATCCATGCCCCCTGAGCCGCCGAATCGCTCCACAGAGAATATCTCTTCCAGGCTCTTTCTTGGCCGGGGTTCGGGTTCCTCAGCCGGATACCCGCACGGTATCAAGGCGACCACCTCATGCGCCTTGGTAAGTCCAACAAGCTTGCGAACCTTCCTTTCACTGAACCAGCCTATCCAGCAGGTGCCGAGCCCGAGGGCTTGTGCTGCCAGTACAAGATGGTCACCGGCTATCCCCGCGTCAAGCCAGAGGTTTGCATGTCCGAATACATGGGCCACCCTGTGGGTTAGTTTCCGACGCACTGTTAAGACGAACACCAACGGAGCCCCGGACATCCAGGAGATCACGAAGCGCGAACCCACAGGTGCGGCCTTTGAGAGTGCTGAGATTACCTCCTTGTCTCTCACCACCACCACGTGCCAGGGCTGGGAGTTGGATGACGAAGGCGCAAGCCTGAGAGCTTCAAGCATCTTTCGGATCTTTTCTTCCTCTACCTCCTTATCCTCGAAGCGGCGGATGCTTCGTCTGGTTTCAACCAATTCAAAAAATGCGCTCCATCTATCCATGACTAAGAATACCTCCATCGAACCTCAAGTCAACACCACCCGTCTGCTCGATTGAAGGGCTTGACAAGCAGGTTTTACAACGTAGTCTTTCACATGGAGGAATTATGAGAAAGACATTATCCGTGATTGCAGTCTTGACATCGATCTTTCTTGCAGGCTGCGTTGGCACGCGGCCCAAGGGAATCAAGGACTGCGAGTTCCGGCTGGCCGACGTAGAGACCGTTGAAAAGGCCCTCACCTATGCCAAGCTCGAGCTGAAGATGGACGTTACCAACCCGAATGGGGTCGGGGTAATAGTCGACCGCATGCAATTCAGCGTCTACGCCAACGGCCAGGAGATAGGCGGTGGGGCGGCAAGCTTCAAGGATAAACCCATCCCGCCCGGCGGGTCGGTAAAATTCAAGGCCAATATTGCTCTCGACTACCTCAGCGCAGGCCTGGCCATCTTCAATATGATCAAATCGCATTCCGCTTCCTACAGCATCAGGGCCAAGGTTTACTACGAAACCCCGCTCGGCGCATACCACTCCTGGACGACCATCTCAAGCCTTTACCTGCCGCTCTTATAGATGAAGAAGTTTCTCCTTGCGGCGTTGCTGGCCGCGATGCTGCCGGGCTGCTTTATACTCCGGCGCACCCAGCTTCAAAACTGCGAGTTCCGGCTGGCAGGAACCTCAATCAAGGAGATCGCCCTCACCTACCTGCGGCTCGCTGTCAACATAGACGTCACCAACCCGAACGCAATAGACATTGTGCTTGACCGGATGCGCTTCGACCTCTACGTCAACGATCAGAACGTGGCCAACGGTGTTTCCAACCTTAAGACTCGCATCCCTTCCGGGGGGTCGGTCAAGATATCGCCGGTGGTAACCCTTGACTACGCCCAGGTGGGTGCCGCAATCATCTCCACCATCAAGAACCTCGGAGCAAAATACAAGATAGTGGGCACTGTCTACTTCGACACGCCCTTCGGCACAATGAGCTTCCCGGTCACCATAGTCGAAAGATGATGCACCCCGAAGCTGGGAGAATTGGGTTTGAATGTTTCTTCGGGTCCCCGCGACGGCGCAAGCCGACGCGGTGACTTCGTGGGGTGTCCACTTGACGACCGGGTCAGAGTCATTATACTTATACGATGATTAAAAGGGTTCCAAGGGTAAGTCACGCCCGTGGTTTCCGCCTGGGGATCATGGCCATCGTGGTGAGCGTGGTGCTCATATTCCTGGCCATCCTGGTGTTTTTCGTTTTCCGCGAAGCAATCTTCGGCGCGTAACAGACTCTCCGACCAAACGCCTGTTCCCCTCCTTAATTGCGATCTTTTGCCGTTAATGCAAAAGGAGCATGTATTCGGGGTCCCCGCGACGTTGTTAAGCAACGGCGTGGGGTGCTCATATCCTCCCACTCAATGGGACGAAGTGCCACCGTCTGGCGGAGGATAAAGGTAGGGGTGAGTGTCATCGCGACCGACCGAATGGAGGGTGGCGATCTCATATGGAGCGCAATCCGAGAATTCATCACCATACTTTTATCATCTATCATCAATCTCTCTGTTATTGAGGGTCAACGATCATTCCCTATCAGCGCAATGACAGGAATAACCCTCGCCCTACCCGACGGCCCCAGACGGTGGGATCAACAGGGCACCCCCTCCCGTCAAGTGAGGGGAATAAACGGCGGCTACCTAATCCCTCTAGGTATATACAGCTCCTCGAAACAGCGGACCGCGTAGTTGTCGGTCATGCCGGCAACAAAGTCCATCACCACCTGGGCCGGGTCAGCGCCATGCTCGCAGGAGGTGTAGCGAACAAAGTACTCCAGCTGCGTGAAAACGTCCGACTTAGGCTCCTGGGTCTCCTCGCCATTCACAAGATACTCGTAAAGCCGCTCGAATAAAAGCTTCAGGATTCGGCGCGCGTTCTCGCTGTAGCGCCTCACACGAGGGTGCAGGTAGACGCGATCGTAGTTGAATCCGTAAAGCGCACGCACCGCCGTGTTGATCTTTGGGCTGAACCCTATCGAGCGCAGATGCTCCCGGTTGCTTTCGATCAGATCCTCTACGAGCGTCCCGATTATCCGCCCGTTGTTTGTCCCCAGCGTCTTGCGGACAACCTGCGGCACGTCCTCCGCCTTTACAAGATGCGCGCGCAGCGCGTCCTCAAGATCGCGGCCAAGATACGCCACGCGGTCAACGATCCGAACTATGCATCCCTCAAGCGTTGCAGGTTTGTCAACCCCGCGACGAGTTTCATATAAACGTGACGGATCTTTCCCGAAATCAGGCTCAACCAAAGGCTCGGCGGTCTCCCCGAAGTGCGACACGATGCCGTCGCGCACCTCGAAGGAGAGATTCAGCCCGGCCTCTTCTTTGCCTATAAGCTTTGCCAGGTGGTCGACCGTTCTTAAGGAATGCAGCTCATGCTCGAAGCCAAGGCCATAAGGCTTGACCACCTCGTTCAATACCTTCTCACCCTCGTGGCCGAACGGCGCGTGCCCCAGGTCGTGGCCAAGGGCTATGGCGTTGACAAGATCAGAGTTCAGACCCAGCGCCCTTGCAACGGTCGTCGAGATCGAGGCCACGCATAAAGCGTGCTCCATCCGGGTGGCGATGTGGTCGTTTTCAGGCAGAAGGAAAACCTGGGTCTTGTGGCGCAGCCGGCGGAAAGATAGGCTGTAAAGGATTCGCTGGCCGTCGCGCTCGAACACGGTTCTTACCGGATCGGGCGGCTCAGGCCGCAGACGTCCCTTGGAACTTGCCGAAAGCGTGGCATGAGGGTGAAAAAAGATCTTTTCCTCAAGTGCTTCTCTGCGCTCGCGGATCGATTGGCTCATGCGAGAGTCTAGCGATTACTGTGCTGCAGTCAACCGTCCTTGCAACGAGAGCACTGTCGAGTAATATGGAAGATTCATACAAGGAGCTCGTCATGAAGAAGTCTTTGGGTGCCGCAACAATCATCTTGCCTGTTCCTGTTTGGGTTATAGGTACCTACGATGCTCGCGGCAAGCCGAACGCCATGACCGCTGCCTGGGCAGGGGTTTGCTGCTCCGACCCACCATGTGTGGCCGTATCGCTCAGGGCCGCAACCTATACCCATGGCAATATCAAAAGGCGAAAGGCGTTCACGATCAGCGTTCCTTCCGAAGAATACCTGAAAGAAGCCGACTACTTCGGCATCGTCTCAGGCAGGGACACGGATAAGTTTGCAGCCACCGGATTGACTCCGGTTAAAAGCGATCTGGTAGACGCACCGTACGTCAAAGAGTTTCCCTTGATTCTTGAGTGCAGACTGCTTCACACATTTGAGATCGGTATCCACACCCAGTTCGTGGGCGAGATTGTAGACGTCAAGGCCGACGAGGAGGTACTTGGGGAAGATGGGTATCCGGACATCGAGAAAGCGCAACCCATCGTCTACACCCCCGGAGCTCGTACCTATCATGGAATCGGCAAATATCTTGGAAAAGGATTCAGTTCCGGTAGAAAGATTTGAGCGAGGATTACCTGACGACCCTGCCGATTCGTTTCCACTGGGTGCGCGCGATGCGTTCCAGGATGTTCGAGCCTTCGCCCAGGGAGTAGTAGGTCACCACCGGAGAACCTTTCAGGAACTTGATAGGTATCGGACCCCAGTAGCGGCAGTCGTCTGAGAAGTCGCGGTTGTCGCCCATCCCGAACACGTAGCCCTGGGGCACGATGATAGGCCCGAAGTTGTCGCGCACCTCGTAGTGTCCTTCAAACTCAAAGCTCTGCCAGCGCTCGTTGAACCCCTCGCACTCCACCATGCGCGAGATCAACCTGCGGTCCATGTGTACCGCGTGCGGATTGTCGAATGGATCGCCGTTCACGTAGACGCGTTTGTTGATGACCTCGATGGTGTCGCCCGGCAGGCCCACGCAGCGCTTCACGTAGTTGCGCGGCGAGTACCAGTGGAACTTCTTTAGCTCGCGGTCCCAGAAGATAGGCAGCAAGGGAAACCACTTAGGGAAGAAGCGGGTGTAGCGTTCCTCGGGCTGGGGCCAGCGCGGGTCGCGCGGGTAGCGGAACACGATGATCTCCCCTCGGCGCGGCATGCGGCCCGAGATGATATTCGCATTGGTGAAGGGTGCCTTGAACCCGTACACGAACTTGTTTACCAGAAGGAAGTCGCCTGGCAGGATTGTGTTCTCCATCGAGCCGGTGGGCACGGTGAACGCCTCGATAACGAACGCCCGGATCGCCAGAACGATGAGTATAACCGTCCCCCACGAGCGCACAAACTCCCACACCCTGCGCCCGGCCGATTTCTTGGGCTTTGCGCCTTTAGCCCCAGGCTTTAGTTGGGGTGGTCGTGTTACGGGTGTTACGGGTGTTATGGGTGTTACGGGTTTCTTCTTGCGCTTGTGTTTCGCCATGAGTGAAGATTATAAGTGTGATTATAAACAAGTCAAGCTGGGTTATATCAGTCTGTGCGACAAGAGATCGTTGGCAGGGTATGAGGTTAGGGAGGTTATCAGGAAAAGCGCGATAGCCTCATGGCGAAGGGGGAGAACAGGTTTCCCTGCCGTCTTCGGCTTCTACCTTCGACGGGAGGAGTAAATTCCTTCTACTGCCTGGTAACGATGTACTGAACAATCTACACAAACAGGTTGACGTATCCGCCACAAGGAGTATTCTAAAGGTTATGAGACGTAACCCTCGACTCCAGGTATGTGTGGCGCTGATCTTACTACTCGGAGCAATTACCTGCACGCCGCCACCGGAACAAATCCAGCCCTTCCTTTGGGTCAAGTCCCTGGAAGGCAACGGAAGAGTCACGATCCAGTTCTGGCTCACCGAGGAAACCCTCCTAGCTCAGGGCAACCGATACGGCAACTTCAAGCTGCTTCGCGCGGAAGGCGTGGGGAAGTTTGAGGAGGTGGCCGAGTTAGGCCCTGTAAATCCCCTGCGCGCAACCTGGTGCTGGACCGACTCTTCGGTCACCAACGGTAAGAGCTACCGCTACTTCGTGCACGCGATCTTTGCGGTCTTTGAGAATCCTGACGCCGAAGGTTTTTCAGACACGTTGTTAGTCACACCCCGGACCGGTCTTGCAGACCCACGCCCTCAGCCTCCTGAGGATCTCACGTATAAGTTATTTGAAGACACGGTGACCCTTCTCTGGGCAGAGCCTTCTGAACACGACAGCCTCTACTACCTTCTATATTACTCCCCTGCACTGGCCGAGTTCACCACCTACGAAGAAAGCCTGGACGGCGCAGGCCACGAGTGGGACCCTACCGGCGACGATCTTGGTGTTCACCCGGTGCGCTTGGACTCGGCAAGGTTCACCTTCTATTGCGACCGTGACGACCAGACACGCAGCTATAGAATAATTGCTTTCGTGGATTCTATAATGAGCTACCCCTCCGAGATTCTGGAGATCGAGCATACCTGGCAGCCATAGGGTCTTCTTTCGATTGCCCTCCGGATCCCTTGCGGCACGAGGAGCCCCCAAGAGAAATACTTTGATGAATGAGTATCACCTCAGTCAAGCCATCGAAACGTGGGTTCAATAAAGGCATCGCCGTTTGATTATTTTCAAGATATCCGCTCCGAAGTCTGTGAGGACAACTCAACGTCTAGCTGTCTCGGTCCACACCGAGTAGTCCCTGCCCCTCAACAGGTTAAAGAAAGCTACTATCGAGGCCCATGCGGAAAGGATGAAGTACCAGATGGAGCTAACCAAGGGTATCTTGAGTTTGCGCTTGGAAGCCAACGCCCCAAGGGCACCTGCCAGATAGAAAAGAACCTGACCACCGAAGAGTATCTGCCAGAAAAGCGAGGTGGTCACAAGGAAAGCGTTGCTCGCAAAAATAAGTATCATGAACACCGGCAAAAGCCAGCGTAAAATCTTATGTGACCAAATCTGCCAGGAAAGTATGGGGAAGCGGAAGGGATTGAGATAACGGGCATTGCGAACCAGACTCCAGAGCGCCAGGGTGATTGTCCTTACCCGACGAGCAAAAAGCGAGGTGGTAGTAGTGGGCGAGAAATCCCTTGCCGAAACCCTATCGAGTAGTAACACCTTTTTCCCCTGTTCCAGAACCTGAATCGGAGCAAGGAAGTCGGCGTCCAGCCGGGGATCTTCTATATTAAAGAGCACAGGACGAACGGCATAGATCGCTCCGATCACCCCAATCAATCGTCCCAGAAGACTCTCTGCCTTCCGGGTAAGCATCTCGAAGCGCCAGTAAATCCCTTCGTTACGGCTAATACCAGACTCGCCTACGTTCGCGTAGTGGATGGTGCCGGTAGTGGCCCCCACCTTGGGATCGGCAAACGGAGCGACAAGCTCCTTGAGATGGTGCGGTTCAAGGAGTGCGTCTGCGTCCGTTACTACAAATACATCTGCCTGGCACTGCCCAAGAGCCCTGGCCAAAGCGGCACTCTTCCCGAAACGGCGGGGATTCTCCAATACCCGAAGGATTCCTTCACGCTCGACACGCTTGAGGACGGCAAGGGTCGCCGGGGTGGCTGCGTCTGAAACCGCCACCACATCAAGCTTATCCGAAGGATAGTCTAAGCTAAGACAATTCTTGATCTTCTCCTCCAACCTCTTACCTTCCCAACAGCAGGCGAATACAAACATCACGCTGGGAAGTTCCTTGTGGGGATAAGTCCTCTTCCTCCATCTCAAGCAAGCAGCTATTGAAAGCAAGATCAACGGGTACCCAAAGAAGGAGTAAAGCAGAAGGAATGCAGCGCACAGGAACAGAACAGTCATTGTCTCAACTCCTAAAAGCTCGGGGTGGTGAAGATGGCAACACAGTAAAGCCTGATCCTGCGCAGAGGCACCATCCATATCCAGGCTCTGAGAAAGCTTATAATCACTTTGCTGGTGGCAGACTCTCGCATCTTCTTAAGGATAGGCAATGGCTCTTTGACGTAATCAAACGATCCGATGCCAATCATGGTTTCCGCTTCCCTGTCCCAGAGATTTTTCTGATGGGAGAGATCCACCCGTAATCAGGATGGAATCCTTCCTCTTTGATCTCCCTTACGAGACCTGGAACCTGCTCGGAGATCCATCCCAGAACAAAAAAAGTGGCCTTAGTGTGATGCTCGGAAAGAAGTTTTAAGATAAGCCTCGTACTTCTCCCGATGCGCAGTTCTTGCTTATTCCAATCCTGTTTTTCGACGACACCGCGCAGGTTATAAACACAGAACCAATCTTCCAGGTCAATCGAAAGGGCGTTTTTCATTTTTGCCTTTGTAGCCCTACTTCGTCTCTTGAGAAACTGGACTCTCCTATAGTCTTGCCCCGTATCCTCCCTCCCATCGACTTCAACTTACCCATTATTACAGTATAACAAAAATCCTCAAGAGGTCAAGCAGAGTAATGTATCTCCTGGTTTGAAGAAGGTAATGTCGGTTGACATCTAAAGCCTGCTTTCAGCCCTTGCGTTAAATCACCGGGTTGCCGAGACCTCCGAACGCCAAAGGGCGGAAAGATCGGCATTGCCAAACCTCAGATTCCGGAACCTATTAATGTATTATTGCTAAAGAACTACATGTGGAATAACGATTTACTTATAGCCTCTCCCCCGATTGACTTACTCCCTTGCTTCCTTATAATCCCATCTGTGGAAGTAAAGTGCCCTGAGTATCTGACGTTTCGATCCTTAAGGAGGGGTGAGTCGTGAAATGCATTCTGGACATTATCGTTTCCTTTATAGGGCTCTGGTTTCTCGCGCTTATCACCCCTTTTGTGGCGCTTGCCATAACAATCGACTCCAAGGGCCCGATTTTCTACCGCGGTGTCAGGGTAGGCAAGGACGGAAGACTGTTCAAGATATTCAAATTCAGAACGATGATCGCCGGTGCGGACCGCTGCGGACCCAAGCTTACCTACCGCAACGACCCACGTATAACTCATGTAGGGACAGTCTTGCGCCGCTTGAAGATAGACGAGCTGCCCCAGCTTATCAACGTGTTCGTCGGACACATGAGTTTGGTCGGTCCCAGACCCGAGGATCCCCAGTACGTGTCCCACTACACCGCAGGCCAGCGTGCCATCCTCTCGGTCAAGCCCGGGATCACCGGACCGGCACAGATCCACTACGTGGACATTGAGTCTCACATGGACCCCTCGAAGTTTGACGAACAGTACATCGACGAGATCATCCCCGAGAAGTTCCGGTTCAACATCCTGTATATCCAGAACCGCTCGCTGGCGCTTGATCTCAAGATTCTCTGGCGCACATTCCTTTCACTCTTCCGCTGCGAGATTATCCGTGTCAAGAACAACCACACCAACAAAAAGAACAACCGTTCCCCCTCCCTTCAAAACTAAAGAGTTACACAGTTAATCAAAAGACAGGATGGCTCGAATTTTTCGGATGGATTATGGAACAAAGCAGGGAACGGATGTCATCCCTGCAAGACTCTCTGAATCCCTAGTTCCTACTGGTCGCCGGGTTCGATCCGGTAGCTGGTTTCGATATCTACAGTTTGGCGGAGCATGGCCGTAACCGGGCAGTAGCGCTCCTGTGATAGTTCTATGGCGCGTTCCAGCTTGCGAGGTTCAACGTCGCCCTTGACGACGTATAAAAGGCGAATCCTGGTGTAGACCTTGGGATGCTCAGGCGCGTGTTCTGCCTCAAGCTCTACGCGAAAATCCTGGACAGGCTGCCGCATCTTTTCGAGAATGGAGAGCACGTCCATCCCGGTGCAGCCGCCAAGAGAGATGAGCAGGAGTTCCATTGGGGCGGTGGCAGCCTCGTTGCCACCAACATCCGCCTTCGTATCCATCATCGTCCAGTGACCTGAATCCGACTTGCCAACAAGGCTCAACCCCTTAACCCGCCGGACCACCGCCCGGGTTTTGCGAACTTCGGCCGTCAGGTCCCTTCCTGCCATGAGGCAAGATACTCCTTCTGCCTGGGGGTGAGTTTATCTATCTTCACTCCCATCGAGCGAAGCTTGAGGACTGCAATCTCCTGATCCAGCCTGGCAGGCAGGTTGTAGACCTTGCGTTCGAGTTCTGCCCCATGCTTGAGAATGTACTCTGCGGCCAGCGACTGGTTGGCAAAGCTCATGTCCATCACCATTGCCGGATGACCCTCTGCAGCGGAGAGGTTTATGAGACGACCTTCTGACAGGAAGTAAACCTTGCGTCCGTTTGAAAGGGTGTGCTCCACGACCTCCTTGCGGACCTCGCGCTTGGCAACGGTGAGTGCTTCGAGATCGCGCTTTGAGATCTCAACGTCGAAGTGGCCGGAGTTGCAGAATATGGCTCCGTCCTTCATGTGCTCGAAAATCTTAGCGTTGATCACGTCTATGTCGCCGGTCAGGGTAACGAAGAGATCGCCTAAAGAAGCGGCCTTAATCATAGGCATGACCCTGAAGCCGTCCATCTCCGCCTCAAGCGCCTTTACCGGATTGACCTCGGTAACGATCACCTTGGCGCCCAGGCCCTTGGCCCGCATGGCTACCCCCTTGCCGCACCAGCCGTAGCCCGCGATGACAACGGTGGAGCCGGCGATGAGGAAGTTGGTGGCGCGGATGATGCCGTCCAGTGTGGACTGGCCTGTGCCGTAGCGGTTGTCGAACAGGTACTTTGTCTCGGAGTCGTTGACTGCGATTACGGGATAGGTCAGTGCGCCGTCTTTGGCCATGGCGCGCAGGCGGATGACCCCGGTGGTTGTCTCCTCGGTGCCTCCTTTGACGCCTGCAAGAAGCTTGCGGCGCTTTGAGTGAAGGGTAGAGACAAGGTCGGCTCCGTCGTCCATGGTGATCGCAGGCTGGATGTCCAGAGCTGAGTTGATGTGTTTGTAATAGTCGGTGTTGTTTACACCACGGATGGCGAACACCTCTATGCCGTAGTCTTTGACCAGGGAGGCGGCAACGTCGTCCTGGGTGGAGAGTGGATTTGAGGCGCAGAGACGGAGCTTTGCGCCGCCCGCCTTCAGGGTAAGCATGAGGTTGGCGGTTTCGGTAGTCACGTGCAGGCATGCGGCAAGATGTACACCCTTCAAGGGCTTTTCTTTTGCAAAGCGCTCGCGGATAAACTTGAGAACGGGCATGAACCGGCCCGCCCACTCTATCCTGAGCTTCCCCTTGGGGGCGAGCTTGAGGTCTTTTACGTCGTGAGCCATTAATTTCCTTTCATTGAAGGTTACAATCTTTTAAATCAACCACAGGGGCACAGAGGCTCATTTCAAATTGCACCGAAGAAGAACCCTGCTGGAGTTCTCCCGAAGGGAAACGACCGTAGGGAGTTTCAATCTGTGTCATCTGTACCCTATGGCTGCACAGCACCCAAGGGGCAGACCCTGGTTTATTAACCATCTTCGGATACTCACCTATTCCCCTGCGCGGTTGCGGAGCGCATCCACCGCGTCAAGCTTCTCCCAGGTGAAGCTATCCTCGGTTCTGCCGAAGTGTCCGTAAGCGGCGGTTAGCTTGTAGATCGGCCTAAGCAGATCGAGCCGTTCGATGATGGCGCGGGGCCGGAAATCAAACTCCGCGTTGATTATATCAAGGAGCTTATCATCATCGATCTTTCCCGTCCCGAAGGTATCGATGGATACGGACGCAGGGTCAGGCTCGCCGATAACGTAGGCCAGGTTGACCTGTAACCGGTCGGCGAGACCAGCCGCTACCACGTTCTTCGCGATCCAGCGGGCGAAGTAGGTCACCGAGCGGTCAACCTTTGTAGGGTCCTTGCCTGAGAATGCCCCGCCGCCGTGAGGTACGGCACCGCCGTAGGTATCAACGATGATCTTCCGGCCGGTCATGCCGGTATCCGACTGCGGCCCGCCGATCACGAACTTGCCGGTTGGGTTGACGTAGACCCGGACGTCGGAAGTGTCCAGATCGGTGGGCAGTATGGGCTTGATGACCTTTTCGATCATCTCATTACGCGCCTCTTCCGTGATCTGATGACCTGTGGAATCGAGTATCTCGTCGGTGTGCTGCGAGCTTATGACCACGTTCGCGATGCGGCGAGGCTTGCCGTCTACGTATTCGACCGTAACCTGCGACTTGCCGTCAGGGCCGAGATAGCCAAGTATGCCCTGCTTGCGGACCTCGGCAAGACGCCTCACAAGTTTGTTGGCAAGCATGATGGGCATGGGCATCAGCTCCGGGGTCTCGGTGCATGCGTAACCCACCATGAGACCTTGATCGCCCGCACCGCCCCGGTCAACGCCCTGCGCGATGTCCGGAGACTGATGGCCTATCGCGTTCAGTATGGCGCAGGTGGCAGCGTCGAACCCGTAGCGATGATTGGTGTAACCTATATCGGCAAGGAGCTTGCGCACCAGATCGGCAAGATCGGCGTAACCAGTGGTTGTAATCTCTCCCCCTACTATAACCAAACCTACGGTGATGAACGTCTCGCAGGCCACACGGCCTTGCCGGTCCTGACGCATCACCTCGTCAAGCACAGCATCGGAAATCTGGTCGCACACCTTGTCCGGATGCCCCTCGGTCACCGACTCTGAGGTCAAAAGTATCCTCTTCAACTATTTCCTCCTTTCATGTGAGGTTTCAAAAACATGAATCAAAAGTATATCTCTGGAAGCTTATAAGTCAACTGCGGCAAGGGGAAAAGCCCTCGAAATGCCGAATACCTGTCTGGCAGAATGGATGTTACATACCGTGACTTTCCTTGAGTTCGTTTTGACGGAAATCAGTTGCCCTTCCTGAAGTACTCGTCTACCCAGTGGTCTTTGGATTCTTTTTTGTCGCCGGATCGAGGAGCAGGCTGTGTTTGAGAAGGCTCAGGTGGAGCAGCGGAAGCGGCAAGCCCCATTGCCCCGGACGATGCACTGAGACCTGCCGATCCCGCGTCCTCGGTCCGTGCCCACTCGAACTGCCGGGCGTAGGAACCTGAAAGATTGAGGCTGCGCAAACGCTCGACCCTGAGCTGGATGGGCGGGTGGGAGGAGAAAAGGTTGACCTTGACCTTGGCTTGGGGCTTTTTGGGATTGATGCGGTCCTTGCACGCAGGTGATGAGATAAAAAGGTGAGCGGTTGCGGTTGAGGTGCGCTGCATCTTTTGATAGGTTGAGCCGATCTTTTCCAAAGCTCTAGCCAGGCCTTCAGGGTTGCGGGTCATCATCGCAGCAGATGCGTCGGCCAGGTACTCGCGCTGGCGTGAGATGGCGGCCCGGATGAGCATCACTGCCAGCGGCGCAAGAATAGCCAGAACCAGGCCGATGGCCAGCCAGATGAGCGCCAGATAGCCTCCTCCCTTGCCTGAAGACCTTCGTCTGCCTCTCCCTAAGAAGAATCCCCAGCGCCAGAACAAATCGCGCGCAAGAATCACAAGCCCGATCATGATGGCAACAATAGTCATAAGCAGGATGTCGTAGTTCTTTATATGGCTCATCTCGTGCGCTACGACGCCCTGCAGCTCGGCCCGGTCCATCATTTCGTAAAGACCTGTGGTCACAGCGATAGCTGCATTCTTGGGATTTCTGCCTGTGGCGAAAGCGTTTGGAGCCGAATCGTGGATAATGTAAACCTCCGGCTTGGGCTGACCAGACGCGATGGCCATCTCCTCTACCACGTTGTGAAGCCGCTTGTATTGGATAGGGTCTGCCTTGCGGGCACCGTTGGCGGCAAGCGCAAGCTTCGCAGAGGCGAAGAAGAAGATGAGGTTGTAGCCGATAATAAAAAGGCCGAACAGGATATAGGGAGTGGTTGAGTAGATCCCGTAGTAGTATTGAAAGAACCTTATGACCGCACCTCCCACCAGCGCCAGGATTATTGTAAAGAGGAGGATGAACCCGAAGGTCTTCCATTTATTCACTGCGATGAGGGAGTAGAGTGTGCGACGAGCCAATCTGTCCTCCGCGTGTTACGGTGTGTTACGGTGTGTTACGGTGTGTTACGGGTTAGAACTCTACCTTGACCGGCTCGCGTGCCGCCTCCGCTTCCTCGGGTATCTCCCAGAACTCGAAACGCTTGAAGGCAAAGATGCCTGCAAAGATTATCCCTGGGAACTTCTCAGTCGCTGTGTTGTAGTCCATGGTCGCATCGTTGTAGAACTGCCGCGCGAAAGCTATCTTCTCCTCGGTTGTTCTGAGCTCTTCCTGCAAAGCCAAAAAGTTCTGGTTGGCCTTGAGATCGGGATACGCCTCAGCGACCGCAAACAGGGATTTTAAGGTCTCTGAGAGCATGTTGTTTGCCTTAGCCGCGTCCTGCACGGTCTTTGCGTCCATACCCAGCTTGCGGGCCTTGGTTACGTTCTCAAGGGTTTCGCGCTCGTGCTTAGCATACCCCTTGACCGTCTCCACCAGGTTGGGGATGAGGTCGTAGCGGCGCCGAAGCTGAACGTCTATCTGGTGCCAGGCGTTGCGCGTGCGGTTGCGCTTGACCACCAGTGTGTTGTAGCCGGCGATTGTGATGATGATCAAGAGCGCGATGATGCCTATGAAAATCCACAAGAGTATCATATTTCCTCCTTACGGTGTTGTAACGATGATAATAGGAGGGATTGAGGAATTGTCAAGCGGGATGCGACTTTTTTGTGGACTTCCCTCGCTTGGGTTTAGAGAGCTTTTTGGGTGGCCACTCGACATCTCTGAATTCATCCGCATGAATCTGAAGATCCTTTTTGGACGAGTAATTTCTTAAAGTCACCATGACTATTCGCACCCCTTCTCTTCGGGCAAATTTCATTGCTGGAATCATATCGGCATCTCCCGATACAAGAATAATCGTATCCACAATGCGCTTACTGGATAGCCAAGCAACGTCAAGACCTATCTTCATATCTACTTGTTTCTGTATAAAGTCTGGAAATATATCGTTACTGCCCGGGGTAGTCTTAGTCCTCTTTATCATTTCTTCAATTGCCTTATCACTAATCTTCCATCCCGCCCACTTCAGTTCGCCTTTTCGGAAAGCTATGTTATCTTTGCAGGCAAGTTCTTCGTAAAACCTTTTGCGGAATTTATAGGAAGGAGTCGCTGTAAAATCTATAGTGTCGCGTGTTATAGGATTTATCTTCTTCCCATTAAAAGGTTCGCAGTCATAGAAGTAGATTCGGAACAACTCCTCGCCCTTCGAATGATCTAAGCACACCAAGGCAAATTCCCTTACCTCGTCAGCGGTAGGGAATCGTTTTAAGCGTTCTCGAAGCTTCCAGGTTACGAACCCCCCGTCAAGCAAAACGGCCGTTCTTTTGAGAGAAACGTTTTGGCTTTTAGGCGCCATCGGGGCTTCCTCCTACTTAAAAAAGCCCCTCTCCCGGATATTCTCGAGTTGGGAGAGGGGCGATATTTCTGCCGGCCTACCGGCGGTAACGGATATGTAAATTGTAGTCAAAGCACGACCCTTGTCAAGTTCTGTCGATGGATGTGGGTAAGTGTTGGTAATCTTCGGTAAGATCGTTGACCGGTAATTCATCATGCGTTAAGTATAATAAAGAAGTTGACTTGGTCAAGTGTGACCACCCTTGACTCCTCCCCCATCCCCCCGTATGCTTGGGCATGGATAAAGATGCTTTAGGCCTTCTACAGGTCTACACCGGGCCGGGCAAGGGAAAGACCACAGCGGCGGTAGGGTTAGCGGCAAGGGCGGCAGGCCAGGGGCTTAAGGTCGCCTTCATCCAGTTCATGAAACCTGATGAGTCGGGTGAGGTGGACTCCCTGCGTAAGCTTGGAGTAAAGGTCTCCCATTTCGGGGCAAAGGGGTTCCTGGTTCCGGATTCAGACCCCACCCCTCACCGCGAGGCCGCACTTAAGGGTTGGAGCGAGGCGCTTAACTATCTTAAAGGCTCCGAGCAGGTTGACCTTTTGATCCTCGATGAGCTCAACGTGGTTCTCTCCCTTGGTCTCTTGGATAGAGGCGAGGTCATGGAAGCCATCATCAACCGTCCGCACGGGCTAGAGGTGGTGTGCACCGGTCGGAACGCACCTAAGGAGCTTTTGGACACGGCAGACCTGGTCACCGAGATGGGCGAGGTAAGGCACTACTTCAAGCGGGGCGTAGGGGCAAGGCGAGGCATAGAATACTAATAGTCTCAGGAGGAGATAATGAATCAACCAACACTTGAAGACCTTGCCAAACGGGTGAAGCGTTTGGAACGTCAGAATAGAATTCTCAAAAGTGCGGGACTAGTTGCGCTTTTGGGCATCGTGGCGACCGTTCTTCTCGGCCAGACCACACCCAATCAAGTTAAGAAGGTCATAGAGACCGAGAAAATCATAGTGAGAGATCAGGAAGGCCGTATTAGAGCCACATTAGCTTCGGAGTCTTGTGGTGTAGCTCTTCGCTTCCGAGACGAGAACGACCAAGTCCGAATCGCGCTCGCAACTTGCCATGATCGCACAAATCTATCATTTTACAATGAAAACGAATCAGTGGGCGTTGATTTGTATACATCGACTTTCTTTCAGGGATCAGGTTTGAATCTCAACTATATGGGTGAGGCTTATGAAGGAGAGCTTTACGGGTGGACAATGCGAGCAGGTAAGATTGACCCTTCATTCTCTTTTCTCTCCCCAATAAATAGCTCTTCATTCACGATGATGATGGTTTCTGAACATGCACCATACATGTTTTTGACTGGCAACGAAGGTATAATTTGGAGTGCACCCTGAGAGCTTATTTCAGCCGGCGCAGACCTAGTCATCGAGATGCTGGAGATCAAGCATTACTTCAAGCGGGGCGTTAAGGAAAGGAAGGGAATCGAGTTTTAAGAAGACCCAGGTTGCAATCCTAGATCAGTCAGTATAATTAAAACAGATGAGTATTGAACGTTGGGCTGAAACCTAAGGAGAGTTGATGGATTACTTTCTTACTGAAGAGCAGCAGATGATCCGTTCGCTGGCGCGGGAGATTGCTCTAAAGAAGATAAAACCGGTTCGTGCGGAGCTGGATGAGAAGGGCGAGTTTCCTGAAGGGATAATGGCCGAGCTTGCGCGTGCCGACCTTCTGCGTGTGTTCATTCCAGAGGAGGCGGGCGGTCTGGGCGGCGGATGCATGGAGATGTGTCTTGTGGCCGAGGAGCTTTCGCGCATATGTGCCGGCGTGTCAACCACCTACGCGGCCAACGGCCTTGCCGCCATGCCAATAATCATGTTCGGAACGCCGGAGCAGAAGAAGCGCTATCTTTCACGGATCGCCGAAGGCACCTCCTACGCCGCGTTCGCCCTTACCGAAGCCGATGCCGGCTCGGACGCGGCAAACATCAAGACCACGGCTAAAGAGGTTTCGGACGGCTTCGTTCTGAACGGCACCAAGCAGTTCATCACCAACGGCGGTGTGGCTGACATCTACACGGTGATCGCGGTTACCGACCCGGAGCGCGGGCCTCGCGGGGTATCGGCTTTAATGGTTGAGAAGGGCACCCCAGGCTTCGAGTTCGGCAAAGAGGAAAACAAGATGGGCATCAGGGCATCCAAGACTACCCAGCTTATCTTTACCGACTGCAAGGTGCCCAAGGAGAATCTCTTAGGCAAGCGCGGCATGGGCTTTGTGATCACCTTAAAGACCTTTGACCACACAAGACCGGGCGTGGGCGCTCAAGCTGTTGGGATCGCCCAGGGCGCGTTCGACGAGGCTTTAGCCTACGCCAAACAGCGCCGTCAGTTCGGAAAGCCCATCACGAGCTTCCAGGGCCTTCAGTTCATGCTCGCCGATATGGCCACCCAGATCGAGGCCGCACGCGCGCTTGTATATGCAACGGCGCGGATGATAGACTCAGGTGCCAAGGCCATCGCCGCCGAATCGGCGATGGCCAAGCTGTTTGCATCGGATATGGCGATGAGGGTGACCACCGACGCGGTGCAAGTAATGGGCGGCTACGGCTACATGAAGGAGTATCCGGCTGAAAAGTTCATGCGGGACGCGAAGATAACCCAGATATACGAGGGCACGAACCAGATCCAGCGCCAGGTCATCGCGAACGCGCTGATAAAGTAATGCTCCTTTTTGCCAGAGGCAAAAAGATCGCAGTTTGAGATTTGAGGCCAGCCTTTCGGCTGGCCTTCTTATTTATCTCCGATCCTTTACCCGAAGGATAAAGGGAGGATTTATTCTGCAATCTGTTGTCCTTTGGGGACAAAAGGAGCATTTAAGGGCATGTATATCTCTACGTAGGTGTGGTTGTGCGGCCTGCGGAAGGTCTCTTGGGGGAAGTAGGTAAGCTTGATGCCCTCGTGGATTACGAACATGAAGCCCGAGGAGAAGCGGAACTCGACGTTGAACACGAGACGCGCGCGCTTGTGGATACCGCTCCACGCCTCGGCAACGTTAAGGGTGATTGCTCGATGTAGGTCTAACCAATCATCATTTCTTTCATTAAAACGACTGTGCCTGACGTGCTAGTCGCGCACCGGCGAGGCCCTCAAGAGGGTGGAGAGGACCAAGCAGAGTATCATCAGACCGATAAGTACGAGCAAGGAAGGGGTCATCGCCCCTGATGGGGATCTGAAGAACTCCATCCCGAAGATGAAGATGATGCCTGAGAGCTGACCCATCACCAATAAGAGGCTGTTTGAGGTGCCCTCGGGCGCTGGATGGGTTATCTCCGCACCGTACTGGAAGCCTATGGGCCCGGAACTCAATAAAAAGAAGCCGAAGAAGAATCCGGAGACAAGCAGGAGCCAGTAGCTTTGAGCAAAGGTCACGCCCACGAGACCTGGAAGCATGCCTGCGAGCGCCAATATGATGAATGGCTTGCGGCGGCGTACCTTATCGGAGATCATTGGGATGATCAAGGCACCCAAGATACCGCCTATGAGCATCAGCCCGCCTGTCATCCCTGCCTGGGAGATGGAGAAGCCCCTTGGTCGCACGATGGCCTCAATCCAGGTGGTTACCCCGTTGAACATCCCGAGGCCGATGAAGAAGATGACGAGAAGGAGGATGAAATCCTTGTTCTTAAACATGCTTTTCAAGCCGTCGAACATGAGAGCGCGCTCGTCCTGACCCGCCGGGCAAGGAGGGGTGGGCGGGCGCTCCCGGGCAAGGGCGAGGAACGCCCCGGCCGCGACCAGTGCCCCTATCCCGTATATCCAGAGCATCCCCTTTATCTGATACTTGATGGTGAGGATGGGGGTGAGTATCATCCCTGCGAGGATTCCCAGGTAGATGGCCAGGGTGCCAAGTCCTGCGGCGGTGGCGCGCTCCTTAATCGGGAACCACCTCGCGGCAAGCTTTGTGATTGAACCGAGTATGAACGGCTGGCCGAAGGCAATTACAACCTGAGAGATAAAGACTATGGTGAAGTTTTCGGCGAAAACCCCGCGGCCCAAAGCACCGAGCGCGGTGAGCGCGGCGCCGAAGCCCACCGCCGCGTAAAGCCCCCAGGTATCTATCACCCAGGCCGAGGGCAGCACGATGAGAACGTAGATGACCATAAAGCTCATGGAGAGAAGGCCTATCATCAGATCGGACGTGATGTAGAATGAGGCGGCTGAAACGGTTATCGGCGCGAATGTAATCCAGGAAAGCTGGTTTAATGCGGCGATGAGCATGAACGCCGCGAGCACCACCCAGCGGTAGCCGTATACCTTAATACTTCCTTCTTTCACCATACAGAACCTCCTTAATACGCTTTTCTGTTAAGGGTATGTATATCTCTACGTAGGTGTGGTTGTGCGGCCTGCGGAAGGTCTCTTGGGGGAAGCAGGTAAGCTTGATGCCCTCGTGGATAACGAACATGAAGCCCGAGGAGAAGCGGAACTCGACGTTGAACACGAGACGCGCGCGCTCGTGGATGCCGCTCCACGGCTCGGCGATGAGCTCCTCATCGTTGTAGCGGTAGCGCCACTGGTTCTGGAAGCCAGCCTGTAGCAGGAGCCAGCGCGCCGGCTGCCAGGAAATAAGCCCCATGAAAAGGTTGTAGTCGCGGCGGTAGGTCAGAGAATCCATGCCCCGATAAGTCCTCCAGAACCGGTGCTCGAGCAGGAGTTCCAGTCGTTCGGTAGGGGACCAGGATACGTAAGGCTCCACCCAGCCCTCACTCAGGGTATCGGCGATCAGTGAATCCTGTTCCGGCCAGCGGGTTAATGCGCGGTCACGCAGCCAGGAGAACCTGCTGCCCACCCACAGGCCGTCCAGCGGCTTGACTTCTACCCTGCCCCAGACGCAGGAGCGGTCGTGGTCTCGCTCCCAGGTGTCCCAGGTGGAGTCCGGCCAGTCCAAGTACTGCGCGGAGTGGGTGCCGAGCTCTCCATGAAGCCGGGCGCGCAGCCAGTCGAGTTCGCCGCGCGAGTCCAGCTCGAAGCGGAAGGGCAGGGTGGAGTAAGGGTCGCGCTCCGGCCCGGGCCGCACGTGACGCATGCTGTTGTTGTGGTTGAACCCCTGCATGATTACATAGAGGTAGAGCCAGTTGGCATTATCCTTGCGCCAGGAAAGGCCTGTGCCCAGCTCGTCGTAGCGCTTGGAGTAGAAGGGCGATATAACGAGATGGGCGCGCAGATTCGGGGCAAACCGCAGCCCCAGGTCAAGCCGGTGGCGGCTACAGGAGGTATCGAGGTCGTTTTTGCCCTGGATGGTGTAGCGGATGCTCATGATTCGGGCGAACGGCACCTCGACCTTGCCCTCGAACCGCTGGTACCAGTAGAACATGTCGTGCGAACCCTGAGCGGTGCGGAATGCGGAAAGGGATGTATCGTAGCAATCGTCCCAGTAGCGGGAGAAGGTGGACCACTGCATGTCCATGCCGTAGTAAACCGCGGAATCCTCCGGCTGCTCGAATGAAAGAAGTCCAAGGATTAAAAGTATCATAATCAATCCACGTGGTCACCGCGACGACGCGCAGTGGATTCGCGGGATGGTTTTTGTTTTGGACCTATAATTTTCTCCAGCCTCTCCAGGCAGGACGGGTTGCGCAGCGGTTCGAAATAAGGCACCAGCCAGCAGTTGCCCACAAAGCAGGGTATGCAGCCCTTCTCGGTCTTGGTGCGCTGCATCCCTTCGGCCAAAGCGCCCAGGGCCTCATCGAATCTTTCAAGACTGGCAAGGGCGCAAGCAGGGTGCAGATAGCAGGCGTACGAAGACAGAGGTGTTATGCGTGGAGGAACCTTGATTCCCCCGATGACCTTAAAGGCCTCCTGGCGACTGCCTTCTTTTAATAAAAACACCACCGTACCATTCTTCAGCCACTCATTTCACCCCTTTTGAGATGCGAGACAGGGCAAGCAGTTCGGTGCCTGGGAAGTAGTGGAACAGGATGTCGCGGTAGTTTGCCCCTGCCTTCTCCATGGCCATGGCCCCGAACTGGCACATCCCCACCGCGTGGCCGTAGCCGTGCCCGTGGATCAAAAGGAGGCGATCGGAGATCTCCGCCTCAAACCTTCGCGTTTTCGGGCGGTGATCGAGCAGGTTGACCACATCGTTGTAATCGAAATACATCGAGTCGGGCGCATAGAATACAAACCCCTTGACCGGGGTAAAGAAGGTATCCTTAACGAGACGCAAGGAACGAGGTAAAGCCTCAAGACCAAGGGCCGCTGCCAACGTATCCAGCCTGAAGGTATCCTCCCAGGCGTAGAAGGGGGAGTTTGAACACAGGGTATCTTTCATCCGGCGGTGATAGGGCTGATCCTTTGCCCCTTCCCACACGTCGGAGGGCAAAAGGATCATCCCGCCGCAGGTTGAGTGGTAGTAGACCTCTGCAATCTCTTGCTTGTATCCTAAGACAAGCCCTGCGGTCTCGCGCACCGCTTCCAGGGAGGCCGAATTGACGGGCAATCCCTTATAAACCTGAGAAAGCTGACTGTCTAGAAGATCGTAGCCCCTGTCGTGATCGCCCATATTCTTGTACGCGTAAGTTCGTGCCAGAACGACCTGGGCCTTGAGCGCTTCTGCACCGCCTTCGGGCATCTCCGATGCCACCACCGACGCCAGGTAGTCTTCCTCCGGGATGTAGTTGAGGATAAAAAGCTCGCCCTCCGATGCGTAGAAGGTGAACCCTCCGGCGTATCTGCGCTTCATCTCACCGGCTGAGATGGTGTAGCGGGCCGCTTCCATCTGCTGGAAGTAGCTCTGGAGCTTGCCATCGACCATAATCCCGTCTCCTGAAGCCCTTATCGTATGAGTACCCTGGTTTGAAGAGATTATCACCTCCTGGGGGTGCTCGGCTGCCAGGATGCGTATGGTAAACGTCTTGCTGACGGATATTAACGAAAGGGCAAGAAGCATGATGTGACTCATGAAAACCGCTCCAAAAGCTCGGGCGGAAATCTGCCCTGGCAGAAGAGTTTCATCAATCGATCCAGCTCGGCCCGGGCGGAGCGAGCTTCCACTTCGGTGATCCATTTGTTTCGAATCGCCTCGTCGAACTCATCCTCGTCGAGGACCATTATCCGTAACCGGTCAGGGGATATCCATAGATCGAGAAACAGGTCCTTGGTCCAGTAGCCGTCGTCGCGTTCCTCGGACGGGGTATTGATATCTGTATAATAACCGGTAAAGCCCTCCCCAGTCCCGTCAGGTTTAAAAATCTTCGCCACGTCGTGCCATTGCTTTCTGTACTCCGCGAACACGGCCCTGCAGCCGTTCTCGACCACGGTCTCGCCGTCTATTATCAGAGGCTCCGACGTACCCTCGAGGATGTGTGAGGTAACGATCACCTCATCATTGACGTATAGGAGTTCGGCGGGGATATCCAGCAGCCGATGTGGAGGACGAAAATAATGAATCACGGTTGTTTTGGAATCAGGCATAACTCTCCCACGATCCAAACGGCTTCACGACTCTAAGTTTAGCGGAAATTACGAGCGATGCAAGCTTGGTAGTTGTTGTTTGAGGCAACTACCCACGGATTCTTCACGTCTATATTGTGTTCGTCAGAGGAGTTCAGAGGAGTGTGGAGAATTGAATCATGAGTCGAAAGGAGTGATATCATGTCTACACTTTTTTATATAACCGGGGGCCGTCTTTCCTCATAAATAAATCGTTCCGAAATGGGTGTATTGGAGTTCATGCTGCCTCCTTTGGATGATACTTGTTATTGTATGCGCGGTCAAGTTTTTTGGCAAGCGTGGCTATTGCTTCGATGAGCCGGAAGTAGTTACAGCATTCATGCATTCTGACCAGACGAGCCTTCTTGGCATCACTGAGTTCATCACGATTCAGCAGGCGGGCAAATGGGGTCTGGGCAGTGTATCGTTTATGTACCTTAGCACCATCTCTGTGCTTCTCGACCAGTTTCATCGTAGGAATAAACAGGTCATTTCATGCTCCCTTTGTCCTTCGGACAAAGGTTCGCAGAGCGTTCGACGGAACTTCGTTCCGTTGGTCGCGTTCGGGGTCCCCGCAAGACCACGAAGTAGGCTTGTGGGGTAAATAAGCGTTGATGAACTCGGAGCCGTTGTCGGAATGTAATGCTATCACCTTGAATGGAAGTGAGTTCACTATCTCTTTCAGTGCGGATACGCTCCATACCTGGGCGCGGTTTTGTATCACCCTCAGTTCAGTCCATCCTGTAGTTATCTCGGTAGCGGTGAGGGTGTAGGTAAAGTCGCCCGCGGCAGACTCACCGCAGTGAAACACCAGGTCTATCTCAAGCGACCCCTGGCGGTTACGAGGCTTCTCGAAGTGGGTCTGAACAGGTATTCGCTTTTTGATGTTCGAGGCGTGTGGGTTTGGCTTGTAGCGTTTCGCCAACTCTTCTTTCTTTCGTATGGGTCCAAGACGCCGGTCAATACTGGCCGGGTTTATCCTTAGAAGCATCTTCCTTGTTTCTTCACACAGACCTTTCAACTTGGGATGATTGAATATGAAGTCCTGGTTGGTTTTTATGAAGACAGCCAGATGCTTGCGGCTGTAGCCTGTAACCTCAGCAAGCTTCCGGGTCTTCTCGCTCTTAGGAGAACTGCGATACCTGGGTGCGTTCTCATTTATGATGTCCATACCCGACGGGGGCACTTCGTCTTCTGACTCCAATCTAATATCCCTTCCGGGATCGTTACTACCACTGACTAACCTCCTGGATGTTTTACCCGGGAGATTAACAGCTATTTGCACTCCGTTAAACCCTTCCGGCTTCAACCAGTCTATTCTGAGTACCGTAGGATGACGCTTGCGGAATAAACCAATACCGTTCGGGAAGATTATTTTTGAGGAACGTCGGGGGGTTGACAAAGTCCTGATTATCCATAAACTTTCTGCATCATCAAAGCTAAAGGAGGCTACGAATGAAGAAAGCTTTGTTAGCCGTAATGGCTATCGCCCTTGTTATCGGTTTCGCCGGATGCGGCCTGTTCCAAAAAGGCTCCCCATACTACCCGCTCGCGGAAGGCAACAAGTGGGAGTACTCCGGCACCTCAACAATGACCATGGATTATCCTGAAGGTACGGATGATGTAGTAGGCACAGTTAACACCACCATGGTTAGCGAAGTCATGGCCCTGGAAGAAACCACCGGTGATGAACCCATCGAAGTGTGGAAGATCAAGACCATCCTCACCGTAGATGTCGAAGGCGTAGAGCCCGACACAAGCTACAGCTACGTCGACGCCGACAAGGACTACATCTACTTCTATGAAGACCTCGACGCCACCGAGGAATTGTACACGATTCCGTCAAAGCCAGTGGTTGGCGACAAGTGGACCGTCGAAACCGAAATCATCGATTCTATAGTCCCCCCGGATACCTTTACATCTGTTTTCAAGACCGACTACGAGGTTGTTGAGGACGGCGTTGAGGCCAACGATTACACCGGCTGTCTCAAGATCTCCGCTACCCCGCAGGACGTTGCTGACTACGATGAGTACCTCAGCTACAACTACTGGGCCGAGGACGTCGGCAGCGTCAAGACCGAGTTCAAGTCGGTAGTGACCAGACCTTACGGCGAAGAAGACACTTTCACTATGACTATCGAGGGTGAGAGCCTGCTCGATACCTTCACCGAAGGCGAATAAACCTTTTTATCCAAAGATTGTTAACGCGGGGTTTCGGCCCCGCGTTTTTTTCCACCCCACAGATTTGCTATGCAACTCTACGGGGACCCCTTTATCTGAATATGAATTGGAGTTTGACAAACGCCCAATCCTCCCTAACATTAGGCCTATGAGCGAAGAGCGAAAATTCAACCTCGATGAGGAACTGAAGCAGATAGAGGATCCGTCAATCCGATTGTTTGTCACCAAGGCGCTTGAGCGGGTTCCGGATTATTTCTGGCACGTCGCGGCCTCCGCCTCAGGTCGCTTCCATCCGCTGGATACCCTGGGCGACGGCGGTCTTGTCCTGCATACCAAGCGGGTAGTGTATCTTGCCACAGAGATCGCGAAGATCTTCAAGATAGACGAAGCAAAGCTCGACGTCCTTCGTGCGGCAGCGATACTGCACGATTCCTTCAAGAACGGTCTGGTGGATGAGGATCGAACGGAAGCCGATCACCCTTTGATCGTTCGCCATCAGCTGAAGGATCTTGCTTCCGAGACCCCCTACTTTGAAGATATCGTAAGCGCCATCGAGTGCCATCAGGGTCTGTGGGGACCGCAGCCATTGCGCATGCCAAAGAGCCCCCTGGAATGGAGCCTGCACATCGCCGACTTCATCGCCTCCCGCACAGCCGTCTATCTTTACTTCTCCGGCTACGAGCCCAAAGAACTGCCTGCAGATCAGGAATTCGAAGACCTCTCTGAAGACCTTGAGCCTGCAATCAACCGCTACCTTGATCTGCGCGCGAAACGTACGGAAATCGAAAAACAGATGGAGGAGGTGAAGAAACAGGTAATAGAAGAGATGAACCGGCGTGGAGAACGAAAGATAGTTACCACAAAAGGCTCGGCACGGCTGCAAACAAACACGCATTTCAAGATCAGCCAGGCGAAATTAAAGCCCCTGCTGGAAAAGCTGGGATTCTGGGATAAGGTCACCATGGTAAACGAGAAGCGGCTGCAGGAGCTCTTAAACGACGGGATAGTGAGTGAGGAGGAGGTGGGCGATGCGGTAGAGAAGATTGCGAAGGACTCGGTTCGCATCCTGCCCCGGGAAGACTAGTTATCCCAACCGGATACTGCGTCTCCGGTTGGGGACCACGAAATTAAATGCTCCTTTGTCCTTTCAGGACAAAGATCGCAAAATCCCCACCACTTATGCTCAAGTGATATGGAAAGACAGGCTTAGAGATTTATTCTTCCGAACTTTTCTCCGAAGGAAAAAAGGAGGACTTTTCAAAAAATGCCTGCATGACGTCGCGTCGGGAGAGGACGCCGACGAACTTGTTCTTATCGACCACCGGCAGCATAAAAAGCTCCTGGCGGTGCATCTCGGCCGCGGCATGCATCAAGGAGTCTTCGGGCGATAACGGCTCCACGTCCTCCTTGAAGAAGTCCGCCACCAGAAAGAGTCCGCTTGTGGGACCGAAGAACGCCTGGATGTTTACCGCTTCCAGCTCCTCCAGCATCCTCTCCGGGCAGTGGCTCAGGTTGGCAGGCATGAACCCGCGCAGCAGATAGCTCAAGGTGATAAGACCAAGCGAACGCCCACCTTTGTCCACCACAGCCAGCCCCTCAACACGCTCGGCAAGCATCAACTCGACAGCCTCACGCAGACTGGCCTGGGGCGTTATCACCTTTGGGTCTTTGTTCATGCAGTCCTTCACTCTCAGCATGTAATTATAATACTCCTTGCCTTAGATGTGTCAAATCTTTTACCTCGAGGTGGTAAAGAGATCACAGGCTCCGCGGGAGGGGCAGCTTCCAGGTGATCGATCAGTTCTTTTCGGGGCCCACGCGGCGTTACTCTGTAACGTCGTGGGGTGTATATATCCACAGGAAGTCCGCTATCAGGGAGCGATCCTCAGCAGAGAGTTCTTCGGACGCCGGTGCCAAGCTCACAACCGCAATCTTGAGGTCGGGATGATTCTTTTGTAACTGATAGGGGACACCCAGATGGTAGTCTGCATGGAAGCGTCCGCAGAAGAAAAGGATACGACGATCAAGGTAAGGGTGCAGTGAGGCGGCCATCACCGCGTCCTTGAGCACCTGTGCCTTGTAGAGTGCATCAACGTTCAGGGAACCCATAGGGCCGCCGTGTGGCATCCCCTGCATGGTGGCGGCAAAACGCTCGTAGTATTTCTCGGAGTCCAGATGAAAAGTGTCAGGCATAAAGACGCTATCCTGACCCATGACTTCATGGGAGACCTCTCCTGAACGCGCCACCGCCGCGGCGGCCCTGCGCGGAACGTTGGCCGCGACCACCGCAATCTCATTGGCTTTGGCAAACTCCACCAAAGGCCGGTAATCTGTTTTGTAGTTTGGCCAGGGACGGGATCGGGCAAGGAACGTGTCCTCGGAAGTATCTCCAACCAGATAGGAATCCAGCACATCCTGCACGTCGCGCTCGAACATCTCAAGTGCAAGCGCCAGGTTTGAGTCGCGTTCGGCAAGCGAAGAGAGGATAGCAAGCTCGGCCTCGTGCGCCGCTTTTGCGTCGTGCCGCTCGCCAACGAAGATTACGTCGTAGCCCATGAGCGCATCGGCAAGCTGGTTAAAGAACAGGGTATCTCCAGCCGCGGAGATGATGGTTGTGTTCTCAGGTAAAGAGGGCTGCAGGAATAAAAGCGACAGCAGAACGATCACGGATTATTCTAGGCGGATTAATGGCCTGTGTCAATCCTCAGCCCATCGGGAGGATTCTCATGGACTCCTTGCTTTCAACTTTCATCAGTAGTAGGTTCGCAGCTTAAGGGTCGCTACCCGAACCTCGCCCTTATAAAGCAGCTTGACCTGTACCTCGGTGTCATCGGGGCCTCGCATTATCTCGCGGATACCGCCGAGTCCAAGCTCGCGCGCCCTTTGACCTGCAACCTCCAGAAGCTCGGAGCCCGGCTCTATCTGGGCCTCATCAGCGGGTGTGTAAGGAACGTTTCGGGCGACGATTATCCGACCATCCTCGGAGAGCTCAAGCATCATCCCGCTCTTGACGGTGCGGAAGGGCTCTTCAAACGAGGGGTTGGGTTTTATTGCCACACGCTCGCCTGCGTAGTCAAAGATGAAATCAAAGCGGCGCAGCACCTCGTTGCCTATGATGCCGTCGTATTCCTCGGATGAAAGCACCCCGGACCGGGCGTTCTCGGCAAAGCCCGCAACCGCATTCTCCATCAAATAGGGTCCCAGGGAGATATGCCTGACCCTGCCCACCATGATTTTAACCGGGCCGCCGAAACCGTGAAGTTCGGATTCGAAAAGCCTGCGTTCCTTTTTGAGTCCCGTGCGTTTGATGAAAGGTTCAGACAGGTCAATCGAGGATCCTGAACCGGTGTCGAGTATGAAACGACCCCTCACATCCTCAACGCGTGCCTGCAAAACGGGGACACGGGAGCTAAAGGAACAGGAAAGGAAGCTGTAGCCCGCAGGTGCGGCGAATCCTTCAGCCTCGTGGAAGGTCACGGTAGCGTCGGAGAAGCGGATCTCGGTTGCGAACCGGGAAAGACAATCGTAGCCGAGGATCAGGGCAACGGGCAGACCTGCGTATCGTGCCAGGAGTTCGGAAGGCTCCATGGCCACGATTACCTGACCGTAAAGTCCTAATCCTTCGAGATTTATTGAATCAACCTGCACCAACGACATGCCGACAAAGCCCCCCACGCCGGTTGCTTTGAACTCACCGGCCGGTGCAAGGTGAAGCCTTTTTGCAAGACCCTCATCGATCACTGAAGCGCCGGCACCAGAGTCCAGAAGGAAATCAAAGGGTCCTTCTCCATTTATGAACCCCTTGAGGTAGATGTGGTCGTTTGAGAACGTAAAGTCGATCGGGGCGGTCTGCTTACCTGCGGCTATAACGTAGTCGTGGACAGGCCGCTTCTTGCGCAAGAAAAGCCTCTCGTCAACGTACTCGTTGACCTTCACGGTGTGAACAAAAAACTCGAACCACTGCTCCATCTCGGGGATCTGCATGCGGATGCGGTGCGGCACCATAAGCCCTTGGATCTTGGAGTAGTCTGAGTATTCCCGGATAGCGGTGAGTCCGCCCGAGGTAAGTTCGGTTTTGGCCAGAAGCCAGGTCTGCTCGTCTATCCAGAGTTTTGCAGGAACGCCGTCCTCAGGCAGCATCTGGAGCACGAGGAAGCTTCGGCCCAGCTCGCCCTCGCGGGCAATGCAGCGCACCCTTAATGTCGAGTCGGGGAACACGTAGCTCAGGCCGTCGATGAGCGCCTCGGTCAGTCCGGATTTCCTGGCCTCCTCGTCCCCGATCGAAAGCATGCCGTTGGCGTCTATCGTCCACTGACATTCCCCGTCAAAACACGAGGTTTGATCCAGCACACCAATCTTTATGCGGTTGCGGGTCCGGTTCGGCGGCAGTATCCAGGTGGTGGAGGTGCCTTGCAGTCCACCGGCCTCCACGCGAGCATCGCGCACCACCGAAGTTAAATTGGAGATTACCGCAGAACCGCCCATCGCCTTCACGTGTTTCGAAAGTATCTGATCCACCCTATAAGTCTCGGCTCCAGAGCAAATGGCCCACAGGAAAGCTCCCACGCTAACAAACTTAACAAATCTCGAAGAACGCATAAGCCTCCTTGAATTTACCTAAAGATAGTCAAACTTTGCCCCGTGTCAACTCCACACCGGGTAACTCAAACCGTATCCATAACACGTTACAAAAGACCCTTATCTTCCCTGCACACCAACGTAGGAACCGATCTGTCTATAAGACGAGGGTATTGACAACTTTAACTTTTTGAGTAAAATTTGTATGGAGATATCGGAGAAAAGGTGCCTCTAACGTAAAAAACAAACAAAAGGGGGAGGAGAACATGCGTAAAGCTCTAACCTTTCTCATGAAGGCTACATTAACGCCGACGACGGAGAAGCAACTATGCTCGTCCCTAAGGACTGGCTGAACGCGGTCTGGCCGCCACCTGGTTGTGAATAAGGACACGACAGCAATCAACCTGAAAGGCAGGAGCCAGCTTTGTCCGGCTCTTGCCGCCATTATCGCCTTGTTTTGCGTTTCTACCCCCCTGGTGGCGGACCTCCCTGAATTGAAACTCGAAAAGAAGCAGGAACTGCTGCTGCCTCGCTATACTCAAAGTGGACTCGCGGGCTGCACTCCTACCAAGGCCGGTTACGTACTAAGAACCCCATACAGGCTGTGCTTTTTTTCCCGCGACTTAACCCTTACCCACAGCGTTGAGCTAAAGGATACCACTCGTAGAGGATGCCGAAGCCTTATCGTTGTTGATGACACGCTTATCTACGTTCTGGAGTCTGGCGGTTACGTAAGTCAGTATAACCTTAAAGGGGATCTTGTGCGCCGATGGCGGCACTCCTGGCACATCGAGGCGAAGAATATCGCAGTCCTGGGCAAAAGGATTATGATCTCCGGCGAAAGACTCTACGGCTCTTGGGATGCCCGGCCTGCGTTCATCCTTTATGACACCATAGGCAATCTAGTTACCTACGAAGGGTTTTATCCCGACTCGGTGCTTGACTTCCTTAATAAAGAAAAAACCGCCACCATCCACATCTCTGCACAGGCCGCCGCCTTCAGCAAGGGTTTTGTGCTGACAACCAGCATAGGGCCTGAGGTCTTCATTTTCTCCCCCACGGGGCAACTTCAAGGGGTTATTACCGACACCCCTCCGGGATATAAAGCGCTGTCCCAGGCCCCTCGATGGGACATCCAGAAGGCTATCCGGGATACCGCCTACCAAAAGAATTGGCGCTCATCCTGGGATTTTGTGGTAGGCTACTTCGGCATTCGTGTTTTGGACGACAGCCTGCTTGTCGTTCCCCGCCACAACGCAGGCAACCCTTACTACATTGACGTCTATAACCTGAATCAGCGTACTTTTGTTGACCGATTGGAAAGTGAGGTTCCTGTAGCAGGCGCTTCTTCTTCCCTGCTCTTCTTCGCCGATACGTTCACTCAAACATTTGCCAGGCTTTCCGCATACCGCATAGTATCCGCTAAGGCCACAGAAAACGCCACGGACTCATTTGTCATGAAGAAAGACTGTCCCGGCTGTGGCCGTCCACTTGCTCGATACGAATACGTGGAATCGGCGGAGGGAATGAACATCGTTGATACTATCCCGGCAGGTCATGGAAGGCTCGCACGAGTTTTCACGAGCCATGCATTTGAACCAGACAGTCTTGTTCGGTTTTGTCATTCTGAGAAAAAGAACATGTTCGTTTTCTATTGCCTTACCCACTTCGCAGGCGAGTTGCTGATCGACACACTATATGCTCATCTCAAAGATAAGGATGAGTGGATGTTAATCACAGTCCTTTGTTATCCTGAACCTCGTGAACTTAGTTTATACTTCCTTGACCTTCCCGGCGACCAGATACTAATCAATCGTAACGTGCGAATACCCGATTCAACCATAGCCCTATCCGATCTGGGGCTGCCACCGATGGCTCTTGCCCTTACAGAAGGCGGCAAGCAGGTCATCTCCGGGTATTCCTTGGCTCCTCACTATGACGGTCAAAAAAGCCAGAAGGGCGTGGGAATCACCTTTGAGGAGTTCCTTAAGGAGTGCGGTATCATCGAGCAGTAAGCCTTCCTATCAGAGACGATCAACGAAACACCTCCCGAATAATCTTGACATCCCCTAAGCTTCACCTAGACTATCTCTATAAGGAGGTTTTATGTTTAATAAAGGTCGGATGGCTGTATGCGGGTTTGCCTTTCTGCTCGTAGCCGGGGTCTTCTGCGGCAGGGACGAGGCAGACTGGGGCGAGCGAGCGTCCTACATCCTCACGACGGACACCATCTCGGTGATCTACGTGCTCGACGATACGGGTGCGCTCGTGGCATCCATCACCCCACTTGAAGACAGCATGCAGGGCATATGGTCTCCTACCCTTATCGGAGCGAGCGAGAGGGTGGCGTTCCTGAGCCGCACCAAACCGGACTATCCTCCATACTTATATATAACCGATCGCAGCGGGAATGAACTGACCACCTATGAGGTCCCAGCCCCTCAATGGCTTGACGGCTCACCCACCGCGCCGGAGTTGGTATTTGCCACATCAAGCAGAATATCCATCTTGAAGGCCGATGAGGAGAAAATCTCTACGCTCTTTACCGACAGGAAGACCGAAAGCGAGGCGGTGGATAGCATCCTCTTCACGAAGGCTATGGCGCCTGCATTCTCCCCTTCAGGCGAGGTTATCGCGTTTATAAATCTGGGCACGTATGAAAAGGATACGCCAGCTGGCCCGATACCAGTGCCGCGCGCGGATATAGGCCTTGTGAACAGGGATGGAAGTGACTACCACCTGCTTACCGCTTCTCTTAAAGACCCACTACCCATAGGGAGCTGGATCGATCTCTGCTGGTCGCACGACGGAAGATGGATCTTTGCGGTTAAAGAAAGCGAAGGCAAGATTGGAACCGTCTACGCCATACGCTACGATGAGACTCAGCCAGAGGTTCAGATCGTCCCTATCTCAAAAGACTGGTTTAAAAGTTACTCCTACATAACCGCTTCTCCAACAGGTGACACCCTTCTTCTGGGCACTGCACCCCGTCACGCCGATCTTTACGTCTGGGAATTCAAGGAAAAGGCAGGAACTGTTATAACAGGAAGCGAGGTGGGAAGACTTACCGATGCAAAGGTTTATGCCGATCCTGACTGGGGACCGGGAGGCAAGTAACAGGCACTGACTTGCGTTCTTCGGACCAGTAGCAGCGATTTCTTTTTTCTTTGAGATCGCAACCACTTACGATGAAGTTCAGGTTGATCTTCAGTGCAGATTACGGTTGATCAGGGCTAGGGGCCGAATGCTCTTGCCACCGCGTTTTTTCATGCTCCTTTTCTTCTGCGAAGAAAAGATCGCAGATTGTTGGAGCAAGCATCCTGCAAGTTACGAGTATAGGGATGCGGTCGTTAGTGGTTAAGTGCCTGTATTGCCGCGTCTTTTTCATGCTCCTTTTCTTCTGCGAAGAAAAGATCGCAGATTGTCGGAGCAAGCATCCTGCAAGTTACGAGTATAGGGATGCGGTCGTTAGTGGTTAAGTGTCTGTCTTACCGCGTCTTTGACCGCCTCGGATGTCACGGTGGCGCCGGACACAGCGTCGACCGCTTTGACCTCCGCAGCGCTTGAAAGCCCCACGAAACGGGCGAGAAATCCGGGCTCGCAACACTGGGTGCCGATAGCGGTGGTTTCATTGAAGCCTTCCAGGGGTATCTCAATCCTGGTGATCTTGCCTCCCTTGCTTAGGTGAACGATTACTTTGAACTCGCCGGCGTAGCCTTGAGCTGTCATCTCTCTCTCGGCCATCTCGACCAGGTATGGAAGGTAGCGCTCGACACCTTTTCTGACCCCTGAGGTCACAGCGTCGGATGATCTGGTTGCCGCGGTTACAGCATCTATCCTGCCGCCCTCCTTGGCAAGATAGAGATCGTCATGTTTTAAGCCCTTGAACTGGTTGCGGAACGTATCCTCCAGCACGCGAGCGCCAAGGCCGGGTGTTTCCTTGAGACCTTCAGCCGCAGAGGCGATGCGGATGGCGGAGACCGTTGAGTCCACATGCAGACCGACCATGGTCTCGATCGGCCCGGCGTAGCCCTTGGGCGCAGCGGTGAAGACGATACCAACCTTTGTCTCCTTCTCGTCGTAGGCGTGGTAGATGATGCTGGTGTCGCCGTCGGATATCAAGGTGTCAGGCTCGAAACGTTCAGCCTCGGGCAAAAGCATGGCCAGAGCTTCCTGCCGTGCGGCCTCCTTCTGGGCGGCGATCACCGGCGCGGTAACCCCGAACACCAAACCCAATAGACCGGCCGAAACCAGGACTACACCCATCAATACAAGCACCATCCTGACCTCAAGCCTCATTTTTTCTCCTTCTTTGCCGCACTCTCGCCCAGAATCTTGGGCCTGGTATAGCGGTCGATAAGGGGCGTTGCCACGTTCATTAAAAGTATCGAGTAGCTTACCCCTTCGGGATAGCCTCCCCACAATCGGATCAAGACGGTCAGCACCCCGCATCCTATGCCGAATATCCAAAGCCCCAAAGGAGTCATGGGGGTGGTTGTGTAGTCGGTGGCCATGAACAAAGCGCCCAGCATAAGCCCGCCGGAGAGAAAATGAAAGATAGGTGTGACCGGCGTCGCCTTAAAGAGCCAAGCCGCAAGCGTGCCCAGAGCCACGGTTCCGATGTATGCCAGCGGGATGCGCCAGTCTATGACCCGGATTGCGATCAGTACGAGAGCCGGGATAAGAAGCAGGAGTGCCGAGGTCTCGCCAAGCACCCCGCCTACGTTTCCGAAGAAAAGACTCTTGAGCATTGAGGGGTCGTTCAGTGCCGACCTGGTGGTCTCGGCAAGATTGGGATCGGCCACGTCCTTGAGCTTCTGCACCACCGCCAGTGGTGTGGCTCCTGAGAAGGCGTCTACCTGAATGCCGGAGGTAGTCCCTAATCCTTCCCTCAATATCCAGCCCGAGGTCATCTTGTCCGGCCAGGAGGCCATGAGGAACGCTCGACCGGCCAAAGCCGGGTTCAAAAAGTTGTGTCCCAGGCCGCCGAACAAAGCTTTCACGATAATTATCGCGAACGCCGAACCTACAGCCGGCATCCACAGGGGTACTGAAGGAGGCAGGTTGTAGGCAAGAAGCATGCCGGTGATTACGGCCGAACCGTCCAGGCAGCTATCCAAGGGGCGCTTGAACGCAAGGTTTGCAAAAAACTCGGTAAGCACCGCGCTGGCAACCGAGATAAGTACCAGCCACAGTGAGTAAAGCCCGAAGAAGTGGATCGCGCCGCCAAGAGCCGGAAGTAACGCGATCACAACGATGTACATCACCATCTTCACGTTGAACGGCGCCTTCAGGTGCGGGGAAGGGGTGACCAGAAACTTTCGAGTATCCTTGACCTCAGAATTCATCTAGTCTCCTTTCGGATCCCGTAAGAATCTCGATAGGGAGTGAGGGAGGTTGTGTGTTACGGATCATTTGCGCCCCTTCTTGCGGCTGCGTTCGGCGAAGATAAGTGTCTTTCCGTACTTGATCCACTGCACCAGTCTGCGGCCCGCAGGACAGACGAACGCGCACGCACCGCACTCCATGCAGTCCAAAATCCCCCACTTCTCGGCATCTTCAAGCTTCTCGTACTCTGCCATGCGTGCGATCTCGGCGGGAACGAGCTTCATGGGACAGATACCCACGCAGTGGCCGCATCGTATGCAGCTTGACTCCTCCCTGACTTTAAACAGACTCTTTGAGCCGTCCAGAAAGAGCATGCCCGATGTTCCCTTGATCACCGGCACCTCTAGTGAGGCTTGCGCGATGCCCATCATCGGCCCGCCTGAGATGAACTTACTTGCCGAGGGCCGCAGCCCGCCGCAGTGTTCGATCACGTCCGCGGCAAGCGTGCCGATACGCACAAGAAGATTCTTAGGCTCGGCGATTCCGGGCCCGGTAACCGTAACTACGCGCTCATACAGAGGCTTGCGTTTTGCCACCGCCTCCCAGACCGCGTAGGCGGTGCCTGCGTTCTGAACAACCACCCCAACCATGAACGGCAGCCCGCCGGCTGGAACCTCGCGTTTTAAGATGGCGGATATGAGCTGCTTCTCAGCACCTTGGGGGTACTTGGTTCTTACAGTTAAGACCTCTGCGGAGGGCCAGACACTCTGAGCGGTCTCGGTCACGATGCGGATGGCCTCGGGCTTGTTGTGCTCGATCGCGATAAAGGCTCGCTCCAACCCCAAAACCTTTGCCAGAATCCTTGCTCCATTGATGATCCCCTCGGGCTTCTCGCGCATAAGCCGGTCGTCGGCTGTCAAAAATGGCTCGCACTCGGCACCGTTGATTATAAGGGTATCTATCTTCGCGTCCTTAGGCGGGGTTACCTTCACCGACGTCGGGAACGCCGCACCGCCAAGTCCTACGATGCCGGCGTTGCGGATAATCTCACGGATATCATCCGGCTTTAGTTCCTCTATCTCATTGTCACTGCGAGGCTTAATCTCGGGGTCAAGCTCGTCTTCCTCGCCGGCCTCGATGATTATAGATTTGGTCGGTACAGGAAGAACCGGGTGTACCCAGGGCTCAATGGCCTTTACCTTGCCCGCGATGGATGAGTGCACAGGCGCGGAGATCATGCCAACCGGCTCGGCGATGAGCGTGCCTGCTTTGACCTCGTCTCCTACATTGACTATGGGTTTTGCCGGAGCACCGGTGTGCTGGGACAGAGGTATAACCACATGCTTGGGCGCGGGCATTATCTCGATCGGTTTTTCTTCGGCTAACTCCTTGAACTCAGGCGTGTGTATTCCACCGCGAAACGTGATCATTCTCCATGCTCCTTGCTAGCTTGCGTGGCGAGACAAACGTTCGGGAATTATAGCCCTGCGGGATGTTTTGTCAACTTTGCTTACCCCACGAATCTACTACGTAGATTCTTGGGGAGCCCGAAGAGCACTTCAACAAAACTATCGAGTTTTTCTGGGCAAGTGTAGAGCGGGCTCTTAGCCCGCTCAATGGGCTTGCATCCTTGACAAGCTGCCCTTAAAGGGTATGATTTAGGCATGAAGAAGGAGCGGCACATTCAAAGGCCTGTAGATAGTATTTTCCTAATAACACCTTGGAAACGGAGAAAGATGTGGTGGGGTGTTGCATGTGTTACCATTTCAGTTCTCCCGTTATTGTTAGAAATCATTTACCTCTGTTTGGCCCCAGATCAAAATATCAAGTTTATCATATCAAGACCATCCATCCCTTCCATAGCCCTAATCTGGTGCGTCATGACAATCATTGATATTGCAACTCTGAAGGAATATAAGCGGGCTCCTTTCCGGCTTACAATGTGGATATTGCTTTTCGTAGTCTTAATAATTCTTGATACAGGCGCTTATGCAATTTTTCTTGCCGGCAATGTAACGTTTTGGGTTAATATACTAAATTTTATTCCTATCGCAGCGACCATAGTTGCGAGCTTTTATGCACAACGTTTTATGGCTAAATTGGAAACTGATTTCCCATCGGGGTCTGACTCAGGAGAGGAAAAATGAACTCTAGTTTAGCAATAATACTGATGGCAATCATTGGAGGCTTAGCTACTTTATTAGGTGTTGCAATAGCTGTATATTCCCTTATTCAATCAAGATTCGTTAAAGTTAAACTTCAGAGTGAAATCCACAAATTAAAAGAATCTCTCAAGGAAGGATTTTTATACCTAGATGGATTGCCGGAGGTAAGCGACAGGAAGAAGAATGTAATTCTTTATTCGGGGATGAAGCATTACAGGGAATACAAATACAGTAAAGCAATTTCAGCTTTCACAGATGCCCTCATGTTAGCTTCCGATGACAGCGAGCGCTGCGCGATTCTTAACCTTATAGGATTGAGCCAGAGGAAGAGCGGGGCTACCCGTGATGCCGAGCAGACCTTCCTTAAAATGATTGATATTGCTGAGCAAGCTAAACTTGACGAAGCCCTTTCAGTCGCCCTAGGCAACACCGGGGTTGTATACCACACCCTTGGCGAACCGCACAAGGCTCTTGAGTATTATCAGAAGTCTTTAGAGATAGCCAAGCAGATAGGTAATCTTGAAGTGCAGGCCAACCAACTCGGCAACATCGGGAATGTCTACAAAACCCTGGGCGAGCCGCACAAGGCGCTTGATTATTACGAGAAGTCACTTGAGATAGCCAGACAAATCGGCAACCTCGAAGTGCAGGCCAATCAACTCGGCAACATCGGGCTTGTCTACCAAACCCTTGGTGACCCGCAGAAGGCGCTTGAGTATCACCAGAAGGCGTTGGAAATTAACGAGAAGATAGGCAGGCTTGAAGGTCAGGCCAATCAACTCGGCAACATCGGGAATGTCTACTACACCCTTGGCGAGCCGCACAAGGCGCTTGATTATCACGAGAAGGCGCTCAAGATAGCCGAACAAATCGGGAACTTAGAAATCCAAGCCAGTATCCTCGGCAACATCGGGCTTGTCTACGATACCCTTGGCGAGCCGAAGAAGGCGCTTGGGTATTATCAGAAGTCGTTAGAGATAGCCAGGCAGATAGGTAATCTTGAAGTGCAGGCCAATCAACTCGGCAACATCGGGGCTGCATACGGTGATATGGGAGATCACCAAAAAGCACTTGACTACTTCCAGCGTGCGCGTGAGATTTTTGTAAAGATTGGGGCAAAGCTCGAAATCGAAAAGGCTGACCAGGGTATTGCCATTGCAAGGCAAAAGCTGGCCGAGCAGAGGCAGGAAGGGCAATAGCCCCAAGGGGCATTGCAAATTTTAAAATGCAAAATTTAAAATGCTCCGAAGGATGACGCTTGCGGAGTAAATTTCAAATTGAGGGTAAAGGGAATTCCCCGTGTCATTGCGAGTTTCCGAAGGAAACGAAGCAATCTCATGGCAGTAAGATGTATCTGTGAAGAAGGTACTTGAAGATTTCAGGACTGTGCTCTGAGATTGCTCCCTTCGTTCGCCCTTCGGAGCTTCGCCGCCTTCGGCGTCTCGCAACGACGGTAAAGCTTCCGCTTGATATTAGGTGAAGTACATCTCTGGGAAAGAATACCTCCCCCTTGACTGGAGGGGGTAGGGGGAGGGTGTAAAGCATATAAAATCACCCTCACCTCAATCCTCCCCACTGGACGGTAGTGCTTACGCCGTCAAGGGAGAGGTGGATGCAGGGGGCACACCAACCATAATTTCCCCTCCCCTTCATCCCCTCCCCGCAAAAGGAGGGGGATAACCGACGATTGCAACGAATAATACTTCCCCCTCCCTGGTGGAGGGGGTCGGCACGAAGTGCCGGGGGGAGGGGGCAATGCTTCTCAAAGACCGCAAGACCTGAAGCGAAAGACTCAAACCTGACGAGGAGAAGGGTAGTTATCTAATAATTTCAAAAAACAAAATGCAAATTTTAAAATTTTCATTCAATTTACAATCTTCTAATCTTCCAATCTGCAATTGCGACGCAGTCGCGTTCTTGACCAGCTTTTTTACCTCCAGACGTCGCTTCGCTTCCGCTTCGCTTCATGTCCGTCCCATCATTTTGCATTTTGATATTTGATATTTGCAATTGCGACGCAGTCGCGTCCTTGTCCACCTTTTGTCCACCTTTTGTCCATCTTTTGTCTACCTTTTGTCCAGCTTTTTTTGTGACGAAACACACTCAAACCTGACGATTAAGGTGCACTGAGCCGCGCAAGTGCCGCAAGATCGAGTCTTAGTGCCTCGCGCTCGCCGAACCGTTCGCGGATGGGGTCAAGGGTTTTCTTATAAGCCCTTTCGTTCCAATCCATTGCAAACCGATCGGCGTTGGCCATCGAGCCGGCATAGAACCGCTGCCAGAGAAATGTGTAGACCAGCAAGGCGTCCACGTAGCGCTGCTTGAGGATGGCGTTGATTATAAGGTAGGTGCCCCCCGCGTTGACCGCAAGGGCCCAGAGACCAAATAAGGGCCTGCCTGCGTAGGCCTCGCCCAGCCCGGGTGTTATGGAAAGGAGCCTGGCGGTCCTGGGGTTCTTCAGCTTGATCTCGGCCAGCTCTGCAACCAACACCGCCAGCGAATCCTCGCCTGCCTTGCAGAACTCCTCGGACGCTTTTTTGAATTCGTGAGCTTCCATATACGCCCAGCCACGCAATCGGTAGGCAGGTGCGCCGAACGTCTCGCAGGTTGCCGAATCTACAGCCCGTGCCGCGAGATACGGGTTGCCCTCCTCTATCAAAAGCACCGCTCTGGCCATCCGCACCATCGGGCCTTCAAGTGAATAGAGGATTGCATCCGCCTCTTTTTGCTCTCCGTTACGGTAGAGGGACAAGGCGAGTTTTGCACGCGTAAGGAGGCTATCGACTGATCCGGTGGTGTCGAAAGACGAAAGATATATGCTTCTCTTGTATTCCAGCGCCGCGGCATCGAAGGAGCCGTAGGCGTAGAGGCTGTCGGCAAGTCGTTCTATATTCGTAAGATCCGGCTCATGCGTGGTCGCAAAAAATGGGAGGAGGGCTGGGAGGAGGGCAAGGAGGGCGCTCACGGATGTTTGATCTCCGGTTCAAGATCGAAGCGGTTAAGAAGATTGCGCAGTTGCTCTTGACGCTTGCGTCCAGCGTAGTCGTTGTAGTCCAGGGCTGCGTTGGACGCGCCGTAGATGTTTGCAAGCCAGAAGAGGCCTCCCAGGGATGCGGTGACAGTTCCCTTTACGGTGTTGACTGCCGATGTGTCCGGCGAGAGGAGGAAGTAGTAAGCGGCAGCTCCGGCGAAAAGGGCGGTAACCGAAAACGACTGCCATGCGTCGCCCCAGCGTCCGCAGTACGCCTGACCCGCACCGGGGAGAAGCGTGGAGAGTCCGGCAGAGAGGAAGGGGCTTCGATGTTTAAAAGGGGCGTCGATAAGGGCTATCGTCGAGTCCACAAGATCATTACGATCGAGCACAGAGAGGTAACGAGTGGCCGAGGCCGTATCACCGGAAAACACCAGAGCAAAGGATCGATAAACGGTTGAATGCCATTCAAAGCTCGTGCCTGCAAGTACTGTCGCAAGACTATCGACGATGTTGAAATCCTCCATCTGGTATTGGGCGCGTAGGAGTCCGTAGGTGGATGTGTTACGGGTCGTGGGGAGGTTTGTGATTCCGAAGGAGTAGAGGCTTGCGGCGCGCTCCGGTTCGTCTGTCTTCAAAAGCGCCTCACCAGCACGCAGAAGCGCGTAAGATGCCCATGCACTGTCGGTTAGCTCAAGGAAGGCGATGCGCTCGTACTCCAGCGCTGCCCTACGGTAATCTCCGGCGGAGTAAAGGTAGTCGGCGAAGTCTATAGGTGCCTGGGCAAAGAGAAGAAGCAGGCTAATCACTCTTCCCCTCCTCGGTTATAACTACAGATGAGGTATCTGCTTTCTTCTTTTGCCTTTTCAGTCTGGCAGGAAGGTAATGGTTTGAGGGCGGGTCGAATAACCTTTCTGACCTCAACTCCGCATAGTATGTATGAAGATGTCTCCAAGCTCCGGGGTTGCAGCGCTCGAGCCTGTCAAAGGTCATGAGCGTCCCCCAGAACGGGCCGTAGAGTCGATAAGACTGTCTGCTGAAAGCAGAACACGTGGGCGAGAAGTTGCAGATATGCCCGCCCTGAAGAGGGGAGATAAGTTTCTGATAGATAGAAAGCATGAGATCGGCCCCTACCGAAAGGGGATTGGCAGGCCGCGCCGAAAGCATCGCAAATCCCCAAAGCAACGCGAGGGCAGCCAAGGCTCGTCTCATCACTGCATCTTAAAGAGAAATCATGAGGTGTCAAGTGCGGTCTGCGGCCATGCCGAACCCGAGGCGTCATCGTCGATCCAAAAGGTTATTCCGCTAAGGTAGGGATTGTATCAACAAAATCTCGTCCTCTCACGTCAGGTAATGGCTTGCAATTATAGAGGTGATCACTATATTCTTGGGAATCATCAAAACCATTCGCAAGGAGGTCTCTTGGATGATAGAGAGGTAGGAAGGTACTGGGAGGAGAACGCCGAGGCCTGGACCAAGCTCTCCCGCATGGGGATGGACGTAACGCGAGACTATCTCAACACCCCGGCGTTTCTCGCTATGTTGCCTGATATCGAGGGACTCTCCGGTTTGGATATAGGCTGCGGCGATGGGCACAATACGAGAATCCTTGCCTCGCTCGGGTCGAAGATGACGGGTATAGATATCTCCAAAACCTTTATTCGACATGCGAATGAGAAGGAAGAAGAAGAACCCCTGGGTATCCTCTACCAGACGGCCAATGCTGCAGAGCTGCCTTTTGAGGATCAGCACTTCGACTTCGTCGCCGCGTTCATGAGCCTGATGGATATGGCCGATCCGCAGCGTGCGATCAAGGAGGCCTACCGCATCCTGAAGCCTGACGGATTCTTCCAGTTCTCCATCATCCATCCTTGCTTTACCAGCCCGCCAAGCAAGTGGGTTGACGATAAAGAGGGCAAACACGTTGCCCGTCAGTGCTGGGGCTACTTCAAGGAGGGGTTTGTGGAGATAGAGGAGTGGATATTCTATAAAACCCCTGCCGAGCTGAAGGCGAAGCTTAAAAAGTTTCGGACACCTCGATTTCACCATACCATAAGCTCTTGGATAAACATGATTCTCCAAGCTGGGTTTACTATTGAGCACCTGAATGAGCCATTTGCATCGGACGAGCTCCTCAAGCGCCTGCCCGAATTTGCCGATACCCGGGTGATCGCCCAGTACCTGATCGTGCGCTGCCGCAAACCGCATGGATAACTGTTGAGGCGGAACGCCAAGGATATATCTCAAACAAGATGATTCACTTCTGCGGGGAGAGGTGGTCAAGATCGCTGAAGAGTTCAAACCTCGCGGTCTTACCTTTGAGCAAGACGCTCACCCAGAGCCAGACAGAGGGGCGTCGTCATAAAAGATACTCACGGCAGCTGGTTCCAGCTGGTGAATCCTGAGGATATCTGAGAAGCGCTGTAATGTTGAGGAGGTTATCCAGCGCATGCGATCTTTTTTCGTTCCACGAAAAAAGGAGCATATTATATTTGGGGTCCCCAACAGAAGACGAAGTATTCGGTTGGGGCGTAAATCGGGGAGGGGGGATTCGAACCCCCGATCTCCTGCTCCCAAAGCAGGCGCGTTAAACCGGACTACGCTACTCCCCGGGTGTAACACACACCTGTTACATCAGACAGGGTGTGACATCCAATTATAATCTCTGGTTTCTGGGAGTCAACCGTAAGGGAGAGTCTGTACACCAGGAGATAGTTAGCAGGGATTTTGGAGGATATCCTCTCCAGGATGTCCGGACGGGCTGGAGAGCCTGTCCCTCCATACCCCCCGATCATAACGGTATGTAGTGTGAATATTCAAGCTCGCTTTTACCTCATTCATTGTTTTTGAAAGAAGGGTTTAGATCTAAGATATTCAGCAAGCTTCCGAATCGCCTTAGCTCGGTGGCTGATTCGATTCTTGATCACGAGCCCCAGCTCCGCGTTGCTCTGCGAGAAACCCTTAGGTATAAATATCGGATCGTAGCCGAACCCCTCGGTCCCCCTGTACTCGAACCCCACCCAGCCCTCAAGCACACCCTCAAACGTCTTTACCTCCTTCCCATCAATCAATGCGATGGTTGCCCGGAACCGGGCCGTTCTCTCATAGAGGGGAACATCCTCAAGCTCCTTCAAAAGCATTCTGCACTTTTCAGGATAAGAAGTTTTCTCTCCGCCGTACCTTGCCGATAGCGGCCCGGGCTTTCTTCCCAGAACGTCCACCTCCAATCCTGAATCCTCACCGCAGATCATTCCATCGAACCGATCCCGGTAGGCTTCGGCTTTGGCAAGTGCGTTTTCTGCGTAGTTTGTGCCTTCTTTAATTTCTTTTGTGGAGAGAGAAAGCTCGGTGGAACTCACTATCTCAACAATCCCACCGAGTACTTTCCTGAACTCTCGCAACTTGCCCTCGTTAGACGTTGCAACGAGCAACTTACTGGGCATTGACCTCCGTCTGGACGATCCAGGCGTCGCCGTAGCCGAGGTTCTTTGCCTTCTCGCGCAGTATCTCGGCATCGGAGCGGTTCTTGTAGTCGCCTATACGTACCTTGTAGTAGGGGGCGTCGTATTCGACGTAGGCCCGCTCGGTGAACTTGAAACGCGCTTCGCTGGCCACCTTGTTGGCGCCTTCGTTGGTGCTTGAGGCAAAGATCTGTACCCGGTAGCCGGGCACTGTAACTCCACTCGGGGTAATAGTCGTGTCCCCGGGCTGCTCCATCTCATACAGGGAGTAGTCCTGACCGGGAGAGACCACCTTCGTGGTTTTGCGCGGAGTACAGCCCACAAATCCCAACCCTAACACAACGGCCGCCAAAGCCACTGCAATCAAACGCTTCATCTTTGCTCCTCCTAGGGTTTCACCGGAGTCCGCCGTGCAAGGAGTTTCTTGACATCGGCGGCCCGATCCTTTGCACATACGAGTACTGTATCTTTTGTTTTTACAATCACAAGATCGCGCACACCCAGAAGAGCGATCTCGCCCTCGGGGGCGACCGCGATACATCCTTTGCTTTCCAATACTATAAGTTTACCAATCCTAGTGTTTTTGTCAAGTCCTTGATGCAGGTGACGTTCCAGAGCGCTCCACGAACCGACGTCGTCCCAGCGGAACCGAGCAGGCACTACCGCTACGTTTTCGGCCTTCTCCATAATGGCATAATCAACAGATGTCGCCTCTAACCTGGCGTAGGATCGCTTGGTAGGCTCCTTGGATTGCTTCGCAAGAAGACCCTTATATATCTGGGGATGGTGCTGTCTGAATGCTTCAATGATCGCAGAAACCTTCCAGGTGAACATCCCGGAATTCCAGAAGAAATTGCCGGATTTCAGGTACCTTTTGGCCGTCGGCAAATCCGGCTTCTCCCTGAAACGCTTGACCTTAAACCCCAGTCGGCCTAAGTGTGTGTTACGGTCAATCTCGATATACCCGTAGCCCGTTTCGGGTCTTGAAGGCGGGATGCCGAAGGTTACGAGAAAATCCTTCCGGGCCAATCTTACCGCCGCCTTCAGATCGGAGATGAAGGTCTTTTTTGGCGATACCAGATGATCCGCCGGCAGCACCATCATGACAGTATCCGGTTTGTTCCTTAATGTTCTGGCGGCAAGTGCTATGGCCGGTGCGGTGTTGCGGCCCTCGGGTTCGATGATCATGTTCTTGCTCTTGACACCTTTGATTTCTTGCCTCAAAAGCGCTTCCAGATGAGGAGGTAGTACGTAGTGAATGTTAGTCTTTGGAATCATTGAACTTATGCGCTCCACGGTTTCCGCCACCATGGTCTTTTGAGAAAATATTTTGAGGAATTGCTTTGGTCTTTCCGGAGTACTCAGTGGCCAGAACCGCTCGCCCTTGCCTCCTACCAGAAGAACAGCATAGATGGCAGGTGACTTAGCGGCTTTGGAAGTCATGGGAATATCTCCTGCATCATGGCGTGTTACTGGCGGGGTCCCGGCGCGAACGCGAAGTGTTCGTGTGGGGTGATTACTCGAACCAGATCCATTTTAGCCTCGCTGAGACGGAGCCGATTGTCATAACTGTTCTGATTAACGCGGGATATAGGTTCTCATCGTTCGTAAGATAGAAGATCAGGTTTCCGCCCGAGCCGAAGCTGCCCTTACCTCGAACGTCGGGCACCAGCTTGGTGCAGACAAAGCTGCCGGTTGGCGATGCTTGCGATCGCACCGTCACCTCCTTGACCGCCTGTACGCTCGCTCGCTCGGTCATGCGATCGGCGTGCAGGACAACGTCGCGTTCCTCGCCCACTGCCAGCGGATTGAGTCTGAAGTAATAGTAGATCGATACGATATCAAGTGTACCGGGCAGAAGCGGATATGAGGAGCCGTCCTCGTACAGAATGCGGTTGGTTTCCCAGTCGAAGCGCACCCTTATTACGGTATCGTAATTGGTTTCGTGCATTCGTTTCTCGAAGTAGAGCACCTTGAATGAATCGCGGGTTACGTAGGAGTAGATGGTGTCGTTCAGGGTAAAGAGCCATGAAAGGCCCTCAAGCGAGGTCAGGACCGAGCGGAACCTATAGCAGTGCTGACCCTCAAACTCGGTCTCGATGAACGAGAGCTTCATCTCCCCTGCGTACAGCGGCCCGAGGTTGACGTCGTAGGTCAGCACCTCCTTTTGGGGGAGAGCTGCCAAGTAAAGCAATAGCAATAAGTTCACTACTTATATTTTAGCGAGGATTGGACTTATGTCAACGGCCTAGGTGGTTGGCTACCTTATCTATGGGTATCTTTGCCTCTCCGGGGTGGTGAAAATGATGAGAGAATCTGTGGCCCCAATATCTCCACATCCACTGTGTCCAACCCACCAATTTCCTTTGCGCTGATATACTACTCCAATCTTTTTAAGATGCTTTTCCATTCTCGATGATCCATAATTGCCGTAATCTTCTCCTTGGTAAAAAACCAAGGTGTCAACATTGTAACCTAGCTTGAATAATTCGACACCCAAAATACCACCTAAATCTTTGTAATAGAGACTTTCTGGTTGAGGGTATGCCACATTGATGGTATCCACCTTCCAATAGAATTGCCATATTTCCAGTTTGTTCGCCTTCCAGATTTCAACTTGCGAATCAAGGAACTGGAACCAGCCACCTTCAAGTTTGAAAATTAAGGAATCACCCCTGAAAATAGAATCAACTACTCTGATAGTAAATGTGTCGTACTTGTCCCAATCGTTTTCATCTGAGTGTTCCCAACGATGCCTTTCATACGTCCATTCATACCCCAGCCCGAACGGGAAGTAGGTGGTGTCGAGGTCGATTGGTCCGATTATGTTGAAAGTCCGAGTCCCGCTTACAATCAATTCGTTGTGGATAACCGTGCCCACCCACCAATCGTAGGTGCCATTCTCCAAAATATCAAATACACTAACAGACATGACATAACTCGTATCGCTCAGGGTATCTTGAAGAACGATGGTGGTGTCTGTAAATATGCGGATAACGTAGTCAGGTCCCAGGGGATTGGATCTCCAAATAAAGGTAGGCGCTTCTCTGTAGAAAACGGCTCCATCCTCAGGAGCTATCAGGGTGGGAGCGGGAGCAGCGGGCTGCGTGAGCGAAAAGCTCCAGGATTCGCTCCATGCTAACTTGGAGTCGGCTTTTGAGGCCACAGCCCAGTTGTAAATCCCGTAGGCAAGTGCTGAAAACGCACTGTCCGACATGGTGTAGGTCGTATCCGTAAGTGTGTCCTCGATCACATCTGTGGAGCCGGTCCAGACATGAATAACGTACTCTTCTGCTTCTTCCCCCGTACCCCAGATAAAAGCCAGCCCTGAGTAGAGCGCCGCACCATCGGCGGGCGAAACCAAGGTCGGGGCCTGGGGCTCGTCCGCTCTATTGCACCCAATGATTGCCACGATCCCCACAAGGATCGCTGCTTTAAGCCTTTGTTTTTTCATAGCTTACCTCCTTGCTTAAAACCAGATGGTATCCGTTCCCTTTCTGAGGAAGAACACCCGGTCTATGAGGTACTGGCTGTCCGGCGGCGAGGGCTGATTCGCCTATCATGATGCCCCACCGCCAGCCATCGGTGCAAAGTTTAGGGCCAATGAGAAGGGCTGCGATGCCAGTAAGCATCGTGAAGGCGGAAAGGATAATTGGATGTCGAATTTCTATTGTGTACATTCCGTTTAGCCTCTTTAGTTGACTAAGCTTAGCTTGTATTGCTTTGGAGTGTACCCAATAGTTTCTTCCCAGTCGCTCTTCAGCAGCATTGATTACTTCCTTTTCAGTATAAGAAAGGACATGCCTGGGCATGTCTCTTACACTACCTCTGTCATTTTCAATCAACGGACGGAGAGAATCAACAATTTCTTTTATCTCTCTCTGTAATGTACCCATCCTGTAAATGTAGAACATCGCGGTGAGCGCAATCAGTGCGGCGAAGGCCTGGGCGATGGCGGAAGAAAGATAATGATAGGCCGCAAGCAGCTCAGGGTTCATGTTGTTTGCTTTTCTCCCCTAGCCTTTGGCAGAGAGCCTTTGTCTTTGCTTCGGAGCCGAATAGAAAAAGGCCCGGCTCTAAGGTAAAATAGTGCTCTTCCCAGGGGGTCTGAATTGATAACCAGGGAACGGCCCCATTGATGTAGAATGATTTTCTTCCAATTCAGTTGACTTTGATGCCGGCAAGATCGAACTCCAGGATTATCTCCTGTTGCTGTGGCCGCTTCCTGCCTATGAATATAGCTTTATTCTTCTCAATGTGCAATATGCCCGAGCCTTCATACATAAGCCACTTCCAAAACTTAACAAAATATTCCTTTGAGGAGTAAAGCACATGGAATTCTTCCCCTGGCCTGAATGCTTTCCCTTTGGTGAGGATAATTTCGTTTCGGATATTTCTTCGGCTTATCAGCAGTGCTGCGCACAACACAAAGATCAGAGCAAATACGATTATCAATGTTGTCCCAAAAGCACGATTTCCCAGTGCCCACATCATTACGGCAAGGGCAAGGTAGATGGCTAACAGTATTGGCGCTATTATCCGATAGACTCTAAAGGCCGTTTCTCGACCCTTGATGGTTCGGGTATTCTCTTTTTCTTTGTGCCTATACTTCACCATGACTTTCGCTCCTTCTTGATGTTACTTTAAGGACATGCCAAAAGATACAGTTTTTAAGCCAGATGTCAAGGGTGCTAGCCCTGTTCCTCAAGCTCCCGCTGATAGGCCTCGTCGCGAAGCTCGTTTCGGTATTCCGGCTTCTCGAACGAGTAGTGAAAGTCAGGCTTGCCGTAAGTACCCTCAAGGATGCCCACCACGTCCTCAACGAACACCAGCTCCTCATCGGTAGGGATAACGAATATCTTTACCGGCGATGAGTCGGCAGAGATCACGAACTCGTGGTTGCGGCTTGTCGCTTGACGGTTGCGCTCGGGATCGATCTTGACGCCCAACTCCTCAAGTCCCCGGCATATCTCCTCGCGCATTTCCCAACCCTTCTCGCCAACGCCTGCGGTGAATACAATGGCGTCGGTATGGCCCAGGGCGGCAAGGTAGGTACCCAGATACTTCTTGGCGCGGTAGCACTCGATCTTAAAGGCAAGCTCGGCCTGCTTATCGCCTTCCTCCATCGCCTTGTGCACGTCCCGGCGGTCAACGTACTTACCGGTTATCCCCAGTATGCCGCTCTTCTTGTTTAAAATATTGATCACCTGCTGTGCGGTGAGGTCCTCTTTTTCGGCGATGTAGCCGATTATTGCCGGATCCAGGTCGCCTGAGCGGGTTCCCATCACCAGCCCCTCAAGAGGGGTAAAGCCCATGGAGTGGTCGAAGCTTTTTCCCTCTTTTATCGCGGTAAAGCTTACCCCGTTGCCGATGTGGCAGGTTATGAGGTTGACCTCTTCCGGCTTCTTGGATAGCATAACCGATGCTCTTTTGGATACGTAAAGATGCGACGTTCCGTGGAAGCCGTAGCGGCGCACCTTGTAGGAGCGGTACCACTCGTAGGGGACGGCGTAGATGTATGCCTCCGCAGGCATGGTCTGGTGGAAGCTCGTGTCCATCACCGCCACGTGCGGTATCGAAGGCAGGTACTCCATCGCCGCTTCTATGCCCAGGATGTTGGGTGGGTTGTGAAGTGGGGCAAGGTCGGCCAGCTCGCGGAAGGTCTCGAGCACCTCAGGGGTTATGCGAACCGAGGCCGCGAAGCGCTCTCCTCCGTGCACCACTCTGTGGCCGCAGGCCTCGATCTCCGAGATCTCCTTGATTACGCCCACCTCGGGACTGGTGAGTGTCTCCATTACCAGTCCTATCGCCTCCTTGTGGGTGGGGCACTTTTTTGATCTCTGGTAGATTTCTCGCCCTGGTACCTGATGTTTGATGAACGAGCCCTCGATGCCTACCCGCTCGACTATGCCGGACGCCAAAGGCCGCCTTATCCCCCACCTGTAGATCATGTACTTTACTGACGAAGAGCCGCAGTTCAAAACGAGAATCTTCATTCTTCTATATCCTCCTTGATCATTAGACCCCTTGATGGAGCATAACTTTCTCTGTCGTCCTCTTTAAAGGATTACCGTTTTGTGCCGCGCCGCGTGGCAGTTTATGTTCACGGCCACCGGCATTGAGGCGATATGGCATGGGTGGGTCTCGATGAAAACGGCCAAAGCAGTCACCCTTCCGCCCAAGCCCATCGGCCCGACGCCGGTTGCGTTGATTTTTTTTAAAATCTCGCGCTCAGCATCCGCATACCTCGGATCGGGATGATGCGAGCCTATGTCACGCAAAAGCGCCTTCTTGGCGAGATAGGCCACGTGCTCGAACGTGCCGCCGATGCCTACACCTACGATTACCGGCGGGCAGGGGTTGCCGCCGGCATTGCGAACCCATTCGACCACGAAATCCGCTATCCCCTCAAGCCCGTCGGCAGGCTTCATCATCTTTACACTGCTCATGTTCTCAGAGCCGCCGCCCTTTGGCGCCACGGTAATCTTCATCCGATCACCAGGCACAATATCCCAGTGGATGATCGCCGGGGTGTTGTCCTTGGTGTTCACCCTGGAGCCTGCCGGGTCGGCAACGATTGATTTTCTCAGATAGCCGTCGGTATAACCCTGCCTCACGCCTTCGTTTAAGGCATCCCGCAGGCTTCCTCCCACGAGACAAACATCCTGACCGATCTCTACAAAAAGCACCGCAAAGCCGGTATCCTGGCAGATGGCAAGCTTCTCCGAGCATGCTATATCTATATTCTCCGCGATTTGTGCTAGTATCTCGGCGCCCACCGGTGATTCTTCCTTCTCCTTAGCTTCCAGTAACGCCTTCTTAACGTCTGCGGGCAACAGGGTGTTGGCCTCTATGCACAGGTTCCTAACGGGCTTAATTACGTCACTTACGTCAAACTCGCGCACGTCACCTCCTTGAAAAGTTTAGGGGATGAAACATCTGTTAATCTTACGCCGAGTGGGGTTAATGTCAAGAAATCCAGTCAGGTTTACATAGCACTCGTCACAGGTTTCGGGGTCCCCGGACGGCTGCGCAGCAGACGTCCGGGGTGAAAAAAAGCTGGTCAAAAGTTGGACAAAAGCTCCCCAAAAGCTGGACAAAAGATGGACAAAAAACCGGGGTCCCCACGGACATGAAATGACGACGCTTGCGGAGTAACTGCGAAGCAAATACGTGGGGTAAAAAAGCCACCCCGTTAATACCCCATAACAAATCCGCCTTAATCCCTCTACCCCTACGGGGCACACATCCCAGCGGGAGAGGGTTAATGGAGAGCGGGTGGAGGGACTTAATCCCCCTTGGTAAGGGGGAATTCTTCTCTCTCCCCAGAACACTTCACCGGAGCGTTACCCCTTATACCAGGGAGGGGGAGCTGATTGTTTCCCTTCTTATCGAGGAGTCTTTTAATCTGTGAAATCTGCGTCATCTGCGGATTCCTATTCCGGGGTGAATTACCTCATCATCTTTCGGGCGATGAGGGTGACGAGTTCGTAGGGGCCGACCTTCAGGTCGGCCCGCACAGATTAACACATCAGGCCGACTTGGAATCTTCTGCTGGGTTGCGCCCTTTGGGTTTGGCCATGTGCGGTTTTAATGTGGGTTATGGGAGGTGTCAAGCATCCCCTCCCCATTTGTCCCCCTACCCTATGGGGTGCAGTAAAATTGGCACCCCAAGGGGCACGCTGTCCACCAGGGAGGGGGAAATAATCCGAGGGAATAACTCTGGAGTGCTACGACACGATCAAATGGAGAGCGGGTTCTCTAACCCGCTGCTTCTTGAATCGCGGACTGGAGAGTCCGCGCTCCTTCTACCCTCCCCCGTCGAGGGGGAGGTATGATTAAAGTCTCTCGCTTGACACGAGCTTTAGCTCACCCTCCTCAAACCTCAGGTGATAAAGATTTGCCTCACTGCCCCGATAGAATCCTCTGGTCGCCTCAAGGGTTTGTGGTGTTCCTCTGTACTTGTCGTTATCCGCGTGAACGTGAACGGTGGGGTTGTGATGCCACTGCACCGCCTCTCGCAGGTGCACGTGTGAGGGCAAATCCTCTATAAAGATAACGTCCTCATCGGTAAGTTCAACCAGTTCGCCGACTTGTAATGCCAGCCGTTCCGTGGTCGTGCTGACCTTTACGAACTCGCGCTCGATCAAAAGGAGTCCTGCGACGTTTCCGAGGAGGTAGATTGAGCCGATCGCAACCAGTATCCCCTGCCAGACCCTCCTCCCCCTCCTCCCCTTCTCCCTGAGATAGAAGTAGACCCAACTGAACAGCACCCCGGCAAACAAAGCGATGAACACCGAGGGCAGGTATGCGTATCGGGCTGAAATCTTGATGGTAAAGGGGAGGAAAACGAGAAGGGCAAGTATCGAACAAATGAAGCTCCACAGGAGCGGTCCCCTAAGCTTCTTGAGGCTCGCCAGGACGATAACTGCGGGCAGGGTCAGCGCCACTGCACCCGCCGCTATCCAGTAGATCACCAGCACTCCCCTGGGTAATATCGAGAACACCTCAGCCACGTAGGGATGGCTAGGGTTGGGCATCCAGAGCCACACCCAGTAATCGGCCAGATTGGTCAATACGTGCCAGCCCGGCTTGTATATGGAATCAGTACCCATAAACCGCATCGCCCAGCCGGTCTGTATCGCAAGGTAGGCCGCGAGAAGCACTCCATAGATCGCATATGGATAGAAGAACCCTTTGCTCCTTTTCTCCTTCTTCACCAGGATCAGATCGCAGGCAAGCAGGATGAAGGGCAGCGAGATAGCGGTTTCCTTGGTAAGGAACGCGAGTATGAATCCGGCGATCGCAAATATCAGCCAACCGATCCCGCCTTTCTCCCTGAAGCGCACGTGGCCGTAAATCGAGATGAGCATGAACAGGGTCACGAACAGCGTAACCGAGGATGATACCCATGTTATCGCCTCGTAGTGGCTGAAGGCAAAAAGGAAAAGGAATCCTGCTGCTGCTGCGGCAAGCGTTCTTTTAAAAACCCTTCTTGCTATCAGGAACACAAGGGTGGTATTTACGAGATGCAGCATGATGTTGGCGATCACGTAGGGTAAAGGGGCATCGCCGAACAAAGCGCCCCTTGCCATGATGAACGCCATGTTCAATGGCCTGAAGAAGTCGTTGCCGCCGTATAGGACGGTTTGGAAGAAGGGCTTGGATCTGTATGCTCGAAATATTGAGAGTGCGGTGAAGTCGTCTGCTATGAAGCGGTTTCCGAGCAGGGGCAGGAAGGTCAGGGCTCCGGTCAGCCATAGACCGGGTATTACCCATAGATTTTTCTTCCATTCGACGGCCGATTCTTTCATACGGCTCAGATCCGTATCTGGCTCAGCCGCTACCGCTCACCGGGCTGGCCTCTCGTTTGTAAAGCACGTCGTTCGTGTCGCTCAGTATAACGGTGTACTCCCCTGGCCGTAAATAGATGTCGGCCTTAATCTCTATGGCTATGTTGTAGGTGCGGGCCCAGTCGGCAAGCTCCTCAAAACGCTGTACAGACAGGAAGTCCGCGATGTGCGGCTCGGCTTTGATGAGTACCGTGTGCCCGGCAAAAAGATCGGCACGCTGCTGCAGAACCCTTTCGATCTCCGAGAGCATGTAGTCTTTTGAAGGTATCCTGCCCAGGCCGTGGCAGACCGAGCACTCCTCGGTCAGGTGTACGAAAAGGCCGGGTCTCTTGCGCTCGCGGGTTATCTCAATCAGTCCGAATCGGCTGAAGCCAGAAAAGTCGGCGTGAGCCTTGTCCTCGCGCAGATATTTCTTGAGTTCCTTGAGGACCATCGACATGTTCTCCTTCGAGTGCATGTCGATGAAGTCTATAACGAGAAGCCCGGAGAGGTCGCGCAGGCGTATCTGAATGGCAATCTCCCGGGCCGCCTCCATGTTGGTCTGGAAGATGAGCTTCTCCGGCTGCTCCTCCGCTGAGAAGCGGCCGGTATTCACGTCTATGGCCACCAGCGCCTCGGTGTGATCTATGGTGATAAACCCGCCGCTTTTCAGCCAGATCTTGCGCTCGAATACACCTCTCAATTCGTCTTCTACACCGTAGCGCTCGAAGACAGGTTCTTTTCCATCGTAAAGTCTCACACGGGAGCGCAGTTTTGGAGCGTTTCTTCGCAGGTAACGCAGAACGTTTTCGTACTCCACCCTCGAATCGACGATCACCGATGATACCCCGCGGGTGAACTGATCCCGCACCAGCTTCAGGGATACAAGCGGTTCCTCGTAGACCAATGCCGGGGCTTTTTCTTGAGACGCCAGCTTGGAGACAGAGTTCCACATCTCCATGAGGCTTTCGAAGTCGAGCTTTATGTCCGACTCCGGGACTTTCTCGGTCGCGGTACGAACAATCAGTCCCATCTTGTCCTTTTTGAGCTTTGAGGCCACAGAACGCAGGCGAGAGCGTTCACTTCTGTCCCTTATGCGTCTTGAGACCCCGATGTGATTGATGGAAGGCGTAAGCACCAGGTAGCGCCCGGGCAGGAAGATGTATGATGAAAGTCGCGCCCCCTTCTTCCCCAATGGCTCCTTGACCACCTGTACAAGTATCTCCTGGTTGGGCTTCAGGTCGAGCCTGCGAGCTTCCTTTAGCTTGTCTGCCTCCGCTTCTTCTACCTCCGAGTCATACATCTGTGAGAGTGTTTTGTCCGGGATGTCGGCAAGAGGCAGGAAACCGTTCTTTGAAAGCCCTATGTTGACGAACGCTCCAGCCAGACCAGGGACTACGTTCTCCACCCTTCCTTTGTATATCCTGCCCACCAGGTTCTTGTGTTCCAGTCGCTCGGAGTAAAACTCGATAAGTTTCCCGTTATCGAGCACCGCGGTGCGGGTCTCGAATCGCCCCACGTTGATAAGTATCTCTTTCTTCATTGGTAACTCTCCTCAAGGGGTGTCAAAAGACGAGCGCCTCTCTTTATGTATGCGTCGATTCTCTCGACAGATAGGGCGCGCGCCTCGTTATCTGTTATGTTGTAAAGGCGAGCGAGCGTATTCCACAACTTGGCCCGCTGAGCGTTGTCAAGCAAGAGGCTCAAACGTCCGTTTGCGGCATTGACGTGATGTATGTCGGCGTTCGCGAGTGCGCGTTTGGTTAGCTCCCCTGCTTCTACCTCGGGCGAGCCGATGACCTCGTAGTGCAGTATCTCCGCAGCCTTGGTGACGGCAGGTGCTGCCGCAGGAAGCAGACGGTATCCAGCGAGAGCCAATCCCTCAGGCATATGAGGTGCAAGGAGTTCGTCGAGATCCCCCTGGGGCGGTGCAGTCAGGTTGACGTCGACGTACTCGCCCCGGCTGGTTACCCCTACGGGTTTTGGAAAGCTGAACCGGACGCGCGGATGAGGTGAGAAGCCTTGGGTGTACTCCACGGGCAATCCTGAGCGCCGCAGCAGACGGTAGATTACCCGCACAAGATTCAGATGACTTGCGTACCGTAAGGCTTCGCCGACCGTGAACTTGAGTCTGTAACGGAGTTCAGTTTTATCACGGGTATGGACACGGGTATTGATGGTGTTACGGGTGTTACGGGTGTTGATGGTGTTACGGGTAAGTCGTAAAGGTTCAGTGTCATGTTTTTCCATGGCATCCGAGGACTTGGGAGCACCGGCGTTTGCCTCAGACGGGGCGGATTCGCACCCAGCCCCGCAGGCATAACAAGGTCCTGTCAGGCAATCGGGCTGGGTCTGAGCCGAACGCGCCTTATGGTACTCATCCTCGAGGAATTCCTTGCGGATACCGGTATCAATGAACCCCCAGGGCAGTTCGTCTTCCAACTGCCTTGGACCGGTGTAACGATACGGATCTACCCCGTGCTCGGTGAAGCTTTGCTCCCATCTTTGTGGTTTGAAATGCTCGCTCCATTCCTGGAAGTAACCTCCCCGCTGGAGGACTTCTTCCAGTACGTCTGCCAGTCGTTCGTCCCCGCGGGCGAGTACCGCCTCTATAAAACTCGCCTCCGGACGCGCCCACTTGACCTTTACACGGCGCATCCGAGTCTCCTCCCGCAGGCGGGCGATCTTCTCGGCAAGCACCGGAAGCTCATCAAAACCCGCCCACTGGAACGGTGTATTGGGTTTGGGAACGAACGCTGAGGTATGTACGTTGACGGCCAGACCCTTTGCGGATCGTGCAATCTCCCGGATGAACTCTATGTTCATATCCACGTCCTCGGTGGTCTCGCCGGGCAGGCCGATCATGAAATACAGTTTCACCCGGCGCCATCCGAGCCTGGCCGCGATCCGGACAGTCTCGATTATCTCGGAGTTGGAAACGTTTTTGTTTATGACCCGCTTCAGCCTCGGAGATGCGGTTTCAGGCGCGAAGGTAAGGCCGGTTCTCTTTATCTCGGCAAGCCTTTGACCGATCCGCTCGTTGAACGCCTCGCCCCGGAAGCTGGGAAGTGATATAGCCGTTTGGGTGGGCCTCAGCGTCGAGTTGAGCCTTGCAAGAAGTTCGTCAAACCGGGGGTAGTCTGAGACGGCGAACGAGAGAAGTGATACCTCCTCCCAGCCGGTTGCGGCAAGGCCTTTCTCTGCAAGGTAGAGGATGTCCTGTATCGAACGGTATCTTGCGGGGCGGTTCAAGAAACCGGCCTGGCAGAACCGGCAGCCGCGCAGGCATCCGCGGCCTATCTCGATCACAAGCCTGTCGTGTTCCACATCTCCGGTCGGCACTATCTGTTCAAAAGGAGCATCCTCCGGGCGGAGATCCGATACGACGCGTCTTTTTATCGCCTTTGATTGGCCGTGGATAGGAGGCACCCATACGCCCTCGATCTCGGAAAGACCTGAGATTCGCTCCTTGCGATCCGGGGATTCAAGCAGCACATCTACCATCTCCCTTATCGCATCCTCGCCATCTCCTATGCAGAAGGCATCGAAGAACGGTTCTACAGGCAGCGGGTTGACCGTACACGGACCGCCTGCGACAACCAATGGATCGCTCTCCTTACGGTCTTTCGACCGTATCGGTATTCCTGCAAGCTCAAGGATTCCGAGCGCGTTCGTATAACCCAGCTCGCTCTGCAGGGTTATTCCCACCATGTCGAACTGGCAAAGCGGGGTGCGGGTCTCAAGGCTGGCGAGAGGGATGGAGTGCTCCTTCATCCTTGCGAGCATGTCCACCCAGGGCATGAACGCGCGCTCCGCCGCCGCTTCTGGTATGCCGTTAATGATGTGGTAAAGCACCCGCAGCCCGTAGCCAGACATCCCGATCTCGTAGGTATCCGGGAACACGAGGGCTATTTTTACCCTTGCATCCTCGCGGTGCTTGACCGCATTGAGTTCGGAATCGGTGTACCTTATCGGTCGCTCGACCTGCGGCAACAGGTTCCCAAACGTTTCCTGCCAGCTGTCCTTCATTCTGGAATAATAACCTTACTGGGGAGTTAAGTCAAATGGCATTTTCCTGTTTATATTTTGTGCTCGAACTGGAGTTTGTACAGGCCGTAGTAGGTGCCTTTGCAGGCCATGAGCGCCTCATGTGTGCCCTCTTCCACGATGCGTCCGTGGTCGAGGACGATGATGCGGTCTGCATCGCGCACCGTTGATAGCCGGTGGGCGATTATCAATGCGGTATGTCCCTCAAGCAGTTTGTGGATCGCGTCCTGTATTAAGGCCTCGGTCTTGGTGTCCACCGACGATGTGGCTTCGTCTAAGACCAGGATTGCCGGGTCGAAAGCCAGGGCGCGGGCGAAGGCGATGAGCTGACGCTCTCCTGCCGAGAGATTGACCCCGCGTTCCTGCACCTGGGCCTTGTAGTGTTGGGGCAGCCTGGAGATGAACTTATCGGCGTTGGCAATCTCGGCCGCGGCCTTGACCCGCCGGTGCGACATCTCGGAGCGCAGTCTGATGTTGGTCTCGATGTCACCAAGGAACAGGAACACGTCCTGCATCACGATTCCCACCCTGGACCGAAGGTCTTTTTTGTCCAACCGCCTTGCATTTATCCCGTCAACCAGGATCTTTCCCTTCTGAATCTCGTAGAACCGGCACAGGGTGTTGATAACAGATGTCTTGCCAGCCCCGGTGGCCCCCACGATCGCCACCCTTTCCCCGGGCTTGATCTTGAAGTTTATGTCCTTTAACACCCAGTCGTCGTCGTTGTAGGCAAACCACACGTTCTTAAACTCGATCTCGCCCTGAATGCTACGGGGCAGCTTGCGCCCCTTGTACTCCTCCTCTGGTTCGTCGACGAGCATGAAGATGCGCTCACCCGAGGCCATTGATTCCTGCAGAAGCTGGAACTTCTCGGCAATGTCGCGGATAGGCTGGAAGAATATCTCCACAAAAGACAAGAAGGCAGCAAGGTGTCCAATAGATACGTCGGTCGGTATTATCTTGATCCATACCGCACCGAACCACAGCAAAGCGGCAACCGCTGCAAAGGCGAAGAAATCGATAAGGGGGCGGAACACCGCAAACACCATGATCTGGCCGTAGTGTGCCCTGAAGTAGCTTTCGTTGATCTGGTTGAAATCGGAAAGCCGCTTGCGCTCCCTAGTGAATATCTGAACCACCTTGATCCCGGACAGGTTCTCGGCAAGGAACGCGTTGATGCGCGCAAGACGAACCCTGACCTTGCGGAACGCGCTGCGGAGCATGCGGCGGAAAATCACGGTCACCACCGCCATGGGGGGAACGACGGCAAAAAGAACCAGTGACAGACGCCAGTTCTGCATGATGGGCAGATAGATGAACAACCCTATGATCAGAAAGATGTCGTAGAAGAAGCTGGTGACCACATCGGAGAAGAACTGATTGAGCTTCTCCACGTCGTTGGTGGTGCGGGTAACCAGCCGGCCCACCGGATTCTGATCGAAGAACTTAACCGAAAGTCTCTGCAGATGGGCGAATATTTTCACCCTGAGCCGGTGCATGGCCCGCTGCCCGACAAAGAACATCATCAATTGCTGCCCGAACCCGAATATCAACTGACCCAAGGCAAGGAACACGAAGAAGATGGAAAATCGTACCAGCCCCCGCCAATCGGCATCGCGAAGCGCAAGTAGTATCTTCTTGGGGAAGGGATCCGCCTCCTTATCGTGGTGCCTGAACTCGCTGTATGGGACGAGGTATTTCCCCTCGCCGATCGTGCGATATCTTTCCAAGACCTCGGGACTTAAGGTCTCTTTCGCCTTTGTTTGGTCAAACAGGTAGTATTGCGCTTTGTCAGCCATTCTCGATTCGGCATCCTCGATTTCTTCCAGATGCCTTACCGATTGATAGTGAATGGCGTAGGTGGAATCTGATACCGGAAGAAGATATTCGCTGTATTTAGCTGCCTCCTCCGGGGAAAGAACAATCAGACGGTACACCTTGAACAGGTAGTCGTCGATGGCTATCTGGCGAACCGTGGGCATGACCAGCCGGGTGCCGGCAAGAATGAGTGCCATGAGTCCACCGACCGCCATCATCCACCAGTCTTTTTTCAAAAACTTCAAAAGACGGGCTACGATCCGGGAATCGTATATCTTGCCGAGCTTTTCTTCCTCATGAGAAAACATCATAACCTCTCAGAGATGATTGATCCGCTGGAAGATTTACTCTGCCATGTTCGACCGTTGGCTTATCCCTCAACAACAACTGTTCTGGTGCGATCTTTTTTGCTCGGCAAAAAAGGAGCATGATTAGGATATCCCCTGCAGCCTTGCGAATAGCGCGTACAGGCCGTCTTTGGCTATGAGTTCCTCGTGAGTGCCGCGTTCGGCTATGCGTCCCTCGTCCAGAACCAGGATCTCGTCGGCGAACGCCAGGCTGCGCGGCCTTGCGGAGATGATGATCACCGCACGCTCGCGCATTATTTCCTTGAGTGCGGTGAGGATCTCGATTTCCTTATCAGCGTCCACGGCTGAGAGCGCGTCGTCAAGTATCAGTATCTTTGGGTCGGTCAGCACCGCCCTGGCGATGGTCAGGCGCTGCTTCTGCCCCCCTGAGACCGTTACGCCTCGCTCACCCAACACCGTATCGTAGCCCTTGGTGAACCCTTGTATCTCCTCGTGTATCCCTGCAATCTTGGCCGCACGCTCTATTTCTTCCTGGCTGACCTCCTTCTTTACCCCGAAGGCGATGTTTTCGGCAACCGTCTCGGAGAAAAGGAAGATGTCCTGGGGAACCATACCTACAGCGCCCCTGAGTGTCTTGAGCGGGACCCGGGTGATTTTGTGTCCGTCCACAGTTATTGAACCTTCCGGCGCTTCATACAACCGGGGAATCAGCGATACAAGGGTGGATTTACCAGAACCAAGGGTGCCGATAATACCCAGGATCTTTCCCGGATGGAGCTCGAAGCTGACGTTCTTGAGCGCAGGGTGCGGCATGTCGGGGTAGTGGAAGGTGAGACGCTTGAACGTAACCTTACCCTCTATCTCCTTGATGGGAAGGGTCTGTGGGGTATCGGCAATCTCGGGCTTGGTTGCAAACAGCTTATTTAAACGCGCCATGGCCGCGGCACCGCCCTGCAGAAGGTTCATGAGCCACCCGATGGCCATCATCGGCCACAGGATTACGTTGATGTACAGGGGCAAAGCCACAAAGGAGCCGATACTCAGCTCGCCCAGGATAACCTCTCGACCCCCCAGAAGCAGGATGAGGAACAGCGATACGCTGGCCAGGAATCCCACCATGGGGAACATTACCCCCCATATCTTGAACACATCGATATTCTTCTTCACGTAGTCCCTGCTCACATTCCTGAACTCGGCGGTTTCCCCGTCCTCCTGCACGTAGGCCTTCACCACCCGGATGCCGGACAGATTCTCGGTGATCTTTGCCATCATCGAGGAGAACGCCTCACGAACCGCTCTCCACCGGTGGCGCAGCAGCCCGGCAAACCTTCCAACGAAGATAAGGATGACTATCAGAGGAATCAAGGTGAATAGAGTGAGCTTTGCAGTGGCCGGGAATTCCAGCAGAATCATGCCCACGATCGCGGCAATGCCCTGGAAGAAGATATCCACCACGATTATGGGACCGAAGGTTATTGAACGCCTTAGATGCTCGACATCCTCGGTGGAGTGAGCCATGAGATCGCCCACCTGGCGCTTGTCGTAGAAGGAGAACGACAACGACTGGAGATGGTCAAACAGGTTGTGCCGCAGATCCGTTATCACCCGTACCCCGGTCCCGGAGAGCCACCGCCTCCAGAAGTAACGCCCCAACGCGATAAAGAATCCAATGACAAGGTAAATCACCACGTTGACGGCAATGAACCCCAGGGTAACGTCGGGCTTCAGGGCGTTGATGGCAATGGCGAGAAACTTGATCAACACCACTTGGCCGATATCCACGATGGCCAGGAAGATGAACCCGCCGATAATCTTGGACCAGTGACCCGCGAGGTAAGGCAGAATCGTTTTGAATGAACGAATCCCCATGCCCTGAGATTGATTTGAGCGCATAAGCGCAAAGTTTACCTTCTTAAGTTTGATTTGTCAACGATTCCTGTTCCTTTTGACGGCTCACAGCCGACGGCTGACCGCGGTCATTGTCCCCCATTAGATAATCTGCGTTCATCTGCGAAATCTGTGGTTAAAGAATTCGACTGGCTTGACATCCTTAGTTACGGGTCTATCCTTAAGCCGAAAGGAGAGCCATGCTTGTACAGTTTACCATCTTCCCGACCGATAAGGGAGAGAGCCTTTCGGGCTACGTTGCCGAGGCGATAAGGATAGTAGACGCTTCAGGATTGTCCTACAAGCTTGGGCCTATGTCCACCTCGATCGAGGGTGAATGGGACGAGGTGTTTTCGGTTATCAAGGAATGCAGAGACGCTATGCGCAGGCACTCGAACCGCGTGTATATCGTGATCGGGGTAGACGACCGGGCCGGTGCCGTGAATCGAATTGAGGGAAAGATACGCTCGGTGGCGGAAAAGCTCGGGCACGAGCCGAAGGGTTAGCGAAACCCCCATCGTTCCAACATTGATTTAGAGAGCGTTAAGTTCCAATCGGTTCTCACTGGAGGGGAATAAAAAAAGCCGGGCGGCACCCGGCTTTTAGAGTTTCCGACGTATTAACCGATCTTGACATTAAGATCAAGGTTGGTGATAAGCCTGTCCAGAAGCTCGCGGAATACACGGCTGGGGTAGATGGAAAGGCGAAGCTTCTCGAGTGTCTTAGCGAGTTCCTTGGAAAGCGGACGCATGGCCTGATACATTGAGTGAAATGTCGCGCTGAAGCGGATTTGCTCGTCCGATTCCTTGCTCTTGATAACGGCAACATAGTCGGTCTTCATCCTTACCTGCTTCCCGTCAACCTCCAGCAGCTCCTGCTGCTCATTAACGTCAACGGACAGCTCACCGTCAAGGTGCAGCTTGCCAGCAGGCTTTTCCATCCTGGCGTCCTTCATAACCAGGTCCATGAGACGCAGCTTGGCACGAGGAGTATCAGCCAAACGATCCGACTCGATAAGATCATCCAACTCCTCAATGGTGGTATCCTTCATGCTCTTCAGGAAACGCTCAAACTCGCGCAGACTCGCCCCACGAGCAAGCTGAAAGAGAACGTACTGATTCAGGCTGATGCGATCCGCAATCGCCTGTTCCGCCAGGGTGCGGTGTAGAGACACAGGGATACGAACGAGAAAACGTCCGCTAAAGTCCTTTGTCATTTTTCTTCTCATGACTTCTCCTTTGTTTTAGATAAACATGATACTGATGGTGAAAAGTTTGTCAAGAGGTAATCTGGCTTTTTGAAAGAGCGGTAATTTGTCGTTTATGGTTTTTGTATCACCTGATTCTCGGACCTGATCGTAAGGTTTTGCCGGCGTTGCAGGTAAGGATTTTCTCGCAGACCCTATGGTTCGGCATCACTCGTCCCGGGCGGAGAAGTTTATCCCTGCCCTCAGATAGAGACCGTGCATACCGAACCCTTCGATTGGATTTATGTTTAGACCGTCCTGATCGCGCCAAGACATGTACAAAGGGTACAGGTAGCCTGTCTGGATCATCAAACCAACAAGACTCCTTTTGCATAAGGGAACGTTGAACTGAAGTGCAAGTCCCGCGCCTGCATTTACTTGCCAGCCTCTTAAAGAGAACAGGTAGGGCTCTTCGAGGGTATCCCCGGCCCTGCCGCCTCCGATCTCAGCAAGTTCCAGCGCAAATAAAGCTCCCCCCGCATCAAGGCACGGTCTGATCCAAAACCATTTTATTGGCTTGAGGTGTATACCCAGCTCAACCGATCCCGCGGCATATCCGAGCGATGCCTCCAGCACGTCCGCCTTTGCTGTCTTAAAAAGTCCGCCGCCCCAGGCACCAAGCGAGAAAAGACCGATCTCGCCACCGCCCTGACCGCCTATAAAATAGAAAGGGCTCTCCAACTCAACAGTTTGAGAGCCGCCCAGTATCTCCCGGTTGATCGTTCTCAGGCTGTCGTTCAGACCTTCCACGTCAACCATCATGCCGGTAACACCTAATCCGCCCCAACCGCCCACAGGATATGCAAAGGCGACTGTCACCGCCAAGATACTCAAAACAAAGGCCTTAGTCGCATGCGAGCGAGTCATAGGCCAAGCTTAGTCGGCAAACGTGATGTGTCAATACCTTTTTTGACCCCACGGCGGATTCCCTGATACTCCGAGCATAACGCTTCACACAGGGCAGGGTTTCCCTTTCGTGCAAGCGGGTTGCACAAAGCGTCAATTCCCCTCGGCAGTTATTTAGAACAAGTCTCGATAATGCGCGGGATGATTTTGAAAGCAGCACCTGGCACGGTAGATGCTAGTAATAGTTCGACACGCTAAAGCCACCAAACCTCCTTTGGTTTTGGGATGTTTGACCAAAGATGCTTTTACAGCGGGCCGCAACCGCGGCCCGTTCCTTATATCCTCCCTTTCTCCTGCGGAGAAAGGATCGCATGAGGACTCCAGAGAGTTTCCCGTCATCGCGAGCAAGCCGAAGGCACATCCGCAGCGCAGCGAAAGCCCACGCAGGGATAGCAGGCCGAAGGCCGTCCTCCGATCCGGGCGTAGCGGTTCTGCCATTCCTTTGAATACTTATAACAACCGCCGCGATGGACCTTCAGCTCGCCCGTTGCAGGCCCTTGGGGATTGATGGTATCAGCGGGATTATAAGGCGCTTGCCAATCCTGAACCCATTCAAACACGTTGCCCACCATGTTGTAGCAATCGTAGTGATTCTTTCCCTTCTCAAACGAATCCACCGGAGCGGTAAACTCATAACCGTCAAGCTCGCCTTTCTCTCCCCAGTTGCAGTAGT